>Ga0308167_1000023_pt1 | contig 399758 bp, 345 predicted proteins | sample PhyCR1_2_FD_202138 | JGI IMG/M metagenome (GOLD analysis project Ga0308167, IMG submission 202138) | Phyllosphere microbial communities from UC Gill Tract Community Farm, Albany, California, United States - DLSLRC.R1 | ecosystem: Host-associated > Plants > Phyllosphere > Unclassified | place...
GCTTTCCGAGCAGCTTGTAGCCGCCTTTGCTAGCAAGGTACGCCCGGACTACTTTCATTTTAAAATCTAAACCAAACTTCCTCATCACGCCCCCAGATTGATGTCCAACTTTCGGGGGTCAGTTCAATACCTGGCGGCGGAGCGGGGTGATCTGAAGCATGCCGAACCGATCCTGGCCGGTGTCATCGCCATGCGGCCGAATCGCGCCGCGGGCCACATCGGCCTAGCGTTCGCGGCCATGAGCGCGGGTCAGGGGTCGCGCGCGATAGCGGTGTTCGAAAACCTCCGGCCGCCGGTGCCCTCGCTGTCGGCGCTCTGGCGGCGCACGGCGGCCCCCGACGACACCGCGGCGGATGCGCCCGACCGTTTTGCGCCCCATGAGCGCGTGGCGCTTGACGTGCATCACGCGGTGATGCTGCACGCGGTAGGTCGCCAAGCCGAAGGCGAGCAGATCGTGTCGGCCATCCAATGGGATAACGTGCCGGCACAGGATGCCGATGGCCAGCCGCTCGATCCGGCGTTACGACGACTCGCCGATGTCTTGACGAATAAGACAACTGCAAACGCAAGGAGCAGGTGATGTTGGAGGCACTGGCACAAAACGCGGCGGGCATACCCGCTGGCGCTGGATCGGGTGGCGGCGTGCGCGGCGCGGCCGATCCCGCCGCAGTCGCGCGTTTCAACGCGGCACTGCAAGGCGAACCGCTCCCCAGGAGTATCAGCGACGGTGCGTTGCAGGCGGACGGGCAGCCGGTGCCCGCCCTTGTGGCACCAACCTCCTCGACTACCGCATCCCGTTTTGCCAACGACGTGAAAGGCGCGCTGCAAGGTGTGTCGCAATCGTGGCATGAGGTCATGCATAACGTCGCGGCGACCGATGACATGTCATTGGCCACCTTGACGCGCCTGCAGATGACCACGCTCGGCGCGACGTTTCAGATCGACCTTGCGACGAAGTTGATCTCGAAGCCCCCTCAAATCATCGATCAGTTGGTAAAGACACAATGATGCGCGCCGGATGCATGGGGGCGGTGCTGCTGTGCCTGTTGCTGGCGGCCTGCAACTCGCGGGTGGAGTTGATGTCGACGGTCCCGGAGGACGAGGCGAACGACATCATGTCGACGCTGCTAAGCGACGGTGTCCAGGTTACCAAGACGGTAGTCAAGGGTGGTTCATCCTTGTCCGTGCCGAGCGATCAGGTCGCCGTCGCGCTGGAAGTGATGCGCGCGCATGGGTTGCCGCGCGAGCGTTTCACGGGTATCGGTAATGTCTTCCGCAAGGAAGGGCTGGTGTCCTCGGCGCTCGAGGAGCGCGCGCGATACGTTTTCGCGCTGTCGCAGGAGCTGGGGCAGACGCTGTCTCAGATCGATGGTGTCGTCTCCGCGCGCGTGCATGTGGTATTGCCGGAACGTGGCGGCATCAACGAGGTCGCCACGCAGGCAAGCGCGTCGGTTTTTATCAAGCACAAGGCGGGCGTCAGCCTGGATGCGCTGATGCCACAGATCCGGACCATGGTCGCCAACGGTATTCCGGGTCTGAGCGTGGCCCGGGTGACCGTGTTCATGGTGCCGGCGCAAGCGGTGCCCCATGGGGACGCGGTGCCGTGGGTACGTGTGGCCGGTTGGCATGTCGCGCCGAATTCGGTGTCGGGATTGCGCATCGTGATCGGCGTGACCTGCGCCCTGGCGCTGGCGATGGCCGCCGGTCTGGCCGGAATGGGCTGGTGGACATGGCGGATGCGCGCATCGTTGCGTGACGCTATCGCGGCGTCGGGCGCGAGCTCGCCGCCTGCTGCAAAAAGTCCCGGCCTGATGGCAGTGCCAGGCGGACAGGCTGCCGTTGGGCCTGGCACTGAGGAAGCGGGTGATGAACGTGCCAACCCCCGTTGACCCGGAGAACCGGTGGCAGTTGCCCGCGCCGCTGGCCGAGCGCCTGGATGACTTCACGCGCTGGCCGTCGCGGAACCTGCACGCCAGTCGCCAGGAACCGTCGGACCGGGAGACGCTGACGCGTCTGAGCGCGTTTGGCCCCTCGGCGGCGGTGTACTGGCACCGCGTGAAGTCCGAGGCCTTGTCCGCGACGCATGGTCTTGACGATCTGCCAGTGCCGGCATTGCCTGCCGCATTGGCGCGCGTGGTGCTGCTGGATGCAAACGAGTTAACCGCGCTGGCCAGCTTGTGTGGCGTTACGTTGCAGGCACCGTGGGTCCGCTCGGCAATCCGGCGTGAAGAGGTGGCGCAATGGCGCGAGGCGCTTGGCGATTCGCTCTACACGTTCGCGCTGCGGCAGGCGCATCGCTTCCACCCCCTTGCATGCATGACGCCGCACATGCTTGCCATGGAAGCGGGTGAAGCGTTTGCCGATACGTTGCTGGCCGGCCCCGCCATGACGAGCGAACCCGCGCCGGTACAGACACGCGCCGCGCTGCCCCAGGGCGCCGTTCTCCTCCCCGGTGCCTTCGATCGCGATCATCTCAGCGTACTTGGCACGCCGCGGATGCGGCAGACGGTCGATGCCATCGGCTGGCGGGTGCTGGCCACCCTCGCGCTGCGCACGCCGGATGCAATCGGTCGACGCCTTGCCTTGAAGCTGCCCGTCGACGCGATTGCGGCGGTGGTGCCGGATCGCTTTCCCGGGGCGCCGCTTTTGGCCGCGGGACAGGTGCGCGCGGCGGCCTCGCTGCGCCCCACCGTTTTGCCGGCCGCACCGGCACTGACCGCCTTCGCCGACACGGACTTGCTGACGTTTGTCGCCTCTTTGACCACCTGCCTGGATGCGCCATGGCTTTCCACATTCGACACGTTGCCGTGACCCCGCAGCAGGCCAGTGTTCACCTCACGCCCGGAACGCGGGTGGTGAAGGCGTCCGCATCCGCGGCATACGTCGCCGCCGACCGGCTGCTGGCAGAGGCAACACGAAAGGCACAAGCGATCATCGACGACGCCCAGCGCGCCCATGACGAAGAAAGTGCCCGAGGCTATGCAGAAGGGCGCGAGACGGCGCAACTGGAGCAAGCGGAGCGCATGATCGAGAACGTTGGTCGCGCGATCGACTATTTCGCGCGGGTCGAACGCGACGCGGTGGATCTGGTGATGTCCGCCGTCACGCGCATCATCGATGATTTCGACGACCTCGCAAAGGTGACGATGGTCGTGCGCTCGGCGCTTGCCGCCGTGCGCAATCAGAAGCAGGTGCTGTTGCGCGTCCATCCGGAGCAAGCGGCGTCCGTGCGCTCGCGTCTCGATACCATTTTGTCGGGTTTTCCATCGGTCGGTTTTGTCGATGTGGTGGCCGATGGCCGGCTTGGACATCACGCCTGCATCCTGGAAACCGATATCGGCATGGTGGATACCAGCCTTGATGGTCAACTCACGGCAATCCGCAACGCGCTTGGCGCCGTTCTAGGGGAACGTTCGGAGCGGGACGGTCACGCGCGACCCGCGAGGCGTCTTACGCGCGGCGAAGACGTACATGCCCGTGGCTCGGAGGATTGACGCGCCATGCGCACATTCGACTACATCACCGACATGATGCAGGCCGCGCTGCAGGATGCGCGGACCGTTGAGGTCAAGGGGCGTGTCACGCAGGTGACCGGCACGATCATTCGCGCGGTGGTGCCCCGCGTGCGCGTAGGCGAACTCTGTATCCTGCGCGACCCGGACGGCCGTTTCGAGATGCGCGCCGAGGTGGTGGGTTTTGTCCGCGACGCGGCCTTGCTGACGCCGCTCGGCGACATGTATGGCCTGTCCGCGGGCACGGAAGTGCTGCCCACCGGACAGTCGCATCGCGTGCCGGTGGGCGACGAATTGCTCGGCCGCGTATTGGACGGCCTGGGACGTCCGCTGGACAACCTGGGCGAGACCGATAAGAACGGCGCGCCCAAGCCGTTGCGCACCGGCATGTACTACCCCGTGTTCGCCGAAGCGCCGGACCCCCTGACACGCCGCATCATCGATCGGCCTTTGGCGCTCGGTATCCGGGCGCTGGATGGCCTGATGACCTGCGGCGAGGGGCAGCGGCTCGGTGTATTCGCCGCGGCGGGCGGCGGTAAGTCGACGCTGCTAGGCATGCTTGTCAAGCACGCGGACGTCGATGTGACGGTGGTGGCCCTGATCGGCGAGCGCGGGCGCGAGGTTCGGGAATTCATCGAGCGCGAACTCGGACCCGAGGGGCGCCGACGCGCGGTGATCGTGTGCGCCACGAGCGACCGCTCGTCGATGGAACGCGCCAAGGCCGCCTATGTCGCCACGGCGATCGCCGAATATTTTCGCGACCAGGGCAAGCGCGTGCTGTTCCTGATGGACTCGGTGACGCGTTTCGCGCGCGCGCAGCGTGAGATCGGCCTGGCCGCCGGAGAACCGCCTACACGGCGCGGTTATCCGCCGTCGGTATTCGCCACGCTGCCCAAGCTGATGGAGCGGGTGGGAACGAACGACAAGGGTTCGATCACGGCGTTGTACACGGTGCTTGTGGAAGGCGACGACATGACGGAACCGATCGCGGACGAAACGCGTTCGATCCTGGACGGGCACATCGTGCTGTCGCGCGCGCTTGCGGCGACGAACCATTATCCGGCGATCGATGTGCTTGCGTCCACGAGCCGCGTGATGAATGCCGTCACGTCCCCGGAGCATCGCGCGGCGGCCGCGCGCGTCCGTGAGCTGATGGCGAAATACGACGACGTCGCGTTGCTGCTGAAGATCGGCGAATACCAGCGCGGCGGCGATCCCGTTACGGATGAGGCGATTGCAAAGCGGGACGCGATCGTCCGGTTTCTGCGGCAAGGGGTGCATGAGCACAGCACCTTCGAGGAGACGCTGGGGCAGTTGATCGCATTGGCGCGCTGAACGATGGAACTGATCGACGAGTTGTTGAAGATAAAGGAACTACGCGAGTCGCGTGCGCAACTCGCGTTGACGCGCGAGCAATGGGCATTCGCGAAGACACGGCAGGAGCGGGACGATGCGCTGCAGACCTGGGAAGCGCAGTGCGATGAGGCACGCGAACGCGAGACCACCTTGTTCGGCGCGATGATGGGCGCATTGCGACGCGTCCGGGAAATCGAGGACACCCGCTGGGAAGTCCAGTCGATGCGGCAGGAGTCGGACCGACTCGGCGACCTGGCGAGCCAGGCCGAGCTTGAATTGACGCAGGCGCAAGCGCGGCTCGATGAGGTCAGGAACACCGCACGCCGCGCCGAGCGCGCCAAACAGAAGTTTGTCGACCTGGCACTGCGATACACCCATATTGCGGCGCGCGAGGCGCAACGGGTGGAGGACCTAGAAATGGAGGAGGTCGCCGCGCAAGGCAAGGCCGGGGCGGATCGCGCGGACCAGGAAGCACGGGAAGAATGGAACGCCGACCACCCTCCGGGTGACTGAGCGGCAAGAAAACCGCAGTGCTCACCCGGTAAGCTGGTTAAGGAAAGCATGTGATGACAACAACGCGAATCACCGGTGGCGATGCCGCCTACGATACGACGCGCGCGGGGCGGGATCGGGTAGCGGGGGGCGCGCGCGGCGCATCGGCGCAGGTCAAGGCGGGGGTGGGCGGTGACCGGGGGCGGAACGGCGCGCATGGCGATACGCGCGACACCGTGACGCAGGCACGCGCTTTCGCGGCGGCATTATCGCGTCATGCTCCAGAGAAGTCGGTCTCACCTTCACCGCGACGGCCTGAACCATCATCGACCGGGTCTTTATACGGACGCACGGATGTGCGTGATGGTGTGCAATCGCGCCATGCGTCATTCCATGGCATGTCCGACGCCGATCGACAGGCTAGCTGGTCGGACGAACATCGCTCGTCCGGCAACGAGGCGGACGCGTCGCCCCGGTATCCGTCAAGTAATGCGGCGGCGGAGGTCATTGCCGATGGCAATGAAGCGGACGATGTGGCAAACGCACGGTTGCAGGCCGACGGTGACGTCGAACGCGATGTTGGCGACGAACGTGGCGGCCTCGGGGAAGAAGAGGGGGAATCCGTCGGCAACCGCGAGGGCCTGGCCGGGCATGGCATGTTGTCGACATCACATGCCGGTTCCCCGCCGCCAAACGCGCGACGTGGCGATGGCGAGTTCGCGGGCGGCGAACGTGACGGCGAGGGAGGGGAGGCGAGCGACGGGATGGCACGGCACGCCCAGGATGCCGTGTTGGCGGCACTGACGCGATCCGGAGCAGGCGCGTTGCAGGGCGCGGTGACGACGTCCCTTCCAACACGCGGGCAGGTGTACGCGTCGCCGCTTATCCCGGAGCTGGGGCCGACCAGCGCGGAGATGGCCAAGGCCTTGTTACGCGAGATGGTGGATGCGATCGACGCGTTGCGGGTCGATGAAGAAGCAGGGCGCGGCGTGGAGATGGATATCGCGGTGCCGGGAACGCGCGGCGTCACCGTTCGCGTCGAGGAGCACGAGGGGTGTCTGCAGACCACGCTGTCCTGCCGCGAGGCGAACGACGCGGCACGTCTGCAATCCGGTATCCAGACGCTCGCCGATCACCTTGCCACGCGTTTCACCCGCGCTGCCCGGGTTCGGATTAGGACAGCGGAAGCCGAGTCTGAAAGCGTGGCTGAGGCATTCGCACCGTCGCCGGCCGGGGAGTCAGTTTGATGGGGGATTTGCCACCACCAGTCCAGCATGAACCCACGCTGACATCGTCGGCGTTTTCACCCACGCTACAGGTTCCGGGCGAGGTCGTGCCGGCGATGTCGCCACCGCTTGCCACGGGGCGCGCACGGCCGGCGCGCGTGGCATTACGTCGCCTGTCCGCGGACGTGGCGCAGTCGTTGACGTTGCTCAGCCATCGCGGCATCGACTGCTTGATCGACATGAAGGCCGGCGCGACGCCGCGTGGCTGGCGGCTCAGCCTGTCCACGGGCGTGGCGCAACCGCTGCGCGATGCGTGCGATCGCGAGGCCGTCATCGATTGGTCCGGCGCGCGCATGCGCTTGTTGTATCGCAATGCGGCGACGTTGTCCTGGCTTGCGGCCCGTCTGAATATCGATGGCGATATGCCGCTTGATGATGCTTCGGCACGGTCGCTGCGTGGCGCCGCATTGGACGATTTGATCGGCCGCCTGGCGCTGACCGGACTAGGCATGCCGCATATCGTGCACGACCGGGCGCTGTCCGCCAGCGCACGTGGCACTGCGTCCGGGGCGTTTTCCTTTGTCGTGTTGCTGCAGGCCTTGGATGCCGCCAAGCCAACGATTCTCGCCGCGCTGGAGGCCGACGCGTTCGGCGTGAACGTGTTGGCGGCCTTGCTGCAAAACCGTCCCGAGCGGCCGCGTGGTAGCGCGCGGGACGCCACGTTGCCGCATGTGCATACGACAGCAGGCGAGGACATGGTGCCGCCATGTCCGGTGCATGTATCCATGCCGATCGTCGTGCGGGCCATCCTGCCGCCCGCGTACTTGACGCTCGCCGAACTACGCGCGCTGGCGGTGGGCGACATCGTGTTGCTGGGTGTGCCATGGACCGCCAGGCCGCATACGTCTGGAGAGGGGCACGCGCCGTCTGCCGCGCCGGGGGGGCAACACGGCCTGCGCGCGGTTGGCGTTGAAGCAATCGACGACGCGGCAATGCCTGTCTTTATCGAAATTGCCGGCCGGGTGTACTGGCGCGTTGTGGCGAAAGGCGGAACGGGGGCGGCGGCGGACGGCTGGTGCGTACGCTTGATCAATCGGGAGCGCGGTGTGGTGGACGACGGGATGAATGACACGAATGGCGGCGGGAGTCGGATGGACGGATCCCCGGTAAGCGGCAATCTCGACGGCCGCGATGGTGCGTCGTGGACGGATCATGTCGCCGTGCGCGTATCGTTTGAACTCGGTGGGAAAACGGTCCCGCTCGCGGAACTGCGGCAGTGGCGCGAAGGCGGCATCCTGACGTTCCAACCGTCATTCGTGCCGCAGGCAAACGCTACTGCCTCCGCTGGGAGGGCGGCCCGGCGCGACGAAGACGATGAGGCGGACCTGGATATCGACGACGACATCGAGGCCGCGCTGGAGCGGCACGACACACATGAGATGGGCGAATCGGCGGACAGTATCGCGCCGGATGCCCCGCCGTTGGTGCGGGTGCGCATTCGTGTCAACGGCGCGCCCGTGGGCGTGGGTGAACTCGTGGAGATCGACGGTCAACTGGGCGTGTCGATCATGACCTTGTTCGCGGACGGGGCGTATTCGCGGACGCACCCGGAAGAAGAAAAGGCGGATGAGACCGGCGGCGTTGAAGCGGATGGATCGCGGTGAGCAATCTCGATCCCATCGCACTGGCACTGATCCTGGCGTCGCTGACCTTGGTACCCACGTTGGCGGTGGTATCCACTTCCTTTCTGAAAATCTCGGTGGTGATGCTTCTGGTCCGCAACGCATTGGGTGTGCAGCAGGCGCCACCGAACGTCGCCATCTATGGCATGGCATTGATCCTGTCGGCCTATGTCATGGCGCCGGTTGGCGCGCGCATTTACGATGCGGTCATGACGACATTGCCGGCGGGGACGGTCACCGCGTTCGGTCCGGCGGCGCCGGCCGGCATGGGCGCCAATGTCACCGATCCTCGCAACGTCGATGCGAATGGCGGTAGCGCACCGTCGATGTCGGCGCCGCCGCAGACCGTGAACGGCTATGGTGCCGCGAGCCCGCAACTCGGCCGCCAGGGCGGGGCGCAAGGCATGGCACCCGGTGTGTCGCGTCAGGCGACCTCGTCGCAGGGCACGGGCATATCGCTGGATGGTCTGATGCGGGCAGTGGCGGCCGGCGGCGCGCCGTTCAAGGCTTTTCTCATTCACAACAGTCGGCCGGAACATCGCACGTTTTTTGTCGATACCGCGCGCCGGATGTGGACCGGTACGATGGCGGCCGATGTTGCCGAGGATGATTTGCTGGTCCTGATTCCCGCCTTCGTTCTGTCCGAGATGGATGCGGCGTTCAAGATGGGTTTCCTCCTTTACTTGCCGTTCGTGCTGATCGACCTCATCGTCTCCAACGTGCTGCTGGCGATGGGCATGATGATGGTGTCGCCGGTCACGATTTCCCTGCCATTGAAGCTCTTTCTGTTCGTGATGGTGAACGGTTGGACCCGGTTGATCCAGGGCCTGGTTCTTTCGTACTTATAGGCGCCGGGGCACATCATGCAGACCGTGGACCTGGTTGGATACCTGAAGCAGGCGATGATGCTGACGCTCTGGTTGTCGCTGCCGCCCATCGCGGTGGCGGCTGTCGTCGGTACCCTGTTCTCCTTATTTCAGGCATTGACGCAGATCCAGGAGCAGACGCTGTCGTTCGCGGTCAAGTTGATTGCCGTGATCGCCACGCTCATGCTGTTGGGCGGATGGATCGGCACGGAGCTATACAACTTCACCGTGGTGTTGTTCGAGCAGTTCGGCGATATCGTGCGATGAAGCGGCGTGGCGACGTGGTGCGCGCCGGGGGCGGTCGGAGGCTGCAATGTCGACAGCGATAGCCGGTTTCGACACGGTCGCCTTCGAGGGGCTGCTGCGCATGATGTGGGCCTGGCTCGCCACGCAACCGCGAATGCTGGCGATGTTCACCGTGGTGCCGCTTTTCGGAAAGCAGGCGATTCCGATGACGATGCGCATGGCGATATCCGCGGCCTTCGGCTTCGTCGCGATGCCGGTATTGCTGGCCGGGGCGGCGGACGGATCAAAGGCACCCCCCGGGCTCGATGGCGTGGCGTTTCTGTTGTCCGGTGCCGTGGGCGTGTCCACGGGCGACGTCGCCGGCTTTGTCGTCTGGGTCTTCAAGGAGGCATTCATCGGGCTGGTGCTGGGCTATGCGTTTTCGGTGCCGTTCTGGATTCTGGAGGGCGTGGGGTTTTTCATCGACAACCAACGCGGTGCCGGGCTGGGCGCGACATTGGATCCGTTGACCGGCAACGACTCCTCGCCGCTCGGTCAACTTTTCCTGCAGGCCTTCGTCGTCTTCTTTGTCATTGCCAATGGGCCGCAAATGATGCTGACTTGTATCTACGACAGTTTTCATTTGTGGCCACCGGCGTCGTGGTATCCGTCCCTACGCGGCGACAGCGTGTCGGCGATGCTGGATATGCTGAGCAATCTCGTGCGCACGGCAATCCTGCTTGCCTCGCCGGTGATGATCGTGATGTTCATGACCGAGGTGGGCATTGCGCTGATCAGCCGGTTCGTCCCGCAGCTACAGGTGTTTTTCATCGCCATGCCGGTCAAGAGCGCGGTCGCCTTTTTCGTCCTCGTGCTGTACATCGGCACGTTGATGCAGCAACTCGAAGGGGTGCTGACGGAACTGGGTGGCCTGCTGCGGTTCCTCAACGCGCAATGGTGAGGAAAAAGCATGAGCAGCGAAAAAACGGAACAGCCCACGCAAAAGAAACTCAGGGATGCCAGAAGGAAAGGCGATGTGCCGAAGAGCAAGGATTTCACGCAGACCTTGCTGATCCTGTCGTTGTTCGGTTACTTGATCGGACGGGGAAAGGCGATGTATGAATCCCTTACCGGCTTGATCCTGGTGCCGCCGACGCTGATGGACATGCCGTTCGATTCGGCCGTTTCGGCGTTTACGCATATGGCGGCGAAGGAGGTGGCGATGATCGTCGCGCCCTTTCTCGTGATCGTGCTGGCAGTGGGCATTTTCGGGGAGATGATCCAGTCCGGCGTACTCCTTGCGTTCGAGAAACTGAAGCCCAGCGGGAAGAAGCTCAATGCACTGACGAACCTGAAGCAAATTTTCTCGAAAAAGAACTTCGTCGAGTTCCTGAAATCGACGCTGAAGATCGTTTTCCTGTCGGTGCTGGTCTACAAGGTGCTGATGAATGCATTGCCGCAATTGTTCACATTGCCGCGTGCAGGATTGGAAGGGGTGTTCAGTGCGATCAGTACGCTGATGCTGACGTTGCTGATCAACGTGGCGCTGGCCTATCTCGTCATCGGTCTGGCGGATCTGGCCTGGCAACGTTTCCAGCATCGCACCCAGTTGAAGATGAGCAAGGACGAGGTCAAGCGCGAATACAAGGAGATGGAAGGAGACCCGCATGTGAAGGGTATGCGCCGTCGCCTGCAGCGCGAGATGGCCACGGAAGGCTCCGTCAAGCGTGCGCGCAATGCCACGGTCGTCGTGACCAATCCCACGCACGTGGCCATCGCGCTGTACTACAAGCAAGACGATCCGGACTCGCCATTGCCTTTGGTCCTGGCAAAAGGAGAGGGCGCGGTGGCGGAAGCGATGATCCGCGAGGCCCGGGACGCGGGCGTACCGATCGTACAGAACATTCCGCTTGCACGCGGCATGCTCGCGGACGCCACGGTGGATGAATACATTCCCGAAGTCTTCCTGGAGCCGGTGGCGGAAGTGCTGCGTTTCGTGCGGGAAATGTTGGGGCCGGACGACAGGGGAGACGGATCATGAAACAGGACGGCGAGGCTGCCGCGCGGCGGCTGATCGATGCCTATCTGCTGCGCCGCGGACTGCCCGGTGAGGTGCGTGCGGCGCAGGGCGCGTCGAAGACGCGGGTCGTCGTGTTCGATCAGCGGTATCGCGTTGAAATGATCCCGTGCCGGGAAGGCAGCGTGTTGCTTCGTGGACGCTTGACGCTGCTGCCTTCTCCTGGGACGCAGCGTGACGCGGTGTTGTTGCGGCTGGGCCGCCTGGCATTGTGGTCGGCGAACCGGTATCGCGCATATTGTGTCGTGGACGCGGCGGCACGTGCGGCATGGCTGCAGCGCGTCGTGGACATGGCGGAGCAAAGTGGTACGTCAACCGGCGTCCATGTCGACACGTCCTACGGTCCGTCGCGGCGGGAGGCGCTTCGGACGCCGCACGTCGGCCAGGATGACCTGGATGTCTTCGCTCGCACGCTAGGTGACTTCGTCAATGGATTCGCTGCGTGGCGCACGCTTCTGGCGCGTGCCGAGCGGATCAATGCCGTGCAGGCCCCTGCACGGATGCCCGTTTTTTTCATACCCGCGTGATGGCGTCGGCAATCGTCGCGCGTCATGATGCCGTTGCGTCTTGCGAGGCAAACGCGGATGCAGATCGTTTCATCTTCTGGCCCTCCCCCACTTCCAAGTCCGTCATGCGCCTTTCAAAGCAGTCTGCCTCTCTCGTCGGGCACGCCCACGCCGCCCCGGTTCCGGTGTATCGCCTGCGGTCCGTCGTCATCGCTTTTGCATTGGCGGCAGTCTGTGCAACGGGCATCGATAGTGCTGCGGCGGCGCCGCGCTGGGACGATGCACCGTTCACGTATTACGCGAACAATGCGCCCGTGACAAAAGTCCTGCAGGACTTTGCGCGCAATTTCAGCCTCCAGCTCGATCTCGACGGCGTCGCATCGGCCCGCGCTGATTCACGCCTTGGTGCACGGGTAAACGGCCGCTTCAACAGTGCGAATCCCACCGCCTTTCTCGATCAGATGGGAAGCGTCTACGGTTTCTCATGGTTCAGCTATGCGGGCGTGCTGTACATCAGCGGTGCATCCGATGTCAGCACCCGCGTGGTGGATGCGCGTGGCGGGAGCATCGGCGGCCTGCGCAGCGCGTTGTACACGCTCGGGGTACTCGACCCCCGGTTCGGATGGGGGGAGATGCCGGAGCGGGGGGTTGCGCTGGTGTCCGGACCGCGACGTTATGTCGAGCTGGTCGAGCGGCTGGTCGCGCAATTGCCGAGTGCTGCGGGCGCGCAGGAAGTGCGGGTGTTCCGGCTCAAGCATGCATCGGTGCTTGATCGGACGATTCAATACCGGGACCGGCAGATTGTCACGCCCGGATTGGCCACCACGCTCCGTGCGCTGATCGAAGGGGACGGCAGCGGCAACGGCGGGGGGCGTGGCAGCAACGAGGTCATGTCGGCATTGACCGCACCCTTGCGGGCGAATCCGCCTTCGTTTCAAGCGCCGAATCTACCGCCATCGTATTCACCGTTGCAGGGCGGCGGCACTGGATATCCCTCATTGACGGGCGTGGCGGGCGGCATGCCACCACTGCCGCCGATGGGGTTGTCGGCCGGTGCCAGCGTCTCGCCACCGAACGGTCTGGGCCAGGCGCTGGCGGCGGGGGGGGCCGGAAACGGCAATGCCGTTGCGGCAGGCACTGCCGGCGGTGAGATGGCGCTCCAGGCCAACCTGCCGCGCACGATTCAACCTTCGATTCGCGCCGATGCCCGGTTGAACGCCATCATCGTTCAGGACGTACCGGACCGGATGCCGATCTATCAAAAGCTGATCGACGAACTGGATGTTCCCACCGCCATCGTGCAGATCGAGGCCGAGATCGTTGATGTCAGTAAAAACCGCGTGCAGGAACTGGGAATCAACTGGAGCGCACGCACGGGCAATGTCGGCATTGGTTTAGGGAGCACCACGGCGACCGCGGCAGCCAGGGGCGGCGCATTGTTGGGCGCAACCGCCGGCGCCAGCGGCGTGTTGTCATTGGTCGGCAATGCAGGCAACGCCTTCGCATCCCGGTTGACCCTGCTGGAGGCGGATGGTGACGCACGCGTGCTGGCCAGTCCGTCGATCTTGACACTCGACAACCTTGGCGCCGTCATGGATCTGTCCGACACCGTCTATATCAGAACGACCGGCCGGGACGTGGCAACGGTCACGCCCGTCAGCGTGGGGACGACGTTGAATGTGACGCCGCGGTATGTGGCAAATGCGCCGTTGGGTGAAATCGAGTTGACGGTAGACATCGAGGACGGCACGATTCTGGAGCTGGATGACAGCGGCCTGCCGCGCATACGCAAGACCACGATCGGGACACAGACACGCCTTTCCGAAAATGAAGCGCTGGTGATCGCGGGGTATAACAGCAGCAATGAGCGGCTGGCGTTGCAGCGTACCCCCTGGCTGAGCAAGATTCCGCTGCTGGGCGCCTTGTTTCGCAGCCGCCAGACCAACTCCGCCAATACCGAGCGGATCTTCATCATTCGGCCGCGGATGATCAGTATTCCGGATGGCCCGGCCTATCGTCCAAACGGCAATCCCGTGCCGAACGGCGCGACGAGTGGCGTAATACCAACGCCAACGCCAACGCCAACGCCAACGCCAACGCCAACGCCAACGCCAACGCCAACGCCAACGCCAACGCCAACGCCGGCTCTGGATGGGATGACCTCGATCGACCGGGGCAGGGCTCCGCCCGGTAGTACCGTCAGCCGTGATGCATTGGGGATCACTACGATCACCACGCCGCTACTGCAGCCTCCTGGCGTTTCAACAGTGCCGGATCGCCCCTAGCCAAAAAAAACCAGCCTCCGTTTCAAGCGAGGCTGGTATCAATCGGTATGGTGCGGCGTGTGCGGGCAACAAGCGCCGCCTGTTCGCGCCCCATGACGTAAGGGCCGGGTATCAAAGCACGATGCCACGCGCCGCGAGTTTCTCGGAGAGCGCTTTGCGCGCGCGTGAGAGCCGGCTGCGTACGGTACCGATTGGAATCGTCAGCATGACGGCGGCTTCTTCATAGGACAACGCCTCCACGCCGACCAGAATCAACAGCTCGCGCATATGTACCGGCAATTCCGCCAGCGCGATGTCCATTTGCGCGAACAACTGTGATTGCGCAAAACGTTGCTCGGGGTCATGCACGGTACGCCCCGCGATCTCGCTTTCCGGCATGTCGTCGAGTATCGAGTCGTCCGTCATATGATGCCGACGATGCGGTGCACGAGAAAGGTAATTGCGCACCAGATTCATCGCGATGCCGTACAACCAGGTAGACAATTGTGAGTCACCACGGAAGGTGCGGTATGCCTGCACGGCTTCAACGAATGTCTGCTGGGCCAACTCTTCCGCATCAGACGCGTTGCCGATATGCTTCAAAATAAAACGATAGAGTCGCGACGCGTGGCGATCGATTAATTCCTTGAACAGTGCGTTCTCGTCGACGTAGCCGGTGAACGGCATCGTATGGACGATTGGTTCCACTCCTGCGGACTGCGCTGCCGGGGACTGCAATAGCGCGCACGATTCCAATCTGGATGCCGGCGCCGGTTCGCCCTCGACATCCAGCGATGTCGTAGTAATTGTCTCATCGAACGCGCCATCGGTAAGCGCATCCGTCGCATCGACCGACGTAAGGCTGACCGATATCTTCGACAGCGATGCAACATGGTGAAAGTGATCAGTACTACATATCATATCTTTCATTTTATTTCCCCGGAGGCGGTATCCGCCGGCATGCGTGCGGCTTGGCGACGAACGCAAACGTTGATAGGCAAATTTTCACAAGGGGCGCCTGCGGCACGCGCAAACCCGGTCCGTTGACTGTCGACGATTATGAAAACCGTTCGTCCCGCGGACAGCGTACGCCCTGTCTTAGGTGTTAAAGCGCAGTGCCGAGAGACGCCTTGATGTGTAGCGTCTGCATGAATGCCACACCTTCCAGTGATGCCTTTGCGCTTTCAGCCATCTCTATCGCGTTCTGTATCAGCGACGCTGTCAATGGCACACTCCCATACGACGTCAGATTCAGCTCACGGGCGGTATGCTCCGCTATCCGTTTGCCAAATGCGTTACCTAATGACGACACAAAATGCGCCGCCGTGTCTTCGTTCGCTCGTAACCAGGCCACACTCCGGGCATCAGGCGTCAACCCGACAGCGATTACCTTGACACTGGTGCGGTCTCGCACGACAGCTACAGCGGACCCGCATTCGGCACGTCGACGGAACTCGGCAAGATTCAAGGCCGCGATACCAGGGGTCGTGCTCGATGCGTTGCGAAAACTCATCATGTCGCTTGTGCTCCTTCGGGTAGCTCCGGAGGTGGGTAACCCCTGGCAACCGACGGTTCCGCCAGGGAGGATCGCCCCCGGCGAATACACGTGCTATGAGATAACGATTGATTACATTAGAAACGATCTTTCTCAAAAAATCGATACCTGGATTTAGGTAGTTTTCGAATTATCCCTAAAAAAAGTAGCTAGCGTTGATTAAGGGTTATCGAAGTTCGTTTTGAATTATTATTTTTCGGGTTTTTCTGTGTTTTGCAGGTAGGTAATTCCCTAGAGCATGGATTTTTTATTGGTGATACGGGTGTTTTAACTTGTGTCAAGATAAGAAATGTTGAAATTCATGTACCTAATAACAGTAGTTCGTGAGCACATCGTGTAGATGATAGTGTAAATCAAACGATCGTTTAGTCATTTTTTCAAACGATCGTTTTAACAAGTAAAAAATACATTCAAAGGAATTTGCGTAAAGGATTTTACGTAACTAATTTGAATCGGGGTTTTTACTTCTGGCGATGGAAAATCAATTTCAATACCGGATGAAGATCGTTGAGAGACATCTGGCATTCGCGAGGATTCACATCGATATACTGCCAGATACCCAACGTTTGTTACGCAACTTTTAAGAATTTACGGACATCACAAGAGACGTTTCTGATAATTGGAATGCTGTTCGGTAAGCATCTTACGGGGTGCTTCGGGGAGACGAGCAGCTTGGCCTGAGCTAGGGCACGACGAGGATGAAAAGGCGATTTTCTCCGTCTTGCACGTGATAATGCGCCGCGTGCAACAACCGCTTCACCAGCACCAGTCCCAAGCCCCCCATCGGATCGTCGAGTGACGGCGGGGTCACGCGTGCCGGCCGCGCCGTCAGCGGATCGAAGGCGATCCCATTGTCATGAAGCCTGATCGCGAAACCCGTTCCCATGGGGGTCACCCAGAGCGCGAAACATGTGTGGTTGCCCGGGTCATCGTCGGCGGATCGTTGTCCGTGCATTGACACATTGTGCAGCAGCTCGTCGATGATCAACGCGGCGTGGAACCCATGGCGCGACCCCGGTGACCTAGCGTCGAGCCATTCGTGCAATGCGCGGATGCAGCGTGCCGTTTCGTCGATCGTTGCAACCGTGCACAGATGAAAAACCGGGGCGCAGGGCTGGATGCTTTCGGCCGGTAGGAACGGAAAGGGCGGAATCGGGTCTTTCATGTCATGTCACCATAGCATCACGCGGCCGCGCCGCTTCACGTTCATCGACACCACGCATTTTTTCTCCTCTCGACGCGCGGTGCGCGTTCTGGCTGGCTGGCTGGCGCTGTTCGGTGTGCCGTTGCTGTGCGCCGTCACGGCGGTGAGTGTCATGTCGGCCATGTTGCGTTCACACGATCAAGGTGTACTGGAGGCGACGGCACAGGCACGCGCGCGGCTGACATTGGCGTCCGTGGCCGAGCGTCTCGGTCGCTTCACGGCATGGGACCCGATATTCACGTCGATAACATCGTCGACGCCGCCCATGCCAGCGACGGGAAAGGCGGGGGCGGTGCATGCGGTCGAGCGCCAGGACATGCCTGTAACCGATCCATCGGCAATGGATGCGGACAATGCGACGTTCTCGCGAGTTCCGGCGGTGCTGGCCCGGGCGTACGAGGATGAGACGTCACTGCATTGGATTGCGCTGGTGGACTTGCAAGGCGTCATCCGTGCGGGAAGTGATACCACGGGCACGGGCGGCATCTTGCCCGCGCCCGTACGTGATGCGATGCACGGAGGTACGGGCGGCGATGCGGGCACGATGGAGTGCATTCTGACGAGTGGCCGCGCCTCGGTGGGACAGGTGCCATGCGGCGCGGCGCACGACGATGTCTACCGACGCTCGCCGGAGGCGTGGGCCATATCGCCGTGGTCCATCGTGCATGCGGGAGAGCGCCTGATTGGCGAACCTGTACGCGATGCGCTCGGCCGGGGCGTGGCGTTCGCCGTCATCGGTGTGGATACGGCCGAAAGTGGCCTCTGGCATGAGGCGGCGAGCCTTCGTGACACGGACGGCGCGGCGTTCATCCGCCATTGGCGTTGGGTGATCCGATACCTTTTAGCGGCAGGCCTGCTGTCATTGGTCGTGTCCGCCGGCGCGTGGTGGCGTGCACGCCGGCAGCAGGTGATGACCGATGGATGGCGCGCCGCGTGGTCGCGCGCATATCGGCGCCAACATGCGTTGGCGCATGCAATGGTGGAACTACCGGGCGTCACCGATGATCCCCTCTGATAACCGTGCCTTCACCCGGGCACGCACCGGCCGTTGGCAGGGCCTTGCCGTTGCCACGTTTGTGACGGCGGTGTTGGCGTTGGGGACGGCGATCGCGATACCGGTACTGATCGACAGCGCGGCACAGCGCCGTATCGGCTTGCAGGCGCTGCGGCAGCATCGTCTCGAAGCGGTGGTGACCGCCGTGGCGCGTGAAAGCATGGTGGCGTCGCGGATCGCGCCATTGGGCGAAATCGCGGGACTATCGATGCAATTGCGGGAGCGGGTCCAGGATCAGCCCGGCATGACGCTACGCATCGTCGATCCGGCAGGTGCGGAGTTGGGATCATCCTGGCTATCCGACGCGCCGAGGATGCCGGCCTCGCCGGCATTTGTCGTGTCGATGCCGGTCGATGACGCGGGGGGGCATGTCGTTGCATATGTGCAGGGAAGTTTATCGCCGATGCCTGTGCAGGGTACCGGTGCGATCGTGCTATCGGCGTTGCCGCGTGACTGGACGTTTTGGATGCCGCTGTTCTGGTTCGGCGGCGCAATGGCAATCCTGTGTCTCGCCGCATGGCGTTATGCGTGGTGGTCGGGCCCCATGGTGCGCGACGCGGTTACGAGCCGGATGATCGATGCGCTGCTGCACGACGATTATCGGACGCTCTGGCGCGTGGGAGGACGTGGCGGGTTCCTGGCCGCGGTATCCGCGGACGCGGCGGATGATGTCGATCGGGCGCGTATTGCCGCGCGTGCGGTACAACGCGTCACGGCGCGTTGGCATACGCTACGCGAACGATCCGGCATCCTCGATCGCACCGAGACAGACCCCGCATGGCCTCCCCTTCGCGCGGCGTGTCTTTCCAATGCGGCCGGCGGCGCGGCATTCGCGCAGGGAACGGTCACCACGCGCATCGTGGTACCGGTTGGCGCGCAGACGCGATGGTTCGCTTTCCTATGCGGCATTGGCGCGGGCAGTCTGGCTGGCTTGCTGGGACAGGTCGGCGCGTCGGTTATGTTCGGCGCGTACGCGGTCGTTTGCCTCGCTGCGGGATGGGGGCTGCATCGGCTATGGGCCGTGGACCGGACCGTGCACGACGTTTCCCCGATTGAGGCGCTCCTTCAAACGACGGCGTTGCCGGCACGCGCGACACCGGATGTCGAGGCCGGCGCGGCGTCATTCGGCATGCATGCCAGCGGGATCGCGCTGTGGATCGGCGTGGCGGTCGCGTCGTTGATGGGTGTGCGTATGTGGCCGGCGCTGTTGGATTGGCCCGCGGCGCTTTTGCCAGCAACGATATTAGTCATGGTGGGATACCTGTTGCGCGAGGCCGTGTCCTGCACATGGTGCGTACATGACATCACGCGGCATGACCCGGTCTACATTGACGTTTGTGACGTGCGTGACCTCGAGGATGTGGCGTCCAGGCCGTACCCGCATTCGGGAAAGGACGCATGCGGCACGTCGTCTCTTTTCCCGCGTGCCGGAGACGGTGGTTGCAAGCCACGGATGCGGGCGAGAATAAGGGCGAGGCGAGATGTGATCGCGGCTGTCGCGGTGGGCGCGCTGATCGTTGGACCGGGCTTGAGTTGCATGGTGGTATCGGGCTGGCCATTCGCGGTGACCGTGTTGGCACTGACGTGTTTGCCGATGATGGCGGCTGTGCAGGCGTGGCGTTGGCAGGCGGTCGCCAGTCCGTGGCAGCGCGCGGCTCGCCGATCGATTGCTTTGCGCCCGCGTGCGCCAGTGCGTTGCACGTCCACACCCGTCTACGACGGCGATAACGGTGACGGTAACGGTATCCATTCGGGGCCACCATGAAGGGGCGATCACGGGCATCCCGCACGCGTATCGAACGCGATGTCTTTGCCGTGACCGGCATCGCCTTGCTGGGCGCCGCATGGATGACAGTGCTGGTGATCGGCTTCTGCCTTGTTGTTTTCGGCAAGTTTTCCGCGGCACCGGTATTGCGTGGGGCTGGCGTGGCGCATGTACGGGAAGAGGGCGCCGCAGCCGGCGGGCCGCTGCCGTGGCGCCGGCTTGCGGACTGGGGCGCATGGCACGAGACGGGCCACTTCCCCACCTGGTCGCAAATCGAGGACCGGTTGACGGGGCAGGATGCAGGTGACAGCGCGGTGTTGCTTGCCTTGCTGGCACGTCGCTGGCATGACGAACGTGCGACGGCCGCCGAGGCATTGGGCTGTACGGGTCCCGCGTTACTGCGTGCGCTTGATGGTGCACATTATGGGTGGTCCGACTGCATCGATACCGGCCCGATGTCGTCATCGTCCTTGCCGGGATCGCCACCGCTCGCCGCCGTACGAGACGTGGCGACGGTCGTGTCGGCCGCCCCCGCCTTGGAGCGATTGCAACGCGGCATAGGTGGAGACGTCGCATTGGTGAATCTCCATGGTGGCGTGGTCGAGCGCGCCGCTGCCGCCATGGGCACCCAGGAAGCGCAGCCGGGTGACGATGCCGTCCCGTCGGTGAGTGCGATGCGCGGTATTCGCGGCGCGCCCCTTTCCATCGCGATGCGTCCTGGATGGCCAGCGGACGCGCAATGGCCGGTAATGCACCGTGACCGCGCCGAGGTCCGGCGCGTGACAGTCGATGGGCGTCATTATTGGCAAACGGCGTTGCCGGTGACGGGTGCCGACGACAGGCAGATCGGCTGGCTTGTCTGGCGCACGGGCGGGGCGGCGCTCGCATCGGCCGATGTCGCGCCAATCGATACCGGCGCGATCGTCGATGACGACCCGATTTCCCGTGTCGACCGATATCGGAGCAGTGCGTTCGGGATGGTATTTTTCATCGCGGTCGTGTTGGTGACGATCGGCTTTGGGGTGGGATTGCGCGGATCGTTTGCCGTGATTTTCGCGCCGCTGCGACGGGCCATGACCGGCTTGCGACGCGTGGCCGATGGTCGAAGCGATGTGCATCTCGATGATGTCGACCGCGATCGTGATGACGAGGCCGGCGTCATCGTGCGGGCCGCCACCGCCTTGCATGCCGAGCTGGCGGCATTGCAGACGTTACGTGATGAACGCGCGCGCGCCGTTGCGCAACAGGGCCAGTTGATGCGGGCGCAACTGCGTACGCTGGCGGCAACGCTCGACGAGGGGGACCGCGCGGCGATCCTGCGGACCCTCGATGCGCTGCAAGCCCCATCGGATTCGCTGATTGACCTTGCCGCGGTGCTGACCCAGATGACGCGTCTGGTGTGCGAGCAGCATCAACGGTTGCGTGGCCTGCTTGCGGAGCGAGAGGCGGCGCTGGTGCAGGAAGTGCGATTCGCCGCATTGCGCCAGGAACTGCTGATCGCGCAGCAGATGCAGATGTCGATACTGCCACAGGGACTTCCCGCCGCATGCGGTCGCGCCGGACTGGTGCTGGCGCCGGCGATTCAACCTGCGCGCGAAGTTGGCGGCGACTTCTATGATTACTTCATGCTCGACGACCGGCATCTGGCGATCGTCATTGCCGATGTATCGGGAAAGGGCGTGCCGGCCGCGTTCTTCATGGCCGTCGCGCGATCCTTGCTGAAGAACATCGCGGGCCTGACGCCGGAGCCGGCTGCCGTGATGACGCGGTTGAACGCATTGTTGTGCGAAGACAATCCCCACTGCATGTTCGTCACGCTGTTCTTCGGCGTGTTGGATCTCGAAACCAGGACATTCGATTATGCCAATGCCGGGCACAACTTCCCGGTGTGGCTGAACCGTGCGGTGCCCGATGAGGCACGCTGGCTCGATCAAGGCAGAGGAATGGCCCTGGGCGCGTGGTCCGAGGCCGTGCTACACGCAGCACCGGGAGATACTTGACCGGCGCGACATCGTTTTCTTTTACACCGATGGCGTTACCGAGGCATGCGACCACGCCGAGGCCCTATATGGTGACAATGCCTTGCGGGATACGGTGATTGCGGCGGTGGGCGTTGCACGACTCGTGGATGCGTCCGTTCTTGACAACGTAGCCGCAACCGGTGGCGCGCCGCCGTCTTCGGCGATGCGCGTTGCGGCCCATGTCACCGACGCCGTGTTGCGATCGGTTCATGCTTTTGCGGACGGCGTGCCGCAAGCCGACGATATTACGTGTGTCGCCCTCGCCTGGAACGACGAGGAGGCGCGATGATGCGTTCGGTCCCATCGCGGCGTGGCAGCCACTGGTGGCGTCGCATGATGATCACGCTGGCTGGCGCGGTGTTGTTGATTGCCGGCGTGTGGTGGAAACTGGCGCCGCCTGTGGCATGGGCCGGGCTGTTGCAAGAGATGCCACGCTTCCTGCGGCCTGGCGTGGCGTTGTTATTCCGGCAGGGTGCCGTGCCGGCATTACGTCGGGAGGACAATGGATCAAGACTGTTTGACACGTCGCGCGCGGCGGCTTTTCCCACGGTGATGATCATTCGACCGGACAGTACGGCGGCCGCGGCCAAGGCGCAGGCCTTCCATGATGCGTTGACCGATGCCAATTTCTTTCCAGAAGTCGATGCGGTATTGCTCCCCACGAATGATCGCGAGGCCGATTGTGACGTGACGGTCACCAACGCCTTGCAGCGGCGCGGTACGCGGCCCGCCGTGGTCTATACGATAGGTGCCTGCGCGACCGGTGCTGTTAGCACGGTAATGCAGCGTGAGGCGGCCATGCAAGGTGACGGGGCCAATGCGTCGCCGCGCGGCGACGTCCGCGTTGTCTTCAGCGACGTCGACGAGGTCACGGCAAGGTGTGTCACCGATATGGCGCGCGAGACCAAGGCACACTACGCGATCGGTGGTGTCATCGCAGGTCCGTCCGAGGCGATGCAATGGCAGTGGGCGCGCCGCTACCTACCGCATCAGGCGCCGCTACGCATCGGCTATTGGCGAGGGGAACCGATGACAGGCATCGGCGTTTTGCAGAAGAGGTCATTGGTGGAAGGTAGCACATCGGGGCAAACGACATCGGCGTTGGGCATGCGTGCGGATGCGACGGAGGGCATTGAGGTCGTCATGGCGGACGGCGCGCTCGACAGCGCCGTGGCGTACTGGCGTGCAAAGGGGGTGCGTTTGCTCTATGTCGATGGGCGGACCCCGGAGACAGTGACCCGTGCCGCCCTGGCCGCCGGCATTGGGACGTTTTGCGCGGCGGATGCGTTGCCGCGCGAGGCGATGCCGGGACGATGCCTGTTGCGCGTGATGCCGCTACCCCAGGCCGCAGCGGCGATGGCGGCGCGGCTGGCATTGCAGATGATGCGGGAAGGGCAACCGTCGCCGAGCGGGGTGATGCCGCTGCATGCCAACGCGCGGCAAGCCGCGTGGCAGGCGTTGCCGCAAGGGCCATTGCAGTTGGATATCGCCGTGGCCCGCCGGCTTCGGCAGATACCACCATTATCTTTATTGGACGACGTGCAGATCGTGGATGACGGCGCCGACGGGGTGGACAATGCAGGGCTCCACGGTACAACGGATCACTGATCGTAGCGACGCCACATGGTGCCCGGGGTCGATGACGATGGCACGTTCACTTATCACCGTACCGCGGTTCGCGTGACACACTGCACATCGGCACATCGGCACATCGGCACGCGCCTAGTCGTCCAGCGATTCATGCTGGTTGCTGGCGCCGTTGCGCCAATAGCTTGCCGCCCGCACATGTTGTTTGTCGAAGCCGCGCGCGTCGATCAGATGATGACGCACGGCGCGGGCCGCACCGGACTCGGCCGCGACCCAGCCATGCCCGACCCCCTTTGGCAGCGGCGTGTCGCGAACGGTCTGCAACAATACATCGCTTGTACCGGGCGGGGCATTGCCGCGCAGCGCCGGCACGACACGCACGTTCGGCCGCGCGGGCCACTGCGGTATGTCCTCGGGCGTGCTCGCTTCTACAAAGACGAAAGCCTGGCAATGTCCCGGCAACTCGTCGATACGACGGCCGATGGCGGGGAACGCCGTTTCGTCGCCTGCCAGCAGATACCAGTCAAACGTGTCCGGTACGACGAAGGAGCCGCGCGGTCCCGCGATACCGAGCAGGTCGCCCGGCTTCGCCTGTGCCGCCCACCGTGCAGCTCGACCCTCGTCGGAAACGTGTGCCCTGTCCGCATGGTCGTCCGCGCCATGTCCGTGATGCAGAACGAATTCGATATCGAGCTCGTTGGTCGCCGGATCGTAGCGGCGCGGGGTGTAATCCCGTGCGATTGGACGTTGCGTGGGATCGTCGCTCCGGCGTTTCAGATCGCTCAGATCGGGCATGCGGGGCGTGTCCTCGCCTTCACGCGGAAAAAAAGCCTTCACGTGATCGTCGAACGATGCACTGACGAAGCCTGGCAGGTCATCCCCCGTGAGTGTGATGCGTACGAGATGCCGCGTCACATGTGTCACGCGTTTTACCTGCAGCAGGCGGCGCGACAATGTGTGCCTTACCCGTTGCGGGAGGAAACGGTCCGCGGGGACATGGGGCGCCTCGGCAGCAGGGTCGGCAGGGCGATCGGCCACAGGCTCGGCGGGCCGCACGGTCGACGTGTCGGGGGCTGCCGTCGTGACGGTTGTTGATTCGCCGATGGCCGATGCGGTTCGGCTATGCAACGGCGAGCTACCCGGGTCGACGATGGATAATGCCGCGCGTTCGATTTCCGCCGCGACGCGATCGGCCTCGGCATCGTCCCAGCGTGCGCCGGGCGCGAGTAGCGCTTGTTTCAGTGTTTCCATCGCCTGGCGCACCCGGGGCGGCAGGGATTCGCGGGCCCGCATCCGCGCCACCATGTCCAGGCGTGCGAACGCGCCGCGGATCAGGCCGTCGTTCGCCGTGGCGTGGACCCGCCCCGACTCGGTGGCTAGGAAACGCCGCTTGCCAGTCTCGTCGGCGCCGAGTCCCGCGATCCACAATTGTTCTTCCAGCATTGTCAGCGTGGGATAGACCACCCCTGCGCTGGGTGCGTAACCGCCACGCGTGCGTTCTTCGATGATCCGAATGATTTCATAGCCGTGACGCGGCGTATCCACCAGCAGCGCGAGCATCACCAGCGGCAGCTCGCCACGCCCGAGCACACGACCACCTTCGCCATGCCGCCCGCCGTGTCCATTGTGACCGTGATGTCCGCCGCCGTGCGGCATGTCCGCCGGTGAAAAGGTCGCGCGCTCGATACCGTCCACGCCGTCGAGGCGCGTGGTACGGCCTCGACGGCCGCGACCCCCGAGGCCGGCCCCGTGAGGGCGTGAGTCAGCCGCGCCGCCGCCAGGAAAATCATCCCGGGCGCGTACCGGCCCCCAGGCGCGAAAAAAGGGGTGAAGGAATGGTTTCATTTCGATATATCTAAATTTAATATCGAAAAGATATATCGATAACATTGCAATGTCAACGAATGCGTTATCAACGGGTGGTGAGAAGGGACTTTCTACGCGCCGAGGGCGCGCAAACAGGCTAGACTTACGCCTCGCGCACCCATCAGAGAAACGGAATGTTCCAGCACGTCGACGCCTATGCAGGCGATCCCATCCTGTCGATGATCGAAACCTTTGAGCGCGACACGCGCGCGCGCAAGGTCAATCTGTCGGTGGGGCTGTATTACGATGCGGCTGGCCGTATTCCCGTGCTGGACTGTGTGCGCGAGGCGCAGCATCGCATTGATGCGCAGCCGGTACCGCAGGTCTATTTGCCGATGGAAGGGCTGGCCGGTTATCGGACGGGGGCCCAACGCCTGATTTTCGGTGCCGACCAGCTCGCGCTGCGGGAAGGGCGGATCGCGACAGTGCAGACCGTTGGCGGTTCCGGCGCATTGAAGATCGGCGCCGATTTCCTGCGGCGCTATTTCCCCGAGAGCCATCTATGGGTCAGCGATCCGACGTGGGACAACCATGTCGTGCTGTTCGGCGCGGCGGGCTTCAAGGTCCACACCTATCCGTACTATGACGCAGCAACCGGTGGTCTACGTTTCGATGCGATGTTGGCCACGCTCGCAGCGTTGCCCGAGAAAAGCATCGTGTTGCTGCATCCGTGCTGTCACAACCCAACCGGCGTTGACCCATCGCCGGCGCAGTGGGCGCAGGTCACCGACGTATTAAAGGCGCGGAACGTCATCCCTTTCCTGGATATGGCTTACCAAGGCTTTGGCATGGGTATCGAGGAGGATGCGGGCCCGGTGCGGATGATGGCGGATGCCGGCTTGCCAATTGTCGTCGCGCAGTCTTTCTCGAAGAACCTGTCATTGTATGGCGAGCGGGTCGGCAGTTTGTCGGTCGTGGCCGAAACCCCGGTGGCAGCCGATGCCGTGCTGGGTCAACTAAAGGCAACGGTGCGCGGCAATTACTCCAGCCCGCCGCGACACGGTGGCACGCTGGTGTCGACGATCTTGAATGACGCGGCGTTGTTCGCCGGCTGGATAGCTGAGGTGGCGCCGATGCGCGATCGGATTCGCGCAATGCGTGACCGGCTGCATGCCGAGTTAAAGGCGCGACTACCGGACCGCGACGTCCGTTATTTCGTGACGCAGAACGGCATGTTCAGCTATACCGGCCTGACGGGGGCGGAGGTGGACCGTTTGCGCGAGGAATTTGCGATCTACCTGATCCGTTCGGGCCGGATGTGCGTAGCAGGCCTCAGTGAAGACAATGTCGGCTACGTGGGCGAAAGCTTCGCGCAAGTGTTGCGCGATCGGCACGCCTGAGCTGCGCCCGATGCCATCTGTTGTATAAATCCCGCGCCATGGCGTTGTATCGGTGTTGAACTGACGGTGAATGGAGAGAGGCGGTGCATCTTTCGCGGCTCAGGATGCACCAAAAGAATCCGACAACTTGCAATGTGGCGGTCGACTGACTAGACTAGGGGTAATCCCTAGGTAATATCCCTAAGTCAGAGGATGCCATCATGACCGCCATTGCAAAATTCCTGATTCGTGAAAATAACGTGTTCGCCCGTAGCCTGGCCTACGTAGGCGCGCAATCGCGCTTGGCGCTGCGGCAACATCTCCAACTCTGCCAGGTTGTTGTGGATGCGATGGCGCAGCAAAACGCCAAGCGTTGATCGACACGGGCCGCGCCGGAAGCGGCACGCGGCGGATGTCGCATCAGTACGGGTCGGTTAACACGTGGCGTTGCGAAAAAAGGGGATGTCGCCTGCCGACAAGCCCCTTTTCTTTTTTTTATGTCTGCGAAAAAAAAGCGCGGCCGTCAGGCCGCGCCAAAGGACCGGACACCTCCTCAAACGGAGGTCTCCTTCTCGCCTGCATATTGTAGAAGCTTGCCGCGGCCGATATGCCGTGAGATTCGGAAACGGGCCATTGCCTGAAAGCGAACAGTGCGGCAATGCTATCGTCTTGCATGGCGCGCGGCGTCGCCGTTGCGGGTGACCGTGGCGGTGAGGGCCGGACAGCGCAGTATGGATGCCGATCGACGAGCAGGGCGAAAAAAAGGACGGTTGTCGCAATGAGTTGGCAGAACGGGCTATTGAGTTGGTTTTTGCGTCGCCGCGTGCGCGCGTTGCGACATTCCCCGCTGGACCCGGTGCGCGTGCGGCAAGGCGCTGAAAAGATGATCTGGCCGGCGCGACCTGCCACCGGTTGGGTGATTCGTGAGATGGAAGACCTGACGGTCAAGGCGTCCGACGCGGCGTCAACGCCATCTCGGGTATCGTCGTCGACTCCTGCGGACGGCTTACCGGCCTCGGCTCCGAAGGCCAGTGCACCGCCGGCTATCGCGACTGCACCGGTTCTGTCCACGCCAGGCCGCGTGCCTGGTGAATGGATCACGACGGCATCGCCCCGATTGCTGAAGACCACACGTCGCGTGGTGCTGTACCTGCACGGCGGCGGATATTTTTTCTGTTCCCCGCGAACCCACCGCGCCATTACCTGTACATTGGCGCGCCGCGGATTGGCGCGGGTGTGTGCGCCAGATTATCGACTGGCCCCGGAGTATCCGGCACCCGCCGCGCTGGATGACGCCTTGCGCGTGTGGCACGCCTTGCGCGATTCGGGAGAGCCGGCTGATCAGATTGTCGTAGCGGGAGATTCCGCAGGCGGGGGGTTGGCCTTGGCGCTGTTGCAGGCGTTGCGTGATGCGGGCGAACCGATGCCGGCGGCAGCGGTATTGTTTTCGCCGTGGACCGACCTGGCATTGACCGGTGCGACGCTCGAATCGCATGCCGGCACCGATGTCCTGATGGACGCCCAGGGCCTGCACGATGCCAAGGCGCTCGTGTTAGGTGCCGGGGGCCTGGATGCCCATGATCCGCGGATTTCCCCGCTATATGGTGATTTCCATGGCTTGCCGCCGCTACTGATCCAGGCGAGTGACGTGGAGATGCTTCTTGACGACGCGCGTCGCGTGGCCGAGCGTGCGCGGGAGGCGGGCGTCAATGTCACGCTCGAGATCACGTCCGGCGTGCCCCATGCCTGGCAGATGTTTGCGCCGGTGCTGCCCGAGGCACGTCGCGCATTGGTGCGCGCCGCGCAGTTCATCCGAGGTCATACACATCCGAATAGGCAAGCCTGACGGCCTCTTCACCGTATTGCCGCTCCAACGCCCGCACGGTGAAGTGTGCATGCGCCATGGCCTGGAAATGTGCGATAAAGATCGTGTTGATGGCCGCGCCGAACACGGCGCCGACCACCGGGACCGCTTTGGCGGCGGCTTGTTCGCTGACCTGCGCCGAAAACCGCGCGGCGACCGAGTGCAACAGCTTGGTGACCAGCGCCGAGCTGTGACCACCGGCGCCGCGGGCCGCCAGTTCCGCGGTGGCGGCCGCCACCTGCTGCGCCATCGCGCCACGCACCATGAAATAGCCATACGACGCATCGTCGTCGGCTACCGTCGGGCCGCCCATGGCCAGCACCGTCAGGCATTGCAACTGTACTTCCGCGCGACGGATGTCCTCGCCGTGCCGGGCGGCGATGTCCCCGATCGAGCGGAACATCAGGGTCGTGGTAACCGGCAACTCGATTGGCAGCGAGATCATGCCGAACGCGCCGCCCGCCGCCCCGGTGGCGGCCACCGCGAGTTGATGCAGCCGACGACTGCGCTTGCCGTCCCGTCCATTCCCGTCCGTCACCACTTCGGTTGGCACGACAGGCGTCACCGTATTGGTTTCATCGATGGTGAAGGCCAGTTCTTCAGTGCGCGGCGCTCGAATCGTACGGATCGCGAGTGACAGGCAAGTTTGCAACGCGCGGCTGGTTGCGTCGTTGACGACGCGACCGGCCAACCTTGGCAAGCGGCCAAGCAATTTTTCTAAAGGTGCTCCCATCGCCGAGGCGAGTTTGACCGCCAAGCCAGGATTTTCTAGCGTCTGGCGCGCGGCGCGCAGTTGTGCCAGATCGGCGGGTGCGAGCGCGGTGGGAAGAGGCGAATCCGATACCGAATCAATCATGACGTGTCCGTACCATGGGCATGTTTGCGAGCGCAACGTGCGTGCATCTCTCTCGATCATACTGCGTGTTCATCACAACGGCCTGTCGTCCTTACGGTTAGACCGGACATCACGCTCCCTGGCTTCCGCCGGCTCGTTGACGCCTTCGGGGCGTCACCCGTTTTTGCTGGCATCGATCGCAAATACCGCCATCATGCGGGTGGCGTCCGTTCAAGGGGGCTTCGGTTCGCCGCCCGGAAATGCGGGTGCGCTTGTCACGCCATTGGTTGTCTGTATTACAGTAGGCAGCATCACGAACAGCCGGATCGTTACCCGACTAAAGCGGCCTGACCGCGTCGGGTCGCACGGGAACGTAGTCGGCTGGCGATGAATGATGTCAAGTGCATGGCAATGTATATGTTTCCTGCGTCATTGATGAGATATCGGCATCTGGTAGTTAGCTAGCGATGTTGAGGAGACCGGCGCAATAGTCCACTCTGCAAATTTTGGTGGATCAAAAAGATGAGACTTGGCTGGTCGCGCAACGGTTGCGGGCTGGGCATAATGGTCTGGTAATCGAACCTGTCTTTACCGCGTCTAAAAGCGTTGTGCGTGTCTGATGCGTGTGTGGTGGTGACCGGATAACAGGGCCGTGGCGGACGTGCCGGGTCATCTCTTTTTAATCGTTTTCTCGAAGGATAAGAAGGTCGGCTTCCGGCCTGGCATTGCCAATGCGTTATCCGATGCCGGCCGCGACACACACGTGATACGACGGTTGCGCATGGTGTTGATATGTCTTTGGCGACATGAGCGTGCTGCTGGTGGCGGCAACCGCTGCCGCAGTCACCGGGTGGTGACAGTGCTGTAATGGATGTCGTGGAATGGTCGCGAAATGTCAATCAGACAGTTCGGATACCATAATAATTTCCAAGATGACGAAATAAAAAGAAGGTGCGCCCGCTTCATGCGAAGCGCCACCGGAGGCGGCTTTGTGCGGTGAGGATAAGGGTTGGTAGGGTCAAGGCGGGCCGATGGGTTTGGTGGCGCGCCGGCTGGTCCGGAAATCGGGATAGGAGACAGAAAACGTGAGTGGAAACTTTATCGGCGACGTAATCGATGCGCCGGGGCGCAGTATTTTCGATGGAATGAACCGTATGCAGCAGCGTGAGGATGAAACCGCATGGACGCCGGCACCTGTGGCGGCAATTGCCCGAAAGTCGCTGACATCGGAGCAAATCGATGCGTTGAACGCTGCCTTCGACACCATTTCCGGCATTGTCACCGACCAGTCTGGTGATGCGGCCGAGGGGCGGCATCCCGAATCTGTCGCCAACAGTGTGTCTGATAGCGGTGTCAACGAAGGGGAGCGGGCCGGATCGATCGATGCGGTTGCCGTGCGCCGGGAGGCATTGGCCCGTGGGTCGATCGCGCTGCAGGACGTGATCGAGCTGGCGCGGGGCGTGATCCTGGGCACCCGTGCCGCGGATGCCAGGACGGCTGCGGAACCTCCTGTGGAGACCGATGTTGCACGGGCGCTTTCGCTGGACGAGTTGTGCAATGACCTCGCACAGGCCTGCAATCGTTTGAGCCGCGACTATACCACTGGCTTGTGCGGCCATAACGAGCAGAAGATTTCGGCACCCGAATGGCGTGTGCTGAAGTGCATGTCGGACTGGAAGGACGAGCACCCGCAGAAGCTGTTGGTCAGCACGCTGGGTATCGACGCCGGTGCATTGACGCGCGTCTGTCAGGGGTTGGAAAACGGACGCGGAGCGATCAATCGCGAGCCGGATGCGCGGGACAACCGGTTGAACAACCTATGCCTGACGGATCAAGGCCGCAAGTTGATCGACGATGCCACGCCCCAGATCGCGGCGTTTCATAGTCGTCTCCAGGACGCGGTGGCAAGCGGTCCGGTCCTCGAATTCCTGTTCTTGCTGGTAAATCTTGTTGAGCACCGCTTTGCGCAATGGTCGAGCAGCGACCAACGGGCGCGCGTCAGCGCATCGAAGAATTGACGGAGGGCCATGGATGAGGAATCGCGTATTCTGGAAGGGCGATTCCTTGCGCCGCGCAGATGGCGGTCAGCGTGGACTTAAGCTTATTGACGCGCAGTCCGGGCGTTGTCCGGTACCGGCATATTGAAGTTGGTCCGGAAAGGATTGATATCCAGGCCGCCCCGGCGCGTGTAGCGCGCATATACCGCCAGTTTGACCGGGCGGCATTGTCGTAGCAGATCGAGGAATATCTGTTCGACACATTGCTCATGAAAGCCGGTGTGCTCCCGGAATGACACGATATACCGCAGCAGTCCGGCCTGGTCGATCTGTGGCCCCGCATAGTGGATTTGCACGCTGCCCCAGTCCGGCTGCCCGGTCACAGGGCAATTAGAACGTAGCAGATTCGACACCAGCGTTTCCTCGACGGGTGCTTCATCGAAGCGCGCCTGAAGAAACGACGGGTCGGGCGTGTAGACTTCGCAATCCAGATCCAGGCGGTCCACATCGGTACCTGACAGCTCGTCGAGAGTGAGCCGACCGAACGCATGGGGCGGCGTTAATTGCACACTGACGCTTGCACCGCAGACGGCGCCGATGTCGTGCCGCAATGTATCACGCAGGATCTCGATCGATTCCTGGCGCGTTTGCGCAAATGATCCCAAATACAGCTTCAGCGATTTCGACTCGACGATGCAAGGTGCGTCGGCTGGAACGATCAGCGTCAGCACGGCGATCTGCGGCTTGCCGCGGCCATTCAGCCAGGACAATTCATACGCGTTCCAGATATCGGCGCCGAAGAACGGCAATGTTGCGCCCGGCGCGATGCCGAGCATGGTACGACCTTGGGCGCGAGGAATCGAGAAAAGCAGGGACGGATCATATCGATCCGTGTATCCAACGCTTTTGCCGAGAGATGATTGTTCCGGGGTCATGTCTGTAGCCTGCGCCTTAGCGCGAAGCGGCGCCGGGCGTGCGCGGCGTCGGCAGGGGCGGGTCGGCGAGGAATAACCGGTAGGCCGGATTGGCCGTTTCCTCTTTATAGGGATAACCGATGCGTTCTAGGAAAGCGGCAAACGCCGTACTGTCTTCAGTGGGGACCTGCAGGCCCACTAGCGCGCTGCAATAGTCCGCACCCTGGTTGCGATAATGGAACAGGCTGATGTTCCAATTCGGTGACATCGACGACAGGAAACGCATCAGCGCACCGGGCCGCTCCGGGAATTCAAAGCGATAAAGCAGTTCGTCGTGCGCATTCGGCGAATGGCCACCGACCATATGCCGCACATGCTGCTTGGCCAGTTCATCGTGCGTCAGGTTGATCGTCGAGAAACCCGCGTGTTCGAATGCATCGACCAATTCCCGGCTCTCTTCACGACTGCGCGTCTGCACACCGACGAAAACATGCGCGGAACGCGAGTCGGCGATGCGGTAATTGAATTCAGTGACCGAGCGTTCGCCGACAATCTCGCAGAAGTGCCGGAAACTGCCGCGCTCCTCCGGAATCGTGACGGCGAACACCGCCTCACGCGCCTCACCCACTTCCGCACGTTCCGCGACAAACCGCATCCGGTCGAAGTTCAGGTTTGCACCTGAGTTGATCGCGATTAATGTGCGATCCGTCAGGCCGTCGCGCTCCACCACGCGCTTCAAACCGGCCAACGCGAGCGCCCCAGCTGGCTCCAGCAGGCTGCGTGTGTCCTGGAAGACATCCTTGATTGCGGCGCACAGGGCATCGGTATCGACACGAACGATCTCATCCACATGCATCTGACATAGGCGGAATGTTTCTTCGCCCACCAGTTTGACCGCCGTACCGTCCGAGAACAAGCCGACGTCTGTCAGCGCGATACGCTCGCCGGCGGCGAGAGACTGGGCCATCGCGCAAGAATCTTCCGTCTGCACGCCAATCACCCGTGTTTCCGGCCGGACGGCCTTGACGTACGTCGCCACGCCGGAGATCAATCCACCGCCCCCGATCGGTACGAATATCGCGTCGATCGGGCCCGGATGCTGACGCAGGATTTCCATGCCCACCGTGCCGGCGCCGGCGATGACGTCCGGATCGTCGAACGGATGGACAAACGTCAAGCCGCGCGCTGCCTGGAGCGTGAGCGCATGGCCGTAGGCATCGGAGTAGGACTCGCCATGCAGCACCACCTCGACGAATGCGCCGCCGTGCGCGCGCACCGCGTCCACCTTGACCTGCGGCGTGGTGGTCGGCATCACGATCACGGCTGTGCAGCCCATGCGTGCCGCCGCCAGCGCGACGCCTTGCGCATGGTTACCGGCGGAGGCGGCGAGGACGCCACGTCCCCGTTGCGCGTCGTCCAACCGCGCCATCTTGTTATACGCGCCGCGCAGCTTGAACGAAAAGACCGGTTGATTGTCCTCGCGCTTGAACCAAATGCGATTGCGAATGCGCGCGGAAATATTGGGCGCGAAGTCCAGTTCGCTTTCGCGCGCTACGTCGTAGACACGCGCATTTAAGACTTTTCGCAGATAGTCGGGGGCTGACATGATGCCACGGGCGGAGAGGAAAGGGCCTATGATATCGCGATTCGTTACCCGTTTCGGCTGATAAATGACGACAGAATGGCTGTCTTGGCGCTTTTTGGGCAGCATTGCCATTATTCGCGCCATTGCCGGTCTGACGCTGTTCGCGGCGGTGGCGGCCAGGAGTGACATCATGTCGTCGCCGAAGGGTGAGCGACACGCACCGGCAGTGCGGGCCGACGTCGGCACGCAGCCTGTTGGCGCAACGCCGACGAGCGACGCCACGGCGTCAAACGGACCGCGGCGCCAGGCCCTGGCCCGCATTGTCGCACGCTGCGTCGCGGCGGCGGATCATCAGCCATGCCTTGTATATGACCCGGCGGGCGACGATGTCCTGATCAAGGATATCCGCGGCCGCGCGCAATTTCTGCTGATGCCGATTTCGGCGATTTCCGGCATCGAGTCGCCGGCCGTATTGCGTCCGGACGCGCCGCCGTATTTTTACGAGGCGTGGAGCCGGCGTCGTTATGTGATCGCCGCGCTGGGCAAACCGGTCGACGACAGCGAGATCGGGCTGGCGATCAATCCCGCCAACGCGCGGTCCCAGGATCACCTGCATATCCCCATCGATTGCGTGCGCGCCGATGTGCGCGACGCGCTCGCCGCCGCGCGCATCACTGCCACGTGGTCCGACCTTGCATTGGGTGGCAGTCGATGGAAGGTGCGGCGTCTCTCGGTCGACGCGTTACGTACGGGCAATCTGTTCGCGATGGTGGCGCGGGATATGCCAGACGCCGCCAATGACATGGGGCGCAAGACGATCTTCGTCAGCGGTGCGCCCTCCGCGACGCACGGCGCGGCGGATGCAACCGAGGTCTACGTCGCCGTACGCCATGTCGCGATGCCGCTGATCGGGGGAGCCTCCGCGGAGGATTTGCAGGATCATGCTTGCGGTGTGGCGTCGCGGCTGAGCATCGGGCCGGGGGCGCGTTCGTCGTGACCGGTGCCCATCGACGGCCCGCCGTCAGCCCAGGTCTTCCGGGTGGTCGATATCGCGGAGCACACCCGCATCGCCCGTTTCCACGGTGATGAAGCCGGACGCCTTGAACCAGCCACCGGCGCCGCGATCACCGTCCAACGCCAGCAGCGCGGCCAGATGACCTGCGCCAATGCCGGCCGGATGGCCACGTTGCCCTTCGTATACCGGCGCGACGAGGGCGAGCGGATCGCCTGCGGCCAGCAGTGCGCCGGCTACTTCCTGCGTGGTCGCGGGAGCGATCATCGGCATATCGGCCAACGCGACGACCCAGCCGGGCGGTGGCGTGCCGCCGGCAACGGCTTTTGCGTCGGCGGCTGTTGGCGCGGCGGGGGCTGTCGCAGGGGGCGCCGATGCGACCGCCGGTGCCGCTGCAAGGCTTGCCTGCACGGCGTCGGCAAGGCTGGCTCCCATGCCGAGTCGGGCGCGTGGGCTGGCAATCACCTCGCAGCCGGCCTTGGTCAGCCAGTCGCGCAGGGTGCGTTGGTGCGCCGCCTGTGCCGGCGTCAGGTCTGGATCACCGTCGATGACGGCAATCACGCGCGGCAATGCGTTACGCAGGCGGCGCGCGGCGACGAAGGCGACCGGAAGACCGGCCTCGGCGCCCGTCGGCAGCGTTGTCAGCAACTTGTTGTGGGCCCCGGAGGGGTCGAAACGGCTGCCGCGGCCGGCCGCGAGCAAGATGCCCACCGGCTGGGAGGGGACAGGGGGTGAGGGCGCGTGGACTGGTTTCATCGGCGTATTGTCACGGTTTTTTCGGGCAGTGGCTACGGGCGCGCCGGGATCAGGCGCCACGCGGCGGACGGCCTGGCATTCGCGCGGCAAGGCAACAGTCCGGCGATGTCCCCGCTTCCGGGCCGGTGCGCGTTGCCCGCGCGCAACGAGGCGTTGCAGTACAATGCGCTACTTTCGAGGCAGTGATATCGCCGAATACCGCGCCTCGCGGCGGCTGTAAAAGCCGGTCCGGCGGCATGCCGGACACGACCTCAGTTGACAATGAACGCTCCCCAGATATTCGATCAGAACGGCGTGCCTGTTGCCGTTGGCAGTGGCGTCGACGCGCATGGCGAATTGCGCTTGCGCGAAATTCCCTACAACTACACGTCGTTCTCGGATCGCGAAATCGTGATCCGGCTGTTGGGCGACGAGGCTTGGCAAGCGCTGTCCGCGTTACGCGAAGAACGCCGCACCGGCCGTTCCGCACGCATGCTGTACGAAGTGCTGGGCGACATCTGGGTGGTGCGGCGCAATCCCTACCTTCAGGACGACTTGCTCGACAACCCCCGTCGTCGCCAGTTGCTGATCGACGCATTGGAGCATCGGCTGGCCGAGATCGACAAGCGCCGCCGCGCGGATCTGCGTGACCATGGCGACGAGCAAGGCCGTGAACGCGCGGCGCGTGTCGAGCAACTGATCGCGGCCGCGCGTCGTGCCGTGAGCGCCTTTGCCGACGAGTTCGGCAAGATGGCCGACCTGCGCAAGCAAGCCGCGCGTCTGCTGGGCAAGCACACGCAGAAGGACAATATCAAGTTCGACGGCCTGTCACGCGTATCCCATGTGACCGATGCGACGGACTGGCGTGTCGAATATCCGTTTGTCGTGCTGACGCCGGACACCGAGGAGGAAATCGCCGCCTTGATTCGCGACTGTTTCGCGCTCGGCTTGACGGTGATCCCGCGTGGCGGCGGTACGGGCTATACCGGCGGTGCACTGCCGTTGACGCCGTTTGCCGCGGTGATCAATACCGAGAAGCTGGAGCAACTGGGAGAGGTGGAGAGCACGATGTTGCCGGGGCTCGGCGCACCGGTCGCCACCATCTTCTCCGGCGCCGGCGTGGTCACGCGCCGGGTCACCGAGGCGGCCGAGAAGGCCGGCTTCGTGTTCGCCGTCGACCCCACATCGCTCGATGCATCCTGCGTGGGCGGTAACGTGGCGATGAACGCCGGCGGCAAGAAGGCCGTGTTGTGGGGCACCGCACTTGATAACCTCGCCTGGTGGCGGATGATCGATCCGAATGGCGACTGGCTGGAAGTCACGCGCCTCGAGCACAACATGGGCAAGATCCATGACATTGCCGTGGCGAAGTTCGAATTGCATTGGTTCGATGGCCGCCATGCGCCCGGCGAGAAGCTGCTGCGCAAGGAGACGCTCGATATCGAAGGGCGCCGTTTCCGCAAGGAAGGACTGGGCAAGGACGTTACCGACAAATTTCTGGCGGGCTTGCCCGGCATTCAGAAAGAAGGCTGCGACGGCCTGATCACCAGTGCGCGCTGGGTGCTGCACAAGATGCCGGCGCATACCCGGACTGTTTGCCTGGAATTCTTCGGCCAGCCGCGCGACGCGATCCCGTCGATCGTCGAGATCAAGGACTACCTGTTCCAGACCGCGAAAGAAGGCGGCGCCATCCTGGCCGGCCTTGAGCATCTGGATGAGCGTTATCTGCGCGCCGTTGGCTATGCGACGAAGTCCAAGCGCAATGCGTTTCCAAAGATGGTGTTGATCGGCGATATCGTAGGTGACGATCCTGACAAGGTCGCCCATGCCACCTCCGAGGTGGTGCGCATGGCCAACGGCAAGAGCGGCGAGGGTTTCGTGGCGGTTAGCGCCGAGGCGCGCAAGCGATTCTGGCTCGACCGTTCCCGCACCGCCGCGATTGCGAAGCATACGAACGCCTTCAAGATCAACGAAGACGTCGTGATCCCGCTGAACCGTATGGGCGAATACACCGACGGTATCGAGCGAATCAATATCGAACTGTCGCTGAAGAACAAGCTGCAACTGGTTGAGGCGCTCGACGCGTTCTTTGCGCGCGGTGACCTGCCGCTTGGCAAGAGCGACGACGCCAACGAGATCCCCAGCGCCGAACTGCTGGAAGACCGCGTGACGCATGCGCTGGACCTGCTCGCGCAGGTCCGCGCGCGGTGGACCTATATTCATTCGCATCTGGACCAACCGTTGTCCGAGGCGGCGCCGGCACTGCGCAGCCTCGGTCTGGCGCACCTGGACGACGCGTTCACGAACCGTCTCGCCACGCAGCCCGACGCCACGTTATTCGACGTCGCGCAGGATCGCACGGTGCGGATCTCCTGGAAGCAGGAAGTTCGCGCCGAGTTGCGCAAGATTTTCAACGGCGGTGAGTTCAAACCGATTCTCGATGAAGCGCAGGCGATCCACAAGCGCGTGTTGCGGGGCCGGGTATTCGTCGCGCTGCACATGCATGCGGGCGACGGCAATGTCCACACGAACATTCCGGTGAACTCGGACAACTACCCGATGCTGCAGGACGCCCACGCGGCTGTGGCGCGGATCATGACGCTGGCGCGTTCCCTCGACGGCGTGATTTCCGGCGAGCATGGCATTGGCGTGACGAAGCTCGAGTTCCTGACCGAAGCGGAAATCGCGGAATTCCGCGCGTACAAGCGTCGCGTGGATCCCGAGGGACGCTTCAACAAGGGCAAGTTGATGGAGGGGGCGGATCTGCGTAACGCCTATACGCCCAGCTTCGGCCTGATGGGGTACGAGTCTTTGATCATGCAGCAGTCCGACATCGGCGCGATTGCCGACAGCGTCAAGGATTGCCTGCGCTGCGGCAAGTGCAAGCCGGTGTGCGCGACGCACGTGCCGCGCGCGAACCTGCTGTATAGCCCGCGCAACAAGATCCTCGCCACGTCGTTGCTGGTGGAGGCATTCCTGTACGAGGAGCAGACGCGACGCGGCGTCTCGATCAAGCATTGGGACGAGTTCAATGATGTAGCCGACCACTGCACTGTCTGTCACAAGTGCGTGACGCCGTGTCCGGTCAAGATCGACTTCGGCGATGTCACGATGAATATGCGCAACTTGTTGCGCAAGATGGGCAAGAAGAAGTTCAACCCGGGCTCCAGCGCGGCGATGTTCTTCTTGAACGCGACGAATCCGAACACGATCAACGCCACGCGCCAGGTCATGATGAACTGGGGCTACAAAGCGCAACGCGCCGGCAATGACCTGTTCAAGCGACTGGCGCGCAAGCAGGCCGCGCATCCGCCGGCTACGGTTGGCAAGCCACCGTTGACCGAGCAGGTCGTGCATTTCGTCAACCGCAAGATGCCGGGCAATCTGCCGAAGAAGACCGCGCGGGCCTTGCTCGACATCGAGGATAACAAGATCGTCCCGATCATCCGCGATCCGAAGGGAACAAGCGCGGATACGGAGGCGGTGTTCTACTTCCCGGGTTGCGGTTCCGAGCGCTTGTTCTCGCAGGTCGGCCTGGCGACGCAGGCGATGCTCTGGCACGCCGGGGTGCAGACGGTGCTGCCGCCGGGCTATCTGTGTTGCGGTTATCCGCAACGCGGCGCGGGACAGTTCGACAAGGCCGAGAAGATGATGACGGACAACCGCGTCATGTTCCATCGCGTGGCGAATACGCTGAATTATCTCGACATCAAGACGGTGGTCGTGTCGTGCGGCACCTGCTATGACCAGTTGGCCACGTACGAATTCGACAAGATTTTCCCCGGGTGCCGGATCATCGACATACATGAATTCCTGTTGGAGAAAGGGATCAGGCTCGACGGCGTGAAGGGCACGCGCTACATGTATCACGACCCCTGTCATACGCCGATCAAGACGATGGACCCGGTAAAGCTGGTCAATCAGCTGATGGGCAGCGAGCGCGACGGTTACAAGATCGAAAAGAACGACCGGTGTTGCGGCGAGTCTGGCACGCTGGCCGTCACGCGCCCGGACGTATCGACACAGGTGCGTTTCCGCAAGGCCGAGGAAATGCGCAAGGGCGAGGCGCGGGTGCGCCAGATCCCGGTGCCGATCGCCGCCGCACCTGTCCAAGGCGACGCATCGGCGGATCCGGCGCTGTCGGTCACGCGGACATCGGCCGAGCCGGCGGCGTTCGACGGCAACGTCAAGATCTTGACCAGTTGCCCTTCGTGTCTGCAGGGCCTGTCGCGCTATGGTGAAGACGTGGACGTCAGCGCCGACTATATCGTCGTCGAGATGGCCCGCGCGGTACTGGGTGAGAATTGGATGGTCGAATACGTCGACAAGGCAAACGCCGGCGGCATCGAGCGGGTGCTGGTATGACGCGCGCAGCGGACTGTCCGTTATGCGAGAGCGATGGCGGAGTGGTGGTTTGGCGCAATGCCGCGCTGCGCGTCGTCCTCCCCGACGAGCCGGACTATCCGGGGTTCTGCCGTGTGATCTGGGAGGACCACGTCGCGGAATTGAGCGACCTCGATGCGCCGTCGCGTGGCCAGTTGTTCGATGCGATCGTTGTCGTCGAGCGTGTCTTGCGGGCGCATCTGGCCTGCGACAAGGTTAATGTGGCGAGCCTCGGTAATATGGTCGCGCACCAGCATTGGCACGTGATTCCGCGATTTCGTGACGATGCGCATTTCCCGCAGTCCGTGTGGTCGGCGCGCCAGAGAGAGGTTGCGCCGGATGTACTGACAGCACGCCGGGCCCGCGCGGCCACCGTGGGCATCGCCTTGCGTGATGCATTGGACAACGCCTTTGCGCCGCGCCCCTGAGCATCGGGAAGGCGTCCGGTACGCCAGGCAGGCACACGTGCTGGATGATGCGGAAACGGAACAGGAGCCTGAGTGATGGCCGGACTTGAAAAAGATACGCCGATTCCCACCGGACTGGTGCTCCATACGGCATCCGGGGTACTGGAGGTGCAGTATCCGGACGCGCGATATCGACTGCCGTTCGAGTTCTTGCGCGTGTATTCACCGTCCGCGGAAGTCCGGGGGCATGGCATGGGCCAGGAAATACTGCAAACCGGCAAACGTGACGTACGCGTCACGCGGATCGACGGTGTTGGGCATTATGCGATCCGTTTGGGTTTTTCCGACGGCCATGACACGGGCATTTACTCGTGGGATTATCTGTACACGCTGGCAACGAGGCAGGACGCACTATGGCAGGATTACCTGACCCGGCTCGAGGCCGCGGGCGCAAGCCGTGACGGCGCGGTGCCCGGCCAACCGGTCGAGGCGTGAGATGACGGACAAAAAAGACGCAAGAGGACGCGAGGCATGACGCGATGAGCAAGACCCATTTCGGATTCAGCACGGTGGACGAGAATGAGAAGGCCCGGAAAGTAGCGGGCGTTTTCCACTCGGTCGCGCAGAAATACGACGTGATGAACGACCTGATGTCCGGTGGGTTGCATCGCGTCTGGAAGGCTTTTACGATCGGCCGTGCGAACGTGCGCCCCGGTCAGAAAGTATTGGACATCGCGGGTGGCACGGGCGACTTGGCCGCCGCGTTCGCGAAGGCGGCCGGCCCGCATGGTGAAGTCTGGCTGACCGATATCAACGGCTCGATGTTGCGTGTCGGCCGTGACCGCCTGCTGGATCGCGGCATCGTCACGCCGACGTTGCTGTGCGACGCCGAGAAACTGCCGTTCCCCGACAATTATTTCGACGTGGTCACCGTGGCGTTCGGCCTGCGCAACATGACGCACAAGGATGCCGCACTGGCCGAGATGCGCCGCGTGATCAAGCCGGGCGGCAAGGTCATGGTGCTGGAATTCTCGAAGGTCTGGGGCCCGCTGACGAAAGCATACGACATGTACTCGTTCAAGCTGTTACCCTGGCTGGGTGAACGAATCGCCGGTGATGCCGAAAGCTATCGTTATCTTGCCGAGTCGATCCGGATGCACCCGGATCAGGAGTCGCTGAAGGACCTGATGCATGGCGCGGGGCTGGAATCGGTCCAGTATTTCAACCTGACCGGCGGGATCGTGGCGCTGCATCAAGGTACGAAATTCTGATTTACTTCGGCACCTTTCGGTTGTATGCTAATTGAAAGGTTGCGCATGATAATGGCGCAACACCGCGCTATCGTCGACTTTGCTTCGTGCGTGCGACGTCAGGCGGTCAATTCAGCATGTCAATCGTGAGGGACGTATGTCTACAGCAGGAATGGAAGCGGTCCGGTCGTTCGGCCGTTCAATAGTACGTTCGCTGCGCCGCGTGAAGGTGCCGGCGGTGAAGGTGGGGGCGCTGTCAATTGTCGCGGTAGTCGCATTTGCCGCGATGACTGAGCATGCCGATGCGCGCCGGATGGGGAGCAGCCGCAGCATGGGTCGTCAGTCGCCGATGGTGTCGCAGCAAGCCCCAACGCGTCCTGCGACACCGGCGCCGTCAGCGGCCGCCAAGCCTAATACGCCTGCACCCGCGGCCGCGCAACCGGCGCGTAATCGCTGGATGGGTCCGCTCGCGGGTCTCGCCGCCGGCCTCGGTATCGCCGCGCTCTTGTCGCACTTTGGCCTGGGCGGCGCCCTTGCCGGCGCGATGGCGAACATGATCGTGATCGCGTTGATCGCCTTCGTTGCCATCTGGCTGATTCGTAAATTCATGTCGCGTCGTCAGCCGGCATCACCGACGCCGGCCTACGCGGCGGCGGGTACGGGCCCCTCGTCGGGCTTGGGCGGATCAGATCGGGACGCGGGTAGTCGTTTCGATGGTGTTGCCTCCGCGCAGACGGCACAGCCCGGTTCGTCTGGCCGTTGGAGCGATGCACCAGGGTCGGCAGCCGGTCTTGCGGGCGGTGTATTCGGTGCGGCCACGCATGCCGCGCAAGCTCAGCCGGCGGCGGATGTGCCCCACCAGCAGTGGGGCGTGCCCGGTGATTTCGACCAAACGACATTCCTGCACAACGCAAAAGTTTACTTCGTGCGGATGCAAGCGGCGTGGGATGCGTCGGATCTTGACGATCTACGTGATTTCACGACACCGGAGATGTTCGCCGAGTTGCGTCTGGATCTCCAGTCGCGTGGTGAGGCAAAGAACCGCACCGATGTGGTTCGCGTTGATGCGGAACTTTTGGGTATGGAAGACACGGCGACCGATTATCTGGCCAGTGTGCGCTTCACCGGCTTGATTCGTGAGAATGAAGGGGCAACGGCGGAAGAGTTTGCCGAGGTATGGAATCTCATCAAGCGTAAGAGTGAGCAGTCTGGCTGGTTGCTGGCGGGGATTCAGCAACTGCATTGATCGAACTGCCCTACAATAGGAGCCCGCTGCACGAATTCCGTGTGGCGGGCTTTTTCCTTTTGTGCTCTTTGTGCTGATGCGCGTCGCTCCTTTTCCTGTTCCGTCTTTTCAAGCGGCGGTCAATCACTTGTTGCGCCGTGAGTCGTGGGCGCGAGCCCAACTCCTTCCGTACGCGGGTCGTCGTGCCCGTCTGCACGTCTCGGCCTTCAGCTTCGACGTGCTTGTCGCGCAGGATGGTCTGTTGGCGCTGCCCGCGACATTGCGTGATGCGGCACCTGTGGCCCGTGCATGGCGTGCCGCCGCGGCGTTCGTCCCCACGATGCCGGGAGGCGTTGGCGCCGTCATGACGGGCGCGGCGGCCCAGGCAGGCGGCGCCACCGGTCTCGCGGCTGCCTCGGGCAATAGCGGCGGTGCTGCTGCAGGTGATGTCGCGGATGTCGAGATCACCGTTTTGCCGGATGCCATGCCGGCACTATTGCGGTATGGTCCGTCGGTGTTGATGAAACATGTGCGCATCGAGGGCGATGCCGAGTTCGCGCAGGCGCTTGGGCGATTGGCCGAGCATTTGCGGTGGGAGCCGGAGGAAGAATTGGCCCAATGGATCGGTGACGCAGCGGCGTTCCGGATGATACGAGGGGTGCGGCAGGTCGGCGCACAACTGCGTCAACTGGCCGACGGCGCGCTTGGACAGGTCGCGGAATACTTGCTCGACGAACGGCCGCAACTGGTTCGCACCCGGGTGAACGAGGCCTTCGCCGCTGATGTCGCCGCAACGGCGCAACGCATTCAGGCGCTGGAGGCGCGCATCGCGCGGCTTCAGCAGCAACGCACGGGTGGGGCGGGACGCACGTCACCCTCACCCTCGTCAACCAAGCACACCGGAGCGCCGCGATGATGCGAACTTTCCGGTTATGGAAGATCATTTTCACGTTGATCCGATTTGGTCTGGACGAAGTCGTCCTGTCCGGCTTCCAGCACAACCGGATACGGTTGCTGGTCCGTCTGATGACCATTGGCCGTAAGCTCGATTCCCCGCGTGGCGTCCGATTGCGCCTCGCGCTTGAAAGCCTCGGCCCGATCTTCGTCAAGTTCGGCCAGATGTTGTCGACGCGCCGTGACCTGCTGCCCGCCGACATCGCCAACGAACTGGCGAAGCTACAGGACCAGGTGCCGCCATTCCCGTCCGATGTCGCCGTTACGTTGATCGAAAGGGCATTGGGGCGGCCTGTCGAGGATCTGTTCGACGCGTTCGAGCGGGTGCCTGTTGCCAGTGCATCGGTCGCACAGGTCCATTTCGCGAAGTTGAAGTCCGGCGAACACGTCGGCAAGCCAGTTGCCATCAAGGTGCTGCGTCCCGGCATTTTGCCGGTGCTGGAAAGCGATCTGGCGTTGATGGCCGACGTCGCCACCATGTTCGAACGCTTCTGGGCGGATGGCCGGCGCTTGCGGCCGCGTGAGGTCGTGGCGGAGTTCAACAAGTATTTGCACGATGAACTGGACCTGATGCGGGAGGCGGCGAATGCCAGCCAACTACGCCGCAATTTCGCGGCCACGGACCTGTTGCTCGTGCCGGAAATGTACTGGGATTACTGCACCTCCACCGTGCTGGTGATGGAACGTATGGTGGGCGTGCCGATCAGTCAGACCGACCGATTGCGGGCCGCCAAGGTCGACATCCCCCGGTTGGCGCGCGAAGGCGTCGAAATCTTTTTCACCCAGGTTTTCCGCGACGGTTTTTTCCATGCCGACATGCATCCCGGCAATATCCAGGTGAGCCTGGATCCGAACACGTTCGGCCGCTATATCGCGCTGGACTTCGGCATCGTCGGCGCGCTGTCGGACTTCGACAAGAATTATCTCGCGCAAAATCTGCTCGCGTTTTTCAAGCGTGACTACCATCGTGTCGCCATGCTGCATCTGGAATCGGGATGGGTTCCGGCCAAGACGCGCGTGGAAGAACTCGAAGGCGCGATCCGCGCGGTGTGCGAGCCGTACTTCGATAAGGCGTTGAAGGACATCTCCCTGGGTCAGGTGTTGATGCGCCTGTTCCAGACGTCGCGTCGTTTCCAGGTCGAGATCCAGCCGCAACTGGTGTTGCTGCAGAAGACGTTGTTGAACGTGGAAGGCCTGGGTCGCGACCTTGATCCGGAATTGGATCTCTGGCAGACGGCCAAGCCTTACCTCGAGAACTGGATGCTGAACCAGATTGGCTGGCGCGGCTGGTATGACCGGTTGAAGGTGGAGGCGCCGCAGTGGAGCAAGACGTTGCCACAGGTTCCCCGTCTGGTGCATGCATTGCTCAGCGAGCATCAGCGCGCGACGCAAAGCCGGCGCGGAGACGACTTGATGCTGGCGCTGGTCAAGGAGCAGCAGCGTACCAATCGCATGCTGCGTGGGGTCATCCTGTTCGGCGTCGCGGTGGGCATCGGCGTCGTCCTGACCAAGGTTTGGCTCGCAAGCACCTACGGGATACTCTGAACGTCAGTCCCAAGCCACGGTTTTGCGCGGTAAATGGACGGTTTGCAGCTATAATTCAACGCTTTGCACATTGCAACACGTATTCAAGAGGGTATCGGATCATGCCGATCTATGCGTATCGCTGTGAATCCTGCGGTTTCCAGAAAGACGTCCTGCGCAAGATGTCGGATCCGCCATTGACGGATTGCCCGAGCTGCGGCAAGGCCACGTTCCAGAAACAAGTAACGGCGGCCGGGTTCCAATTGAAAGGATCGGGTTGGTACGTGACGGATTTCCGCGACAACGGCAACAAGTCGTCCGGAACCGGGGCCGCGTCCGATGGCGCGTCCGATGGCGCGGCCGAGGGTGCGGCCGAGGGTGCGGCCCCCACCGGTGGGGACGCCAAGAGCGGCAGTAGTGGGGACACGTCCGGCAGTGCCGCCGCGGTGCCGGCACCTCCGGCTGCGCCGACCGGCGGTAGCGGTGCGAGTCCGGCCGCGCCGACGTCGAGCGCTGTTTGAGTATTGGCGCGGCCTGCGTTCCAGGGCGGTCGCCACGGAATCGCCGACGGAAAAATCGATGACAACGAAGAAGACGCTAAAAACCTATTTCCTGACCGGTTTGCTGGTCCTGGTGCCGCTGGCGATCACGCTATGGGTGCTAGGTCTGGTCATCGGTACGATGGATCGGACGTTGCTGTTACTGCCCGAGTCGTGGCAGCCGGATGCCTGGCTTGGCGTGCACATACCGGGCATCGGGGCGTTGCTGACGCTGGCTTTCATCTTCGTCGTCGGTTTGCTGACGCAGAATTTCATCGGCCAGACGCTGGTCAAGTGGTGGGATTGGTTGCTGCGTCACATTCCGATTGTGGGGCCGCTGTATACGAGCATCAAGCAGGTATCGGACACCTTGCTGTCGAGTAGCGGCAATGCCTTTCGCAAAGCGCTATTGATCGAATATCCGCGTAAAGGGTCTTACACGATCGCGTTCCTGACCGGCGTGCCGGGCGGGGATGTGGCCGACCAGCTGAACGGCGATCATGTCAGCGTCTATGTGCCGACGACGCCGAATCCGACGTCAGGATTTTTCCTGATCGTGCCGCGCGCGGAAGTGATCGAACTGGATATGTCGGTGGATGCGGCATTGAAATACATCGTGTCGATGGGCGTGGTGTCGCCGGTCGGTCCGCCGCGGCGTGTTCCGGAGCCACCGCAGGTCGTCGAGCCGGGCGGCGGCACGTCGGGCGACGCATCGGCAGGTCCGCCGGACAGCGTGCTGAACGGCAAGTCGGCCGAGAGCAACCACGCCGCTTGAAAGAATCACGCGATGCCTGGCGACGGGCGGGTTCTGCCCATCCGTCGCGCTGCGGACCCGCAGCCTTGCGCGCATTGCCATTACTGAATGAATGACAGAGTCAACGATATGACCACTTCGATGAGAACCGAATATTGCGGCCGCGTGGCCGAGCATCTACTGGGACAAACGGTGTCCCTGTGCGGCTGGGTCAGCCGCCGGCGGGATCACGGGGGCGTGATCTTCATCGATTTACGTGACCGTGACGGGCTGGTCCAGGTGGTGTGCGACCCCGACCGCGCGGACATGTTCAAGGTCGCCGAAGGCGTCCGCAATGAATTCTGTGTTCAGGTGAAGGGTCTGGTCCGCCCGCGTCCCGCCGGCACCGAAAATGCCGGATTGACCAGCGGCAAGATCGAAGTGCTTTGTCACGAACTGACCGTATTGAACGCGTCCGTGACACCGCCGTTCCAGCTCGACGATGACAACCTGTCCGAGACCACGCGTCTGACGCATCGGGTATTGGATCTGCGCCGTCCGCAGATGCAGCACAACCTGCGCCTGCGTTATCGCGTGGCGATGGAAGTGCGTAATTACCTGGACCGCCTCGGCTTCATTGATATCGAGACACCGATGTTGACGAAGAGCACGCCGGAAGGCGCCCGCGATTATCTGGTGCCCTCGCGCACCAACGCCGGTCAGTTCTTCGCCTTGCCGCAGTCGCCGCAGTTGTTCAAGCAGTTGCTGATGGTGTCCGGCTTCGATCGCTACTATCAAATCACGAAGTGCTTCCGCGATGAAGACCTGCGAGCGGATCGCCAGCCCGAATTCACGCAGATTGATTGCGAAACGTCGTTCCTGACCGAGCAGGAGATCCGTGACCTGTTCGAGACGATGATCCGTAACGTGTTCAAGAATACGATCGACGTCTCCCTGGCGGACACGTTCCCGGTGATGGCGTACTCGGAAGCGATGCAGCGCTTTGGTTCGGACAAGCCAGATTTGCGCGTGAACCTGGAATTCACGGAACTGACGGATGCGATGACGGACGTCAGCTTCAACGTCTTCAGCAACCCGGCGAATGCGAAGGATGGCCGTGTGGTCGCCCTGCGCGTGCCGGGTGGCGCGGCGCTGTCGCGTGGCGATATCGACGCCTACGGCGAGTTCGTCAAGATCTACGGCGCCAAGGGTCTGGCATGGATCAAGGTCAACGACCTCTCCGCTGGCCGTGATGGTTTGCAAAGCCCGATTGTCAAGAATCTCCATGACGCGGCGGTTGCCGCCATCTTGGCGCGCAGTGGCGCCCAGAACGGTGACATCCTGTTCTTCGGCGCGGACCGGGCCAAGGTCGTCAACGATGCAATCGGTGCGTTGCGCTTGAAGATCGGCCATTCCGAATTCGGCAAGAAGAACGGATTGTTCGAAGCGGGTTGGCGTCCGCTGTGGGTGATCGACTTCCCGATGTTCGAATACGACGACGATAATGGCCGGTGGACGGCTTGCCACCACCCGTTCACTAGTCCGAAAGACGAGCACCTTGATTATCTGGAAACGGACCCGGGTCGTTGCTTGGCAAAGGCGTACGACATGGTGTTGAACGGTTGGGAGATTGGCGGTGGTTCGGTGCGGATCTATCGTGAAGACGTGCAAAGCAAGGTGTTCCGCGCGTTGAAGATCAATGCCGAGGAGGCGCAGCTGAAGTTCGGGTTCCTGCTCGACGCGCTGCAATACGGCGCGCCGCCGCATGGTGGTATCGCCTTCGGGCTCGATCGGATCATCACGATGATGGCCGGTGCCGACTCGATCCGTGACGTGATTGCGTTCCCGAAGACGCAGCGCGCCCAGGACTTGTTGACACAGGCACCGAGCGAAGTCGACGAGAAGCAACTGCGCGAGCTGCACATCCGCTTGCGTCAGGAGCAGAAGCCGGCCTGAGTCCGGTGGCACGCATCACGGCGCGACAACGATGCCAGGGTCTGGAGAGCGGCGATGACACAGCGGTCTGCATCATCGGGGGTACCCACGGAGCAGTTGGTGTCGGCGCCGGTGCATGCGCAATCACGACAGCCTGAGCCGCGGGGACCGGCTGGTGCGTCGCCGATGCATGACCGCCCCCCGAAGATTCCCGAGTCGGTGCTCGTGGTGATTCATACCCCGCCCCCCGATATCCAGGTGCTCTTGATCGAGCGCGCGGACTTTCCCGGTTTCTGGCAGTCTGTGACCGGCTCCAAGGACCGGCTGGATGAACCATTGGCCGACACCGCCATCCGCGAGCTGGCGGAGGAGACCGGCATCGTCGTCGGTGGAGACCGGGTCGCACGCAGCGCGCTGCACGACTGGGGGCGCACCATTATCTACGACATCTATCCAGTCTGGCGGCATCGCTATGCGGCTGGTGTGACGACCAATACAGAGCACTGGTTCAGCGTCGAGGTCCCGCGCGACATCCCGATCACTCTCGCGCCGCGTGAGCACACCCACTACGCGTGGTTGCCTCTATCCGATGCGGCAGCGCGCTGCACCTCCCCCTCCAATGCCACCGCGATCCTCGCGCTCCCCGATCATCTCGCCGCGCGCTGAGTCATCGCGCGCGCGTCCCGGTGCGTCGGTGTCTCGTACGCGTCGGCTGCACGGGACATGGCGAAGCTGGCGTGCCACGCGCCTCACCTTCCTCGATTGCCCGGGCGCGACGCTGTTATCGGGCGGCACGATGCTGTTTCCCGCGATGATTCAGGCGATCGATGACGCGCATGAGACGGTACGCCTTGAAACGTATATTTATTGTCATGATGACGCTGGCCGCGCCATCTCCGCCGCGCTTGAGCGTGCGGCACGGCGGGGCGTGATGGTGCAGGTGATTACCGATGGCGTCGGCACCGCCGCGTTACCGTTGATCGCCGCGTGGCCTGCCCAAGGGATACGGCATCGGATTTTCAATCCGCATTGGTTCGGGGCGATGGGCGTGGCCCGTGATCATCGCAAGTTGTGCGTGGTGGATCAACGCGTGGCGTTTGTCGGCGGGATCAATATCGTCGATGATTGGATGAACGAGGGGATGAGGCTCGACGCACCACGGTGGGATTTTGCGGTCGCATTGCGTGGACCGGTTGTCCGTGACGTGACGGTGGCGTTCGACGTGCAATGGCATCGCGTCGATCCTGCGCGGCAACAGGGTTCGCTGTGGCAGCGACTCCGCGCCGCCATGGCCTCGCAACGTGACCGACGTCATTTGCGGCGCGAGCTACGGCGCGAGCGGGCCTTGTTATCGGCTTCCGCACAGGTTTCGTCGCCTCTACCGGGCGCGGCGGAGGGGACCGCCGAGGACAGCGCGCAGAGGATGGTTAATCACGGTGCGCGTGTCGACGATACGTCCGCCACGCATACCGATGCCCACTTGGCACATGGCGAAGGGGGGCGGCCCACCGCCTCGACGCATGCGGCGCAGGTCGCGTTTGTTGCCCGCGACAATCTGTTGAATCGGCGCGCCATCGAGCGCGCCTACCTGCAAGCCATTCGGCAGGCGCGGCGTCAGGTGGTGCTGGCTACGCCGTACTTCACGCCCGGGCGGCGTTTGCGGCGCGCGTTGACCCAGGCGGCACAGCGCGGCGTGGACGTGCGATTGTTGATCGGTCGCAAGGAATTCAGATTGCTCGATTGGGCGGTGCCTGCCTTATATGGCGGTTTCCTCAAGGCCGGCGTGCGCGTGGCGGAGTACGATCAGGCGTTGCTGCACGGCAAGGTGGCGGTGGTCGACGACGTCTGGGCGACGGTAGGGTCCTCCAATCTCGACGCGCTGAGTCTGTTCCTGAACCACGAGGCGAATGTCGTCCTGATGCACGATGCGTTGGCCGTCACGTTGCGCGAGGCAATCGAGAAGGCGTTCGACGCATCGCGTCAGATCGATCCCGGGCGTTTTGCCGCACGAGGGTGGATGACGCGCCTGTTGAATGGGACCGCTTACCTGGCGTACCGTTTCATGATGCGCTTACTGACCGCGGGCCGGTTCGAATGAGCGCCGCGACCCCGCTAGGGTTTCCGGCATGTGGGAGGCGCGTCCCGTACTGCAATGGCGTGACGCGCCGACGTAACAGGACAAACGATGATCCCGGTCGCCAGCCTTCGCTCCGTTTGGTATCCAGGACGGTCCCGAAGTCTGCATTAGAAAGTCATTTCTAATAAATTGCTTGTTTTGCGGAATGGCCGGCGCCAATAATAGTACGGCCGTTCGATTTTTAGAATCGGAAGAGAAGAGCATGCGCAAAGGTGAGCAGACGCGGTCGAAAATTCTCGACGCCGCGCTCCAAATGGCCAGCCGTGAAGGACTGGAAGGCTTGACCATCGGCTCGCTGGCTGAGCGGATGAGTATGAGCAAAAGCGGCGTTTTCGCGCATTTCGGCTCGCGAGAAGACTTGCAGGTGGCGGTGGTGGAGGAATATCACCGCCGTTTCGAGCAGGACGTGTTTTTCCCGAGCCTGGCGGCGCCGCGTGGGTTGCCACGGCTGCGGGCCATGGTGTTTTCCTGGGTCGACAAGCGGATCAAGGAAGAGATCGCCACCGGTTGTATCCTGATCAGTGGACCTGTCGAGTATGACGATCGCGCAGCGGACAGTCCTGTGCGCCAGCATCTGGAGCACAGTGTGATCAGCTGGCGAAAAGCATTGGAGACCGCGATTTTGCAGGCTCAGGAAGAGGGGCATTTGCGGCGGGATGTCGATCCGCAGATGATGTTGTTCGAGTTGTATAGCTTGACGCTAGGCGTGCATCACGACGCCCGGTTCCTGCGACTTCCGAACGCGATTCCGCTTGCGCGGGCCGCGCTCGAGAAGTTGATCGTTTCATATCAGGCATAGCGCGCCGGCGTATCCCTGGCTCCCGTCACCGCTTTGCCGCCCCGCGCGACCGCGCGGACGCGGACAAGACGGCACGGACGGCAAAGGCGGTATTGGCGGCGCGTCGGAGGAGAGACACTCATGGCAGAGTATCGCGCGCCGTTGCGAGATATCCGGTTTGTATTGCATGAACTGCTGGCCGGTGAGCCGGCACGGCAGGCCTTGCCGTCGCACGCGCAAATAGACGCGGACACGATCAATCAATTGCTTGAGGAAGCGGCCAAGTTCTGCGAGGACGTGCTGTTTCCGTTGAACGCGTCCGGCGACCTTGAAGGGTGCGTTTTCGACAAAGGTACCGTCACCACGCCGTCGGGCTTCAAGGCAGCCTACAAGCAATATGTCGAGGGTGGTTGGCCGGCGCTGGCCTGCGACGAGGAATATGGCGGCCAGGGCCTGCCGGTCAGCCTTAACAATACGCTCTATGAGCTGTTGAACGGCGCGAACCAGGCCTGGACGATGTATCCCGGTTTATCGCACGGGGCCTATGAGGCGCTGCGTGCGCATGGTACCGCCGCGCAGAAGACACAGTACTTGCCTAAGCTGACCTCGGGTGAATGGACCGGCACGATGTGCCTGACCGAACCGCAGTGCGGCACCGATCTCGGCATTCTCCGGACCAAGGCGCAACCGGCACAGGATGGCGACGGTTTTTTGATCAGCGGCGAAAAAATCTTCATCTCCAGCGGCGAGCACGATCTCGCCGACAACATTGTCCATCTGGTATTGGCACGGCTGCCTGATGCGCCGGCCGGCACGAAGGGCATCTCGTTATTTGTCGTGCCGAAGTTCCTGTCCGATCCATCCGGCAAGCTGGGCGCACGCAACCCGGTCCGTTGCACCGCGATCGAACACAAGATGGGCATTCATGGCAACGCGACCTGTCAGATTCTGCTGGACGGTGCACGTGGCTGGCTGGTCGGCGAGCCAAATCGGGGCTTGCAGGCGATGTTCGTGATGATGAATACGGCGCGGCTGGGCGTGGGCATGCAGGGACTCGGGCTTACTGAAGCCGCCTATCAACAGTCGCTGGCCTATGCCAGGGAGCGCTTGCAAATGCGCTCGCTCACGGGCATCAAGGCGCCGGACAAGCCTGCCGATCCGATCATCGAACATCCGGACGTACGCCGGTTGCTGTTGACGCAAAGGGCGTACGCGGAAGGCGCCCGCGCGTTCACCAGTTGGCTGGCATTGCAGATCGACGTGATGCACGGTCACCCGGACGCGGCGGTACGCAAGACGGCCGAAGATCACGTGGCGTTGCTGACGCCAATCGCCAAGGCCTTCCTGACGGATAACGCGTTCGAATGCACGAATCATGCGGTACAGGTGTTTGGCGGTCACGGCTATATCCGCGAGACGGGCATCGAGCAGTACGTCCGCGATGCCCGAATCAACATGATCTACGAGGGAACGAATGCGGTGCAGGCGCTTGATCTGCTGGGCCGCAAGATCCTGGGTGACATGGGGATGAAGCTGAGCCAGTTCGGTCAACTTATCATTGGTTTCGTCGAGGCGGAGCAGGCGTCGCCGGAGATGGCGGAGTTCATCAGGCCGCTGGCCTTGCTGGGCGAGGAGGTCAAGAAGTTGACCGCCGAGGTGGGCATGGCGGCGATGCAGAATGCCGACGAAGTGGGGGCAGCCGCCGTGCCATACCTGCGGGTGGTCGGGCATCTTGTGTTCGCCTATTTTTGGGCGCGGATGGCGCGTACGGCATTCGACGCGCTGCAAGGCAAGCATGATGCGTTGACCGATGAAGGCGGCGCGGCGTTCTACCAATCCAAGCTTGCAACTGCCCGGTTCTATTTCGCGAAGCTGCTGCCGGAAGCCCTGACGCAGGTGGCATTGGCGCGCACCGGTGCGGAGCCGATCATGACCGAAGGCACCGCGGCGTTCGGCGCGGACGGTACCGTGACGAAGGCGTTCGATCGCGTCAGCGCATTGTTTGCGCCGTCGGCCGAGACGAAAGGCGCATCCGCCGCCGCGATCGCCACACCGACTTCCGCGACGGGAGCGGGTGGCCCTTTGCGTGCGCTCGCCGACGCGCCGGCGACGACGCCGTTCGTCGCCGCGCAATGGCGTGTGCGCAAGGTCGCGGTATTGGGTGCCGGTGTCATGGGCGCGCAGATCGCCGCGCATCTGGTCAACGCGCGCATTCCCGTGGTGCTGTTCGATCTGGCGACGAAGTCCGACTCGGAGGCCGCCGGAAAGGGCGGCGCCGCGCCGCGTAGCGCGATTGCGCTGCAGGCCATCGAGCGGTTGAAGAAACTGAAGCCGGCGCCATTGGGCAATCCGGCGGACGCGGGCTATTTGCAGGCGGCGAACTACGACGACGATCTCGGTTTGCTGGGCGAGTGCGATCTGGTGATCGAGGCGATTGCCGAGCGCCTGGACTGGAAGCACGACCTGTATCGCAAGGTAGCGCCGGCGTTGGGCGCGCAGACGATTTTCGCGTCGAACACGTCCGGCTTGTCGATCGCCTCGTTGGCACAAGGTCTTGAAGGCGCGGCCGCCTCGTTGGCGGAGCGGTTCTGCGGCGTGCATTTCTTCAACCCGCCGCGGTATATGCATCTGGTCGAGTTGATTGCCACGCCCTCAACGCGTCCAGACATCCTGGAGGCGTTGGAGACGTTCCTGACCGGCGTGGTGGGCAAGGGCGTGGTCCATGCAAAGGACACGCCGAATTTCATCGCCAACCGGGTGGGCGTCTTCTCGATTCTCGCGGTGATCGCGCGCGCCGCGCAGTACAAACTGTCCTTTGATCTGGTGGACGACCTGACCGGCAGTCGTCTGGGACGTGCGAAGTCCGCCACGTTCCGTACTGCCGATGTCGTTGGATTGGACACGATGGGACATGTGATCAAGACGATGCAGGACGGCTTGCGCGATGATCCGTTCGCTGCTCACTATGCCACACCCTCGGTCCTGCGCGCATTGGTCGAGCATGGTGCGCTTGGTCAGAAAACGGGGGCGGGTTTCTATAAGAAGGTGGGCAAGGACATTTTGGTGCTGGACGCGGAAAAAGCGGCAGCTGGCGCGTCGGGTGACGCCGCGTACAAGCCTTCCGGCGCCAAGGCCAGCGATGAGATCAAGCAGATCCTGAAGTTGGCGCCGGCCGAGCGCTTCGCCGCTTTGCGCGATGCCGCCGCGCGCAATGACCCGCAAGCGCAATTTCTGTGGTCGATTTTCAGTGACGTGTTCCATTACGTCGCCGTGCATCTGGAGACGATCGCGGACAACGCCCGCGATGTCGATTTCGCGATTCGCTGGGGCTTTGGCTGGAACGAAGGTCCGTTCGAGTTGTGGCAGGCGGCAGGCTGGCGCCAGGTCGCGCAGTGGGTGCGTGACGATATCGCCGCCGGCAAGTCGTTGTCGTCGGCGCCGTTGCCGGCATGGGTGCTCGACGGCCCCGTGGAGACCCATGGCGGCGTGCATTCGCCGGACGGGTCTTGGTCGCCTGCGCGGAAGCGGTTTGTCCCACGTAGCACGCTGCCGATCTATGCCCGGCAAATCTTCCCGGCACGGGTTTTTGGCACGCAGCGCGATGCCAATGCCGATCCGGCCAAGCGTGGCACCACGGTGTTCGAGAACGCCGGCGCACGGCTATGGGTCGACGATGTGCCGGCTGCGGACGGGTCTTCGAATCCGGACGTGCTGATCCTCTCGTTCCGCTCGAAGATGAATACGATCGGCCCGGACGTCCTGCATGCCATCCGCCACGGCGTTACGCTCGCCGAGGAAAGCTATCGCGGCCTCGTGATCTGGCAGCCGACGTCGCTGACGCTCGGCACGCCGGGCGGGCCGTTCTCGGCGGGCGCGGATCTCGCGTCGGCGATGCCGAAGTTCATGATCGGAGGCGCCGCCGGGGTGGAGCCGTTTATCGCGGAATTCCAGCAGACAATGCAATGCGTGAAGTACGCGCAGGTGCCGGTTGTCGTTGCCTTGTCGGGTATCGCGCTTGGCGGTGGCTGTGAGTTGACGCTGCATGCGGCGCGACGTGTGGCGCACGTGGAGACGTATCTGGGTCTTGTCGAGATTGGCGTGGGCGTCGTGCCGGCGGGCGGTGGTTTGAAGGAAGCGGCCATTGCGGCGGCGCGCGTGGCGGGTCAGTTCGATAGCAAGCGCTATCTCGATTTCCTGACGCCGCGATTCAAGTATGCGGCTACGGCGCAGGTATCCGCATCGGCGCACGAAGCATTGCACATGGGCTATCTGCAGCCGTCGGACCCGATCGTCTTCAATGTCCACGACTTGCTGGGTGCCGGCATTCGCGAGGCGCGGGCGTTGTCGTTGTCCGGGTATCGTCCGCCGTTGCCGAATGTATTGGTGCCGGTGGCGGGACGTTCCGCCGCGGCGACGATTCGTTCGCAATTGGTGAATATGCGTGACGGCGGTTTCATCTCCGCGCATGACGCAGAGATCGCCACCCGTATCGCCGACATCGTGTGCGGTGGCGACGTCGAACCCGGCACGCTGGTCAGCGAACAATGGCTGCTCGATCTGGAGCGCCGTGCGTTCGTCGACCTGCTGGGCACGGCAAAGACGCAGGCACGGATTGCCGGTTTGCTGCAGGGCGGCAAGCCGCCGCGAAACTAACAAGGTGGAGCGAGACGAATGACAACCTTCAATCAACAACGATCGGGCGGCGCGCGCCAGCTGCAGGATGCCTATATCGTCGCGGCAGTCCGCACCCCCATCGGCAAGGCACCACGCGGCGCACTGCGCTTCACCCGGCCTGACGACCTGCTGGTGCATGCATTACGCAGCGCTATCGCACAGGTGCCATCGCTGGACCCGCAAGCGATCGAGGACGCGGTCGTTGGCTGCGCGATGCCGGAAGGCGAACAGGGCTTGAACGTGGCCCGATCGAGTGTGTTGCTGGCGGGCCTCCCGCAACGGGTGGGCGGCATTACCGTCAACCGTTTCTGCGCCTCGGGCTTGAGCGCGCTGGCAATGGCGGCCGATCGGATTCGCGTGGGGGAAGCCGATGTGATGATCGCCGGTGGTGTCGAGTCGATGAGCATGGTGCCCATGACGGGCAACACGCCATCGATCAACCCGCAGGTCTATGTGCGCGATGAGGATGTCGCGATTGCCTACGGCATGGGCTTGACGGCCGAACGGGTGGCCGAGCGCTGGAACGTCAGTCGCGCGGATCAGGATGCGTTCGCGGTGGAGTCGCATCGCCGTGCATTGGCCGCGCAGGCAGCAGGCGCGTTCGAGCGCGAGATCGCGCCGATCGATGTGGTGACCCGGTCCCCGGAATTCGAGGGTGCCACGGTGCGGCTGGATACCCGCGTCCTGCGCGCTGACGAGGGGCCGCGCGCCGATACGTCGCTGGAAGGGCTGGCGAAGTTGAAGACGGTGTTCGCGGCAAAGGGCTCGGTGACCGCCGGCAACAGTTCGCAGATGTCCGACGGCGCGGCCGCGCTGGTGTTGGTATCCGAGCGCGCGTTGAAGCTGTTCAACCTGACGCCGCTGGCACGCTTCGTCGGCTTCTCCGTGCGCGGGGTGGCGCCGGACGTGATGGGTATCGGACCGAAGGAAGCGATTCCCGCGGTATTGCGCGCCACGGGGCTGGCGCAGTCCGATATGGACTGGATCGAGCTGAACGAGGCGTTTGCCGCGCAAGCGCTGGCCGTGATACGGGACCTCGACCTGGACCCGACGCGCGTCAATCCACTCGGCGGCGCCATCGCGCTGGGGCATCCACTCGGGGCGACCGGTGCCGTGCGCGCGGCAACCCTCGTTCACGGCTTGCAGCGGACGCAGCAACGCTACGGGATGATCACCATGTGCGTGGGAACCGGCATGGGCGCCGCCGGCATCCTGGAGCGGGTTTGATGACTACCGGGGAGGAAGGTATCCGCGTCGAGTCCGACGCGGCGTCGGCGGGTGCGGTGCGCGTTTTGCGCTGGCATCGCCCGGCGAAGCGCAACGCGATCAATTTGGCGATGTATCGCGCGATGGCCACGGCGCTGCGCGAGGCAGAAGCCGACGAGACGGTCAAGGTCGTTGTCGTGGCCGGTTCCGAGCATGACGGCACCGCGGCGTTCACCGCGGGCAACGACCTGTCGGACTTCGCTGCCCGGGGTCCATCGAATGGGCCTGATGCCCATCACGCCGTCACCGCCGCGGATGCATCGGACATCACGGTCGGCTTGCAGCCGGTGCTTGCTTTTCTGGATACGTTGAACCGGATGCGCAAGCCGTTGCTGGCGGCCGTACGCGGCCCGGCGGTGGGTATCGGCACGACGATGCTCCTACATTGCGACATTGTATGTGCTGGCGATGATGCGCGATTTGCGCTGCCTTTCACGGCGCTTGGCCTATGTCCTGAAGCGGGCGCCAGCCTGTTGCTGCCGCGACTGGTCGGGTATCAACGCGCCGCCCGGTTGCTGTTGCTGGGCGAACCCTTCGATTCGGCTCAGGCGCTGGCATATGGGGTAGTGAGCGAAGTGCTGCCCGCCGATACCGTGGAAAGCCATGTGCTGGCATTGGCGCGTAAGCTCGCGATGCTGCCCCGGGAGGCGGTGCAGGCAACGAAGGCGCTAATGAAGCCCCGTGAATCGGACGCTCCCGCCGGCGTTGCCTCAACCGCGCGGCAGATCACGATCGAAGCCGATGTGTTTGCCCGGCTGCTCCAGACACCTGCGGCGCAGGAACGCATCCTCGCCGCGAGCGGCGGGAAAGCCAGACGTGCCTGACCAGACGGCCGCTCAGTCCCGCGCCAGCGTGACGCCGGCCACGGTGGTATAGTCCACGAAGCCGTCATCACGGCAGAAGCTCGCCAGCCGCACGCCGGCCTGGCGGGCGATCCGTACCGCCAACGTGGTGGGCGCGGAAATGGTCGCCAGCATCGGGATCCGCATTCGCGCCGCCTTACGGACCAATTCGTAGCTCCCCCGGCTCGATAGAAACACGAACCCCGACCCGAAATCGACGCGATCGAGCGCCAGTCGCCCGATCAGCTTATCCATGGCGTTATGCCGGCCCACGTCCTCGAATACCGCCAGCAGCGTGCCTTCCGGACTGCACCAGGCGGCGGCGTGTACCCCGCCCGTGCGGTGCATCAAATGCTGATGCGCACGTAATGCGGCCGCCGCACATTGGATCGCGGCGTCGGTCACCATGTCTGCAATCGGGGCCGCCTCGGCGGGCGCCGCGGCATTGGCCGCGTGGCCATGATGACGTGGTCGGCATGCGTCTATCGGCTCCGGATCAAGGTCCAGCAGGTCGAGGCTTTCAACGCCACAAATACCGCAACCGGTCCGGCCGGTCATCGCGCGCCGCTTTTCCTTCAACTTGACAAAGGCCGACTGCAGGATGTCGATGCAGATCTCGGCGCTGTCATCGTAAAACGTGGTGTCAATGTCGCGGATATCCGCGACGTCGGTGATGATGCCTTCGCTCAGTGAGAAACCGGCCGCGAACGCCTCCAGGTCGCGTGGCGTGGTCATCATGACGGCATGTGAAATACCGTTGTATACCAGCGCGACAGGCCATTCCTCGGCAATGTCGTCCCATGCGGCAACGCTCGCGCCACCGCGATGACGCGCGACGTCCAGCGCGCGCCAGCCCGCGCTGGGGGATGGGTCGCGTTCGCTCGGATCTGATTTGATCATGCTGCCTGTCTCGGGTGCGGGAAGGGCTGGTCGATGGCATGCCATCGACCAGACGCTATCATGCAACATTCCCAATCCAGCGGGATGGTGGTCTCGAGCAAGCAATCACTGTACCGCCCAGGCCACACGGTACAGTGCGGAGTGGGACGATCATGCTATCGTGGGAACATGAACAGCCACCGTCACTTGGATCACCTCGCCGGCGCGCCGCAGCTATTCGCGTTCGAACAGCCATCGTGCGAGGATTTTACGTATATCCCGCTGAGCGTTCGCTTTCACCTGGACCGCTGCGGCTGGCGTTTGTCGCTCGCGCAGTGGCAGGCGTTTCCCCATGCCGACCGGGTGACGCTGGCAACTTTTCCGGTGCTTGCCGATGCGCCCGCCGATGTTGCCGCCGCGCTTGCGCACGAGGGTGCCGCGCCGGGCGCGTCGTCCGCGGCATTCGATACCGCGCTCGTGGCCCTGGCCGCGCGACACTTGCGCGAGCCGATCGAACGCACGCCACCGATGCGGCCCATGCCGGGCGACGACGTCACGGCTGTACCCGAGGCCGTATTGGCGCAGTGCGGATTAGCTTCTGTCCCGGAATTGACCTTGCAACAATGGGGCGCGTTGTCGCGATTCCAGCGTTATGCGTTGGAAAAGCTGTCGCGCAAGCCAAAATCCAACCATGATTTCTTGCCCGCGCTACGGGAATTCGGCCTGGCGTGAGTGTTTAGAGCGGCGGGATAGAGCGAGGCCGCCGGTCGTCACCGGTTGCGACAAACGTCAGGCTGGCTTCCGTCACGCGCACGACGTTGTTCGGAGCATGCATCCGTTGCGCGAATACCTCGACATCGATGGTCATCGACGTTCTGCCCGTGCGCACGACATCCGCGTAAAAGCTGAGCAGATCACCAACGAAGACCGGCTGCTTGAAAACGAAGGAATTCACCGCAACCGTCACCACACGCCCGTTTGCACGGCGAGCCGCGACCAGGGAAGCGGCGATGTCCACATGGGACATGATCCAGCCGCCGAACACGTCACCGTAAATATTGGCATCGGATGGGCGGGCCATGACCCGCAGGGTGGGTTGGCTGGTCTCGCGATGCGCGGGGAAGCCGTGCGTCTCGTCGTTGCCGCTGACAGGCACCGCATTGCCGCCCGAGGCGGGTGAGACCCCTGTCTGGCCCGCGCCGTCGCCGGCGGAAGCGTTGTATTGTTCGGTCATCGTTGTTTTGAATGAAAAGCCGTTCTGTAAGATGCGGGCTGTCAGTGACAATGACGGACCGTACGCGAATGTCCGCTATTGTAAGTCCGCTCCATTCTTTCGTTCTCGATGCGTCGTTCTTCTACTTTCTCCCCTGATGCCGCCTCGCTGGCCGATTCGTCGCGGCGCGATTTCCAGACGTTGCGCTCGCTGCTGCCCTACCTGTCGGGATTTTCGCTTCGCATCACGCTGGCGTTGAGCTGCCTGATCCTGGCGAAGGTTGCAAACCTTGGTGTGCCGTTGTTGTTGAAGTCGATCGTCGATAGATTGTCCGCCTCCCATACGCTGGTTGCCGTGGGGCGGCAAGCGCATGCGCCGCTGATCATCCTCGCTGGCGGCATCGGGCTGCTGGTCATCGCCTACGCGGTGGTACGACTCTCCACGTCGCTGTTCACCGAATTACGCGAATTGCTGTTTGCTCGCGTCACCGAGCAGGTTGTTCGCGATATCTCGCTACAGGTCTTCCGGCACCTGCATGGCCTTTCCTTGCGATTCCACCTGGATCGGCAGACGGGCGGCATGACGCGCGACATCGATCGCGGGACGCGCGGTATCCAGCAGGTGCTGCAATACTCGTTGTACAGTATTCTGCCGACGTTGATCGAAATCACGCTGGTCATCGTCATCTTCATCACGCGCTACGAAGTGTATTACGCGGCGGTGACGTTTTTCGCATTGCTTGCTTACGTCGTATTCACGATCAAGGTCAGCGCCTGGCGCACCGTGCTGCGTCGTTCGGTTAACGAGCTGGAATCCAAGGCGAGCACCCGCGCGATCGATTCCCTGTTGAATTACGAGACAGTGAAGTACTTCAACAACGAGGATTTCGAGGCGGCGCGCTACGATGCGCACCTGCGTCAATATCGCGCCGTGGCGGTCAAATCTCAGAAAACGTTGTCGATGTTGAATTTTGGACAGCAGGTGATCATCTCGATCGGACTCGTGCTGATTCTATGGCATGCAACCGGCGAGGTGATGGCGGGACGCCAGACGCTGGGCGACCTGGTCCTGATCAACACCTTCATGTTGCAACTGTATGTGCCGTTGAATTTTCTTGGCGTCATTTACCGCGAGCTGAAACAGGCGTTGGCGGACATGGATCGGATGTTTACGTTGACCGCCGAGCAACGCGAGATCGCCGATTTCCCGGATGCCCCCGCATTGGCATTGCATGGCCCCTTGGGCGCGACGGTCGTGTTCGATCACGTCCGCTTCGGTTATCAGTCCGACCGGACGATACTGCATGACGTCTGTTTCACGGTACCGGCGGGAACGACCACGGCGATTGTCGGACACAGCGGCTCAGGAAAATCGACGCTGGCGCGGTTGCTGTTCCGTTTCTACGACGCGGAGGCGGGTACCCGGATCACCGTCGATGGCCAGGATATCCGGACGGTCCGGCAGCAATCGCTGCGCGCGGCCATCGGTATCGTGCCGCAGGATACCGTGCTGTTCAATGACTCCATCTACTACAACATCGCCTACGGCCGTCCGAGCGCCAGTCGCGACGAGGTGATCGCGGCGGCGCGGGACGCGCAGGTCCATGACTTTATCGAGAGTTTGCCCAAAGGGTACGATACGCCGGTGGGGGAGCGAGGTCTGAAGCTCTCCGGAGGCGAGAAGCAACGGGTCGCCATCGCGCGAACGCTATTGAAGAATCCGCCGATCCTGATTCTCGACGAAGCCACGTCGGCATTGGACTCTCGTGCCGAACGCGCGATCCAGCAGGCGCTCGATCGGGTCGCGCGCGGTCGCACGACATTGGTGATCGCGCACCGCCTATCCACGGTCGTGGGTGCACAGCAGATCCTCGTGATGGATGCCGGGCGCGTCGTGGAGCGTGGCACTCATGCGGATCTGCTCGTGGCAAACGGCCTGTATGCGCAGATGTGGCGGCTGCAATCGCACGACGAACCGGCATAACGTAACGCGAGACGGGACACGATGGAAACCAAATGGCTCGAGGACTTCATCTCGCTGGCGGAAACCCGCAGTTTCAGCCGCTCCGCGGCATTGCGGCACGTGACGCAGCCGGCGTTTTCGCGTCGTATCCAGGCCCTGGAAGCCTGGTTGGGCGCTGAGTTGATCGATCGCTCCGGTTATCCCACGCGACTCACCCAGGCAGGCAATATCTTCCATGCGCAGGCATTGGCGTTACTCAACCAGGCGCGAGAAGCCCGCACCTTGCTACGGGGGCAAGGTGTACTGAGCGCAACCACGCTTGATTTCGCCGTACCGCATACGCTGTCGCTTACCTTCTTTCCGCAATGGATTCAGCGTATCGATGCCTTGCTGGCGCGCGGCGTCGTCACGCCGAGCGCGCCAGCCGCCGATGGGAAGCCGCCGATCCCGCCGCCGTCCGGGCCGTTGCACGCGCGATTGCGTGCGCTGAACGTTCACGACGCCGTGCTGACGTTGACTGAAGGCGGCTGCGACCTGATCATGGGGTACCACCATCCCAGTCACCCGGTTGCGCTCGATCCCCGGCGGTATGCCCAGTTGACACTGGGCACGGAGACCATCGGACTGTTCTGTGCTGCCGGGCCGCCCGACGTGTCCGCCTCGGTGGCCATTGCAGGGGGCGCACCAACGGGGCGGCTCACACCGCGTTTTACGTTGCCCGGGAGTCCAACACATCCGGTGCCGTATCTGGCTTATGCATCTGATGCATATCTTGGCCGCATGACCGAAGTGCTGCTTTCACGGGCGACCCAGCCGTTGTATCTCGACCGGATATATGAGACCGATATGGCGGAGGGGCTTAAAGTAATGGCGGTCACCGGACACGGTATCGCGTTTCTGCCTCATAGCGCGGCGGCCGACGCGTTGGCCGATGGCCGGCTGGTGCCGCTGGGCGACGTTCCTGGCAACAGCGACGTGGCGGGCCCATGGACACTCACGATGGAAATTCGTCTGTACCGAGATACCCTTGCCGATGTCGACGGGCAACGCCGGGCGTTGCGCGACGCTGTCTGGGAGGCCGCTCAGCGGTTGCTGGATCACCCGGAGGGTGTTTGAAAGGTCGGAAACGCAGATGAGATCTGCCGCGATCTGTGTAGAGTAGAGTGGGAGTTATCCTGGATTACGATGAAAATAAGGGATCTTGTCTGAAAGACTGATAGCAATGGCAATGCATCACTTGTCCGAAAGGTGCGGGTGACCTGCTGTTTTGCAAAGCTTTTCAGAGGTTATGCAAAAAATGCATGGATAAATGACGCTTCGGCATTTGCAACGCGATTTCGTCGGTTCTAGAGTGCAGTCATCAACTACTTAATGCGGAGCAGCCGCCATGTCAGAAGGTCATCGCACCCCCTCGTATCTCAGCGCGGAAGATCTGGGTCCCTGGGGCAGTTATCTCGAGCAGGTTGATCGCGTCACGCCCTATTTGGGGACGCTGAGTCGATGGGTCGAGACGCTGAAGCGGCCGAAACGCATCATGATCGTCGATGTGCCGATCGAACTGGACAACGGCACGATTGCCCATTTCGAGGGTTATCGTGTGCAGCACAATGTCTCGCGGGGCCCTGGTAAAGGCGGCGTGCGGTTCCATCAGGACGTGACGCTCAGCGAAGTGATGTCGCTGGCAGCGTGGATGTCTGTTAAGAACGCCACCGTCAACGTCCCGTATGGCGGTGCGAAGGGCGGTATTCGCGTGGACCCGCGGACGCTGTCGCGGGGCGAGCTGGAGCGCATGACGCGCCGTTACACCAGCGAGATCAACAACATCATCGGGCCGAACACCGATATCCCCGCGCCGGACGTCAATACGAACGAACAGATCATGGCGTGGATGATGGACACCTATTCGGTGAACCAGGGCCATACGGCGACGGGCGTGGTTACCGGCAAGCCGATCTCGTTGGGCGGTAGTCTCGGCCGCCGCGATGCAACGGGCCGCGGTGTGTTCGTTGTAGCCGGTGAAGCGGCGACGAAGATCGGCCTGGATTTGAACGGTGCGCGTATTGCCGTGCAGGGCTTCGGGAATGTGGGCGGCGTGGCTGCCCGGCTGTTCCAGGACGCGGGTGCGAAGATCATCGCGGTCCAGGATCACACAGGTACGCTGTATGCGCCGAAAGGACTGGATGCGCGTGCTTTGGCCGCGCACGTCGAGCAGCACCGCGGGGTGGCGGGCTTCGCGGAAGCGGCCGGCGCGGATGCCGGTATTGAAACGTTACGCGAGCGTGAGGCGTTCTGGCAGATCGAGACCGATATCCTGATTCCGGCCGCCCTGGAAGGACAGATCACCGAGAAAAACGCGGGTCAGATCAAGACGCGCATTGTCGTCGAAGGTGCCAATGGCCCGACCACACCGCAAGCGGATGACATCCTTCGCGAGAATGGGGTACTCGTCGTGCCGGACGTGGTCGCCAACGCAGGCGGGGTAACTGTCAGCTACTTCGAATGGGTGCAGGATTTTTCGAGCTTCTTCTGGGACGAGGACGAAATCAATCAACGGCTGGACCGCATCATGCGGGAGGCCTTCTCCTCGGTCTGGCATGTAGCGCAGGACAAATCGGTGACAATCCGCACCGCGGCGTACATTGTTGCCTGTACGCGCATCCTGCAAGCACGCGAAATGCGGGGTCTTTATCCGTAATTTTCCGAAAGGCCCCGGTGTCCGAACCATTGCGATACGTTATTTGGTGTTGCATCGGTGCTGCAGCCGCGTGTAGTTATCTCTGATATCGAAAGCCCGCGTGATGTGTTGAAACACATCACACGGGCTTTTGCGCAGCATATTCTATGCGACGAGAATATGGGAACTCGTTGCGGGCACGGCACGTGTTGTTATATAAATGCAGTGCATTCGTCAGCTAGCAGCAAGGCGGAGCAAATATGAACAGGTGTTTGACGTTGCGGCGCATGTGTCTGTGCATCGCCCGCGCGCGCCGCACATCTGTCAACTGACAGCAGAATCGACACACCGCAAGGAGATCAGGGCAATGAAAATCACGAAAATCGCGCTCGCATTGTGCGTTTTGGGCGCCATTACCGGAAGCGCGAATGCGCAATCCAGTGCCACGCTGGATAAGATCAAGAAAGACGGGATCATTACGGTTGGGCACCGCGAGTCGTCGATTCCTTTCTCCTACTACGATGACAAGCAACAGGTTGTCGGCTACGCACAGGACTTCTCCAACGCGATTGTCGCGGAGGTGAAGAAGGAATTGAAGTTGCCGAACCTGCAGGTCAAGCTGATCCCGATCACGTCGCAAAATCGCATCTCGCTGCTGCAGAACGGCACGATCGATTTCGAGTGCGGTTCGACCACGAACAATCTGGAGCGTCAGAAGCAGGTCGCATTCTCGGATACATTCTTCGTGATTGGCACGCGTCTGCTGACGGCCAAGGATTCCGGCATCAAGGACTTTGATGACTTGAAGGGCAAGAACGTGGTCACCACGGCCGGTACGACGTCGGAAGCATTGCTGCGCAAGATGAACGCGGACCAGAACATGGGTATGCGCATTATCAGCGCCAAGGATCACGGTGACTCGTTCCTGACGCTGGAAACGGGCCGGGCCGTCGCGTTCATGATGGATGACGCGTTGTTGGCCGGTGAACGCGCGAAGGCGAAGAAGCCGGACAACTGGGTAATCGTCGGCAAGCCGCAATCGAACGAAGCGTATGGCTGCATGATTCGCAAGGACGATCCGGGTTTCAAGGCACTGGCCGACAAGGTGATTTCGAAGGCTGAGACCGATGGCGACGCTCTGAAGTGGTATCACACCTGGTTCGAGCAACCGATTCCGCCAAAGGGCCTGAACCTGAACTTCATGTTGAGCGATGACATGAAAGCGTTGTTCAAGGCACCCAACGACAAAGCCTTCCAGTAAATTGTTTTTTTGCTGGCGTTGCACGCAGTTTACACTCGTGTAAAGTTCCGCTTGCGGTGACGGTTGGCAATTCGGAAAATTCGCACCTATTGCGTCCATGGTTTAACAGGCTGGATCATGGACAATGGAAGGGCCCGCGCGCTGCGGGCCTTTTGTTATATAGACCGCGTGTTTTGTCGTGCAAGTTGCGTACGGTTTGCGTAGGCAACCGGTTTTTTTCTTGTTCTGGAGTTCACCATGGCTTATCACTGGAACTGGGGCGTCCTGGCGAGCCCGGTTTCTACCGGCGAGCCCACCACCTATTTTGGGTGGATGCTGTCGGGATTGGCGGTTACCGTGGAGCTGTCGCTATCGGCGTGGGTGCTGGCGCTGATTTGCGGATCGTTCTTTGGCGTCATGCGCACAGTGCAGGGGCGATGGTTACCTGCAATCGGTACGGTTTACGTGGCGATTTTTCGTAACATCCCGCTGATCGTTCAATTCTTCATCTGGTATCTGGTGATTCCGGAGCTGTTGCCAAAGGCATGGGGCGATTGGTTCAAGCAACTGGACCCCACTATTCAGTTCTTCTCGTCCAGCATCATCTGTCTTGGCTTGTTTACCGGCGCGCGTGTTTGCGAGCAGGTCCGCTCCGGCGTGCAGGCCTTGCCGCGTGGTCAGCGCAATGCCGCGTATGCACTGGGTCTGACCCAGCCACAGGCGTATCGTCATGTGCTGCTGCCGGTGGCGTTCCGCTTGATCGTGCCGCCGCTGACGTCCGAATTCTTGAACATCTTCAAGAACTCGGCCGTCGCGTCCACGATCGGGCTGCTTGAGCTGTCGGCGCAGGCGCGGCAGCTCGTGGATTACACGGCGCAACCGTATGAGTCGTTCATCGTCGTGACCGCCACGTATTTCCTTATCAATATGATCGTGATGGCCTTCATGCGCTGGGTCGAGAAACGGACGCGCCTGCCTGGCTACCTGGGAGGCAAGTAATGCATCACGAATTCGATTGGTCTTCCATTCCCGCGTCGCTCAACACGCTGTGGCATGGTGCGGTCGTGACGTTCGAGATCACGGTCTGCGCGATCGTTGTCGGCATCCTGTGGGGCACGGTGCTTGCGTTGATGCGCCTGTCGCCGGTAAAGCCCCTGGCCTGGTTCGCATCAATCTATGTCACGCTGTTCCGTTCCATCCCGTTGCTGATGGTGCTGTTGTGGTTCTTCCTGCTGGTGCCGCAACTGCTGCAGTCGGTGTTGGGTCTGTCGCCCTCGGTTGATATCCGTTTTGTGTCGGCGATGACGGCGTTCTCGCTGTTCGAGGCCGCATATTATTCGGAAATTATCCGGGCGGGCGTGCAGAGCGTGGCGCGCGGTCAGGTGCAGGCTTCGTCGGCGCTCGGCCTGACCTATACGCAATCAATGCGGTATGTCGTGTTGCCGCAGGCGTTCCGGGCGATGGTGCCGTTGTTGCTGACGCAGGGGATCGTATTGTTCCAGGATACATCGCTGGTGTACGTGATCGGTCTGGCCGATTTCTTCCGTACCTCCACGAATATTGGTGACCGCGACGGTACGATGGTCGAAATGGTATTGTTTGCGGGCGCTTGCTACTTCGTGGTTTCAGTAATCGCGTCGACGCTCGTCAAACGGATGCAAAAAGGGGTAAGCAGATGATCGTAATGAAGGACGTGTCGAAGTGGTATGGCCAGTTTCAAGTGCTGACCGACTGTTCGACGGAAGTGAAGAAGGGCGAGGTTGTCGTTGTCTGCGGGCCGTCCGGCTCCGGTAAGTCAACGTTGATCAAGACCGTCAATGGTCTGGAGCCGATCCAGCAGGGCGAGATTCTGATCGACGGAGCATCGGTGACCGACAAAAAGACGAACCTGTCGAAGCTGCGTGCCCGTGTCGGCATGGTGTTCCAGCATTTCGAACTGTTCCCTCATCTGTCGATCACGCAGAACCTGACGCTGGCGCAGGTGAAAGTACTCGGTCGAGGCCGTGACGAAGCCACGCAGAAAGCGTTGAAGCTGCTTGATCGCGTGGGCCTGCGTACACATGCGGACAAGTTTCCGGGCCAGATGTCGGGCGGTCAACAGCAGCGCGTGGCGATCGCCCGAGCGCTATGCATGGACCCGATCGCGATGCTGTTCGATGAACCGACTTCAGCGCTCGATCCTGAAATGATCAATGAAGTGCTCGATGTGATGGTGGAGTTGGCGCAGGAAGGGATGACGATGATGTGCGTAACCCATGAAATGGGATTCGCTCGCAAGGTCGCCCATCGCGTGATCTTCATGGATCAGGGCTTGATTGTCGAGGACGACCGTAAGGAAGCGTTCTTCGATAGTCCGAAGTCGGATCGCGCAAAGGATTTCCTCGCGAAAATCCTCCACTAAGCATTAAGCAACCATACTGCGCGGCCCTTTATCATCAGGGGTCAAGCCGCGCAGCGCATTGATGGCGGAAGGCTGCGTCAGACGAGATCGCTGGGCGAATCGACGGGGCCACGGCTGCGTTAATAGCAGAAGCGCGAACACTGAGACGCGCCCACGAGCGCACCACCGACGACCGCGCCGGTCAGGAATGTCTGGAAATTCGTGGCACAGCCTTGTGTGCCCAGCGCAGCAACGGTGCCGATGATCAATACAATTTTACGCATGATGTTTCCTGCATCGTTGATTGCCCACGGCCGCGCGTGGCTACCGGGGCGTTACAGCAGCAGCGATACGATTCCACCAACGGTGATGGCCGCGCCTACCCATTTGCCCGCCGAGTACCAGGAATCGGTGTTCTCCTTGGCCTCTTCCGGGCTTTGCAGGCCCAAGGTGCCATAGGCGAGCGATTTCAATGCAGACCCATCCTTCGCGTCTGCCGCGGCATTCTCTGCTTTTTTCTCTTCGCTTGCGGCTGCGTCGTTTGCCGACTTCACGCCTACCGTTGACCCGGAGGCTTTGTCCACGGACTTTGCGGCATGCGCTTGTTCCGTTTCGTGGGCAGCTTTCGCGGCGGATGATAGCGACACCTTGCTGCTGGCCGCTGCCGACGTTTTGGAAGGCGTGTCCGAGGACCCGGCCGCTTTTGCGTCCGGGTCCTTGCGCTTGCTGCTGGCCACGCTGGCCGTACTGGCTGCGGGGGCGTTCGTCACATCCATAACTGCATCCTGTGCGATCACAATGAGCGGCATCGTCGGCATGCCTTGTAAGCCATAACGGCTTGCCATAGTCGGATCTTGAGGGAAAAGTGCGGTGATGGCGAAAAAAGGGGGGCGCACGATGGCATGGTGGCCCCGGTGTGGCGCCAGCGAGACAACCGGCACGGACTGCCGCATCGTGTTGCAAATAACCGCCACTGAACCATCGGTCATGCGTCAAGTCGGCGACGGATATGGCCGCGCCTCGCCGCTAAGCGGTCGCGCGCATTGTCCATGCCGATTGGCGGGCGTGGATACGTTCAGCTTCCGGCGACGGCGCGATCATCCTGATCGTCGAGCGACAAGGCCGCGCGGAACGGCAGCATGGCGGGAAAGGTCATCGCCGCGCGGGGCAATGTCGCGGCTTCGGAGGGGTGGCGTTCACGCGGCCGCGCCGCAACTTCCAGCACCGCCGGGGGGACGGCAAGGCGGCGTGAGGTGATCCGCTCGCCGTCGCGGAACAGGAACAGATCGCCCGGCGAAAACGCGGTCCACACTTCGTTGTCGGTCAATGGCAATGTACCGATGACGGTTACACGGTCTTCCGGTGTGGTGTATTGCGCGAAATCGATCGACATGTCCTCGTCCACCAGATGGGCGGTCGAGAAGGGCCATTGGCGCGTGAGGTATTGCAGGTGCGTCGAGCAGTGCGCGAACATGGCCTGGCCGTTCGACATCAGGAAGTTGAAGGAGCCATGCTGGCTGATGCCCGCCGTGATCTCGGCAACCGCATCGAACACCTCATCCAGCGGCGGCTGGTCGCCGGGAAAGCGTCGCCGCAGTCCTTCGAGCATTTCGCAAAATGCCAGCTCGCTGTCCGTGCCTCCAACCGGTTGGTAAAATCCTGTCAACGACGGCGCGTAATCTTTCAGGTCACCGTTGTGCGCGAAGATCCAGTGGCGTCCCCACAACTCGCGCATGAAAGGGTGGCAGTTCTCGAGCATCGGCGCGCCCTGGGTGGCTTTACGGATATGCGCGATCGTGTTCTTCGACTTGATCGGATAGCGTTTTACCAATTCCGCGACAGGTGACTGACACGACGACTGGTGGTCGATGAACAGCCGACACGCTTTTTCCTCGAAGAAGGCAATGCCCCAGCCGTCCGCATGGTGGTCCGTGATACCGCCGCGCGCGGCAAATCCGGTGAACGAGAAGCGCACATCCGTGGGCGTCGCGCAATTCAGACCCAAGAGCTCACACATAAGGCTGGCGGCTCCTTCAGCCGCGGACAATCAAGTAAAAGCGGTCCATGGCGCATGGACCCAATCGGACGCCGTTGCGCTTGCCTGGGCTGACCGACGCGGTGAGACGTCGGTACAATAGGCGCGCTTTGTCTTGCCTCGGCGCCCGAACAAACGACGAGCCAAGCATAGCATTGCGACGATTGTCTTAAAAGTTCATAGAAAAGTAGTTGCGAGCAATCGCGGCAAAATGCGGCGGGGCGGCAACAGCGTCCCGGGACGAATCTTATCGCGCGATTGATCGCGCGGGTGGCGCCGGACGTTTGTCGTGCCCGGAACATCCGCATTTCGCCCGCGCCCGCCCGCCGTTCGCGATAAACGTATCATCCAGCAAACAAGCCGATTTTTCCGACCGACGCCGCCATGACTTCTGCCGCTCCCACCATGCCTTCCGCTTCCTCGTCGACCGCTGCCCCGGTGTTGACTTCCCTGACGATCGCCCGACCCGACGACTGGCACTTGCATGTCCGGGACGGCGTCATGCTGGCCGAGGTTCTGCCGCATACGGCACGCCAATTCGGTCGCGCGATCATCATGCCGAACCTGAAGCCTCCGGTCACCACCACGGCGCTGGCCCAGGCTTACCATGACCGGATCGTCGCCGCGCTGCCGACCGGCGCATCGTTCAAACCGCTGATGACGTTGTATTTGACCGACAACACGCCACCGGACGAAATTCGACGCGCGCGCGATAGCGGCATCGTCCATGCGCTGAAGCTCTATCCGGCCGGTGCGACAACGAATTCGGACGCTGGCGTGACGGATCTGGCGAAATGCGCAAAGACATTGGATGCGATGCAGGAAGCCGGCTTGCCGCTGCTGGTGCATGGGGAGGTCACGCATGCGGATGTCGACTTGTTCGACCGCGAGCGGGTGTTCATCGATGAGGTGATGATCCCACTACGCAAGCGGCATCCTGCATTGAAGGTGGTGTTCGAGCATATCACTACCCAGGAAGCGGCGGAGTACGTGCGGGACGCCGACGCGTTGCCCGGCACGCTGGGCGCGACGATCACGCCACAGCACCTGTTGTTTAACCGTAACGCGATCTTCACCGGTGGCGTGCGGCCCCATTATTACTGCCTGCCGGTGTTGAAGCGCGAAACGCACCGTGTTGCGCTGGTCGCCGCCGCCACGTCCGGTAATCCGCGTTTCTTCCTTGGTACGGACAGTGCGCCGCACCAGCAGGACACAAAGGAAAACGCGTGTGGTTGCGCCGGATGTTTTACCGCCCCACACGCGATGGAACTGTATGCGGAAGCGTTCGAGGACGCCGGTGCATTGGACAAACTGGAGGCATTCGCCAGCTTTCACGGGCCTGATTTTTACGAACTGCCGCGCAATACGGATAAGGTGACGTTGCGTCGCGAATCGTGGACCTTGCCTGCCGTTTATGGCAAGGATCAGAGCGCTGTGGTGCCGTTGCGCGCCGGTGAAACGCTACGCTGGAAGCTGTTTTGATCGGAGCGCCTGTGTCGCGCGGCAGGGCGATGACAAGGGGGCGCATGCTACACTTCCGTTCGCAAAGTGTTCCAGGCAGCCGCCGCCTGCGTTGTCTCTCATCGTCACGCGTTGACGGGGAAAGGGGGCAGGGGGAGGAAAGTCCGGACTCCACAGGGCAGGGTGATGGCTAACGGCCATCCGTGGCGACACGCGGAACAGGGCAACAGAGAACAGACCGCCGATGGCCGTTGCATGCTCGCATGCAACGGATCAGGTAAGGGTGAAACGGTGCGGTAAGAGCGCACCGCGGCTGGGGCGACCCAGACGGCACGGTAACCTCCACCCGGAGCAATTCCAAATAGGCAGGCACGGCGCCGGTAACGGCGTCACGACGGGGCCCCCGTCGGTCTGCGGGTAGGGAGCTCGAGCGCATCAGCAATGGTGCGTCTAGATGAATGGCTGTCGCGCGCTTCGCGGCGCGAACAGAATCCGGCTTATCGGGACACTTTGCCCCCATTCCGCGCCCCACGCTTCCTGCCGGAGACGTGGGGCGTTTTTCTTGCCGCGCCGGCCCGCGGTCAGGGCGCGGCCGAATCGACGATGTCGAACGAATGCGTCAACGCCGCCGTGTGCGCCAGCATGACGGACGCCGAGCAATACTTGTCGTGCGACAGATTGATTGCGCGTTCCACTTTCGACGGATCGAGATGTCGTCCGCTGACGGTGAAGTGAAAATGGATTTTCGTGAAGACCTTCGGGTCTTCGCTGGCGCGCTCGGCGTCCAGTTTTACCGTGCAGCCTTGCACATCCTGACGGCTTTTCTTCAGGATCATGACGACATCGTAGGCGGTGCAGCCGCCCGTGCCCACCAGCAGCATCTCCATTGGCCGCGGTGACAGGTTTCGGCCGCCCCCTTCTGGTGCGCCATCCATCGTGACCAGGTGTCCGCTGCCGGTCTCCGCGGCGAACGCCATACCCTCGGGGCCCATCCAACTGATCTTGCATTCCATTATGGCTTCACTCCTCTTAGATGCGCATTCTACCTCCGGAGAAATCATAGCTTGTGTAAGCCCTTGTTTTGTTCTCTAAAACGACAAAAACAAGTGATTGTTATATCAAATAGATGCCAGGTTTAATAAACAGTCGTGCTGCAAATGGATGAAATCGCGATGAATCTTTTCACATCGCTGCACTGCTTGATTTTTCGCCATGCGAAAGTAGTTTTCATATTATGAAAAGATGTTTGTAACGTGATATTTGCGCGTCTATAGTGAATCTAGCGGGCAATTGCCCTGCGATGCGGGCTCCTCGGATGATAATGCGCCGGGGCCGCCGCAATGCTGATTTACGACGTGCTGTCATGGCGCGGCGTCTGCCGTGGGCGTCGGGTTCCCCTGTCTCCTCCATCCGCTGCCGACTTCGTCGCGTGGATGGATTCGCCCGGAGGGCTTTCTTCCGGGCATTTTTTTTATCTAATCGATGCAGGCAAGAGGGATGGGGTATTGCCGCGGTGATCGGTCCGAGGGGCCATGGTGACGTGTTGATAGCACGCTGTCAGGTCGATTGTCGGGTAAAAGCCGTCTCGCTACGCAAGAATTGCGTTATACTCGCACGCTCTTCCGATAAAAGCTCGTCGGGGAGGACGGCCGCAAGGTCGGGCAGCATATGTGACATGTCGATGCCGACGCGGTATCGGCGCGGGGAAATCGATCAAAGGATTTCCGCCGTGCGGGGCAAGTTGGCGCGGCATGATGCATCGCCGCCCAGGCGCAGGGAAACGACGGCCAGACCTCTGGCCGATAAGAGTTCTACACACCTGGGACGGCGCCGTAAGAGCGCATTTTTTTATTTTGGATCAGTCATGAAGACATTTTCTGCTAAGGCCGAAACGGTCGTGCACGAATGGTACGTGATTGACGCGACGGATAAGGTTCTCGGCCGTGTCGCCAGCGAAGTGGCACGCCGCTTGCGCGGGAAGCACAAGCCTGAATTTACTCCTCACGTCGATACCGGCGATTTCATCATTATCGTCAACGCCAGCAAGTTGAAGGTAACCGGCAAGAAGACGACGGACAAGAAGTACTTCCGTCATACCGGCTACCCGGGCGGCATCTATGAAACGACGTTCGGCAAGATGCAGGACCGTTTCCCGGGCCGCGCGCTGGAGAAGGCCGTGAAGGGCATGCTCCCGAAGGGTCCCCTCGGTTACGCGATGATCAAGAAGCTCAAGGTCTACGCCGAGGGTACGCATCCGCATTCGGCGCAACAGCCGAAGGCGCTCGAGATCTAAGGAGCCTATACCGTGATCGGAAATTGGAATAACGGCACTGGTCGCCGCAAGAGCGCGGTTGCCCGTGTCTTCATCAAGTCGGGTTCGGGCAAGATCGTTGTCAACGACAAGCCCATCGAGCAGTACTTCTCGCGTGAGACGTCGCTGATGGTCGTGCGTCAACCGCTGGAACTGACGAACAACCTGTCGACGTTCGACATCAAGGTCAACGTCCATGGCGGTGGTGAAACGGGTCAAGCGGGCGCCGTGCGCCACGGCATCACCCGTGCGCTGATCGACTACGATGCGACGCAAAAGCCGGCTTTGTCGGCTGCGGGCTTCGTGACGCGTGATGCGCGTGAAGTCGAGCGGAAGAAAGTTGGTCTGCGCAAGGCACGTCGCGCGAAGCAGTTCTCGAAGCGTTAATTTGCATCGAGCGCGCGGGGAGGGCGGGAACGGTCTGCCGGATTTGCCCTCTACGCTAAGGAAAACGCCGTTGGATGCCTTTGGCACTTCCAGCGGCGTTTTTGTTTTTGACGTCCCGCTGTTGCTTTCCTGATGCCGCAAGTCCCTGTCGCTGGCAGGTGTACCCGCGCAATCCGCCGCGATGCGCCACTTCGGACTAAAATCGGGGTTATGCATAGGCCCTGCGCCACAGAACAAGCAGTATCCCCTGGAGAGATCAATGAATGCTGTGACAGACACGCCCGTCGCGGAAGCGGCCGTCGCCACCCCCCCAACGTTCCTGGTGTTCACCGACTCGGCCGCCGGGAAGGTGAAAGAGCTGATCGAAGAGGAAGGCAACCCGGACTTGAAGTTAAGGGTGTTCGTGCAGGGTGGTGGCTGTTCCGGCTTTCAGTACGGATTCACGTTCGACGAGGAAGTGAACGAGGACGATACGGTAATGGACAAGAATGGCGTTCAGTTACTGATCGATTCGATGAGCTACCAGTACCTCGTGGGTGCGGAAATCGACTATAAGGACGACCTGAACGGTGCGCAGTTCGTGATCAAGAATCCGAATGCGACCACGACCTGCGGATGTGGATCGTCGTTCTCGGTATAACGATACAGCGTCGGCGGTAATCGGTAAGGCCCCGGCACCCTGTGCCGGGGCCTTTATTCTTTTGCGTCGTCAAACAAGCATGGGAGGGCACCCCGGTGTCCCTTAGCGCGGATACAGAGCACCCAGGACGCGTAGGCCCCGTGCGCCGGTCACCGCAGGCAGATTGCCCGGCAGGCGCTCGACAAAGCGCATTGCCAGCCAGGCAAACGCCAATGCTTCCACCTGCTGAGCGTCAATACCGAGCGTATCGGTGATCTGCAGCGACGGCGGTGCGCGCCCGTCGGCGTCGAACACGGCACGCAACGCGTTTTCCAGCTCCGCCATCAGTGTGGGATTGCAGGCACCGCCCCCACAGACGTAGACGGCATCGCACGCGGGAGCATATCGGCCGATGTCCCGTGCAATAGCGATAGCGGTGAATTGCGTCAGCGTGGCTTGCACGTCGGCAGCGGCGGGTGGGGCGGCTTGCAGACGCGCATGATTTGCCAACTTGGCATCCAGCCAGCCGATGTTGAACAGATCGCGCCCGGTGCTTTTCGGGGGCGGGTGATCCAGGAACGGTTCCTGGAGCAATACGCTCAGCAGCGCTACGTCCACGCGTCCGGCGCGCGCGAGTTGCCCATCCACGTCATAGGGCGTGCCGATGGTGCGCTCGGCCCAGGCATCCATCAGCGCGTTGCCGGGCCCGCAATCGAAACCACGCGCCGCGTGACGTCCATCGAGAATCGAGACGTTGCTGATTCCGCCGATGTTGCAGATGACACGCGTGCGCCCGTCCACACCAAAGACGTCCGCGTGGAAGGCCGGCACCAACGGCGCGCCCTGCCCGCCGGCGGCAACATCCCGGCTGCGGAAATCCGCCACCACGTCGATGCCGGTTCGCTCGGCCAGCCGTGCTGGATCATTGCTTTGTCGCGTGTACCCCCGTTCCGGCCGATGGCGGATCGTCTGTCCGTGCGCACCGATGGCCGTGACGTCGCGCGCGCTCAGGCCGGTGTCGCGTAGCAAGATGTCGCAACAGGACCCGTACACGTCTGCCAGGACCTGCGTGGCGAATGCCTCCCGCGCGATTTCGTCCTCGCCGGGTGATTGCAGGGCAAAGAACGCTTCGCGCAATGCCGCGTCGAACGGGACATGTGCATGGCTAAGGATGCGCGGACTGGACGGGGCGGACAAGGGCCCGAAGGTGGCGATCACGCCGTCGACACCATCCATGCTCGTGCCGGACATCAGGCCGATGAAGTGGCGGATAAGCGGCGCGGGTGGGCGTGTCGATGATACGGTGTCGGTTACGCTGGGCATGGCAGGGCGGAGGGCGAATCGATGGGGCGGAAACAAGCCGATAGCGCGTGGCATCGGTGGCGGAGGAAACGGCTCGCTACCATGAACGTCGCGTCGTCGAACGGTATTCTACGCGCCTCGTCTCGCCTCGCCGATTCCTGACGTCCATGCCATCGCCTCGCCCTGCGTACACGTCTCGCTGCACGCTGAAGTGTCCGTCCGGCGTTCTGCACGCCTTTGTGGCGATCGGGCGGGCCGACCTGCTTGGGCGATGACGCTCCCCGCGCCGGCCCGCTTGTCCTGCTCCCAATGCGTGAGTGTCCTGAGCAAGGCATGTAACGCGGCTTTCATTTTCAAGTCACTTTGCCATTCGACATCGTCCGATCCGACGACACGTTCCGCGTTCGGTGATGTGTGACCGATCGAGAGACGATTGCGGCTCATATGGGCGAAGAATCGCGGCGGGTTCGGTACAATACGCGTCATCTCGCATCGATCGACGGGCATCGCGTCCAGGGTCTGAAGGTGTCACCGCCCGTCGGGCTGCACCTGCATCGACCGACCACCAGGCCGCGATCACGTCGATATGCCGTTTTTCGCGCGACTGTTGCGCTTTTTCGATACTGCCTGGCTTCGCATGAATTCTGACGCTCATTCCACCGACACGCTGTCCCCTCCCGCGCTTCCTGACGCGTTGCCTCTCACCGATACCGTGCGCGACGCGCTGGCCGAGATCAAGCGCGGCTCGGACGAGTTGCTGGTCGAGGCCGAATTCGCGCAGAAACTTGCGCGCGCGGAAAAAAGCGGCACGCCGCTGCGCATCAAGCTCGGTCTTGATCCTACCGCACCGGACATCCATCTGGGCCATACGGTCGTGCTCAACAAGATGCGCAAGCTGCAGGACCTTGGCCACACGGTGATTTTCCTGATCGGCGGCTTCACGTCGCTGATCGGTGATCCGTCCGGCCGCAACAGCACACGCCCGCCGCTGACCCAGGAACAGATAGACTCGAATGCGCTCACGTATTTCGAGCAAGCTGCGATGGTCCTGGATCGCGAGAAAACCGAAATGCGCAACAACACCGAGTGGTTGCAACCGCTCGGTGCGGCCGGCATGATCAAGCTGGCGTCGCAATCGACGGTTGCGCGGATGCTGGAGCGCGAGGATTTCACGAAGCGCTTTCAAGGTGGCGTGGCCATTTCGATTCACGAATTCCTGTATCCGCTGTTGCAGGGCTATGATTCGGTCGCACTGAAGGCGGACCTTGAACTGGGCGGCACTGATCAGAAGTTCAACCTCCTGATGGGCCGCGAGCTGCAAAAGGCCTATGGGCAGGAACCGCAGTGCGTCTTGACGATGCCGTTGCTGGAAGGACTCGATGGCGTCGAGAAGATGTCGAAGTCCAAGCACAACTACATCGGCATTGGCGAAAAGCCGAACGACATGTTCGGCAAGCTGATGAGCATCTCGGACACGCTGATGTGGCGCTACTTCGAACTGCTGTCGTTCGAGTCGCTCGGGCGCATTGCCGCGTTCAAGGCGGAAACCGAGGCAGGGCGTAATCCACGTGATTTCAAGGTCCAGCTTGCGCAGGAGATCGTTACGCGTTTCCACAGCAAGCAGGCTGCGGAAGGCGCGTTGGAGGATTTCAATCACCGTGCCCGCGGCGGTGTGCCCGATGATATTCCGGACGTCGCCCTGGGTGGCGCACCGCTCGGTATCGCGGCACTGCTGAAGCAGGCGGGACTGGTGCCGTCGACGACCGAGGCGAACCGGAATATAGAGCAGGGCGGTGTCAAGGTGGATGGCGCCACCATCAGCGACCGCGCCCTGAAGCTTGATGCGGGCACCTACGTCGTGCAGGTCGGTAAGCGTCGTTTCGCACGTGTGACGTTGTCGGCCTGACGCGCGATGACGCTGCCGTCCGCCGATACCTTGATACCTGACCCGACCTCGTCCGCTTCGTCATCGACGATCCTGCTGCTGATACGGCACGGCGAAACGGCCTGGAATAAGGCCGGACGAATTCAGGGGCATACCGATATCCCCCTATCCGATGTCGGCCTGGCCCAGGCGCGCATGCTGGTGCGGCGTTGGTTGCCGCCCGCGACGAAAGCCGGCCCTGTCCGGCAGGACGATATGCTTGCCGCCGGCGCATTGGGGCGGGGCTCTGGCGACGTGGTGCTCGCGGGTGATCCCGCGTCGTCGGTGCCGCGCGACGCATCGCCCTGGGTCCGGCCGTTGACGGCCGTGGTCAGCAGTGATCTGTCACGCGCGGCACAGACGGCGGCGCCGCTGCTGCAGGCTTTGGCACCGGATACGCCTCTCAAGGCCATCACGCATATGGCAGGATTGCGTGAACGCGCATTCGTTGTATTCGAACAGCAGGACAAGCAGACGATCGAACGGCGTTGGCCCGTCGCTTATGGGCGCTGGATCACACATGATCCGGACTTCGCACCGGAAGGCGGTGAATCGCTGCGGGCGCTTTATCAGCGTGTGATCGGGACATTGGGCGAGCAGGCACGTCGCCATATCGGCGGAACGGTTGCTTGTGTCGCGCATGGCGGGGTCCTGGATTGCGCTTTCCGTTTCGCGCATGGCGTCCCGCTGGATGTGCCGCGCGCCTGCGTGTTACGCAATGCCAGTATCAATGTGTTGCGGTGGTATTCGGGGACTACGCCTGAACAGGACCGAGCCGAGGTGCTTGCATGGGGCGATGTCGCCCATCTCGCCGATATGGCCGCGGATGAGGCCCGTGACGATCGGGTGTGACCTACCCGCCATCACCTGTGGCAACGCGTGCCCGGGCGCGTTTCGACACACCATTGGTCAGCGCCCAACGCATGACCTTCGCCACGCCATGCACACTCGGACGCAAGACCATTCTACGTAGTGCGTCGCCCCGCTGAAGTCCGAACATTTCCTTCGCCCAAGGCGGCAAGAGATCCGGTCCCGCGTGCAGCAGCAAGCGGGCCGCGGGCCACGTCGCCAGGTTAGGTGCCGGCGCGTGCATCAGCACGTCCAGTACCTCGCGTGTACGTTCATCACACCGCAGCAAGGGTCGCATCCGGGTGATATAGCCATCGACCTCGGCGCGATTGCGCGGCACGCCGCGACCGCCCAGCATTTCGGTAACCAGCGCGGTTTCGGCGTAGTAACGATCCTGCTCCTCGCCGGTCAATGACGGGTTTACATAGACGGTGTATGCGTGCAGGAAGCAAGACATCTCGGCCACGTGTACCCACGTCAGCAGGTCCGGGTCGTCTGCGGCATAGGGGCGGCCATCCGGTGCGATGCCGGTGACGCGACGATGAATTGCCTTCACGCGCTCGATCATCGCCAGCGCATCGGCACGGCTGCCGAACGTGGTGGCCGCGATGAATGTCGCGGTACGTCCCAGGCGACCGTGTATGTCTTCGCGAAACGTCGAGTGATCCCAGACGCCGGCCAATGCCAGCGGGTGCAACATCTGCAGCAGCAAAGCCGCCACGCCGCCCACCAGCATCGATGTGAAATCGGCATGGACCTGCCAGCAGACCGTATCCGGACCATAGAGGCCTGGATCACCAGGCGGTTGCGTATAGTCGATCCGCAGGCGAGCGTCGGTGGTGACCTGATTGACCCCTTGCACGATACGCTGTCTAAGGAACTCGCTCGCCGACATCAGTCCTCCGTTGCCGGCGGCGTGGACGGTTCCAGCGGCAGCGTGCCCGAACTATCGGGCATGCCCACGCCGAAGTGCCGATAGGCGAGCAATGTCGCCATGCGGCCGCGCGGTGTACGTTGTACATAGCCCTGCTGAATCAGGTAGGGCTCGATGACGTCTTCGATCGTGTCACGCTCTTCGCCGATTGCCGCCGCGAGATTGTCCAGTCCTACCGGACCGCCATCGAATTTCAGCAGGATGGCTTCCAACAACTTGCGGTCCATCAGATCGAAGCCGACCGGGTCGACATCAAGCATCGCCAGGGCGGCGTCCGCGATTTCCGGCGTGATGCGGCCGTCGGCCTTGACTTCGGCATAATCGCGCACGCGTCGCAGGAGCCGATTGGCGATACGTGGCGTGCCCCGCGAGCGCCGTGCGATTTCGAATGCGCCTTCCGCGCCGATGCCAGCGCCGACCAGGCCCGCCGAACGTTGCACGATGCGCGCCAGTTCCTCGGCGGTATAGAACTCCAGACGGGCGACAATGCCGAAGCGGTCCCGCAGCGGGTTGGTCAACATGCCGGCCCGCGTTGTCGCGCCCACCAGCGTGAACGGTTGCAGGTCGAGCTTGACGCTGCGGGCGCCGGGACCTTCGCCGATCATGATATCGATCTGGTAATCCTCGAGCGCCGGATAGAGGATTTCCTCGACGACGGGAGACAATCGATGGATTTCATCGATGAACAGTACGTCGTTGGGTTCGAGGTTCGTCAGCAGCGCGGCCAGGTCACCAGCGCGCTCAAGCACGGGGCCGGAAGTTTGTCGAAGGTTGACGCCCATCTCCCGCGCGATGATATGCGCGAGCGTGGTCTTGCCCAGTCCGGGTGGCCCGAACAGCAGCACATGGTCCAGCGCCTCGCCGCGGTTGCGCGCGGCCTGAACGAAAATTTCCAGTTGGCCGCGCACCTTTTGCTGCCCGACATAGTCGTCGAGTTGTTTTGGCCGCAGCGCGCGTTCATACGCCTCTTCGCGCGCCGATACCGGCGCGGCGGAGATCAGTCGGTCACCCGAGAGTTTGTCAGTTTCGATCATTCAGGCATTGTACCGCCCATCGATCATGCCTTCGACAAAGTCTTCAGCGCCTGACGGATGCCGTTCGAGACATCCGTATCCGGGGGCAATGCGCGAATAGCCGCGGCGGATTCCTTTTCCGAATAGCCGAGCGCGAGGAGGGCCTGCAGGACATCGCTGCCAGTATCACCAGCGGCAGGCACCGTGCTCGCACCCTGGCCCAAGGCGCCGAGATCGGCTCCCAGCTTGCCTTTCAGCTCAAGCAATAATCGCTCGGCGGTTTTTTTGCCAATCCCCGGGATTTTCGTGAGGCGCGCGACTTCCTGCGCCGTCACCGCCTGAGCCAGCTCGTTTACGCTCATGCCTGACAACACGGCCAACGCCATGCGGGCGCCGATGCCGCTGATCTTCAACAACTCGCGGAATACGCCACGTTCCTGCGCGGTCGCAAAACCAAACAACAGGTGTGCATCCTCGCGCACGATCTGCTGTACCAGCAGTACCACCGGTTCGCCCAGATGCGGCAAGTGATAGAACGTGCTCATCGGTACCGATACCTCGTAACCGACGCCCGCACAGTCGACCAGAATGGAAGGCGGATTCTTTTCCAGCAGCGTGCCAGCAATACGACCGATCATGATCAGCGGGAATGAGAGGAAAGGGAGGCAAGCGCCGGACAGCGCGTTACCCGAAAAGACGCGGAAAGACTGTTTGACGGCGGCATGGCCCGTTGAAGCGATGTTGCTACCGGGCGAGGCGCCATGTGCCATCGCGGCACGAATGCAGACCGTCCTGCCGCGATGCGTCGACACCTCACGATTCGACCAATCTGCCACGCCGTACGCGCATGCCGCGTCCCGCCAATTGCGGTGCCAATGTGCGCAATTGCCCCAGCACATCACCGGCATGCGCATGACAGATCGCCACGCCCAAGGCGTCGGCCGCATCGGTTCCCGGCAGACCGGAGAGACTCAACAGCCGTGCGACCATTTCCTGCACCTGGTCCTTTTTCGCGCGGCCACTGCCCACCACCGCCTGCTTTAACTGCAAGGCGGTGTATTCCGCCACCGGTAGATTTGCGGTAACAAGGCCGCATATGGCGGCGCCGCGGGCCTGGCCAAGCAGCAACGTCGATTGCGGATTCACATTGACGAAGACTTTCTCGATGGCGGCGCAGTCCGGCTTGAACTGCACCGCCAGTTCGCGCACGCCTTCGAAGATGATCTTCAGGCGCGAGGGGAGATCGCCTTCGCCGCTGCGTATCACGCCGCTGCTGATATAACTGAGCACATGCGCACGCTGTTCGATCACACCGAAGCCGGTCACCCGCAAGCCCGGGTCGATACCGAGAATGCGAGTAGGCACCGCGGCTTGCGCGGTACCGGGGGTGACCAGCGGCGCGGGGGCCATCAATGACGGAAGTGGCGAATGCCGGTCATCACCATCGCGATGTACTGCTCGTCCGCGGCGTCGATGACTTCGCTGTCGCGCATCGAGCCACCTGGATGAATGACACACGTCGCACCGGCCTTGACGACCACGTCCAGACCATCGCGGAACGGGAAGAACGCATCCGACGCCACGGCGGAACCTTGCAGCGTCAATCCCGCGTTCTGCGCCTTGATCTCGGCGATGCGTGCCGAATCGATCCGGCTCATCTGGCCGGCGCCAACGCCCAGGGTCTGGCCGTTCGCGCAGAACACGATGGCATTCGACTTGACGAATTTTGCTACGCGCCACGCGAACAGCATGTCGTCCATTTCCTTCGGCGTCGGTTGGCGGCGGGTGACCACGCGCAGTTCTTGCGGCAACACGTTGCGGCTGTCCGCCGATTGCACGAGCAAACCGCCACCTACGCGTTTCAGATCCTGTACGTTATGCGCAGCGACGTTCCTTGCCGGCAAGGCGATTTCCAGCACGCGCACGTTTTGTTTCGCGGCCAGCAACGCCTTGGCGGCGGTACTGAACGCAGGCGCGATCAGCACTTCGACAAACTGCTTGCTGACGGCCGCGGCAGCCGCTTCGTCCACTTCCTCGTTGAAGGCGATGATGCCGCCGAATGCTGACGTCGGGTCCGTCGAGAGTGCTTTCTGGTATGCCGCTTCCGGGGATGCCGCGACGGCCACGCCACAGGGATTGGCGTGCTTGACGATCACGCAGGCCGGAACATCGAAGCTCTTCACGCATTCCCATGCCGCGTCGGCATCGGCGATATTGTTGAACGACAATTCCTTGCCCTGCAGCTGCTTGTACGCCGCCAGCGCGCCGGCCGGCGTGACGAGGTCGCGGTAGAACGCGGCACCCTGGTGCGGATTTTCGCCGTAGCGCAGGTCCTGCACTTTCTCGAAAGACAGGTTCAACGTTGCGGGGTAATCATTGCGGTTGCCGTGCTGGCGGTCGTCCTTCAGACTCGTCAGATAATTCGTGATCGCGCCGTCATACTGCGCCGTGTGCGCGAAGACCTTGGTTGCCAGGCGGAAGTTTGTCGGATAGCCCACGGTGTTCCCGTTGGCGCGCATCTCGTCGAGCACCACGGCGTAATCGGCCGGATCGACGATCACGGTAACATCCCGGTGATTCTTTGCCGCCGAACGCAGCATCGTCGGCCCGCCGATGTCGATATTCTCGATGGCCTCTTCCAGTGTTGCATCCGACTTCGCGATGGTCTCGCGGAACGGGTACAGGTTCACCACGAGCAGGTCGATCGTCGGGATCGCGTGTTGCTCCAGCGCGGCTACGTGGTCGGGCAGGTCGCGGCGCGCGAGAATACCGCCGTGTATCTTCGGGTGCAGCGTTTTCACGCGGCCGTCGAGCATTTCCGGAAAGCCGGTGTAGTCGGCGACCTCGGTACAGGCGATGCCTTCGGCGGCGAGCAGTTTGGCGGTGCCGCCGGTCGACAGGATCGTCACGCCCAGATCGGCGAGTGAACGGGCAAAGTCGACGACGCCCGACTTGTCGGATACGGAAATGAGCGCTTGCTTGATCATGTCAAAAGAACGGCAAAGGAAAACGAAAGCGGTGGAAAGGATATCACTGCATGAGTCGGTGCTGCGTGGCGCGGGGTGTTGCACGACATCGCTCGAACCGCATTTTTCACGACGATCCGGGTGCTCTCGGCGTGCGAGGAAGCGGTGCGGTGCGACGTGGCCGATACGCCGCTTATCGATGGCGTACCGGCCCCGCGCCTGGAATCACTTGATTAAACCGTGATCCTTCAATTTCTTGCGTAACGTATTGCGATTGATGCCCAGGTATTCCGCGGCCAGCGACTGGTTGCCACTGGCACGTTCCAGCACCACCTCAAGCATCGGTTTTTCGACGCAGGAAAGGATCATGTCGTAGATCTCGTTCGGGTTCGATCCGTCGAGGTCCCGGAAGTACTCGTCCAGGCTCTCGCGAACGCACCGCTCGATATTATGTCGGCTCATGCGGCAAGGGGTTGCGAATTGTCCGTATGGCCCGTCTCGTCGTAGACGAGGCGGTCCGACAACAACTTCTGTTCTTCGAAAAACGCGTTGACCGCAGCCAATTGTTCGCGCGTGGTATCCAGCGTGTTCATGTGGTGGCGGAACCCGTTCGCGCCTTTCAGCGCCTTCGTGTACCAGCCGATATGCTTGCGCGCGGTGCGCACGCCGGTGAATTCTCCATAGAACGCATAATGATCTTCCAGATGCCGGTTCATCACGGCCTGGATATCGTCGACACGTGGCGGTGGCAAGATTTCGCCGGTTTCCAGATAGTGGGCGATCTCACGGAAAATCCATGGCCGACCTTGCGCCGCGCGACCGATCATCACCGCATCGGCGCCCGTCAGACGCAGCACGTCGGCGGCCTTCCGGGGCGAATCGATGTCGCCGTTGGCCACCACCGGAATGTTGATCGCCGCCTTGACCGCGGCAATCGTCTCGTATTCGGCATCACCGCGATACAAATCCGCGCGGGTACGGCCATGGATCGTCAGCATCGCGATGCCTGCCGATTCTGCAATCCGTGCGATACGCAAGGCATTCCGGTTCTCGGGATTCCAGCCGGTGCGAATCTTCAGTGTCACCGGCACGGCATCCGGGCCGATGCCCACGGCCCCGACCACTGCCTCGACGATCCGGGCAACCAGCGCCTCGTTCTGCAATAACGCCGAACCGGCCGCCACGTTGCATACCTTCTTTGCCGGGCAGCCCATATTGATATCGATGATCTGCGCGCCGTTCGCGACATTGTGCCGCGCGGCGTCGGCCAGCATCTGCGGGTCCGCGCCCGCGATCTGCACCGATATGGGTTCGACCTCGCCGTGATGATTCGCCCGCCGCAACGTCTTCTCGCTTTTCCACAACAGCGCGTTGGAGGCGACCATCTCCGATACCGCATAGCCGGCGCCCAGGTGTTTGCACAACTGGCGGAACGGACGGTCCGTCACGCCCGCCATGGGTGCGACAAACAACGCGTTACGCAGCGTGTGCGATCCGAGTCGAGGTCCGGTAGGAAACATGCGAGCGGGCCGATGGACGGCGAAACAGGGCAAATAGGGAGTCAAAAAACTGGGTGGAACGAGGCAAACAGGCGACACATGCCGTGTCCGTGCGCCGGGTCCGCCTGCGCACCGCATCGGCATGCCGATTTACTGACAGCGATGCAACCGCGTCCGTCCCGGTCACGTCGCTGCCGAAAGCGCAAACGCGTATTGTATCGCAAGCGCCGTAGGCAACGGTAAGAAGCTGTGCACAAACGACGCGCTCGTGCTGCGGTGCAGCGTTCCAGGCGTGGCGGGATCAACCTGCCTCATGCACGCCGCAGTCAAGTGCGTTGGCCGAACATCATTTGCCGAGCAAGCCATCCTTTCGCGCCAGGCAGGCAATCGAGCGCGGCAAGGGCCACGCCCCGCAGATGGCCGAGCGGCGGAAAGGGATGGGTAAATCCCCGCGCCAACGCATCCGTCAGCCCGATCGTTAAGCGCCGATCCCACGAACGGCTGGCCGCGAATGCGGTCAGAGCCCCCGGTGTCGTGCCATGTCGGCCGATGGCGAGGGCCAGCGCTTCGGCGTCGCGGACCCCCAGGTTCAAGCCTTGGCCGGCCACCGGGTGAAGCGTTTGCGCGGCATTGCCGATTGTGGCGATGCGACCTTCCGCGAGCGCGCCACTGGCACGCAGGTGCAGGTCGAACGTGGCGCGTCCGCTGATGCGCGTGAAACGCCCGAGGCGGTCGCCGAAGGCTTGGTGCAGATCGGCGAGGAAGGCATCGTCGTCTAGTGCGATACGTGCCGCGGCGCGCTCCGGTGATTGACACCAGACCAATGCGTAATCGGCGGGTGCCGCGGCGCCATCGCCCCGCACGCCGGGCGTGGCGCTTGCAGCAGGTGGACATTGCACGCCCGATTCGGCCAACGGGAGTAACGCCAGAGGGCCCTCGTCCGTGAATCGCTCCCAGGCAACGCGAGGGAGCGGGGCATCGGTCCGCACCGCGCCGACGATGGCTGTCTGCGTGTAATTGCGCACCCGATCCTGTGCCGTGTTCGCGCGATGCGCGCCCGGACGTGTTCCTTCCGCATGAATCACCAGGCGCGCGCGTAACCGTGAAGGTAGGGCCACCCCGGCGCGCGTGGTGTCTATCGGCGTGCTCGCGGGCGAGGGCGCGCGCATCGGTTTGGCATTCTCCGTCGGTCCGGGGGCGGTGCTTGCCAGCCTGAGCAGGACGCCATCGGCATCCTCGGCGATCGCCGTTGCCGTGCATTGTTCGAGCAACGTCAATGCCGTTCTCGTCGTGCGGCCCGGCCGTTCGGCGAGCCGCAGAACGCCCGCGCGCAGCGCGCCAGCAATCGCGCCATAGCGCACGACATAGCCGAGCGCCGGCAGGTGGTGCGTCTCGTGTCGAATCAGCGCGCGGCCCAGATAGCCGCGCTGCGAGACGTGGATAGTCTCAATCGGCGTCGCCTGTTCGGGCCAGCCGATGGGTGCGAGCAACGTACGGCTGCCATGTGACAACGCCAGCACGCGCGGGTCGCTATCCGCGGCGGCACGGGTTCGGGCATCGATCAAGGTAATGGACAGACCAGCGGTGGCGCTGTGGCGCGCAAGTGCGCCGGCCAAGGCCAGTCCGACCGGACCGGCACCGATGATGGCGATGTCGACCGACACGCCGTCGGCATCGGGCGCGGCGGCGGCAGGGCCAGGGGCGGCGTCGGGGGGCAACGAATTCATGCTGCTGGATAGGTGGGGTTCCGGACAACGCGCGCCGATCAAGCGGCGCGCATCAACGCCTCGATCTCGTCGGCGGCCACGGGCACGTCCCGGGTGAGCAGTGCGCAGCCGGCGTCGGTCACCACGACATTGTCCTCGATGCGGATGCCAATGTCCCAGTATTCGGAGGGCACGTCATCGGCACGCCGTACATACAATCCGGGTTCGATCGTCGATACCATGCCTGGCGTCAGCAAGGTGGACTGTGGTGCCTGCGCCACGTTGTCCGCGTCCGGGCCGGGACGCCCGTTGGCATCGACCGTGGCGGCAGTCGGAGCTTCAACATAGTCGCCGCAATCATGGACGTCCAAGCCAAGCCAGTGCCCGGTGCTATGCATGTAAAAGCGCGAATAGGCTCGGTCCGCGATCACATCCTCGACGCTACCGTGGTCGTTTGCCCGAAGCAGGCCTGTATCCAGCATCCCTTGCACCAGCACGCGCAGGGCCGCCTGGTGTGCGTCATCGAACCGGGCGCCGGGCCGGGTGGCCGTGACGGCCGCGTCATTCGCCGCGAGCACGATGTCGTACAGCGTACGTTGCGGCCCGGTGAAGCGGCCATTGGCGGGAAACGTCCGCGTGATGTCCGACGCATACCCATCCAGTTCGCACGCCGCGTCGATCAGCACCAGATCGCCGTCTCGCAACACGTAGTCCCCGGCCGGGTAATGCAGTGTGCACGCGTTGGCGCCCCCGGCGACGATCGACGTATAGGCCGGGGCCTGGGCACCGCTGCGCCGGAAGTGATACAACAGCTCCGCCTCGAGCGCGTATTCCGGCATGCCGACTCGCGCGGTCTGCATCGCACGGATATGCGCCTGTGCCGAAATGCGACCCGCCGTTCGCATCCGGTCGATCTCGTGCGGGTCCTTGATCTGGCGCATTGGCTCGACGATGCGTGCCAGATCGAGAATGCTGCCGGGCGTGACGACGCGTCGGCGGCCGCGCGCTTCCCGAAGCCAGCGCGCGATGTCGGCTTCCAGCGCACCGTGGGAAAGCAACGGATAGGCCAGTACCGCGGCCCCAGTCAGGCAATCCGGCAGTTGCCCATCACGCGCGCTGTTGGGCAGCGCGAGATCAAATCCGAAGGCTTCCTGCGCGGCTAGCGGGCCATAATGAAATCCTTCCCAGGTTTCCCGCAATGGATCTTTTTCCCGGCAGAACAACGTCGACACTGGCTGGCTGGCGGTGCCACGGCCGCGGCTGTCGATGACGAGCAGCGCGTCCGGTTCGGCAAAACCGGTCAGGTAAAAGAAGCTGCTGTCCTGGCGATAGGGAAATTCACTGTCGCGGCTGCGCACGGGAACCGGCGCCGAGGCGATGATGGCAATGCCGCCGCCAGCCGCCCGCAGCGCGTCGGCAACCTTCGCGCGGCGCGCGGCAAACACGTCGGGCGCGAATGCGCGCTGCGGGGCCAGTATCCACTCGCCGTCCGCATGCGCGGTACGGGTGGAGAGGGCGGCGGAGGAGGCGAGTGGATTCGTCATCCCGCGATTCTAGCGCCAATGACGCGACGCGTCCCATGCCATCCGTCCGATGAGCGATCACCCTGCGACACACGCGCCGCGTGTCAGCGACTGTCGCCCGCGGCCGACAGTCGCGCATCCAGTTCGGCCAGTTGCGCGGGGGTGCCGACATTGCACCAGTGCCCGTCGAAGCGCTCGCCCGTGACCTGGCCGGCCGCAATGGCCGCATGCATCATCGGACCGAGCGCGGCGGCCGGGATCGGCCGTTGTGCCGCCAGCGCCGTAAACATCCGGGTATCGTAGACGCCGATATTGCCGAATGTCAGTCGCACGCCGTCCGTGGCACTCAGTCGACCATCGACGCGCAGGCCGAAGTCGCCCGCCGGATGAAAATCCGGATTGGGTACCATGACGAGGTGCATGCCCGGCGCGTCGTGCGGGACGATGGTATCGGTGCTTGTTGGTAAGTCCGCGCCAACTGTGCGTGGTTCGATCCGTACCGTATGCAGGCGGGCAAAATCGAAGTCAGAGTAGACGTCACCGCTGACCGCGACGAAGCGTTTACCTTCGGATGCGGGTGTCGCACCCAGCAACAACGGTAACGCGTTGGCGATACCCCCGGCGGTTTCCAGCGCATGATCCGATTCCGCCGAGTAATGCAGCGCGACGCCGAAGCGCGACCCGTCGCCCAATGCCGTCTCGATCATCCCGCCAAGCCAGGCATGATTGATCACGATCCGATGAAACCCGGCGCGCGCCAGCGCCTCGATCTGCCAGATGATCAACGGCTTGCCGCCTGCCGACAGCAATGGCTTAGGCATTCGGTCCGACAGCGGGCGCATTCGTTCACCGCGCCCGGCGGCAAAGATCATTGCGGTATTCATCGCCCCGACCGCCGGTGCTCCCATGGTCGGCATCAGAAGGTATAGCCCACTTGCTGGTTCCGATTCTCGTATTTGTCGAGCAGTCGCGCCAGCGGTCGTAATTCGCGGTAACGGTGCGCCACGCGGCTGGCGTATGCGAAGAAACGCGGCGTGTCGGCAAGGTAGCGCGGCTTGCCATCGCGATACTGCAGTCGTGCAAACAGGCCGATAATCTTGAGGTGCCGTTGCAGTCCAATCCATTCTACATCGCGATAGAACAAGGCGAAATCGCTGTTGACCGGCAAGCCGGCAGCCTTGGCCTCACCCCAGTACCAGGCAACGCAGTCGATTTCGAATGCTTCGTCCCAGCTTAGGAATGCATCCCGCAGGAGGGCCGCCACGTCATAGCCGATCGGACCATGCACTGCATCCTGAAAATCGATCACGGCCGGTGCCGGGTCGCTCAGCATCAGGTTGCGCGGCATGAAATCGCGATGCACGAAGACTTGCGGCTGCTGCCGTGCAGCTTCCACGAGCAAGCGGCAGGTGTCGGCGTACATCGCCTTGTCGGTGTCGTCGAACGGGCGGCCCAGATGGCGGTCCGCATACCATTCGGGAAACAGCTCCAGTTCGCGGCGCAACAGTGCTTCATCGTAAAGAGGCAGTATGTCCGGACGGGACGCCTTCTGCCAGCGGATCAGCGTGCGCAGCGCATCGCGCATCAACGGTTTGGCGCGGTCTTCATTCGTGCCGTCGAGGACATCGATATAAGCGGTGCTGCCCAAATCGGATAACAGCATGAAGCCAGCATCGACGTCGGCCGCATAGATTGCAGGCACATGAATGCCGGCCGCGTTCAACAGTTGCTGAACATCGCGGAACTCCCGGGATTTCTCTGGCGGCGGCGCGTCCATCACGATGGCGGTGTCACCACGGGCGGTCCGAATGCGGAAGTAGCGTCTAAATCCGGCGTCGGACGAGGCAAGTTGTAATGTGCGGAAATCAAGCGGCAGCAATGAAGCCAGGTCATCGGCTTGCGGTGCCGATGCATCGGTCGGCGCGCCGGCTGACAGTCCCGAGAGCCACGCGATCAATCGCTGATGACGGGCATCGGCTGATTCGGCGGGCGTCGGCGGTCCGGCCGCGGCTACGGAGATACAAAGGGTAGGATCGGACGGCGCGCCGGGAGGCGTGTCATTTTCGGCACGGGAAGAGGGTAGCGGCATAATCCCAATCAATTTGGCGATGGGATTCCCATGCGCCCGGTCAGTTTGCAGACTTTGGCATATATAATACCCGACGAATTCTGAGACCCCGTGCAAGGTAAGACCATGCACGGGGACCGCCCGATGTTGCTGCTGTCGCGCGCGCGGAGATGTGGTTACGCGGATGCGCGAACGCGCGAATGCATGATTGCACCGGCGCCTGGCAGGTTAAAGGGATACGCCTGAGTTCTCGCGCGGATGGTTTCGGGGGAGACCCTGTTCGAGCGCTGTGTAGCGCCGCTGTCCGTTGTTAGCCGCGCCTTGTTGGCGCGATCCGATCCAGTCAGCCCTTGCTTATAGCTCGCTTTTAGCCCGATTCATGCCGCCTAGACCGCCAAACCGTTTGCTTTCCCCTCGTTCTCGCGCCCAGGCGCCGCAGCGCGTTACCCGGATCGCCGCCGCCTTGTTGACGGCCGGCCTGACCGCGCCGTTGCCCGGCTTCGCGCAATTGACGGGCGATGCCGCGCAACCGATCCCGTTGGACCGGGACTGGGGCTTCTCGCTCGCGCCGCAGATCATCGAGCGCCAAGTGCCGCAGGGCGTCACCCCCGGTACCTTTTCCTCGGGGGACAATGCCAGCGCGGACGGCAGCCAGACGACGCTGACGGGTAACGCCGAATTACGGCGTTACGGATCGATCATTCGCGCCGACAAACTCCATTACGACGTCGACACCGATACCGCCGACGCGTATGGCAGCGTCCGGATCAACGATCACGGCAATCTGTTCGTCGGCCCGCGGGCGCAGATGCAGTTGGAGGCGCGGGTGGGCTACATGCTGAGCCCAACTTACCACTTCAATGCCACGGGTGGAGGGGGGCGTGCGGATCGTGTCGACATGATCGACGATGAGCGTACGCGCTTCACCCACGCGACTTATACCGCATGCAATTGTGAGCGGCCGGCGTGGTACATCAAGTCCAGCCGCTTCGATGTCGACCAGGGTGAAAATGTCGGATATGCGCAAAACGGTATGGTCTTCTTCCAGGGCGTGCCGATTTTCTACAGCCCCTGGTTGACGTTCCCCCTGTCGAACGAACGCAAATCGGGCCTGCTGCCGCCGACGTTCTCGCTGAACTCGACGAGTGGTTTCGATACGACGATTCCGTATTATTTCAATCTCGCACCGAATCGTGACCTGACGTTACGGCCGCGGATCATGCAGCAACGCGGCGCGTTCCTCGGCGCTGACTTCCGTTACCTGGGCACGGCCTATCGGGGCACGCTGACCGCCGAGTACATGCCGTGGGACCAGAAGGCGAAGCTGAGCAACCGCTACGCGCTGTACTGGCAGCATAACCAGGACCTCGGCAACGGTTTCGGCGCCTATGTGAATTACAACCGGGTATCGGACAAGACCTATACGTCTGATCTCGCGAGCAGTGAGAACATTGTCTACAACGGTGCGCAGTTGCTGTTCCAGCAGGAAGCCGGGGTGACCTATAACCACGGCCCCTGGTCCGTGCTGACCCGCGTCCAGCGTTGGCAGGTCCTGCAAAACGATGTCGTGCCGCCGTATTCGCGTGAACCGGAAGTGCAGGTCAATTACGCCAAGTACGACGTGGGCGGTTTCGACTACGGGGCCATGGCGGATTTCACGCGGTTTCAATCGTCTAACTCGACGATGCCGGAAGGCAACCGCGCGGTACTCGATCCTTACATCAGCTATCCGATTATCCGGTCGGGGTGGTTCTTCATTCCGAAGGCGCAGTACCATCTGGCGTCGTATGACATGACGCGGATTCCGTCGCAGATCAACAGCATGGAGCCGAGTACGATTGCGCGTACCTCCAACGTGGCGATTCCCACGCTGAGCGTGGACTCGGGATTGAAGTACGAAAGATCGATCTCGCTTTTCGGTACAGACTACATCCAGACCCTGGAGCCGCGCCTCTACTACACGTACACCCCGTATCGCGATCAATCGCAGATTCCGGTATTCGATACGGCACCGTCGGACTTCGGCCTGGCCGAAATCTTCACGACGAACACGTTTGTCGGTGAGGACCGGATCGCGGATGGCAGCCGGATGACCGCGGCATTGTCCACGCGTTTCATCAATGCCGGCAGTGGTGACGAGCGGGCGCGGTTCCTGGTGGCGCAGCAGTACTATTTCCGCAGCCAGGTCACGACGATGCCGAACCAGTCGGTCAGCAATGCCGCCCGTTCGGATCTGATACTCGGCGCGTCGTTCAAGCTGTCGAGTACATTTGCCACGCAGAATGCGTTGCAATACAACACTGACAATGGCAAGGTGGACCGCTTGAACACCGGTTTTGCCTGGTCGCCGCAGGACCGTAAGGTGATCAACCTGGCGTATCGCTATACGCGGCCGGACCCGACCGACACTGCCAGTACTTATCTGACCACCGGGGTCAAGCAGATCATCGCCTCGGCACAATGGCCGATCACACGCAATGTGTATGCGGTGGGGCGCATCAACTATGCATTCGATTCAAAACGCTTGGTGGACGGCTTGCTCGGCATGCAGTACGACGCGCCGTGTTGGGTGCTCGGCGTGGCGTTCCAGAAGTACGCAAGCGGGATCAACAGCAGTGGCGAGCCAGCGTCGGGTACGCGCTTCCTGGTCCAGTTGACCTTGAAAGGCCTTGCAAACGTTGATAACGGGCTGGTGACCGCGTTCCGTAATAGCGTGCCGGGCTATGTCTCGCCGCCGCCGCCGGAGCCCCCCGTGTCGCGATTCTCCGACTACGACTGACAAGCGTGATACTCTCGCGATTTGATTTTTTCGCCGAATGCGGTAACCCCAAGGAGTCGACGTTCGTGATGGTGAAGACTATACGGCTAGCGTGGCTGGCCAGTGCAACGATGATGGCTGGCGTGCTCGGCGTGACCATGCCGGTTCACGCGCAGGCGTTGAAGGGCGCGACGTCGCAGACCGTACGTCCCACGGGGCCCGGTGTCGAGGTGGATCGCATTGTAGCGATCGTGAACAACGGTGTGATCACGGAGCGGCAACTCGACCGGCGGATGCAGATGGTGAAGAACCGCATGCAAAGCCAGGCGGGTGTGCAAGTGCCGCCAGACAATGATTTGCGTCAGCAAGTGTTACAGCAGATGATCATGTCCGAGATCCAGATGCAGCAGGCGGAGCAGGATGGCATCCAGATCACCGACGCCCAGGTGGACCAGACGCTGGAGCGCCTTGCGCAGGCCAATGGTCTGCCGCTGCCGGAATTCCGGGCGCGGGTGGAAGCGCAGGGTGTTCCTTGGGATACGTTCCGTAGCGATGCCCGCGACGAAATGACGTTGAACGAGCTGCGTCGCCGCGAGGTGGACAGCAAGATTACCGTGTCCGATGGTGAAGTGGCGAACTACATCGCGAGCCAGCGCGGTGTAACGACGACACCGCCTGACTTGCACCTTGCGCACTTGTTGGTGCCGGTGCCGGCGAACGCAACCGATGCGCAGGTACAGGCGGCGCAGCAGAAGGCGGCCGGTTTGATCAAGGACGCGCGTAGCGGCGACAATTTCGCGCGCCTGGCGCGGTCGAATTCCGCGGCAAACGATGCGAAGCAGGGCGGCGACCTGGGTTTCAAGCCGCAAGCCGATCTGCCCCCGGCCTATGTCGAGGCGGTATCCCGTCTGGCGCCGGGTCAGGTTGCCCCGGAGCCGATTCGCACGGCGGATGGCTTTGAAGTGGTGCGACTGGAGGCGCGGCGTCCGGCAGCCCATGCGCAGGACAAGATTACGCAGACGCACGTGGCGCATATCCTGATCCGCGTGGAGGATGGCGGGAACGAAGGGGCGGCATTGCAGAAGCTGCAAAGCGTGCGGCAAGCGATCGAATCCGGCAAGGGTAGCTTCGCCGACTTTGCCAAGACCACGTCGCAGGATGGTTCCGCCGGCAACGGCGGCGATCTGGGCTGGGTGAATCCGGGTCAGACGGTGCCGGAGTTCGAGCGCGTGATGAACACGTTGCAGCCTGGGCAGATCAGTAATCCGGTGCGTTCGCGCTACGGCTATCACTTGATCGAGGTACTGGGTCGCCGCGAGATCTCGGCATCGCCGGCGGAACAGGAAGATGCGGCGCGTCAAGCGGTGGGCTCGCGGAAATCCGAGCAGGCGTATGGTGACTGGCTGCGGCAGTTGTATGATTCGGCGTACGTGAAGGTCATGCTGAACGGGCAGGACAACTGATCCGAGCGTTGCGCACCACCGGGTTGCACATGGCGGGGCGGCGCAGGCGCGACATTTGAGCAGGGTCTGGGAACCAGGGGGCGATATCGGCATGAAGCCGGGGATCGCCCCCTGGTTCTTTTGGTTTTTTCAGAGAAGCACAGGTACCGAGAGGATGGAGCGCAGCGATGGACGCGATAGGCGCTGACGAACCAGCAGGGCGTGGCCAACCGCTGACGCTGGCAATTACGACGGGCGAACCGGCGGGCATCGGCCCCGAACTGACGCTGGCGGCGCTTGCATATGGTGAGCGGACGCGCCGTTGGGGGGACACCCGTTTCGTCGTCCTTGGCGATGCCGCCATGTTACGCGACCGTGCCCGTGCGGCGGGGCTGGATGTGGCAAGAGGGTACGGCCGTGACGCCGATGGCGGGACGGCGGGTGCGGAGGTGGAGGTGGACAGAGCGGATGCCGGGCTCGGGCGGTCGGCGATGGGCGCGCGTGGCGCGACGGCCGCGCCCGAAAGGTGTTGCTTTACCGTCGACGGCCCTTCCGTGGCTGCGCCCGTGACGCCCGGTGTGCTTGATCCACGCAATGGCCCTTATGTATTGCGCCTGCTGGATCTGGCGATCGATGGTGCCTTGTCGGGCGCCTACGACGGCATCGTCACCGCGCCGTTGCAGAAGAGCACGATCAACGATGCCGGCGTACCGTTTACCGGTCATACCGAATATCTGGCGGAGCGCACCGGCACCGAGCGCGTGGTCATGATGCTGGCGGGGCCGGTGTCGTCGTCGATGCATGCGGCGGTATTGTCCACGGCCACCGTTTCCCCGGCAACGGCGCGGCTTGCCGCTTCGTATATGTTCCGCGTTGCGTTAGCGACCACTCACTTGCCGTTGTCGCAGGTGCCGCAGGCGCTTGATGCGGAGATGCTGGTGCGCACGCTCGAGATCATCGATGCGGATCTTCGTCGCGACTTCGCGATCACGCATCCCCGTATCCTGGTGACGGGACTGAATCCGCACGCGGGAGAAAGCGGCTATCTGGGACGTGAAGAGATCGACGTGATCGCTCCCGCGTTGGCACGCGCACGGCAGTCAGGTATCGATGCCCGCGGGCCTTATCCCGCGGATACGTTATTCCAGCCGCGCCATCTCGCGGACGCGGATTGCGTGCTGGCGATGTATCACGATCAAGGGTTGCCGGTGTTGAAGTACGCGACATTCGGTGAGGGTATCAATGTCACGTTAGGATTGCCGATCGTGCGCGTCTCGGTGGACCATGGCACGGCGCTCGATCTGGCCGGCAGCGGACGCGCCGATCCGGGCAGCATGCTGGCCGCCATCGACACCGCGGTGCAGATGGCGCGCAACCGGCATGTACACGCCGGCAAGGAAAAAAGTGTGCCGCGTGGCATGTCTTTCGACGATGTCTCCGGAGAGCACCGGCCCGACGTTTCAAAGTAGAGTTAATCATGAGTGGATCACATCGTGGCCCGGTGCAAGGGCATTTCGCGCGTAAGCGCTTCGGGCAGAACTTTCTCGTCGATCAGGGTGTCATCGACGGCATCGTCCGGTGCATCGCGCCACGCGCGGGCGAAACGATCGTCGAGATCGGGCCGGGTCTGGGCGCATTGACCACGCCGTTGTTGGAAACGCTGGAAGCCGGCAAGCGTGCCGGTGACGGTGCCGCGACCTATGAGCCGTTGCATGTGGTCGAGTTGGATCGCGATCTGATCAAGCGGCTGCACGCGACATTCGGCCAGCGCCTGATCGTACATGAGGGCGATGCCCTGAATGTCGATTTCACCGCGTTGACCGGCACCGGCGGCAAGGGTGACGATGCGTCGTCCTCACCGTTGCTGCGCGTGGTGGGTAACCTGCCCTATAACATCTCCAGCCCCTTGCTCTTTCATTTGATGCGTGTGGCGCACCGGGTTATCGACCAGCACTTCATGCTGCAGGACGAGGTGGTGGAACGGATGATCGCGGAGCCGGGTAGCAAAGCGTATAGCCGACTGAGCGTGATGCTGCAGTATCGCTATACGATGGAAAAGCTGATGGACGTGCCTCCAGGGTCTTTCGATCCGCCGCCGAAAGTCAATTCGGCGATCGTCCGTATGTTGCCCCATCCGGTGGAGGACCTGCCCGACGTTGATCAGGGCGTGTTCGCCGCGGTGGTCACGGCGGCATTTTCGCAGCGGAGAAAGATGCTGCGCAATACGCTGGGCCCTTATCGTGAAGAGATCGATTTCGATGCGCTGGGTTTCGATCTGTCGCGTCGCGCCGAGGACGTGCCGGTGCACGAATACGTGACGGTGGCGCAGCATGTGCAAGCGGCACGCGCAACCACGGGCGCTGCATAAACAGCCCAGCCAGGCTATCGCGCATTGCCTCAGTTGCAATGCCGATGTTTCACACGTCGCCTGCCGCTTCAACGCAAGCGCGACGCAGTGCACCTGATCAGATGCGTTCAGTCCTTCGCGCCTTGAGCGCCGACCTTCTTCTGGATCAACTCGATCTTATAGCCGTCCGGATCTTCGACGAAGGCGATGACGGTGGTGCCATGCTTCATCGGCCCCGCTTCGCGGACGACCTTGCCACCACGTGCGCGAACATCGTCGCAAGCCTGGGCGGCGTTATCCACTTCCAGCGCGATGTGCCCATAGGCGGTGCCGAGTTCGTATTTTTCGGTGCCCCAGTTATAGGTCAGCTCAATAGCCGATTCCTCGGACTCGTCACGATAGCCGACAAAGGCGAGCGTGAACTTGCCTTCCGGATACTCATGCTGGCGCAGCAGTTTCATGCCAAGCACTTTCGTATAGAAGTCGATCGACCGGGGCAGGTCGCCGACGCGCAGCATTGTGTGAAGGATTCTCATGGTGTTTTCGGGGACCGGTAAGGTGAGGTACAAGCACACGATTTTACCAATGCGGTCGACACCGTGCTTTGGGCTTGTGGGCAACGCCTTGCCACGCTGGTGACTTTCTCGATCAAATACGCTTTCTCTTTCGCAGATCACCGACATACCCCACACCACTCAAGGTTGTATTGTTGCTACGAACCTTTCTTACTAACCCTCTCTGTAATTGGACTTATGTAACAAGATGTAAGACAATCTGCGCCCTATTGGGACAGATCTGCATAAACATTCATGCGCGACGTTATTCGGTTATCAAAAGACAGTGAAAAAACGAAAGGAAATCGTAAAAATATAATCGTGCGATTAATATGCGGTGCTATTTGGGCGGTGAGTATCTCCGATATCGTCCAAGCCCAAACGCCCCCACCGTTTCCGGTGGCGCAGCGCAATGACCAGCAGGATCAACTGATTCAACAGCAGCAACAGGCAAAAGCGCGGCAGAAGACCATCGATGCGCCGACTGTTCGCGCCGACGTGAAGCGCAACGCCGACTACCCCGTGCTGCCGTCCGAGACGCCCTGTTTTGTCATCGATGCCTTTACGCTGGATGTTCCGGCCACGTTGTCGGAGGCAGTGCGCGCGCAAGGCGCATCCGCATTGCCGATGGACCGTTTCGCGTTTGCGGCAAGCTGGCTTCGGCATTACGCCGGACAGTGCATCGGCAGACAAGGTTTGGACCTGATCGTCAAAGGCCTGGGCGAGGCCATTCTCGATAGGGGCTGGGTGACCACTCGCGTACTCTTGCCGGAACAGGACCTGACTTCCCGGCGGCTGACCCTGGCCCTGGTGCCGGGCATCATTCATCACATTCGCTTTGCCGATCCGCATACACGCGATACGTGGCGCAGTGCTTTTCCAACAGGCGACGGCGATCTATTGAACCTGCGCGATCTGGAACAGGGATTGGAGCAGATGAAGCGGGTCGCCAGCCAGGATGTCACGATGCAGATCATCCCGGCCGAAGCGCCAGGAGAAAGCGATGTCGTGATCGACGTCAAGCATCGTCGGCCGTACACCTTTGCGGCATCGATCGACGATGCGGGCACCAAGGCGACCGGCAAGATAGAAGGTGCGCTGACGCTGGGTATCGACAACTTGCTGGGGTTGCAGGACGTGATGAGCGTCGGTGTGACGCAGGACTTGCAGCTCGGCGATAAAGGCGTGGGCTCGCACGGTTGGAACGGAAGCTACTCGCTGCCTTGGGGCTATTGGAAAGCTACCCTGGCTGGCTATACCAATACTTACTACCAGCAGATCGCCGGGGTGAATCAGACCTTTGTCGCCAGTGGCAATTCACAGACCATCGGGTTGAAAGTGCAGCGCGTCTTGTATCGAAGCAGCAGTGATGTGACAGGCGTGACGCTGCAACTGTCGAAGCGATTCGGCGCCAGTTTCATCGCCGATACGGAGATTGCGGCGCAGCGCCGGGATAACACGTTGATCGAGGGTGGCCTGACGGATCGCCACTACTTTGGCGCATCGCAATTCGACGGGACGCTGGTCTATCGGCAGGGCATCGGCTGGCTGGGGGCAACGCCGGACACCGCGGCGGAGCAAGGCGGTCCGACGTATCGGCTGCATATGGGCGTGCTCGATGCCAACCTGCAAATTCCCTTTGCGCTCGGATCGCAGGTGTTGCGCTTTCAGACGACCTTCCATGGGCAATATACCCACGACATCTTGAACTATGTCGACGATATCGCGATCGGCAGTCGCTACACCGTGCGCGGTTTCGACGGGGAAACGATGATCGCGGCGGAGAGCGGTTTCTACTGGCGCAACGAGTTACAGGCAGTGATCGGGCGTACGGGCCAAGCCGTGTACGCGGGGCTGGATTACGGGCACTTGTGGGGTGCGAGCGCAGCCTATCAGGCTGGCACGCAATTGGCCGGTGCCGTGGTCGGCTGGCGCGGCAACCTTAGCGCGCGTCCCGGCACGCTGAGCTATGACCTTTTCGTGGGCACGCCGGTGTATAAGCCGCGCCAGTATCACACCGCCGGGCTGACAGGGGGCTTTCAATTGGTCGCGCAGTTTTAGAAACGAGTCGCCAATTGGAGAGGCACTGGTGCAAAAGTGCGTCCTTTTGCCAGTGAATGAAGCCTGGCAGGGCCAAAGATACGGGCTCGTATCGTTGCATAAACGTCGCATTGCCGTGGAATATCAGATGTATCAAATCCACATTTAATTGATAAATGCGTGACGTCGATATGACTGCTTTCGTCGATAGCCAGAAACAGTCTGATTTCTGATATCTTCCGGTCCATTCCAAAAGTTGTATCAAAAAATAACATGTCGAAGTTCGGGGAAAGGTCGTTGAAAGTCTTACGGCTATTGCTGGAAGGGCTGACCGCAAGTGCATTGACGGGTATCGGTGCGTTGCCGGTTGCGTATGGGCAAGTGGTCGCCGATCCAAACGGGGGGGCCCATCGTCCGACCGTCATCACCACGAGCAACGGCATTCAACAGGTCAACATTACCGCGCCATCCGGCGCCGGTGTTTCCCAGAATACGTACACCCAGTTCGACGTGCCGAAAGCGGGCGTCGTGCTGAACAATTCATCGGCGATCGTTCAGACGCAACAAGCCGGCTATATCAACGGCAATCCGAATCTCGCGTCCGGCCAGTCTGCCAGCATCATTCTGAATCAGGTCAACAGCAACGCTCCCAGTCAGTTGCGGGGATATATCGAGGTTGCCGGCAAGGCCGCCGAGGTTGTGGTGGCGAACGGCTCGGGGATCGTCGTCGACGGTGGTGGTTTCATTAACACCACGCGCGGCATCCTGACCACGGGCACGCCCCAATTGGACGCGAACGGCGCGTTGCGGGGCTTCAACGTGGGTGGTGGCACGATCGCCGTGCAAGGCGATGGTCTGAATGCGTCGAACGTGGATCAAATGGACTTGATCGCGCGCGCGGTGCAGGTCAATGCCGCCTTGTATGCGAAGGAATTGAACGTGGTCACCGGGGTGAACCAGGTGGACCATGACACGTTGGCGGCCACTGCCCAGGGGCCGGCCGCCGGGAGCCCCGGTGTCAGCATCGATGTCAGCCAGTTGGGTGGCATGTATGCGAACAGCATCAAGCTGGTAGGCACCGAGAGCGGCGTCGGCGTCTCGAATCAAGGGGTGATCGCGGCGCAGTCCGGTGACCTGACGTTGACGACACAGGGCAAGCTGGTGCTCGCGGGACAGACACAGTCGAGCGGCGCGATGTCACTGCACGCGCAGTCCGTCGACAATAGCGGCGCGAGCTATGCGCAGCAATCGCTCGCGTTGTCCAGCACCGGCAGTGTGACAAATAGTGGCACGCTGGCGGCGCTCGAAGGCGTCACGGCGGATGTGGGTGCTTTCAGCTCCACCGGTGTGTTTGCCGCGGGTATGAATGCCGACGGTACGTTTTCAGCATCGGGACCTGCTCGCGATTTGACGTTAACCGCTGCGCAGGGGATTGCTGTCGGCGGCACGACGGCCGCCTCCGGAAATGTGTCGATGCAAGGCGCCGATGTCTCGCTCGCGCATGGCACCACGTCCGCCGGCCAGCTTTTCACATTGACGGGAAGCGGCGACGTCGATCTCTCTTCCGCAACGGTGGGCGCGGGTCAGCAGTTGCAAGTAACGAGCGGGGGTGTCTTGACCGCCGACCAAGCGGCATTGACCAGCCAGGGATCGATGCAACTGACGGCGGCCTCCCTGTCCAACCGTCAGGGAACGGTTCATGCCGCCACGGGGCTCGGCGTGGCGACGACAAACGGCACCTTGGACAACAGTGGCGGGACCTTGCAAGCCGGTGGCAATCTGGTGGTGCAAGCGAGCGGTGCTTTACAGAATGTCGGCGGCCAGGTGCTGACAAGCGGCGCGCATAGCGAGTACACGGTCTCGGCTACCAGCATCGACAACACCGCTGGCTATCTGACAAATAACGGCGATGGTACGGCGATAGTGTCTGCCGTGGGATCGCTCGTCAATACCGGGGGCACGGTGGGAGGGCAAGGTGATCTCACCGTTGCTGCCGCCGATTTGACGAACACCACCGGGGCCAAATTGGTTGGTGCTGGCGTGACCACGCTGAACGTCTCGCACAGTATCGACAATGCGGCAGGCGAAATCTTTGGTGGCACGGCGCTGAATGCGGCGCTGACCGGAACGACGTTTTCAAATGCGGGCGGGACGATCGAAGGCGCACAAAGTGTGTCCCTGGCACTGGCCTCGTTGAGCAACCAGGGCGGCACGATTCGCGCGAACGACGATATTACCGCGAGCGGCGGGATAAGCGGCGCAGGCGAAATGACCGCTGGCGGCAATTTGACGTTGAACGTCAACGGCGACTATACGAATGCCGTGGCAAACCAGTTGCATGCCGATGGCAATATGACCGTGTCGGCCACGGGAACGTTGACCAATAACGGCACCCTGGCCGCCACCGGGACGGTCAATGCAAGCGCTACGAATATCGTCAATGCGGCGAATGCCGATATCAATAGCAGTGCCACGCAGGTCAGTGCAACCGCGACGTTGACAAACGCGGGTCGCATCGAAGGCGGTACGGTGACCACGTCTGGTGGCACGTTGTCGAATACCGGTACGGTGATCGGCAATCAGGTCACCGTCAATCAGGATGTTGTCGCGAACAGTGGTACACAGGCCGCGATTGCCGGCGCGCAGAGCCTCGCGATTCATTCGGCGAATACCGTCACCAATCTCGATGGCGCGTTGCTGTACAGCGGCGGTAATCTCGAAATCGGCAAGGACGGCACGCGCGATGCATCGGGGATGTTGGCCAATCAAACCGGCAGTGTCCTGAATCGGTCGGCGTATATCGAGGCGGAAGGCGATGTCGATATCGCCGCGCGTACCGTCGACAACTACCGAACCAGCATCGTGACGCAGGCGGGTGCGCCGCAGGTCAGCACGCAGAGCCTGTCGTTGTGGGACGCCAACTTGCCGATTGGCGGGCCGTCGTCGAAGCATGTCAGCGTGACCTTTCCGCAATGGAGTTGGAATTCCGATCAGGCCGGCATCAGTCAAGCGATGGTGAATGCGCTGGCGACGCCGGTGACGGTGACGCTGCCGAAGACGCAGGTTGCCAATTTGAACACGTCGACGATGACGTTCTCGTTGACGTCGCCCATCATCGAGCAGTTCACGCCGACGGGTTTCAGCACTAGCGCCACGTGCGATGCGGAAGGCAATTGCACGCCGGACTATTACACGAACACACTGGGGACCAATCCCACGCAGTGGTATCAGAACATCGTCGATAACGGTTCGACATACACGATCACGTTCTGGCCGGACTACAACCCCAACGTCAATATTCGCCCGGATCAGGTCCTCAAGCGGAACGACCTGGGCTCCGATAGCCACGACTACAGCGAGACGAACCGGACGATCACGACGACCGTGACGACGGACCAGTTGATCAGCGCGACCGCCGCGGCCACGATTGCCGCGCGAGGGTCGATCCGGATCAACGCCGACAATGGAACGATCTCGAATCAATCGTCGACGATGACGGCAGGGGGCAATCTGACGCGTCGCGCGACCAATGGCAGCGTATCGGACACCGGCGTGACGTTGTTGCAAACCATCACGCAGACGCAGGTATCGACGTTTTACTGGCATCAGAAGACCGGTGGCAGTTCCGATACGCAGACGGTGCAATACCCGATGACGATCCTGCCGTCGACGACGGTTGCATCGCTGCCTGCCATCGCCACCGCCAATGGCGCGGTGCAGACCACGGCGCAAAACATCGTTGTCGCCAGTGTCGATCGTGTGGGGCAGACCGTGGTGGGATCGGGCGTGACCGGCGGCAATGGCGCGGGAACGTCATTGGGCGGCGGCAGCGGTGTATCGCAGACGGTGGGAGGCACGGGTATCGGCGATTTGAAATTGCCGGCCAGTGGGCTCTATTCGTTCAATACCGCACCGGGCCAGGACTACCTGGTGGCAACCGATCCGCGCTTCACCAATTACTCGACGTTCATCTCAAGTGATTACATGCTGAACCAGCTTGGCTTGAATCCGCAAACCACCCAGAAGCGCGTTGGCGACGGACTCTATGAAGCGTCCCTGGTCAGCCAGCAGGTCACCGCGCTGACGGGCAAGACCTATCTGGCCGGTTATACGAGCAATCTGGATGAATACACGGCGCTGATGAATAACGGCGTGGCGTATGCGAAGTCCTTCGATCTCGTGCCCGGCGTGGCGTTGACCAGCGATCAGATGAAGCAACTGACCAGCGATATGGTCTGGCTCGTGTCGCAGACGGTGACGTTGCCCGATGGGTCGCAACAGACGGTCTTAGTGCCCAAGCTGTATCTGGCTGAATCGAATGCCGTGGATTTGAATACGACGGGCGCGCTCGTCGCTGGTAATACCGTCTCTGAAAATGCGACGGGAACCGTCGCGAACAGCGGCCACATCGTCAGCGACACGGCGACGACTATTTTAGGAAACAACGTCGTCAACCAGGGCGTGATTGGCAGTGCCGGCACGACCGTCGTGGCAGCGACGCAAGACGTGGAAAACATCAGCGGGCGTATTGGCGGCGACACGACGCTCGTGCAAGCGGGCCGCGATATCGTTAATGAAACGGCAACGCTGGCGCAGACGAGCGCGGCCAGTACGTCCGGACTGGTGGGCACGGTCACGGCGGCGGGCCAGCAGGCGACGGGTGCGATCTCATCGACGTCGGGCACCGCGCTGTTGGCCGGGCGCGATATCGATGTCAATGGCGCGGCGATTACGTCGGACAGCAGCGTTGGCCTTGCGGCGGGTCGCAACATCAACGTGGGGACGATGGCCTTGACGACGTCGCAGGACGTTGGCACGGCGGACGGCTTGAATGGCGGGCATGACAGTGTCACCAACCAGGTTGGCAGCACGATCACGGCGGGTGGCACGTTCAGCAGCGTGTCGGGCGGCGATACGACGCTGAGCGATGTCACGCTGTCGGCGGGCGGGAATGCGACGATGCTCGCTGGCAACAACCTGACCGTGACGGCGGCAAACGACACGCACACGCATAACGAGCAATCGCTTGGTGGCCGCAATGCCAAGTATCAGAATGCGCGTTACGACGAGACGGCGGAGGGCAGCAACCTGAACGCCGGTGGTGCGATGACGTTGGGTGCGGGCCAGATATCGGCCGTTGCCACCTTGCTGTCCAACGATGCGCTTGCCGTTGCATCCGATGCGCCAACCGGTGGTGGGAATCTGTCGGTGCTGGGGTCGAACGTGACGACCGGCGGGACCGCGGCGAATGGCACCACGTCGACGGGTGGGGCGGTCACGCTGGCCGCGACGGGTGACGTGACCATCGGTGCGGCACAGGAGACGCATGATGCGCAGACGTGGTCGGAGAGCAAGCACTCCGGTTTCCTGTCATCGGAGAAGACGACCGACCAGACGACGTCGAATGCGGTTGACGCCGTTGGTTCGACCGTATCGGGCGACACGGTAAGTGCCGCGGCAGGTCATGACTTGACCGTGGTGGGTTCGACGGTGGCTTCGACGAATGATATGCGTTTGTCGGCGGGTCACGATCTGACCATTACGACATCGCAGGACGCGAGCCAAAGCAGTCATTTCCACGAAGACGTCACGACTGGCCTGGGTGGTACGGGCGGCGCCGGACTCTCTTATGGCACCAAGGACACGAAAGAGACCACGCACGATAACGTCGTGACGCAGAACGGCAGCCTCGTGGGCAGTACGGGCGGCAGCGTGACGATGACGGCGGGGAACGATTTGCACATCACGGGTAGTGATGTCATTGCCGCCAAAGACATCACGGGCACTGGCGCGAACGTCACGATCGATGCGGCCACGGGTACGAACCATCACGACGACACGCAAGAAACCAAGACGAGTGGCTTGACGCTGGGCTTGGCCGGTAGCGTGGGTGATGCGATCAACAGCGGGGTGCAACAAGCGCAAGCGGCGGCGTCGGGTGCGGGCGACGACCGGGCAAAAGCATTGCACAGTATCGCGGTCGCCGGTGATGCCGTTTCGGCGGCTGGTGGGGCCAAGGCATTGGCGGCGGGCGCGAAAGGCCAGGACGCGCCGAGTATCGCGGTGCAGTTGAGTTATGGCACGAGTCAGTCAAAGAGCACGTTCACTGAAGACCAGACGACGCAGACCGGTTCTACCGTCAAGGCTGGCGGCACGGCGTCGTTCGCTGCAACGGGTGGTGGGGATAACGCTTCCGTGCCTGGCAATGGCAACCTGACGATTGCCGGTTCGGACGTCAGTGGCAACAACGTGGCCTTGACGGCGAAGGACCAGGTCAACCTGCTGAACTCGACGGATACCGATTCGACGCGCAGCACGAATAAGTCGAGCAGCGCGAGTGTGGGCGTGTCGTACGGGACGCAGGGCTTCGGTGTGTCGGCCTCGATGTCGAACGCGCATGGGGATGCGAACTCCGACGCGGTGATGCAGAACAACACGCACGTCACGGCAGCGAATACTGTCTCGATCGTGTCGGGCGGCGATACGAACGTCATCGGTTCGGATGTGACTGGCCAGCATGTATCGGCCGACGTCGGCGGTAATTTGAACGTTGCGAGTGTGCAGGACACGACCGTGAGTGCGGCGCATCAGTCGAGCACGAGTGGTGGCTTCAGTATCAGCCAGGGTGGCGGCAGCGCGAGCTTCAGTTCGACGCATGGTGACGCCAGCAGCAACTATGCGGCGGTGAACGAGCAGGCGGGGATCCAGGCGGGTAGCGGTGGCTATGACATCAATGTCAAAGGCAATACAAACCTGACAGGGGCGTATGTCGCAAGCACGGCGGATGCGTCGAAGAACACGCTGACGACGGGGACGTTGACGGTCAGCGATATTCAGAACCACGCTGAGTACAGCGCGTCGAGTGGCGGTATGTCGGTGGGCGGTGGTGTCAGGTCGACCGGCGTCGCGACGGGGGTTGGGTCCGTCAAGGATTCGGGCGGCGTGTCGCCGATGCTGACGCAACATGATAGTGGCAGCGATAGTTCAGCGACGCGCAGTGGGATCAGTGCAGGCACCATTACGCTCACGGATGCGTCGAACCAGACGCAGGATGTGGCAAGTATCAATCGCGATACGAGTGGCTTGAATGGTTCGGTGTCGAAGAACCCAGACTTGAATGGTTTGCTCGCCAGCCAAGCGGACTCGATGAACGCGGCGCAAGCGGCGGGTCAGACGGTGGCGCAGGCGATAGGTGATTACGCGAGCAAAAAACAAGCTGAAGCGAAGGATCCCGCGGATGCGGCGGCATGGAGTGAGGGCGGGACGGATCGTGTACTGCTGCACATGGCAGGAGGCGCGCTGGTTGTGGGGCTGGGCGGCGGGAGTGCGCTTGGCGGTGCGATAGGCGCGGGCGTGTCGGCGAAGATGGCGGGTGAGCTGAACGATATCAGCAAGGGAATTGGCTCGGATACAGGTTCGCCTCTGATAGGCAATATCGCGTCGAATATTATCGCGGGTACAGCTGGTGCGTTGGTGGGAGGTTCGTCTGGGGCGTTTGCGGCGTCGAATGCGGATCTTTACAATCGGCAGTTGCATCCGGATGAAAAGGACGCTATTGCGCGTAAGGCGAACGGCGATACAGCGGAAGAAAAGAGGCTGACAGACGCTGCGTGCTATGCCGTGCAATGCTGGGCACAGTACTCCCCGAACAGCGATGAATGGGCTGCCCACTATGTTAGCCCGGAGCGTGCAGCACAGCTTGGTCCAGAGACGCAATGGGTGCAAAGTCAGCAATCGTCGGGCGGGTTGTTTGAGTATACGGTTTCCCAATGGTCCGCAGATAGTTTTCTCAGTATATTGGATAGTGAGAGGCGCGGCGTCGCGGAAGTGGCGCGCCAGATGGCGTCTGCGGTGAGGCAGGCTGCGGGGCAGGGCGCTTCGCCAGACATTGATCCGCTGACAGCGGCGATGGATGGGAGCGACCCGCCCTCTGGGGCCGCAGGCGCGGTTGTGACGCCGAGCGTTCCCGTGTGTGTGCCTGGGGGAGTGTGTACGTTATCGCCAACACTTGCGTTGCCTGGGACTGCGGGGTATGTGCCGAGTAATGCGACGTTTAATAGTGGTGGTGATGGTGATTCCAGTCGTCTCGTGGATGGAGGCGGACTGCAAGCACACGAAGATGCCGGCGGGCACTTGTTGGATAGACACGTTGGTCAATCCGAAGATGACCTTGTAACACGGCTGATTAATGAACCTCAAATCAGTGGTTCATCGTCTTTTCCTGATCGAGCAACGGCAGAACGTGTAGTTTCGGAGACACTGGATGCCAATCAGTCAACCATTGAGGATTGGCTAGCGGGCAATTCAAGCCGTCTGAGACTGGACTATTCGTCATCTGAACCAACGGGAATATCTGTTTCTAAGGGAACATCGGGAGCGGTTGATGTTAATTCTGCTAGGGTTATTCTAGTTCGTGATCCGTCGCTGTCTATCGGATATAGAGTTCTTACTGGATACCCAACAAAACCATGATTCGTCAAAGATTTAAGGTGCTTGAGCAACTGCTGGGTTGTTATTTCCATCAGGACTGGTCAGAGGAATATGATGGAGATGCGCTAGCCCTTCAGGCAATTGTCAAATCGGAGCCGAAAGATCAGCGTGCTGTTGCTGTATCGGAGATTGACGTTCTTTTAGCGATGAAGCTGTCGGAAACTGAGCTAAGGCTGGTGCTTATTGAGCAGATAGGGTGTTACTTTGAGCCTAGCTCGAAAGGAATCAGTTGCTTAGAATGGCTTAAACAAGTTCGTCACGCGTTCGGAACGTGTCAATGACTTTGCGACACCTGGTTTCATAAATTTACGGTGTAAATGCGTCAAACAAGACGCAGGACGTGGCAAGTATCAATCGCGATACGAGTGGCTTGAATGGTTCGGTGTCGAAGAACCCGGACTTGAATGGTTTGCTCGCCAGCCAGGCGGACTCGATGAACGCGGCGCAAGCGGCGGGCCAGACGGTGGCGCAGGCGATAGGTGATTATGCGAGCAAAAAACAAGCTGAGGCGAAGGATCCCGCTGATGCGGCGGCATGGAGTGAGGGCGGGACGAATCGTGTATTGCTGCACATGGCAGGGGGCGCGCTGGTTGCGGGGCTGGGCGGCGGGAATGCGCTTGGCGGTGCGATAGGCGCGGGCGTGTCGGCGAAGATGGCGGGTGAGCTGAACGATATCAGCAAGGGAATTGGCTCGGATACAGGTTCGCCTCTGATAGGCAATATCGCGTCGAATATTATCGCGGGTACAGCTGGTGCGTTGGTGGGAGGTTCGTCTGGGGCGTTTGCGGCGTCGAATGCGGATCTTTACAATCGGCAGTTGCATCCGGATGAAAAGGACGCTATTGCGGGTAAGGCGAACGGCGATACAGCGGAAGAAAAGAGGCTGACAGACGCTGCGTGCTATGCCGTGCAATGCTGGGCACAGTACTCCCCGAACAGCGATGAATGGGCGGCGAACTACGTCAGTCCGGAGCGAGCCGGCGAGTTAGGGCCAGAGTTGGCGTGGGTAAAAAACCAGCAGTCGGCAGATCTGTTTACGTACTGGGCAAGCGACTGGACGAAGGACTTCGCAAGCCAGCAGGTAGATATTGCTTCGCGCGGTCTGGCGAATCTGGCTGATCAGTTCGCGTATTTGGTGCGCAAGAGCGTAGGACAGAATGCGCCGCAGTATGTTGATCCGCTGACTGATGCGATGAATGGCGGGGATCCGCCTTCGGGTACAGCGGGGGCTGTGGTGACGCCGCCAGTGGTGGTTTGCGTGCCGAATCAAGGATGCACTTCGGCTCCGTCGTTGGTATTGCCTGGGACGTCAGGGTATGTGCCGAGCAATGCGACTTTCAATAGTGGGAATGACGGTAGCAGTAATCAGGCGCCGCATGGCACGCAGTCCAATGTTGATCTAGGTTCTGGCCAACAAGCAGATGACAGCGGAGTAGGTAGTGGAAAAAATAGTGCGGCGAATGCAGTAAATGGGGTGCGACTGAACAACCAGTTGGCGTCGGACGAAATTGCCAATGGGCACGCGTTCGACAAACATGTGGTCGAGCAGAACGAATTTGGAGACTCGATAACTACGCAGGAGCAGTTTGCCAATCAGATAGAAAATATACTCAATAACCCTTCAGCGACAAAGCAATTAAGTAATGGACGGTCTGCATATTGGGACGACACTTCTGGTATGGTAGTAATTCGGAATCCAAAAGCGGTTGACGGCGGCACAGCATTCAAGCCCACGAACGGGAAAGCTTATTTCGACAGTTTGAGGTAGATATGAAAGTAAAGAGAATTGGTAATGCGGCTGAAGTTGAATTTGCATATGGGGAATTGCTTTTGCTCAATGCTGTTCTAAACGAGGTATGCAATGGTATCGATGTTTTCGAATTTGAGACTAGGATTGGTGCGGGAAGGGCTGAAGTAGAAAGGCTAATGGGTGAAATCCAGATTGTGCTTGATAAGATAGAAGAAAAACCGTAAGTGCCAGGGTAATACTCCTGCCATTATGAACTCGTTTAAAGCAGTGTGAATGCTGGTGGAGACGTTGGCGACTAAAGATGTCGTTGATAACGTATAAGCGGAAAACGTTTGTACCTTGATGCATTGTGCTGCTGATGTTCCGGTCACCGATGTGAACTAGGCAAGGCTGCAGAAGATGCAAGCCGATGGTCAAGGTTATGCGAGTGAGCAGGCGACCCTGAAGCAGGCTGGGGCATTCGATGGCTACGGTAAGCTCGATACTTTCAATGACGCCTACGACCACTATCAGGTCGGCAATCGCGCGGCAGGTGCAGTGCTGGGCGCGGGAAGCGCTGCTGCTGCCGCTGGCGCGATGATTGCCGGATGCTCTATGTTAGTAAGCGCGAATTTCCCCCCACCTAGCTTCTGATTCGAAGTGAGATCACGATTGCGTCCGCTACCTCAACTTGCGGACGCAATATGACAGACCCTGAATTTGACTTCTTGCCCCTGCGCGTCAAGCGCTTGAGCACCAACGGCAAGCGCTGGTATGACGCAGCCGACAAGCGCCGTCTCGTCGCTGCTTGCGAGCAACCGGGTGCCTCTATCGCGGGCTTGGCCTTACGTGCCGAGATCAACGCCAATCAGCTTCACAAGTGGATCCGGTTAGAACAAGCGCGGCGACGCGCGCAACAGGCTAAATGCGCCGCGCCGATGTTCGTGCCGGTCGTCGCCCGCACCGCCGACATGGCGTCAGCAGCATCCTCTCGCGTTGCCGCCGCCGACGCAGCGGTCTGCCTCAGCGCGCAATTGCCCAACGGCGTGACGCTGCGTCTGGAAGGTCTCGGCCGTGCGGACGCGGCGCTCGTCGAGGCCATGATCACCGCCCTGAGCGCACGCTGATGTTTCGCCTGGACGATTCCCTGCGCGTCTACCTTCACCGCGATGCGATCGATTTCCGTGCCGGCATCAATACGCTCTGCGCGCTCGTCGAACAGTCCATGCAGCTCGACGCGTTCGCACGCGCCGTCTTCGTCTTCCGTAATCGTCGCGGCAACCAGGTAAAAATGCTGCTCTACGAGCGCACCGGCTTCTGGTTGCTCCTCAAGCGCCTGGAGGCAGATCGTTTCGTCTGGCCCCAGCGCGACCAAGGCGTGATCGCGCTGTCCGTCGAGCAGTTACACTGGTTGCTTGAGGGTATCGATATCGACGCCGTGCGGCGCCATCCCGTGCGCACCTACCGGCACGCGAGCTGAACATCGCACGTTGTTACAATTTAGCGTAAACCCATTTCACCGCAGGCTTTGCTACGCTGCGGGTCATGACCGAAGACGACTTCTCCCGCCTACCTGCCGCCGCGCAGGCCTACATCCGCTGCCTCGAAGCGCGTAACCAGGAACTGGATACGCGTGTGAGCCAGCTTGAAGAACAATTCCGTCTGGCGCAGAACAAACGCTTCGCCCCCAGTAGCGAGAAGGTCGTCGACCGCGTTTTTGACGAGGCCGAGCGTGATGCGACGCTCGACCCCGTCACAGTAGGCGAGGAAGCTGCCGATCGGGCCTTCGGTTTGCCCGACACGGGCCTGCCGCCGCTGGCTGCGCGCACCACCGGCAAGCTCGGGCGCAAACCCCTTCCCGCAGACCTGCCGCGCGAGCGCATCGAGCACGACCTGCCCGAGCACGAGAAGACCTGCGGCTGCGGGCACGCATTGCACCGCATGGGCGAGGAAGTCAGCGAACAGTTGCACATCGAGGTAAAAGCCTCGGTGCGCCAGCACGTGCGTTTTAAATACAGCTGCCGCCATTGCGAGGCGCATGCCGAACGCGCACGAGTCATCACCGCCCCTATGCCAGCACAGCCGCTGCCTGGCAGCAACGCGAGCGCGGCGATGCTCGCCACCGTCACGGTGGGTAAATACGTCGACGGCACACCGCTATACCGGATGCAGAGCGCCTTGGCGCGCGCAGGCATTGCGGTGAGCCGCGGCACCCTCGCACGTTGGATCATCCGTCCTGCGCAATTGCACTACAGTCGGCTATACGAGGCCTTGTGCGCCACGCTCAAATCGCAGGCGCTGATCCACGGCGACGAGATGACGGTGCAGGTGCTGAAGGAGGCCGGCAAGAGCGCACAGAGCCAGTCGTATATGTGGTGCTACCGCAGTGCCGAGGACAGCGACGAAGCGGTGGTGATCTACAACTACCAACCGGGACGTGGGCAAGTCCATCCGCAAACGTTTCTGGGAGAGTACGCGGGCTTGCTGATGAGTGACGGCTATGCGGCGTGGCGCACCGTCGAGAGCGCAACGCACCTAGGGTGCTGGGCGCATGCAAGACGCGCCTTCGTGGACGCGGCCAAGGGCCAGAAGAAGCCAAGCGAGCGCATCGCGCAGGCACTGGAATATATTAAAGTACTGTATCAAGTCGAGGCGCTTGCAAAGGGTGATCTGCCCGATGGCCAGACGCGTCACGACTACACCTATGAACTGCGCCAGAAGCACAGCGTGCCGGTGCTGGATGCCTTCAAAACCTGGCTGGACGCGCAGGCAACGTTGGCCTTGCCGAAGTCGGTGCTGGGCAAAGCGATCGGTTATGTGCGAAACCAGTGGCAGTATCTGAGCCGATACGTTGAAGACGGGCAAGCGCCCATCGATAACAACGTGCTGGAGCGCGACATCCGCCCCTTTTGCACAGGACGAAACGCGTGGTTGTTCAGCGATACGGTGGCTGGCGCCGAGGCCAGTGCGATGATCTACAGTCTGATGCTGACGTGCCGTGCAAACGATGTCGAACCATATGGGTATCTGCTACATGTTCTCGAGGAACTGCCGCAACGTGCCGCGGGGGCTGATATCAGCGACTTGCTGCCGTTCAACCACGCCAAACAGCACCGCGCCGTAAAGGCATAACGCACCCCAGATACCACGCCTTACCCGCACGATCGAGCGGGCGTCTTCCGATGCATGCTCACGTGGGGAGAAACTCGCGCTTACCTATGTTAGTAGCGTGCGGGATTGGTGCGACTGCTGCAGCCACGAGCCTGGATTACTCAAAAACGGGCTTTACGCAATTGGTGAGCGGTAGCCCGACTCTGACGTCATACAATCACGAGCGGCCCAATACAGCTATTGGCGGCATTCCGCCGAAACAGACGTTGGCAATTGCGGCCTAGCCTTTACCCTAGACGGCGGCGGATTCAATCGGTCACTGCAACGCAGCTTGAAGAACCTGTGCCGGGGTTTTGAAATTCAAGGTTTTTCTGGGTCTTGTGTTCAGCTTTTCCGCAATCTTGTTTAACTCCGTCGGGACTGTCAGATTTTTTGTGTGTGAGGCGGTTAAGGCAACCCGCATTTCAGCGTGTAGCGGTTTGAGGATATCTCAGTCGTAGGGATGCGTGAAGCGCTCCTCGTACAGTATCGCGAATTGGTTCATGGCTGCTTTCCAGTCGTGTGCGGCGCGTGTCCAGCTTGCCGTAATGTTACGTAGCACCAGCCATAGCAGCTTCGTCGCGGCCTCGTCACTCGGGAAGTGGCCGCGCGTTCGAATGATCTTGCGCAAACCCGCATTCACCCTCTCAAGCGCGTTCGTCGTGTAAATCACTGAATCGCCCCGGGTATGAACTGACCCCGAAAGTTGGACAGTTTAACGTCAGCGGAATCCTGCCCTGACGGGTTGAATCCGCCCGTACTATTTATTGGGTTAGGGTCACAGGTTGACCTGCCCCGGCATCAGTCTTCAGCCGATAGAGTTCATATAAAAACATCCTGCGGATACACCTGCGGTTTCACACGACTCATTTTCGTTAATGGCTTCAACGTTTCGGCTGAATCCCTAATCGACCACGCATGATGTATGTAGCCTGCATTCTCGCCCGTAGGTGGGCTCAGATGAGTTACATGCCATGTCTGGAATCAACAGAGCGAACCATATAAACCTGCCATCGGAGAGCGGGGGGTAGCGAGACGCCAACACGAACACCAACGCGCACTGGCAACGCCGTTGATAGCAATGGCAGCAGACCTTCGAGTCGGCGGGATACGCAATCCGTTTTAGGTGTTTTGACGCGTCCGTTCAGAAGAACGGGTGCGACGCAACGCGGTCAAGGCAGTGAACAGGCGTCAACGTCCGCGTCACCGCCACGGACCGCTAATCCAAGACTTCAGCGATCTGTGGCGATAAGCCGCGAACAAGCAGAGAACATCGGCGCGGGGCAGGAGCCGCACCGCCCCGAAGTACAAAGTCGTACGAGTGGCAATGCCGCTCCTGGACCATCGATGCCGAGTGTGACCACACGGCCCGAGGCACAATCAAGAAGAACGGGTACGCCGTTACGTTCTCAAAATAGCGAACAAGGACTCACATCTACTTCACCACCACGTCCACCCGCCCCAAGGCTGCAACGATCGGTCCCGTTCACTCGCGAACAATTGGCAGAGGTGAGCGCGCGGCGGCAACCATCCCGTCCCGAACAACAAAGTCGTACGAGCGGCAGTACCGCTCCCGAACCATCAACGCCGGATGCGACCACACGGCCCGAGGCACGACCAAGAAGAACGGGTACGCCGTTGCGTGCTCAAGGTAACGAACAAAGACCTGCATCTACATCGCAACCACGTCCATCTGCTCCGAGGCTTCAGAGATCGGTCCCGCTTACCAGCGACCAATTGGCGGAACGATCCAGTGTGCGAGAACAAGGCCAGACAAGCGAGGCTAGCGCTCCCGGATCGTCAACGCCGAACCTCACGGTAAGGCCTGGGGCACCTCGCCGTTTTCCTGCGCCTGACTCTGCCGTGCTCGCCAACGAGATTATTACGCAACTCCGGAATGCCGGTGCCGACCTGGCCGAGGTGCATACCATGCTGTTCAATACGATGGCCGACTACACTGGTCGTTATCCTAGGAATGCAGTAACTGTTCTTAATCGGTATTTCCCAAATTTCTCGATGGTTGGTGTCGGCCGTCGCGAAGAAGCACTTGCAAATGTACTTCTTCAGGCCCTTGCGTAATTTGCGCCTTCCTCGTCGGGCGCGCAGCAGCCGTCTGGTAACGCCCCACCTCCTGCACACGCCATCGCCCCTCGTGGTACACCACACGCGCATCGGGGTGCGCGACCTGGCGAATTGCCGCGCGACATAGAAAGACGCAGAGAAGAGGTACGGCCTAGGCTTGTGATTCCGAGGCGAGGCGATGCGGAAAGCAACGTCCAGTTTGCTTGGAGAATTCGTACCCAAAATCCTGGTGCCTCAACGCAGGATATCTTGTCGGCCACAGTTCCGGAGAGAGGCAATCGCCAAGCGTTAGAGGCTGCATTTGAACAATATATCCAGAACTACAACAATATCTGCGCGGCATTCGACGAGTTGCGTGTGATCTCGAAAGCCGATGCTGAAACCATGGGGTTCAAGGATGCACAGGACTGCAAGGGGGAATCTGATCAGGGCCTGGCAACGGCTTGCCTTTTCGGAGAGGACCTGTCCTTGAGTTATCCGAATCAGCAGGTGATCGGGTTAGTTAGCGCAAGTTGCATCTAACACGCGGCAAGCCTATCAAGCCGATGTCAACAAAGACCTCGTGTTCATGGACATGAAAAACCTTGCGGAATATCTTGTCAGCAAGCCAAAGCATCCAATGAACAATATGCCGCTTACTGTTGATAATATCCGCAATTTTGCTTTCAAGATCGGCTGACATGTGCGGTGTCTGGCTGATATCGTCGGCCAGACTTGCCATCACCAGATTATCGCGGACGCATGGCGATATCCGGTAATGCATTTCCGCACTATTTTCTTGGATAACGTGGTCTGGAGAACAACATAAAGTTCCGGGGCAATCCTTCACCAATGCGGCAACCAATCCGCATTCGGCCCCTTCAAACGAGCACGTCTTTCACTATAATCCGGCATCTCCTGCGACACAATCGCCCAGAAGCGATCACTGTGGTTCATTTCTCGCAGATGTGCCAGTTCATGGACGACGACGTAATCCAGCAGCGTCATGGGCGCATGCGCCAGCCGCCAGTGCAGGCGAATCTGCCCCGTGCTGGAACAACTGCCCCAGCGCGTCCGTGCTGATGACAAGCCCAGGCCTACGTAGCGCACGCCCATCCGCGCAGCGTAATGATCAAGGCGTTCCGCGAACACGCGCCGCGCTTCGTTTTGCAGCCAACGGAGCAACGCCAGTCGCACCACCTCCGCATCGGACGGATCGCGGACCATCAGCGTCAACGTCCGCGATACCGGTTGGGCAATAACCTGTGCGGTCCGCCGTCCGGTCGCCGACGCCAACGCGACGATCCGTAAATGATACGGCTCCCCGAAAACCGGGAACAGCATGCCATCCTGCCATTGAATCGGACCGGCCGGCTCGGCGGTCAACTTGGCCAGCCAGTTGTCGAGCTTGCTGATGATCCAGCTTTGCTTCGAGACAATCGCTTCATCCAGCGTCGCCAACGAAAGCCGCAACGGTGCCGTGATCGTCAGCCCCTCCCGATCGATTACAAAGCCGACAGTGCGGCGCGACGAACGCTTCAGGGTGTAATCGATGCATCGATCTCCGAGCATGATCTGGCGTTTCTGCACCAGGCGCGTCTGAGGCGGACGGGTCGTCCCGGCTTTTGGCGGATCGCCATGAGCCGTGCTCCCGGAAGCCGGGTCCGGATGGCGCCGGAACAGATCAAGAAGCCGCATCGACGGGTGGGGGGCCGGCAGACGGGGAAACGCGTGATACCGCGTCCTGCGGCGCTGCCGGTGATACGGTTGCCGTCGGCGCGGCAGGCGCGGCGGTGGCGGCGGTCGCATTCGCCGCATCGATCGCAGCCGAGGCACCGGTGACTTTCTCCGACGCATACGCGGACGCATCGATTCGGCGCATCTCCGCTTCGATCCATCCAGCCACTTCGTTATTGACGTCGTCGGTCGTGCGACCGGCGGTGCGAATCACCGGCCCGATGGAGATCGTCACCAGGCCCGGATGCTTAACCAGGGTGTTACGTGGCCAGACGCGTCCGGCGTTATGGGCGATCGGTACGACATCGGCGTTCGTCGCCAGTGCAAACCGCGCACCGCCCGACTTGTAGACGCCCGTCACGCCGGTAGGGGTGCGCGTGCCTTCCGGGAACATCACGACCGACGACCCATCGGCGATCCGTTCCTTCCCCTGGCGGATCACCGACGCAAATGCCCGGGGCCCCTGCTTGCGGTCGATATGGATCATCTTCAGCAGACCCAGCGTCCAACCAAAGAACGGAATATAAAGCAGGGACCGCTTGAAGACGTAGCACTGCGGACCGCGCAACAACGCTGGGATGGCGATGGTCTCCCAGGCCGACTGATGTTTGACGAGTACGACCACGGGCCGGTCCGGCAGGTTTTCCTCGCCGATCACGCGATATCGGATGCCGCAAAGGGCGCGCGCGCCATTGATCGAAAGTCGACACCAGACGCGGACCATCGACCAACGCTGGTGCGCATTCAGCAGCACGAAGACCAATAGACAAGTGATCGCGTAAACCGGCGTCAGCAAAGACATATACAACAGGAACAACACGGAACGCAGCAGGCGCATGACCCCAGTCCTTAATCCACGTGATGCGCCAGGAAATCCAGCGCGAATTGCCGCAGGTCGTCGTGAATACGCGTCCCGGGCGGCAGCGCGTGGTCGGCGCCTTGCGTCTCGGCATCGGCCAGTGTCTTGGCGCCCTTGCCGGTCTTGACGAGGTGCGGGACGAAACCCGCCGCCGCACCGCTTTGCAGGTCGCGCAACGCATCACCGACCATCGGCACCTTGGAGGCATCGGCCACGTCGTAGCGCTCCACGATTTCGTGCATCATGCCGGGCAGTGGCTTGCGGCACAGGCAGGCGTCGCGGTTGGTATGGGGGCAGAAGAACACCGCTTCGATCCGTGCACCGGCCGCGGCAGCGGCACGATGCATCTTCTCGTGAATGTCGTTCAGCATGGCGGTATCGAACAGGCCGCGACCAATGCCGGACTGGTTCGTCGCCACGACAACCCGGTAACCGGCGCGATTCAGCCGCGCAATGGCTTCCAGGCTGCCGGGAATCGGTTGCCATTCATCGGGTGACTTGATGAACGCGGCCGAGTCGTGATTGATCACGCCATCTCGGTCGAGCACGACCAGCTTGCGGCCGTGTGCCGTGCCGCGCTGTCCGTCTTGATTGCCGTATACACCCATCGTTTTCTCCGCCGCCATCCGGAACCCGGCCGGGTGCCGTCAGCTCGCCAGTTTCGAGATATCCGCGACCGCGTTCATCGCGGCATGCAGCTCGCGCAGCAACGCCAGTCGATTGGCCCGCAGGGCCGGGTCCTCGGCGTTGACCATCACGTCGTTGAAGAAGGCGTCGACGCTTCCACGCAGACCGGCGAGCACCGTCAGCGCCTGTGCATACTCGCCTGCGGCGCGGTGCGCGCGTGCCGCAGGCGCCACGCGTTCCAGGTCTCCGTACAACGCTGTCTCCGCGGCTTCCTGCAACAGCGCCGGTTGCACACCGGACTCGACGGCCATGCCCGATGCCACCACGCCATCTTCGGATTTCTTCAGGATATTGCCAATCCGCTTGTTCGCCGCGGCGAGCGCGTCGGACTCAGGCAGTGACGCAAAGGCACGAACGGCATCAAGGCGCGCGATGACGTCATCGAAGCGCGTGGGCGCATCAGACAGCACGGCTTCGATTTCGTTCGATGCATAGCCACGGTCACGCAGCAACGGGCGCAGTCGATCGAGGAAGAAACCGTACAGCGCATCCACCGGGTCCGTCACGGTCGCCATCGTTGCAAACGGCGCATAGGCGGCGTGCAGTAATGCGCGCAGGTCGAGCGGCAACTGTTTTTCGATCAGAATCCGCAGCACGCCCAGCGCATGCCGCCGCAGCGCGAACGGATCTTTCTCACCGGTAGGGGCAAGGCCGATACCCCAAATACCCACCAGCGTTTCCAACTTGTCCGCCAACGCCACCACGGTGCCGGTCGCCGTCGTCGGTAACGTATCACCGGAGAAACGCGGTTGGTAATGTTCCGAACATGCGAGTGCGACTTCCGCCGCCTCGCCGTCGTGGCGGGCGTAGTACGTGCCCATCGTGCCTTGCAGCTCGGGGAATTCGCCGACCATGTCCGTGATCAGGTCCGCCTTCGCCAATCGTGCGGCGCGTGCCGCCAGTGTCACGTCCGCACCCATGCGCGGCGCAATGACTTCGGCAATCGCGACCATCCGTTCGGTGCGTGCCAACTGCGAGCCCAGCTTGTTGTGATAGACGACATTGCCGAGTTGCGCAACGCGATCGGCCAGCGGTTTCTTCTTATCCTGCTGAAAAAAGAAGCGAGCATCTGCCAGGCGCGGTCGGATCACGCGGGCATTGCCTTCGATGATGTCGTGTGGTGTGTCGGTATCGATGTTCGACACGACGAGGAAGCGCGAACGCAGCTTGCCGGCGGCGTCCGTCAGCGCGAAATACTTCTGGTTCGTCTGCATCGTCAGGATCAGACATTCCTGCGGTACTTCCAGGAACGCGTCATCGAAATGGCAGGCGTAGACGCGTGGCCATTCGACCAATGCCGAGACTTCATCGAGCAGGCTGTCAGGCATGATCACCTGATCGTCGCCGGCGATGTCACGCAGTTGGCGGACGATTGATTCGCGCCGCGCGGCCTGGCTTGCCACCACCCGGCCTTGTTGTCCCAGGACATCGGTGTACGTATCTGCATCGGGCAGTGCGATCTCGCCATCCGACAGAAAACGATGGCCAAGCGTCGTGCGCCCCGCGGGCAGGCCGAAGGCCGAGACCGGGACGATCGCATCGCCGTGTAGTGCCGTCAAGCGATGCACCGGACGCACGAAATTCACCACTTCCACCTTGCCCGGCGTATATCGCTGGTAGGTCATCATCTTCGGTACCGGCAGTTTCGCGAGCGTCTCCGTCAACGCTGATTGCAGCGCGTCGGCCAACAACGCACCGGGGGCCGTGTAGTTCAGAAACAGCGCCTCGGTCTTGCCATCCGGCGCGCGCTCCAGTGCGTCGACGCCGATGTCGGGAAATCCCAGCGCCGCGAGCTTCTTTGCCAATGGTGGCGTGGGCTGGCCGTTTGCATCGAGCGCCACTTGTACCGGCAGCACTTTCTGGCGCACGCGTTGCTCCGCTGCCTGTGATCGCACACCGGGAAGCAGTACGGCAAGGCGGCGCGGCGTGGCAAACGTGGTGAAGACCGGCGCGTTGCCTGTCGTGACGGTATCGATCAGATTGTCATTCGCCAGGCGCGTGGCGATACCGCTGGCAAAGGCGTCGCCAAGGCGGGCCAGCGCCTTCGGCGGCAGTTCCTCGGTCAGGAGTTCAACGAGTAGCGTGGCTGTGTGCGTCATGGTCATTCAAGATTCGATCCGGGACTGGAGCAAGCCCGTCCATTAATCCGTGTTGCAGCGGTTTTTGCTGCAGGCGTTCACCCGCTCCTGTGCCCGTGTGTCCTAGCGCGGTGCGTGCGACATGGCATGGGGCAGGGTCAGGCTGCCTTAGTGGTTGCGGCGGGCGGGGTCATCAAGGCCCGTGTTTCCGGCGGCGCCATCGGGAAGCCGAGTTTCTCGCGGGAGGCGTAATACGCTTGCGCCACGGTTCGCGCCAGCGTCCGGATTCGGCCGATATACGCGGCACGCTCGGTCACCGAGATCGCGCCGCGGGCATCGAGCAGGTTGAACGTGTGTGCCGCCTTCAACACCATTTCGTAGGCCGGCAGCGCCAGCGGCACTTCCATCAGCCGCTTTGCCTCGGATTCGTAGTGCGTGAAGAAATCGAACAACATCGGCGCGTTGGCATGCTCGAAGTTGTAGGTCGATTGCTCTACTTCGTTTTGGTGAAAGACGTCGCCGTATTTCAGCACGCGACGCTCGCCGTTTTCTTCCCATTCGGTCCAGACCAGGTCGTAGATGTTCTCGACCTTCTGCAGGTACATCGCCAGGCGTTCGATACCGTAGGTGATCTCGCCCAGCACCGGCATGCAGTCGATGCCACCCACCTGTTGGAAGTACGTGAACTGGGTGACTTCCATCCCGTTCAGCCAGACTTCCCAGCCAAGTCCCCAGGCGCCGAGCGTCGGGTTTTCCCAATCGTCCTCCACCAGGCGCACGTCGTTCTGCTGCAGATCCAGGCCCAGCGCCTTCAACGATCCAAAGTACAGCTCCAGGATATTGTCCGGGGCCGGTTTCATGACCGTCTGGAATTGGTAATAGTGCTGCAGGCGGTTCGGATTTTCGCCGTAACGTCCATCCTTCGGCCGACGCGATGGCTGCACATAGGCGGCGCGCCAGTGTTCGGGGCCGATTGCGCGCAGGAACGTGGCGGTGTGCGAGGTGCCCGCGCCCACTTCCATATCGTAGGGCTGGAGGATCGCACAACCTTGCTTGTCCCAATACGACTGCAAGGTCAGGATGATTTGCTGGAAAGTGAGCATGGAAAAACGAAAAGCGTCAAAAGCGGTCGAGAGCGGCGGGACGCGGCTCGGAAACCCTCGATTCTAGCCTCTTTCATCGGGTCCCGGCCTGGGATTTCCTGCCAATGACGCCAGGGAGCCTAGTCCCGGCGCTTTCGCCCGGCGGCAAAGGCACCAAGCAGGATGACCAGCGCGGCGACCAGCACCGGTACGTTGCCAAATCGGATATACGGCGTGGTGCCTTGCATCCCTTGCACGGTGGCGTCCAAGGCGCCCACCGTTTCCGCGGGCAGGCGCGCTTGCACGTCACCGTTGGCATCGATCGCGGCGGTCGTGCCGGTATTGGTCGCGCGGATCACAGGGCGTTGCATTTCCAGAGCCCGCATCCGCGAGATTTGCAGATGCTGGTCCAGCGCGATCGAGTCGCCGAACCACGCCAGGTTCGTCGAGTTCACCAGCACGCCTGCCGGCATTGCCTGTCCGCGCAGATTGGCGGCAATTTCCTCACCGAACAAGTCTTCGTAGCAGATATTGACTGCAAAGCGCTCACCCTTGACGATGAACGGCGGTTGCACGGGCGCGCCGCGGGCAAAATCACCAAGCGGAATCTGCATCAACTGCACGAACCACCGGAAGCCCCAGGGCACGAATTCGCCGAACGGCACCAGGTGGTGTTTATCGTAGCGATACAACAACGACTGCCCCGGACTCAGACCGAATGTCGAGTTCGTATAGGACAGATGCCCGTCGCGGTCCGTCACGCCCGCCGCGCCGAGGAGGAGCGACGAGCCCGTGCGATCGACAAATGCCCGAGTCGCCTGGGCAAAACGTTCCGGGGTATCGTTAATCAGGATCGGCAAGGCCGTTTCCGGCGTCACGATCAAGTCCGCGGCTTTCGCGGTGATCAATTGCTGGTACAGGGCCAGCGAATGGTCGAGGCCGGCTTGGGAGAACTTGATGCTTTGCCCAATGTCGCCTTGCAACAGCCGAACGGTCAGGGGGGCGGTATCGGGATGGGTAAAGTGCAGCCAGCGTCCCCCCAGGCCAAGCGCGACGAGCACGAGCGCCGTGCTGCCGCACACCACACCGGTGAGATTGGCATGCCGGCGAACACCAAAAACACATTGGGTGAGCAGTGCCGCGCAGGTGGCGGTAATGAATCCAACGCCATACACGCCCACGAGCGCGGCAAACCCTTCGAACGGGCCATCCACCTGGGCATAGCCGATCGACAACCAGGGAAAACCGGTGAACACCGTGCCGCGCAACCATTCGCCCAACGCCCACGTCGCCCCGAACAGCACCGCCGACAACAGCAGTCGCCCTATGCGGCGCGCGCGCACCGGGCGGCTCGGTGTGCGATCCAGGCGCAGGGGGCGCCAGGGCAAACCTCGGATGGGTGCATTGAACGCGGAAAGGTCCGCTGCCGACACATCGGATGACGTCGCGTGAGCGGCGGCGCTGTTGGTCACCGCATCGGAGCTGGTGATCCGCAGCGGGCCGACCGAGGCAGGATCGTTCGACAGGGGGGTGGCGACAAACCAGGCGCCGCAGGCCAACGCCGGGTATAGGGCCAGGTAGGCGGCAAACAGGACGACAGCGGCGCCGGCCATCACGGCCGGCATGCCACCGTAGTGGTGCATGCTGATATAGAGCCAGTACAGGCCGCTGACAAAATTGCCGACACCGAACAGGAAACCGGTGATCAACGCACTAAGCCGATTGCGCGACAATGCCAGCAGTCCGAACAGCACGGCCAGCAGCGGCAATTGCAACCATCCGCCTTGCGGTACCGGGGCAAAGGTGAGGGTGGATAACACGCCGAGGCCGAGCGCGCTGGCGGTGCGCCGCCAGCCGATCGTGCCAAGGGCTGCGCCCATGCGTGCCAGCCGTCCACGGCGAGCGGCCGCCGATGTGTCGATACTGGTTGGTCGCTGGGCGCGGTCGGTGGTCTCGTCGCGCATCAGTTGTCGTGCGTCGAGCCGTCACCGTCCTGTAGCGACGGTTCGGGTAGTCGGGTGACCAGCAGTACGTGCAGTTGCCGGGCGTCACCGCGCAGGATCTCGAAAGAGAAGCCATCGATATCGATGGCTTCTCCACGGTGCGGCACGCGACCGAAGCGGTGCGTTACAAGGCCCCCGATCGTGTCTGCTTCGTCGTCGCCATAGGTTGCGCCGAATACCTCGTTGAATTGGGCGACCTCGGTCAAGGCGCGCACACGGTAACGGCCATCCGGCGCGGCGATGATATTGTCCTCTTCCTCGTCGAAATCGAACTCGTCCTCGATATCGCCGACGATCTGCTCCAGCACGTCCTCGATCGTGATCAAGCCGGCGACACCGCCATATTCGTCAACGACGATGGCCAGGTGATTGCGATTGACGCGAAAATCATGCAGCAGCACGTTGAGGCGCTTCGATTCAGGAATGAAGACAGCCGGGCGCAGCATGGACCGGACATCGAACGTCTCGCGATGTTCCGGGGCATCTTCCTTGTAGAACTGCAGCAGGTCCTTCGCCAGCAGCACGCCGATCACGTTGTCGCGGCTGCCTTCATAGACCGGATAGCGCGAATGGGCCTTATCGAGCATGAACGGCAGGAAGGTGTCCGGCGATTCGTCGATATTGATGGCATCCATCTGGGCGCGCGGCACCATTACGTCGCGCGCGCTCATCTCGGCAACCTGGAAAACTCCTTCGATCATCGACAGGGAGTCGGCATCGATCAGGTTGCGCTCGTGCGCATCCTGCAGGATTTCGAGCAACTCGGCCCGCGAATCCGGTTCCGGAGAGATCAGGTCGGTCAACCGTTCGAGCAGGGAACGGGGTCTATCGGTGTTGCGTCTACTAGGATATGGGTCGTTCATGGTGGAGCGTCGCCGTCGGCGGCACGTCTCGGCGCGAGGCCACGCCTGAGCCAGCCGAGACATGCCGAAAAGGCGGCAGGCAGGCAGGCGGACGCAGCAGCAGACGGACGAAGGCGGCCGGGGTGTCTGGACGCAATGGTGACGTTCAAGATTGGAAGCATACACTATCGGCGGGGATCGGCCAGAAAAGCCCGGCTACCATGGGATGGCACGGCCTTTCAGTCAGGCAAGCGGTGGCGTTTTTTGCCGACTCGACTATTTCATCGACGATTTGTCATTGTCCCGTCATCATCGTGTTGGATCGACGCAGCGCGCGAGCAGCCGTTCCAGGTGCGGATCTGGAATACCGGCCGCCCGCAAGGCGGCAACGGTTTTCTCGACGTATTCGCGTGTGGTTCCGTAGATGCCGCTGGCCTGCCGCATGACATGGCGTAGCACCGCGTCCGGCAACAAGCCGGCGTACGCCGCGGAATCGCGGCGGATGACAAAGCTGAGCGCACGGACCTGGCGCCCATCGGTCAGCCGGCAGGAAAGCCAGGCAGGGCGGTAGGCGCCGAGTGACATTTCCCGTTGCCATAGCGTTTCCAAGTGCGGCGTGCTTCCGGCGAAGGCAAGCCGGAAAGCCATGCCGGAGCAGGAACCGCCGCGATCGATCGCCAGGACGAGACCGGGTTGTTCCGCGGTGCCGCGATTAAGCCGGGACCACATGAACAAGCCGCGGTGATAGCCATGGACGCGGGCGCGTACCGCTTCCAGGACGGGCAAGCCGGGGTTCCAGATCAGCGAGCCATAGCCGAAGATCCAGATGTCGTCGGCTTCGGCGTGCGACGCAAATGCCTGCCGCCGTGACGCCGCAAGGTCCGCCTCTGATAAATGGACAACCGCGCCGTTCGGAGGAGGGTAAATGCCAGCGAGGCTGTCGCGTTCATCAAGATTCGACATGGGGCGCCTTCAATGCAGCACGCGGGGGGCGGCTGGTTCGGCGCCATCGTCGTCTTCAACATCGTCCGCGTAAGGATCAGGGAAGCCCAGGCTTTCGAGCAACTCGGTCTCGATGGCCTCCATTTCCTCTGCCTCTTCATCGTCTTCGTGGTCGTAGCCCTGCGCATGCAGCACGCCGTGGATGACCAGATGCGCATAGTGCGCCAGCAGCGGTTTGCCCTGCTCGGTCGCTTCACTTTCCACCACGGGGCAGCAAAGGACGATATCGCCGGTCACGGGGTCCTCTTCCGATTCGGCGTAGGCGAATGTCAGCACATTCGTCGCGTAGTCTTTGCCACGGTAGGTGCGGTTCAATACCTTGCCTTCGTCCGAATCGACGAAGCGCAGTGTCAGTGCCGCGTCGTCGAAGATTGCAGCCCGCACCCACTCCGTCAGTACGGGCTTCGTCAGCAGTTTGCGATGCGCGGCAAACGCAGGGGCGGCGAACTGCACCTCAAGCGTCAGTTTTGGCGGCTCGGAGGATTGATCGTCGTCGATATCGTCCGCGCCCGGGGCGGCGTCTTCGATTGTCATGGCGGTAGGTGGGTGTGTTGCGTAGGGTGCGGCTGCCGGATCACATCAATGCGGCGATAGAAACGCGCCGCGGTCACTGCCATCCTTCTGCTTTGCGTGGGCCTCATACGCATCGACGATCCGGCCGACGAGCGGATGCCGCACGACATCGACGCTTGTGAATTGCGTCATCGCGATACCCCGTACATTGACTAGAATCTCTTTCGCGTCGAGCAGGCCGCTGCGGTGGCCGCGCGGCAAGTCGACCTGGGTCGTATCGCCGGTCACCACTGCTTTCGACCCAAAGCCGATCCGCGTCAGGAACATTTTCATCTGTTCCGGCGTCGTGTTCTGCGCCTCGTCGAGGATGATGAACGCGTGATTGAGTGTCCGGCCTCGCATATAAGCCAGCGGCGCGATCTCGATCATCTGTTTCTCGAACATCTTCGCCGTGCGGTCGAAGCCGAGCAGGTCATACAGCGCGTCGTACAGTGGACGCAGGTAGGGATCGACTTTCTGCGTCAGGTCGCCGGGCAGAAAACCCAGCCGCTCGCCGGCCTCCACCGCCGGCCGCGTCAGCACGATACGCTTGATCTGGTCGCGTTCGAGCGCGTCCACCGCGCACGCCACCGCCAGGTAGGTCTTCCCGGTACCAGCCGGGCCGATGCCAAACGTGATGTCGTGCGATAGGATCGCTTTCAGGTAGGCATGCTGTGTCGGCGTGCGGCCACGCAAATCGGCCTTGCGGGTATGCAAGACGATGGCGTCCGGTCCAAGATGCGTTGGTAGCGCATGCGGATCCGCGTCGAGTGCCGCTGGCGGCGCCACGTCGCGCGCGCTCAATTCGACCATGGGTGGCAGAGCGGGGCCGGTAGGGTGCCGCAGTGGCCCCGTGTGCGTCGCACTTTTCCCCGTCGCGGTGGATGATCGGCTTTTCGTCGCCGAGCCGGACTGTCCCGCGCGGGCGGTGCGCCCCGTATGCAGTCCGATCACGGTGCCGGTATGACGCGCCTCCACCAGTCCGAGTTGCACATCTTCCAGGGACAGCGGCACACGTGCGCGGTTATAGAAGCTTTCCAACGCGGTAACGGCGGCCTTGGCATTCCGGCCTCGCACCGCGATCCGGTGTCCTCGCCGGGCCAGCGTTACGTCCAGCGCCTGCTCGATCTGACGCAGGTTCTCATCCAGCGGGCCGCACAAGTTGGCGAGACGCTGATTGTCGTCACGCGGGGCGGCGAATTCTTCTTGGGCGATTTTCAACGCGAGACAGCCATCCTTTCCAGATAAAGAGGTGCGCGGGCAGCGGCGCGCGGTGTCTAACAGCAGTGACCAGACGGTTCGTCCTGAACAAATGGCCGCATGGCTCAATCGGGCAGGGTTCCGGACGCGGCCGATCAGTGCTTCCGGCCCCGCAGACCCTGGCTGCGTTTGCATTATTACACCGTGCTGCTTTGTCTGCCCGATTTTGGCCGGTATGGGTCAGGCAACCGCCTGCGTATCGTCGGCGGTGACGACACGGCCCCGCAGCGAGTGGGGAAATGCCTGATCGATATATACATCGATCATTTGGCCGGTCAGGCGTGCGTGCGATCCGGGAGGTGCTGGAAAATTGACCACCCGGTTATTCTCCGTACGACCGTGCAATTCGTTCGGATCTTTCCGCGATGGCCCTTCCACCAGAATGCGCTGTACGCTTCCAAGCATGCCATCGCTTATACGGCGCACGTTGGCCTCAATCGTGGCTTGGAGGTGCATCAACCGCTTCAGCTTGACGTCATGGGGCGTATCGTCGTGCAAATTGGCCGCCGGCGTGCCGGGGCGCGGGCTGTAGATGAACGAATAGCTCGTGTCATAGCCAATATGCTCGACCAGTGCCATCAACTTGTCGAAATCGTCTTCCGTCTCGCCAGGAAAGCCGACGATAAAATCGGTCGACACCGACAGATTCGGGCGAATGGCGCGCAGCTTGCGGATGACCGATTTGTACTCCAGAACCGAATAGCCGCGCTTCATCGCCATCAGAACCCGGTCGGAGCCGTGCTGCACGGGCAGGTGCAGGTGATCGACGAGCTTCGGCACTTTTGCGTAGGCATCGATGAGGCGCTGCGTAAATTCCTTCGGATGCGATGTCGTGTAGCGGATGCGCTCGATGCCAGGGATATCCGCGACCAGTTCGATCAGACCGGCGAAATCGATCTTGTCTTCGTCGGCTGCGTCGGCCAGGTCTTTTGACAGCGGTGCCAGGTAGGCATTGACGTTTTGCCCCAGCAAGGTGACTTCGCGTACGCCCTGGTCCGCCAGTTCGGCTATCTCGGTCAATACGTCGTCCAGCGGCCGGGAGACTTCCTCGCCGCGCGTGTAAGGCACCACGCAATAGCTGCAGTACTTGCTGCACCCTTCCATGATGGAAACGAACGCGCTCGGTCCTTCGACGCGGGCTGGCGGCAAATGGTCGAACTTTTCGATCTCCGGAAACGAGATATCCACCTGCGAGCGGCCCGTGGCACGCCGCGCGTCAATCATTTTTGGCAGTCGGTGCAGCGTTTGCGGCCCAAATACGACGTCGACGTAGGGCGCGCGCGAGACGATCGCCGCGCCTTCCTGGCTGGCCACGCAACCGCCCACGCCGATGATCAGGTCCGGATTGTTCTCCTTCAGCACCTTGACCCGGCCGAGTTCGGAAAACACCTTCTCCTGCGCTTTTTCGCGTACCGAGCAGGTATTGAAAAGAATGACATCCGCATCATCAGGTGTCTGGGTTTGCACCAGACCCTGGGCCGCGCCGAGCACATCAGCCATTTTGTCGGAGTCGTACTCGTTCATCTGGCACCCATACGTCTTGATGAAAATCTTTTTCTGACGTGGTGTACTCGGGCTGGCGGCCGTATTGGCCGGGCTGGCCGGGGAGAGGGACATCGTGTCCGACAAGGTGTGGTTTTCGGTAGTCATCGTGGGGGCGCCGATCGCAGTGGTTGACCTGGGGGCGTTTAGTAGGATGGAAAGCGCGCTACGTGCCGTTCCGGACGGATGCGGAACCCGGATTCCCGGGGCGGTGGTCCGCAAGGCATGCGACGAAAATTCAGACAGAAGATTATAACCGGTCAGGCAGCATGAATCGATAGTCGGTCGTCTCCATGCCGGCGCGACACGTGCATGATGCGAATAGGCATAAGTTATGCTTCTTTCCGCCAGTTTCGTTGCCTGCATTGCCCTGTATTGCACGCCATGTCCATGGCGGATGGATGTGGATGACTCATTGAAGCAACGCGTCAATCCAGTGAAACGTCGCGTATGTCGCCGATTGGCTCGTGAGGCGCGAGATACGCCGCTACCCAATCGTGCCAATATGCCGATTCACCATGTACTATCTGGCAGATTTTACAATCATGCTTTTCTAACAATATGCTTACTATTTCTTACGCGTAATTGACGGTAGATAAGTGAAATTCCGACACGGTTATCAACTATTAGAAGGGGTGTACGTCATCAGGTGTAACGCGCATTCGTCCAAAGTTCATTATGATGGCGATGATGGGCCATATGGCAAGCTGATGAAACTCGCCGCGGCGATGGGACCGGCGATTACCTGCAGGTCTATCACGCGACGGTTGGCGCCGTCAGGGGGAATCAGAAGGTTAGGTTAGCCAGGATTCACCCGGGATTTTATCCATACACACCATTCCACTCGCAGGCCATGCGGACGGACTGAGAAAAGACATGCAAGACATGGCTCTCGGAGGCAGCAAAGTGCAAACCGGACATGTTCCAACGCTACCGTGGCGACTCGAGGATATCGACTTTGCGTCGATACAACCCGAGGTGGTCGCCCGTAATGAGGACCTCGTCGCGCTATTGTGCGCGTCATCGTTCATCGAAAGCGGCTCGGACCTTTACAGCAGTAATCTGGCCGAATACTTCGCGGGCGATACCGAAGTCGAGGATTGGCTGAACACGAATTGGGAAGCCGAGGAGCTTCAACACGGCCGTGCGTTGAAAGCGTATATCGCCTACGTCTGGCCGGATTTCGATTGGGATAAGTCATTCAAGAGTTTTTTCGACGAATATTCCAAGACGTGCAGTATCGAGGAGTTCGAAAAAACCCCGGCGCTTGAAATGGCCGCCCGCTGCGTGGTTGAAACAGGCACCGCTACGTTGTACCGTGCCATCAACGAATGCACCGATGAGCCGATCCTTAAACAATTGACCTCCAATATTCGCGCGGATGAAGTGCGTCATTACAAGCATTTCTTTCAGTATTTCAAGCGCTATAACGCGACTGAGAAGAATAGTCGCTGGAAAGTGCTGGGTGCGGTGGTCCGGCGCGTCATCGAGATCAAGAGCGAGGATTCCGATATCGCCTTGCGGCACGTATTCGCCGAGCGCTATCACACGGAGCCGCGGGACACGCCGCAGTACCGTGCGATGAGCCACCGCGTGAATCGGCTGGTCCGCCGTAACCTATCGGCGGACATGTGCTTGAAAATGCTGATGAAACCGCTCGATCTGCCAAGGAAATTGCAATCGACGATTCAGCCGCCCCTCGCGGGGGTGCTGCAACATGTCTTCTTCCGGTAAGCCGGCAAGGGAACGCGCCATCGTCAGTACGCTGGACGTGCTGGCGTCCGCATTGCGGTTGGCGATGGCCGATGTTCCGGGTAACGAGGATGTCACGGGTGTCCACCCGGCGGCATCTGACATGCATCCGCAGGAAGCGACCTCACCTCAATTCACCCTTTCATTATTGACTACCGGCGTCGATGGATGGCCTGTGACATCGCTGCTTGGCCCGGGCGAAGTGGTGGTTGTCGGCGAAGTACAAGTGCGTATCGCGTTATGGCCGACGGCACGGGCCAATAGCAACATCGTGCGCGAGGAACGGGCGACGCTCGATTTCGTCTTCGACGGACACTTCCACCAGCTACGACTGCGGGCACTGCGCCGCGCCCCCTTGGTCGTTGACGCGTCGGCACCGACGCTCGTGTGCCATGAGTTGCTACTGGTGGAGGGGGAGGCGCAGAAGGTACCGTATGCCGAATTAACGTCGGGTATCCGGTATCGCCTGACTGGCGATGCAGCCTGCCGGCGGGAAACCGCCGTGCGCTGGCGTGTTCAGCAGGCCGCCCTGACCCGCTTCGCCATGCCGTCCGCGGAATAACGCCACAACAAGAAGTATCAGGACCGGTCGCCGCGGGCACCGCGCGACAGCAATGCGGCATTGCGTGGCGCGTTCGCCAGGCCGCCGGTGTTGCCGCCCGGACGGGATGTCCGCGATTGACCGCGATCCGCACCTGAATCCGCGTGCACGCGTGGTGCGCTGGCCGTATGGCCGCTGTTCCCATGTGCTTGCCGTGGCCCGCGCCCGGCCGGGTTCTGCGGCTTTGGCGCACCGCCATGGCGCGGCTTGCCGTCGCCGGCCGCGTGGCGCGCGGGGCGATCTGCTACCGGACGTCGCGCATCGTTCGCGCCCTGTCCCTGGCTGCCACGCGATCCCTGTCCATCGCGATTCGCGTTATCTCGCCCGCCAGCGTGGCCGCTCGACTGTACACCATCGCGCTGTCCTTCACGGCTCCGTTGTGGGCCGCCGCGTTGCGCGCCGCCTCCGCCGCCCCCACGCTTCTGGATCGGCTCGGGCTTGATGGACGGATCGGGTTCGAAGCCGGCGAGGATTTCCTTCGGCAAGCTGCGATTGATGAGCTTTTCGATATCCACCAGCAACTGCTTCTCGTCGATGCAGACCAGCGACCAGGCTTCCCCCGTCGCCCCCGCGCGGCCGGTGCGACCGATCCGATGAACATAGTCTTCCGCGACGTTCGGCAGGTCGAAGTTGACAACGTGCGGCAATTGGTCGATATCAATGCCGCGTGCGGCAATATCGGTTGCCACCAGCGCCTGCAGCGTACCATCCTTGAATTCGGCCAACGCGCGCGTCCGCGCCGACTGGCTCTTGTTGCCATGGATCGCCAGGGCACGAATGCCGTCGCGATCGAGCTGTTCGGCCAGACGATTGGCGCCGTGCTTGGTGCGGGTAAAGACCAGGACTTGATACCAATTGTTGTCGCGAATCAACTTTGTCAGCAGTTCGCGCTTGCGCTCGCGGTCGACCAGATAGACACGTTGATCGACGGTCTGGGCTGTCGTGTTGCGACGTGCAACCTCGATCGTGCGCGGTGCGTCGAGCAGGCCTGCGGCCAGTGTCTTGATTTCGTCGGAGAACGTCGCGGAGAACAGGAGGTTCTGGCGCTTCGGTGGGAGTGCGGCCAGCACCTTGCGGATATCACGGATGAAACCCATATCGAGCATCCGGTCCGCTTCGTCAAGGACCAGGATCTGCACGCCGGACAAATCGACGGTGCCTTGCGACAGGTGGTCCAGCAGCCGGCCAGGGGTGGCCACCAGGATATCGACGCCACGGCGCAGTTGATCGATCTGCGGATTGATCCCCACGCCGCCAAACATCATCATCGACCGCAGTTTCAGGTATTTCCCATAGCCGCGTACGCTTTCCTCGACCTGCGCCGCGAGCTCTCGTGTGGGGGTAAGAACCAGTGCGCGGATTGTCGCCTTGCCCGGCTTGGCCGGTAATCGCGTCAGACGTTCGAGCAGCGGCAAGGTGAAGCCGGCGGTCTTGCCGGTACCCGTTTGCGCACCGGCGAGCAGGTCGCCTCCTTCGAGAACGGCGGGAATGGCTTGCAACTGGATGGGAGTGGGCGTCGTATAGCCCAGGTCCGTGACGGCGCGCAGAATAGGTTCAGATAAGCCGAGTTCGGTAAAAGACATGAATTTTCGTGTTTCGCCGGTTCGTCGCAACGCGTGCGCCAATCTGGAACCGGTCGAATGGTAGGTCGCGCCACGCGCGCTGACTGGAACCCGCGAGTGGCGAAAAAATAGGGCGTCGCAAACGTCCTCCGGCAACGCGTCGGAAAACGGTGTCAAAACGGCGCATGTCCGGTCAGGGCGCATCGTTGGAATGCGCGCTGACGCGAACGAGCAAATCTCACTGTATGACGCAGTGGCACTCCCCTGGTGCGAGGTAAAGCAAGACAGGACGCCGCAGAACAAGGCGCACATGCAGGCGGAACAAGCACCATGCTTATCACCGCTGCCGTGTCCACAAGCGCGGCGAGGGCATTGGATAAGGGTGGTGACGACGCGACCCAGGGGGCCTCAATCCAACGCGAGTCGAATGCGCGTGGGTTTCTCGCCCGTCTTCACCGCGCTGCCAAAGGTCCTTGTAGCGGACGTATGCCGCCTGCCCCTTGTCCCGCGTCGGCACACGATGCAACAGTGCTTGTCACGGCCATTAGAGTAGCAGTCAGACCCTATGAAGCGCAACCGATAAGGTGGGGCATCGCACGATTAACCGGCGTTTCCAAGCGATGCCGCCACCGTTCTTCCATCCATTCGCAGGATTGATACGGCCGTTTGCTTATCCGTTCGTCGCCCCTGATGCATGAGGGCGAACGCGTGTCGCTGCACTGCGCATCGCTTCACGGCCTCATCCAATTGCGACAAAGGATCAGACTTTTCTGATTTCTTCGATGCCCGCTTGGATTGGTGTATCGCGGTCGCGATAATGTCACGGGCAATGATTCTCCTCCGGTTTGCGAGAGGTGATACAACCAAGCGACGAGGGAACGATGAATATCGCTCGAGAAAGCGCAAAGGCGCGCGCATGGCGCGTCGTGCTTGTAGATGATCATCCGCTGGTTCGTGAAGCGTATGGCACTCTCATAGAGGCGCAGCCGGACATGACGGTGCTGGCGAGTCTGGGGGACAGTGCCTCGCTGACCAATGTGCTGCGCCATGGTGGCGCGGACATCGTCCTGCTGGATCTGCAATTGTCCGATGATGATGTAGATGGCATTGCCTTGATCCAGCGCTTGCGTGTGCGTTTTAACGGTACTCGGATATTGGTGTGTTCGGCGCTGGATGATCCCATCACCACCGATGCTGTATTCAATGCGGGGGCACATGGCTTTCTGTCGAAACGCCAATCAGTGATGGAGATGATCGATGCGCTTTATATCGTGGCGGCCGGCAAGCGCTATCTCTCAGAGCGGACAGATGACGGTCGTGATATCGGCAGCAATGGCTTGACTGGCGTGCCCGCCTTGGCAAAGGATACGGCGCTTAACGCGGACCTGACGACAAAGGAATATGACGTGCTGCGCTGTTGTCGACAGGGACTATCGCCAACGCGGGCCGCGGCGAAACTCAAACGAAGCGTCAAGACCGTCAGCGGCCACAAGATGATGGCTTTTCGCAAATTAGGCTATGCAACAGAGGTCGCATTGCACCATGCAACCCCACGCGCAAAAGACCGTTGATCAGCGAAGTGGTGGATGACTGCATAAGACTGTGATCCTTTATTGTCTGTGCTTGGCGTATTTGCTGTTCCGAAAGTGTTGAGGCTTGTCATTGTCGTCTCAAGGGGATCGGGTTTTCACCGCATTGAAAACCCGCATTGCGTATCGGCGTGGCGCGTTACATAACCAGCATTTGCCACGCTGGCCGGACTGGCCCGCATCACCATAATGGAGACAGCAATGGACCATGCAAACATGCAATTTCTAGGTGTTCCCTTCCCATTCAAGTCGCAATATCAAAATTTTATCGGTGGGGCCTGGGTACCTCCGGTTGATGGCGTCTACTTTGATAATGTGTCTCCAATCACTGGCCAGGTCTTCACGTCAGTGCCGCGCTCCAGGGCAGCGGATATCGAATTGGCGCTGGACGCCGCACATCGCGCCAAGGACGCATGGGGACGGCAATCGGCGGCGGATCGCGCCGCTGTATTGCTGCGCATTGCGGATCGGATGACCTTGCATTTGTCGCAATTGGCCTTTGCGGAATCGATTGACAATGGCAAGCCTATTCGTGAGACACGCGCCGCGGATATTCCGCTGGCGATCGATCATTTCCGCTATTTCGCAGGCTGTCTTCGTTCTCAGGAAGGGTCAATCAGTGAGATCGATCGCGAGACAATCGCTTATCACTTTCATGAGCCATTGGGGGTGGTGGGTCAGATCATTCCTTGGAATTTCCCGATCCTGATGGCGGCGTGGAAACTGGCCCCGGCGTTGGCGGCGGGTAATTGCGTCGTATTGAAACCGGCCGAGCAAACCCCGGCCTCCATTCTCGTGTTGGCCGAATTGATCGCGGACCTGTTGCCGCCGGGTGTGTTGAATATCGTCAATGGGTTCGGTCCGGAGGCCGGGCAGCCGTTGGCGTCCAGTAAGCGGATCGCGAAAATCGCTTTCACCGGTGAGACCACTACCGGGCGGTTGATCATGCAGTACGCGAGCCAGAACCTGATCCCGGTCACGTTGGAGCTTGGCGGCAAGAGCCCGAACATTTTCTTTGACGACGTGATGGCGCAGGACGATGCATTCTTCGACAAGGCCCTGGAGGGGTTTGCGATGTTCGCGCTCAATCAAGGAGAGGTGTGTACCTGTCCGTCGCGCGCGTTGGTCCAGGAAAGTATCTATGACCGGTTTATCGAACGGGCGGTGGCCCGTGTGGAAAAGATCCGTCAGGGACATCCGCTCGATGACAAGACAATGATTGGCGCGCAAGCGTCAGAGGAACAATTGGACAAGATCCTCTCGTATATCGAGATAGGGCGAGGCGAGGGAGCGGACTGCCTGACCGGCGGGGTACGTGCGCGGCTTGATGGCGAGTTAGCGAGCGGGTACTACATGCAGCCGACGATCTTTCGCGGCAACAACAAGATGCGCATCTTTCAGGAAGAGATCTTCGGGCCTGTGTTGTCCGTGACCACGTTCAAGGACGAGGCGGAAGCGCTCGAAATCGCGAATGACAGCCCCTTTGGTCTGGGGGCCGGTTTGTGGACGCGCAATGTCCATCGTGCCTACCACCTGGGCCGCGAGATTCAGGCGGGCCGGGTCTGGACCAACTGTTACCACGCCTATCCGGCTCACGCGGCTTTCGGTGGCTACAAGCAGTCTGGGATTGGTCGCGAGACCCATAAGATGATGCTGGAGCACTATCAACAGACAAAAAACCTGTTGGTTAGCTATGGCACATCGGCGTTGGGTTTTTTCTGAATTGTAAAGCGGCGATTTGCCAACGAGTATAATAGACGGTTAAAGTCAATTGCGTCGTCAGTTGTTTCGGCGGGGTGGCCATCTACCCTTCCGTAATCCGGGCGGTTTCCGGCGCATGCGCGCCGAACGCGTTCGACGGTTGCGGAGGGAGAGGAGCATAGGTACGTATGGAAGAGCAAAAAGATCTGCTGGTCGTCGACGATAACGTTGATTCGGCTGAGAGTTTGGCCATGTTGCTCGAAATTCATGGTTACTCGGCCCGCGTGGTTCACAACGGCCACGCGGCATTGGCCGCTGTCGCGGCACGTGTACCGGAAGCGGTGATCCTGGACATCAGCATGCCCGGCATGGACGGCTTCGAGGTCGCTCGCCGTTTGCGAACGCAATTCACGAGTGCGCAATTGAAACTCATCGGGCTGTCCGGCTATGGTGACGAGGGCAGCCGCCGTCAGGCGCAGGAAGCAGGCTTTGATCAGCTATTGGTCAAGCCGATCGACGTGGAAGGTGTTATTGCTACGCTCTGACGCCGCGTGTAGGCGTCAGCTTCTTCCAACAACCATTCTCTAAACAACTGTAGTGCCGCATTGTGGCGCGCTTCGGTTGGATAGACGAGATAATATCCCGCTGCTTCGCCATCGCGCCCCTCCGTGGCGTCTCCTGTTTTTCCATCTCTGTCTGACTTGTTTTGTTTTCGTGCCTGCGCGACTGACCGTTCGGCGAAGGGCATCACCAAGCCGGGATCGTTACACAGTTCCTCCAGAAAGAAACGCGGCACCAGGGCGATGCCCAGTCCCGCGCGCGCACCGCTGATCAGCATCGTGAACAATTCGTAGCGAACGCCGCGCATTGCGCGTGGATCATCGACGCCCTGCCGCAGTAGCCAATGATGCCAAGCGTCGGGGCGCGTGGTGGAATGAAGGAGCGGGAAATCGAGCAGCCCCGACGGATGCGTGGGCGCTTGCCCGTTTGACGATAATAATGTCGGCGAACAGACGGGAACGACTTCTTCCCCAAAAAGGCGATCCGCCATCGTGCCAGGCCAGTTGGGTGCGCCGTAGTGAATAGCCGCTTCGAAATGCGTATCGGAAAAGGAAAACATGGCAGTCTGGACACCCAGGTTCACGCGCAGCGAGGGGTGTCGCGCCGACAAGCCCGCCATGCGCGGTAGCAGCCATTGCGATGCGAACGTTGGGAGTACCGCCAGTTCCAACGCGTCGGCGCCGCTGCCGTGCGCGATGATCGCCAACGTATCGCGTTCGAGCGTATCCAGCATGCGCCGGACCTGTGTACTGTAGAGTGCGCCGGCACGGGTCAGAATCACCCGCTGTTTCGCGCGAACGAACAGTCGCACTCCCAGTTGCTGCTCCAACGCGCCCACCTGACGCGATACCGCACTCTCGGTCAATGATAGCGCGCGGGCCGCGGCGGTGAAATGCTCATACCGCGCGGCGGCATCGAATGCGATCAACGCACCCATATTGGGAAGACGGCGGCGGCGCGTGGGCATGGAGTTGATTCCGTAAACGCATCATGTGCCGATTTTATTGCGCTTTACGGCATCGTCCCAGGGGCCAATAATCGATGGAACGCGCGTGAGGCTACGAGGAGACGAAGATGAAACGCAATGCGAATATCGATGCCCTGTTGCAATCCCTGCTGGGACCGGAAAAGACCGCGATTTTGTTTGAAACGCTCAATAGACCGTCCGTGCTGTCGCACTGCGAGCCCGGCATTGTCAGCCGGACCGAGCTGGCGCAAGCCATGAACATGGCTTTGTTCGACGGGCTGATTGCCCGTTCCGCGAACGGCCGTCATTACACCACCCGGGCTTTGGCCACGGCACGCGAGCGCGGCCAGGCCCACGGTGGCGCGAGTGGACAGCAGGATCAGCCGATATCCGCGGTGTGTTTCGATCATGGTGCACTGCGCACCGTGCGATGGTCGCGCAACGGCGCGTTGCCGCCTGGTGAAGCGGCCTTCGCGCGTATTCTCGTGCCATTGGGCTTCGAATTGCGCAATCGTTATCCGCTCGACAAATTGGGCATGACCGGGCGGGCGTACGCGCATCGCGATGCGCCTGAAGAGATTGCGCAATTCTTTGTCAGCGAACTGCACCCGGAGCGTTTTTCACGGGATTTTCAAGAGGCGGTGACGCGCATCGTGTCTAGCTCTGTCGATCCGTTGACGCCCAATGCCACCGCGCTGTTATGGGACCTCCATCGCGACGGTAGCCTGCCGTTGGCCTATGCGCAGGAACTGCTGCCAATCATCGTGGGTGCGTTTGCCCGGCAGCATGCCGTCCCGCATGAGCGCGACTATGACACCGTGCTGCGCGAATCGGCGGAAATGGCGTGGATCGCGACCGAGGGCAATGCCTTTAATCATGCAACGGACCGGGTGGTCGATGTGTTTGCGTTGGCCGATGCCGAGAAATCGCTCGGCTTGCCGATGAAGCCCGACGTCGAATGTTCGCGGTCAGGGCGTGTTTTTCAGACGGCCTACCGTGCCGACCTGGTTGAACGGCCTTTCGTCGATAGCGAGGGTCGGCAAATCACACGAACGGTACCGGGGTCATTTTACGAATTCATCACGCGCAAGCATGAATTCGACACAGTCAGCGGTCGTTGGCGGTTGGACCTGCGCTTTGACGCCGGCAATGCGCAAGGTATTTTCAAGATGACCGCCGGTGTGACAATGTGAAGGTTTACGTCAACGCGTCGCGAAGACGGTATGTGGGCAACGAGGAGAGCACATGAATATCGATGCTGTTTTGGCGGAACTGGGCCTGGCGCATCTTGGCGCGCATGCCGTCCCCATCGATGGCGTAGCGTTGTCGGCAGGGCTGGCGGTCCATTCCCCGATCGATGGCTGCCGTATCGGGGTGGTGCCGACGCATGACGTCGAGGAGGCGCCAGCGGTCATGGCGCGCGCGCAGACCGCTTTTCTTCGTTGGCGCGATGTCCCGGCGCCGCGGCGTGGAGAGCTGATCCGTTTGCTGGGCGAAACGTTGCGCGCAAAAAAGCAGGCGCTAGGCGCCCTCGTGTCCATGGAAGCCGGCAAGATTTTGCAGGAAGGGCTGGGCGAAGTGCAGGAGATGATTGATATCTGCGACTTCGCGGTGGGCTTGTCGCGTCAGTTGTATGGTTTGACGATCGCATCGGAACGGCCCGGACATCGAATGGCGGAGACGTGGCATCCGATGGGGCCGTGCCTGGTGATCTCGGCATTCAATTTTCCGGTGGCGGTGTGGTCGTGGAACGCGGCGCTTGCACTCGTGTGCGGCAATAGCGTGGTGTGGAAGCCCTCCGAGAAGACGCCGTTGAGTGCACTCGCGGTGGACGCGTTAATGCGCGATGTGCTGATCGCGTTCGGTGATGCGCCGCCCGGACTGGTACAGACGGTGATCGGCGGCCGCGATATAGGTGCGCGTCTGGTCGGTGACGCGCGCGCGGCCATCGTCAGTGCCACCGGCAGCACCGCGATGGGTCAGGCGGTGGGCATTGATGTTGCACGGCGTTTCGGTCGTGCCATCCTTGAGCTCGGCGGTAATAACGCAGGCATCGTGACGCCATCGGCGGATCGCGAACTGGCGTCGCGCGGCATTCTGTTCTCGGCGGTAGGCACGGCGGGTCAGCGCTGCACGTCGTTACGGCGTCTTTTTGTACATGACAGCATCTACGAAGACACGGTCTCGCGTCTGAAGGCATGGTACGCAAAGGTGCCGATCGGCAATCCATTGAAGGAGGGCGTGTTGATGGGACCGCTGATTGACGCCGGGGCATTCGATGCCATGCAGCGCGCGCTGGATGAAGCACGCGAGCAGGGCGGCCGCGTGACGGGCGGCGAGCGTGTGCGCCCCGACGGTGATGCTGGTAGTGATGCCGCGTATTACGTGCGGCCGGCACTGGTGGAAATGCCGACGCAGACGCAGGTCGTATTGCGGGAAACGTTTGCACCGATTCTCTACGTCATGCGCTATACGCAATTCGACGATGCAATAGCGGCAAATAACGCGGCGGCGCATGGTCTGTCTTCGTGCGTGTTCACCAACGACCTGCGCGAGGCGGAACGCTTTATCAGTGCGGCCGGTAGCGATTGTGGCATTGCCAATGTCAACATTGGACCAAGCGGTGCCGAGATTGGTGGCGCATTTGGCGGCGAGAAAGAAACGGGTGGTGGACGTGAATCCGGCTCCGATGCGTGGAAGGGTTATATGCGTCGCGCGACCAATACTGTCAATTACTCAACGCAGTTGCCGTTGGCTCAGGGTATCCGATTCGATTTCGACGCGAGTTGACGTGGTCTTGCCTCCCTTGGCGTCAGCGTTGTTTTCGTTGTTGCAGTTGCCGTCCTTTTTTTCGAGATGATATGAGCGCCACGCAATCCGACCTTTCCAGCCCGGCTTCTGGATCCGCGAGCACGCGTTCCGTGACGGGTAACGCGATGGACGTGTCTTTTTTCGCGACACCGTACCGGCATGCGGCCGGATCACCAATCCGCGCATTGTTTCCGTATATGAGCCTACCCGGGATGATCTCATTCGCGGGGGGCATGCCGGATCCCGCGCTGTTCGATCGGGATGGCTTGCAACGCGCGCATGAGAAGGCATGGTCGAATCCATCCGCGTGTTTGCAGTACGGTCCAACCGATGGCTTGCCGTCGCTGCGTGCCGCGCTCGCGGCTGTGATGCGGTCGCGTGAGGTGGCGTGCGACGACGGCGACATCATGGTGACCGCCGGGTCCCAGCAGGGCCTCGATTTGTTGTTGCGCGTAATGGTGGAGCCGGGGGATGTCATCCTCGTCGAGCAACCGGCGTATCCGGCGACGCTGCAGGCCATTCGCCTGGCGCAGGGCCGCATCATACCGGTGGCGGTGGATGCCGATGGGTTGGACGTCGATGCCTTATCGGAACAATTGGCGTGCTGGGACGACAGGCTATCCGAACCCAAGGCGTTGTACACGGTGCCGACGTTTTCGAATCCCAGCGGCCTGACGATGTCGCGCGCGCGGCGGGTGGCGTTGCTCGAACTCGCGGTCAAGCATCGACTACTGTTGATCGAGGACGACCCTTACAGTGGGCTGCGTTTCGCTGGGGAGGCACAGCCGTCATTGTTGGCGTTGGCACAGGACGTGCCGGGTGCGCGCGACCTGATCGTGCATTTCTCCAGCTTGTCGAAGATCCTTGCGCCGGGAATGCGGGTTGGCTGGATGCTGGCGCCCGCCGAAATCATGCGCCGATGTTCGATTGCGCGACAGACGGTGGATCTCTGCGGTCCGGGTTGGATGCAGGCCGTGGCCGCGGCGTATCTGGAGGGCGATACGTTTGCGGCCCATCTCCCGAACATCATAGCCAGCTACCGCGCGAAATGCGATGCACTGGCAAATGGACTGTCCGAGTCATTGGGCGAGCAACTGACGTTTGCCCGGCCACAGGGGGGGATGTTCCTGTGGGGGCGTTTCGCGCAGGGAATCGACGCGGCCGTGGTGTTGAAAGCGGCAATTGAACACGGCGTGATGTTTGTGCCGGGCGAGGCTTTCTACGCCTCGAACGCCGATGCAAGCGCTGTTCGGCTTTCGTTCGCGACGCCGACGCTGGAACAGATTGGAGAAGGCACGAAAAGGCTGGCGCAGGCGGTGTCCAGCGTTGCGGATTGAGGCGTGCGGTAATCGCTGTCAGGGCCGGGCGCGGCGGCTATACCCGATTGGCATACGGGCCCGTGTGCGTTTGCACAGCCGTTGTTACCCTTTGCTGTCACGCTACGACGAAGCCAAACGTGGTCATGATCTGTGCGGCTTGCTCGTGAGAGATAATGGCACCTTGCAGGAGCGTGGCTTGCGCCAACGACAGTTCGCCCAACTCGCAATTTCTGAGATCGGCGTCTTTAAATCTACAGTCTTTGAACGCGGCGCCACGCAACGAGCCACCCTCGAAAATCGCTTCCCGGAAATCACAACCGCGCAGGTCCGCGTCTGAAAAGTCGAGATGGTCAAGCGTCATTTTGCGCATCGACAGTCCGATGATCGTGGCGGCCACGAGACGCGTTTGCGCAAAGGTCGCGCCGATCAGGCCTATATCGATGTTCAACTGTGCGCCGGTCAAGCGGCAATCCGAAAATGACGCCCCATCGATACGTGCGTTTCGCCATTCGGAATTTGCCAGATCGCATGCAGTGAAAGCGGCTCCTTGGGCCTTGATGCCATCGAAGCGTACATGTCCCATTCGGCAACGTTGCCAGTGCGTTTCTCGCAGATCGGCATGACGGAGTGCCGCGCCGGCCAGATCGCAATCTTCGAATGTGCAGCCACTGAGATCGAGATTCGATAAATCCGCATCCGCGAAGGCAAGTTTGACATAATGGCGCCCGCCTTCACTGACAAGGGCACGTAACGCGCCAGGCGTCTCGCAGGTAATCGGCAGGGTCGACATGACGCAAAAAGGAATGGCGGGAACGGATTGGCATTATAGCGGGCAGTACAACGGCAACAGCACGATGTCATTGCCGATGTTGCGGTTGGCCTGCTCCGGGGGGTATGGCGGACGCTCGCGCACAATGCCATGTCATGCCGCGCGCTGTCACCGTGACGGCGACAGCGCCTCACCGGCCACAAATAGCCGCGCTGGCCTGCATCAAATATCTACCCCGCAGCACCCAACAGCCATCCCGCACCATCCAGCGCCGTGCGGGCTGGCCCACGCTTGTAAATTGGATCTGTTCTATGACGCAGGGCAAGTGCGTGAACGGCGCGCGGCCTTTGAATAGAATTCGGGCTAGGCATCTCGTTCGGCATCAGCGTTGCATCGGTTGATTGGCCGTAGGAGAGAGGTTTAGAGGCGATCTTTTCATTGTCTGCTTTGCTATTCTGGGCTTCCTTCATGGCTAGACGAACGAGACTATGCAACCCCGCGAGCTTGCGCCGACATCGGCATCACTTTCTTTGACGCAAGCATCAAGACGATGCGTTCAAGGAGAGGTGGACGATGTGTCGGCGGATGTGGATGGGCCGGCATCATCGCGCGTTGCCGTGGCGCATAGTCGACCGGGTGCGATGTCGTCGGTGTTAGGGCGTATCGGTCAATGGGTTATTGCATCGGGGCGGATCGGGACGCATGCGCAAGGTGAATCGGCACCCGCGCCGGAAGGCGTAGGCCATCTAAGCGCGTATGCGTGCAGTGTCCCGATCCACCATCGCAAGGTATCGTGGATCGAGCGGCGCCTGGCGCGATTGCCGCATGCGTCTCGTCTTGCCGCCGACATGGAACCGCTCAAGGCGTTCAATGACCGTAGCCGATCGTGGTCGGCGACCACTGCGTTCACACTGATCCCAGTGAATAAAATGCGTAATGCGCTACGCACTACGGGTGTTCCACAATCTGGTCGCGCGGTGCACGTCATGACCACGCCGCTTGACCATGATCATTTCCGCTCGCAGGTGAGCAGGGCGCGCCAGTATGCGGATATGCTTATTCGCCCACCCGGTGAAGCTTGTGCGGGCGACGTAGCGGAGAGTATGAGAATGTCCGAGCAACAGCGGCACAACCTTATTTCCCTCTCACGGTTCGCGTCCTATATCGATGATGCGTTCAGGGCGAAGGGGAAACCGAATGAGCGTTTTTTCGCCCTGGTGCGCAAGGAGGACATCGGTTTTCCAGGGCGTCCGATTTACGCGGTGGCATACACGGAATACGTGCCAGGGGAAGATGACTTGGTGATAAAGGCCGTTGCGGCCCATCCGTTTACACATTTTTCACCCGGGATGACGTCCGCCGATATCGATGCACTACTGCAACGGAACATGGGTGCCCATGAATGGGAAACGTATTTCGACAACGACGAACATCTTAATGTGTTGGGCGCTGATTTCCGCCTGCGGAATATTGCTGGCTATTCGTCGCTGCAATCGGTAGTTGCCAGCATGCGTGACCACACAATACGAAGCATCACCGCGCACCCCGTCAATCCCCGGACAAACCATACCGCTAGCCGCCTCGGCATGAACGCTACGGAGCAGGCGCCCGCGCCATGAAAAAAGGCCTGCTCCGAAGAGCAGGCCTTTTTTTGCGGATAGACATCCGCTAAATCCCGTTGGTGCCCGGGGCCGGAATCGAACCGGCACGCCTTGCGGCGGGGGATTTTGAGTCCCCTGCGTCTACCAATTTCACCACCCGGGCCGTTTGCGGCTCGGTGATCCTTGATGGTGGCGATACAAACTGCTACCAGGAAAATGCTGTAAAGCACGCACCGAGACAAACAAGAAGCGGGATTATGGCGGAAAATGTTCAGTGAGGCAAGCACTGATCGCCATTTTCTTAATGGTCCGCGGGCTACAGCTCGTATCGCTCGCCTTCGTTGCCGCGTAGTGCTTGATCCAGCAGCTTGCGATCGGTCTGCGGCGAGAGCAATTCGACCAGCGTATAGATATAGCTTCGAAGATAGGCCCCTTGCTTCAGCGCAATCCGTGTGACGTTTGATCCGAACAGATGTCCCACGGACATGGCTTTCAGTGACTTGTCTCGATCCGCTTGATACGCCATATCGGACATGATCCCCACGCCCAGTCCCAGCTCCACGTAGGTCTTGATCACGTCCGAGTCTATCGCTTCCAGCACGATGTCCGGCGTCAGCCCGCGACGCTCGAACGCCTGGTCGATTTTCGTTCGCCCCGCGAAGGCGGACCCGTAGGTGATCAGCGGATACTGGACCAGATCTTCCAGGGACAACTCACCGCGTGACGCCAGCGGGTGATCATGCGTGACGATGGCCACGTGCATCCATTGGAAACAGGGCACCGTCGTCAACCCTGGGTAATCGGCAATGGCTTCCGTCGCCACGGCCAGATCCGCCTGGTCACGCAGCACCATCTCGGCAACCTGCGTTGGATTGCCTTGCAGGATCGACAGATGCACTTTCGGGAAGCGTTTGCGAAAATCCGCCACGGCGGCCGGCAGCGCATAGCGCGCCTGCGTGTGGGTGGCCGCAATGGTCAGATTGCCTTGGTCCTGGGCGGCAAATTCGCTCCCCACCCGTTTCAGACTTTCAACCTCCTGCAAAATGCGCTCGACCGATGCCAGAATCAGGCGTCCAGGCTCGGTCAGCGAGCGTACGCGCTTGCCGTGTCGCCGGAAGATTTCAACCCCCAACTCCTCTTCCAACTCGATAATGGCCTTCGAAACGCCGGGTTGTGACGTGAATAGTGCTTTCGCCGCTTCAGTCAGGTTGAAATTCTGACGCACGGCCTCGCGGACGAAGCGGAATTGATGCAGGTTCATGATGAGCAGCAAGTCCCGAAGGGCCAGTGCCGGCAAAGGCCCCTGGTCCGGTTTAATGAGTACGTGGCGCAACCGCGCGGGTGCCGCAATGGCGTCTTCAAAACGCTGCCGCAGGCCCCACGGGGCGACTTCGTGACGTGCGGCGCCCGAAGGACAACCCTGTCGCGAAACAGGGTTAGCGCGGTGCTGACGCGATGTAACATACCGCCGTCTGGCCCGCCGACGCGCCGTAGCGCCCCGTCTGGCGGGCCAGACCGGGCTAATAACCCTGCGGTATAACGTACTAATTTTTTAGTCGTTTGAAATATAAAGCGAGTTTATTACGATTTCCAGTCCCAATGCCACCGTTCCGCGGTAGTGAAGCGCCCCCGGTTTAGCGTTTGAGGTGCCTACGTCGCAGTCTGTAAGCTGCTCATGGCTGCTCTCGGACTCAGCGGAGCGCTTGGCGAAGAGTGGCGAAATACGCGAGTTCCCCTATGTACCAATACGACCAGTACGATCAGCAAATCGTTGACGAACGCGTGGTGCAGTACGCTGACCAGGTGCGGCGTCGCCTGAGCGGCGAACTGGATGAAGAAGAATTCAAGCCGCTACGTCTGCAGAATGGTCTCTATATGCAGCGGCATGCCTATATGCTGCGCGTCGCGATTCCGTACGGCAACCTGAGCAGTACGCAAATGCGTATGTTGGCGCATATCGCGCGTGAGCACGATCGTGGATATGGTCACTTTTCCACCCGCACGAACATCCAGTACAACTGGATCACGCTGGAGGAAACGCCGGAAATACTGCGAAAACTGGCATCGGTCGAGATGCATGGTATCCAGACGTCCGGCAATTGCATTCGCAACATTTCCACGGATCAGTTCGCAGGGGTTGCTGCCGATGAACGTGTCGATCCGCGCCCCTACTGCGAGCTGATGCGGCAGTGGTCGACGTTCCACCCGGAATTTGCTTGGCTGCCGCGCAAGTTCAAGATTGCGATCACCGGCGCCGACGAGGATCGTGCGGCAACGCTGCTGCATGATATCGCCATCCATTTGAAGCGTGACGCCAACGGTGATGTGATTGCGGATGTGCTCGCCGGCGGTGGCATGGGCCGTACGCCCATTCTCGGCAGTGTGATCAAGCGTGATTTGCCATGGCAACATCTTGCCTCGTACTGCGAGGCAGCGCTACGGGTCTATAACCGCTATGGACGGCGCGACAATATCTACAAGGCGCGGATCAAGATCCTGGTCAAGGCATTGGGGGCCGAGCAGTTCTCCGAGCAGGTGGAGCAGGAATGGGTCCACCTGAAGGACGGTCCCGCGACGTTTACCGTCGAGGAGCGCGATCGTGTGGCGTCTTATTTTGTGCCGCATCCTTATGAGACGCTGCCGGCAATCGATCGTCAGTACGAGCAGCATCTGCGGGACGACCGCGCGTTCGCGCGCTGGGCCGAACGCAATGTTCGTGCGCACCGTCAACCGGGCTATGCCAGCGTGACGCTGTCGCTGAAGCCCCACAACGCGCCACCGGGTGATGCGACCGATGCGCAGATGGAAGCCGTCGCTGATTGGGCCGACCGTTTCAGCTTCGGTGAGATCCGCGTGACGAAAGAGCAGAACCTGGTTCTGGCGGACGTCAGGCAAGCGGATCTGCACGCGTTGTGGCAACTGGCGCGCGCCGCGGGTTTTGCCACGCCGAATATTGGCCTGTTGACCGATATCATCGCCTGTCCAGGGGGCGATTTCTGCTCGCTCGCCAATGCAAAGTCGATCCCGATCGCGGAAGCGATCCAACGCCGCTTCGACGATCTGGACTACGTGTACGACCTCGGCGACGTGACGTTGAATATCTCCGGCTGCATCAATTCATGCGGTCATCATCATATCGGCAACATCGGCATTCTCGGCGTCGACAAGGACGGCAGCGAGTGGTACCAGGTGTCACTGGGCGGCGACCAAGGCCACGCGGCGCGAATCGGTCGCGTGATCGGCCCTTCGTTTTCGGCGGAAGAAGTGCCGGACGTCGTCTCGCGGATTATCGATACCTTTGTTGCGAACCGCGATGGCGAAGAGCGCTTTATCGATACCTATGCTCGTATTGGCGTGACGCCTTTCAAGGAATACGTCTACGCATCCCGGCCGAAGGCCGTCGCCTGACAGGGGACCCACACCATGGCATTGATCATCAAGAACCGCGAGGTCGTGGAAGACCGCTGGCACACCGTGCGTGCGGATGCCCAAGGGCAAGTGCCGGCGCCGCAAGATCTGCCGCACGGCGCCGTTATCGTGCCGTTCACGTATTGGGCCGAACATCGCGACGCGTTGACCGCGGCGCGGAGCAAGGCCGACCTGGGCATCTGGCTGGCGCCGAATGACGAGCCGGCCGCAGTCCTGGATGACATCGATTCGGTCACGGTCCTCGCCGTCGATTTTCCGGCGTTCAAGGACGGCCGGGGAATCAGCATCGCCCGGCTGTTGCGCGAACGCTATGGCTGGAAGGGGGAAATACGGGCGATCGGCGACGTCTTGCGCGACCAGATCGGTTATATGTCGCGTTGCGGAATCGACGCGTTCGCGGTCCGTGCGGACAAGGACATTCATGATGCACTGCATGCGTTCGACGAGCTGACAGTGCACTACCAAGGCGCTTTCGATGATCCGCGTCCGTTGTTTCGTCGAGTGCGGCGCCACGGGGCGACAGCGGCGGCGCACGCAGGCGACGTGGCTTTGGCCGCGGCGAATGCACTTTCGTCGTCTGAGTCCTGAACGGAGCACGCACCATGGCAACGGAAACGGTCCCCCCATCGGCAACGGCGCTGGCGCATGTTAACGCGTCGATTGCCCGCGCCGATGACGGTGCCGGCGAGACCGATACGGTCAGCACCATCAGCATGCGCCCGATATTGTCGGGCCCTCGCCGTGACGGCCCGCGCTCTCAACCGCTGGACGCCCTGATCGCGGAACTGGACGGGCGCCTCGATGGTATCGCCGCCGCGCACCCGGGGCACCGGGTCAAGCTTGCGAGCAGCCTGGCGGCGGAAGACATGGTGCTCACGCATGCGATCCTTTCGCGGCACGTCGATATTGGCATCTTCACGTTGCAGACCGGACGGTTGCATGTGGAGACGGTTGGGATGCTCGACACAGTGGAAAGCCGTTATGGCTATCGGATCGAGGCTTTCGAGCCGCGTCCCGAAGCCGTTGCACGATACGTCGACGCGCACGGTTTGAATGCGTTCTATGAAAGCGTCGATCTACGCAAGGCGTGCTGTGAGATGCGCAAGGTTGAACCGTTGAATCGGGCACTGACTGGTGTGGATGCCTGGGTAACCGGGCAACGTAGGGAACAATCGGTAACGCGTACGGAACTGCCGCATCGTGAACACGACGGCGCGCGCGATATCGCGAAATACAACCCGCTGGCCGATTGGACCGAGGCCGATGTCTGGGCCTATCTGGATCGGCTCGATGTCCCGGTCAATCCGCTGCATGCGCGGGGCTACCCGAGTATAGGCTGCGAACCCTGCACGCGCGCGGTACGGGCCGGCGAGGACAGCCGGGCGGGTCGGTGGTGGTGGGAGTCGCGAGACACGAAAGAATGCGGATTGCATCAGAACGTTGCAACATCAGACAGCAAGCAGTGACATGGATTGGAGGCAATGAGCAACATGAACAGCCCTTTTGACTTGGATAGCGATGCCGCCGGTGTGAGCGCTGTGCCAGCCGATGGCGCGCTGCCTGCGGGCGGCATGGACCATCTGGATTGGCTCGAAGCCGAATCCATCCATATCCTGCGTGAGATGGTAGCGGAGTGCCGCAAGCCGGCGCTGCTGTTTTCAGGGGGGAAGGATTCGGTCGTCGTACTGCATCTGGCATTGAAGGCATTTGGCCTCGGTCCGAATCGCAAGACGGCGCTACCTTTCCCCCTGGTGCACATCGATACCGGCCACAACTTCGACGAAGTGATCACGTTTCGCGACCAGCGGGTCGCCGAACTGGGCGCCGAGTTGATCGTCGGGCACGTGGAGGATTCGATCCGCCGTGGCACGGTGCGTCTGCGGCGTGAAACGGACTCGCGCAACGGAGCACAGGCGGTCACGCTGCTGGAAACCATCGCGGCGCACCAGTTCGACGCATTGATCGGCGGAGCCCGTCGTGATGAGGAGAAGGCACGCGCGAAGGAACGCATCTTCTCGTTCCGCGACGAATTCGGTCAATGGGACCCGAAGGCGCAACGCCCCGAGTTGTGGAGTGTGTATAACGCACGGCTGCATCAGGGAGAGCACTTGCGCGTGTTCCCGATCTCGAACTGGACGGAACTGGACGTCTGGCAATACATCGGACGGGAACGGTTGGCGTTGCCGTCGATCTATTACGCTCATACGCGCGAAATCGTACGACGCAACGGCCTGCTCGTACCGGTTACCCGGCTGACGCCGCCGCGCGATGGCGAGGTCGCGGAGGAAGCGCTGGTGCGTTTCCGGACCGTTGGCGACATTAGCTGCACTTGCCCTGTGGCGAGCGACGCGACCGATGTCGCGGCGATCGTCGCCGAGACGGCGGTGGCCGATGTCACCGAGCGCGGGGCGACGCGGATGGACGACCAGGCATCCGAGGCAGCAATGGAACAACGCAAGAAGCAAGGCTATTTCTGAGCGGGGCGGACCGATTATGAGCACACCATCTCTCAACGCCGGGCATCCGGCGAATGCGGGCCTGTCACACGCAAGCGACGGCCCGGTGGCCGACCTTGGCGTATTACGCTTCATCACCGCCGGCAGCGTCGACGACGGCAAGAGCACGTTGATCGGCCGGCTGCTGTACGACAGCCGCGCGGTGCTGAGCGATCAGCTCGGTGCGCTGGCCCGCGCGAAGAACAAGCGGACGGTCGGCGACGAAATCGACCTCGCGCAACTGACGGACGGCCTGGAGGCTGAGCGCGAGCAAGGCATTACGATCGATGTCGCTTACCGCTATTTTGCGACTGGTCGTCGCAAGTTCATCATTGCCGATACGCCGGGGCACGAACAATACACGCGCAACATGGTCACGGGCGCGTCTACGGCCCACGCGGCCATCGTCCTGATCGATGCCACGCGCGTGACATTCGATGGCGACACGACCACCTTGCTGGCCCAGACCAAGCGACATAGCGCGATTGTCAAGTTACTCGGCATCCAGCACGTGATCGTCGCTGTCAACAAGATGGATCTCGTTGACTATAGCGAAAGTGTCTTCGACAAGATCCGGGAAGCCTACGTCGCGCTGGCACGGCGCCTCGGCCTGCGGAACGTGCGATTTGTCCCGGTATCGGCATTGAAGGGCGACAACGTCGTGACCCCGAGTGAACAGATGCCGTGGTATGGCGATGGTCCGCTGTTGTCGACGCTCGAACTACTGCCGGTGGCGCAACGGCTTGGCGCATTGCGTTTCCCGGTGCAATGGGTTGCGCGGCAAGACGGTTCCCAAGCGGATGACTTCCGCGGCTATATGGGGCGAATTGAATCCGGGGGGCTGAGCGTCGGGCAAAAGGTTCGCGTGTTGCCGGGGGGCATCGAGGCCGAGATCGCCGAATTGATCGCACCGGTGCCGGGCGGTACGGCGGCGGTACGGCAGGCGCATGCCGGGCAATGTGTCACGGTCCGGCTGACCGCCGATGTCGACGTGTCGCGCGGCGACATGTTCGTGGAGGCGTCGAGCACGGCGGATGCGGCGCAACAGCAGGGCAGCGGTATTGTCGCGCGCAAGCTCGAGGCCGATATCTGCTGGCTGGGGGAGGAACCATTGTCGCCGCTGCGCAAGTATCTGCTGAAGCACACGACGGCAACCGTATTCGCACGCGTGTCGGCGGTCAAGCATACGCTCGATGTCCATACCTTGGACCATACCCTTTCGGACAATAGCGGCGCCGCGGTCACGGTGAAGATGAATGATATCGGCGCGATCTCGTTGAATCTGCAAAAACCGATCGTCTGTGATACCTACGACAGCAATCCGGCGACGGGAGCGTTCGTGTTGATTGACGAAGCGACGTATCATACGGTTGCTGCCGGAATGATTCGGCAATACAGTGCCTGATTGCCTCGCTGCCCGGACCCTTTGAATGTGGAAGTGCGACGCGGTGTATAGAGGCAAGGCGGCATGCAATCCACACGCATCGTCCGGGAACATGGGCGGCGTAATGCGGCAAAGGATCCCCGGCAGGGGGAAAAGATGACAGCAAAGGTTTATCTGATTGGTGCGGGACCAGGCGCTGCCGACTTGATTACGGTCCGGGGTGCGCGCTTGCTGGCGCGTGCGTCCGTGGTGCTGCATGACGCGTTGGTCGAACCGGACATGCTGGCACTCGCACCGAATGCGCGTCTGATCGCCGTCGGCAAACGCTGCGGCAGGCATTCGAGTGCGCAGCATTTCATCAACAAGCAGTTGGTGGATGCGGCACAAGCGCAGGATGACGAGCAAGTGGTCGTGCGGCTGAAAGGCGGCGACCCCATGCTGTTTGGTCGCGCCGATGAGGAAATGCGGGCGCTTGAGGCCGCCGGTATCGATTATGACGTCGTGCCGGGTGTAACCGCGTCACTGGCCAGCGCAGCCAGCCTGAAGCGTTCGCTGACGTTGCGCGGCGTCGCCCGCAGCGTGGTGTTGGCCACGCGCAGCCGTGCCGCCGATTCGGATGAGATCCAACGTCGTGCCGATGCGGATTCGCTAGTGTATTACATGGGTCGGGATCAGGCCCCGGACATCGCACGGGAAATGATCGAAGCGGGGCGAGATGCCGCCACGCCAGCGGTCGTGGTTGAAGCGTGCTCGACGAACCGCGAGCGTAGCATTACCGTCACCCTCCGCGCGCTGGCGGACGGCGCGCTGGCTGATTGGTTCGACGCGTCGCAGCCCTGTACATTGCTGATTGGCGACGCGTTTCGGCAGAGGGCGATACGGGCCGAGGCGCCGGCTTCAGCCGAAGCATCGGCTGCGTCCAAACACGAACAGGGCGTGGCTGCCTAAGCGCAGGTGCCGGCGGCCAGGCGATTGCGAGGCGGCGCGCACATACCCTCGCTACGCCCGTAGCGCGTATGCTGCGAGCGCGTCCAGCACCGCGTCATCCTCGCCTGCCGCCTGGGTGCAGAGGAGGGTCACGTTGGGCCGCGTCAGTCTGCATTGATCCAGCAGCACGGGCAAATCCCGACGTAAATGGGCGCCCTGGCCGAAAAACACCGGCACGACCTTGATCGTATCGCACCCTTCGGCGACCAGTGCGTCAATCGCGCCCCCCAAATCCGGAGACATCAATTCCAGAAAGGCCAGTGATACCGGTGGTGCATCGGGCACGCCGCGCAACCGCTGCGCCAGGCGCTCGAAAGGCGCCGCCCAACGCGGGTCGCGTGCGCCATGACCAAACAAGATGATACCGGGGCGTGACATCAGTTTCGATTCATCCATTTAAGGCCGACCATCCCCATCACCAAATAGATCAGCGAGGGCAGCGCCGCCGTCAGAGGCGCCGGCCAGGTATTCAGGTTGCCGATATGGGAGAACAGCGTGTTGATCAACTGGAAGCTCATACCCAGCATGATGCCGCCGAAAACCTTCATCCCGACGACACCGGCACGGCTGTGCAGATAGGCAAAGGGCAGGGACAGCGTTAGCATCACGAATACCGCGAACGGATAGAAGATTTTCCGCCATAGTGCGGTAAGGTAGCGCTGGGCATCCTGGCTGTTTTCGCGCAAATGGCTGATATACGACGATAGCGCATAAATCGACATCTGGTCTGGCGGTACCAGCAGCACCGCCAGAATGCGCGGCGTCAGTTCGGAGCGCATCAACATTTCTGGCTGCACCTTCTCGGTCGCCCGGTACAGTGGATCGAGGGAATTCAGATCCGCCACTGGCTCATCCGTGAGCCGTTGCAGGTCCATTTCCGTTACGTCATGCAGCTGCCATTGGTTTGGCGGAACGAACGTCCCGCTCTTTGCCTCGCGGATGCTGTTCAGCCGGTATTGCGAGTCGAATTCATAGATCTTGACCGCGCTGATCGATGAATCCGAATTCAATTTGCCAACATTGACGAAACGCGTGACGCTGGCCTGGTCGTTCGCCGCGCCCTTCGTATTGGCCGTCACCGTGTCCTTCAGCCAGACGCCCGATTTGAAGCCGGATGAGACCGACGAGCCCAGCGCACCCAAACGAACTTGCTCGGCCAATTGATTGGCGTAGGGGCCGACGAATTCCCCTATCACGAACGTGACCAGGAGCAGCGGTACACCGATCTTCATCAGCGTGCCGAGCGCGCGACGCGGCGATAGTCCGGCGGCGCGCAAGATGGTGAATTCGGACGTTCCTGCCATCTGGGCTAAGACATAAATGGCGCTGATCAGGACCGCGACCGGGATAATCTCGTAGAAATGCGACGGCTGCTGCAACGCAACCGTCAGCATCGCATACGCAAAACTGTAATTTCCCTTGCCGACCGAATCAAGTTGGCTGATCAAGTCAAAAAAGAAGAACAGCCCTGAAAACGCGAACAGGATGAAAACAAAGGTCAGGTAGATCTGCTTCCCGATGTATCGTTCGTAGGTACGTAACATTTATTTTGCCCGCCGCAGCCGAAGAGTGAAGAGGGGGCGGTTTTGAATCCGGCGCCACAACAGGAAGGAGGCCAGGCAAGCCACGATGATATGGAGTGCCAGCAGGCCGAATGCGAACGAGATCTTGCGCTGCTCTATCCAGTTTTGCATCAGGTTCTGCAGGTTCGAGTACGTCAGGTACACGAGAACGGCGAACACCATATTAATGGTGCGCCCGCGCCGCGGATTCTGATAGGCCAGCGGGATGGCAAGCAGCATCAGGGTGATGCCGGTCATCGGCAACCCAAGCCGCCAGGCCAGTTCTGCCAAGTTATCCGGCGAGGGGTTTTGCAGAAGCGCCAACGACGGCGTGCCGCGCGTGGATTGCGTGTCCACGGTCGGTTTGTCGTCCATTTTTACCCCGTAGCGTTTGAACTCGACTACGCGGAAATTGGCATGTCCGGGCTCGCCGTCGTATCGGCGGCCATTTTCCAGGACGACAAAGCGATCGCCGTTCGGTTGGGTCTCGATCTGTCCTTGCTTCGACACGACGACGAACAATTTTCCGTTCTCGGTGCTGGTGACGAAGACGTTCTGCACCTGGGCTTGATCGGCGGAGAGTTTTTCGACGAAAAACACCCGGTGATTGGTGGCCGACTCGCGAAACTGTCCGGCCAGGATCAACGAGAGATCGTCGCGCTGCTGGAAGCGCGCGGTAATCTTCTGTTGCTCGTTACTGGCCCAGGGCCACGCCACCAAGGAGCAAAACGCAATGGCAACGATGATCGGCGCCGAGAACATCGCGACCGGCGGTATCAGTGCCGTCAGGCTCAGTCCGGATGCCTGCCACACAACCATCTCGGAATCCCGATACCAGCGCGTCAGCACGACCAGGATGGAGACGAAAAGGGTGACGATCATCATCACGGCGAGGTAGCCGACCATTGTCAGGCCGATCAATACCAGGACGTCGTGAGGGTCGATCTTGCCGACGGCGGCCGATCCGATCACCCGGATCATCATTGTCGTCAGCATGATGGTCACCAGCACCATGAAGACGGCGCCGGCGGTTGCCGCGAGTTCACGCTGCAGTGAACGTTGAAAAATCATGTTGTCAGAATGAGAGAGCGCCGGAAACACGCGATCCGCTCAGCAGGATAGCGCGAAGGAGGTCCTGATAGCGCTGGCGGACTTGTTTCGACGCATTACACGCATCACGTTAGCGGGTTCCGTACACCGCGTCAGGGGAGCATGACGCGCAGGCCTGGAACACGTTCAACTGCCGCTCGCTGCCGTTAGGCGGAAAATAGCGGATAATCGCGCTTGAACTGTCACCAGGAATGAGCGCGATGGACTTTAGCATAAAAGCCTTCGGATGGACCAAGACGGCCGGCACCGCCGACGGCGTTACGGGTACAAAGACCGATTGTATCGTGGTCGGCGTATTCGAGGCGACCGGTCATGCTGCTTTGAGCCCAGCCGCCGCGTATGTCGATGCCGCGACTGACGGCCTGTTGGCGCGCTTGCTGAAGACCGGGGACATGGAAGGCCGCGTCGGTGCGACGTTGCTGTTGCACTGCGACGCCGAGGGGCCCGCGCCGCGCGTGCTGGCGGTGGGCCTTGGCAAGCCGGACGCCTTTGGCGCCAAAGCCTATTTGGAGGCGACCCGCGCCGTCGGCCGTGCCTTGGCGTCGGCCAAGGCCGCGCACGTCTTGCACACGCTGGCGCAACTGCCCGTGCCGGAGCGCGACGCGGCATGGGCGCTGCGCACGGCGATCGTCAGCCTGCGCGAGGCCAGCTATCGCTTTGCCGGTCGTCGGTCGCGTGCCGACGCACCCCCCGCGCGAACGCTTAAGAAAGTGCTGTTCAGCGTCAACGCCGGTGAGGACAAGACCCTGAGGACGGCGCTCCAGGCGGGTGTGGCGTTGTCTAACGGGATGGACCTGACTCGCGATCTCGGCAATGAAGCCCCGAATTTCTGCACGCCGCGCTTTCTGGCCGACACCGCGCGCAAGCTGGCGCACGATTGGAAGCTGAAGGTCGAGGTGCTGGAGCGCAAGCAGATCGAGGCGCTGCGCATGGGTTCGTTCCTGTCCGTGGCCAAGGCGTCCGTCGAGCCGCCACAATTCATCGTGCTTCGTCATAACGGCGGCGGTGCGAAGGATGCCCCAGTGGTGCTGGTGGGGAAGGGGATCACGTTCGATACGGGCGGCATCTCGTTGAAGCCGGGCGAGGCGATGGACGAGATGAAATACGACATGTGCGGTGCCGGCACCGTGCTTGGCACGATGCGCGCCGTTGCCGAGATGAAGCTGAAGCTGAATGTCGTCGGCATCATTCCGACCTGCGAGAACATGCCCGGTGGCAATGCGCTGAAGCCGGGTGACATCGTCACCAGCATGTCGGGTCAGACGATCGAGGTGTTGAACACAGACGCCGAAGGGCGCTTGATCCTGTGCGATGCGCTGACCTACGCCGAGCGCTTCAAGCCGGCCGCCGTGGTCGACATCGCCACGCTGACGGGTGCCTGCATCATCGCGCTCGGCCACCACAACTCCGGCCTGTACGCGACCGACGACGCGCTGGCGGCGCAATTGCTGGACGCGTCCAAGATCGCCGCGGACGCCGCATGGCGGATGCCGCTCGACGATGCCTACCAGGACCAGTTGAAGTCGAATTTCGCGGACATGGCGAATATCGGCGGCCGTCCTGCCGGCAGCGTGACGGCGGCATGCTTCCTGGCACGCTTCGCGAAGGCGTATCCATGGGCGCATCTGGATATTGCCGGTACGGCATGGAAGAGCGGTGCGGCAAAGGGCGCGACTGGCCGTCCGGTTCCGCTACTGGTGCAATTCCTGTGCGAACGGGCGGACGGACCCGCAACCACGTTGGTGGACGAGGCGGCGAAAGCAGGCAAGCCCGCTGCCCGGAAAGCTGGCACCACGCGTGTCACCGGCGCCGGACCGGCGGCGCGCAAGGCGCCTGGGCGCAAGCCCGCCGTCAAGGCCGCGAGCGCGGCCTGAGCGCCATGTTGTTCGCGGAACGTCTCCGTAACCACCGCCGCGCGTACATCGTCGGGGCCGGCTTATGACGCGTATCGATTTTCACACCGGGGTGCCGGACCAGATTGGCTATGCCTGTCGGCTGGTGCGCAAGGCGTACGGGGCCGGGCAACAGATTGTCGTCGTAGCGGAGCCGGGCACGCTGGCGGCGTTTGATACGGCCTTGTGGACGTTCTCGCCATTGGACTTCATTCCACATTGTGGCGTGGACAGTCCACTGGCGGCGCAGACGCCGGTGGTGTTGAGCACGGAGCCTGCCAGGGCACCACATCATGCAGTGCTCGTGAATCTGGGTGCGGCCGTGCCCGATGACTTCGCGCGTTTCGAGCGCTTGCTGGAGATCGTGGGTGCGGCGCCGGAAGCCGTGACCGCCGGCCGTGATCGATACCGCTTCTATCGTGACCGTGGCTACCCGTTGACCAATCACGTCGCCGCGTGATTCGTTGGCGGATGGCGGGAAAGGGCGACGCCGAAAGCCGGTGGGCCTTCCCTTCTATTTAGCGTGGCCCGGTCCCAATGGTCTGCCAGCCAACGCCCCCTTCTTGTAGTGACTTTAGTTCCGCGCGCGCACGTTGTGACTCCAGTTCGATAAATCGCGCACGATTGGCGAGCGTGATACCGAACTGTGTCGGGACCGTCCCATCAGGAGTGCGATAAAAAAGGGGTACACCGAGTTCGCTCTCGAGGCGACTCAAACTCTTTGATAGTGCTGGCTGGGTGATGCATAACGCCAGTGCCGCGGAGGTCATTGTGCGATGCTCCAAAACCGTTAAAAAGCATCGAAGCAGGTTCGTGTTCAGCATTGCACGCACCTCCCCGGATAACGCTTAGAATTTATGCACGATACCCGCGATGAATGCGGTCAAGTTTCCACCTGCCTTGACGGGAATGCCTGCACCGGAAGCGTCATTCATAGAGAACGTAGCGGCACTGTGATTGCGAATTTCGGAAACCCCTGCGTATAGGCCGGTTCGCCTCGACAGACGATAGTCATAACGCACCGCATAGGATGAGGCATCACCGCTACTCCCAGCGCTCAGGCGATACTGTCCCACGCTGACCAAAACCGTCCCATGGGCTATATCTCGGACAAGGAAATTAACCTCGTAGAAATCGTGGTTGGGATTTGCATAGGTGCTATTGACTGCCGCGGTGACGCCAGTGGCATTGCGGTGCATTTGATACAGCGCGGCCGCCTTGACGCGTCCCCAGTCGTAAGACACCGCGAAAAGATAGTAACGTCCGGTTGCCACCGGGCTGTTCTGGGTCACAACGGCGGTTTGTGCAAAGCGCTGCTGCAGATAGTCCGCGTCTGCTGAAAAATTGCCATGTACGTAATTGACGCCGGCAGACAAGGTATCGCCTAGCGAGGGCGGTTGGCCGGCGGTGCCATTTGTGCCACGCGCGTACAGCAACCTCACCAATGCCCCACCAATCGGTGCGCTAACGAAGCGCACCGAGTTTGCAGTTCTGGCAGAGGGTACAAACGCAAAATTATTGGTGGCATTACCCCATCCAAGGGTATTCAGCTCCCCCATCGAATAGTTTACGTAGGTAGTGAAAAGCGGGGTGTAGTTGTTGCCCAACTGCACCTGACCGAATTTCCCCCGTAAGCCGACCCACGCTTCCCGATTGAATTCCGCACCGTTGCCGGCAATCGTCCCGTTATTGGTATTAAAGCCATTTTCCAGCCGGAAGACCGCGGACAAGCCACCTCCCAGGTCTTCGCTGCCCTGCAAGCCCCAGCGAGATGGCGCGACGCCACTTGAATCCAGCCGCGTTGTGGTTGTTCCTCCAGTACGCCCCACCTGGATGGCGGCGTCGATGATGCCATACAAGGTGACGTTCGATTGCGCGTAAGACATCGATGCCCAGGCACTCGCCGCCAGCGCTACAGCTAACTTCAATCTTTTCACAATGGTCCCCACAGTCGAGCCTGAAGCTCAGGTTTTTATAGTAGTGTCTGCGGAGCGTAATGAAAATTAAAGATATACAAAATAGGAGGAAACTATTATTCCTGTACAAAAAGTAGAAAATGTAGCGAAACGCACACTGCGGGTAAACCTGCGTGGTGCGAGTTCATCGCGGTCATTTACGAGCAAGGCATGGCGATCCGATGCAAAGCCTGCAAGCGCTCGCAACAAGGCGCATACGCGCATTTGATTGATATGTGGACGCACGCGAGGCAAGTGCGGTCCGGCCTTTTGGAGGCCGGCATCGCGATCGAGAAAGCGAGCGGTGGCTTTCACTGGAAATGCCACGTGATGAAGGTAACCGTGCAACAGGTGTTTGGCGGCGCTACGAGGCAGCCAGGCGGAAAGTACGGAAGAGGATGGAAGTTGCCGAGGTCTTAATCGGAGACAGTCGCGCCTTCTCCGGGAAAAAGTTCGGCGTCCGCGAGAATGATCTCGGCAGTGGTTTCGTAATGCGCCCTCAACAATCCAACGACCCTATCCACATCGCCTTCGACGAGCGCATCGAGCATGGCTTTGTGTTCTTCCCGCTCGTGCCGTTTTGGATAGACACGCCGGACGGCAAGCTGGCGATAACGATACAGTTGATCGCCCAACTGGTCGCAGAAATTGATTAGCCAGCGCGATCCGCAACCACTGATCAGGCATCGATGAAAAGCACGATGCAGCCGCTCCCACTCGGGATTTTCCTGGTATTCCACTTCAGAAAGAGACCGTACCACCTTCGACAATCGGTGATAAGCCAATACCACTTGCTCCTCCCATTCTGGAGAGTTCGCGGCAAACCCTTCGCGGATCGCGATTTCTTCCAACCAGCATCGCGTTTTCGTTATCTCTCGAAGATCGGCTGCGCTGACACCGGCCACGACAAAGCCCCTCCGGTCACGCCGTTCCACCAAGCCGTCGGATGTCAGGCGATTCAACGCCTCCCGGATCGGCGTCTGCCCTGATTGGTACTGCTCGCTGAGGTTCTCTATTTCCAACTTCCTGCCAGGCGTCAATTTGCCGTCGAGCAAATCGGCTCGCATCCGATCATAGAGATTGGTTGCCAGGGTAGCAAAAGACGGTGTCGTTTGGCCTTGCGCTGCACCTGCAGGCTGCGGCAAAGAAGGAGAAGACATGGCTGACCTGGAGAGGAACAAGAACGATCCGAATAATTTCGTAAGGACAAGTATAGCTTATCAGGGAAGAGGGGCGAATAGCGTCAAAACACGGGTTTTCCCTATTTTATATACAAAATCATATGAAATACAATTTTGTATATCTTGAGAGATGCAAGACCGATTGCAACGTGGAGTAGGACATGCCCGCTTTAACGCTTACCTTGGCAAGCAAGATTACCGACGCGGCCATTGCCGCCGCGCGCATGCAAAAGTTTGCGCCCATGGCGGTGGTTGTGGTGGACGCCGCCGGTCATGTGGTGACGCTTCAAAGGGAAGATGGCGCGACGATGATCCGCGTTGACATTGCGCTTGGAAAGGCCTGGACAAGTGCTGCAATGAGCGTGCCGACGCGGGATCTGGTGGGGCGCGCCAAAGACAATCCAGGCTTCTTCAATGCGCTGATGGCGACAGGCAAGGGGAAGTTTATTCCGCAGACCGGTGCCGTGCTCATTAAAGATGGCGACGGTGCGATTATCGGCGCGGTAGGCGCCAGTGGCGGTACAGGCGACCAGGATGAGCAGATCTGCTTGACTGCCCTGGCGGAAGTCCTTGACGGAGCGCATTGATATGCAAGGACGCCCGCTAGCGGCCCAATGTCGGTGTGCGATGGGCGGCGTGGATATCCACACCCATTTCGTGCCGTCGGATTTCCCCGCTTATATCGGAACAAAGATTCCCGTTGACTGGCCGTCGATGGCGCCCGCGGACGCCTGTCATCGGCACGTCATGATCAAGGAGAAGGTCTATCGGACCGTGTCCGACCTTTGCTGGGATGGTGAGAAACGGCGTCTTGATATGGACGCACAGGGTATTGGCCTTCAGGCCGTTTCTCCCATGCCCGAGCTATTGTCTTACTGGATGGATAAAAACGACGCTCAGGTCCTGTCACGCTATCTGAATGATCAGATCGGCGACATGGTGGCTGCAAGCGACGGACGCATGATCGGATTGGGCACCATACCGTTGCAGGATGTTGATCTGGCCATTCGCGAACTGACCCATCTCATGCGGAGTAATGTATTTGCGGGTGTAGAGGTGGGAAGTAATGTGAACGGCGTACCTATCGGCGACTTGCGATTTGCGCCTTTTTTTGAAGCGGCGGAAGCGTTGGGTGCGGCGGTTTTCGTGCATGCGCTCAAACCCACCGGGCAAGACCGATTGATCGGGCCTAAACCTTTGCTGCAGGCCCTGGCCTATCCTACCGACGTCGGCTTGGCGGCAGCATCGGTTATCTGCACCAATGTATTGACGAAATTTCCGAAACTACGCATCGCGTTTAGCCACGGCGGAGGAACGTTGGGCTCGCTTCTTCCGCGATTAGATCAGGCGTATCGCGTATTCGGAGTCTTGAATGACAGCATGCATACGGCGCCTGCTGTTCAGGCGCGCCAATTTTTTTACGACACGCTTGTTTTTGACGATGCGACGTTGCGCCATTTGATCGACCTGTTTGGTTCGACGCAGTTAATGATCGGCACGGACTACCCCTTCGCTTTCCGCGAAAACGACCCGCGTGCGCGGGTTGAAGCCGCGAGTGCCGACCAGCATCTACGCGATCTTCTTCTATATCGCAATGCTGAAATATTCCTTGGTCTTCATGCTGGGAGCGAGATATGACCTATCCGTTTGTTACCGCCTTGCGCGGTATTGACATTGGTGTGCCGGATATATCGGCGGCCACGCGTTTCTATACCGAGACATGGCATCTGGATGTCGTTGCGCAGACCGACGACGTTGTGTACCTCCGTGGTACGGGCCCTGCACATCACATACTCTCGCTGCATCGTGCGCCACGTTCGGAAGTACGGGCGGTCGTTTTTAATGTTGCGTCGTTGGAAGCGTTGTCGGAGCTGGCACGAACGATCCCCGAGTCCGGCGGAACGATCTTGGCGGGTCCGTCGGACGTAACCGGTCCGGAAAAGGGACGCGAACTCGTGGCAGCCGATCCGCAAGGACGCATCCTGCGTTTCGTGTATGGCGATATCCGGCATACCGATATCGATGCGGTGAAAGACCGTCCCGTCAAAATCACGCACGTCGTACTCAACAGCGAAAACGTCGCCGTCGCGCAGCAGTTTTTTGAGAAGGCATTGGGTTTTCGTCTATCTGATCGCACGCGAATCATGGCGTTCATGCGATGCAGTACGGACCATCACAGCATCGCGCTTGCCGACTCGCAAGAGAACAGTCTGAATCACATTGCCTTCCTGATGCCTGATCTGGATTCCGTGATGCGTGGCGGCGGACGCATGCGTGATGCCGGCTATCCCATCGAATGGGGTGTCGGGCGACACGGGCCGGGTAACAACGCATTCGCCTATTTTCTGGGGCCGTTTGATTTCGTCATCGAATATACCGCCGAGGTCGAGCAGGTTGACGATAGCTACAAGACAGGTGGCCCGGACGACTGGACATGGCCGCCAGGGCGAATTGATCAATGGGGCATTGGACAGCCGCCGTCGGCCCGCTTGAAAACAGCCCAAAAGACGATTTTTTTCGCGCGATAACGCGCACCGCCTGGTGAATTGCCGCCGTGCGTTGGCCAGGTTCCATCACTGAAGAGCATCGCGAAAAAGAGGGAAATGCACCATGAAGCTGCTGACATTCAAATCGAACGACGGATACCGTCTGGGTGTATTGGACGGTGATGAGGTCATTGATCTTGCTCGGTTCGATAGCACAGTGCCTGCCGATTTGCGCCAGGCATTGCTCGCTGGCGTTGACCTCGTCGCTGCCGCGAAGCGCGCTGTCGCCTCGGCCGCTGATCATCGCGTGCCGTACGGTTCAGTGAAGTTGGGTCCCGCGATCCCGGCGCCAGGCAAGGTGGTGTGCCTGGGTCATAATTTCTATGATCACGCCAAGGAAGGCGGCAACGATAAGCCGGTTTATCCCCTGATCTTCTTCCGCGGCGCCAGCTCGTTGATCGCGCACGGCGATCCGATCATTCGTCCGCAAGTCTCCGACAAGCTGGATTACGAAGCCGAAGTCATGGTAGTCATCGGCAAGCGTGCGCGTCATGTCAAGCGCGAAGATGCGTTAAGCCATGTTTTCGGTTACGCCTGCTTCAATGACGCATCGGTGCGTGACTATCAAAAGCGTACATCGCAATGGACGATTGGCAAGAATTTCGATAACACGGGAGCGTTTGGTCCCTATGTGGTGACAGCGGATGAACTGCCGCTTGGCGCGGAAGGTCTCGCGGTCGAACTGAGGTTGAATGGCGAAGTGATGCAACGCGCGAGTACGTCCGACATGATCTGGGGCGTCGCGGAAACAATCGAGCTGCTAACCGAATGTCTGACACTGGAACCCGGTGATGTGATTGCCATGGGAACGCCGGCAGGCGTGGGCTGGGCTCGCAAACCTCCGGTCTTTATGAAGGACGGAGACCGTGTTGAAGTCGAAGTCGAACGAATCGGCCTTCTGCAGAACAATGTGCAGGATGAAAGCCTGGCCCGGTGAAAGAAATGAATGCCCATTATGACGTTTTGATTGTCGGATTCGGTCCTTCCGGCGCGGTGGCGGCGAATCTGCTGGGTGCGGCTGGTCTGAGAATTCTTTGCATCGACGCTAGCCGGACGGTTTATGAAAAACCGCGTGCCATTGCGGTCGATCATGAAATCATGCGTGTTTTTCAGGAGATCGGCATTGTGGACGAGATCGCGGAGCATATCGCGGTCTTTCCACCGTCGGAGTTTTATGGCGTTGATGGGCAATTGATCAAACGTATCCATCAAGTTCCGGAGCCCTATCCATTAGGTTATATCCCCACGATGGTCTTCACGCAGCCGCCCGTCGAAGCTGCGTTGAGAGCGCATGCGGCGAAAAAGCCGAATGTCGAGATCGCCCTGGGGACTCGGCTGGTCGAATTTGATCGCGGGCAGGATGCCGCCATTGACCACGCGGGCGACGACGTTGGCACTCGCCCTGGCACAGCAAGCGGTGGCCGAACGCATGAAAAAATCACCGCGCATTTACGAGACGATACCGGGGTCGAGCGCACGGTGACGGCGGAGTACATGATCGGTTGCGATGGCGCATCCAGCACGGTCCGGAATCAATTGGGCATTCGCTACGAAGATCTGGTCTTTGACGAACCCTGGCTTGTCATCGACATGATGGTCAATGAATCGGGGCTGGCAAAACTACCTTCGACGGCGGTCCAATACTGTGAGCCGAGCCGTCCTGCGACGTACATCGTCGGGCCGGGTCGTCATCGTCGTTGGGAGATCATGCTGCAAGAGGATGAGGATCCGAAACACATGCAGCAAGAGGCACAGGTGTGGCAGTTGCTATCCCGGTGGCTGGCGCCTGAAGACGGCGTACTGTGGCGTGCGGCCAGCTACCGATTCCATGCGCTGGTGGCGAAGGAATGGCGTAAGGGCAATGTCTTTATCGCCGGTGATGCAGCGCATCAGCAGCCGCCCTTTATTGGTCAGGGCATGTGCCAGGGCGTACGGGACGTGGTCAACCTGTGCTGGAAGCTCAAGCAGGTCATTCGAGGCGAGGCACGAGATACCTTGCTGGATTCCTATCAGATCGAGCGCAGTACGCATGTTCGAACGCTCACTTCGCGGATCAAGGCGTTGGGGCAGGTTATTTGCGAACGTGATCTTGAAAAAGCCCGCCTAAGGGATGCGAGGCTGCTGGAAGAAGCGGGAGGGGTGATCAAGACGGTGACGCGTCAGGAAATCGTGCCACCGTTGCAAGCTGGCCTGCTATCAACGACGGATCACTTGGCGAACGGCACCTTGTTCCCGCAACCGCGTATCCGGCACGAAGGCAAGACGGCACTTTTTGACACGGTGATTGGGGACGGATGGCGGGTGGTGCTTGCGAACGATGAACCATTGCCGGCGTCACTGCGTACGTTGCTCTCGCAAAGGCATATTCGAATCGCGCAAGTATGCAAGGAACGTGAAAAGGTATCGGTCGAGGTGGAGGGTGAAACGCGTCGCGTCGTTGAGCTGGATCGTGTCTTGGAAAACTGGTTTGCCAAGCATGCCTGCACTGCGGCGATTGTACGCCCTGACCACTACGTTTATGGCGTTGCCGAGCATCCGAACGAACTGGTACCCATGCTTGAAGCGCTGTCATCCGTTATGTAGTTAGCCTTTCACGAGCGGCGCGCAGACGCCGCGAGAGGAACCGCTCCCGAGGAGGAGACAAATGGCTTTAATCAACGCGCGCGAAGAGCTTGCTCAAGCGCCCATAGGTGTCTTTCACTACAAGTTTGCAATACTTGTAGCCTTCATCATGTTTTTCGATGGCTATGATCTTTTCAATGCCGCGTATGTCATTCCGCTGGTACGCCAAACATGGCATCCGTCCGCGACATTGATCGGCATCATGTTATCGAGCGGCATTGCCGGTTTATCGATCGGATCCGTATTGCAAGGACTGCTTTCGGACCGATTTGGTCGCCGCAAGATCATGATCCTGGCGCTGTGGCTGCTTACTGTAGCAAGCCTTATACTCGCCACGATGGTAAGCGGTGCAATCGAGTTTGCCATTGCGCGACTCGTTTTAGGCACGGCGCTGGGGATGGTTACCCCGCTGGCCTTGACGTGCATCAATGAATGGGCGCCGCGCAAACAAGCGAATACCTATGCCACGTGGGTTTTTCAGTTTGGCTTTTCGGCTGGCGGCATTTTTGCAGGCATTGCCGGCATCACCTTGACGCATCGGTTCGGTTGGCAGTCTCTTTATTATATCGGGGGATTGTCGGCACTGGTCGCGCTCGCCGCAACGGCTTGGCTGCCAGAGTCGATTCAGTATCTGCTGCTTCACAACAATCCAGAGCGCGTGCGTAAATGGCTGACTATCGCGAGGCCGGATCGTAAGGATTCTTACGCCAATGCGGAGTTCTCGGTTATTAATCCTATTAGCCGGATTGGCTCGATTACGGATTTGCTGTCTCCGCTATATCGCCGCAATACTATCGTCCATTGGATCGTGGGGTTTCTGAGTCTCTTTTGTATCCATGGGCTAACGGGCTGGCTCCCGTCTCTGGTGATTGCAAGTGGCGCTGGGGTGAACTCCGCATTCGGTTACTGCACGCTGACGATGATCGCTTCCGTGTTCGGCGGTATCGGCATGGGATGGCTTGCCGATCGCTTGGGAAGCCGAATCCGCGCCATGATTATTGGCTATGTGATGGCTGCGGTGTCAATGGGTGCTCTAGGTTTTGCGTTGGGCCACGGCTTTGTCCTGCCAATGGTGGCGGCCACGGGGTTCTTCATTTTCGGTGCGCAGGCCGTGTTGAATAACTATCAGGCCATGAGCTATCGCACGGAAGTCCGCGGCACCGGGATGGGGGTTGCCGTGGGGTTGAATCGCGTCGGCGGTATTCTCGGCCCTGTGATCGTTGGTGCGATCGCGACGTTTAATTCGAGTGCGTGGATCACCTTCGCCGTATTTGCTCTCGCGCTATTGCTGGCTGCCATTATCATCTCATTGGGCAAAATTGAAATTGCCTCGCTGCCTTCCGATCAGATGGCCGTGGCGGCGAAAGCAGTCGCAAGCACTGATGCGACGCAGTCGACGGAACGCCACGACGCTACACCCGGTTGGAGAGCGGGTCATTAATTGAAGAAGTAGATAATTGCGGACGGGCGCCCAGGGTTGAGGTTGGCTGTGAACGGCGCTTGGTTTTTGAATGCGCTACGGCCTTTCGTTGTCAAGACCTCGTTATGAACACAAGACCTATTCCTAACGTCGCAGAGGCAATCAGCGCCGCCGCGCAGTAATACAACAGTGGTAAGCTCTGCTGTCCTAAACTTATCGGAAGCGAAAACGCGAAAAGAGCCGCGCCTTGCGTCAGCATATTCGCGGTGCCGCGCGAATGGCCAAGTGATGCCTGAGGCGCGAGCATTAGAAATCGCGCTTCTCCTCTCATTCGCACGATGGAAAAGGCGATACCTAACAGCCAATGTATCGCTGCCAAAAGCACCAACATTGTTGTAACTGGAACCAAAGCTAACAATACAGCCATTGCAAAAAGAACCGTGAGGTCAACAAAAACTGACGTCGAAGAACGTGACTGGCGGGCCGCAAGCCACGTGCTCGCTATTATCGAACCAACCGACCACGCAATTTCCAGCAACGAATATGACCATGCCTCGTTTCCACGTACAGCAACTCACGCTGCCTTTTGCATAGCCTCGTAATCGCACGGCCTGCAATATGCAATCGACGAATGGATGCGTTGACGATTGTAGAAGCCTTCAATCCAATCCACTACATCCAGCTTTGCTTGCCCCCGTGTTTCGTATCGATGTCGCGACGTTTGCTCCACTTTTAACGTCTTGAAGAAGCTTTCCATCGCCGCATTGTCCCACGCGTTTGCTCGCCGACTCATCGACATCGTTGCGCTAACTCCCGATAACGCCAGCTTGCGTAGTGGCTCCCGCTATCGGAATGCAGAATCAGCCCCGCACCGGGACGACGCTGCCAGTATGCCGCACGCAGCGCATTGCAAACAAGCTCGGCGTCGATATGCTCGGACATCGACCAGCCGACTATCCTCCGACTTCCCAAGTCCAATACAGCGGCCAGATATAACCAGCCCTCGCTTGTGGGCAGGTACGTTATGTCCGTTGCCCAAGCCTGATTCATATCCCAACCATCAAATCGGCGTGCCAGTACATTAGGTGCCACGGGCAGCCGGTGGGCCGAGTCCGTCGTTACTTTCCATGCTCTCTTGTACACGGGCCTTCGCCCCTGACGCACAAGGCTTCTACGCACTCGCTCAGCACTCGTTTTTATGCCGCTTGCGGCCAGCTCTTTCACCAGCCTGGGGCGACCGTAGGTGACGCGACTTCTCGCGTGTAGCGCCGCTATTTTCGCATCCAGCGCGGCACGTCGCCGTGCGCTTTTACTAGGCGCTCGCACACGCCATTGGCAGTATCCGCTGCGCGAGACGCTCAACACCCGACATAGCCGGCTGACATCGTATTGGTCGCGGTTAGCGTCGATCCATGCATACTTCACCGCGACCCCTTCGCGAAGCATGCCGTCGCTTTTGAGAGGCTCTCCACATCGAGTTTCGCGCTCGCCAACTCTTTGCCAAGCCGACTGATCTCGGCTTCCAGTTCCGATACACCTGGCTTGGCGCGACTCGCCAGCGTTGGTATGCTAGTCCCTGACGCAGCCCCTGCACGCTGCTGCTTACGCGCCCAGTTGCCGATCGTCGCAACCGGTACCCCAAGGCGACGCGCCGCCTCGTTATGCCCGACAGAATTTGCCAGCCTTACCGCTTGCGTTCGGAACTCCTCCGTGTAGCGACGATTCGGTACAGTCTTTTCGCCCATCTCGACCTCCGTTCAACAGATTATCTAACGTTTCTGCTGTACGTCGTTTCGAGGCAAGGTCAGACTTATGGTTGATTGCTGTTACTGAAGCGGCGTTTGCAGTGGGATTACTGGTGGGTAGCCTGTCACTGGTCAAGTGCGCCAACCATCGCCGGGGCCGACCAAACGTGGTGTTCGGAGGATTCCTGCTGGTGGGGTTCACCATGTCTGCCTGCGGCATCTTTAGCGATTTCTTCCACACCGAGCCGCGGTGGTTCGCCAGCGTGACGGTACTGCTGCTGTTCATCGGCGGTATCGGTCTGGTCATGGTCACAGTCAATACGTCCACCGTGCGGATGCTGGCCACACCAGACCATTACAGAAACCGGATTGGTTCGGCGACGTCTTTCATCTCCGGGATGGTCATTCCGTTTGGGACCTTGGTTGGTGGCGCGTTTTCAGGGGTGTTAGGCGTGAGCTACGCCATGGCGGTCCTGAGCCTGCTCATTATCCTGGCCGTTGTCCCGTGCATGTTCAGCGCGGTGCTGGTGCAGGTTCTGGGCATGCGTGATGAGCAGATAAAGAACGTCTACAAGGACTTTTACCCTGATGCTTTCCCGGGGACTGAAGGAGGTAACGATTAGTGACTGCCTCGACCGCCGCACCCATCACCGTAAACAACGCTCCGACGGTTCCCGCTTCTTTTTGGGATCACTTTGTTCGCCTCGCGCAAGACAAATCGCAGCCGGTGGTAATCGAGAAGGGCGCACTCGAACTGTTGATGCTAGAGGACGTTTTTCAACTGGCGAAAAACGTCGTTGCTTCGCAAGAGTAGGCATGTTCAGCCACGGCACTGCCTGAGACTTCTGTGAAAGCCCGATCAAGGTTTTGATGGCGTCAAAAGGCGGGCAGCACAGAGGTCCAGTACCGTCTTCAAGTCGCTGTACGAGGTTGCGCTGCCAATGCAAAGCGGCACTTTTGCTACCCCATCACCCCAGCAGCGCTGCCGCGATCTGCTGCGTAGGCACATCGGCCGCTAGCAGCAACCGCAGCAATACCCGCGCTTTTTGCGGGTTCAACCGTCCGGCGGGTAGCCCTTCCGCATGCGGCGTTACATGTCCGCCGCCGGTTCGTGTGGTGCGTACCACCGGCACGCCGGCATTGATCAATGCCGCTACGCGCGGCTTCCAGGTGTTTGGCAGCGAGCCGTTCCCCACGCAGGCAATCACCAAGCCAGCCGCGCCGCCTTGGACAGCCGCATCGATAAGATCGGTGCTCATGCCTTGATGGCCATAGAGAATGTCAACGCGCGGCAGTGGCGGCAATGCGTCGAGGTTAAAGGTCACCAGACCGGCCGGCCGCGCCGCTTCAAAGAAGAAGTGAGGGCGCAGGCCGATAAAGTAGCCGAGATACCCCGCCTCGCCACCATCGAAGGCGTCGGTCTGGTTCGCGTGCCGCTTGGTCGTATAGAACGCCGAGCCAATGCGGTCGGCCAGCACGATCATCGGTCCTCGTCCTGCGGCGTGAGGACTGGCAGCCAATGATACGCCCTGCAGCAGGTTCATTGGTCCGTCGGCGCTGACCGCTGTAGCAGGACGCATGGCGCCCACCAATACCACCGGTTTTGGTGATCGCACCGTCAATGCAAGCAAGAAGGCCGTCTCCTCTAGCGTGTCCGTGCCATGCGTGATGACCACGCCGTCCAGCTCCGGATCGGCCAATGCGCCATCAATCCGTTGCACGAGCTGCGTCAACTGCGCATCGCCGAGGTCCTTGCTGGACACATTGGCGAATTGCTCATAGCTGACGTTCGCCACGTCTGCCAGCTCCGGAATGGTTTCCAGCAGCGTGTCGATGCCCACGCCAACCGTGTAGCTGGCGGTTTCGGTGGCCGATGCGGCGCTGCTGGCGATGGTCCCACCGGTCGCGAGCACCAGCACGGCGGCACGACGCGACGGTGATGATGCCAACGCACTGTCGCTTTCTATGGCCGGTGGCATGTCGGCGGGGTAGGTCGCTGGCTTCTTGGACGCTGTGGCGCGCGAAGTCCGGCGCGGAACGGAAGGCTGCGCCGGCATGGCGATCCGGGTCGGCGCATTTGACGCCAGCACCGTCGATACGGCGTCACCGGTCACCTTCTTCTTGCCACTGCGTGTGGACGGGGCCTTGACGTCGTGCTTTCGATCCTTCGCTTTCTTGGCTTTCTTCTTCTTTGATGACATAAGTGGTTCCGATTGCCCGCCTTGCAAGCCCGCATCCTCGTCAGGCATGGTGATGGCGCGTTCGATGAATGCGTCGACAGCGTTGGGATGCAGATGGCCCCGTATTACCCAAATGCCGACCGCCCGGTTGCCGCGATCGGCACGGAGGGCCGAATCGCGATCATATTGCCACGTCGTACCCCGGGCCATGCCGCCTTTAAGCCAGCGCCAGCGCTGCGGCGTTACGAATGAACGGCTGCAGCGCGCCGGAGTAATCACTGGTCAACCCATAGTCCAGTGCAATTTTTCGCGCATCCATTGGACGAGCATTTACGCGCGATCGATATCGACCGCTCATTGCCCCTCGGCCCTGGCGTCTGCATGTCTTGTCTGTCGCGCTTGGATAGCGCGATGTCCTTTCGCGTGTTCCCGGTCGCGGATACCCCGCCGGATCGCCGACGGGGAACGTGCCGCATGCGTTCGACCGCCCTGGATGAGGGTTTTATGACATCATAACGGGCTATTATCGGGTGCCCGGGATGTGATTCCGTCGAAATTGCGTCAAAAGCGGACAATTGCAAGGTGTTGTCGGCTGAACGTCAGCAATAAGGCGGCGCTTGCCGAGCCATCCATCTCATCGATGCCACCCCGGACACGATTCTTACCCTGACGAAGGCTGCTATGCTGTTTCATCCTGATTTCAATCCAATCGCGATCCAGCTCGGGCCGTTGGCAATCCGCTGGTATGGCCTGATGTACTTGCTGGCGTTCGTCCTCGGCGTGGTCGTGTTGCGGCTTCGTCTGAAGCAGCCGCAAATAGCGTCCCAGGGATGGGATAAGCGCGACATCGACGATCTGCTGTTCTATGCAGTGTTGGGAGTGATCCTCGGCGGCCGGATCGGCTATATCTTGTTCTACAAGGCTGATTATTATTTCGCGAACCCCGCCGCGATTTTTCGGGTGTGGGAGGGCGGCATGTCATTCCACGGTGGGTTCCTTGGCGTTGCCCTGGCCATGTGGTTGTTCAGCCGGAGCCGGAAGCGTCCGCTGCTGCAAGTGACCGATTATTTGGCGCCGGCCGTGCCACTTGGCATTGCGGCGGGGCGTTTCGGCAATTTCATCAACGGTGAGCTATGGGGGCGGGTGACAAGCCCGTCCTTGCCATGGGGCATGATGTTCCCGCAGGCAGCGGGGGAAGATCGTCAATGGATGATGACCCACGCGGCCGAGGCGGCAGCGAAAGGGCTGAACGCGGTCTATCCGATCCACGGCTTGCTGCCGCGTCATCCCTCCGAATTGTACGAAATGGCGCTGGAAGGCTTTATCCTGTTTGCCGTCATGTGGCTGTTCTCACGCAAGCCGCGCCCCATGGGCGCGGTGACTGGCGTGTTCATCGTCGGTTATGGCATTGCACGGTGCCTGGTCGAGTTCACGCGCCAACCGGATGATTTCCTCGGATTGCTGGCACTTGGTCTGTCCATGGGGCAGTGGTTGTCCATCCCGATGATCTTGTTCGGTATCGGCATGATCATCTGGGCTTTCAAACGAAATAAGCCCCTTCCTGCGGGTCAGTCCGTTTAAGCGGGCAGCGGGGAGCGCGATGCTCCACCGCATCGGCTGACGTGACCATTGTGGAATGGGCGCTGCTGGTCAAGGGCCTGGCGTTTCACCGCGCAGCGCTCAGGGCACCATCTGAACACTCCCGTTGACGTCCACTGTCACCGTGGTCGTCCCTGCCTCCACCGGTACCGCACTCATCTTTGCCATCGGCGCTGCCGCCATCGACATCATGGCGATACGCGGTTGGCGGATGTTGCCACTATGCCCCAGTTGCACCTCGCGGATCGAGAACCCGTGATAGCCGAAGGCCTTAGCGGCCGCCTCGGCCTTTTGCCGGAATGCAGCGATGGCGACGTCCGTCAGTCGGGATTCGGCTTGCTGCCGCTTGGTGCGCGACAAAGAGAACGACACATCTGCAACCTGCATCTGGTCACCGAGATCACCCGCGAGCTTTGATGCCGCGGCAAAGTCTTGGGATTCCAATATCAATTCGCTTCGTCCCCGCCAGGCGACAATTTTGCCGTCACGATCAGTCGATGGGGAAATGGAAAACGAGCCGGTGCTGACCTTGACGGATGACTGCGACCTTGACTTGTCAAGCGCTGCCTGCGTTTGCTGATTCAACTGCCGTGCAACGGTGGCGGAGTCATTGCCCTGTCGTTCCGAGAACAAAGTGATGCGGATTTCATCGGCGGGCACGTCGTCACTGGCCGAGGCGTCAAGCTGTAGTACCCCCGACGGTGGCGATTGCAGGGTGGACTGAGCATGTGCAATCCGCGGCGCCGCGAGCAGTGCGATACTTATCGCGCCGATACCAGCCATTGCACACAGCGCCGTGGCGATGCGGGACGCGCTGACGGTATCCATCGCCTTGTAGACAGGAACGGACAGTGCAGCCGACGTGGCTGCCGGCGCCTGTGGTCTGATGGGGGAACGCGATGCGATCATGGATTGTCGTCTCCTGTATGGATGGTCCATGATAAACCGCCTCGTGCAAATCGACCTTCGGGTTTTACGCGGGAAAAGTAAGGACTACGTATTAATTGCTAAAAAACAAAAAGCGGCATGAGCCAACGCTCATGCCGCCACCAGAGCGCGATATCGATAATCGATCGATATCGCCAATAAGATCCCCGCCTTAGCCGCTTGGCCGGCATCCTGAACCGGAGTTCAAGATCGGCCGCAGTAAGAAACGCTTCGGGTTCGTCAGACAGAGTGACGCTCACGCCCGCATTTCAATGTCCCGCGACCTGTGCTGAGTAAGCATTGGTTCAAGGAATTTATGACCATCGCGAACCAGGCAGGGAAACCGTAAAATCTGTGTTGCCACGCAGATGAGCACTGTTGCTGTTCCTCTGCGTTTCATTCATTAACCGCTTTTCATCGTCGTTTGTCAACCTCCGTGCAGCCTATATCGACGATTTCTTCAAACCGATGCTACATCGTCACAGAACACACTTTTAGCGTCCAAAGTACGTAAATTTATCGCGACCACAGTATGGATCGACAAATTCATTGTGCCATAAGCGAACGTTCGATGCATGCTGAGCCCCTGACTTCAGGCCATTGTGCCGATCCGTTGCAGGCATACATCGGCAGCGCAACGTGCCGTGCTTGTCTGTCAATGTCCCGCATCTCGTATGAAGATAGGCGCTGATCGGCGATGCCGCAAGGGCCGATCGCGAATATATTTTCGATGTCCGGGTGCAGGCTGCCGTTACGTTATTGCATTGCCGCGCGGGACACGGCGTTATCGATGTCGGTGTTCATCCGTTGCAACGCCGCACGGATCTGCTCCGCGGGAAACGCTTCGCCGTGTCGCACGCTTTCTTGCAGATTCATCAGCTCGGACGCGATGCTTAGAGCGGCCATCACGGCCAATCGGTCCGTGCCGCGGATGGCGCTGTTTTCACGCACTTTGTGCATTTCCGAGTCGACCCGTGCAACGGCGGCACGCAAGATGGGCTCCGTTTCAGGTGAACAGGCAAGCCGGTAGCTTTGCCCCAGGATCTTGACTTCGATCTGCTTAGCGGCCATAGGATTCTCCCTCCACATGCGGCTCTTGTTCGGCCATTACCTCGGCGCCTGCCGCGTCGTGATGGTGCGTGTTGCCGTCCGCTCGCGCGTCGGCACCATCCTGCTGCGCCGCGTTCCGGTCTCGGGGGGGCGGCAGCTTTTCGAGGATGGCGTTTAATTTGACCTGCGCATCCTCGATCTTGGCGAGCAACGTGTCCCGTTCCTGTCGCAGGGCGTCGCGCTCGGCGCGCAACGCATGATTGGCGGTCAGGGCCTCATCGCGTTCGACACGCATGCGGTTTAACTGTGTCTCACGGTCTCCTAGCGTCTGGCGATTGGAATCGACCAGACGCAGAAGTCGCGTAATTTTCTCGGATAGTGAATCGAGTTCGTTCAACATGGTGAGCGGGTCCTCAGAATTCCGGGCATTTTAACCCGGAACACGGACCATACCGAAACACGGTTGCAGGTTGTTTCGAATTGTTCTGTCGGATGGGGCACCGGGGGTATCCGAGGCGTCCTGTTTCCCCTCACTCACGGGTGGGGAGCCGCCGTTTCTGGGGCGAACCAGGGGATCGGCGTCCCTCTCACGTTTTCTGCTCCAGGCAGGCGACGGGACACGCCCATTAGCCATTACCCTCGATTGCACGGGACGACCATGCACACGACTGTCCACTTCAACGATAATAGGGTTTCGTTCGGACTACGGGAGACGTCATGTCGGTCATTGCGGTCGTGAATCCTAAGGGCGGAGCAGGCAAAAGTACGTTGGCAACAAATTTGGCGGGCCATTTTGCGGCAAACGGCGAGTGGACGGCCTTGGGGGATATAGATCCGCAACGCTCGTCTCACGGCTGGCTCGACATACGCTCTCCCATGCTGCCTGCCATCGAACGGTGGGAGCTGGATGTCGACGCGCCGGCCCGCCCTCCGAAAGGCATCGAATTTGCGGTACTCGATACGCCCGCGGGTCTAAGCGGCCCAGTTCTGCATCAGGTGGCAAGCATTGCCGACAAATTGATCGTGCCGCTCCAGGCGTCGATTTTCGATATCTTCGCGACGCAGGCTTTTCTGCAGACGCTGGCGGAGGATAAGATGCTGAAACGGCGTCACACGCAGATCGGCATCGTCGGCATGCGCGTGGACCAGCGCACAAAGGCCGCCGACGAGTTGCATCGCTTTGTAAAGGGCCTGGGCATCACGGTGCTGGGAGATTTGCGCGACACGCAGAATTACGTGCAGATCGCGGCACATGGCCGGTCTATTTGGGACGTCGCGCCCAGCCGCGTCGAGAAGGACGTCGCGCAGTGGACGTCGATCATCGACTGGGTACGCGCTAAAAGCGCGTGATCACGCCCAAAATGCCTCGATGGATCGAGGAAGGCCCGTGATTGGTGCAAAAACGCGATGTCGATCCAAAGACGGCCGGCAGATCACCGTTGATCAACCGGGCGCCGATTGGAGCGGCACGTGACCGCGCGTCTCCTTGATCTTGTTGTCCGCGTCGACAAACACCAGATGCGGTGTGACGCCGGCTTGGACGTCTTTCTCATGGATCATGGCAAACGCGGCGATGATCACCAGGTCGCCAATTTCCGCGCGCCGCGCCGCCGATCCATTCAGCGAGATCATGCCGCTACCGCGTTCGCCACGGATGGCATACGTCGTGAAACGTTCGCCATTATTGATGTTCCAGATGTCGATCTGCTCGTTTTCGGCGATATTGGATGCTTCCAACAAGTCTTCATCGATCGCGCACGACCCTTCGTAATGCAGCTCGCACTGCGTGACGGTGGCACGGTGGATCTTCGACTTCAACATTGTACGAAACATGTTGGTTCAGATTTCCAGATTGTCGATTAAACGGGTGCCGCCCAATTTCGCGGCCGCGAGCACCACCAGGGATTCGGCCGTTGCCGCATGTGCAATGTCATCGGTCTGCGGGGCCCTCAAGTCCGCACGGCGTCGGATGGCGATGTAGTCCGGCTGCCAACCGGTACCTTGCAACGCCGTGCGTGCCTTTGCCTCGAGCGCCCCCAGGTCTTGCTCGCCCGCCCGCACGCTGGCGCGTATTTCGGAGAGCAACGCGTACAGGCGCGGTGCCTCGGCGCGGTCCGCCGCGCTCAGGAAGCGGTTGCGTGACGACAGCGCCAGACCGTCGGTGTCGCGTACCGTCTCCGCCGCGATGATATCGGTGGGCAGCGCGAACTGCTGTGCGAGCTTGCGTACGATCATCAGTTGCTGGTAATCCTTCTTGCCGAACACCGCCACACGGGGATTGACGCAACTGAACAGCTTCATCACGACCGTGCAGACGCCGGCAAAGAAGCCCGGACGGAACTCGCCTTCGAGAATGCCGCCGAGATCCGACGGCGGATGCACGCGATATTCCTGCGGCTCTGGATACAGGTCCGACTCGGTGGGGGCAAACAACACGTAGACGTTCTCGCTTTGCAGCTTCTCGATGTCTTCCTGCAACGTACGCGGATAGCGGTCGAAATCCTCGTTCGGGCCAAATTGCAGCCGGTTCACGAAAATACTGGCGACCACGGGGTCCCCATGCTGGCGTGCCTGACGCATTAGCGTCAGATGACCTTCATGCAGATTGCCCATCGTCGGCACGAAGGCAATGCGCGTCTGTCCGCGCAAATGGTCGCGCAATTCGTGAATCGAACTAATGACTTTCATGGTGCGGCACGGTCTCCTAGCGTCCGGCGCGATGCCTGCGGCGACATCGCGGTCAATGGTGTCTTTTCAGCCTTGTCAGTGTGGTACAACACACCAAAACACGGAAACGCCGGTTTGACGTATCGCGCGATTGTAGTGCATTCAGCCAAACTAGACAGGCGATCAGGCGCACCACCGACTCGCGCCGGTATCAGAGACGGGTTTCGAAGGGGGGCGATTAGCTCGGCGCGTAGGCCAAGCGTACGTAAATCGGGGCGTACGGTGCGGCTTGTGTCACTTGTAACAACGATTCCCGAGTCAATTCCAACATGGCGATGAAATTGACCACCACCACCGGCACGCCTTCCTGAATATCGAACAGCTCGGTAAATTCCATGAACTGGCGATCTTGCAGCTTGCGCAGCATCAAACTCATATGCTCGCGAACCGATAGGGCTTCCCGTGTGATCTTGTGGTGAGCGACCAGGCGTGCACGCCGGAACAGATCACGAAATGCGGCTGCGAGGTCGTCGGCATCGACGTCCGGCCAGCGCGTGACCAGGCTTTCCTCGACATAGACCTGCGCCTGACGGAAGTCACGTCCGTGCTGTGGCAATTGATCCAGCTGGTGCGCCGCCAGCTTCATTTGCTCGTATTCCAGCAGGCGGCGTACCAATTCCGCTCTGGGATCGGCTACTTCTTCATTGCTGTCGGCCTTCTTCACCGGAAGCAGCATGCGCGATTTGATCTCGATCAACATGGCGGCCATCAGCAGATAGTCCGACGCCAATTCGAGGTTATGTTTGCGGATTTCATCAACATATCCGAGGTATTGCCGCGTCACGTCGGCCATCGGAATGTCGAGCACGTTCAGGTTCTGCTTGCGAATCAGGTACAACAATAGATCCAGCGGTCCTTCGAAGCTTTCCAAAAACACTTCGAGGGCTTGCGGCGGGATGTACAGATCCTGAGGCAGTTTGAACAACGGCTCGCCGTACAGGCGCGCGAAGGCCACGCCGTCGATCACGTCGGGAGTGGAGTCGGTCGCGCCAGGCGCTACCGCCAGCGGACCCGCTGCCGCGGCATCCCTATCCTGCGATGGTCGGCTGCAGCTGCCGGGCGCGACCGGTCCACCGGACACCAGGTCCGGTGGGATCGATGCCGTCATGTCAGATGTTCTGGTAGTACACGTACGGCGTCTGCTTCACGCGCGCATGTGTATCAGCGGCGCGTTGCGCCAGATCGATCGGCTTCTTGTCCCACAACAAGGCGCGGCCGGTTTGCTGCTCCTTGTCGAGTTCGGGATGGGTTGCCTTCAATTCGTTGAGGAATTCTGTGACTTCGGACTTGTACATGGTCGATACAGGATGCAGGCCTGAGTGGCGGGCGCGGCGGCCCGGGGCGGCAAAACGCCGGGGCTTTCGTGACACCCGAGTATGACCGTATTTTAGCCTAAGCGCGGGCATTATCGCCTTACGCTGGCGGGAAATGCGCGCGCTGTGCATTGATTGCCCGGCCGGTTGCCGCTGTCGGCCGCCCCGAATATGCTGGTTGGACACGTCGTGAAGGGCGACAGTGGTGTCCGGTTTGTGGTCAAATAATCGCGAGTGAGATGCGCTGCCGTTGTCGGGGGCGTGGCAATGACGCAGCAATGCAGCAACGGAGGGTGTGTTTGGGGGGGCGACGACAGTGGATCACCGCGGCCATGTGGCCATTGCCCGTGCGCCTGGCGCCGTCTGGCTGGGCAGCGTGCGTCTGGCGACGGATCAGGCCGAGCGGTCGCGCGTCTGACGCGGGGGCGCGGTCGGGCGTGAGGAGAGTCCATATCAGGTTGCTGGCCCTCTGTTTCGCTTACGCTCCGGCTGCCTGGGCAAACTACGACGTTGACATCGTTGCCCCGCATTCGTTGAAAAAACTGCTGAAACAAAATCTCAACTTATCGCGATTTTCAAAGCGCAAGGACATTGACGCCGAGCAACTGCGTTTCCTGGTCACCGCCGCGCCGCAGCAGGCTCGTGAGCTGGTGCAGACGCGGGGTTACTTCACGCCGGTCATCTCGACGGACTTGCGCACCGACGACGGCAAGTCGTCGGTCACCTTGCGCGTGGCGCCGGGACCGCAGACCACCGTATCCGAGGTAAACCTGTCATTCACTGGAGCGGTGCAGACGGAGGCGCCTGATCGTGCGTTGGCCGCCCGGGTGGCATGGCCCCTGAAACCGGGCGATCCGTTTTCCCAATCGTCGTGGGACGATGCCAAAAAGGCTTCGTTGACGGTGCTGCAGGCCAAGCGGTACCTCGGCGCACGCATCGTGCATTCCGAAGCGAAGATCGATCCGCGGACTCATACGGCGGTGTTGAACGTGGAGTACGGCAGCGGGCCGACCTTCCATCTTGGCCCGATCAAGGTGAACGGCGTCAAACGCTATCCGGAATTCATCGTCGACCACGTGAATCCGCTGCACGAAGGTGAAATCTACGATGCCACGCGCATCCAGACGCTACAGCGTCAGATTCAGAACACGCCGTATTACGCCAGCGTGGCCGTGGATGTCGCCGCAGATCCGGCGCAAGCGGCCGCGGCGCCGGTGTCGGTCAGTCTGAATGAATACCAGTTCCATAGCGTGCGTGCCGGCGTTGGTTATACAACGGACCGGGGGGCGCGCGTGGAGGGCGCCTATTCCTATAACAACGTCTTCAACCGGGCGTATGTGTTCACGATCACGGGGCGCCTGGAGCAAAAGAGCCAATACGGCTCGGTTCAATTGTCGATGCCGCCGGACAGTAAGGGGTACACCAACAGCGCGCTTGCGTCCTATACCCGTACTGATACGGAAGGGACGGTGATCTACAGCTTGCGCACGGGTTTCCAGCGGACCCGGTCGCTGCAGTTTTATGACTATTCCTATTCGTTGCTCTACTACCAGGATCGGTTGGAGCAGAATTCCGGTCCGCCCACGGTCAGTCGGGCGCTGTTGCCCGCGTGGGCCTGGGCGCGGCGCAACGTCGATGATCCAATGTTCCCGCGAAGCGGTAACCTGATCGGCGCCGAGGCGGGTTTCGCGGTCAAGGGGGCGCTGTCCGACGCCACGTTCCTGCGCCTGTACGCGCATGGGCGCCAGTATGTCCCACTCGGAAGGCGTGATCTGTTGCTGTTTCGGGCGGAGTTGGGCGGGGTATTTTCCAATGCGCCTTCCTATCGGATTCCGGCAACGCTGCTGTTTCGCACCGGTGGCGCCACCTCGGTACGGGGTTATGGATACGACAGCATCGGTAACGATGTGGCAGGGAGTGTGCTGCCGACGAAATACCTGATCACCGGCGGCGTCGAGTATCAACATTGGTTCTCCCACGATTGGGGCGCGGCCGTGTTTTACGATGTCGGCACGGCAAGCGATACCTGGGACGAGCGGCGTTTTTACCAGGGGGTTGGCATAGGCGCACGCTGGCGCAGCCCCGTCGGACCGCTGAACGTCGACGTGGGATACGGCATACAAAACCGGAGCATCCGGCCTTACCTGACGCTTGGCGTCGCGTTCTGAGGGCGCAGCATGGAACCGACGACAGCACGCGCAGCGCACCCGAGCACGGTGCCACCGCCTGACGGCAATGCGGCAGGGAGCGCCGCTTCGGTCGGCAGCCGCTTGCATGGCGGCAACGAGGCGATGGACCTGAATGCGGCAGGTGAGGGTGCGCGTGTCGCGCAAGCCGCGCCTGCAGGTGGGCAGGGCGGGGGCAATGGGGACGGGAGCGGCAAGCCGCCACGTCGTCGGGGCTGGCAGCGCGGCGGGCGGGTGCTGCTATGGCTGGTCGCCGTTATCTTCATCGTGGTGGTGGCGCTGGCGGGCACGCTTGCGTGGGTTGTACACACCGATACGGGCACCCGAACGGCCTGGCGCATCGCCACGTACGTGCTGAAAGGCCGTCTGTCCGGCGTCCTCGATGGCGGCGCGCTGCAAAACGGCATCCGCATGCATGATGTGCGCTGGCATAGCGGTGCGACCGACATCCGGATCGATCGATTGGCGGGCCGCTGGAGGCTACACCGTGTCGCCGACGCCCCGGCATTGCCCATCATCGCTGCGCCGCCGGTGCCCGCACCGATGCCGGCATCGGGCGTCGCGACGTCCGCCGCCTCATCCGTTGTCGCCGCATCGACCGTGGGAGCGCCGTCTACCAGCGGCGACACGGCATTGTCCACGGGGAACGGTGCATTCCCAAAGGCGGCGGGGACGGCATCGCCGGGTCATTTGCCACACTGGCGTTTCACCGTCGATTACCTGCGGGTGGGTACCGTCGATGTGCGGACCGGACCGTCAAGCGGCGACGCCTCCTCCTCCTTGACGATGCCGACGTCGCTGCGTTCTCCATTGCAGTTCGAGGTACGGGATGTCCGAGTGGAACGGATCGCGCTGCATGGCGGTGGGGACGAGACCGACATCGACGAACTGGCGTTGCAGGGTGCCAGTGATGGTCGCCACCACGCGATGGTCTTGCAGGGCGTTCGTACCCCATACGGTACGGCGACGGCGGGACTGGCGATCGATGGTGTCGCGCCATTCGCATTGCACGGTGATCTGCGCATCGCCACGAATGTGAAAACACAGGCCGTGACGGCAAACGCAACTCTGTCCGGCAACCTGGAAGCACTGAAGGTTCATCTCGACGCGACAGGCTATAAACTGGCGGCGCGTGCCGATATCGAGGCCAGTCCGTTTGCGGCGGTGCCGTTCCGGACCGTGTCGATCGCCGCCGACCATATCGATCCCTCAGTGCTCAGTGCCGGTGCCCCATCCGCTGATCTGCGCGTCCGTGCGCTATTGTCGCCAGTAGCGTCGGACCCACCAGCAGGACCAGCAGCATCGGGCGCGGCAAGCGGCGCGGCGGCCGCGGCACCGACAACCGCGTCGACGGTGGCGTCTAACGCAGCATCGCCCGTGGCGTCGGCAGTGACGCCCAACGTGGCGTCTAGCGCAGCGGCCTCGCCGGCAGCGCGTCGGGCGGCCGTGTCAGGGCTCGTCGTGGCGGGGACGATCGATATCGACAATGCGATCCCAGGTCGAATCGATGCACAGCGCTTGCCCTTCGTCAGCGCGCATGCCCGCGTGCAGCTCGACGCCACGCGGCAGGTCATCGACGCGCTGCGCATCGCATTGCTCGATGACGCATCGATCACTGGCAGCGGCCAGTATGCGCAAGGCAAGGGGCAACTGGACCTGCGCGTGTCCCGTCTTGATCTGCATGCGGTCCATTCCGCCCTGCGACGGACAGCACTTGGCGGCGATATCGGTGTGCGCCTCGACGGCGCGCAACAAAACGTGACACTGCAACTCGCGGACCCGCACGCGCGCATCGCGTTGCGAGGGACGGTCAAGGCCACGGCGACGCAGACGATGTTCGATGCCGTGCGGCTCAATGCCGGCGATGGCGAATTGCGGCTTGATGGCACCCTCGGCCGCGATGCCGACGCGAAGTTCGCGCTAAAAGGCACGTTGCATGACGTCGATCCGCTGGCCCTGCTCGACGATCGCGCCACGACCCAGGGTGCAACGCCCGCGCGGCGCGCGCGGGGAGCCTCCGGACGTGTCACCAACGGCGACACCGGTATTGCGCGTCGCGGCGACGGCACGGCCAAGACCGCGAGTGAAAGACAAGGGGATTCGACGACGCGTGCTGCCCACCGAACGACGACTGCGGCAAAAACCACCGCGCCGATCGGCACATCCGTTTCAACAGGGGGGAAGCGCATCCAGGCCCGGGTGTCCGGTAAATTCGACGTCACCGGCCGGCTTGCGCCCACCCTGGCGGCGCGAATCGCCTTTGCTCTGGGCGACAGCGAGTACAACGGCTTGCCGCTCACCGGCGACGGCACCGTGCAATTGGCGGGTTCCCGTCTGTTGCCGAGTCGCGCCCATCTCTCCGTGGCAGGCAATCTGGTGGATTTGAACGGCAGCTTTGGCGCGCGGGGCGATCGCCTGGCCTTTCGCGTCGACGCCCCGGATATCAGCAGGCTCGGTTTTGGCCTTTCGGGCGCGGTGCAGGCACAAGGTGATGTGACGGGTTCGATCGCGCATCCCGATGTCACCGCGCGCTATGATGCGTCCCATCTGGTTTTCGGTACCATCAGCGCGCAACGGGCCCATGGACAGGCGGAGTTGCGTGATGGCGCGAATGGCGCATTGAACCTCTCGGTGGACGGTAGCGATATCGATGCACCGGGTGTGACGTTGCAGACGTTGAGCGCACGCATTGCCGGTACGCGTGCAAAGCACACGATCGACGCCACGATGCACGGCTCCGTGCATGGCAATCTCATCGATGCCAGCATCGCCGCGCAAGGTGGCCTGTTCGATGCGGCCCCCACACGCCAAGGCAAGGCGACGCCTGCGCGTCGCGACGCGCAGGACAAACCGACGGAAGGGACAGCCCGTGCGGCCGACACGTCCGTATCCGCGTCGTCATCCGGCGGCGGGATGGGCTGGCGCGGCACGATCAGTCGACTCGAGAATCGGGGCACGCCGGCCATTGCCCTTGCGGCACCTGTCAGTGTGGTGGCCGCACCAGGCGACATCGAGTTGGGGCGGACGCAGATGACGCTCGAAGGCGCCACCATCGACATTCAAAGCCTGTTCTATCGTGCCGGCCAGATCCGCTCGGCCGGCCGTGTCGCCAGTATCGATGTGGGTCGATTGCTGGCGTTGCAGGCGCAGATGACTGACCAGCCAGCGCCCCAGAATCTCACCGACCTGGTCTTCGATGGCGATTGGAACCTGTCGCTCGCGGATACCGCCAGCGGCTATCTCCAACTCCAGCGTCGTAGTGGTGATATCCAGATTACGACAGGACAAGGTCGTGCCGGGCTGGGCCTCGAGCAACTGCGCGCTCGCGTGGATTTTACAGGGGCGCGCCAGGCGCACTTGACCGTTCAGGCCAACGCCGCGCGCATCGGGCAGGTGAGTGCCGACTTGCACGCCGGTCTCGTGGTGGAAGACGGCATGCTGACTGTGGGACCGGACTCGGCGCTATCGGGCACCGTGACGGGGGATGTGCCGTCGTTGCGGACGACCGGCGGCCTGCTTGGACCCGCCTATCTGTTCGATGGTGCGTTGGCGTTGCGGCTGCAGGTTGCCGGCACGTTCGGCAAGCCCCGGTTGTCGGGCTCGCTGAAGGGCAGCCAGTTGAATGCCCAGTTGCTCGACCAGGGTGTGCAGTTGCGCGATGGCGTCATCGATATCGGTATCGACGAGAATCTGATGACGTTCCGGCAAGTGGTCTTTCACGGTAGCAGCGGCACACTGCGGGCCACCGGCCAGGTGCGCCTGGACGCGGATGATCCCACGATCGCGGCGAAGATCGTCGCAGACAAGCTCGAACTGTTCGGAACACCGGATAGGCAACTGCAACTGTCCGGACAGGCCTCGCTTGAAAATGCAGGTCCGGAGGGCGGCGTCGCGGTTGATGGCAAGTTCGTCGTCGATCACGCCCTGTTCGATCTGCCGGAATCATCGGCGCCTTCGCTGGGAGACGATGTGGTGATCGTCCGGTCGAACGGGCAGCCTACGCCCGCGGTCCCGAAAAAGGGCGTGCCGGGCGCTGAAAAACCGGTGGGTAAGTACGCGCCACGCGCCAATATATCGATTGATCTGGGGCATAATTTCCGATTCCGAGGTGAAGGCGCGGATCTCGGTTTGACGGGCGGCCTGACGGTGGTCAGTGCGCCAAACGTTCCGCTGTCCGCGCAGGGATCGGTCAATGTGGCGAACGGCTCGACGTATACGGCATTTGGCCGGAAGCTGAATATCGAGACAGGCTTTTTTACGTTCAACGGGCCGATCGATAATCCGTCGATCAACCTGCTGGCGATGCGTCGGAACCAGGAAGTGGAAGCGGGCGTGCGCGTGCGCGGAACGTTACGGGCGCCCGATGCCCAATTGGTGTCGGAGCCGAGTGTACCCGACAACGAGAAGCTCTCCTGGCTGCTGTTCGGCCATGGCACGGACTCCGGCCAGAATCTCGGTCAACAGAATACCGTCGACGCCGCGCTGGCACTGCTGGGTAGCGCCGGAGGCAAGCGGATCGCGCAGACCGTGGGCCTCGACGAATTCACGATCGGGTCAAGCGATTCGGGCCTGACCGATGCCCAGGTCGTCCAAGTCGCGAAGGCCTTGAACGAACACTTCGTCCTGGGCTACGAGCAGGCGCTGCAATCCACGGGGTCCCTGTTCAAGTTGACTTGGCTGTTAAGCCGCAGTTGGTCCGTGGCCCTGCAGGCCGGCACTTACAACGGTGTCTTCCTGCTTTACGTTCACCGTTTCGACTGACGGTGCGGGAGGCGAGACAGCAGCGCGATGCGTCGACGCCTGTTCATTGGCCGTATCGAAGTATCGCTCCCGGTCCCGATCAGCCGATGCGCATGCCCGGCTGCGCGCCGGAATCTGGTTCGAGAACCCACAAGCCGCGCCCTTCAGCCGGTTGGTCCTTGCTGCCCGCCGCCGAGAGCACCATGCCTTCGGACACGCCGAACTTCATCTTGCGCGGCGCCAGATTCGCAACGACCACCGTCAAGCGACCAACTAGTTCTTCCGGCTTGTAAGCGGACTGGATGCCGGAGAATACGTTGCGCAGGCGACCCTCGTTCAGGTCCAGGGACAGTTGCAGCAGCTTCGTCGATCCCTCCACGGCCTTGCAATCGACGATGCGCGCCACGCGCAGGTCGACGCGGGCAAAGTCATCGATCGTGATGTACGCGTCGCCTTGCTCACCGCTATCGGCGGATGGTGCCGGTTTGGTCTTGTCGCCGTTGCTGGCGGATTTTGCCTCGGACTTCGCGTTCTTCGCCGACGTTGTATCTGTCGCCGCACCCTCGGACGTCAGGGAATCCCGGTTGGCCGCCAGCAACTTCTCGATCTGCTTGATGTCCACGCGTGTGGTCAGGTGCTTGTAGGGCGACACCGGCTGCGATGATGACAGCGGTTGTGTCACCGCGGCCCAGGTCAGCGGCGCCACGCCGAGCATCTGCTCGACCGCGGCCGCAATCGTCGGCACCACCGGCTTTAAACCGATCGTCAGCAGCCGGAACGCTTCCAGGCTGATGCTGCAAGTCTCATGCAACGCGGCGGCCTGCGTTTCGTCCTTTGCCTGTTCCCATGGTTTCGCGCCATCGACGAAGCCATTGACGGTATCCGCCAACTCCATGACCAGACGGATTGCGCGGCTGTATTCGCGCGCTTCGTAATGTGTGGCCACCTGTGGAATGCCGGCGCGCAGTTTTTCCAGCAAAGGATGCGACATCACCGTGTCGAGCACCTTGCCGTCAAAGCGCTTGACGAGGAAATTCGCGGTACGGCTGGCGATATTGACGTATTTGCCGACAATGTCGCTATTGACACGGGCAATGAAATCTTCGAGGTTCAGGTCGATGTCTTCCACCGCGCTGTTCAGCTTTGCCGCGAAGTAATAACGCAGCCAGTCCGGGTTCAGGCCCGTATCGATAAAGCTGCTGGCGGTGATGAACGTGCCGCGCGATTTCGACATCTTCTGGCCATCGACAGTCAGAAAGCCATGGGCGAACACATTGGTCGGTGTGCGATGGCCCGAGAACTGCAGCATGGCGGGCCAGAACAGCGTATGGAAGCGCAGGATGTCCTTGCCGATAAAGTGATATTGCTCGGTAGTGCTGTCCGGGCGTACCCACTCATCGAAGTTCAGACCGCGCTGCGCGCACAGATTCTTGAAGCTGGCGTAATAGCCGAGCGGCGCGTCCACCCAGACGTAGAAATACTTGCCGGGCGCATCCGGAATCTCGAAGCCGAAATAGGGCGCGTCACGAGAGATATCCCAGTCGCCGAGCTTGTTGTCGCCATCCTCGCCGAGCCATTCGCGCATCTTGTTCGTCGCTTCGGGCTGGGCCAGCTTGCCGACCCATTCACGCAGGAAGGATTCACAGCGCGGATCGGACAGCGTGAAGAAGTAATGGGTCGATGTCTTGCGTACGGGCGTGGCGCCCGAGACCACGGAGTACGGGTCTTTCAGTTCGGTCGGGTCGTAGGTCGAGCCACAGACTTCGCAAGAGTCACCGTACTGGTCCTTCGCCGCGCAGACAGGGCAGGTGCCCTTGATGTAGCGGTCCGGCAGAAACATCGCGCGCACCGGATCGAAAAATTGCTCGATGTCCCGCGTCTGAATCAGGCCGGCATCCCGAAGCGCCAGATAGGTGCGCTCCGACAAGGCCTTGTTTTCCGGGGAGTCGGTCGTGTAGAAATTGTCAAACGAGATACCGAAGTCGTCGAAATCGCGCTTGTGCTCGGTCCAGACCCGCTCGATCAACTGCTTGGGCGTCAGGCCTTCCTTTTCCGCGCGGAGCATCACCGGCGTGCCATGCGTGTCGTCGGCGCCGCAGTAATAGACCTCGTGACCATGCATCCGATGCATCCGGACCCAGACATCGGTCTGGATGTATTCGACCAGATGGCCGATATGAATCGGGCCGTTGGCATAAGGCAGAGCGGAGGTGACGAGCAGGCGGCGGGAAGCGTTGGCTGACATAGGACGTTGGAAAGAGTTCGGTACAGGCTAAGCCCCCGATTCTAACAGTCCGCGCCAAAAAGACCGGGGCAGAACGCCCCGGAGCAACAACGACAAGAGGAGAATGGCACGCTACGGTCAGGCACCGTCACATGCCATCAAGTCAGACAGGCGCAATGCCAGAGAGTTCGCGGTTTTTCTTAAAAAACTACGTTGACCTCTTTCTCGCTCTATGTCGCGCAACGTCGGTTAATTTGTGGCTTACTGTCCGTGCTGGCGCGTGGCGCGGAGAAAGATTTCGACGCGACGATTCTGCGCTCGGCCGGCTTCGGTTGAATTGTCGGCAATCGGCTGGGTCTGGCCGCGTCCTTCGGCAGCCAGGCGATTGGCTGCCACGCCATGCTGCACCAAATAACCCGCAACGCTTTGCGCGCGGTTCTGTGACAACGTCTGGTTATAAGCAGGGCTGCCGGTGCTATCCGTATGGCCGACGACCTGGGCCACCAATTCCGGATTCTCGGTCATCGATTGGGCAACCTGATCGAGGACTGGCGCGAACGACGGCTTGACCTCGTAGCTGTTCGTGTCGAAGGACACCGAACTCGGTATATTCACCTTCAGCGAGCCATCCTGTTGCTCGGTGATCTGTGTGCCGGTACCCTTGCTGGCGCCGCTCAAGCGCGATTTGATGGCGCCCCAGTTATAGCCAGTGATGCCGCCGGCGGCGGCCCCCAGCGTGCCCCCGATGATCGCGCCGGTACGATTGCCCAGCAGGGCGCCGATGCCGGCGCCCACCGCCGCGCCGGCGCCGGTGCCCACGGCGGTATTGGTCTGCTGTTGATTTGCGCACCCGGTGAACAGCACTGCCGTGCACAACACGCCGATTGCTGGCAGGACGGACAGCCGCACGCCGCGGCGAGCTCCAGTGCGGTGAGCGGCGCGGTGCGGGGTGCCGGCCAGGGGTTGACGGGCGAGTAGGGTCTTGCGATTCATCTGAAACTCCTATTGCGGACACGGATACGATGGTCCTGGCAGCGCCAAGAACTGCGCGTTGCCAGGCAACGGAGCCGACTGCGCCATGATGCCGTCGGGCATGCCGCGCAGATCGGCTCGGAAAGAATGGCCGGCTCGACATACAATGCTGCGATCAACCGCGGACGCGAGGCTATGCGGTACATCGAGGGCGGCAACGGCCGCAAAGACGTCGGTTGCTTACCGGGTTTTCCTTACGGGGTCTATCAGACCTCGCACGCCCGATGCGCGACCATGTGCGTAGATGCGGCGGGCTTTTATCCTATCAGGAGCTTGCCGTGCTGCGCTTGCATATGCAATCGATGTAACAGTGCCTTGCAAAATAATCGCCGCGAGCAGGCAGGAGAACAGGATGGTGAACCAGCAAATCGTCGAGGCCGCCGTGGCGGCAGTGCTCGACCCTTATACCGGCGCGCCGCTCGGTGCGGCCAAGGCGGTGCGAGACGTCGTCGTCACCCCCGAGCGCATCACGCTGCGCGTCACGGTCGGCTATCCGTCCGTGTCGGCGGCGCCGACGCTGCGGGCACGCGTGGAGGACGCCGTGCGGGCGGCGATCCGGACGGCGGGAGGGGCTGACGGACAGGACGGCGCGTCGCCTGACGTGCAGGTGGCAATCGACCATAAGATTGTCGCGCACGCGGTGCAGAGGGGGGTGAAGCTGTTGCCGAACGTGAAGAACATCATCGCGGTGGCGTCCGGCAAAGGTGGCGTGGGCAAGAGTACGACGGCGGCAAATATCGCCTTGGCGTTGGTCGCCGACGGTGCGCGCGTAGGGGTGCTGGATGCGGACATTTATGGTCCGTCGCAGCCGTTGTTGCTGGGCATTTCGGGGCAGCCGGAGACGACCGATGGCAAATCGATGGAGCCCATGACTGGTCATGGCCTGCAAGTCAATTCGATCGGTTTCCTCGTGGCGCAGGATAACCCGATGGTCTGGCGTGGTCCGATGGTGTCGTCTGCGCTTGATCAGCTTTTGAACCAGACGAATTGGCAGGACCTCGACTACCTGATCGTCGATATGCCACCCGGTACCGGCGACATTCAGTTGACGCTGGCGCAGAAAGTGCCGGTGACGGGCGCGGTGATCGTCACCACGCCGCAAGACCTGGCGCTGCTGGATGCGCGCAAGGGGCTGAAAATGTTCGAGAAAGTGGGAATCCCCATCCTCGGCATCGTAGAAAACATGAGCATTCATGTATGCTCGAATTGCGGCCATGCCGAACCTATCTTCGGCAGCGGCGGGGCCGAGCGGATGTGTGGTGACTACAATGTGGATTTTCTCGGCGCGCTGCCGCTGGATATCGCCATCAGGCAGCAAGCCGACGCAGGCGTCCCGACGGTCGTGGCGGCGCCGGATGGTGCGATTGCCGGTGCGTATCGGGATATCGCGCGTCGGATAGCGGTGTCGGTTGCGGCGAAGCATCGCGACATGTCCGCGAAGTTCCCGACGATCGTCGTGCAGAATTCTTAGGCAGCAGGGGAGGATAGATGACCGAATGCAAGCAAGCGAACCGTGGCGATGATCTGCATGAAAGACGGCAGGTTGCGGCCCCGCTTGCAGGGTCGGATGCCTTGGCGGGCGTGCCGGCGAAGGGCGCGGCGATGAGGTCGGGTAGATGGTGGCGCCATGCGCGGGCGGCGTGCATGGCCGGCGCTGCCAGCGTGGCGCTCGGCGGGTGCGCCGTTTTTGTGACCCACCCCCTGCGCGCCGATGCGACATTGCGTCCCACGCCTGGGCATACGGCACGTGGCACGGTGGCGCTGACGCAGCGTCCCGAGGGCGTGCAGGTGACATACGACATCGTCGGGCTGACGCCGAACACCGCCCACGCGTTTGCCTTGCATCAGGGGGGCGATTGTGGCGGCCCCGACGCCGGTCACGTCGGGCCGCGTCTGGAGCTGGCTGATATCGTTCCGCCCGGCACGGCGCTGGCGCGCCAGCGGGAAAGCAGCGGCGGTGTCGGGTTGACCCGCGACGCCATCAGTCCCGCCTGGCAGGATGACGCGCTGACACGGATATGGGCGGATGCCACCGGCACGGCCGTGGGATTCTTCGTGCTGCCGGAGATGTCGTTGGACGGCCTGCGGTCCATTGTCGGCCGGACCCTCGTCGTGCATGAGGGGTATATCGATCGTGCGAGCCTTGCCGAGGAGCAGGCCAGGCAGCAGGCCGGCGACGCCGCGGAACGGTCGGCGGCGAAGCGGTCCGGAAAGCCCAGTGGCAAGAAAGGGGCGCCGTCATCCGGCAAACGCAAGCCGGGTGACGCGGATCTGCCGGGCGACTCTCCGGACAGCGTCCATCTGCGCTGGCCGGTACCACCCACGAAGGACCCGGCGGGAGGGGTGCTGGCCTGCGGCGTCGTGCATCGTTGAGCGGCCCGCGACACCGCAGTGGTTTGCGGGTATCTGCTCCCTCCCCCGCAAGCAACGTCTTTACCGCGTGGCAATCGAGTAGAATGCCGCTTTTATCGATCCTGCCGTGCGGTGCGTCCGCGCGGTTGCTCAAGACGCTTGCCCCGAGATGACGATTAAATCCGATAACTGGATTCGCCGCATGGCGGAATCCGACAAGATGATCGAGCCGTTCGAACCCGACCAAGTCAGGGTGGGCGAGCATGGCCAGAAGGTCGTGAGCTATGGCACGTCGAGCTACGGCTACGACATCCGTTGCGCTGACGAATTCAAGATTTTTACCAATATCAATTCGACGATCGTCGATCCGAAGAATTTCGACGAGAAGTCGTTCGTCGATTTCAAGGGCGATGTCTGTATCATCCCGCCGAATTCTTTCGCGCTGGCACGTACCGTCGAATATTTCCGCATCCCGCGTAACGTGCTGACGGTGTGCCTCGGCAAGTCGACCTATGCGCGTTGCGGCATCATCGTCAACGTGACGCCGTTCGAGCCGGAGTGGGAGGGGTATGTCACCCTCGAGTTTTCGAACACCACGCCGCTGCCGGCCAAGATCTACGCCAATGAGGGTGTGGCGCAAGTGCTGTTTTTTGAAAGCGACGAGGTCTGCCAGACTTCGTACCGGGATCGTGGCGGTAAATATCAGTCGCAGGTAGGCGTGACCCTGCCGAAGACCTGAGCGGCGTTGGTTTGGCCCGGAGCCGCCGGCACAGCCGAGACGGACGGCACCGGATCGATCCGGTGAACGGCGCGTGTCGTGGCACCCGCCCGGGCCGCATCGTGACATGGCTTTGCTTTTGTCGCACGGGCTTCACATTATTCGTCCAGGCTTTCTCGTTCTTATTTTCGTCGGGCGCACGTGGTGGCCGGGTTTCTTCGGTATGCCACGCTTTCCTTGACGCGTTTTTCGTCCATCCCGAGTGGCTTCGCTTGCCATCGGCGCTTTCGACGGAGTTCTCCGCATGAAATTTCGCTTTCCCGTCGTCATTATCGACGAGGACTTCCGTTCCGAGAACATCTCGGGTTCCGGCATCCGCTCGCTCGCCGAGGCGATTGAAAAAGAAGGCATGGAAGTACTCGGCCTCACCAGCTATGGCGACCTCACATCGTTTGCGCAGCAGGCGAGCCGGGCATCCTGCTTCATCCTGTCGATCGACGATGACGAATTTGGTCTGGTGGACGACAACGAGGCCGGCGAACTGGCGCACGCGATCGTCGCGTTACGTGCATTCGTGGATGCGGTGCGCCGTCGCAATGCGGACCTGCCGATTTTCCTGTATGGGGAAACGCGCACGTCGCGGCATATTCCGAACGATGTGTTGCGGGAGTTGCACGGCTTCATTCATATGTTCGAAGACACGCCGGAGTTCGTCGCGCGTCACATCATTCGCGAGGCGAAGACCTATCTCGACTCGCTGGCGCCGCCGTTTTTCCGTGCCCTTACGCATTACGCGGCCGATGGTTCCTATTCGTGGCACTGCCCGGGCCACTCGGGTGGCGTGGCATTCCTGAAGAGTCCGCTGGGGCAGATGTTCCACCAGTTCTTTGGTGAGAACATGCTGCGTTCGGACGTCTGCAACGCGGTGGACGAGCTTGGCCAGTTGCTGGATCACACCGGCCCGGTGGCACGCTCCGAGCAGAACGCCGCGCGGATCTTCTCGGCCGATCACCTGTTCTTCGTCACCAACGGCACCTCGACGTCGAACAAGATCGTCTGGCACGCCACCGTGGCGCCGGGCGACATCGTGCTGGTGGACCGTAACTGCCACAAGTCGATCCTCCATGCGATCACGATGACGGGTGCGATTCCGATTTTCCTGACGCCCACGCGGAACCACTACGGCTTGATCGGTCCGATTCCGCTCGACGAGTTCCGCCCGGAGAACATCCGCAAGAAGATCGAGGCGAATCCGTTCGCACGCGAGGCCTTGCAGAAGAATCCGTCGATGAAGCCACGCATTCTGACGATCACACAGAGTACCTACGACGGGGTGGTGTACAACGTCGAGATGATCAAGGACCTGCTCGGCGATCTGGTGGATACGCTGCATTTCGACGAAGCCTGGCTGCCACACGCCGAATTCCACAGCTTCTATAAGAACATGCATGCAATGGGGCATGACCGGCCTCGTACGCGGGCGCTCGTGTTCGCCACGCATTCGACGCACAAACTGCTGGCCGGCATCTCGCAGGCCTCGCAGATCCTGGTGCAGGATTCGGCGCAGTCGACGTTCGACAAGCACCGCTTCAATGAAGCGTATCTGATGCACACGTCGACCAGCCCGAACTACGCGATCATCGCTTCGTGCGACGTGGCGGCCGCGATGATGGAAGCGCCGGGCGGCACCGCGTTGGTGGAGGAGTCGATCGCCGAAGCGTTGGACTTCCGTCGCGCCATGCGCAAGGTGGGACACGACTACGCCGAAGACTGGTGGTTCTCTGTATGGGGGCCGGACTCCCTTGCGAACGAAGGGATCGGCGACCGGGAGGAGTGGATGCTGCGCCCCGGTGATCGCTGGCATGGCTTCGGTAACCTGGCTGACGGTTTCAACATGTTGGACCCGATCAAGGCGACCATCGTCACGCCGGGCCTCGACATCGACGGCGAGTTCGGCGAAAGCGGCATCCCTGCCGCGATCGTGACCAAATATCTGGCCGAACACGGCATCATCGTCGAGAAGACCGGTTTGTATTCGTTCTTTATCATGTTCACCATCGGCATCACCAAGGGCCGCTGGAACAGCATGGTCACCGAGTTGCAGCAGTTCAAGGACGACTACGATGCGAACCAGCCATTGTGGCGTGTGCTGCCGGAGTTCGCGGCTCAATTCCCGCAATACGAGCGAGTAGGGCTGCGCGATCTGTGCAACCAGATCCACAGCGTCTATCGTGCGAACGATATCGCACGGGTGACCACGGAGATGTATCTGTCGAATATGGAGCCGGCGATGAAACCGGCAGATGCCTTCGCGAAACTGGCCCACCGGGAAATCGATCGGGTACCCATCGACGAATTGGACGGACGCGTTACCAGTATCCTGCTGACGCCGTATCCGCCGGGCATTCCGTTGCTGGTCCCCGGTGAGCGATTCAACAAGATCATCGTTCAGTACCTGAAGTTCGCACGCGATTTCAACGAGCGCTTTCCAGGCTTCCATACCGACATCCATGGTCTCGTCGGCGAGGTGATCAACGGTCGCATCGAATATTTCGTCGACTGCGTGCGTTGATCGTTTCGCACACTGCACCGTCGGCGCTACGCTGCGCCGATGTCTCTTACGACAGCGGCGCCGTGTCGTTTTTTCACCGCATCGGCATTGTCGTTCCCTTCGGAAATCCCATGCAAAACCCTGCCGCGCCGTGCGTTTTCCGCACGCAGGCGCACCGCAGCGACGATCTTTGAGATACTTGTCTGAAATATTGATATTCGCGCCGGCGCCAGGCGCCGGTCTGCACCGCCTGGAACGACGATGAAATCGCCCGAAGACCTCACTGTTTCCGCGCGCGCCGCATGGCGCAAGCCATTCGTGTTCATGCACGGCTCGGCTCGGCGGTTCGTCGGTCCATTGGCGGCGTTGGCGCTTTGCGTGGTCTTGCTAGTGGTGTTCCAACATATCTTGCGGCGTGTCGACTACCCGCAGATCGTTCGCGAGCTCCGTGCACTGAGTCTGAATGTCTGGGCCGCCTCACTGGCTGCCACGGCGGTGAGTTATGTCGCGCTGGTGGCGCGCGATTGGGCAGGACTGCGCTACGTGGGCGCCACCGTCAGCCGCACGAACCTGTGGATCGGCGCGAGTGTCGGTTCCGCGCTTGGTAACGTGACCGGTTTCGGCGCATTGACGGGGGGCGCGGTACGCTTGCGCGTCTACGGGGCGAACGGCGTGCAGCCCGCCCAAGTTGGTCGCTTGACGGCGTTCACCAGCGTAACGCTGGCGCTGACCCTGGCAGTGATGACCGGTGCCGGCATGTTGTTCAGCGCGACCCACCTGGCACCGATGTTCCGTCTGCCGGCATGGATGCTCCGGATCATGGGCGGGATGATCGTGCTCGCCTTCGTCGCCTTGGTGATGGGCTGTGGCAAGGAAGCGCGGGCAGTGCGATTAGGCGCGACGCGCCGCACGGCCAACGCGGTCGAATTGGTGGGTGAGCCCATCGAGATCGTGGCGGGCTTCGATGGCGGCGCCGCACCCGCGGTCGCCTCGCCGGCGCCGTCATTGCCGCGCTGGATGCGATGGTTCAACGCGCTCGGCTTGTCGGTGCCGGCGCGTAATGTGTTGCTGGCGGAAATGGTGTTCTCGATCGCCGATGTCGTGACCGCCGGGCTCGCGCTATGGGTCATCTTGCCGCACGCCGATGTCGGCTTCATCAATTTCGTTGCGATTTATGCGGCCGCGCTACTGCTCGGCATGATCGGCCATACGCCGGGCGGTCTCGGTGTGTTCGAGGCCGCGATGGCTTTCGCGCTGGGCCGTAGTGTGCCGTTGTCGTCGATCGTCGGCGCGTTGCTGGCCTATCGGGTTATCTATTTCGTCCTGCCGCTGCTGCTTTCCGCGGCGCTGCTGGCGGTCTTCGAAGGGAGGATGCTGAAGTCGAAGCTGGCGCCGGTGCGAATCGGCTGGCTGGCCCCGGTGTTTCTCAGCACGCTGACATTCGCCGTCGGGAGCATGCTGGTGCTCTCGGGCGCGGTGCCGGCTTACAAGACGCGCTTGTCGGTGTTGAAGGACTGGTTGCCGCTCTGGGTGCTGGAAAGCTCGCAGATACTGGCCAGCTTGTTCGGCGTGTTGCTGCTGTTCGTCGCGCGGGGACTATTGCGTCGGCTCGACGGTGCGTGGTGGCTCGCAACCATTATCGTGTCGATCAATCTCGCCTTGTCGGTAACGAAGGGGCTAGCGTTCTTCGAGGCCGGGGTGTTGCTGGTCATCCTCGCGTTGCTGCTCTTGTCGCGGCGGCAATTCAATCGATCGTCCTCGCTGTTCGCGGAGCGCTTCACGTTTGGCTGGATGGTGTCGGTCGGCATTGTCCTCGCGCTGTCCGTCTGGCTCATGTTTTATGCGTTCCGTAACGTGCCATACACGGACGACCTGTGGTCGGCGTTTGCGTTCGACGAACGCGCTCCGCGGGCATTACGGACCGTGCTGGGGGCGGTGCTGCTTGCCGCGGCGTTGTCGGTCTGGCAATTGCTGCGGCCCGCGCGCGGCCGGTTTGTCGCGCCGCCGCTCTCGGATATCGCGGATGCAGGCCGCATCGTGCGCGCGCAGCCACGTAGTGATGCCGGCCTTGCCATGATGGGCGACAAGAGCTTTCTGTTTTCCAAGTCGCGAAAGGCCTTTCTGATGTATGCCAAGCGTGGCCGTACGTGGGCCGCGTTGCATGATCCGGTCGGGGCCCGCGACGAATGGGCCGGGTTGATTCGCGAGTTCGTGGCGTTGGCGCATGCGCATGGCGGCCGCGCGGCGTTTTATCAGGTGCGGGCCGAGGCGCTGCCGTTGTATCTCGATGCGGGTCTGACGCTGGTCAAGCTCGGAGAGGAGGCGCAGATCGACCTGCATGCGTTCGAGATGACGGGACCGCATCGCGCCAATTTGCGTTATGCGATGAAGCGGGGTGAAAAAGACGGTCTTTCCATGCAAGTAGTGGACAAGGCGGACGTCCATGCGTTCGTGCCAACCTTGCGCCGTATCTCGGACACCTGGCTGGACAGCCGTTCGGCGAAAGAGAAGAGTTTTTCGGTCGCCGCGTTCACACCGGAATATCTGGCGTCGCAGAGCGTGATCGTAATTTCGCAAAATGGCCTACCCGTGGCGTTCAGCACGTTCATGACGACCGATTTAAACGAAGAGGCGACCATCGGCGTCATGCGGCATTTGAATGAGGCTTCGCCGTACACGATGGAATACCTGTTCACGTCGCTGGCCTTGCATCTGAAAAAAGCGGGTCTGCGCAAGTTGAGCCTCGGCATGTCGCCATTGTCCGGCATGACGCCCAGCCCGTTGGCCTCGCCGTGGTTCCGTCTGGGTGCACTGACGTGGCGATTCGGCGGGCGTTTTTACAACTTCCGCGGTTTGCGCGCGTTCAAGAACAAGTTCACGCCACAATGGGAGCCCCGTTATCTGGCCGCGTCGGGATCGGTGGGCGTGTTGTTTACGCTCGCGGACCTGTCGTTGCTCGCTGGCGGGTGGCGCTCCTGATCGCGGTGCGGCGCAAAGCACACACAGATACCATCACGCCGACGTTTGACGTTGGCATCATCTCCAGAAGGAACGAGGGTCGAGCATGAGCGGGGCAGAAGGTTGGCGCGCGGCGCCACAGCAGGCGGAAGAATATGCAGTACCTGTGGCAAGGAACGGTAGGGTGGACCTGACAGCGGAATGGGCTGCCAACTGCGTCAACCACGCGCAGCATGGTATGTCGAGGCACGCCATGCATCGCGCACGCCATCCCATGAAGGTGGTGCGCGCGACGTGGTTGTCGGCGCTGCGCGGTGCGCTGCTCGGGTGGATCATGTTGGCGGGGCCGGCGGCGATGGCGGCCGGTGGACACGGCGGTGGCGGCCACGGTGGCGGTCCGGTTGGCATGCGTGCGGCGAAAACCACGACGCCGCCGACCAGCGCCTCCGCTCCGGCAGTGCCCCAACCCGCCGCGACAGGAGAAAAAACCATTTCAGGCGGCTTGTTCGGCGACGTCACGTACTACGCGCCTGCCGGTTCACTACGCGGGTTTGTCGTGCTCTACTCCGGCAAGAGCGGCTGGCAAGCGTCGGATCGTGATGCGGCGCAAGCGCTCGCCAAAAACGGCGCGATGGTGGTGGGGGTGGACACACAGCGCTACGCCGCGCGTCTCTCTCACGAAAAAGAGGACGCGAGCGGTTGCCACTACCTGGTCGGCGATGCCGAGGCCGTCAGCCATCAATTGCAACGCGAGGCGCACTCGTCGCGTTATTTTTTGCCAATTCTTGCCGGTAGCGGGCAGGGCGCGCTAGTAGCCGAGCGTGCCTTGGGCCGTGCCCCGTCGAACACCTTGGCAGGTGCGATCGTGGTGGATCCGGATGGAACCTTGGACGCGCGCTTCGCCCCCTGCCCGAACGATCAGATGAAAGAGGGCAATGGTCCCAGCGGCTTCCTGAGCGCGGCGTCCACCAGCGGTGAAAGCGTCATGCCGGCAATTTCCACCGGGGGCCGGCCGTTGGTCACCAAGTATTTTCCGAAGGGAACGTCCGATGCCGACGTGATGAGCACGTTGGTGATCCCGCATCTGGCACAGACCGGCACGCCATCGAACGACGACGTGTCTGATCTGCCGCTGGTGGCCATGCCCTCGTCGCAGCCCAGCGACCTGTTGGCGATCGTGATCTCGGGTGACGGCGGCTGGCGTGACCTCGATAAATCGGTGGCCGAGGCGATGCAGAAACGAGGCGTGAACGTGGTGGGTGTGGATGCGCTGCGCTACTTCTGGAGCGAGCATACCCCGGAGCAGACGGCGCATGATATTGCCCGGATCATCGAGGTGTATGGCAGGCGTTGGCACACGCAGCACGTGGCGTTGATCGGTTACTCTTTCGGTGCGGACGTGATGCCGTTTCTGTATAACCGCTTGCCGTTGGAAGACAAGGTGCAGGTGTCGTTGATCGCGTTGATGGGTTTCTCGCCCAGGGCGGATTTTCAGATCCGCGTAACAGGCTGGCTGGGCATGCCGGCCAGCAGCAAGGCGTTGCCGACGCTTCCCGAGGCCGCGAAGATCCCCACACCGTTGCTGCAGTGTTTCTACGGTGTTGAGGAAGACGACACCGCCTGCCCGGAGCTGGCCAAGCGAGGTGTCAACGTGGTCAAGATGGAAGGCGGCCACCATTTCGGGGGCAGCTACGATGATTTGGCGTTGACGATCCTGAACCGCTGGAAGGCGCAGTTCAGCACGAAGTGACGATGCGATGGCGGGCACGTCGTGCCTGTCCGCCCGCCTTCAGCGTTTTAACGGCCCGTCACCGCGACGGATATCTCAGTCCCGCCCTCAGGTTCGTGACTGCCATGTTTGCGCAAGTTCGACCGCGCGGCGCGCATTGATGCGACCGTATCCGTAATAAGGACTGTGGCCGGTCGCATTGTACGTCACGCCGTCGGTTGCGTTACCGGGCGCGTCAATACGGTCGCATGCAGCAGCAAGAATACGGCGTAAGTCCTTTAGCGTCAGTTCATTTGCGATGGATAGAACCAATGCCGCCACGCCCGCTGCGCCGGGTGCGGCGCTCGATGTACCGCCGAAGTCGCTGCTGTACGCCGCAGTTATGCCGTTTCGCGTACCCAGTGTTACGGGTTGACTCCTGGCACCATTATGCCGTTGCGCCGCGCCAGGGAATTCGCTGCGGGTGATTGTCGGTGCCCAAATGCCGTAGGTACGCAGCGCTTGTCCACTCTGCCGCCGCTCCGGTAGTGTTGGTTGCTCGTCGTCACTCGGGAAGACGGCCAGCAGACGCGGACCGAAATTACTGTATTGCGATCGCTGCCCGTGCTCGTTGCAGGCTCCGATTGAGAACACCGCGGGATGGTTGTCCATTGCGTTCTTGTCAATGCTGCTGTTCGAGTTGCCCGACGCAAAAAAAATGGCGCACCCGAGTCCGCGGCGTCCCTTGGTCGTGGCGTGGTGGATAGCCTCGCGGAAGTAGGATGCCAATGGCGGCAAGCGCACATAGTGATCTGGGTCGTGTGGGTTCGACCAATAACCTGTAGGTATTCCCCAGGAGCAAACAATGACGTCTGCGCCGTGATCCGCCGCCCAGGCGAACGCACGTGCGCCGCCGAGATCGGATTCAAAGCCCCATTTCAATGGCATCAGCTTCGCATCGGGTGCGACGCCACAGGCACCATGCACGCCCGATGCACATGCAACCCCTGCTACTTGTGTGCCATGTGAGTGGCCTGGCGAAGTTGGCCTGACCTCCGCATGCTCATCGTACTCCGCGAAAGTTTGTGGCGCGACGAGTTTTCCCCAACTGCCGGCGAATTCCGGGTGGTCGATGTCGAAGCCGTCATCAATGACGGCGATGGTGATTCCCTTCCCCGTCGCTATGAGGTGTGCATCGACGACGTTCGCGCTGTTATCAATCGTGATGTCAGCCGCGTATTGGGTTTTTCTGAGGTGCCACTGTCGGCGGTCGATGATGCGTTCGCCTTGGGACAGCGGCCATTCTTCGAGGGTATGCGGGGTGGACAGGGTCTCGGCGTGGGCTTTGCGACCACTTTGCATTCGCGATAGAGGCCAAAGCAAATCGGGGGTCGCGTACTCGATTTCCTCGTCGTTCAGTAATGTAAGCGCGATATCGAAAACCGCTTTGGGCGAGCCGATGGCACGGCCGGAGAAACCATTCGGGCTAAATGCTTCCGTGCGTATGTCGCTCAGTCCCGCTTCACGAAGATAGGCCGTCGCGGCCTCTTCGGCCCGCGCCGTTCTGAATTTGACGAAGATCGCGCCGGAGTAACGCGGCGGTTGCCCGCTCTGTGAGTCCACCAGCGCCCGAGCGACAAACGCCACCTCAGGCCAGTCAGCGATGATTTGCTTGGCCTGGGTCAGGCTGGATGCCGATCCTGGCGCGAGTTCGACCAGAAATGTGTTAGGCATACCGGTACTATCCTCATCCGCATCACGCATTCGGAAAGGCCATGGACCAGAGTCGATGCGCAAAAGCAAGGCGGCATTTTGGGCTGGCGCGCATCCCACGATCAGCAGCGTGTTGCTTTTTTCCAGATATAAGCAGCCTTCGTCTTTGCTACCCAAATAAACCGGGATTTTTTCCATCTATGTCTCTCCTTGTGCATGCACCACGCTAATGTCGGAGCATCGGCCTGGTGCCGATTTGGCCGGCATTGGCCCACGTTCATTGGCGCGCTCTTGCACCGTCCTTGCATTCGAGGCACGGACTTCTCAAGCGCGGGTCGAATCGAACATCGGGACGAATTATAAATAGGATTACGAAATAAAAATGGTGTCAAAAGGCGGGTACGGGTCTGATTCCGTGGCGAGGTGAGAGGACCTGTCCGTTGCTGAAAGCGGATGGGCGTCCGCCATCAAAAGATTTCCAGGCGATCAAGCGTGCGTTGCGTGTTGCGCCTGCCGCATCGCGCGGCTTGGGCGCCATGTGCTGCCAGAATATGGCCGGCGAGCGCAGCGCGTGCTCAGTCTTTCGCGTTCAGCGCCGCGCGCGCCTGGGCCGCTGCTGCCCTGACCTGTTCTGGTGCAGTCCCGCCTGGATGATTCCGCGCGGAGACCGAGCCTTCCAGCGTCAAATACTGTGGCACGTCGTCGCCGAGCAAATGGGCGACAGCGGGCAGTTCGGTACGCCATTCGGCCACAGACAAGTCGCCCAGATCACAGCCCCGGTCGACACAGATTCGCACCGCGTGCGCCACGGCTTCGTGTGCATCGCGGAACGGCAGGCCACGCTTGACCAGGTAATCGGCTAGATCGGTTGCCGTCGAGAAACCTTGTGCGGCGGCGTGACGCATGGCGTCGGCCTTGACGGTGATGCCGGCAGCCATTTCAGCGAAGATCCGCAACGTGTCGACAACGGTGTCGACGGTGTCGAACAAGGGTTCCTTGTCTTCTTGATTGTCCTTGTTGTACGCCAAGGGCTGCCCTTTCATCAGCGTCAGCAAACCCATCAGGTGGCCGGTGACGCGACCGGTCTTGCCGCGCGCCAATTCCGGCACGTCCGGGTTCTTCTTCTGCGGCATGATCGACGACCCGGTGCAGAAGCGGTCGGCGATATCGATAAAGCCGATACGCGGACTGATCCACAGCACCAGCTCTTCCGAGAAGCGCGAGACGTGCGTCATCACCAATGCCGAGGCGGCGGTGAATTCGATGGCGAAGTCACGGTCCGAGACGGCATCGAGTGAGTTGGCGCAGATGCCGTCGAAACCGAGTTGCGCGGCCACGAAGTCGCGATCGATCGGGTAAGTCGTGCCGGCCAGCGCCGCCGCGCCCAGGGGCAGACGGTTGACGCGCTTGCGGCAGTCGCGCATCCGCTCGGTATCGCGGGTGAACATCTCGACATAGGCCAGCAGGTGATGGCCGAACGTGACCGGCTGAGCGACCTGCAAGTGGGTGAAGCCGGGCATGATCGTGTCGGCGTGTTGCGTCGCCAGATCGATCAATGCGGCGCGCAGCGCGCCGAGCAGGTCGATGATCGTGTCGATCTCCCCGCGCAGCCATAGGCGGATGTCGGTGGCGATCTGGTCATTGCGTGAACGACCGGTGTGCAGGCGCTTACCTGCATCGCCGATCAACGCCACCAGGCGCGCCTCGATGTTCAAATGCACGTCTTCGAGATCTAGCTCCCACGTGAATTCGTCACGCTCGATCTCGCCGCGAATCTGGGCCATACCGCGCTCGATGGCTGCCAAGTCTTCCTGGCCGATGATCTGCTGCCTGGCGAGCATGGTCGCGTGTGCGATCGAACCGGCGATGTCGACCAGGGCCAGGCGCTTGTCGAAAAAGACCGATGACGTGTAGCGCTTGACCAGATCGGACATCGGTTCGTTGAAGCGCGCGGACCACGCTTCGGCTTTTTTGGCAAACTGGGAGGTGGTCATGGCGGCGGCAGGTCTGTTCTAGCGGGGGCGCGGCGAGGCGCGGCGACCGCGGTTACGATAAGCGGAAATACGGGGAGATCGGGCGGGTTCGAGCCGGATCATTTCATTGCGGAAGCAAGTAAAAACCGTCCACGATAAAGCCGAGCATTATAGCAAGCAAGGCAAATGACGAAAATCGCATTTCGTTGTGAAAAAAGAGGGTGAAAGGGGGAGGCAGCGGCATTCCCTAACGCACTTCGGGTCAATGAACTGAAAACCTTGCGCTTGCGAACGAACCGACGCGCTCGACGTGCGCCAACCCTCGTAGGGGTTCCTTCGTTATATGTGCCGCGCGCAAGTTGCAGGGCGGCGCGTGTGCCCGTGCTACCATGCGGGACGTAGCGCGCAGGTCGTCCACGCCCGTTCGGCGGGCCTTCTGCGACTTTTATGTTGTCAATCATGTAGTCAGATCGCCCGTTCGGCGTAGGGGCGCAACGCATCGCGTCGGCAAACTGGCCCTTGCGTTGAGCCGGCGGTATTGTCCGGACATGTCCTCCTGCCGTGGCGCCAAGTTGATGAATGTCTCTTCTTCGTTGTTCGATGGTGCGTCCGCGCAACCACCCGCCAGCCTGACCATCGCGTCGCGCGAAAGCCGACTGGCGATGTGGCAGGCCGAATATGTCCAAGCCGCGTTGCGCGCGCTCTATCCGGCATGCGATGTCCGTATCCTCGGGATGACCACGCGCGGCGACCAGATTCTGGATCGTACCCTGTCCAAGGTGGGCGGCAAGGGCCTGTTCGTCAAGGAGCTGGAGGCCGCGCTGGACGACGGCCGTGCCGATCTCGCCGTCCATTGCGTCAAGGATGTGCCGATGCAATTGCCGGACGGTTTTCTGATGACGGCGGTCATGGCGCGCGAGGATCCGCGGGATGCGTTGGTGGCGCGCCAGGGGACGATGTTGACCGCACTGGGCGATCTGTCGCCGGGTGCGGTGGTCGGCACGTCCAGCTTGCGCCGGGAGTCGATGATCCGCGCCCGTTATCCCCATCTTTGCGTGGCGAGCCTGCGCGGTAACCTCGACACCCGCCTGGCCAAACTCGATCGCGGCGATTACGCGGCAATCATCCTGGCCGCGGCCGGTCTGAAGCGGCTGGGCATGGCGCATCGGATCAGTGCGCTGCTCGACACGGACACGAGTTTGCCGGCCGTCGGGCAAGGTGCGCTATGTATCGAGATTGCAGCGGCCCGCCCGGACCTGTCGCGTTGGCTGGCGCCGTTGCATCACGCGCCGACGGCGTCGGCCGTGCAAGCCGAACGGATCGTCTCGCGGATGCTCGGTGGCAGTTGCGAAGTGCCGATCGCGGCCTTTGCGCGCTGGTCCGATGCCACGGACGCCGAAACCGGTTCCGGAGGGGGGCAGGGTAGCTTGCAACTACGGGCGCGTGTTGCCATGCCCGACGGGTCGCGCGCCTTGCACGCGCAGGGCGAGGGTGCGGCGACGACGCCGGACGCGGCCGAATCGATTGGCCGACATGTCGCGGAATCGCTGATCCAGCAGGGCGCGCTGGAAATCGTCAATGCGCTGGTATCCGCGGGTGGTGATCGGAATCCGTCCGCGCCGCCCGCCGCCGGACACCGTGCCGTCGGTGGCGACGTCAAGGACGCCGATACGGACGGCAAAACGGATCCCGGCGTGTGAGTACGCCGCGCGATCTCCCCGTGACCGAGCCCGCGGCATCCGCCGTGCCGGAAGGGCCTGTCGCCGATAACCGTGCCGTGAACGCCGCATCGCCGATTTTCACGGCAATCCTGACGCGGCCAGCGGGTCAATCGGCTCCGCTGGCGAAGCGATTGACCGACGGTGGTGTGCCCTCGATCGATTTTCCGTTGATCGGGATATTGCCGGCCGAGGATACCGCGCCGTTACAGGCGGTGCTGGCCGCGGTTGAAGCGTCGCCGATTGCGTATCGGCTGATCTTCTTTGTATCACCGAATGCCGTCACGCACGCGTTTGCCTATGCTGCCTCGCAAGGGGTCGATCTGGCGCGGATATGGGCATTGCAGGCGGCCTCGGCATCACCATCCTTAGCCAATGACGATGGCGATGGCGACGATCCGATGCAGGGTGTCCAGCACGCCAATGCCAATACTTCCCTGACGTCTCCCGCCACCGAACGGGGCGTCGCGCCAGCATCCGTGTCATCGGCCGTACGCCACCCTGCGTTCACCGGAGCGCCGTGGATAGCCGCTGTCGGCCCTGGCACGCTCATGGCATTGGCTCATCACGGTATTCACGCGAGCAGCCATCGACTGGTGTCCCCAGATGGCGCGGAAGGCGTCATGCGCGCGATGCGCGAGGGCGACCCGGCGCAGGTGACTGATGCGGTGCGTTTTGATTCCGAGGCCCTTGTCGCCGCCCTCGACGCTGTCGTGCCGCGCACCGCTTGGCGGGGCGAGCGCGTCCTGATTCTGCGAGGCGATGGTGGCCGGGAGTGGTTTGCCGACCTGTTACGCGAGGCCGGTGCACAAGTGGATGTCGTGTGCGCGTATCGCCGGATGCTCCCGGCGCCGGATGCCGCGGCGTGGCGGCCGATCGAAACATTGGTGGATGGCGATGCGCCCGCTGCCTGGGTCATGGGCAGCTCGGAGGCGGTACGTAACCTGCGCGCACTGGCGGAAGCGCGGTTTGGCGAGGGCGAGCGCCTGCGCGCATTGCTGCATATGCCGGTGCTGGCGCCGCATCCTCGAATCGCCCACGCAGCCGAACGCGCGGGTTTTGATACGATATGGCATTCCGATGCGGGCGATCTGAACCTGGCCCGCGCGATTTTCGCGGCCTCCGAACGACTGACAAAAAAGCAGAACACCGACGGCATGACAGAAGAGAACACAGGTAATACGGCCGCTCCTGCGGCCCACTCCCCAGGCACGGCGTCCCCGGCGGGTACGACCTCGGCCCAGCGGCCAAGCGCGCCCTACGTGGCTGGTGCCAGCCCGGCCATCCCGCATTCCCGCCATGCCGGCATGATCGGTTCGCTATGGCTGGTGGTCATCCTGGCGGTTTCCGCGGGAGCGGCGGGCGGCTGGTGGCTGAACGCACGTTTCAACCATGAGCTGGACGCGTTGCGGATACGTCAGACCTCCGGTGACCAGGCGCTTGCCGACGCGCGCGAAAAAAGTGCGCAGTCGCTCCTCGCGGCCCGCCAATTGGACAACGCGTTCGCGGCATTGTCGGGCAGGATAAATGACACCCAGACGCAGCAGCAGGCGTTGCGGCAGATGTATCAGGACCTGGCGCGTAACCGTGACGACTGGGTGATGACGCAGGCCGCGCAGACGTTGTCCAGTGCCAACCAGCAACTGCAATTGACCGGCGACGTGCATATGGCGTTGTACGCATTGCAGAACGCGGACACGGAATTGTCGACCAGCAGTGCGCCGCAAGTGCTCGACGTGCGCCGTGCAATTGCTGCCGACATCGACAAGTTGAAGGCCGTGCAGGTGGTGGATGTACCCGGTCTCGCGCTGCGATTGGATCAGGCTATCGCGAAAGTCGACGACTTGCCGTTGTCAGGGGATGTGTCGCCCCGTGCGGACGCATCGGCAACCGCGGCCGTCGCGGCATCGGGTGTCACGGCCGCCGCGGCATCAAGCGCATCGGACACCGGGATAGCGCCTTGGTATAAAGGCGGCGTGTTCACTGCCGCTTACTGGCGCGCGGCATGGGCGACGCTGACGCATCGCGCCAGCGACTCCGCATCGCGGATGGTGACGGTCCGCCGTATCGATCGGTCGAGCGCCGACGCGATGTTGATCGCCCCGGATCAGGACGCCTATCTGCGGCAGAACGTCACGCTGCGGCTGCTGTCCGCGCGCCTGTCATTACTGTCGCGCAACGAGGCATCGATGCAGTCCGATCTTGCGGCCGCGGATGACGCGCTTGCCAGGTACTTCGATCCGTCGTCGCCGAGCGTCGGACAGGTCCGGGAAACGATCGCGAGCGTGCGCGGCGCGGCACGGCACGTGGATATTCCCACCCTGGACGGCAGCCTGCAGGCCTTGCGTCAGAACATGTCGCGGGGCTGACCACGATGACGCTCAAGGGATTGATCTGGATCGCGGCGTTGTTTGTCATTGCCGTCGGGGTGGCGTTGGCGGGACATGCCCAGCAGGGGCATGTGATTCTGCTGTATCCGCCCTATCGGCTCGACATGACGCTGCATGTATTGATCGGCGCCGTATTCGCGTTGTTTGTCGCGCTGTATGTCGTCATCCGCCTGTTCCGCAGTGTCTGGAAAATGCCCGAGCGTTTCGCCGGTTTCCGGTCGCGTTCACGCACGGCGAAGGCGAATGCGGCGTTGCGTGAGGCGATTGCGCATTTCCACTCGGGACGATTCTCGCGTGCCGAGAAATCGGCCCGCAGCGCGGCTGCCATTCGCGAGAACACCGACAGCGCCGGACTGATCGGTGCGCTGGCGGCCCACAGGATGCGCGAAACGGTACGGCGAGATGCATGGCTGGACAGCATCAAGGGCAACGCATGGTGGGACGCCAAGCTGCTGGCGCTGGCCGAGATGCAGGAGGACGCGCATGATCCGCAAGCCGCGCTGGTCTCGCTGAATGCATTGGAAGTGCAGGGTGCGCGTCGCTTGCGGGCACAACAGCTGGCGCTTCGCGCGCATCGCGATCTGCATCATTGGGATGACGTGTTGCGCATCGTTAAGTTGCTGGAAAAGCGCGAGGCGATCGATGAAGCCAGCGCATCGCAGCTCAGACGGCAAGCGGCGGAACATGTGCTGCGTGAGCGCAAGCATGATGCTGGCAAGCTGCTGGAGGGCTGGAAGAGCCTGCCTTCGAACACGCGCCTTGCGCCGCGTGTGGCGGACCTGGCCGCCGAACTATTGCTCGAACTCGATCGGGCCGACGATGCACGGCGGATTGTCGAGCAGGCATTGGCCGAGCATTGGGATGGCAAGCTGGTGCGCCGCTACGGCAGCTGCGGTGGCTCAGATCCGCTGCCGGCGATCCAGCGGGCGGAGACGTGGCAAAGTGCGCATCCCAACGACCCGGACCTGAGTTTTGCGCTGGGCGCCTTGTGTATCCAGCAGCGTTTGTGGGGCAAGGCGCAATCGTTCCTGGAAAGCGCGCTGAAACATGCCGATCATCCGGCAACGACGGTTCGAACGCATCGCTTGCTGGGCGACATGTATGAATCGCTCGGTGATGCCGACAATGCCGCGAGGCATTACCGGGAAAGCGCCCGGGCGTTTGATTTACACTAATGGCCATTGGCGTGGCGCTGCGTCGTGGGTTGCACGCCGTGCCAGCCCCTTTATTTCGAATCAACCTGATCAACACTGAGAGTGCGCTATGAGTTTCAATGACGTCCCGGCGGGCAAGGACCCGCAGAACAATGATTTCAACGTGATCATCGAAATCCCGGCGCAAAGCGACCCGGTCAAGTATGAAGCCGACAAGGAGACGGGCCTGCTGTTCGTCGATCGTTTTATCGGCACCGGCATGCGCTACCCGGCGAACTACGGCTACATCCCGCAGACGCTGGCTGGCGACGGCGACCCGGTGGACGTGCTGGTGATTACGCCGTTTCCGCTGCTGGCCGGTTCGGTCGTGCGCGCGCGCGCGGTCGGCATGCTGAATATGACGGACGAGTCCGGCGTGGATGCGAAGCTTGTCGCGGTCGCGAATGACAAGATCTGCCCGGCGACGTCGGATATCAAGACGATTGACGATGTGCCGGCGTATTTGAAGGACCAGATCAAGCACTTCTTCGAGAACTACAAGGCGCTGGAAAAGGGCAAGTGGGTCAAGGTGGAAGGGTGGGAAGGGCAGGACAAGGCCCAGAAGGAAATAACCGAAGGGCTGGCCGCGTACAAGAAGTAAATAGGCCCTCGCCACCAAGCGAGCGCGTTCGTCAGCCTGCGCCGCTTACCCACGACCGACACCGCAAAGGCGCATATCAATGCCGGTTTGCGGTGTTTTTTTGACGTTCAACGGTGGCGATCAGTCTGGCGCTTGCCCCGGAGGAGGCACGCAGAAAAAAGTGTCCGTGAATCCGGTCTCGGGATCACGCCACTCGGCAAGCACGCCAAAACCTGCCTCACGTCCCATGGCGGCGATACTGCCTGCTCAGAACTTCACGCTATGCGCCATGTTCAAGCGCTCGCCTTCCTTGATGACTAGCGTCGCGCCAGCTTTACGGAGCGACACGTACTGCGTGGAACGCGCTTTCGGCGTGCCCTGTCACGATATGGCGGCCCCTCTTTAAAACACGACGCTGACGCAGCGCAGGCGCGACAATGTACGTCGCCAGCAAGGGAAAAAGATCGTGGTGCCGTTTCGTGCTATGTCCGCTGTTTGAAGGGATCATGTTCGCGCAGCTCGTCGACGTAGTTACCGATGCCTGCCGTCTCACGCGCGAGGAAGTGGGCCACGGCATCGGAAAACGAAGGGTGCGCCAGCCAGTGCGCTGAGCGTGTCACGGTCGGCAGGAAGCCGCGTGCCATCTTGTGCTCTCCCTGGGCACCCCCTTCGAATACCGCGATGCCTTCATCGATGCAGAACGACAATGGCTGGTAATACGCGGTCTCAAAATGCAGGCAGTCGATATGTTCGATTGCGCCCCAATAGCGTCCATATAGCGTGCCGCGCGGTGCGGTTGCTGTCACTGTCGTCTTCGTCTTGTCTGTCGTGGCCGGGGTGTCCGCGGTGCGTGTGGACGCGGCGCCGGTATCCGTATCGGCAACGTCACTTGTCCCGCCGATCGATCGGTCGTACACCAGCAGAGAGCTGGCCACCGGCCTGCCTTCCTTCTCGGCAATCACCAGCAGCAAATTTTCGGGCATCGTTTCCGCGATCGACTCGAAGAATGCCAGGTTCAGATAGGGTGTCGAGTGATGTTCGCGGTAGGTGTGCCGATAGCATCGATTGAAAAATCGCCAGTCTTCCGGTGTTGCATCCTCGCCGCGAACGCGTCGGAACGTCACCCCGGCCTCTTCGACGCGCCGTCGCTCGGCGCGGATGTTCTTGCGTTTTTTCTGGTTTAGCGTGGCAAGGAAATCGTCAAATGAGGTATAGCCGGCGTTCAGCCAATGAAACTGCACCGCGGTCCGCGCCATCATCCCGGCATTGTCTAGCAGGTTGGCTTCGTGCTCGGTGGGGTAGAGCACATGCAACGACGACAGGCCGGATTGCTTTGCAAACGCAACCAGCACCTGTGCCAGCGCGAAGCGCGCGGTATCGTCCTCGGCCAGCAGGCGTGCGCCGGTCACCGGCGTGAACGGCACCGCGCACAGCAGCTTTGGATAATATGCCTGGCCATGCTGCTCGTAGGCATTTGCCCAGGCCCAATCGAACACATATTCGCCATAGGAATGCGATTTGAGGTACAACGGCGCGGCCGCGACAAGCCGTTCACCGGGGCCTGGCGGGGTTTCCGAGGAACTGACCGTATGTTCGGTGTCGGCATCGCTGCCGTCGGTCGTCGAATGAGCGGCCGCGTCGGCGCTTCTCCCCGTGGTGCCGTCGACCCCCTCGTTTTCTTGGCGCGGGGTTGCCGTTGTCACGACGGCATCGTCACGCCACAAGGTGACAAAACGCGGCGCCCAGCCAGTCTCGTCGGTTGCGCAGCCGGTGACCGTCAACGCCGACAGGAAGGCGTGTTTCAGGAAAGGTGTGGGCCGCGGCTGGCGCGCCAGTAGCGCGTCCCAGGCGGCGGCGTTGATTTCGGCGGGCAGGGCCGCAATGCGCATGCGATAATTCATCGAAATCCGTTCATGATCACAGGACGATCCAGACCGTGCGGCGTGCGAGACGATGCTCGTCTTCGCAGGACGCCGCGGAGAGAACACGATACCGCACGGTGCACTGTCAAAACGGCCGAATCCATGCCCATCCGAATCGCGCTTGCGCAAATCAATACGACTGTCGGTGATTTTTCCGGCAATACCGAGAAAATCGTTGCCGCTGCCCGCGACGCGCACGCCCAGGGTGCGCGCGTTTTCGTGACGCCGGAACTCGCGTTGGCCGGCTATCCGCCGGAAGATTTGCTGCTACGTCCGGCATTTTTCGCGGCCAGCCAGAAAGCGCTGACGGCGTTGTGCCAGGCGTTGCGGCCGTTGACGGGACTCTACGTGGTTGTCGGGCACCCGTTCCGCAGAAATGCTAACGCAAATGCGGCCGGCGTGCCGGCCGCGGCGCGGGCACCGGACGGGGCGGCAAACTATGACCGCCACGACAACCTGAATCGCGCCACGCACGACGCCCCGCCGAATCTGGCGCCGATCGACCGCAGCCTGCCGCCACGCGATACCTTCAATGCGGCCTCCGTGATCGTCGACGGCGAGATCATCGGTACGTATTTGAAGCAGGAATTGCCGAACGGCGAGGTGTTCGATGAAAAGCGTTATTTTGCTTCTGACCCCACGCCGTTCGTCTTCGAGGTCGATCGTGTGCGATTTGGCGTGATCATCTGCGAAGATGCATGGCACCGTAGCGCCGCGCTGCTGGCGCAGGCGCAGGGAGCGCAGGTGCTGCTGGTGCCGAACGCGTCGCCTTATCATCTCGACAAGGGTGATACGCGCGTGCAGATCGTCCGGGAACGCATTCGGGAAAGCGGTTTGCCGGTTGTCTACGTGAACGCGGTAGGTGGACAGGACGAGTTGGTCTTCGACGGCGGTTCCTTCGTACTGGACGGCAGCGGTGAGCGCGTCGCACAGTTGCCGCAATTCGAGGAAAAGCTCGGCCTGGTCGACTTCGAGGTCGGCGAGGGCGTGCCGGTGGCCGCGCCGGGTGCCACGTTGGCACGTGCCGAATCGATCGAGGCGCAGGTCTATCGTGCGCTTGTATTGGGCGTGCGCGACTATATTGGCAAGAATGGCTTCCCCGGCGCGATCATTGGCTTGTCCGGCGGCGTCGACTCGGCGCTGGTGCTGGCGGTGGCCTGCGATGCGCTGGGTGCCGATCGGGTACGCGCGGTGATGATGCCGTCGCGCTACACCGCGGATATCTCGCTGGTGGATGCGAAAGACATGGCGGCGCGGGTGGGCGTGCGTTATGACATCGTCGAGATCGCGCCGATGTTCCAGGCCTTCGAAGGGGCGCTGGCAAGCGAATTTGCCGGGTTGCCGCTTGACGCGACCGAGGAGAATATCCAGGCACGTATCCGCGGTACGCTATTGATGGCTTTGTCGAACAAGTTCGGTTCGATTGTCCTGACCACTGGCAACAAAAGCGAAATGGCCGTGGGCTACTGCACGCTCTACGGCGACATGGCCGGCGGTTTCGCCGTGATCAAGGATATTGCAAAGACATTGGTTTACCGTTTGTGCCAGTGGCGTAATGGCACAGACGTATTCCGCACCCGCGACATCATCCCGGAGCGTATCCTGACCCGTGCGCCATCGGCTGAGCTACGCGAAAATCAGACGGACCAGGACAGCCTGCCACCGTACGAGACGCTGGATGCGATCATGCGGATGTATATGGAAGAAGATCGCGCGCCGGAGGATATCGTCGCTGCCGGTTACGCGGCCGAAGACGTGAACCGCATCGTGCGCTTGATCAAGATCAACGAATACAAACGCCGGCAGGCGCCCATCGGTGTGCGCGTGACGCCGCGCGCATTTGGCCGCGATTGGCGTTATCCGGTGACGTCGCGTTACGTAGACCGCGTGCCCGTGTGAAAGCACGTCACGCAAGAAAACCCTATTAGACAGAGAGCGATCAAGGAGGCGTTATGAAACAAATCACTGCAATCATCAAACCGTTCAAGCTCGATGAAGTCCGCGAAGCACTGGCCGCCGTAGGTGTAACCGGGCTGACCGTGACGGAAGTGAAGGGCTTTGGCCGTCAGAAGGGGCACACGGAACTCTATCGTGGTGCCGAGTATGTCGTGGATTTCCTGCCGAAGAACAAGGTCGAAGTGGTCGTGTCGGACGCGCAGGTGGATGCGGTGCTAGATGCGGTAGTAGCCGCGGCGCGCACGGGCAAGATCGGTGACGGCAAGATTTTTGTCAGCCCGGTTGACCGCGCAATCCGTATCCGGACTGGCGAAGAGGACGAAGACGCCGTCTGATCAAAGGCACTGGCGCTGCGTTTGTAGCAACACCAGCAGGGCGCCGGCGCCGCCATCGCGCTCGCGCGCTTCAACAAAAGCCATCACTTCGTTTTTCTGCGTCAACCAGCTCCTTACCCGTCCTTTCAAGACGGGCTCCCGATTGACCGATCCCAAGCCCTTGCCATGGATCACGCGCACGCAGCGTAGACCACGTTTTGCGGCGTCGCGAAGAAACAGCGCCATCGCATCGCGTGCCTCGTCGGTGCGATAGCCATGTAGATCAATCTGCGCCTGGACCACCCAGTGCCCCCGCCGCAGTTTCCGGACGACTTCCTGACCCACGCCGTGGCGCTTGAACGACAGGCTGTCATCGATATCGACAAGCACGTCCGGGTCGTAGGCATCGGACAATGCTTCGCGCATGACCTCCCGCTCGTTTTCCCGCGTCTTCAGCGGTAGCGGCAACGGTCGCGGTGCAAACGGCATGACGCGTTCGGGAGCCGTCATCGGCGCCACCTTACCAACCGTGCGCCGGAAGAGGTCGGCATCGGCCATTGCCTGCGCCGCGCGCTCGGCGGCCTCAAGGCGCGCACGCTCGCGGGCGATCGCGGCATCGGCGAGCGCCCGCCGCAGTCCTGCCAGTTCAGCCCATTCCGCAAAACTGGCGGAAGCATCCGCCTGGGCAGGCTTGCGTGCCATGATGCCGCACTTACCAGGCCTGCAGGCTTTCCGTCGCTTCCGGATCTTCCAGGAAGCGCTGAGCGTCGAGTGCCGCCATGCACCCCGTGGCGGCGCTGGTGATCGCCTGACGGTAGACGTGGTCTTGCACGTCGCCCGCCGCGAACACGCCTGGGACGCTGGTGGCCGTGGCGTAGTTGCGCGTGTTCTTGCCGGTGATGATGTAGCCGCCATGCTCCATTTCAACCTGGCCGGCGAACAGGTCCGTGTTGGGCTTGTGGCCGATTGCGACAAACAGGCCATCGACGGTCAGCGCCTTGACCGCACCGCCGTTATGCCTGACTTTCAGGCCAGTCACGCCGGACGGGTCTCCCACGACTTCCTCCAGCGTATGGTCGAACAGGATCTCAACCTTGCCTTCTGCGACCTTCTGCATCAAACGGTCCACCAGGATCGGCTCCGCGCGGAATTTGTCACGGCGATGAATGACGGTGACCTTGCTGGCGATGCCGCTCAGGTACAGCGCCTCTTCCACCGCCGTATTGCCGCCGCCGATCACCGCGCAGGGCTTGCCTTTGTAGAAAAATCCGTCACAGGTCGCGCAGGCCGAGACACCCTTGCCCATGAACGCCGTTTCGGACTCGAGACCCAGGTATTGCGCCGATGCGCCGGTGGCCAGGATCAACGCATCCGCCGTGTATTCGCCCGAGTCACCCAACAGGCGGAAAGGTCGCTCATTGAGCTTCGCGGTGTGAATGTGGTCAAAGACGATTTCCGTGTTGAAGCGCTCGGCGTGTTCAAGGAACCGTTGCATCAGTTCCGGGCCTTGGACGCCGCTGGGGTCGGCCGGCCAGTTTTCCACGTCGGTGGTCGTCATCAATTGACCGCCCTGAGCCATGCCGGTGATCAGCAGCGGTGACAAGTTGGCTCGCGCAGCGTACACCGCCGCAGTATAGCCAGCCGGTCCGGAGCCGAGAATCAGGACTTTTGCGTGTTTCTTGTCGGACATGACAGTGATTCCTATTGAGTGCCGTTGCCACAGATATCGGTATGATACCTGGGGCCGTGCGATCCGTTTTCAATCTCTGGCCGTATGTGGCGGTTTCCACCTCGCCGCGCCGTTTCGCCGTGCGGTGACGGTGCGACAGCAGCAACGATGCGGTCTGAGACCTCGCGGACACGGCCAACCCGTCCGACGCTAGGACAAAGACGATTCGCCGACAAAGTGTTACAAAACGGTGGTGTCTTGCCATTACATGCTTCGGCGCGCGCTCACGTATGAACTTTTATTGAAAAAGGTCAGGAAAAACAACGTGTAACGCTCTTGTTTCGTATCCTGACGCGACCATCCGAGGCACTGTCCCGCGCCGTTTGCCACGCGGTATGCGTGGTTTGCCGTACGCTTTGCGTCCATCGCCGGACCGGGCAGGATAAAATGACTACGCCGGAAGGATGGCGCGGGCCTCATGGCCGCCGGCATGCCACCGCGCACCCCCGACAGATTGATTGGATAAATGGCGAAAACCACCTTTACACCCGGCGCGCCTGCGTTACCGCATCGGATGTCGCGGCTCATCACCGAGATCCGCTGGCTGATTCAGGTCGCCGTCTCGATTTTCCTGCTGCTGTCTTTGCTCAGCTATGACCGGCGCGATCCGGCATGGACGCATGCGGCCCATGTCGACCACATTGCAAATTGGGGCGGCCGCGTGGGCGCGTGGACTGCCGACATGTTGCTCTTGTTGTTTGGTGTGTCCGCCTACTGGCTGCTGCTGTATGTTGCACGCCGCGTGGCGTTGAACTACCGACGTATCAGTGGCCATCCGCTGATCGCGTCCGCGTCCACCGCCGATGATCCGGCGGCACACGAACATGGCCGGATCGGCCCGATTGCCGAGGTGCTGGCGTTTGCGCTGGTCGTGCTGTCCAGCGTGGGGCTGGAAGCCATGCGGATGTGGTCGCTGACGATCCAGTTGCCACGTGCACCGGGTGGCGTGCTTGGCGACGTCGTTGCGCACGCGGTGCAGGGCGCGCTGGGTTTTACCGGCGGCACGCTGGCGCTATTGCTGATGCTGGCCATTGGTTTGTCGCTGTTCTTTCAGTTTTCCTGGCTGAGCGTTTGCGAGCGAGTGGGCGGTGCCATCATCTCCGGCGTCACGTTGGCGCGCTTGCGCCACGAGGCCGGGCGCGACCGCAAGGCGGGCGAGGTTGCCGCGACGCGTCGCGAGGACAAGGTCGTACGCAGCCGGGCGAAGGTGGAGGAGCACGAGCCGATTCAGATCGTGCCGCCGGCACCCGCGCCGCGCTCGGAGCGGGCGGAGCGGGAAAAACAGGTGCCTCTGTTCACCGATCTGCCGGGCGATGGCACGTTGCCCGCCCTGGCGTTGCTGGACGCACCACAGGCCGCGCAAGAGACTGTGTCGGATGACACGCTCGAATACACGTCTCGGTTGATCGAAAAGAAGTTGAAAGACTTCGGTATCGAGGCCGCGGTGATGGCGGCCTATCCCGGTCCGGTGGTGACGCGTTATGAAATCGAACCGGCCACGGGGGTCAAGGGCAGCCAGATCGTCAATTTGGCGAAGGATCTGGCGCGCTCGCTCTCGCTGACATCGATTCGCGTGGTCGAGACGATCCCGGGCAAGAATTTCATGGCCCTTGAATTGCCGAACTCGCGTCGGCAGACCGTGCGTCTGTCCGAAATCCTGGGCTCCGACGTCTACAATGCCGCCAGCTCAATGTTGACGATGGGCCTGGGCAAGGATATCGGTGGCAAGCCGGTGGTCGCCGATCTGGCGAAAATGCCTCACTTGCTGGTGGCCGGCACGACTGGCTCAGGGAAGTCGGTCGGGATCAATGCGATGATCCTGTCGCTGCTCTACAAAGCCAGTGCCGATCAGGTGCGAATGATCCTGATCGATCCGAAGATGCTGGAAATGAGCATCTACGAAGGCATTCCCCATTTGCTTTGTCCGGTGGTCACCGATATGAGCCAGGCCGGCCATGCGCTGAACTGGACGGTGGCGGAGATGGAGCGCCGCTACAAGCTGATGAGCAAGCTCGGTGTACGTAATCTCGCCGGCTACAACAACAAGATCGACGAAGCGGACAAGAAGGGCGAGAAGATCGGGAATCCGTTCTCGCTGACGCCCGATGCACCCGAACCGTTGTCGAAGTTGCCGTCGATCGTCGTCGTTATCGACGAGCTCGCTGACCTGATGATGGTCGTTGGCAAGAAGGTGGAAGAGTTGATCGCCCGGATCGCGCAGAAGGCGCGGGCGGCCGGCATTCACTTGATCCTGGCGACCCAGCGGCCGTCGGTCGACGTCATCACCGGCCTGATAAAGGCGAACGTGCCTACCCGCATTGCGTTCCAGGTGTCGTCGAAGATCGACTCCCGTACGATCCTGGACCAGCAGGGCGCCGACACGCTGCTCGGAATGGGCGATATGCTGTATCTGCCACCCGGATCGGGTTTGCCGGTGCGCGTGCATGGCGCATTTGTTTCCGATGAGGAAGTGCATCGCGTGGTCGATGATTTGAAGGCGCGGGGCGGCGAGCCGAACTATATCGAAGGCATCCTCGAAGGCGGTGTGGCCGGTGGCGGCGAAGGCGGGGAGGGCGGTGAAGGAGGCGATGCCGAAGCCGATCCGCTGTACGACCAGGCGGTCGAAATCGTGCTGAAGAATCGCCGCGCGTCGATTTCGCTGGTGCAGCGCCACTTGCGCATCGGCTATAACCGGGCTGCCCGCCTGCTGGAGCAGATGGAACAATCCGGCATGGTGTCGGCCATGGGCTCGAACGGCAACCGGGAAATCCTGGTTCCGCACCGGGAGGCGGATTAAGGCGGGATGGAAAGCGGGCATTCGCTCCGGGAAAGACAGAGACAATAGAGGAGCACATGACGATGGCGAACAAACGACGGGTTTTCCGCGGTGCCGTGCGCACTACTGCCGCGCTGCTGTTCAGCAGTGCATTGATGGGCCTGGCACCTGGCCTCACCACGGTCGCCTGGGCGAACGGTGTCGACGAACTCCATACCTTCGTCTCGCAGGTCAAATCGGCCAGCGGCGAATTCACGCAACGCCAGTTGAAGCCTGTCAAGGGCAGTGGCGCGAAGACCGCGGCGGCGCAGTCGACCGGTCAAGGTACGGTACAGGCTGGCGGTGACGTGTTGGAACCGGCGGGGTCGTCGAGCGGCACGTTTACGTTTGCCCGTCCAGGCAAGTTCATCTGGGAATACCAGCAACCGTACCAGCAATTGCTGCAGGCGGACGGAAAGACGTTGTATGTCTATGACAAGGATCTGGCGCAGGTGACCGAGCGCACGCTCGGCAGTGCGCTCGGCGCCAGCCCGGCGGCTATCCTTTTTGGTAGCAATGACCTCGACAAGAACTTCACCGTTAACGACGGCGGCTCGAAGGGTGGGATGGACTGGGTCGAACTCGTGCCGAAGACCAAGGACACGCAATTCAAGCGCATCGGTATCGGCTTTCAAAAAGGACGCCTGAATGCGATGGAGCTGTATGACGTCTTTGGCAACGTGACGCTGTTGTCGTTCCAGAACCTGAAAGAGAATCCGCCGCTGAAGGCCGATGCGTTTTCCTTCGAGGTGCCAAAGGGTGCCGACGTGATCAAGGGCTGATCCGAATGGCCACGCAGGACCTGTTCTCCACCACGCCGCGCCGCCCGCTGGCGGAAGCATTGCGACCGGGGCAGCTGAGCGATGTGGTGGGCCAGCGGCATCTGCTCGGGGAAGGCAAGCCGTTGCAGCTTGCCTTCGCGGCGGGCAAGCCGCATTCGATGATCCTGTGGGGACCACCCGGTGTCGGTAAGACGACACTGGCGCGGCTGACCGCCCAGGCATTCGATTGCGACTTCATCGCATTGTCGGCGGTGCTTGGTGGTGTCAAGGATATCCGCGAGTCGATGGAGCGGGCGCAGCAGACGCTCGACCGTAGCGGTCGACATACGATCCTGTTCGTTGACGAAATCCATCGTTTCAATAAGGCACAGCAGGATGCGCTATTGCCGTTCGTCGAGTCGGGCCTGGTCACGTTTATCGGCGCGACGACGGAGAATCCCAGTTTCGAAGTGAATTCGGCGCTGCTGTCCCGAGCGCAGGTCTATGTGCTCAAGTCACTGGACGAAGACGAGCTGCGCGAACTATTGCGCCGTGCGCAGGGTATCGCGTTGCAGGACCTGACCTTCGACGACAAGGCGATCGAGACATTGATCGGGTACGCCGATGGCGATGCGCGCCGGTTTCTGAACCTGTTGGAGCAGGCGCAGACCGCGGCGCTGTCGACGAAGCGGCAGCATATCGATGCGGCATTCGTGTCCAGTGCGATGACGCTGAACACGCGACGCTTCGACAAGGGCGGCGAGAATTTCTATGACCAGATATCGGCGCTGCATAAATCGGTGCGTGGGTCGCATCCGGACGCGGCCTTGTATTGGTTCTGCCGGATGATCGACGGTGGTGCCGATCCGAAATATCTCGCGCGCCGGATTATCCGGATGGCGTGGGAAGATATTGGCCTTGCCGACCCGCGCGCGGTGCAACTGGCCAATGATGCCGCGGAGACGTTCGAGCGACTGGGATCGCCGGAAGGCGAGCTGGCGCTGGGGCAGGCGGTGATGTATCTCGCCTGCGCCGCGAAGAGTAATGCGGGCTACAACGCGTTCAATCAAGCGATGGCATTCGTCAAGCAGGACAAGACGCGAGAGGTGCCGATCCACCTGCGCAACGCGCCAACCAAGCTGATGAAGGAACTAGGGTACGGGCACGCCTACCGTTACGCACATGATGAACCCCACGCGTACGCTGCCGGGGAAACCTACTTGCCCGAAGACATGCCCGAGCCGGGTTGGTACCAACCGGTACCGCGGGGTCTGGAGACCAAGATCATCGATAAGCTGGCCTGGTTGCGCAGCCTGGATGACGCTGCCAGGGATGACGGCGAGGCGTCGTGATCTGGTGGCGGACATGTTGGATGGAGGCTGCACGGCTTCTGTTACAGCCGATGGGGCATGGTATTTATTCATAGCGCCTGTATGCCGTCATAGGCAATCAGGGGGAGCATGATCGGATCTGCCGTTTGGTAGCCTCGACCATTCTGTACGAAACCGCATCGACCAAGTGCCGGTCGCCTACCGATAGAGATACGGCTAGTGCGCATACCGTGGGTCAATATCGCTCAAGTAAGTCCAATGCTTCGCGGAATGCCAACGCATCGCACGGATGTGATGCGTTGGCATTCTTCGGATTGCTTCAGGGATTCAATTGACCCACGTATTATCGCGTCGCGATGTGCGCCAGGAGGCCGTGCTCACGCCTTCATGACGACGTAGCGTCTCGGCTAACGCCTGCAATTGCGCGTCTTGGCTCGGGCGGCAGCGGATCAAGGCGGCCAGCGACGCGCATGCGTCCGCCGTACCGCGGTTGACGATGACCTGATTGGCATCCAGACCGATTTCGCGCAACGCGTTGAACAAGTGCTTGCGCACGATGTTCAGCGCGTCGATGGAACATACCAGGCTCAGTTCATGAGCATGGCGGCGAGCATGCAACGGACGTTCAATGGCGATTTGCATGTTTCAACTCCTTCCGGCACGCCGCTAGGACGTGACGTGATGCTGCCCATACCGGCTTACACGGACTTTCCGTGAACCTGCATGACGTTGGCGTCCACGCAAAAGCCGCCTCGGTATCATCCGTCACGGCGATCGTTGGGATGGCGTGTCAGCCTGATCGGCCTTACCGCATCGCAAAATCACGCCACAACGGCCGAACCGTTTGCGCGAATACCCCGGGGCACCCAGCGTACGGGCATCGATTCAAATAAAGGGAGCGAGTCGTACAGCCGCACACCAGAACGCTGTCCGGGCATCGCAGCCTGTCATCACAAGAAAATGCGATGCGGCAAAACGAACGAAGCCGAGGAGCGAAGCGGTAACACCATGGTGACGCGGCTGTGGCGCGCTGACCCGTCTAAACGACGAATCAGCTCTGGCCGACAAGGAGAGGCGGCGGTAGCGCTGATTCGTCAGTGTTTGCCGGCCGATGCCGGCGTGTGACTATGAGAGTCACTGTCCACTGAGAATCTCCAAGAATGAAAGTACCGCTATGGTAGCGAAAAAACATCATTCCTGTCAATGTGATAGGACCGCCGATGTAAGTAAATGTACGGTGTGCGAGACAACGATCTCCCGCTCACGACGCAGCATATCGATTGCGTCGTTGACGCGGGTCAGGAAGCAGGTGCGAGCGCTTGTTTGCGGGCGTCATCAAGCAGCGCGCGACGATCGATTTTGTTGGTGGAGGCAAGCGGCAAGGCATCCACGAATACGACCTGACGCGGGTGCTGATAGGCGGGGGCATGGGCCAGCGCATGTTGCTTGACCGCTTCGGCGGTCAGCGCCGGGTCCGCGCGAACGATAAACGCGACCGGTTTCGTGCCCTTGATCTCGTCATCCACCGGCACCACGGCAGCTTGCTGGACGCCAGGGTGGGTTTCCAGCATGCGCTCGACTTCACTAGGGAAGATGTTTTCGCCTCCGGAGACGAACATGTCGTCAGCGCGCCCTACGAACAGATGAAAGCCGTCCCGGTCGCGCTGGAAGACATCACCGGTAATGTAGTACCCATCCGCGGTGAAGGGGGGCGCCAAGTCGGGGCGCTGGTGATATCCCTGCATGATGCCCGGGCTGGCTATTTGCAGCACGCCCTCCGTGATGGCGGGATCACTGTCGCTGGTCATGCCATCGGCCGTGGCAAGCCGGACCTTGACGGCCGGATGCGGGACGCCGACGGCGAGAGGCGGGGTGCGCAGTCCGTCTGGATGCGGGCCGAAGACGACGGGGCCGCCTTCCGTGGTGCCATAGGCGTTGATGATGCGCGCGTTCGGCAACAATTCGGCCGTGCGTGCCAGAAGGCTCGCGCTGACCGGCGCGGAACCCATCCGGATCACGCGTACCGATGACAGGTCTGCCTGCGCCAACGCGTCATGTTCACGTAGCATCATGGCGATCATCGGTGGCACCGCCGTAAGCCAGGTGCAGCGATAGCGGGTGATCGCGGCAATGTAGCGCGTGGCCTTGAATTGTGGCAGCAACACCGCCGTCGCCCCTGCCGCCACTGTCAGCATGGCCAGCGCCAGGGCGTTCATGTGATACAGCGGTGCGGCAATCAACACGCGGTCGCCCGTCAGCGGGTCCGCGGCAAGTCGCGTGCGCACCACCCACGCATGACTTGCATGCGTGAGTTTTACCCCCTTCGGTTTGCCGCTGGAACCCGATGTGTACAACAACATCGCCACGTCGTCCTCGCGCTGCGTGACGCGCGGCGGCATGGCGGCGAAGGCCTGCCCGGCGTTCGATGTATCGATCGCAGAGGGGGCCGTAGCGGTGTTTTGCTTTAACCATCCGCCGAAGGCGGCTGGATGGTCGTCGGGCGCATCCAGCACGACGACCGGGAGAGCGGCGGGCACGGATGCCACGTGGGCGCTGTCGCAGAATACGCGCACGGCCCCGGCGTCCTGCAACACATAGGCGATCAATGCGTCCGGGAATTTGAAGTTCACCGGCACCGCCACGCCACCGGCGCGCATGGTGCCCAGTAGCGTGGCCACATAGTCGATCGAGTTCGCCGCAACCACGGCAACCCGCTCGCCATGCCGCAGTCCGTCCGCCAATAATCGCTGCGCGATGCACTCGGTGAGGGTCTCGAAGTCGGCGAACGTGATCTCCCGCGCCTGCATGTGCGCATCCAGGCCGATGAACGCAATGTCGTCGGGCTTCCATGCGGCATGACCGCGCAAGAAAGCGACGTTGCCGAGATTGTCCGTGGTCATTTTTGAAACTCCAGCAACGTCGAGAAAGCCGGTAAGGCGACCACTACCCGGCATGCGGCGTCGGCGTGTGCGCTGTGTAAATCTTCTATGGACAAGCCATCGATAAAAAAAGGCAGGCCGGCCGCCTGCGCGCGCCGGGCCAGCGTGATGGGCGCCTCGGCGTGAAACGTGATGGCACCGAAGAAACCGGGACGCAAGGCGCTCGGGTCCTCGGGCAGGTGCCGCGCCGCGCCGGGCATCGGCGCCAGCGTGGGCGCGTATTGCGCGACATCACCAAAGCGCATGGCGAAGCTTCCAGGATCGGTCACACGGATCAGAAAGGCGGCATCCGAGGTCATCGACCGGGATGATGCTGAATCGGCATGGACGCGCGTCTCGATATTCCCGCCAAGCTGCGTATATTGTCGACGCAGGGCGGCCGGGTCGTGACCGACCACCGTCAGTGCGATGATGCGTTGCACGCCATTTTCGTGCGTGAGCCACTGTGACCGCCAGACCAGTTCCGGGGTCAGATGCTGGCAATAATAGACCCGTCCCGCATCTACCTGTCCGGGCTGAAGACGCACCGTCACGAAGGTCGCGTCACGGTGCAGCCCATCAATCTCAACCGGCCGTGAAAACCGCTGAACAGGCCCGAGCGTGAAGCCGTGGGCGGCGACATCGCTCGCGGTACGTTCCGGCGCATCGGTCTGGAACACCAGTCCATCGATGCCGAACGGACTCGACAGCACTTCGTCCCGCAAGTTACCGCCGTCGGTCGGCTGGCCTATCAATTCGAGGTAATGATTGTCGAACATCACCAGATGATTGATCGAACCCAATGTATGGCGTCCGCGCGGGGTGAGCGTAAAGCCCAATGCTGCGCATTGGGCCGCTGCGTCATCGGTGTGGAAGCGCGTGTTGATGACAAGATGGTCGAGTTGCATCGCGATCTCGCTTCGTGCGGTGAGAGGAGGAGCAGGTTGAAGGTGGTGAATCAGGTCGCGGGCTTGGCGGCCGGAGCGGATGCGGTCGAATACACGCCCCGGCCGCTGGCGCAGAGCTTGCCGTCGGTGTCGAAGATTTGCGCCTCGGCAACGGACAGCGTGGCACCGAATTTGATCACCTTGCCGCGGGCGATCAGATCACCGGGCATCGCTGCGCGATGATAATCGACACGCAGGTCGACGGTGGGCACGCCCCGGCCGGTTTTGGAGACAAGCGCCCAGTCGGCCGTCAGGTCGACCAACGTCGCCAAAATGCCGCCATGCGTGTAGCGCTTGTCGGGGTTCACCACCCATTCCTCACGCCATTGCGCCTTGATTTCGATTTCGCCGTCGGCGACGGACAGCACTTCCAGGCCGAGCCATTGGTGAAACGGACCACGACGGAGCTTTTCCGTGATGGCTTCCTTCGACAGAATCGTGTCGCTCATGATGATGGTTTCCGGTTACGCTGACTGAAACGTCGTCCCCGCGTGACCGCGCTCGAAAAGCGCGTCAAATAGGGTTGCGGGGGCGTGAGGAGAATGAAAAGGCGGGAGGGTCCGATGCGCCAGCTTACGGGGCGATCACGACCTTGCCGAGGACTTCACGGTCGCGGATCAGCCGCAGGCCTTCCGCCGCCTCTTCCAGCGGCAGCACGCGATCAATGGCCGGCTTTAACGTGCCCGCGGCAATCATGTCCATCAGTGCCGACAGGTTGTCGTCGTAGAAGCTATTGGATCCGATCACTTTCAGCTCGAAACTCCAGATGTAGCGCAGGTCTTCCTTCGGGTCGTAGCCGGCGGTCGCGCCGCAGACCAGCAATGTGCCGCCACGCTTGATGCACTTGAGCGACGGCACCCAGGTATCGCCACCGGTAAAATTGATCACCACGTCCACGCCGCCTTCATTACTTCGGCGCTGTGGCTTGCCGAACTGGCTGATGGCCCATTTCGAGAAATCGGTGTCGCGGTAGTTGAGCACATGATCGGCACCCATCGCCTTAAGCGCCGCGGCCTTTTCGTCGCTGCCGGCACAGGCGATCACTTCGGCGCCTAGTTGCTTCGCAAGCATGACGCAGGCACTTCCCACGCCACCACTTGCACCCAGGACCAGCACTTTGTCACCCGCCTTCACGGTATTGTGTGTGATCAGCATCCGGTGCGCGGTGCCGTAGGCCACCGGCAGCGATGCCGCGTCTTCGAACGACACGCCATCCGGCATTGCGATCAACTGCGGCACCGACACCAGGCAGTATTCCGCCATGCCGCCGTCGAGCATCTCGCCCATCAGACCTTTGCCCGGATAGAGCGGATTGACGAGCACGCGTTGTCCGACTTTCCAGCCTTGCACATCGCTTCCTAGCGCGACGATCTCGCCTGCCATGTCCAGGCCGATGACAACCGGAAACGGCACCTTGATGCCAGGCATGCCTTGTACCGTGAACACGTCGTGATAGTTGAAAGACGACGCCTTCACGCGGATCACGACATGCCCGTCGGTGGCGCGAGGGGTGGCGATTGTCTGGACGGCCAGGGTGTCAAGGTCACCGTGTCCGTGCAACACCAGCGCGCGCATCGTGTCTTGTGGGGGAGCGGTCATTGTGCGATCTCCTTGATCGATTTCGATTGTTCATAAGGGCCGGTCACGAACAGGTTGTCCGGCAACGTTCCCTTGAGGATGCCGCTGCTGACAAACAGCGCATTTTCGCGTTTCAGTGTTTCGATGTCTGATGGCTCGAACGCCGCGCGGTTCATATTGCGCCATTGCGCGGCGTAGACCTTGGCGTCTTCGGGTGGCAGGTTCGCGGTCTTCTGCAGGATCAGCGCGACGTCATCCGCATGCGTGGCGCCCCAGGCCAATGTGTCGCGCATTGCGGCGATGATCTTCGCGACCTGGTCCGGGCGTTGTGCGATCAAGTCGCCGCGCACCGCGCCGACGCCGATATACGGCACTGCATCGGTCTTCGTGTACTTGCGCCACTCCCCGGAGAAGGTGCCCAATTGGCGCACCTTCAATTCATGCAACTGTGCAATGGTCACCGAGCGCAGCGCGGCGCCATCGACTTGTTTCTGTACGAGGAATTGCGCGAGCCGTGATTCATTGCCGCCTACTAGCGAGAAGTCCGTTGGCCGGATACCGTAGTTGCCGGCGAGTACGGCTTGTGCGATCGAGGCAACCGAACTGCCTGCAGGTGACATACCGATCTTCTTGCCCCTGAATTCGGACAGCGACTTGATCGGAGAATCCTCGGGGACGACGAATTGCACGTCGGCAGGTTGCGTGGCCAGGAAAATCTTTACCGGCACGCCTTCGGAGGCCGTGGCGAAGACGCTCGCGGCCGCGGCGCCGAAAGCCAAGTCTATGGCGTCGGCGGCCAGCGCACGCGTTGGCGCGTTGACGTCCGAGAAGCGAACGAACGTTGCATCCACGCCATGCGCCTTTAGGTAGCCCTTGGCTTCCAATACCGCGCCAAAACCAAGGCTGACGCCACTGGTCCAATAGCCGATCCGTACCGGGGCGGCATGTGCCTGCATCGGCGCGGCGAGCATCGTCAATACCGTGGCGCATACGCCCACCAGCACTGCGGCACGACGGCCGATACGAAGACGAAGAGGAGAAGTGGGGTGGCCTTTGCGGCGCGGCAGGATCGATCGCATGACGGTGACCTTTATGTGATGGAGGGGTGAGCGCGTGGTACCGACAATGCGTGCACCGTGGCGCTGCGGGGTGCCTCCGGGTTCAGGCAACTTTCTTCCAGCGGAACAGATAGCGTTCGAGTGGCTTGAGGATGCCGCTTTCCAGCAGCAGCATCAGGACGACCAGCGTGATGGTCCAGGCAAAGACCTGATCGGTCTGGACCAGGTCGGCGGCTTGCTTGAGCCGATAGCCGATGCCGTCCGACGCCCCCAGCGTTTCAGCGACGAGCGACACGCGCCAGCCGAAGCCGAATGCCAGGCGCGCGCCGGAGAAAAAGTAGGGCAGGATCGACGGCAGGTATACCTTGTACAGAATGGCGATGCGAGACATCCGGAAGCTGCGCGCGAGTTCGACGTAATCGGATTGCACCGTCTGCGCGCCTTGCCAGACGTTGGTGAGTATCAAGGGCATCGCCGTCATGAAGACGACGAAGATCGTCGTGCCGTTCGAGATGCCGAACCAGATAATGGCGAAGATGGCCCAGATCGCCGATGAAACCGTGTTCATCACGGCGAGAATCGGTTCGAAGAAACGTGCGAGCGCACGGCTGGCACCCAAGGCAATGCCGATGGGTGTCCCGAGTGCCGTTGCCAGCAGGAAGCCGCCGCACACGCGATATAGCGTGATCGCGAGGTCATGACCGAATGTGTCGGTGTGCCACAGTGTGAGCATCGCCGCCCCCACGCGCGAAGGCGACGGCAGGACGAAGGAAGGCATGCGTAGCGATGCACACCACCAGAGCGCCAGCAGTATCGCGACGAACGCCATTCGTTGCAGCACCAGCCCTTGCCAACTGCCGTGGCGACGGGCGTCCGCGCGGGCGCGCCGACGGGAGGTCGTCGACTGTGCCGAGGTGGTGGCAGGGCCTGCGTTTACCCATTGCGCTCGCTTGTCATCCGCTTCGTTGACGGTGAGATGGGGATCATCACGGCTATCGGATGTCGGGGACGATAATAGTAAGGATACCGAATCAGAATTATCGGGGCGTACCGGAGGTAGTCCCATGCTCAAATCTCCAGACGCAATGCACGGATGACTTCGGCAACCACGGGCGAGGTGGCGTTTCGCGGGGCCGATAGTGTGTTGTGGTGGATTGCCTTGATGCGACCCGGATGCGCGGTCAGAACGACGATACGGTTTGCCAGGACAACTGCTTCCTCCACATCGTGCGTGACGAAAAGCACTGTCGTACCCTGCATCGCTTGAATACGCAGCACTTCCTGATGCATCGAGGTCCGCGTTTGCGGATCGAGTTTTGAAAACGGCTCGTCCATCAACAGGATCGAGGGGGCGACCACAAGGCTGCGCGCCAACGCTGCACGGCTACGCATGCCACCGGACATCTCGTGCGGATAGGCATCGCCGGCGTGCTGCAGACCGACGAGGGTTAACGCCGCCTCGGCGCGAGCACGTCGGGAGGCCTTGTCGAGGCGCTGTGCTTCCAAGCCGAACGCGACGTTATCGCGGGCGGTGCGCCATGGCAGCAGGCGGTCGTCCTGGAACATATAGGCGATTTCGCGCCATCGATCGACGCGTGCGGATGCGATGCCGTCATAGGCCAGCGTCCCGCCATCCGGCGCCAGCAAACCCGCGACGATGTTCAGCAACGTGCTTTTGCCGCTGCCCGACGCGCCCAGCAAGGCGACGATCTCGCCCTTGCCAACATCCAGATCGATGTCCGACAGAACCGTCATATCCCCGAACCGCTTACCCACGCGGCGCAGTGACAAAGCCGGTGTGGCATCGGATGACTTCCCGATCTCAGAAGGCACTGGCGTCGCATCGACCGGGCGCGTCGTGGCGCGCCCGGTCGATGCGATCGGCGCGATGCCGCCCGTGACGCTCATGCCCGGGCTCTGGCGAACGGCGTGACGTCGTGGGTCGGCACGGGATGCGGCGCGTGGGGCGCGGCATCGTTTGCCGCGTGCTGCGCCGGTTGCGTCAGCTCGACCTCGGCAACCTTGGCGTGTGCAGCTTGCGTGGCGCGGCGATTGCCGCCGCGTGGCGTCGGCACCGTGGCGCCTGCCTGTGACAAGCTGGCGTAGACCTTTTCCATCGTCATCGCCCGGAACGTCTCGATGTGTCGCCGTGCGATCAATTCCGCACGTTTGCCATCGCCCGCGATAAAAGCATCGATCATTGCATTGTGATCGTGCTTGATCTCAGGTTTGGTCTGTTGTACCCCAAAGCCCAGCGCCACCAGCCGCGACATTTCATCCATCAGCCCCGACAGGGTCCTCAGCAGGCGCTGGTTGCCACTTGCGGCGGCGATGGCGAGATGGAATTCCTTGTTGGCATCGAGAAATACATCTATTTGCTCGGGTAACGGCACCGGATGCTTTACGCGGCATGCCGCCTCCAGGCGGCGCAGCAGATCGATGTCCACTCGACCGACGGCCAGGCGTGCGGCCAGCGGTTCCAGCTCCTCGCGAATCGAGAAGACTTCCTCGACATCCTTCAGCGTGATAGGGGCGACGCGATAGCCCTGGCGCGGCAGCGATTTGACGAATCCCTCATGGACGAGACGCACCAGGGCGATTCGGCAACTGTTCTTGCCGATGTTATAGACCTGCATCAACTCCGGCTCCGTGATGGTGCTGGAGGGCATCAGTCGGCACGCGATGATGTCGGCGCGCAAACGCGCATAGGCATCGTCGCCACGGCTTAGCGAGGCATCCGGCACGCTGGCGCCGAACGGACGCGGCAGTGCGTGGGCTGCGGCGTCCATCGTATCCGGCGACGCAGGGGTCTGTGGCGAATGGGAGTCTATTGCGGCGTCTGCATGAGGCATGGCTGTCTCCGTGAGCGGCTTACAAGTCCGTCTTGCGAGGCGTTTGGAAACCCTATTAAGACGCACAAAATTAGCGTCGGCAACAAATAAAAAAAGATATGAATTGCCGTGATGCGTTATATAAGCCGATAGTTGTAAGCTGCTCAGAAGCTCATTTTAGAGAGATCACGACGCAAGCGTGCCCTGAGAATGCCATGGGATAAGGGGAGCAGCCGGTACCGTGACACCGGCTGCAAACTGACAGGCGAGTAGGCCAAACGCGCCCCGCGGAGAATGGGAGGGGGCGCCGTATGTTTCAGAGGCCGGGGAGCGGCAATTCGGTGGTGTACTTCAGTTGCTCCATCGCGAAACTCGCGGTGACGTCCGACAGCGGGATCTGGGCGATAAGCCTTTGGTAGACCCGGTCATAACCGGTGATGTCGGGAACGACGACGCGCAACATGTAATCGTACGCACCGCTCATCCGATAAAACTCCACCACTTCGGGGATGGCCTGTACGACCGCCTTGAAGTGATGAAACCATTCTTTGGAGTGGTTGCTGGTCTTCACTTGAACGAAGACCGTCACGCCCACACCGAGCTTCACGGCATTCAGCAAGGCGACGCGTTTGAGGATATAGCCTTCTTTTTCCAGACGTTGCACGCGGCGCCAGCAAGGCGTGGTCGTCAGGTTCACCGCTTCGGCCAGCTCATTGACAGGTGTGGTGGCATCCTGCTGCAATCGCGCCAGCAATTTGCGATCTATTGCGTCCAGCGTGGTGGTGTCTTCCATGGCAAGTCCAAGATCGGGCCGTTGCGGCCCTATCCGCAGATGGTAGAGCGTTCGCTTGTCGCCGTCTAATGGGCGTTCCAGCCCAGGCCGAGGCTTTTCTGGATTGTGACGAAGTCCTGTACCAGTTGGGCCTTGCCGGACACGGTGTCACGCTCCGCCGACAGACGGGTGCGTTCGGCGTCAAGCCAGTCGATCATGCTTGCGGCGCCTGCGCGATAACGTTGTTCCACCAAGGTGGCGGACCGCGTGGCGGACGCCTGTACCGCCATCAACTGCACGACATTTTCGCGTTGGTGACCGTAGCGGGACAGGGCGGTATCCGCGTCGCGCAATGCCTCGAGGACGGCCTTGCGGTAATCGGCCTCGGCGGCATCACGTTGCGCTTCAGCCGAATGCACGGACGCCGCGGTCCGTCCGAAATCGAGGACGTTCCACGAGAGGTAGGGCACGCCAAGCCAAGCGGCATTGCTCTTGCGGAACAAATGCGCCGGCTGTGTCCCGCTGAATCCGAGGTCGCCATACAGGGTCAGCTTGGGAAAGAATGCTGCCTTCTGTTGTCCAATCTGCGCGGTGGCTTCGGCCAATTTCCGCTCCGCGGCGCGGATATCGGGACGCCGCTGCAGCATCGCCGTGGGATCGCCGATCGCGACTTCCGCAGGGACAGCGGGCAGGGGGGCTGACGGTGATAATTCGGCATCCAACGCGCCGGGCTCCATCCCGCATAGCACCGCAAGGCGATCAAGGGACTCACCCAGGTCGGCGTTGATCGGTGCGATGGAGGCGCGGGTCGTGTCCACTTGCGTGCGCGTGCGTTCGACATCCACGTCGCCCGCCGTGCCCCGGTCGCGGCGCTGCTGGGTGAGATCGAGGATTTTCTGTTCCGCCGTTGCCGATTGATTCGCGAGCGTGATCCGCTGTTGCTGTGCTCGCAGATCGATATATGCTTGTGCCACTTCAGCGGCCAGCGATACATGGGCGTCGGCCAGGTTGGCCTCGCTTACCTGTGCATCGGCGCCGGCCGCCTCGATGGCTCGGCGCGTTCCGCCGAACAGATCGATTTCCCAGCTGGCCAGGAAGGACGCGGAGAAATTCTGTATATGACCGCTCCCCCCCAACAGGTTGCCGAGGCTATCGGGGCGGCGCGCCCGGATCACGGTGCCGCTACCGCTGACTTTCGGCAGTTCGTTGGCCTGTTCTTTCGACAGCGCGGCACGCGAGGCGCGCAAGCGGGCTTCCGCTGCCTGAATGTCAGGGTTGTGTGCCAGCGCCCGGTCGATGAGGCTGTTCAGTTCGGCATCGTTCAGCGTGGTCCACCATCGAGAGATGCCCGGAGAGGTGGCAATACCCGTGTCTGGCGTGCGGCGGAATGCGTTTGCCTTCAGCGTATCGGGGGCGGCATTGGGTGCGCCTTTGTAGTCCGGTCCGACCGTGCAGCCGGTCAATCCCAGCGCGGTAAGCACAGCGACGGTCACCAAGGCGCCTGCAAACCGGCGGGATGGCCGTGGCCGCGGCGCGATGAACGCGGTTTGCGATATACGCAGCAGCGATGACAGGTTGGTCGGCGTCGCCGTGGCGGAAGAGGAGCGGGTGGAAGTCATGCGGCTGATATCAAATAAAGCGTTCACGGTGATCAATGCCCACCCGAGGAAGCACCGCCGAAGCCGCGCGGAGACCGAAGGAATAAGGCCAGGGGGATGCAGATCAACAGCGCGATTGCCAGCAGGAAGAAGGTTTCCGCATACGTCATCACGGTAGCCTGCACATGAATCTGCTGCGCGAATTGGCTGAGCGCCTGCATGTGGGCATGCGCGGCGTCACTGCCTTGGGCCATGAAACTGGCGGCGTTGCCGTCGATGCGCGCATTGGCCAGCACTGAATTGTTCGTCACGGCTTCGCGCAGGATGTTGTCATGCAGTACGGTGCGGCGATCCAGGAAAATGCCGATCAATGCAAGGCCCACCGAGCCGCCGAGGTTGCGGGCCATGTTGTACATGCCGGACGCTTCGCCGGCCTGTTCTCTCGTCACCGCTGCCATCGCCGCCTGGTTCAAGGGCATTAGTGCCAGCATCTGCCCGAAACCGCGCATCAACTGCGAGTAGGTAAAGTCATGGCCCACGCTTTGCGCTGTCAACGACGTATCCATCAGGCAACTGATGCCGAACAATATGACGCCCGTCATGACGAGCCAACGGGCGTCGATGGCACCGAGTATCCGGGGCAATACCGGCATGAGGAGGAAGGCCGGCAGTCCCGAGACCAACAATACGACCCCGGACTGTTCCGCGTTGTACCCTGCCACACCGGATAGAAACTGCGGCAGCAGATAGGCGACGCAATACAGACCCATGCCGACGGCGAACACGATCAGGATGACGCTGGCGTAGCGGAGATTGCGAAACAACGACAGACGCAACATCGGTTCCCGTGCGACGAATTGCGAGATGGCGATCAGGATCATGCCCACCACCGTGACGATCGTCAGCGTCGTGATCATCTGTGATTCGAACCAGCGATTACGCTGGCCCTCCTCCAGCACCACGGTCAGTGAACTTAAGCCGATGGACAGGCCGACGATGCCCAGCCAATCCGCGCTGAAGAAACGCGACCAGTGTGGTTTCTCCGGCGGCAGGCCGACCCATAGCAGTACCAGCAACGCGATGCAGACGGGGATGTTGATGTAGAAGCACCATGCCCAGTTGATGTTCTCCGCCAACCAACCGCCCGCCACCGGCCCGAGCAAGGGGCCCAGCAGCACGATGAGGCCGAAGATGGACATGCCGACAGGCATCTGCTTCGGTGGCAGGCGCATCCGGATGATCATCTGCGCGGTGGGAATCAAGGCCCCGCCGGCGAAGCCCTGGCCGAGCCGTCCAACGATGATCTGCGGCAAGTTTTGCGAAAGGCCGCAGAAGATCGAGAACACGGTAAACAACGCGGCCGTGCCGAGCAGGAAATTACGCAGACCGAAGACGCGGGTGAGCCAGGCAGCCAGCGGAATCATCACGATTTCCGACATCAGATAGGCGGTCGAAATCCAGGTGCCTTCAGTGCCGGTGGCGCCAATTTCGCCTTGGATCTGCGGCAACGCCGAGTTCGTGATCGAGATATCCAGCGTGGCCATCAACGCCCCCAACGCGCCGGCGAACACGGCAACCCAGTCCGCGGTGGAGGCGCGACGGTTGTCGTCGTCGATCGACGCGGTGGGGCGCGAGGAGAGGGTTTCAGCCATGATTCGCCGCCGGGGAGGCTGCCGGTGCGGATGCGGCGTTCGCGGATGAGCTGACGCGCGATGTCGCGGCGCCGGATGCGACGCCAGACGTCGCCGGCGACGAGCTGGCGCTATCGCCCACGGCGTCGCTGGAGGATTGCGCGCCTTGCGATTGCGATTGTTGTGGCGTGACGCTGGTGTCCACATCGACGGTCACGGACATGCCGGGCAACAGCAGGCTGCGCGTCTGCTTGTCGGTATCCAGGCGGATGCGTACCGGCACACGTTGCACGATCTTCGTGAAGTTGCCCGTTGCATTTTCTGGCGGCAGCAGGGCGAACTCGGATCCGGTGCCCGGCGCGAAACTGTCCACCACACCGCGCAGGTCGACGCCAGGCATGGCATCCACGTGCAGTTTAGCCGGCTGTCCAACGCGCATGTCGCTCAGTTGCGTTTCCTTGTAGTTCGCCACCAGGTAGATCTGCTCGACAGGCACGACAGTCATCGTCTTCGTTCCTGGCTGCAAGTATTGTCCAACGCGCACGGTGCGGTCGCCAATCCGGCCGTCGATCGGGCTGCGAACGATCGTGTCATCCAGGTTCAAGGCCGAATCGCGTGCGCGTGCCTGGCTTGCTTCCATCTGCGCCTTGGCTTGCGCGATCTGGGCGCGCATCGAGGCGATTTGCGCCTCGGCGGCTTTCACCGCCGCAAGGTTCGCGCGGTAAGTCGCCCGGGCCTGGTCGCGGGTATTGCGCAGATCCGCGACGCGCTCGCTGGTTTCGGCACCCGTCGCGGCCAGCGGTGCGTAGCGGTCATATTCGCGCGCCGCGTGGTCATAATTGATTCGCGATGCCTCGGCTTGCGCCCTGGCTTGTTCGATGCTCGCTTCCTGCTGCGTGATATCGGCTTGTGCCCTGACGATATCCGCCTGGCGCGCATCGATCGTCGCCTTGGCCTGGTCCAGCGAGGCCTGGTACTGGCGTGTGTCGAGTTTCAACAGGGCTTGCCCCGCCTTGACGGTGGCGTTGTCTGGAACATATACCTGCAGGACGTAGCCGGAAACCTTCGGCGAGATGGTGACGCTGTCCGCGCGCAGATAGGCGTCATCGGTTGATTCGATAAAACGACCCACCAGCCACCAGTGCGCGCCCCACGCCACGCCGACCAGTACCGCGACGATCAGCAGTCCCAGCAGGACACGGGTCCGGCGCTTATTGTTTTTCTGCTCGGTCGTGTTGCCGGGTGCAGATTGTCCGTTCGGACCGCCGCTTGACTGCGGCGTAGTGCTTGTCGCCACGCTTGGCTCCAAATTATTCCAGTAGGCATAATTATTCCGTTTGGAAGAATTGTGTCAAGTGGTATTATTTGAATCGGTCCAACAAACGACATGCATAGAGTGGTCACCAAGGTACCTCGCAAATCGACGCCCCGCGGCTTGGCGAAGCAACCCGCGCTGTCCGCCGCGTCCTCGAAGAAAGTCGCGCGAGCCGCGTCGGCGTCGTCGCGCGCCATGCCAACAAAAGCCACACGCACGGCCGAGGTGGCGGAAGATAAACGGCTAAGGCATCCGCCTGGTGGCGGATACGCGCGGGGCGAGGAGACCCGATTGCGGATCATCGAGGCGGCCATTGGCGTATTTGGCGAGCGCGGATTCGATGCCGCCACGACACGTGAGATTGCGCAAAGAGCGGGCGTCAACCCGCCTGCGTTGCAGTACTACTTCGAGAACAAGGACGGTGTTTATCGGGCTTGCGCTGAGCACATGGCCTCCACGTCGCGCGCACGTTTCGACCCTGTGCTGGCGCGCGTGGAGGCGGCGTTGAAGGCCGGTATCACGGAAGAGGAGGCGATTGATCTGTTTTGCGATCTGCTCGACGTGTTGGTCGAGCATTTGCTCAACTCGACCGATTACCGAAGTCGTCACCTGTTCATGGCACGCGTGCAAAGCGGCCATGCGCCCGATGAAGGCATCGAGGCCCTGCGCAGGAAGGTCGGTCATCCGATCAATCGCGCCGCCACCGCGTTGCTTTCCCGGCTTAGCGGCCTGTCATCCGACGATGTCGCGTTGCGGATGAAATCGTTGATGCTGTTTGGCCAGGTGTTCGTGTTTCACGTTGCCAGGCCCATGGCGTTGCATCTGATGAAATGGAGCGATTTCGATGCCGACAGCATCGCCGCCGTGAAAAAGATGGTGCGCGAGCAGACCGCCACTACGTTGCGCGGCTGGTTGACCGAATTGCGCGATACGCCGGCAAAGAAATAGGTCTTTCGTGGGCGCATTCCACGATGGTGGGTGGGACTTCGCCATATTGCCGCGCTTTGTCACGCCCTCGGCAACGCCGCTGCGGTAAAATCGCGGCTTACGCGATGCTGATCAGCCCGTGCTGACACGCAGGGGGCATGGACATCGACCTCCTGGCGCTGGCGGCATCGTAACCGAATCACGTACTTGCGTCTCAGACAGCCTCATGCTCGACATCCAACAGTTTCGCAAAGACATCGACGGTGTGGCCAAACGCCTTGCCGATCGCGGATACACCCTGGACGTTGCCGCGTTCAACGCCGTGGAAGCGGAGCGCCGCACGATCCAGACCCGTACCGAAGAGCTGCAGGCGCGCCGAAATACCGCGTCGAAGCAGATTGGCATCATGAAGCGCAATGGCGAGGACACCAGTGCGCTGATGGACGAGATGGGCGGCATTGGCGAAGCGCTGAAAGCCTCTGAAGTGAAGCTGGAAGACATCCGTACACGGATGGAAGCGCTGCTGATGGAGGTACCGAATCTGGCTGCGGCGGATGTGCCGGTGGGGACGGATGAAACGCAAAACGTGGAAGTGCGGCGCGTGGGTACGGTGCCCCGCTTTGATTTTGCGGTCAAGGATCATGTAGACGTTGGCGGGCCGTTAGGTCTGGATTTCGAGACCGGGGCGAAGCTATCCGGCGCGCGCTTCACTGTCCTGCGTGGTCAGATCGCGCGCCTGCATCGCGCGCTGGCCCAGTTCATGTTGAACACGCACACTGGCGCGCACGGTTACGAAGAGGCATACACGCCTTACATCGTCAATGACGACGTGCTGCGTGGTACTGGTCAGTTGCCCAAATTCGCCGACGACATGTTCAAGGTGCAGAAGGGGGGCGACGAAACGAAAGCGACGCAGTACCTGATCTCCACGTCGGAAATCACGCTGACCAACACGGTGCGTGAGAGCATCGTGGAGCTCGCCCGGTTGCCGATCAAGATGACGGCGCACTCGCCGTGTTTTCGTTCGGAAGCGGGTGCGTACGGCCGCGATACGCGGGGCATGATCCGCCAGCACCAGTTCGACAAGGTGGAGATGGTCCAAATCGTCGAGCCGTCAACGTCTTATGCGGCGTTGGACGAAATGGTGGGACACGCCGAGACGATTCTGCAGAAGCTGGGTCTTGCTTACCGCGTGGTATTACTGTGCACGGGCGACATGGGGTTCTCGGCGGCGAAAACGTATGACCTGGAAGTGTGGCTGCCGGCGCAGAACACGTATCGCGAAATCTCGAGTTGCTCGAACACCGAGGCCTTCCAGGCGCGCAGGATGCAGGCACGTTTCCGGAATGCGGACAAGAAGGTCGAGTTGTTGCACACGTTGAACGGCTCCGGCCTGGCCGTGGGCCGGACGCTGGTAGCGGTGTTGGAAAACTACCAGAATGCCGATGGCAGCGTGACGGTGCCGGAGGTGCTGCGTCCGTACATGGGCGGTGTGGAAGTGCTGCGTCCGGGCACGTGATCGGTGCCCGTGACGAGACCTCGACGCTGATAAAAAGCTTGGCAAGCCTGAAAACCTCACCTATAATCTTTCTTCTTCGCGATTCGACCCGCGGAGCGCTGGCGGAAAAGCAAAGCATCACCATCGATGGGGTGTGGCGCAACCGGCAGAGGTAGCAAGCAGGAGAGGTGGCAGAGTGGTCGAATGTACCTGACTCGAAATCAGGCGTACGTGCAAACGTACCGTGGGTTCGAATCCCACCCTCTCCGCCAAACGAAATCAAGCACTTAGCTTGTGAAAAAGCCACCGTTCCGCGGTGGCTTTTTTTTTGCCCTAGTGGATAACTATCCGCCACAATCTCAGACTCTTCGGTTTTTCCCTATCTGTGGCGAAGTGCGCAACGTAGGCCGGTCCTGCCATCAAAAACCCCAGTAGCACACGACATTCAACCCGGAGCTTTTATCCGATGCATACGGCACGAATCCCTTTGCGCGGCTTCGCGCGTAATCCGTCTGTGCGCTAGCGGTTTGCGAGCAACTGCCGACGTAGTCCAATGTGGCGATCCAGAATGGATGCCCGCGTGGCGTCAATTGCATTGCCTGCCATGCGAGTAGTTGTGATTCGGCGCTTGCGTCATAGGACGGGGCATACACCGATTCGTGTGACACCCCGTCGAGCAAGCTCGCAAACGACACACCACCGGTTGTCCCCAATCGGGTCGTCGTGCTGGTGGCGTTCTGCATCACAATAACTAGCGAGGGATACTTCTCACGTAATTTTCTTACAAGGTCCAGGCCGCCTTGCGCGCATGTTGCATCGCACGGGCCGTTTTGCGTAGCCGTACCATGCTCGACAATTTCCATGTTATCCAGGAAGAAGCCATCCGCACCCTGTGCCACCAGTCTTGGAGCAACATAATTGACGATCAGGTTTTGATAATCCGTGTTGGACGGATTCATCCATGTTTCATTGGCATAGCCCGAATACGGACCGATTTGCGCCGCGGTGTTGTTGCCGCACCCGATGAAACCTGACGGGTTTGTTGACCAGTAGCTACGGAACGATTCACAGGAACCAACGTTCAAATAGCTTAAAACGAGATTCGTGCCGCCGTTCTTTAGCGTTGCCACATCTGTTGTGGAGAAGTTGGCTAAATCGGGATCAAGATCGAGATCCATGATGTGGAAGGTAGCGGCAACCGTCGCCAAGCTCCCCATCGTGCTTGCCTGTCCGTAGTATGACAACCAGGGGGATCCTGCCACCGTCGCACTCAGGGTTCCGGGTAACGCGGCGTTGCTTGATGTTGCGCTGTTGGCGGACGTGTCGTTATCCGTGTTATTACTGCCACCGCCGCACGCCGTAACCATCAGCGTGGTGCAGGCCGCGATCCACGTGACTATCGCAGCGCGCCATCGCGTGCCTGTCGGCGTAGACACGGTGTCACGGGGTTTCACTGCTGATATTGCTTGCTCTCCCGGGTGGTACCGTTTCCGCGTATTTGCCCGCGGTTTTAGCGCAACCCCGTGCGACTGCCATTTTCCTGAAAATAATTGCATGGTGCGGTTCGCGGTTTCGGTCTTGCGGTGAGATAAATGAACCCTTTAATCACGCAAGAATCATACCGTTGCTTTCAGGACGCAGGCGATAACGTGCGCACCAAATGCCAAATTATATTGACGAACGCAACATCTTGGATTGAAGCGGCTGTATGAATCGTGCGTTGGAATGTGTCGTTCCGTAAAGTACGATGACTGCCCGATATGGCGTCGGCGACAATGCCCGACGTGTCGATGCAAAACAAGATGGCAAACGAGACAACCATTATTATCGCGGCGTCGTGGGAATCCGCGCGGTAAAGCACGTTCCATCCACCACACTCGATGTCACATCGAGTATGCCGCCATGCGCTTCAACGATCTGCTTGCAAATGAATAGGCCGAGACCCAGTCCACCACCCGGCGCGCTTGATGCGGGTCGCCAATACGGTTCGAATACCCTGGCCAGCGTATCAGGTGAAATTGGCGTGCCATGATTGGTGACGCGAATAACGATATCCGTGGCAAGACGGCATACCTGTACCGTGATCGGATGTTCCGTTGCGCCGTGCGTCAACGCATTGCCAAGCAGGTTGGACAATAATTGTTGCAGGCGCCCAAGGTCGGCGCGGACTGCCGTGATGCTCTCGATATCGCATACGACGTTACGCCCCGGGTTCGCATCGCGCAATTCATCGATTGCGGACTGCAGATGGCCGCCGAGGTCGTCGACCGTCTGCAGCGACAACGATAAACCGCCACCCAAACGACCGCGCGCGAAATCCATGACGTCATCAATCAGGCGGGCCATCCGCGTGACCGTACGCTTTAATCGTTGCCCCGCGGTGACCAATTCCGGATCCGGCCGAATTAACAACATCTGCGCGGTGGCGTTCACAGCAGATAACGGGTTGCGCAGATCGTGGCCGAGCACGGCAATGAATTGCTCTCGCAGCGCCGCCGTTTCCCGTTCGCTGCTAAGCAGCGCCTCGGTCGATATCTGGCGTCGTTCATTGTCCAACTGCATGGCAAGCAAGCTTGCAAACACTTCGAACATCCGAATGACACGTGGCGAAGAAACCTGTGCCGGTCTGGCGTCGATCGCGCATAGATTGCCGAAGTATTCGCCGTTCGGCAATATGATCGGCACAGAGATATAGCTCTCTAGCCCATAGATCGCCGAGGTGTGGTGATCGCGGTAGATCAGGTCTTCGCTAAAACGGTCGACAACGATTGGCGCGCGCGCCGCGCGTGATTCGTAGCAGAGCGTGGTCTGCAGTTCGAGCTGGCCGCCCGCCTTCAAACCGAAGTTGATCTTGTCGTGGACCGCACATGCGGTCCAGCTGCTGTCACTGACACGGGCAATCGCGGCGAAACCCATGCCCGTTTCGTCGCAGATGATTTTCAGAATCGACGGTACGGCGCTGATGCGGCCTACCGCTGCCATATCTCTCGCCAGTTTATCCGGTGAGTCCGCAGTTACTGAAATATCATGCATCGCGTCCCTGTCTGGTTGCCCCTGCTTGTCCGTGCGCGATCAGGCGGGCACTGTAATCGGACCTGCCCGGCATTGGCAGCATTTGCCCTCCGACGCCGCATCGCTCCATGTAATAAACATGACGTCACCCCCCGCTGGCATAAGCATGCATCCGCGCAATGATACTGCAACGCCGGGATGGCTCATTCATTTCATGCCGCCGAGGTGGTTCGTGCCTCGGCGATCAGCCAGTCACGGAAACGCCGAAGGCCCGGACGCCAGGACAGACGGTCCGGCGGGTAACACAGATAGTGCCCGTCGTCGACATCGATTCCCACGTCAAACGGTTCGATCAGGGACCCGCCAGCCAGATTATCCCGAATTAAAAATGCCGGGATCAATGCCAGACCCAAGCCGGCCTGCGCCGCCTGGATCAGAATCGCATACTGTTCAAATCGCGGCCCGGTCATCGCATGCATCTGATGCAAATCGTATTGTCGCGCCCATTTGCCCCAGGCGGTTTCGGCCTGGCTATGAATCAGCCGTGGGGCCGCCGCCACGTCGCCAACGTGGCGTAACCGGAATCGATCTCGAAAATCTGGCGCGCAGACGACGATAAAGCGGCGTCCATCGATATATTCGCTTGTCACCCCTTCCCATTTGCCGTTGCCGTATCGAATCGCGGCGTCCAGGTCTTGCCCAAATGGATCGCCATGCGCGAGATGCCTGGCGAAACTCAACGTCACACCGGGCGCGCAGGCGAGAAAGGCTGGCAAGCGCGGCGCCAGCCATTTGCTTGTGAATGTGGGAACGCTGGCGATCGTCAACAGTTCGCCTTCGCCTCGCGCGGCCAATAGCTCGACCGACGCGTTGCCGATGTTTCGTAACGGCTCCGATACACGGGCGAGATACAGTGCACCGGACCGTGTCAAAGTCAGTTGACGGCCGTTGCGGATAAACAGGTTCGCTCCGAAAAACGATTCCAGATTCGCAATTTGCCGGCTGATCGCACTGGGCGTATGGCCCAGTTCACGCGCCGCATGGCTGAAGTTCAAGTGCTTGGCGGATATGGTAAAAGCCAGTAATTCGGCCATGTTCGGATAGTGATGTTTCATCGTCGATCCGCGTTGTCGAAGGGTGGTGCTGTGCGAAACACGCACAGCACCGTGCCTGCTTTGTAGGTTATTTTCATGACGATGTCATGTCGATTGCCGACACTGCACGGGTTGATTCTTCAAACGACCTGCCCCCCCGCCATGGCCCCAACTCCCATCATCACCGCTGCTCGGCAACACCGGCATGCGTCTTTGCGAATGGGCAAGTCCGCAATTGGTTCAAGCGACGCGGTTTCGATGGCACCGAACTGCAAGGCTCATGCGCGACCGGGCCGGGGCGCGCCGTCGCGCATTTTCCTAGCGCTGTTTCTGCTCTATTTGCTGTTGCCGATGGTGCTGGTGCTCATCGGCGCGTTCGGCAGGAGTTGGACAAACACCTTATTGCCTTCAGGCATCACGTTGGACGGATTTCGCGCACTGCTCGATGACACAAGCTTTCGTCGTGCATTCAATGTCAGTTTGATCGTGGCGTTAAGTTGTTGTGTGGTCACCGCATTGATCGGTGTACCGCTGGCTTATGCATTGCATCATGGCGCGCAGGCGGGACATCGTCTGGTATCGCTGTTGGTGCGCATGATTAGCCTGCTGCCCATCGGTGTTCCAGCACTGACGCTAGGCTTCGGTTATGTCGCGGTGTTCAGCGATGACCCGATGCCATGGATTGGTTCATTGCCGCTGCTAGTGGCGGCACATGTGGTGTTGACGCTGCCGTACCTGACACAAACGTTGCTCGGCGACTTGCGCCATCTCGGCATCGAAACGCTTGAGACCTGCGCGGCCACCTTGGGGGCAACGCCGTGGCGCCAATTCACGTCCGTCACTTTGCCGTGCCTGCGTCATAGCATCGTTTCCGGACTGGTCATGGTGGCCGCGCTATCGATTGGCGAATTTCAAATATCAAACCTGATTGCAGGGTTTCGGTATCGCAATTATCCCGTCGTGCTGCTGCAAGCCTTCTACGGCGCGACCGGACTCGCGTGCGCGGCCACCGTCGTGCTGTTGTGTCTCGCCGTGGCGGCGACATTGCTTTCGACCGTCGCCGCCGGACGGGAGCGTGCCGCCAATCGGGTCGACCAGGTGAACGACGAGGCGCCGGGTGCATTGCACGATGCCGGCTCAGGCGCCGTACGTTGAACAGGATTTATGGAAACCATCATGTCATCTCAAGCCGTCTCGCCGTCGCTTAATAGCGCTGTCGCGGACAACGTATCGTCGGGCCTCGCGTTCGAGGCGGTCAGCTATCACTATCCCGACAGCGAGCACGGTATCGAGGAGGTGTCATTCCATGTGCCCCAGGGTGAGCTGCTAGCGGTCATTGGTCGCAGTGGTTCCGGCAAGTCGACCATCCTGCGATTGACCGCCGGTTTGCTGACGGGACAACAGGGGGTAATCACCATCGCAGGCCGGGACATCGGTCAGACGCCAGTGTGGCAGCGTGAAGTGGGGATGGTATTTCAGCAGTACGCCTTGTTTCCCCATCTGAACGTGCTGGATAACGTGGCCTATGGTTTGAAGATGCGCGGTGTCGGTGCCGCGGCACGTTGCACACAGGCCCTGGCAATGCTGGAACGCGTTGGCCTGGAAGCGTATGCGCGGCAGCGTCCGGTTGCATTGTCGGGTGGTCAGCAGCAACGCGTTGCGCTGGCACGTGCACTCGTTATCGCGCCGCGGGTCCTGCTGCTCGATGAACCGCTTGGCGCGTTGGATGCGGGCATTCGTCACCAACTACGAGATGAAATTCGAGGTTTGCAGCGCGCGGTGGGTGCTACCACGTTGCTGGTGACGCACGACCAGGAGGAAGCGCTCAGCATGGCCGATCGTATTGCCGTGGTGGATGGCGGACGTATCTTGCAGGTGGATACGCCGCACGCGCTTTACACCCGCCCGTCGAGCGCCGCGGTTGCCCGCTTCGTCGGTCAGGCAAGTGTGCTGAGCGGCCGTGTCCATGTGCATGGGCAAGTGGATGTCGGGTTCGGATTCTGGTTTGCCGATACGGGTCGGTTCCCGCCCGGTGCGCTGGTCGACGTGGTTGTCCGGCCCGAGCACGTCCTGCCGGATCCGCGTCGGCAGGGCATCAACGTGGTCGATGGGTGTTGTACCAATATGCGCTACCTCGGGGCCGCATGCCGGTACGACTTTATTCCGGAGCAGGGCATGCAAGTATTGTTGTGCGAAGCGAGTGCCGCCAGCATGCCGTTCGATCGGCTACCGAATGGTGTCAGCGATTCACGCCTGCCGCAGTCCGTGTCGATCGCGCCAGAGGCCATTCGCGTGCTGCCGCGCGCTGTTGCGGGCAGGGCCGTACCGTCCGCCTCCATGTCGACGTTTGCAACATGAGGTCAACGCGCGCGTGTCGTGTCGTCGCCGTTTCATCGATCTGCTAGTGCGCTCACTCCCCCATTTTTCCTCTTTTTTAAAATTAAGACATGAACAAGGCAACGACTTCCGCTTCGTATTCCTATGTAAATCGTCGTCCATTCCTGCGTCGCGCCGCCGGTGCATTGGCGATGTCGCTTGCCGGCGTGGCGTGGTGGTCGATGGCCGCGCATGCGGCCGTTGCGGCACCCACCGCGCCGGCGACGGAACTGTATCCGGGCGAGGCCACCCTCTATTCAAAGGCCGCTGAGGAAGGCATGGTGGTGTCATTCGATACGGGGCCGGAGTGGGCAAATTGGAAGGCGCTGTTCGCGGAGTTCAAGCGCCGATATCCGAAGGTCGAGATCACGTACAACGATATCGGTTCAGCCAACACCGTGGTGGCGTTGGACAAGGCGCGCCGCCGTCCGCAGGCGGATACCGCGTATTACTTCGCCGCGTCCGCCCTGGATGCGGTAAAGGCGGATGTGGTCGCGCCATTCAAGCCAGTCAACTTCGACAAGCTGCCAGATGTGTTTCGTGATCCCCAGGGCAGGTGGTTCGCGATTCATTCGCTGAATGTTGCATTGCTTGTCAATCGTAAGCTGGTCAAGGACGTTCCGCGAGGTTGGAATGACTTATTGAAGCCGGAGTACAAGAATGCGGTCGTCTACCTGGATCCGCGCTCGACGGGGCAGGGGCAGGTTGCCGTGTTCGCTGCCGCGTACGCATATGGCGGCAGCGTCGATAATCCGAAACCGGGCACTGACTACTTCGGCAAATTGAAGCAAGCGGGGAATGTCTTGCGTGTGGAGGGCACCACACCCTATGCAAAATTCCTGAAAGGCGAGATCCCGATCCTGATCGGATACGAGAATGACGGCCTGAAAGCGAAGTACACCGATGGCATGGGTGATGCCGTGGAGGTGGTGATTCCGAAAGAGGCGTCCGTATCGGCGCCTTATGCGATCAGTTTGGTAAAGAACGCGCCGGACCCTTACGCTGCGCGGTTGTGGATGAATCTGATCATGAGCAATGTCGGACAGGCCTTGTTTGCGCAAGGCTATGTGCGACCCTCGGTTCCCAATGTCGCGCTGTCGGACGATATCCGCGCGAAAATGCCCGATGCACCGCAAGTGCATCCCCTTGATGTGTCGAAGGCGGCGGCGCAGAAGGCCAATGTCGATAAGTGGTGGGCGCAGGCCGCGCTCGCGAATTGAGCCCGGGTGCATCGATGAAGACTACGGGCCTCGGCACCACGGGTATCGTTCGACGATGGGGCGTCGTGCCTGCTGCCTTGATGTTGCTTGTATTCCTGATCCTGCCGATCGGGTCGCTGGTCTTGGCTGCCACGCAAGGGCACGGTGCCGCGTTTGTCGATGTGTTCCGCGATCCGCTTGTGCTTCTTGCGCTGGGTCAGTCTTTGCTGCTGGCTACGGCTGCAGGGACGGTATCGGTCGCGGTAGGTTTGCCATTGGCCGCCTGCCTTGCATCGATGTCCGTAAATCGTCGTCGTCTGCTGATGGCCGTTCTCGGCGTGCCCTTGGCGTTCTCCGGGTTGGTGGTCGCCTACGGTTTTATCTTGTCCTTCGGACGCGCTGGTTTTGTGACCTCCTTGCTGGCGATGGCCGGTGCCGACCCGGCCCGCGTGGGTGCCTGGATCTATAGTGCCGCCGGACTTGTCGTCGCGTACGCCTATTACCTCATACCCCGGGTGGCGTTGTTGCTTTACCCAACGGTGGCGAATCTGGATCGTCGCCCTTTGGATGCCGCGATGACGTTAGGCGCGCCGCCATGGCGCGCGTTGCTGGATGTGGCATTGCGCGAGCTGTGGCCGTCAATCCTGGGTGCATGGTGTCTGGTGACATCGATCGCGGTGGGAACGTATGGCACCGCACTCGCGTTAGCGGGTACGCAGATCACGATTCTGCCGTTGCTGATGTATATGAAACTTTCGGATGGACAGACGGATTTCTCTCAGGTCGCGGCGTTGTCTCTGGTGCTGATGGCGGTCTGCATGTGCGTCCTTGCTATTGGAGAAAGCGTTGCGAGACGACCCCACGCCTGAAAAGGTCAAGGACGCGGTGCAGTCTGGTGAAGCGCCAGGCGCATTCATCGAGGTGCCGCTACCGGCGCCGCTGCGGCATTTGAGCGAAGCGGCGCGGCATGCGCTCCATGCGTTGCGCGCCCGGCAGCAAGGTCTCGGCGTGGCGCTGCCGCACACGATGCCCTTGGCGCTGATCGGTCCGCGCGAGGCGAGCGATTCGCATAGAGCGCATGCGACATTGCTCGGTGCCGCGTGCGGGTTTGCTGGGTTGCCGGTACTGTGTGGTGGCAAGTCCGGCGTGATGGAAGCGGGCGCCGCCGGGGTGCGTTCGGCGGATGGCATTGTGGTGGGATTGCTGCCGGAGGACACTGCCGACGCCGCCAATCCGTATCTTAGTGTCGCGTTGCCCACCGGACTTGGCATCACCCGGAATGCATTGATCGCGCGGGCCGCATTGTGCCTGGTCGCGGTGGGGGGAGGCTTGGGGACGCTGTCCGAGATGGCGCTCGGTCTGCAATGGGGCAAGCGCGTATGCACGCTCGACGGGGCACCCCAGATAGAGGGAGTCGAGCGCTTTGATAAAGCGGACGCATTGATCGCGCGTTTGATGATGGATCTCGCGAACGCGCCCCGCAATGTGGCCGTACTGGATTAACCGACGATTTTTCTTCCTCGTTCGCTTCTTTTCATACGGGAGACTGAGCCGAAGTGAATGCCCCTCGCTTCCAAAGAAGCCGAGATGTTGCCTTTGACATACGCATGTCATCTGAAACAACTACTTACAGGGTTTTCACTGGCTAACTTGACACTTCAATTTTGTTACGATTGGTACGGTCAAAGATAGGGTCGCGTGTCGGCCAATAGGATCTCACCATGAACGACTCAATGTTCTCACGTCTGATGAAGCGCGTTTTCGCGGGCGAGTACGCTGCTATGCAGCGCGAACATGACATCGATATCACGGCGTTTCCGCTACAGCCTACGTCCGTGCCGATGGTCTCCACCCTGTCCGCGCCCCTGGTTCAGCGTGCCGCGGTTGGGCAGGTGCACCCGTCACAGCGCGCCACCACCGCGCATTGACACAATTAGCGCGATAACGCCGGTTCGCCGGCGAATCGTCCGTCGAGTCGTTCGAACTCGGCAATGATCTGCGCGCCGAATAGCAGCAAGGTGGCGAGCGCTTCCAGGCTAAACAAGACGACAATCGAAGTCGTCAGCGAGCCATATACGACGCTGACCTGCGACAACGTCGCGACATACCACACCAGAAAGTGCCGGGTGATTTCCCACAAGATGGCCGCGATGATCGCGCCTAGCAGGGCGTCGTTGAAGAAAGGCCTTCGCGCGGGCAGTACAAGGTAGATCGCTGTCAGCACACATACTTCCCCGCCCAGCCCCAGCAGGTAGAGTGTGGTGCGCGTCGCCCCACCCAGCGGGATGTGATACCCCAACAGTTCCACGCCATTCGCGCCAATTGCTTCCAGGCCACTGGAAACAAACGTAATGATCAAGACACCTGCCCCCAGGCAAATACTGCAGAAATAGGGCAGCAATGCCGACATTACGGCATGACGACGCTGCACCGTGACACGGTGTGTGAAGATCACTGCCATCGCTTTTTCCAAGACGGTGAAGGCGAGTGAACTGAAGAAAATCATCGTTGCAAGCAGCAGCCAGCCTAGCACCCCCCGATGCTGTACAAAGGCGTCGAGTTCGCGGACGACCGCGCGCGCCCGGCCCGGCACCAGCCATTCCAGCAAATGCCGCAGCGTATCGAGCAGCATCGCGCGCGGGACAAAGTGCGACAGGCCGATAACGATCAGGATCATCAGCGGCACGATCGACAGCAGTGCGTAGTAGGCGACCGCGCCTGCCAGCAGCAGCCCCTGGTTATCCTTGAAATGCCTTGCGGCGTCCCAGGCGAACCGCACCGGATGCCGACCGACTCGTCGCAAATTGGTTCCCAGGCGCGTAAGCATCGCTGCCTCCGATGGGGATGGGGTGAGGCCACCAGCGCAATACGCGTGCCTGCGCACGCGCGACGAGAACGCGAGGAGAAATGGCGTTGCATAACAAGAATGCAATCACACTAATGTGGTATTCTATTCTGGTATACCAATATGGAATGCAATGTGATGCACCAGTCGGATCTTATTTTTGAGAAATTGCGCGAGATGATCCTGACGCTTGCGTTGCGGCCCGGGGAGCAACTCTCCGAGCGCACGCTTGAGGCGCAGCTCGATGGATCGCGAACGCCCATTCGTGCCGCGTTGATGCGTCTCGAAAATGAGGATCTGGTCCAACGAGACACGCGGGGGTGGCGCGTGACGCCCATCGATACCGGTGAGCTGACGTTGCTATCCGAATATCGCGAAGCCATCGAAGTGACTGGTGTACGTGCAGCGTGCGAACGCGCGACGGATCAGGACGTCGCCGCGGTCATCGTGCGTCTCGACCGGGTCCGCGATATCTGCAATGCGATCGAACCGGCTGAACAGTGGCGTGATCAATGGCATCGCGCAGGCACGGACTTTCACATCGAACTGGCCCGTTTGAGTGGCAATCCTTTTATCGTGAAATCCATCGAGCGAGTCATGACCCGTCTGGCGCGGGTGCGATGGCTCGAAGTATCCACCCCGGCACGTCGTGAACAAAGCTGGCAGGAGCACAAGGCCATTGTTACTTTGATTCAGGCCCGACGTGCGGATGACGCGGCACAGGCCGCTTCGCGGCACATCCGTGATACGCATGACCGATTATTGCGGTCGCTGCGTGAAGATCGTCAGTATCTGCGTGCACAAGGCCTTGCTGTCGACGACACGCTACGCTGAAGCAAAAATTGCATCGCGGTTCGGCATGACCTGTCGCAACTGATCACGCCGTTCCGGATCTCTCTCACTTGCTGATTATGGCGTCCGCATCGCGGATGTCCTCGAACAGGATAAATACATCGTGTCCCGCAACACTCCCTTGTCCCAGGGATCTTCTGCTTTACCGCCAGCCGATAGCGCCGCGTCGACGAACCTTTCCGTCAATGGCCGGTGCGTATCGGTCGATGCTCCGACCGGTTCGATAGCGCATACACCGGTCGAGCCTCCGGGAGAGACTTTCAATCCGGCATGGCGCCGCAATCTGGCGGTCTGCGTGTTCGGCTCGTTCACGACGCTGATCGCAATGACGTTGCTGCTGCCGTTCCTGCCATTGTATGTCCAGGAGCTCGGCGTGCAGGAACCTGCGGCCATTGCTCGGTGGTCGGGCCTGGCGTTTGGCGCGACCTTCTTTGGTGCTGCGGTGTTGTCGCCGGTGTGGGGGCATTTGGCTGACAAATACGGCCGCAAGCTGATGATGATCCGCGCCAGCCTCGGGATGGCGATCACCATGTCCTTGCTTGGCATGGTGCACGACGTCTGGCAACTGACGGGCCTGCGGCTGCTGGCCGGCATTCTTGGAGGCTATGCCTCCGGCTCGATGATCCTGGTGGCAACCCAAACGCCGAAGGCGCGCGTGGGGTGGGCTCTCGGTACGCTTTCGTCGGGCATCATGTTTGGCAATCTGGTCGGGCCGCTGATTGGAGGGGTGCTGCCAAAATGGATTGGCATCCGTTGGACGTTTATTGCCGCGGGTGGCGTCATCTTTATCGCGTTCCTCGCCACCACTTTTCTGATCAAGGAAGATCCACAGCGACGAAAGCCGAAGGCGGGTAAGGAAACGGTGGCGTCTGGCGATCAGACACGACTGGCGCACCGCAAGGAGGGATGGGCGGCCATCCCGCAAAAGGGGCCCGTGGTGGCAATGCTTGTAACCGGGATGTTGCTGATGTTCGCGAATATGTCGATTGAACCGATCATCACGTTATTCGTCGCGCAACTGGTGGATACGTCGCAGGTGACGGTCGTGTCCGGGCTGACGATGTCCGCCGCGGCGTTGGGCAGCGTCCTGTCGGCGTCGCGCCTTGGCAAGCTCGCGGACCGCGTTGGCCACTGGCGCGTGATCATCGGTTGCATGACCGCCGCTGCGATCCTGCTCGTACCGCAGGCTTTCGTGCAGACGGCGTGGCAACTGGTACTGCTGCGCTTCATGATGGGCTTGGCGCTTGGAGGCTTGCTGCCGTGCGTCGCCAGCGTGATTCGACATCGTGTGCCCGCGCATGTGGCAGGCAGCATGCTGGGCTATTCGACATCGTCGCAATACGCCGGGCAAGTCACCGGGCCGCTGGCGGGAGGCCTGATCGGCGGAGCATTGGGCATGCGTTCCGTGTTCCTGGGAACCGCCGCACTGATGGCAGTGAGCGCCGCCATGAATGTGTTCTTGTCAAAACGCTATGCATTGCCGGTGCCCGCATCGGCGCGAGAAGACGTCGCATCGCCATGACGCGGGACCGTCTTCGGTGAGGCCAGGCGCAATGCGTCGCTGTTACATCTGTGACCGCCACTGTAAGGCAAGTCATCCCGAAATAGGCGATCATGTTCACACATGAACAAGATGCTAGGAGCGGAACATGAAATCGAAAGCCATCGCGTTGTTGCTGGCATCGGCTCTCGCGGGTACGTCGGTGGGCGCCTTCGCGCAAAGTGGTCCGGGACCGGACGATCATCGCGGACCGGACCAACATGGTGGCCCGGGACACGCCGGTCCTCAAGGCGGCCCGGATGGTGGCCCGAGAATGCACGCGGATGATCACGGTGGCCGGGGTCCGGTGCCGCACAGCGATTGGCGTCGCGGCCAACGTTTGCCGGACGATTACCGGGGCGATCGCTATGTTATCAACGACTGGCATGCGCACGGTCTGCGCCAGCCACCGCGTGGCTATCAATGGCGTCAGATCAATGGTGACTATGTACTCGTCGCCGTGGCGACGGGCGTTATCTCCAGCATTATTCTCTCGACGCACTAACCCGGGAACACCGCGTGATGCGATTGGCGACATGGTTTCATAAGGGAGTTGCATGCCGACCAGTGTGATCTGGTGTGTGATCGTATTGTCGATCGTTGGTGTGATGACGAGACCGCTGCGTTTGCCCGAGGCCGTATTTGCGTTGGGCGGCGCGGCGGTTTTGTGCTTGGGCGGCGCGCTTTCCTGGCCGATGGCGGGACAGGCCGTGCTAAAAGGCATGGACGTGTACCTGTTCCTGACAGGCATGATGCTGGTTTCCGAGATAGCGCGACAGACCGGTGTGTTCGACTTCGTTGCCGAGCACGCGGCGCGACGCGCGCGCGGTAGCGCTTACCGTCTGCTATGGCTGGTGTACGCCGTGGGGGTTGTGGTCACGGCACTAATGTCGAACGATGCGACCGCCGTCGTATTGACGCCTGCCGTGCTTGCCGCCACGCGCGCGTCAAAGGTCCGCGAGCCGCTGCCCTATCTGTACGCCTGCGCCTTTGTCGCCAATGCGGCGAGTTTCGTCTTGCCCATCGCCAATCCGGCGAACCTCGTTGTCTTTCAAAATCACATGCCGCCGCTGGGAGCCTGGCTGGTACGCTTTGCCTTGCCGTCGCTGCTGTCGATTGGTCTGACCTATGGCGCATTGCGCTTCACGCAACGCGTGGCATTGCGTAATGCATTCAGCGATAACGCGGAACGACCCGGGCGAGACAGCAAGAGAAATCGGTCGCAGGGCGTAATGGCAGGCAATGACGCCAGCAAGCCGGATACCGGGGCGCGGGATGCGCCAGGACAGACCCTGTCCGTGACTGGCCGCTGGGCCGTGGCCGGCATTGCCGCCCTGGTTGTCGTCATGCTGACGGCTTCGGCGTGCGACGTCGAACTTGGCGCCCCCACGGCAGCCTGCGGTTGCCTCGTGCTGGCAATCGTGACGCTCGCGGCACGAAAGCGTCGCCCTGGCGGCGACGCCGATCCATTCCGTGTCACCGACGTACTGCGAGGTGTGTCCTGGGGCGTGTTGCCGTTAGTGGCAGGGCTTTTTGTGCTGGTGGAAGCATTGGCGCAGACCGGTGTATTGCACGTTGCGGGAACGTGGCTGAAACAGCGGGTACAAGACGGATCGCTGTCAAATCAGGCGGTGGTGGCGGCCGGTGCGGGTATCGTCACGGCATTGCTCGGCAATGTCGTCAATAATCTCCCGGCCGGTCTCGTCGCCGGAACCGTTCTGGGTCAGGCGCACGCGCCAACCCTGATCGCAAGCGCGGTGGCAATCGGTATCGATCTGGGGCCGAACCTATCGGTCACAGGCTCGCTCGCGACGTTGCTCTGGCTGACTGCGTTGCGACGCGAAGGATTGCATGTGAGCGCCTGGTCTTTTCTGCGCGTCGGGGCGGTCGTGATGATCCCCGCGTTACTGGCCGCGCTGGCCGGTCTCGTGCTGCAGGATATTCTGGTTAGCGTGCTGACGGCCTGAGTTTTTCTTTCGTGGCTGTGTCCGTTTTTGCATCCACAGTGCGAACCTGAGGCCCCATGCCAGGCAGGTGTCCATCGGGCGGTTGTGGCGTTTGCATGTGAGACTCTCATCCGGAGCACCCCCAGGCAATATGATTGTCTAGGCATTTCACACCCCATTGCGAAAAACCCGTGAATTATTAATGGCCGAAGTCATTTTTTGCAGCCATTTAAGAATGCCGGGATTATAAAAAATACATTAAATTCAATGTATTAGTGATTGCTTTGGCAGCATGGCACGGCAGCGGTCGCACTCAAGTTTTGCCCTTTCCGGTCGTAATCCGAGTATCAAGGCGTTGCCTGAATCCTTTTTGCTTTGGAAGGTGCATGAATGTTTGTGATCATTGGAATGGTCCTTGTCGTCGGCTGCGTAGTTGGCAGTTTCATCGGTGCGGGTGGGCACATCGCTGCACTGATCCAGCCGCTGGAGCTGCTCTGCATCCTGGGCGCGGCGAGCGGTGCTTTCGTCATCTCCAATCCAGGCAAGACGATCAAGGCGACGCTGGGTGCGCTGCCAAAAGCATTCAAGGGCAATGCGTTTACGAAGGAACGTTATGTTCAGTTGATTTCCTTGCTGTATGAATTGCTGCAGAAGGCACGTAAGGACGGCATGATCGCGCTTGAAGCGGATGTCGAATCACCCGACACCAGCCCGATCTTTCAGAAATATTCAGACGTGGTGGCAGATCACCATTTGCTCGATTTCATCATCGACTATCTACGCATGATGTCATCGGGAAACCTGACCGTGCACGAGATCCAGGACTTGATGGACGCGGAAATGGAGACGCACCACAACGAAGCCGCCGTGCCCGGTGGCGCGTTGCAGGGCATGGCTGACGGCTTGCCGGCCTTCGGCATCGTCGCGGCGGTGATGGGCGTGGTCCACACGATGGGTTCGGTTGGTGCGCCGCCCGCCGTATTGGGAGAGTTGATCGCCGGCGCGTTGGTGGGCACGTTCCTCGGGATTTTGATGGCGTATGGTTTTATCGGACCGCTGGCGACCCTGATCAATACGAAAGCAAAGGAAGAGGGCAAGCCGTACGAGTGCGTGAAGTGCGTGCTGCTGGCTTCGCTCGGTGGCTACGCGCCCAGCATCGCGGTGGAATTTGGTCGCAAGGTGCTGTTCACGCACGACCGCCCGTCTTTCAATGAACTGGAAGAAGCGGTCAAGGCGACCAAGGGGCCGCGATGAGCGACGATAAGGATCGGGTCTCGCTCACCATTATTCGTCGCAAGTCGAAGGGACATCACGGTGGTCATCACGGCGGTGCCTGGAAAATCGCCTACGCCGACTTCGTGACGGCGATGATGGCCTTCTTCCTGCTGATGTGGCTGCTCGGCTCCACGACGAAGGGCGAAAAGGCCGGGATCGCAGACTATTTCAATACGCCGCTGCGCGTGGCGTTGACCGGAGGATCCTACTCGGGAGGCGCCACGTCGATCCTGAACGGCGGTGGTGCGGACATGACGAAGAGCAACATCGGCGACGTCAAGCATGAGGATCCCGTGAAATCGAAAGCCAAGCCCTCATCGCCGCTCGATGAGAAGAAACAGCAGACGAAGGCCGACGACTTGCGCAAGCTGAGCGCATTGAAGCAGAAGATCGAGCAGCTGATTGATCAGAACATCAAGCTCAAGCCATTCAAGAACCAGATTCGACTCGACATCACCAGTGAAGGCCTCCGCATTCAGATCACCGATGCACAGAATCGTCCGATGTTTGCGTCGGGCAGCTCGGTGCTGGCACCGTACACGAAGTCGATTCTCGATGAGATTGGTGTGGCGCTAAACGACGTGGAAAATCGCGTATCGGTTGCCGGGCATACCGATTCAGCGCCGTATAGTGGTGGCGAAAAAGGCTATTCGAACTGGGAGCTGTCCAGCGAGCGTGCCAACGCCGCCCGGCGCGAGCTGATTGCCGGCGGAATGAACGAACGCAAGGTCATCCAGGTGCGAGGGCTGGCGGATGCGTTGCCGCTGGATTTGAAGGACCCGGCCGCACCGATGAACCGGCGAATCAGTATTCTTGTGCTGAACCACGAAAGCCTGGCCGCGTTCCTGCGCGATGGCGGACGGATGGATGTCGGTAACGGCGAAGAAGCGGCCGATATGATCGGTGCATCGGGTACGCCGTCACCGAATACGAAGTCGGCCATGACACCCGGCGAGGAAGCGTCGGTAACCCCCGCGCAGGAGATGCATGCCGTGACCACGATGCCCCCGGCTGGCAGTGCGCCGGCTGCGCCGCATGCCGGGTCGTAGGTTTCTCACTAAGCACTGACGAGCGTCGGCGCGCCGCCAGCACCGATTCTTGCAACCGATCCCGCCCGGGAACGAGAAATGCTAACTGCTCCAGCGAACTTTTTTGCTTCGCAGGGCCGGATCGATTTGCGACATGGGCACGCTCCCGCGTCTGACGGCCCGGTTTGTTTCCAGGGGCCGTCGCCATGTCCGCAGTTGATACCACATCCATCACGCAAGCATTGAAAAAGGACGGTTCCAGGACCATTTCGGTCTCCATGCGTGCCGCCAAGCGCTTCAGTGCCGATAAATGTCCGACGCTGGCCGCCGGAATCGCATTCTACTCGGCCTTTTCGCTTGCACCGATGTTGCTGATGGTCATCGCCGTTGCCGGATGGTTCTATGGCGCGGAGGCGGCGCGCGGGCAACTGTTTTCCAGGGTGCAGGGTTTTCTGGGGGCGGACGCCGCCGCCGCTATTCAGTCCATTGTCGAACACGCGCATCGGCAGGGCGGCGGCGGCTTCGCCGCCATCTTGTCGGTGCTCCTGTTGATCGTTGGCGCCTCGGCCACCTTCTCGTCGCTGAATACGGCTTTCGATGTCGTTTTGCCCATGCCGGTCAATACTTCTCGTTCCACCGTCGTGCAGATGGTGCGCACGCGGCTGGTGTCGTTCAGCCTGGTGCTCGGCGTGGCTTTCTTGCTGATCGTGTCGCTGGTCCTGGATACCGCGATCACATATATCGGCTCGGTCCTATGGCAGAACACCCCTTTCGTGTTTTTCGGCAATCTGGTGCAGACGCTCGTCAGCTTCGTGATCCTGGTGGCGGCGTTCGGCGCGCTGATCAAGTTCCTGCCCGATGCGTCGTCCCTCGTGGCCTGGCGGGATGCGGCATGGGGTGGTGCCGTTTCCGCAGTGCTGTTTAGCATCGGCAAGAAGTTGTTCGCGCTGTATTTGGCGCATGCAGGCACGGCGAGTGCGTTTGGCGCCGCGGGATCACTGGCGGTGTTATTGATGTGGCTTTATTTTTCCGCGGCGGTTTTGCTATTGGGCGCGGAGATCGCAGCGGTGCGAGGCGGATTCGATCGGGGTGAGGCAGAGGCTGACGAGCAGGCTTCTGGCGGAGCCGTATCCCCCGTGGCACGCATTAAGGCGAAGGGCGCACGCCAGAATGTGACAGCGCGTGCGCGCCAAGTCATGGGCATGGCACCGTCGCGTGACATCCTTGATCGATCCATGTCGCCGCCTGTCGACGCGCCTGCGTCAGCTCGCACGGCTTCCCGGCCACGCTCCTGCACTCGGGGCGAGGTCCGCGCGGCCGTCGATCGGGCAATCGCTCGCTCGCGCCATCCGGTCTTACTACGCGTCGCCGTGCAATCAGCACCATGGGTGTTACAAGCGATAACGCTTCTGTTGCCGACGCGCCGCCGCGTGGATGAGTTGGCGCGATCTTCTTCGGAGACGATACCGATAGGGCGCGGGTCTGCAGCGACGCCTCGCGCCAAGCGTGCGCAGCGGCTTGGCGCGCTGTTCATGCGCCGGCCAAGGCCAGTGCCAGTACCAGTGAAGCGTGGCGTCACGCGTGTGACAGGACCGGGCTCCCCGTATGGTCGGGTGGCATCTCGTACCCGCCATCCGATTGCCGCGGCCTTATTTGCTGCAGTGACAGGCTTGGCAATCGCGGCGTTGGCGAATCGCGAAAAAAAATAATAGGAAACGACTGCGCGATCGGCAGGCACCGATCGCGATCCCAACGTCGACAAAGCGAAGTGGGCGTCGTTCGACGATGATCGCCGGTCACGCCGCAGCGCATCTCGAACGGCTCGTTCAGTAAGCGATCAGGTTACCCAAAATCAGCGCCGCGAGCACGAGCCAGATGATGCCACCAATAAAGCTGCGGGCGAGCAACGACCGCACTCCGGCGACAAGGAACAGCACCCCTACCACCAGAAACAGAATATTGACGGCGGACGCATGGATACCCAATGCATCCGCGAAGCCGTGGGTGAATTCATGCAGGGCGTGCCCGAGCCCGCCAACCGTGGCGGTCAGCAGATGGACAATCGTCCGCAAGATGCTGCCGAGCAGGTTGCCCAGCCATTCAAAGAAGTTTCCGGATTGCATCGGGATACCGTAGGCGCCGGCCAGCGAGTCATGTGGCGACGCGCTATTCGACTGAGTTTTTTTATCTATCTTACCCGTATCAGACGCGGAAGCTGCAACCTCGTGTAAAAGCAAGCGCGAACAGGGATTGCCTTCGGTGACGGCTTGGCCTGGGACGTTCCCCCGTTTACCGCGCCCGGCCCTTGCACGCCGGGGTTTGCTGATTTTCCTGAAACGGCCCTGTGGTGCGCCTTTCAGGGTCTTCCTGCGCTATGGTAAGTCTCGAATGACGGAACTTTACGCCAAGTGTGCTCTATTAAAATGAAAAGAAATCGTTACAACGCTCGACCGACGGGGACATGCCTGTAAAATACGCGAAACTTTTGTCACAAACCCGTGACTGCAGCTTCGTCAGTAATCTATGTCGCTCAAAAAAACGCCGTTTTTCGAATTGCGAAGCGGTACCGTCGATCTGTTGCATTTCGTGATGAAGACCGCCGATGTTGGGGCGCTGCGTGCCGAATTGGCGCGTCGCTTCGAATCGACGCCTGCATTTTTTGCCGGTGAGTCGGTCGCGGTGGACGTCCGGCGCCTTGAGACGCCGGTATCCGGCCTTAATCTGGCGCAGATTGAAGCGCTGTTGACCGAATTCCGCATGCGCACGGCCGGTGTCGTGATCGACACGCAAGACAGCCTGCAGCGTGCCTGGGCCGAGCGCCAACAGGCGCCGGTCCTGGAGTCGCGGGACCGCGGTCGCAGCGGTGACGCCATTGACGATGCGTCGAGCGCGTCATCGGCGGCGGTGACGCACGCTACGGAAACGCCGGCAACGGCCGGCAAGGGCGGGGCGGCAGGCAACGAATCCGGTCTTGATGCCGCGGCGGTAACAAGCCCTGCGTCAGGTAGCGTGCCGCCTAAGGCTGCCCCTACATTGATTATCGATCGGCCACTGCGTTCTGGCCAACGTATCTACGCCGAAGGCGATCTGGTCATTCTTGGGCAGGTCAGCAACGGTGCGGAAGTGATTGCCGAGGGCAATATCCATGTGTATGCACCGTTGCGTGGTCGGGCCTTGGCCGGCGTGCACGGCAACCATGCGGCGCGGATATTCTGTACCTGCCTGGAACCGGAGCTGATTTCGATCGCCGGTATTTATCGGACCACCGAGAATCCGTTGGCGGTGGACGTGCAAGGCAAGCCGGTGCAAGTTCGCCTGGACGACGAAAAATTGATCTTCGAACCCTTGCGGCTGACCTGACGGCGCAACCGGTTCATCTCTTTACATTAGGTGGCGAAAGCGTATGGCAAAAATTATCGTGGTGACTTCGGGCAAAGGGGGCGTGGGTAAGACCACGACCAGCGCGAGCTTTGCATCAGGCCTGGCGTTGCGGGGTCATAAGACCGCCGTCATCGACTTCGATGTCGGCCTGCGAAACCTGGATTTGATCATGGGTTGCGAGCGCCGCGTGGTGTACGACCTGATCAATGTGATCCAGGGTGAAGCCAATCTGAATCAAGCGCTGATCAAGGACAAGAAGTGCGAGAACTTGTTCATCCTGCCTGCGTCGCAAACGCGTGACAAGGACGCACTGACGCAGGAAGGCGTGGAAAAGGTCATCAATGACCTGATCGACATGAAGTTCGACTACATCGTCTGCGATTCGCCTGCCGGTATCGAATCGGGCGCACTGATGGCGATGTACTTCGCCGACGAAGCGCTGATCGTGACGAATCCCGAAGTGTCGTCGGTGCGGGATTCAGATCGCATCCTTGGCATTCTGTCCTCGAAGACGCGTCGTGCCAAAGAAGGCAAGGAGCCGATCAAGGAGCACTTGTTGATCACGCGTTACAACCCGAAACGCGTCAATGAAGGTGAAATGCTATCACTGACCGATATCCAGGAAATCCTGCGCATTCCGTTGATCGGCGTGGTGCCGGAGTCTGAATCCGTGTTGCAAGCGTCGAATCAGGGCTTGCCGGCCGTGCATATCGAAGGCAGTGATGTCTCCGAGGCATACAAGGACGTGATCAGCCGCTTCCTGGGCGAGACAAAGGAGCTGCGCTTCACGGAGTACACGAAGCCGGGAATTTTACAACGCCTTTTCGGCAACAAGTAAGGAGACGATATGTCGTTTCTTTCTTTTTTGCTGGGCGAAAAGAAAAAAACCGCAGCCGTTGCAAAAGAGCGGCTGCAACTGATCATTGCGCATGAGCGCGGCAGCGACAAGCCACCGGCGGATTATCTCCCGGCACTGCAGAAGGAGCTTGTCGAGGTAATCCGCAAATACGTGAAGATTGGCGACGACGATATCAAGCTGCACGTTGAGCATCAGGGCAACCTGGAAGTGCTCGAAGTGAAGATTGAAATTCCTCAGACCTGAGGCGTCGACGGTTTTTCTGCCTGACCGGCATCATCGGTACGATCGACGTGCCCGGACGGCGGTACGTCATGGACGGCGGCCGCAGTCGCACTTTCCGCGGTCGGCGGCGGTGCGGACAAGGCCGGGGTTGCAGCATACCGGTGCGCCAGTGTTTCATAGAACGGTGGTGCGAACAGCTTGGACACGCGGCTGGCCAGCAGGGACGTCACCATCAACGAAATCACCAACGCATGGCCGTTGATCATTTCCATCACGATCACAAACGCCGTGATCGGGGCCTGCGTCACTGCCGCGAGATAGCCCACCATGCCGAGCGCAATCAGCAACGGGATCGACAGGCTATGGAAAACCTCATGCAGCACCGTGCCGAAACCGGCGCCGATGGCGAGCGACGGCGCGAAAATGCCACCCGGAATGCCGGGCAGGTAGGACGCCACCATTGATGCGATCTTCAGGAACGGATACAGCGGCGACAGCGACTGTCGACCATCCAACGCCGCATGCGCTTCCGCATAGCCGCTACCGAAGCTGGCACCAACCGACACCAACCCTAATACCGCGACGACAAGACCGCATAATGCGCCGAACAGCACCGGTCGCTCAGCACGCATACGCGCGATCGGTGCTGGAATCCAGCGCGCGCTGTTGATGATCAACCAGCAGAATGCGCCGCCGGCAATACCGGTGAGTATGGCAACGGCGATGCAAGCCAGGATCATGATCTTCGGAAAGTCGGTGCGGACCTCGATTGTGCCAAAGTACGTGTAGTTGCCGTTGATGCCAAGCGCGACGATACCGGCAAAGATGATGGCCGTTATGACCACGCCGCTCGCGCGCTGTTCGAAATTCCGCGCCAATTCCTCAATGGCGAAGACGATGCCGGCGAGTGGCGTATTGAAGGCCGCGGACAGACCCGCGGCGGCACCGGCCAGTGCAAGCTGCCGCTCCAGTGCAATCGACGATTCCTTATAGAAACGGCGTAACTGGTACATCAACGCCGCCCCCACCTGTACCGTGGGTCCTTCTCGCCCGATCGTAAAGCCGCCGAGGATGGCGATGAAGGAAACCCCGATTTTGCCGATGATAATTCGTGGCGTAAGTAAGGACTTACCAAGTGATGCATCCATATGCAACATCGCGATCACCTGCGGGATGCCGCTGCCTTCAGACCCCTTGAAGAAAGTACGCGTGATCCAGACGCAGGCCGCCCCCACTGCCGGCGTGACGATAAGCGGCGCCCAGAAAAACGACTCGCGCACATTGCTGAAGAGCGAGAAACCGTAGTCGATCAGCTTGGCATAGCCAACGGCGATCAGGCCTGCGACGATGGCCCCCATCCAGATAATGCCGTAGTCGTGCCAGAGCCGACGCGCGCGATGCGCGGTGCGGGAGGGGAGTGAGGAAAAGGTGGGTGGCATCGGTGACGATTCAAGTGCGCAACCCAAAGTATAGCGCGCGCCCATCATGGCGCGCCTTTGAGGGCTTATTCGTCCTCGTCGTCGGGCGTGGCGGCGGCGCCTTCAGGGACGCCGTACAAGGCGTGTAATTGCGCGCTGAATCCCGCCAGTTCGTTTGGCCGCTGTGCGCAAAGGCCGTAGAGCAATTTCAATTGGGCAGGCCAGTCGTGCAGTGATTCGGCGAAGATTTTCAGGCGTACGACCTGATCCAGCGCGGCGTTGTTGTCGCCGGCGAGAGCGAGCAGGATCGCATAGCGCCGCAATACCACTTCGCCGGGCAATAGGGCGATTGCTTTACGATGGGCGTCGAGCTTCGCATCGATGGCGGCCCGGTCCAGTGGCAGGAGGGTGCTAAGGCCGAATTGCCCCCATGCGCCGAAGATCCACGCCGGATCACTGCGATATTGCTGTTCCGGTGCGTTGCCGTAATACAGCGTCTCGGCGCGATGATAATCCGCCAGGACCGGATAGATCATTGCGGCACCGGCGGCGGTGACTACGGCATAGCTGGCAACACTGGCAGGCACGGGGATGCGACGCAAGGCGCGTGTCTCCAGCAACCCGAACAAGAACGCCGCAGGCAGCAAAAAGAACAGATATTGCTGTGGATACTCGACGAGTGCGTGCATGCCCAGGACGCCAAGCATCGCCAGGCCGAACAGCCGCGATTGCACGTCGCCACGATCGGTGAACAGCGCGCCGAGGTTGCGCCATAACCAGCATACGAAACCGAGCGCCACGATCAGGCAGCCGATCAGACCTGTCTTGGCCAGGAGGTCGATGACGATGTCATGGGAGTTGTTGGCGATTTCGACATGACCAAGCTGTTCGACGTACTCGTATTGGAATCGCGGAAATTCCCCCCAGCCCACCCCCAGTAGCGGATGTGTGCGGAACATCGTCCAGCCGTATTTCCACAGGGCGAGCCGCGGCGAGATCTGCCCGGCATCCTGAAAGCGCGACGAGGCCGACTCGTCCAGATGCCACCCATAGAACGTATTGAGCTTGCGCACCATGACGTTGACCACGGCAAAGACGAGCAAGGTCAGTACCGGCACGAGCCAGCGCCTTGCGCGCATCCACTTGCTATCGTCGCCCTTGCCGGTGGTATCGCGCAGAAAACCATCGCTGCCGAGCGTCACGCGCGACAAGGCGGCAGTGCGCGCCGCCGCGCAGGCCATCAGCACGGCCGCAAGCAATATCACGGCAACTTGCAGCCATGGTGTTCGTGACACGGTGAGTGCCAGCCCGAACGAATACACCGCTGCCAGTACGATCCAGACGGGCAGCGCCAGACGTCGGGTCTGCACGAGATAGACGGATGCCGCCAACGCAAACGAGATATAGGTCGCCAAATGATTGGCCTGCGCCATATTGCCGAACGGTCTGCGGTTCGTCGTCACGTTATAGGAGACGACGAACGGTGCGAAAGTACGCTCGGCATGGAACAGCTGCACACACTGACAGAACACCGCAAAGCAGCCACCCGCGAGCAGCGCCCAGGCAATCCAGGTTGCAATCTGCGTTCGCCACGCAAGACGTTCGGTCCAGTACCCCGCGTGCATGGCCAACGCCGCCAGCAGCAGGCTGCATGCACCCAGCACATTCATCGACGGCTGCGCGGTGGGCAGTACCATCGTCTGTATAAGCAGCACACAGGCGAGACCGATCGGGACGAGCGCGACGATCGGTGATCCGGGCCGTATCTCCGCCGCCGATGATTGGCGGCTGGCTTGCCACGTCATCAGGCCCACCATCGCGGCGAGGCCGACGTAGAGGCAATATGCCGCGTATTCGGCATAGAACGTCGGAATGGGGTAAGTGTGTCCGACGACCGCGTAGGGAACGAGCCAGGCGCACACCAGTACGACGAGGCAGGCGAACGGAAGCGTGGGCGCGGAGGTCCAGGAACGGGGGGAGAAGGCGGATCCGCTACGCGAAATCGAAATCGGCATCGAAATAAGAAATGGTCACGGCAACCGGCGACTATACACAAAGATAGTTGGCCTGTGACCGATGTACCCCTGTTTGGGGCATGCTTCGACGCAAAAGCCCCGTTTTTTGCGCCGCAACGGATAGATTGGGTGATAAGGGCCGACGCGAACGGGTGCCCGTGTGGGACCTGTCTCGGCTGGGGTCAGTTGCGCACTGCTGCCGACGTACGCTGTGGTCCGCCCGACGGCACCCTTGCGCCGGCAGTACGTGAAGCCGCCGGTTTGCGGCCGCGCTTCTTCAGTGATGCGGCGATCCAGGCCACGCTGAGCAGCAGTACGGTGGCGAGGATGTCGTCGCAGCTCCCCACCAGCCAGGGCTGTGCCGCGGCAAAGGGACGGGACAGGGCGTCCATCGAGACCGATATGCAGGCGCCCGCCACAAAGCATGGCAGGCTGTGCTGGCCAGTCCGCACTAGCGCCGGGAGGGCTGCCGCGGCGCGCCATGCCCAGCCGCGAGCGGTGATCCAGCTCGCGCACCAGGCCAGGGCCGCAAAATTCAAAAGACGGCTCAATGCGAGGTTTTGCTTGTCATAGCCCGGAGTGGGCGCGGACAGAAGAAAAATGTGCCAGATCGCAAAACCGACGACGGCGACGACGGCAATCCGCGTCAGCATGCCGCCCCACGGTGTAGCCAACACTTCCGCATCAACGGGCTTCAGACGGAAGATAGCCCCTGAAACAAACATCAATTGCCAGGCAAACGGGTTAAACGGCCAGCCTTCCGGGTAGGCCGTGGGCAATCCGGCGGCCAATATCGGGGCCAGTGCCCAGATGCCAATACTGATCACCAACGTCAACCAGGGCGCGCGCCGCGCCAAGGCCAGTACGGCAGGGGCTGACAAGGCAAACAACAAATACATCGGCAAGACGGAAGACAAGAAAGGTTGCCTGCGCAAGCTCGCGATATCCAGCAACATCCCGAGCGGGCGCCTCATGAAAGTTCCGGCTTCGGTTGCCAGTACTTCGGGCGTATCGAGCTTGAGGCCGTGGAACAGCATGCCAAGCACGAGCATCATGGCAGCCAGCAACAGGAAGGCGCGATAGATTTCGACACCACGCTTTAAAAAGCGCTGCGCTGCGGCGCGCTCACCTTGCCGGTCCATGATCGCGGTATAGGCGGCTGCTACCGAATACCCGCCTACAAACACGAACATCTCGGCGGCATCGCAGAAGGCATAGTTATGCAACGTGACCTTCGACACCAGACTTTGCGGGATGTGGTCGAGCATGATGACGACCAAGGCAAGGCCACGAAAGAAATCGACTTCTATACTGCGCCGACTGCCGACCGCACGTGGCGCGGCCGGGCTCGTGGAGGAGGGGCTATTGGTCAACGCGGCGGCGTTGCTGCTGCTTGTCATGCTTGTCTCCGTTCCGCCGCCTCGACACACGCCCCGTGTTAAGAGACGTTCCACGATGACAAGCGAGATTCTGCGTGTGTCCGCGTTAGCCATGGTTGCGCCCATTTTGCGCTCGCGCTCACCCGAAATTATTTTTCCGTTTTACGCAAGGTTACGACCATGCTTTATTGGCGCCTTTACAAGGGTAGGAACGAACTGTATGGGGGTCAACCCGAATTTTCTCCGGGTAACAAAGGGTTACGATTTTCCAGGCTTTGCGCGCTTTTCGCGTGAGATATCAGTAATATCCATGCAAATGGCGAGTGTGTCATACCGTGGAATCGGTCTGGAGATCCGGTAAATCGTTCCCGTCATACACGGATGGCGCAGGGAGCGTGCCAGCGGCCGGGGAGGGCGTATCCCGGGTCAACCTGTCGAGGAGACCCAGTCGCCGGACTTGCCGCCGTGCTTTTCCAGGAGCCGCACATCGGTGATCGTCATGCCCCGATCCACGGCCTTGCACATGTCGTAAATCGTCAGCAAGCCAACCTGAACCGCGGTCAGTGCTTCCATCTCCACGCCTGTGCGACCGGTTGTTTCCGCGCGGACCGTGCAATGCACGCCTGGGAGGGTGGCGTCGAGCACGAAGTCGGCGGCAACCCGGGTCAACGCGAGCGGGTGGCATAAGGGGATCAGGTCGGCGGTGCGTTTCGATCCCTGAATGGCGGCAATGCGCGCGATGCCGATGACGTCACCCTTGCCTGCCGCGCCTCGCGCGATCAAATCGAGTGTCTCCGGCAGCATTACGATGCTGCCGCGTGCGACCGCGATACGTCGGGTTTCCGCTTTTGCGCCGACGTCGACCATATGTGCCTGTCCGGCGGCGTCGAAGTGCGTAAGGGTCGACGTCCCGGACGTTTCGGAAGGCGCCGCGGCCGTGCGGTCAGACGTGGCGGCGGTTGCAATGACGGATACGCCTTTCTGGGTCATCGGTTCGGTAGGCATGCGAGGATGGGATATCGGTGGCTGGGAGGCGGTGCCAGATGGCGTGCCGTGCGCTGATCGGTCATATCACCGGACGGCGGCAGAAGGCGAAGCGCGCGGCAACGGCTTCGGTGGCGATGACATGGCATGGTAGCGGGGAGGCGATTCCCGGCCAACGTAGCGAGGTGCCTTCATTGGCACCGAACCGTGGATCATCTGGCGCCGGTACAGGCGTTTGCGTGGGCTCCATGGTTTCCAGCAATGCGGCTATCTGGTGCGCCGTCTCAGGAAACAACGTCAGGAAGAGATCTAGATCCTGATCGTACAGCAAGGCGACCGTATCGCTGACAATGTGACTGCGTGAAGCCTCGGTGGCATTTGTCGCATCACGCCACGATGCCGCATCCGTTGCGTTCGTCTCTCCACGTTGTCCTGAAAACAAAATACTCCCTTGATCATCGCACCAGCACGCATGAGGCATGAACGGCAGTGCGCATTGGTCCATCAGCACCGGCAGCCGGGCGCCATCCGCCGAGGCGTGCTCTATGCACCTGTCATTGGTGCCGTGGTGCAGTCTGACTACCAGTGGCGTGTAATCGAGGTCGACGAACACGCGCTGTGGGCCGTTTTGGAAGAACCACCGCCCCTCGGCATCGGACGTGTAGTTCCGAGCGATGAACGCGTTCAGGGCGGCATGGCGAATGGGCTCGCCGGGTTCACCGGCGGCTTGGCATGCTTCATCGCGCATCCGGAAGCGCCCGCGTCGGTCCAACGCCAGCCAGCCCGTGCAAGCGGGGACGTCTGGCCATTTCGCCATGGCTTCTTTCACGATCCGGTCCATATCAACGCTCCTCGTGTTTGCCCAGGAATCCCAGCACGCAGCGGGCCAGCCAGCTATCCGTGGTTGTGTCGCCGCGCGCGGTGAAGCCGACATGACCGCCGCGATCCGGCTGCATCAACGTCACGGCGCGCGAGACTTCCGCTGGACCGGGAAGCGCCCAACGCGGTAAAAAAGGATCGTTGCGCGCGTTCAGGACCAGCGTAGGGACGTGAATCGCCGGCAGGACCGGCTTCGAAGAGGCGCGGTGCCAATAGTCGTCCGCATCGCGATAACCATGCAACGGCGCGGTGACGACGTTGTCGAATGCATGCAGGTTTTGCGCGGCTTGCATCTTTTCCAGCGCGAACAGACGTGGGAATTGCTGCCATTTCGTGGCCGACTTTTGCTTCAATGTCTGCAGGAAATGGCGGGTGTAGATCTGATTGAAACCCTGCGCGAGCGAATGTCCCCCTGCCGCCAGGTCCAAGGGGGCCGAGATCGCGGCTGCCGCGCGGACACGTCGATGTGCCGATTGTCCCTGCTCGCCGAGCCATCGCAGCAATGCATTGCCGCCCAACGACACACCGGCGGCATGCATCGGCACCCCCGGCGGCAAGACGCCCGCAAGCCGATCGAGAATCCAATCAATCTCGGCTGCGTCACCGGAGTGGTAGAAGCGGGGGGCAAGGTTCATCTCGCCGCTGCAACTGCGGAAGTGGGGAATTACCGCACGCCAGCCACGGCGTAATGCAGCGGAGGCCAGTGCACGGGCGTAATGGCTGTCCGAGCTGCCTTCCAGCCCATGAAACAGAACCAGAAGGGGACGCTTGTCCTGAAAGCTCGGCGCGGCGGGCGGCGAGCCATTCGGCATGGATGTGGCCAACGGGATGGGCGCGTCCCCATCGGCCCAGTCCAAGTCGATGAAATCGCCGTCTGGCGTGGTCCAGCGTTCGCGTCGATACGGTACCGCGGCTTTCGGTAGACAGAGCGACGGTATGATCGTCTGCGCATGACCACCTAACAGCCAGGGAGGTGGGCGCGGCGCGGTGCGTGCGGTTGCGGCGTCAAACGCCGCGGTGGTGTCAGTGGAGCGGGCCACGCCGGCTGCGGGACTTGGCGGCAAACTGACGTGCGGTGTCTTCCGGCATGGTGCTGGCGTGGACATGCGCGATCTTCCATCGGCCATGCTCGTGGACCATCACATACGTCGTGAACACCATCGACTCGGCCTCGCCGGGGCCACGATGGACCTCCGCGGCAGCATAGACGACGGTTCCCACGCTGTCATAGACGCGGACATCGAGGGCTTCGATATTCTTGCGACCCTGGTTGAACTGCAACGCATAGCCGGAGCGGATTTTCTCCAGTCCGTGCAAGTGCGCGCCGTCAGCCTGGATGCAGGAGACGAATTCCTCGTCGATCCAAAGCTGCATCACCGCTTCGAGATTACGCTCGGCAACGGCGGCATAGTAGGCGTTCAGCGTGTCGGCGGCGGCTTCGAACAGTCTGGCGAATCGTGGCATCGTGGCTCGTCGGGATTGGAATCGAGAGAAACGCGTCGCTACGGCGCGTTGCGGCACTCAGCGATGCTGGGCGAGTTGCTGGCGTGCGCTTTCGAAAACCTGCTCGGGCGCGAGTTCCCGCAGGCAATGGAGATGGCCGAGCGGACATTCGCGCTGGAAGCAGGGACTGCATTCCAAATGGAGCCATTGTACCTGTGCCGTGTCGGACAGAGGCGGGGTGTGGCGCGGATCGGTCGATCCATACAGCGCCACCAAGGGTCGGCGCAGCGCCGCCGCCACATGCATCAGTCCGGAATCATTGCTGACGACCAGCGCCGCGCGGGCGATCAACGCCGCGGCTTCGCCCAACGCCGTCTGTCCGCACAAGTTCCGCACGAACGGTGCGCCGTCGGCAATGGCCTGTGCGACCGGCCCATCCTTGCGGGCACCCAGGGCGACAAACTGCGCATACGGAAACGATTGACGTAGCAATTGTGCCAATCGGGCAAAGTGTTCCGGGGGCCAGCGTTTGGCCGGACCGTACTCGGCGCCGGGACAGAAGGCGATCAATGGCACCCGGTTATCCAGCGTAAACCGATGCGAGACACGCGTGCTTTCGTTCAAGTCGCTTTCGAGTCGCGGTATTGGCAACGTGTCCGATAACGTCGCACCGGGGGCATACGCCAGCGCCACGTAATGCGGCACCATGGGTGGCCGTTCCCGCTTTGACGGCTGTGCGTGCATCACGTTCAGCAAACCATAGCGGTACTCGCCGCGATAGCCAATACGCAACCGGATGCCTGCCATCCATGGAATCAGCGCCGATTTCAATGAGTTCGGCAGGATGTAGGCGGCGTCATAGCCGATATCCCGTAGTTCCTGCGCCAGCGCCCGGCGTTGCCACAGTTGCAGCTTGCCATGCCCGAGTTCAGTGGTATGCACGGTCTGGATTTCCGGCATCCTTTCCAATACCGGCGCGACGCCGCCGGGCGCCACGGCATCGATCTGCAGCCGAGGGTGCAGACGCTTCAACACGGTGAACAAAGGTTGGGCCATCAACGCATCGCCTATCCAGTTCGGGGCGATGACGAGCGCGCGACGCATCAGCTAGCAATCCATCTCAAATAAAAAACCGCCACGCGGCGGGGTTCGCTTCGCGCAGCTCTTGTGGGGGCGACGGGATAAGACCGGCAGCGGGGTAAGCGTTGGATGAATGTCACCATCGCGGTGTCGGCGCCGGGGCTCAATGCCCGTGTACGACCTCGCCGTCCCGCAACTTGTAGCGCGTGCTGCAGTACGGGCATTTGGTCTCCCCATGCGTGACATCGATGAAAACGCGCGGATGCGCATTCCAGCGTGTCATTTCCGGATTCGGGCAATACACGGGGAGGTCTTTTGCGCGGACCTCTATCAGCGGCATCTCTTTTACGTTCGACATCGTACGGCCAATCTGGAAGTTGCGGATAAGGGAAGCGTCCGGGCTATTGTAATTCACACGGCGTCCGAGCGGGGCGGCGCGGGGCCGCAGATGTGTCCGGTTGTATCGATCTGCCGCGTGCCGGACACATCGCGGTAGAATAATCGACGGTAAGCACCTCCAAGACGCGGTCCAACGCGCCGCGCGGCCTCGGCTGCCCCGGCGCGCGCACGGTAGCGGCGGTGCCGGCACGCTGTCGGCCGGTACCTTCCGGCGACGTGGGATCGCCCGCAAAATCATATCGAGATTACATCGAGCACGCGAGACACCCTACATGACGTCCAACACTCCCGAAAACGCTTCCGCCGCCCACACCACTGTCCACCGCCTCGACGACCTGATTGCCGCCAAGCAATTGGCCGGAAAGCGTGTATTCATCCGCGCCGACCTGAACGTGCCGCAGGATGATCACGGCAACATCACCGAGGACACGCGGATCAAGGCATCGGTGCCGGCGATCAAGGCAGCGCTGGAGGCGGGCGCCGCGGTGATGGTGACCTCGCATCTGGGCCGTCCGACCGAAGGACAGTTCAAGCCGGAAGACTCGCTGGCGCCGGTCGGCAAGCGGTTGGCGGAATTGCTCGGCTGTGACGTGCCGCTGGTGCAGAACTGGGTTGAAAAGGGCGTCGATGTGGCGCCTGGCCATGTCGTGCTGCTTGAAAACTGCCGCGTGAACGTGGGCGAGAAGAAGGATTCGGACGCGCTCTCCAAGCAAATCGCATCGATGATCGACGTCTATGTCAACGATGCATTCGGCACCGCCCACCGCGCGGAAGCCACCACGCATGGCGTGGCCAAATACGCGCCGGTGGCGGTGGCCGGTCCGTTGCTGGCGCAGGAACTGGATGCGTTGGGTAAGGCCTTGCATGCACCCAAGCGCCCGCTGGTAGCCATTGTGGCGGGCTCGAAGGTGTCGAGCAAATTGACGATTTTGAAATCACTGGCCGCGAAGGTCGATCAGTTGATCGTGGGTGGCGGCATTGCCAATACGTTCATGCTCGCGTCCGGTCTGCCGATCGGTAAATCGCTGGCCGAGCCGGATCTGGTCGACGAAGCGAAGCAAATTATCGAGATGATGCGGGAGCGCGGTGCCCAGGTGCCAATCCCGACGGACGTCGTGACCGCAACCGAATTCAGCGCATCCGCTAAGGCGACGGTCAAGGCCGCGGCCGATGTCGCGGCGGATGACATGATCCTGGACATCGGCCCCGATACGGCAAAGGCTCTGGCCGAGCAGTTGAAATCCGCTGGCACGATCGTCTGGAACGGTCCGGTGGGCGTTTTCGAATTCGACGCATTCGGGAATGGCACGAAAACGTTGGCGCAGGCGATTGCCGCGTCCGACGGTTTTTCGATTGCGGGCGGTGGTGACACCCTTGCCGCGATTGCCAAATATGGTATCGCCGACAAGGTTGGCTATATCTCGACCGGCGGCGGGGCTTTCCTTGAGTTCCTCGAAGGCAAGACCTTGCCGGCGGTGGCCGTTCTTGCATCGAGGGCTTGAGCCATGACGACGACGGGAAACAACGACCGCAAGCACGCTGCCTCCACGCCACAGCAGGGTACCGAGACCGCCGGAACTGGGCCAGGGCCGGCGCCGGCGCATTTCATCGCGCCGCCCGGGGTGCCGATGGAGCCAGTCCACACACTGAAGCGGGCGACGAAGATTGTCGCCACGCTCGGCCCGTCGTCGGACGACGAAGAAACGCTGACGCGGATGGTCCGTGCCGGCATGAACGTCGCGCGTCTGAATTTTTCGCATGGCACCGCGGACGACCACCGGCATCGCGCGGAGCGGGTCCGCGCCGCCGCCCGCGCATGCGGCCGGGAAGTGGCGATCATGGCCGACCTGCAAGGGCCGAAGATTCGTGTAGGAAAGTTTGCAAACGGCAAGACGACGTTGCGCCCGGGGCAGTCATTCATTCTCGATGCCAATTGCAAGGTAGGAGACGATGAGCGCGTCGGCCTCGATTATCCCGATCTGCCGCGGGATCTGTCGCCGAACGACGTCTTGCTATTGAACGACGGCTTGATCGTCCTGGTGGTCGAGAAGGTGGTGGGCGAGGAAATCCATACGCGCGTGCGCATTGGCGGCGACCTATCGAATAACAAGGGCATCAACCGGCAGGGTGGGGGCTTGTCCGCACCGGCGTTGACGGCGAAGGACATGGACGATATCCGCACCGCGATGGCCATTCAAGCCGACTATATCGCCGTGTCGTTCCCGAAAAGCGCGGCCGACATGACGATGGCCCGGCAACTGGCCACCGTTGCCGGCGCCGAGTACGGCATCAAGCCACGGATGATCGCGAAAATCGAGCGGGCCGAGGCGATTCCGGCGCTGGAAGAAATCCTGGAGGCATCCGACGGCATTATGGTGGCGCGCGGTGACCTGGCGGTGGAAGTGGGCAATGCCGCGGTACCGGCGTTGCAAAAGCGGATGATTCGCATGGCGCGCGACGCGAACCGCGTCGTCATTACCGCCACGCAAATGATGGAGTCGATGATCAACGCGCCGGTACCCACGCGCGCCGAGGTTTCCGATGTTGCCAATGCGGTCCTGGACGGTACCGATGCGGTGATGTTGTCGGCCGAAACGGCGGCGGGGCGCTATCCGGTGGAGACGATCGAAACGATGGCCGCCATCTGCTGTGAGGCGGAGAAGACACAGGAAGTGGCTTTTGATCGTGATATCGTAGATCGCACATTTACGCGGATCGACCAGTCGATCGCGATTGGCGCCATGTTCACGGCCTACCATCTTGAGGCAAAGGCGATCGTCGCGCTGACCGAATCCGGTGCCACCGCCCTCTGGATGAGCCGGCATTGGACGCAAGTACCGATTTATGCACTGACGCCGCGGATCAGGGCGGAGCGCGCGATGGCGCTGTACCGCAACGTGACGCCGCTGGCGATGGAGACGGGGGACAATCGCGACGAGGTTCTTGCTGATGCAATTAAAACCTTGGTCGATCACGGTCATGCCAGTGCCGGAGACCGGGTGGTGTTGACGATCGGTTCGCCGATGGGACAGCCCGGTGGCACGAACGCATTGAAGATCGTCACGGTGGGCGAATAGCGCCGCGTTGCAGGCGATTCGCCGTACGGGGGACGCTGTCGGTCAGGGGTGGCCGCTTGCGTCTCAAACCGGCATGCCCTTAGTCCCCACGCAAAGATTTTATATAAAGAAAGGAGAAAACCATGCCCATCGTTTCGATGCGCCAACTTCTGGACCACGCCGCTGAAAACGGTTACGGCCTGCCGGCTTTCAACGTGAACAATCTGGAACAGGTCCAGGCGATCATGGAAGCGGCCAATGCCGTGAATGCCCCCGTGATCATGCAAGCGTCGGCGGGTGCGCGGAAATACGCTGGCGAAGCGTTCCTGCGTCATTTGATCGAAGCGGCGGTGGAAGCTTATCCGCATCTGCCGGTGGTGATGCACCAGGACCACGGCCAATCGCCGGCGGTCTGCATGGCGGCCATTCGCAGCGGCTTTTCCAGCGTCATGATGGACGGTTCCCTGGAAGCTGACGGCAAGACGGTCGCGTCCTACGAGTACAACGTGGAAACCTCGCGCAAGGTGGTCGAACTGGCGCACTCGATCGGCGTAACGGTGGAAGCGGAGCTGGGCGTGCTCGGTTCGTTGGAAACGATGAAGGGGGACAAGGAAGACGGTCACGGTGCAGAAGGCACGATGACGCGCGAGCAGTTGCTGACTGATCCGGAGCAGGCCGCGGACTTCGTGCGCCAGACCGGTTGCGACGCGCTGGCAATCGCCATTGGTACGTCGCACGGTGCATATAAGTTCACGAAGAAGCCCACGGGCGATATTTTGTCGATCTCGCGCATCAAGGAAATTCATCGCCGGATTCCGAATACGCATTTGGTCATGCATGGTTCGTCGTCGGTGCCTCAGGAGTTGCTCGCGGAAATTCGCGAATTCGGCGGCGATATGAAGGAAACGTACGGCGTGCCGGTCGAGGAAATCCAGGAAGGCATCAAGAACGGCGTGCGCAAGATCAATATCGATACGGACCTGCGCCTGGCGATCACCGGTGCACTGCGTCGGTTCTTCGTGGAAAACCCGTCGAAGTTCGACCCGCGCGATTACCTGAAGCCGGCACGGAATGCGGCGATGCAAGTTTGTAAAGACCGCTTTATCGCATTTGGGTGCGAAGGACAGGCCGGCAAGATTAAGCCGATCTCGCTGGAGAAGATGGCCGAGCGGTATAAGGCAGGTGAGTTGAATCAAGTGGTGAATTAAACAAGTCTGGATGCGGGACGCGGGGATCGTCTCGCGTCAAGGCCGGTGGCACGGCCTGTTCACGCGCTCACCGTTTCCACGTCGCCCCTTGCGGATTGGCTGCCAAGCCCATTGCGCCAGGGGCGTTTGCTTAATGATAAGAGAAGGGGGAGCGGCGACATCCCGACGTCGCCTGCCGCACTGTGGCGCACAGGTCGCAGTTTCCCCCCGGCCGCCACATTTTCATCCCCCCCTCCTCAAAAGTATTAAAATGATGGGTTTTCTCCCTTGGGCAGCCCGTCAGGCGGCCCACGCCGCCTTCAGGAAGGACCCCCATGCCATCCACGCTCTACGAATCGACAATCCGCTCACTGCCGCTGTTAGGTCGTGGCAAGGTCCGCGAAAACTACGCGGTTGGCGACGACAAGCTGTTGATCGTCACGTCTGACCGGTTGTCGGCATTCGACGTCGTCATGGGTGAGCCAATCCCGGCCAAGGGCCGCGTGCTCAACCAATTGTCCGATTTCTGGTTCGCCAAGCTCGGCCATATCGTTCCAAATCACCTGACCGGTATCGCGCCGGAGTCGGTTGTTTCCGCCGACGAAGTCGACCAGGTCGCCGGTCGCGCCGTTGTCGCACGCCGCTTGAAGCCGATTCTGATCGAAGCGGTGGTAAGGGGCTATCTGGCCGGTAGTGGCTGGAAGGAATACCAGGCCGAACAGTCGGTCTGCGGCGTCAAGCTGCCGGCCGGTCTGCGCAATGCGGAAAAACTGCCGCAGCCCATCTTCACGCCGGCTGCCAAGGCCGAGCTCGGTGAACACGACGAAAACATCACTTTCGATGATGCCGCAAAACGTGTGGGCGCCGGCATCGCGGAGCAGATCCGTGACATCTCCATCAAGCTGTACACGGAAGCGTCGGCATTCGCCGCCACACGCGGCATCATCATCGCCGACACCAAGTTCGAATTTGGTCTCGACGATGCCGGCAACATTGTCCTGATGGACGAAGTGCTGACCGCGGACTCCTCGCGTTTCTGGCCCGCTGATGAATATCAGGTGGGATCGAATCCGCCTTCCTTCGACAAGCAATTCGTCCGTGACTGGCTTGAAACGCAGCCGTGGGGCAAGACCGCGCCAGCGCCGGCGTTGCCGGCCGATGTGATCGCGAAGACATCGGAGAAGTACATCGAGGCGTTGACCCGTGTGACCGGCCAGCCGCTGCGCTGATCCTCGACGCCTGACTTTTACAGAGTGACTGCCGCAATGAGCGAACAAGAAACAGCCAAGCCGCCGGTAATCGGCGTCGTGATGGGTTCCAATTCCGATTGGGACGTGATGCGTCACGCAGTGGCGGTGTTGAAGGAATTCGGCATTGCCCATGAGGCGAAGGTCGTCTCCGCGCATCGGATGCCGGACGAGATGTTCGCCTACGCCGAGAGCGCCCGCGCCCGTGGTCTGCGCGCGATCATTGCCGGGGCCGGTGGCGCTGCCCATCTGCCGGGCATGCTGGCGGCAAAGACGACGGTGCCGGTGCTGGGCGTGCCGGTGGCGAGCAAATACCTGCGTGGCGTGGACTCGCTGCACTCGATCGTGCAGATGCCCAAGGGCGTGCCCGTGGCCACGTTTGCCATCGGCGAAGCCGGCGCCGCAAACGCCGCGCTGTTCGCGGTGGCGCTGCTGGCCGCGGGTGCGCCGGACGTGCAGGAACAACTGGAAGCGTTTCGCGTGAAGCAGCGCAAGGTGGCGGAGGCCATGACGCTGCCGCTGGACGAGGACGCGGCATCGTGAGCGCCGCCGGAATGCAGGACGGCACGCAAGATCGTAAGCCGTATCCCAAGGTACTCCCTGGCGCATGGCTAGGCGTGCTGGGCGGCGGCCAGTTAGGCCGCATGTTCTGCCACGCCGCGCAAGCGATGGGTTACAAGGTCGCCGTGCTTGAACCCGATGCGACCAGCCCCGCCGGCATGGTGGCGGATCGCCACATTCAAGCCGCTTATGACGATCCCACCGCGCTGGCCACGCTTGCGCAATTGTGCGAAGCGGTGACCACCGAATTCGAAAATGTCCCGGCCGCGGCGCTGGACAAACTCGCCGAGACGGTGCGTGTCAGCCCCCCCGGCCGTGCTGTCGCCATCGCGCAGGACCGTATCGCGGAAAAGCAGTTCCTGGCGCAATGCGTCGGTGTTGCTCCCCACTTGGTGATCGAGTCGCAGGCCGCGTTGGATGCGTTGGACGACGGCGCTTTCACCGGTGTACTGCCGGGTATCTTGAAAACCGCCCGCATGGGGTATGACGGCAAGGGGCAGGTCCGCGTGGAAAGCGTCCGCGAAGCGCGGGAGGCATTCGCCGGATTGGGTGGCACCGCCTGCATCCTGGAGAAACGCCTGTCTCTGGACTACGAAGTATCGGCACTGGTCGCGCGTGGCGCCGACGGCGAGACGGTGGTGTATCCCATCGCGCAAAACACGCACATCGACGGCATTCTTGCAGAGACCGTCGTGCCGGCGCCCAGTCTGGATTTGATGCATGGCCTGCATCAGGCCCGTTTGGCCGCGCAGGTCGCCGATCAAGCACGGACGATCGTCACGGCGCTCGGCTATGTCGGCGTGTTGTGCATCGAGTTTTTCGTCCTGACAGACGGCACGCTGGTGGCCAATGAAATGGCGCCACGTCCGCATAACTCCGGTCACTACACGATCGATGCCTGCGTGACGAGTCAATTCGAGCAGCAGGTCCGTGCAATGACGGGGTTGCCGCTGGGAGATACCCGCCAGCATTCCCCTGCCGTGATGCTGAATGTACTGGGTGACATCTGGTTTCAGGGGGCGGATGCCGATGTGGCGCGTACGCCCCCTTGGGACATGATCGTCGCGCTGCCGGAGGTACATATCCATCTCTACGGCAAGGAGCAGGCGCGCAAGGGCCGCAAGATGGGCCATGTCACAGTGACCGGGCCCGACGCCGCCACTGCGAAACAGCGTGCCCGTCAGGTCGCGCAAGACTTGGGGCTGCCGGCCATCTCCTGAATCGGCGGCGCGTGTGCCTTGCGCGCGCCGCACGTTTGAAACCGCGGCGCGGCTGCCAGTCAGCCCGGCAGGTTATACACCCAGTCCAGCAGCGCATCGTGCGCCGCGCCGCCCAGCGATGAGCGCGGGTCGTTGATGAAGCTGACGACCAGATAAGGATGCCCGTTTGCGGCAAACACGTAGCCCGCGATCGCACGGACATTCGACAGCGTCCCCGTCTTGATCTGCGCATGGCCGGCGATGGGGCTATGCACCAGGCGATGCCGCATCGTGCCATCCACGCCTACCGTCGGTAGCGAGTCGATCAGCGGTTGGGCGACCGGGCTATGGAACGCCGATTGCAGCATCTCGCCCATCGTTTCCGTACTGATCCGCGCATCGCGCGCGAGCCCCGACCCGTTATCGACAACGATGCCGTCGTCCCCGATCTTGCTGCGACGTAACCAGCGCTTGACGGCGATATCCGCGCCCTCCAACGTTGCCGGTGGCTTGTACGCCACGGCGCCGATGGTGAGATAGATATTGCGGGCCATCGTGTTGTTGCTGACCTTGTTCATGCTCTTGACGATGTCGGTCAGCGGCGGGCTTTGGTGGGCCGCAATGCGACGAGCCGCCACGGGAATCGTCGCTTCACGAATCGAACCGTTGAACGTGCCGCCCGCTTGTTGCCACAAGGCGAGGAAACCGCCCGAGAAGAAGCGCGTATGGTCCATCACCGCGATGTTGTTCTGCATCGGACCGCATCGCAAGGACAGCGGGCCTTCGAAGCTGACGTTCAACGTGCCATCGGGGCCATTGCTGATATGCGGCTGGGCGGCGGCGGTACTGCGGCACGGTCCGCGGAAAGGCCGGATATTATTGGTCACGCGCAATTGCGAGAGCGGTGGCGTGATCGTGACCTGAGCATGGCCATCGACATCTGGATCGACATTGATCGTCAGCGATTTGAACGCGTACAACAAGGCGTCCGGGCCAACGTTGTACGGCGCATCGGTCGAATCGTCGATGATGTCCGCGCTGGCCGTCGACGGATCGAAGTAGTTCTTGTCCAGCACCAGATCGCCGTTGATGCGAGTGATCCCGGCGGCGCGGATCTGGTTGATCAGGTCCGTCAGCTGTTCGGGGACCAGAAACGGGTCGCCCGTGCCCTCGATATACAGATTGCCGTTCAGTACGCCGTTCTGGATCGGACCATCAACGAACGCCGATGTCGTCCAGCGGAAATTCGCACCCAGCATGGACAAGGCGGCATAGGTCGTCAGCGTTTTCATGGTCGATGCCGGGGCCATCGGACGCTGCGTGTTGTAGTCGAGCACCCGTTGGTCGGTGTCCAGCCTGATCACCAGGGCGCTGATCGACGACACCGGGAGGTGACCTAATGCCAGACCGCGCATGACAGTGGGCGGTAACGGGCCGGCCGGCACCTCGATGCGCTTGCCACGGGCGGACACACTGGTTGCGCGTGCATTCAGTCGCGCCGTGGATTCCGCCGCCGCGGCACGTGCCTTCGGCGACGGTTGATCCGCACGTCGGGCCCGGGCGCGTCCGGTGGTACGGCGCTTCTTGGCGGCGTCCTCATTCGTGGCCACGCGAACGATATGCGCGCCGTGGTCCGAATTCGCATGCGCGACAACGCGATGGATAGCCGCGTGCCGGGCAGCGCCGGGTATGGTACCGCCCGAGGAGGGCGTTTCGGCATGGGCGATGGGCACGGTCAGCGTGACGCAGGCCAGGGCAAGCGCCGTGAGCGCGGAGGCGGTGACAGTAAAAAAGTGGGAAGGCGACAAACCGGAAAAACGCAGCACGTAAGATCGACTCGATTGAAAGGACCGGCGGCATGCGGCGGTCGGAAACGGGAGCGGACATTGTAGACATAAGTTGCCGTCGCTTGCTTACATGTGGCTTGCTCGTAGTCCGCATTTCGCCTCCTTTCGTGACATTTCGTTATGGCTTTGCGCTTTGTCGCAGCGGTCACGCTACACTTCCCACTTCGTCCGCCAGTCCGACATCGCCATGACCGCCTCTTTGAAACTCTATCTGGCCGGGCCCGATGTTTTCTTTCGGGATCCGGTGGAACGGGGCCGACATCTGCGCGCGCGTTGCGCCGCGCATGGTTTCGATGGGCATTTCCCACTTGATGCGGACAACCCGAAACCATTGCCGCCCACGCCCGCCAGTGCCATGGCGATCTACCGCGCCAATATCGCCTTGCTTCGCACGTGCAACGCAGTGATGGCGAACCTGCAGGACTTTCGCGGTCACGAGCCGGATTCCGGTACGGTTTTCGAAGTAGGTTACGCGGTGGCGCTGGGGTTGCCTGTGTGGGGCTATGGCGCGCCGCGTACCCCGATTACCGGACAGGTGCCACACGATGCCGCGGGGCGCGACGCACGGGATTGGCAGGTGGAAGATTTCGCGTTGCCGCGCAACCTGATGTTGGCGAGCGCGATCCGCGTGATCGACGGGGATGTGGACGACTGCCTGATCGACATGCGTGCCGTGCTGATGGATTGCACCGTGCCTTTCACGCCTGGATGGATTCGCGCCCGCCACGATGCGACAGGAGGGGAATGATGCGGATCTTGCTGGTGGAAGACGATCGTATGATTGCGGATGGTGTTCGCAAGGCATTGCGTGCCGACGGTTGGGCAACCGATTGGGTTGCCGATGGTGCCGCGGCGTTGTCGGCATTGGGGCTTGAACAGTACGACCTCGTGCTGCTGGATCTGGGGCTGCCCAAGCGTGACGGCCTGGACGTGTTGCGCAGTCTGCGCGCGTCCGGGAACAAGGTCCCGGTGTTGATTTGCACGGCCCGCGACGCGGTTGCGGATCGCGTCAGCGGGCTGGACGCCGGTGCCGATGATTATCTCGTCAAGCCGTTCGATCTCGATGAGTTGGCCGCTCGCATGCGTGCGTTATTTCGGCGTCAGGCCGGGCGGGGTGATCCGGTCATGCGTTTTGGTGCGCTGACGATCGATCCGACCACCCGCGAAGTGGCGGTCGACGGTGTCACCGTGGCGCTTTCCGCGCGTGAATATGCGCTGCTCGAAGCCTTGGCGGCACGGCCTGGAGCCGTGTTGTCCAAGGCGCAGCTCGAGGAGAAGATCTATGGTTGGGGCGAGGAAATCGGCAGCAACGCGGTGGAGGTATATGTGCACGCCCTCCGCAAGAAACTGGGTGCTGATTTTATCCGAACCGTGCGCGGGCTGGGCTATCTGATCCCGCGCCAGGGTGCGGACGGTACCGGGGCAGGCCGTGTCGCCACCGCACCGGACGTGGGCAAGGGACCGCACCGCGACGGCGATACCACGCGCCACGATGGTGGGGAATAAGCATCCGATGCGATCGATCCGACGGATTCTGTTGTTCTGGTTGCTGGGCATCGTCATGCTCGGCATCGTGTTGGCTGGCGTCCTGATCTATCGGCAAGCGCAGGCCGAGGCCAACGCGCTGTTCGACTACCAGTTGCAGCAGACCGCGGCGGCGCTGCCATCGGAACCGTTTTCGTCGGTGCTTGGGAACAACGCGGTCAGCAGCGACGGCGTGGTGATCCAGATCTGGAGCCGCGATGGCGCGCAGCTTTATTACTCGCATCCGCGCTCGCCACTGGCGCCTCGCGCTGAGCTCGGGTTTTCCACCGAACACACCCCCAGCGGCGATTGGCGCGTCTATAGCGCCATCGTCGGCGACAACGTGGTGCAACTAGCGCAGCCCATGGCGGTACGCAGCCTCCTGGCCGCTGAAACGGCTTGGCGCACCGTCTGGCCCTTAGTCGTGCTGCTGCCCGTCATGGGCATTGCCGTCTGGCTGAGCGTGGGGCGCGGCTTACGGCCGTTGTCCCGTTTGGCGAAGGTGTTGGAAGCACGCAAGCCAGAGGCGGTCGATCCGTTGTCCGAGCGAAAATTGCCGCCGGAGATCCGTCCAGTGGTACAGGCATTGAACGGTTTGCTACAGCGGCTCAACGTGGCGTTCGACAACCAGAAAGCCTTCGTCGCCGATGCGGCGCATGAATTGCGGACCCCGCTGGCAGCGTTACGGATACAGACCCAACTGCTCGAACGCGCGGACGACGACGTGTCGCGGCGGGAAGCACTGGCTGACCTGAAACACGGAGTGGAAAGGGCGACGCGCCTGCTGGAGCAGTTGCTGTTGCTCGCGCGTTCGGACATGCCGACGCGGGGCATCGATGCCGCCGAGCAAAACGCGGCGGTGCTGCCCGATAGCGGCGCATTGCCTGCACTGGGCACCCCGTCGCATCCGGACCTACGTGTCCTGGCGGAATCGTGCGTTGGCCTGCTGGCGCCGCTCGCCATCGATAAGGGCGTGGATTTGGGGCTGGCGGAGGCGCAGAGCGTTCGAATCATCGGGGATGTCGATGACTGGCGCGTGCTGATTGGCAATCTGCTCGACAATGCGGTCAAGTACACGCCGAGCGGAGGCCGGGTCGATGTATCGCTCGGACCTGGGGACGAGGGCGCCTGGCTGGAAATCGTCGATACCGGCCCCGGCATCGCGGATGCGGAAAAAACACGCGTCTTCGATCGCTTCTATCGATCACCGGACGCCATGCAGGCGGATAATCCGATGAATCCCCAGGGTAGCGGACTGGGGCTCGCCATCGTCAAGCGCATTGCGGACCGCTATGGCGCGACGGTTACCCTCGCGGACCGCGCGCCCAATGGGCTGCGCGTCCGGCTGCACATACCAACATCGGCGTGAATCGTCTCAACTTCCCGGTCATTCACTGTTTCTCCTACCTTACTTAAGATCCATTTAAGCGCTTGCCCGTACGCTTCTAAACAAGCGAAGTACATGCTCAATGGAACGAGGGGAGTCGACGATGAAGGAACGGACATTCAAACGCACCGCACTGGCTAGCGTACTCACGTTGGCAGTGGCAGGCGGCTATCTTGCCGGCACGCATCACTACGAAACCGATTTTGTCGAGCCTGCGCATGCGGCGCCTAGCGCCCCTGTGACCTTACCGGCACCCGCGGCGCCGACGGCCCAGACGCCGAGCGAGCCGCCGCTGATGCCGGCGGAAGCGGCACGGCGCACCGGCGTGCCTGATTTTTCCGGATTGGCCGAGACCTACAGTCCGGCGGTCGTGAACATCAGCGCAAAGCATGAGGTACGGGCATCGTCGCGTCGCGGGCAGTCGCAGCAACAGTTGCCGATCAGCCCCGATGATCCGTTCTATCAGTTCTTTAAGCATTTTTACGGTGATCTGCCGAATCAGCAGCAGGACGAACCAAGCATGAGTTTGGGTTCCGGCTTCATCGTCAATTCGAACGGGTATATCCTCACCAATGCCCACGTGGTTGACGGTGCGAATGTCGTGACGGTGAAGTTGACAGACAAACGTGAGTTCCGCGCAAAGGTGGTCGGCGTGGACAAACCCACGGACGTCGCCGTGCTGAAGATCGACGCAACGAACTTGCCGATCGTGAAGATCGGGGACCCGAACAAGAGCAAGGTGGGCCAGTGGGTGGTCGCCATCGGCTCGCCGTACGGTTTCATCAACACGGTAACCTCGGGGATCATCAGCGCCAAGTCGCGCTCGCTGCCTGATGACACGTATGTGCCGTTCATTCAGACCGATGTGCCGGTGAATCCGGGTAATTCCGGCGGCCCGCTGTTCAACCTCGATGGTGAGGTCATTGGTATCAACTCGATGATCTATAGCCAGACCGGTGGTTTCCAGGGGCTGTCGTTCGCGATCCCGATCGACGTGGCGATGAAGGTCGAGGAAGCCCTGGTGAAGGACGGTCATGTCAGCCGTGGCCGGATCGGTGTGACGATTCAGGAAATGAACCAGACGCTCGCAAATTCGTTCGGTCTACCGAATTCGAACGGCGCGCTGGTGGCGTCGGTAGAGCCGGGTGGTCCCGCTGCAAAGGCAGGCATCAAGCCGGGCGATGTCATTCTGTCGGTCAACGGCCATGAGGTGGAGGATTCGACTGCCGTGCCGGGTGAAGTGGCGAACATCGCTCCTGGCGCGCATGCCACCATCGTCGTCTGGCGCGACAAGGCGCGCAAGACGATTGATGTGACCGTCGGCAAGTTGGGAGCCAAGGATGCCGAATCGAAGTCGACCGCTGGTACCGACCAGCCGCAAGGACGCCTGGGTGTGTCGGTCCGGCCGTTGACACCGCAGGAACGCGATCAGGCGCAGGTGAGCGGTGGCCTGCTGGTGCAGCAAGCGGTAGGTGCGGCGGAGAATGCCGGCATTCAACCGGGTGACGTGATCCTGTCCATCAATGGGTCTCCTGTGACCACGGTGGCACAGCTCCGTGAACGGATTGCCCGGGCGGGCAACAGCGTGGCGTTATTGATTCAACGGGACGATTCGCAGATCTTTGTCCCGGTTGACCTGGGCGCGGCAGGCAATAACTGATGTAGCGTCGTATGTCGTGGGCGTGTCCAAAGTGGATGCGCCCGCTTTCCTCGATATCGTCCTGGCATTGGTCTTGCATGGGGAAGCGGCTGTCCATCTGGCCGCGGCGGTTTGCCGGCATGCGGCCCACGCCACCAATAAAGGAGAATAAACACATGGCTGAACAGAGAAAAATGGCTGCCCCTGCCTGGATGAAGGGTGTGGGCGCATTGGCCATCTCGCTGGCCGCCACGCTGTCGGTATTGTCGCCGGTGGTCCATGCGCAATCGGCCGATCAAGGCAGCTTGCCGGCCGCCGCGCAGCAAGGCGACGTGACGTTCCTGTCCGGGGGCGTGGGGAAAGACGAATCCGATGCGATCAAGAAAGCATCGGCGCACTGGCCGCTGTCATTGACCTTTATCGGCGGAGACCGTAACTTTGTTGCCGACGTTGCAGTGAAAATTACCGATGCGAAGGGCGGGACCGTTCTCGAAACCTCCGCCAAGGGCCCTTATATGCTGGTACGCCTGCGCCCTGGTCATTACACGGTTCACGCGACGTATTCAGGCAAGGAGCAAACTCGCGCGGTCAATGTGACGGACAAGGGTCACGCGCGCGCCAGCTTTAGTTGGAAACACCAGTAAGTCATCTTGACCCGGTTGAGTCAGTATCGTCCGGCCGCACCGAAGCGCACGCCGCGCCGTTGATTTCGGGCTCGTCACAAGTTGCATATGGCACCTTTGCGCGGGCCCGAATCGCATGCGACTGCAGGACCGGAACGTTATGACGAAACGCCGTGACTTCGGCCAGGATCGAGACGGCAATTTCAGCCGGAGTCTGCGCGCCGAGATAGAGGCCAACCGGCGAGTGCAACGTCGCCAGCTGTGCCGGTGTCACATCGAACAGCGCCAGGCGCGCGATCCGCTGGTCGCGGTGACGACGTGAACCGATCGCTCCGACGTAGAATGCCTCGGATTGCAGCGCGTCGATCAACGCCAGATCGTCGAGTTTCGGATCATGTGTCAAGGCGATGACCGCGGTACGCGCGTCCATGCCCATTCCCAGCACCACATCATCCGGCATCGCACGCGTTAGCATCACGCCCGGCACGTCCCATGAACCGGCATGGTGTTCTCGAGGCTCGCAGACGATGACGTTATAGCCAAGTGGGATGGCCATGCGAGCAAGATGCGCCGAGATCTCACCGGCGCCGATCAGCACCATGCGATAAGCGGCGCCATGCAAGGTTGTCAACGTTTCCCCATTAAAAGCGAAATCGCCTGTCTGGGCGTGTCGGGCGGCGTGCTTTTCGATGTCCGGTGCACTGTCTCGTAATGTCACCGCACCGGTGCGCATGTTCAGGTCGCGATATAGCACGGTGCGTCGAAACGATAGCGCCGCAGTGGCCGCCGAGGCTATTTCATCGATGGTGCGAGGTGGTGCGGACTGGCGTAATGCGTCGATCAGTGTCGCGAGCAGGCTGCGTTCCGTCACCGGCTCCAGCACCAATTCCAGCGTGCCCCCGCACGGCAATCCGAAGCGCCGTGCCTCTTCGGCATGGACGCCGTAGGTCACTATCGATGGCAGACCGTTCTCTGCGCACAACATGCCTTGCACGGCACGATCCGCGAGATCATCTTCGATGCAGCCACCAGAGACGGAGCCAGTGATCACCCCATCATCGCGGATGGCGACCATTGATCCCGGCGGCCGGGGTGCCGATCCCCACGTCCGCACAACCGTGCCCAAAACCACCCTACGGCCGTCGACACGCCATTGTTCCGCAGTCTCGATGACGCTCAGATCGACATTGTCCATTCGAAGACTCCGCATCTATCGTGAAGTGAGGGTTGCGGCCGACCGGTGGGCCGGTCCGGGGCGACCGGCCCAAGTATCGGCGTGAAGCCGTTGCCGTCCATGGCGAATACAAGCCGACATGCAGAGCAACTTTCGCGCCCGCCACTAGGCGGAACCATCCGCACGACCCGCTTCCGCCATCTTGCGGCAACCGGCCGACGCGTCAGCCGGGTCCCACGTCCAGCGTTTCCAACTGACTCGGACGTAGCAATGCCGGGGAGCAGCGCAACATATCCAGGAAGCTGTCAATGAGTCGCTGTGCGTCGTTGAGCAGGGTGCACGTGCTGTAGCCTGCGACATGATCGGTCAGTGCGCCAAGAATGAGCGAATGAAGAAAATTTGCGGCAAACGTGGTGTCCAATGTGTTCGGTAATTGACCTTTAGCGATCGCATTGGCTATCGCGCGCTGCAACACGTCTACCGTCCGCTTCACGTTGTCCCGCTTGCGGTCGATCACCGGTTGCATGTCGACCGTATGTTCCCACTTCAACAGCATGATTTCGATCACGGTGCACCGCCGCGGATTGTGGGCGATATCCAGCAGGCATTTAACGAGGATGGTGCGTAGCCGCCCGAGCGGGTCCGGCTCGCGGGCATCGATCGATTCCGCCATCAGTTCATCCATTGGCAGCAGTTCGCGATCCACCATCGCGACAAACAATTCGCACTTATTTTTGAAATGCCAGTAGATTGCTCCACGGGTCAGTTCGGCTGCGGTGGCGATGTCCGCCAGCGACGTATGCGCCACGCCACGCTCTGAAAACATGCGTTCCGCGGTATCGAGGATGAGGTTGCGGGTTTCCAGCGCTTCTTCTTTCGTTCTTCTGGCCATGTCGCGCCTGCGCGGGTCTTGAAAAAGGGGAGAGGATAGGAAATGGTCGAGGAGTCTTGCCCTTGCGCCGACGATAGTCTCTACCACGCTTCCGAATGCACGTCCTGCGGCGTTTTGCCGCCAGGAATTAAATGCACTGTAATACCTACATTACTGAATGTATATATAATAGCATCCACTTCGCGACGAGACATCTGTTTTGAAAGCGTTTTTTAAAATCACGATGCCGCCGCGCCTGGCCTGGGTAAGTGAGGAATTGCTTACAAAGTCAGAATGGAGAGGATGAAAACCCTGATATTAATAGGGTCATGGGCGTAGTCATGCCGAGATCTGCGAAAGCCAGTAGGCTCTCACGCGATAGATCGGTAAGGCCGCTATGTTGGCGGCGACAGAAAAGCGGTTTTTAAGAACATTTTTTAGGCAGAGGTCGTTCCATGCGCGTTGATCGGGTCAAGTACCGTCTTATTTGCGCCGCTTCGGGGGCAATAATGCTCACGCTCGCTGCGTGCGGGAAGAAGGAGCAACCGCCCGGCGCCGGTGGGCAGCAACCGCCGACGCAAGTTGGTGTGATAACGGTTCAGCCGCAGGCCGTTGCGGTCAACACGGAATTGCCGGGTCGCGCGTCGTCGTACCTGGTGGCCGAGGTCCACGCGCGCGTGGACGGCATCGTGTTGAAGCGTTATTTCCAGCAAGGCGCGGAAGTGAAAGCCGGTCAGATCCTTTTCCAGATCGATCCCGCTCCATATCAGGCTTCGCTGATGAGCGCGAAGGCCACGTTGGCAAAGGCGGAAGCGACGTTGCGCTCGGCCCAGGCACAAGCCGATCGTTATAAGACACTTGTTGCTGCAAATGCGGTCAGCAAGCAGCAATACGACGATGCATTGGCGACTTTGGGCTCGGACAAGGCCGATGTCGAGTCCGGTCGCGCGTCCGTGCGTACCGCGGAAATCAACCTGGGTTATTGCACGGTCCGTGCGCCGATCAGTGGCCGCATTGGTTCGGCATTGGTGACCGAGGGTGCGTACGTGCAAGGCAGCGCCGCCACGAACATGGCGCTGGTGCAGCAAATCTCTCCGGTGTACATCGACCTGACGCAGTCGAGCGACCAATTACTGCGCCTGCGTCGCAGTATCGAAACCGGTGCGCTGAAGGAAGCCGGCGCAAATGCGGCGAAGGTCCAGGTCGTGCTGTCGGATGGCACTACGCTACCGGACGTCGGCAAGCTCGAATTCACCGACGTGTCGGTGGATCAAGGCACCGGTACGACCACGGTCCGCGCGGTATTTCCGAATGTGAAGCGCGATCTTTTGCCGGGCATGTTCGTCCGCGCACGTATCCAGCAGGCGATCAACGACAACGCCTTCGTCGTGCCGATGCAGGGCGTCACGCATGACCAGAAGGGCGCGCCGATCGCGATGGTCGTGGATGCGAACAACAAGGTGCAGATGCGTCCGTTGCAAACGTCGCAGGCATTGGGTTCATCGTGGGTGGTGACCGGTGGTTTGCAAGCGGGTGATCGCGTCATTGTGGAAGGTACGCAGAAGGTCCAGCCGGGCGCGACGGTGCAGCCGGTGGATGCGAAGCTGCCGCCGGCATCGAAGGATCTGGAAGACACGAGTGGTGCAATGGGTGGCAAGGACGGCGCCGCCGCCATGGCCGCTTCGAGCGTCATTGTCACGTCGCCGGCCTCGGGTGCATCGTCCGCCGCACCGGCATCCGCCGCGTCCGAAGCAAAGTAAAGACAGGGGCTGACCCAATATGGCAAAGTTTTTTATCGATCGCCCCATCTTTGCGTGGGTGATCGCAATCGTGTTGATGATCGCGGGGATCATCTCCATCATGCGGTTGCCAATCTCGCAATACCCGACCATCGCACCGCCCGCGGTGCAATTGTCGGTGACCTATCCGGGCGCGTCCGCGCAGACGGTCGAAGACACGGTGACCCAGGTCATCGAGCAGCAGATGAACGGTATCGACAATCTGCTGTACATGTCGTCGACGAGCGACAACTCCGGTAGCGCCACCATCACATTGACCTTTGCGGCTGGTACGAACCCGGACATCGCGCAGGTCCAGGTACAGAATAAGCTGTCCCTGGCAACGCCGTTGCTGCCGCAGGAAGTGCAGCAACAGGGTATCAAGGTCGTGAAGTCCAGCAGCAGCTTCTTGCTGGTGATGGCCTTCGTGTCCGAAGACGGGTCGATGAACAAGACCGACTTGACGAACTACGTCGCGTCGAACATTCAGGACCCGGTCAGCCGTGTGAACGGGGTGGGCCAGGTGCAGTTGTTCGGCTCGCAGTATTCGATGCGGATCTGGCTGGACCCGAACAAGTTGAACAGTTTCGGGCTGACGCCGGTTGACGTGAAGACGGCGCTGACCAATCAGAACGTACAGATTGCTTCCGGCCAGCTCGGCGGTACGCCGTCGGTCCCGGGTCAGCAATTGACCGCGGCCATCACGGAAAGTGTCCGTCTGCAAACGCCGCAGCAGTTCCGCGACATTATCCTGAAGACCTCGACTAATGGTGCGACGGTGCGTCTGGGCGACGTCGCGACGATTGGCCTCGGTTCGGAAAACTACAACTTCAACACGAAGTACAACGGTCAGCCGACCGCTGGCTTTGGTATTCAGCTCGCCACCGGTGCAAATGCCCTGGATACGGCGCAGGCAGTGCGTGACCGCGTGCAGGAGCTGTCGGCGTACTTCCCGCACGGGATGGTGGTCAAGTATCCCTACGACACCACGCCGTTCGTGAAGCTGTCGATCGAGGAAGTCGTCAAGACCCTGCTGGAAGGTATCGTCCTGGTGTTTCTGGTCATGTACCTGTTCCTGCAAAACATCCGCGCCACGATCATTCCGACGATCGCGGTGCCGGTGGTGCTGTTGGGCACGTTCGCGATCATGCAGGCGGTGGGGTTCTCGATCAATACGCTCTCGATGTTCGGGATGGTGCTGGCCATTGGTCTGCTCGTCGATGATGCGATCGTGGTGGTGGAGAACGTCGAGCGGGTGATGGCCGAGGAAGGCCTTGGACCGAAAGAGGCCACGCGCAAGGCAATGGATCAGATCACCGGCGCGTTGGTGGGCGTGGCGCTGGTGTTGGCCGCGGTGTTCGTGCCGATGGCGTTCTCGTCCGGGTCCGTGGGCGCGATTTATCGGCAGTTCTCGCTGACGATTGTCTCCGCGATGGGCCTGTCCGTCCTGGTGGCATTGATCCTGACGCCGGCGCTGTGCGCCACGATTCTCAAGCCGGTGAAGAAGGATCATGAAAAGAAGACCGGGTTCTTCGGTTGGTTCAACCGCAACTTCAACCGTAGCCGTGACGGCACGATCGTCGGCGTCAAGCACATCATCCGCCGTTCGGGTTTCTATTTCGTCCTGTACGCGTTGATCTGCGCCGTGGTCGGCCTGCTGTTCTGGAAGTTGCCGACATCGTTCCTGCCGGAAGAAGACCAGGGCTCGATGTTCGTGATCATCCAGACGCCGCCGGGCTCCACGCAGGAGCGTACGGAAGGCGTACTGAAGCAAGTGTCGGATTACTACCTGAAGAACGAGAAAGACACCGTCGAATCGGTGTTCACCGTCAACGGCTTCAGCTTCGCCGGTCGGGGCCAGAACTCGGGTCTCGCCTTCGTTCGCTTACGTGACTGGAGTGATCGCAAGACCGCAAATCAATCGATCCAGGCGTTGATTGGCCGCTCGTTCATGCACTTCTCGCAAGTGAAGGACGCGATGATCTTCCCGATCAACCCGCCGTCGATTCCGGAACTGGGTACCGGCGCGGGCTTCGACTTCGAACTCGTCGACCAAGCGGCGTTGGGGCACACGGCATTGATTGCCGCGCGTAATCAGTTGCTGGGCATGGCGAGCCAGAGTCCGATCCTGACGCGCGTACGTCCGAACGGTCTCGACGACGCACCGGCCTACAAGGTGGACATCGACAAGGACAAGGCCAGCGCGTTGGGTCTGTCGCTGTCGGACATCGACCAGACGTTGTCGATCGCGTGGGCGTCGTCGTACGTCAACGACTTTATCGATCGTGGTCGGGTGAAGAAGGTCTACCTACAGGGCGCGGCGCCGTTCCGGATGAATCCGGAGGACATCAATGCCTGGTATGTCCGCAACACCGCTGGAACGATGGTGCCGTTCTCGTCGTTTGCATCGGGGCACTGGATGTATGGTCCGCAGAAGCTTGAACGGTACAACGGCGTCTCGGCGGTCGAAATCCAGGGTGAAGCCGCACCAGGCTACAGTTCGGGTCAGGCCATGGCGGAAATGGAGAAGCTTGCCGCGAAGCTGCCTACGGGAATCGGCTACCAGTGGACCGGTCTGTCGTTCCAGGAGAAGGCGTCCGGTTCGCAGGCACCGATGCTGTATGCACTGTCCGTGCTGATCGTGTTCCTGTGTCTGGCGGCATTGTATGAAAGCTGGTCGATTCCGTTCTCGGTGATCCTGGTGGTGCCGCTCGGTATCCTCGGGGCGCTGATCGCCACGACGCTACGCGGCCTGGAGAGTGACGTGTACTTCCAGGTGGGGTTGTTGACCACCGTGGGTCTGGCGGCGAAGAACGCGATTCTGATCGTCGAGTTCGCGAAGGATCTGCATGAAGAGGGCCTGAGCATCGTCGATGCGGCCATCGAAGCCGTGCGCCTGCGGGTCCGACCGATCGTGATGACGTCGATGGCTTTCATCCTGGGCGTGTTGCCGCTGGCCATCAGTAGCGGGGCCGGTTCGGGTAGCCAGCACTCGATCGGTACGGGCGTGATTGGCGGGATGTTGACGGCGATCTTCCTGGCCGTGCCGCTGGTGCCGATGTTCTACGTGGTGATCGCAGGGCGGTTCTCCGAGCATGAAAAGGTGCATCGCGCGGCGGGTACGAGCGGCGGCACGCATGATGTCGACAACCGCAAGGCCGAGCCGACCGACCGGAAGGATGAACACTGATATGAAGAAACAACAATCGTGGGCGGGGCAGTCGGCGGTGGATGCGCGCGCCGGACGCGCCTCGCGTGGCGCGCGGCGCTGGCCGGCGTCCGTCGTGTCGGTGCTGGCGGTGGCGGTACTCGGCGCCTGTAACCTGACGCCTAAGTATCATCGGCCTGACGCGCCCGTGCCGTCGGGCTATCCCACCGGTGACGCGTATGACGCGCAGCCGACGTCACAGTCGGCGACGCAGGTTCCCGCCGCGGATCTCGGTTGGAACGAGTTCTTCACGGACCCGCAACTGAAGGTGTTGATCGGGATGGCGCTGAAGAACAACCGCGACTTGCGCGTGGCGGCGTTGAACGTGGCGGCGGCGCGTGAGCAATATCGCGTCGAGCGTGCCTCGCTGTTCCCGACGCTGAGCGCCACTGGGAGCGGTACGCGTACGCGTACGCCAGCCGATTTGACGTACGTCCGCCAGCCGACGGTGAGCAGCACGTATCAAGCGCTCGGCAGCGCGCAGTGGGAACTGGATTTTTTCGGCCGCATTCGCAGTCTGAGCAATGCGTCGCTGCAGACGTACTTCGCCACGGCGCAGGCGCGCAAGGCGACCGAGATTTCGCTGATCTCGCAAGTGGCCGTGCAATATCTGACGGTACGGGCGTATGACGCGCAGTTGGTGGTGACGCAGAACACGTTGAAGACGGCCGGTGAATCGTATCGGATCTCGAAGCTGCAATTCGACAATGGCGTGGGCAGCGCGCTGGACCTGAAGCAATCGGAAGGCGTTGTCGATCAAGCGCAGGCCAATCTGCAGTCGCAGATGCGGTCGAAGGCGCAAGCGTTGAACCAACTGCAATTGCTGGTTGGCGCGCCGTTGCCGACGGACCTGCCGGACCCGTTGCCGCTCGACAAGCAGGGTATCATCGCCGATATCCCGGCCGGGTTGCCATCGGACCTGCTGACACGTCGTCCGGACATCGTCGAAGCCGAGAACAAGCTGTTGTCGCAGAATGCCAATATCGGCGCGGCGCGTGCGGCATTCTTCCCGCAAATCTCGTTGACCGGTTCCGCCGGCGCGGCGAGCGCCTCGCTTGGCCGTTTGCTGAAGCCAGGCCAGGCGTACTGGAGCTGGGGCCCGCAGATCTCGTTGCCGATTTTCTCGGGTGGCGAGAATCGGGCGAACTTGCGTTACTCGGAGGCCGAGAAAAACATCGCGGTCGCCAATTACGAGAAGGCGATCCAGACGGCGTTCCAGGAAGTCTCGGACGGTTTGGCAGCGCGCGGCACGTATGACCAGCAGATCGACGCGTTGCACCGGTATGTCGCGTCGCAGCAGACCCGGCTGGACCTGTCGAATCTGCGCTACAAGAGCGGCACCGACAGCTATCTGGATGTGCTGACCGCGCAAACGGACCTGTACACGGCGCAGCAGACCTTGGTCAGCGCCCAGCAAGCCCGTGAAACCAATCTGGTGCAGCTGTATCAGTACCTGGGCGGCGGCTGGTTGGCGCATACGGGTGACACGCCGCGTGATGCCGATGTCGATCCGGATTGGGGCGTCGACAGGTACGGTAACCCGCTGAAGCAAGCGGATGCCAAGCAAGGTCAGCCCAACGCGAAGTAAGATAAAACCAGCGCGATATCGGCGCGGTGTACGGCGCCTCGGTGGCGCCATCCCCGGTGCCGATGTGCCTGGCACCCCCGATCCGCAATGGTTCTTCAGCCCGTGTCACGCAAGTGGGACGGGCTGTTTTGCTTTCTGGCGTGCAAGAAAACGAGGTCCCTGATGACGATGAAACTGCTTTCGCAACACCGCGCTTTTGGCGGCGTCCAGCGCTTCTACGAACACGATGCCGCCGCGATTGGTCTGCCGATGCGCTTCTCCGTCTTTTTGCCGCCTTCGGTGGCCGGGATCGATACCGACGGGGCGGTCCGCGGTGATAAGGTCCCGGCCTTGTTCTATCTCGCGGGGCTGACATGCACCGAGGAAACGTTCCCGACCAAGGCCGCCGCGCAACAATACGCGGCGCATCATGGGCTGGCGTTGATCGCACCGGATACGAGTCCTCGTGGCGCGAACCTGCCGGGGGAGAGTGATGCGTGGGACTTCGGTGTTGGAGCGGGTTTCTATGTGAATGCCACCGTGGCCCCGTGGGCATCGCACTACCAGATGTACCGGTATATCGTAGAGGAACTGACGGCGTTGGTGACGGCGGAACTCCCGGTGGATCCGGCGCGCTTCGGGATCATGGGACATTCGATGGGTGGTCACGGCGCCCTGATGCTGGGTTTGCGGAACCCGGAACGATTTCGATCGATTTCGGCCTTTGCACCCATTGCGGCACCCAGTCATTGTGCATGGGGTGAAAAAGCCTTCAAGGGTTATCTCGGCGACGATCGCGCCGCCTGGGCCGCGTATGACGCCACCGCGCTGATCGAGCAGGGCAAGCGTAGCGCGAACGACGCACCAATCCTGATCGATCAGGGGCTATCGGACAAGTTTCTGATGGATGGACAGTTGTTACCGGAGCGCTTCGAGCGCGCCTGCAGTGTCGGAGGCCAGGCCTTGACGCTGCGTCGGCAGCCCGGATACGACCACGGCTATTACTTCATCGCGTCGTTCATCGGCGACCATGTCGCGCATCACGCCGCGCTACTGTAGCGGGCGACGGGCGAAGGAGTGGCGTCCGGGTATGGTGCACGAATCAATGCGTGTGATGGTGGGCATCCGCGCATGGCACGTGCGCATGCGCCCCGCCTTCAGTCGCCGGACTAACGGCGGCGCGGGCGTCTCGCACTTTGGCGATCAACACGCTGCCCAGGTACATCATGCCGCTGAGCGTCGTGATCCAGAAGCTGGTCGGCCAGTCCGTGTAGTAGGCCAACGTGATCCCGGCCCAGGCGCTCGCGAGCGCCAGCACCGTCGCCAATGCAATGCCTCGGCCCAGGCGGGCCGTCAACAACTGTGCCGCCGCTGCGGGACTCACCATCAGCGTGAAGATCAGCAAAACGCCGACGATCTGCGTTGCCAGCGCGGTGGCCAGCGCGACGATGCCGAGAAACAGCATCGACATCCCCCGCAACGAGACGCCCTTGGCTTCCGCCAGTTCCGGTTGCAGCGTCGCGAAAACCAGTCGACGTGAGATCAAGGCCAGTGCGGCCAAGGTCACTACGCCGAGCAAGGCGAGGGCCAGTAAGGTCCGGTCGTCGACGCCGAGCACATTGCCGAACAATAGTGCGGTGACCTGGCCGGCGTACGATGAGAAAAACCGCATGAACAGCATGCCGGTTCCAAGCGAGAGCGCCAGAATCGTACCGATGGCGACATCCCGTCCCGACAGCTTTTCGCCCAGCGCGCCCATTCCCACGCCAGCCAGCAGCGTAAAGCCGACGATGCCCGTGAGCGGTGACAGCCCGAGCAGGACGGCGCCGGTGGCACCCGTGAAGCCGACGTGCGCGAGCGCGTGCCCGGCGAAGGTCTGGCCCCGCAGTACGAGAAAGTAACCGACCACGCCCGCCACCACCGCGACGATTCCCGCTGCCGCGAAGGCATGGCGCATGAAATCAAACTCAAGCATGGTGATGCACGTCCTTTTCCATCAACTGACTGCCTGACATCACGAAAATGCGGCCATTGAGTCGCAGCACGTCGATGGGGGCGCCGTACAGGCGACTGAGGATAGGCGCCGTGATCACGTCCTCGATCGTGCCCAGCGCGGCCGCGCCGTTGCCGAGGTAGAGCACGCGATCGATGGCGCCGAGTAGCGGATTCAGTTCGTGCGCGGTGAATAGCGTCGTGATGCCCAGTGACCGGGTGACATCGGTGACGAGATCGACAACCGATTGCTGCCGATGCGGATCGAGGCTGATCAACGGTTCGTCCAGCAACAGGATGCGCGGCTTGCCGATCAGGCATTGCGCCAGCAGCAGGCGTTGCCGCTCGCCGCCCGACATATCGCCGATCGCACGGTCGGCCAATTGGCGCGCGCCGACGATGTCCAGCGCCTCGTCCACCGCTTGACGCTGCGCGTCGGCATGGCGTCCGCGCCCGAAAAGCGCGGCCGGGGAAGGCCAGCCCCACCGTTGGCCTTCGACGACACAGGCCACGAAGTCCCGCCCGGAGATGCGTTGGGCCGCCTGCATGGCCCGGACCTGCGGCATGTAACCAATGCTGGATAATCCTGCCGCCACCGGCTTTCCGAACAATGCGATGCTGCCCGACGTGGCGGGAACCAGGCCGAGCAGGGCACGCATCAACGTCGTCTTGCCGGCGCCGTTCGGGCCGAGCACGCCGATAAATTCTCCTGGTGCGATCGACAACGACACGTCGTCGAGGACGCGCCTGCCCGCCAGGGTGATGCTCAGATGATCGATGCCGATCGCCGGCACGCCGACGCTGTGTCCTTCTTCCATATCACGGCGCGTGTTTCAGCGCATTGTCCAACGCGTTTAATTGATTCAGCATCCACTGCACATAGCTGACGCCGGGCGGTTCGGTCTCCGTGACCGGCACCACCGGTACGCCGGCCTGCTTCGCCACCTGCAACAGGCGACGGCTCATCTGGTCGGACGTCTGCGCATTGTAGAGCAACACCTTGGTCTGCTTCGATTTCAACCCTTGTTCGAAACGCGCCACATCGCTGGCGGCCGGCTCTGTTTCGTTCATCACCGCAAGTTGGAAAGGCTGATCCTGCATGTCGAGACCCACGGCTTGCGCCATATAGCCGAAGACCGGCTCGGTCGCGCTGACCTTGATGCCTGCGTACTTGGCCCGCATTGCCGCAACCTTCGTGGCGATGGCTTGCTGGGCATCGAGCGTCTGTTGCAGGCGTTGCGCGTACTCCGCCGCATGCGTGGCGTCATGCGCTTGCAGGTAGGCGGTGATTGCCTTCGCGACGGCGGGCATCGTGGCGGGGTCGTACCAAAGGTGTGGATTATCGCCTGCTTGCTTGCCCAGCAGATCGGCCGCGACGATCGACTGGCGCGCGGCGCGCGGTGACGCTGACAGGAGCTTCTGCATCCATGGATCGTAGTCGATGCCGTTGTAGACGACGAGATCGGCCGACGACAAGGCGCGGGCCACCGCCGGGCTCGCCTCGAAGCTGTGCGGGTCCTGATTCGGATTCGACAGAATACTATCCACCCGAACATGGGTGCCGCCGAGCGACCGTACCAGGTTGCCGTAAAAGTTCTCCGCCGCCACGACTCGCAGCGGCGCGGCCGGCGTGTGGGTGCCGGCGTCCGTCGACGCCGTAAGCGGCGCGGCCGGTGCGGCAACGGCACTGCGCGACGGCAGTGCGGCGCATACGGTCATGCCCAACAAGGTGCAAAGGATGGCGGAACGCTGCGCGCGCGTTTTGGCACGCGAACAGACGGAAGAAGTGGAGTTCGGCAACGTCATGGTTGTGGAGCGGAGGCGGGGTCGACGGGCATCGCGTCAGGGCGACGGGGATAGTAAGTGTAATAATATATCATAACTGCCTTGCGGTCTTATCCGTGCTTCGCCCTGTCTGAGAGTTCGGCGCAAAATGGGCGCCGCGCGGCGTTGTTGCGTAGACTTTGCCTGTGCGATATGCCACCGATCGGTGCGATCCAACGATAAGGCGAGGGGGAGCGGTGCGAAAGACGATGTCGGCGGGCGTATTGTTGCTCAACGAGCGCTCTGAAATCCTGTTATGTCACGCGACCGAAACCAACCATTGGGACATTCCGAAGGGGATGGCCGATCCGGGGGAAACGCCTCAGGAGGGCGCCTTGCGCGAGCTGCGCGAGGAGACGGGAATTGTATTGGATGGGGGCAGACTGACCGATCTCGGCGTGTTCGCCTATCGCAGCGATAAATCGCTTCATCTCTTTGCGCAACGCGTCGACACCCGCCTTATCGACGTCGCCGCGTGCGTGTGCACTTCGTTGTTTCCCAGTCGGCGGAACGGCGCGATGATTCCCGAAATGGACGCGTTCGCGTGGATCGCCTTGGAGGACGTGCCCCGCTATACGGGGCGCAATATGTCCCGGGTGCTACGCGAGGACGTGCAGTTGACCGCACTTTATGCGCGGTTGGCGCCACGCTGATGGTCGCTCAGGTGCGCCGACGGACCACGCCATAGATGACCAGCAACACGATGGCGCCAACGACGGAGGCAATCCATCCCGCACCCTGTCCCGGTGCGTACCAATGCAAGGCGCGGCCGACATATCCCGCCAGCAGCGACCCGGCGACGCCGAGAATGATCGTCCAGAAAATGCCCATCTTGTCGTCACCTGGCTTCAATGCACGGGCGAGCAGACCGACAACCAGGCCGATGATCACGGTACCAATGAATGAAAACATGACGTCGCGGCTCCTTCTTATTTAGGGTTCTCTCTATCTTGCCATAAGCGTTGGCGCCCGGCGTGGTGTCTTCGCGCCAAGATGCTATTGCATCGCATCGTGCAAGCATGCCGGTCCCCATCCACCGGGTGCGAGTAGTAGGGCAAAATCCCATACGACTTACGAACTTTCGTACTCATCCTGCGTCGTTGATCTGCCTACAATAGGAGGATGTCAAGTTGATAAGGATAACGAATGAGTAAGGCCTTGCGGATGATTGTTCAAGGGTCCGTCGCGCCGTTTGACGGAATCAGGAAAAACCGCTTGCCCATTCGTCATCTGCTCGCCTGATCGACTGGTGCATGTCATGTGTGCACCACCCCGCGCGTTCGCGCGTGTATCACCTGTATCGAGGAGGCGAACCACATGCCGACGGTAACGATTTTATTTGGCGGCCGTTCCGTGGAATGGCGAGCATCGTGCCAGGGATACGACCATCTTCGAGAGGCCCTGCGTTGTGCCGCGCCGACCGATATCGTCGTGAACACCGTCATCCTGATAGCGCCCGATGGCACGATCAGGATGGAAAACCCCACCTCGCATGACACGCTGCCTGTCGCCGCGCACTTGCTGAGGATGGGCCGCACTGTCAGCGCTTTGGAGTGCATGAGCATGTTGATCGATGGCGGCAGCATCGTGTTTTCGTTGTTGCAGGCACAGGACGGCGAAGACGGCACCTTTCAAGGATTGGCGCGGTTTTTCGATTTCCCCGACAACCGGAGTTCCACGCTGACAGCGGCCCTGGCGTTCGATCTCTACGCGCAGGCGGCGGTCGTGCAGCAGGTGGCGGGCGACTTGCTGATGACCGTGCCAACGGTGCTCGCCAATATCGGGGAGCCTGATGCCGCCTATCAAGCGGCACGGGAACGGTTCGGCGCGACACCGGTGCTGCTGCGTCCGAACGCGGCCGGCGCGGGTTTCCAGGTTCGGGGGCTGCCATTCGTGACCGCGGACGAGACCGCCCGTTTTGCGGCGGAGATCTCGCCCTATGACGATCACTTTCTGGTGCAGCAATGTGTCGGTGGCATACCGCTTTCTGTGGGCATCGTGTTTCGTGATGGCAGATGGACCATGCTGCCGATCTGTGCCGGTGCCGACGTCAGGCACAACGATGGCGTGCGGCTGGCCGCCGACGGCGCGCATGGTGCCATGGCCCGGCGCGTGTTGAGGGGGCCGCGGCAGGGTGGCGTGTCGGAGGACGTGTCCGGCAATGCTGGTGCCAAGGACAGTCGAGGGGCGCCGGCATCGGTTCATGGCCGGGAGCCCATTGTCTTGCGGCAGGAGTACGTGACTGAGCCTCGGGATAGCGGGGCCGTTGCCCCCGCCGCCACCGCCGTCCCGTTGTCGGCGGCGGTCATGCAACGGGTGGATGCCGCGGCGCGCCGGCTGGCGAGGACGTTTCGTGACGAGAGCTATTATCAGATCGACATGATTGCCACGGGGTGGGACGAAGTCTATTTCTCGGCGATCGCGACGCGCCCTTCTTTGCGCCGTGATGGCCCGTTCGCCTGGATGTTATCGGCAGCGGGGTTGACGCCCGTTGACCTGATCCGCATTGAACATGCGAACTATGCCGCGTCGCGCGCGTTTCGGCACAAACGTTTTGCGCGGATCGCGGAGTGGGTCGCGGTGCATGGGTGACGCCATCACATCATCCATCGCGCGACGGCGTCAACCTCGATGCCAGGCTTAACAGCGCCGCGGACACGAGAATCGATACCAGTCCCATGGCCATGCCGTCACCGATCGATCCTTGTTCGAACTGTCGCCAGACAAAGATCGATACGGTCTGCAGTCCGCTGGGCGCCAGCAGCAATGATGTCACCAGCTCGCGCGACGCGATGGCGAAGACGATCATCGATGCCGCCACCAAGGACGGCGCGACCAACGGCAGCGTGATGCGCCATGCGGCGTGTGCGGCCGTTGCGCCATGCACGCGTGCGGCGGCTTCCAGCGATGCTCCTGATTGCCGGAGTGCCGTTCCCGCGTACCGTACCGGATAGGGCAGCATCAGGCAGCTATAAGACAGCAGCAGGATGAACCAGGTGCCGTACGGGGTGGCCGGCCAGAACCGTTGATTCCACGCCAGGATCAATCCGACCGCCACTACCACGCCGGGTAATGCATGCGGCAACAAGCTCAAGGCATCCAGTGTCGCGCGACCGCGCAATGTCGAACGTACGGCATACCAAGCGCAGGCCAGTCCCAATACCGCGGTCACCACCGAGGTTGCGGCAGCGAGGCCGGCGCTGGTGAGGATCGCCGATAAGCCGTCTTCCCCTTGTGAAAACAGGATGGCAAAATGGGCCAGCGTCAGATTGGACAACTGCAACCCACCGGACAGCGTACGCGATACCGCGGTGGCCAGGATCGCGCCGAGCGGCGCCGCGGTGGCGCATGCCGCGCATGACGCGAAGAGGATCGTCACCGGCCAACGCCATGCCCCGAGCGTGCGCACGGCAACGCTCACGGGCTTGCCGTTCTCGACGGAAACGTCTCGCCTGGACAGCGTTCGTTGCTGAAGCGTGAATGCGCCGATGGCCAATCCCGCCAACAGCAGCGACAGCACCGAGGCACCGGGTAGATCGATCGGCCAGTCGGAAAAGCGCGATTCGATCGCCGTCACCAACACACCGACACCGGCACGTGCTCCCAGGGCCGCGGGTGCGCCGAACTCTTCCACGGACATCGTGAAGGCCAGTAGTGCGCTGGCGGCGATTGCCGGCAGCGCCAACGGCAGCGTGACATGCCGGAATGCCCGCGAAGGCGATGCGCCGTGGACCCGCGCGACATCGGCGAGACGACCGCCGATCTGCGCGAAGGCACGCGAAACGGCGAAATAGACAACCGGGAAGGTGGTCATCGTCATCACGAATACCATGCCGGTGAACGAAAACAGGGCGTCACCCGGATGCAGCCCGGTCAGTTGCTGCAGATAGCCCGCTGGCTGCAGCAACAGCATCCAACTGAGCGCGGCAAGATAGGGTGGTATCAGAAATGGCACCAGGAACAGCACGTCCCAGACACGTGCGAATGGCAATGCGAAAAGACCGCGGACGGCGCCCAATACCGTACCGAGCACCGTGGCGGCAACGGCGACTGTGACGCCAAGGCGTATCGTCGTGCCGAGCAGGACCCAGGTTTGCAGCGCGCCGAGAGTGGACGGCAACGCGCCGAACGGATGCGTGAGCCGACCGTCGGCGAGCGACGGAAAGATCGCCTGTAGCACGATGAACGCCATCGGCAACGCCACAATGACCAGCAAGACCAGCCATAACAATGCAGGTGCGGCGCCTACCATTCTCGCGGCGATACGTTGCCATGCACGGGGGGTACCGCGCGCTGCATCATGGATATCATTTTCGTCACCGGCGCTGCCACGCGCCTGCGTATGCTCGATGCGGCTCACGGCTGGCCGAACAAGGTCTTGAAGCGTGCGAGCACATCAATGCGGTTGTCATGGCCCGCGTTGCCGTCTTGCGGTAGCAGACGCAGGTCGTTGAACGATGCGCGCTTCAGCAGGATGTCGGTACGGGCCGGGATCAGCCAGGCATCGCCTACCGCCTGCTGACCTTCTTTCGATAACACGTAGTCGATAAAGGCGCGTGCTTCGGACTGATGCGTGGACGATTTCAGGACCATCATCGGACGGGGCGCGATCACGGTGCCACTGGATGGGAAGATCACCTTGACCGATTCTCCCTGTGCCGCGGCCGCGTAAGCGACGTAGTCGACCGCACCGAACACGGCTGCCTTTGCGCCTTGCAACACGGGGTTCAGCGCCTGCGCATTCGGTCCGGATACCTGCATGCCATTCTGTTTCAGCGCCGTGAACAATTGCCAGGCGTTGTCGCCAAGGCGGCGTTGCAAGCCGAGCAGCAAATCAGCCGATGCGCCCGATAGGGCCGGGTCCGGCATGGTGACCTTGTCATGGAAGGCAGGTTGCGTCAGGTCACGCCAGTCCTTGGGTTCCGGTGTCCCGCTCCGGCTGTTCCAGACGATGCCGAGCGCGGAGATGCCTTGCGCAACGTACGTTGCGGTCTTGAACGGCGCCGGGACCGCGTCGGCTTCATGGCTGCCTGGCGTTTGCCACGGGGCGAGCCAACCACGGGCGTCGAGATCATGGGCGGCGTCCCACGACGCGGAAATCAGCACATCAGCGCGCGGATTGGCCTGCTCGGCTTCCAGCCGTGCCATGACCTTGCCGGTGGTGGCCTGGAACAGATCCACCTTGATCCCAGTCTTCTTTTCAAAGCCGACGGCCAGCTTGCGGCTTAATGTGCCGGGGCCGGCGGTGTAGACCGTAATGGCATGTGTATCGGCATGTGCCGGCGCGGCGGAGGAAGCAAGCAGCATTGTCACAATAGGAAAGAGTGCGTGGCTGGTGAACAGTGTAACCAGCGCGGAACGGATCGTCATGATGGCAAGCTTAAAGGGGGGGCGTGTTCGACGTCACCCGGTGTTTCCACGGGAGAATCGGGACGCACCATATTGATGGAGTCGATACGGCCATGTGCGAGGGCGGCAATACGATCAGCCAGCGCATGCGCTTCTTGCGGATCGTGGGTAACGTAGACCGCCGTGGTGCCAAGTTGCCGCAACATCGTGCCGATGTCTTCGCACAGGCGGGCGCGCAGATCGCGATCGAGATTCGATAGCGGTTCGTCGAACAGCAGCACGTCCGGTGCGGCGACGATCGCGCGGGCCAGGGCGACGCGTTGTTGTTGACCGCCAGACAGCGCCTGCGGGCGACGATCGGCAAGGTGCGCGAGGCCGACCATCGCCAATGCTTCATTGACCCGTTCCCGGCGCGCGGCACGAGCGATGCCACGCATCTCCAATGGAAAAGATACATTGCCTGCCACGGTCATATGTGGCCACAGCGCATAATCCTGGAACACCATGCCAAGGGAACGGTCCTCGGGGGCCATCCATGCGTCGCGTGGAACATCGCGCCGTGCCACGGGGGCATCTCCGGCGCGCGTGATAACCATGCCGCCACCGACACGCGTTGCGCCTGTCGCGACGAGACGATCGCCAAAACGGATCGCCCCGCAGGTCGGCCGCAACAGTCCGGCCAACAGTTTGAGCAATGTGCTCTTGCCGCAGCCGGATGGACCCAGCAGCGCCATCGTCGTGCCGGCGGGAACACATAACGTCAGGTCGTCCAGTACCCACGCGCTATCGCTTTCGCGGGTGGATGCCGGTATGAACGCATGACTGAGCTGGTCGATGTGAATCGCCACACTGGCGCCGCGAGGACGTGCGGTGGAGACGGACGGTGAATCGCCGGCCGCCATGTCAGAAGCGATGCCGGATGCCGACCATCGTCCCGAACTGGTTGCTGCCCGCGACGACATCGGTCCCGAAGCCGTTCAGGCCGAGATTCGAGCCGTGCCGGTTCAGCACATAGCCGACGTTGATATAGACGTCGGTCCGCTTCGAGAAGAAGTAGTCGCTGCTGACCTGGAACGACCACGGATCGCGATTCGTATCCTTGAAATCCTGATACATCGCGGTCGCTGCCAGTTCCAAGGCCGGGTTCAGCCTGTAGGTGGCACCTAGCCAGTAGAAATTCGAGATTTCCGACTGGGTGGTGGTCAGCGTTGTGAGGTGCGTTGCTCGGCCATCGCGGTAACGCCAGCCGCCTGACACTTCAACGGAAGCGAACGTGTATTTGGCGGCCAAGGCGACCGCGCGATTCAGGTTGCCCTCGTAGCCACCGACCTTCGCCGTGGTGGCGGCGTTGAGCGCGGTCGATCCGCCGTTCTTCTGGTCATAGGCCAGCACCGCGTTGAAAGGGCCGCCGCGGTATTCGATACCCGCTTCGAGCACCTGCGCCCGGCGATTGTCGCCCGGCGTGGCGCTGCCGAAGCTTACGTCGTCATACCCTTTCGAATACTGCGCCAACACATGGAATGCGCCAAATGCGTTCTCATAGCGCACGGTGTTGTCGAGGCGGTCCGAGAAGATTGGGTCCTGCATCTTGACCGCATAGACGGCGTTGCCGAGCGGGTTGTACTTGCTGACCCAGTCCAGGAAAATGCCGCCCTGGCGACCCAATGTGAAGCGGCCGTAGGTCTTGTTCGACAGGCCCACGTAAGCGAGGCGACCGAATTCACGGCTGCCTTGCAGCGTCTTGCCGCTGGTGGCATCGAAGCCGTTTTCGAGCAGGAACAGCGCCTGGGTACCGCCGCCCAGGTCTTCGGTGCCTTTAAAGCCCCAGCGGGAGCCGGACATATTGCCGGACGTGGCGCGGACGACGTTTTGCTTACTACCGCTGGTGGTGCTTGCCGCCGACGTCAGGAACTCGGCACCCGAGTCGATGATGCCGTACAGCGTCACATTGGATGCGGCATGGGCTTGAGTGACGGCAAGACCCGCTAGGGAAGCGATGGCGGCGAGCGTCGTGCGCATGGCACGGGTGGAAGCCGTGGAGATGAGGCAGGTGGCGACGGGTGCGTCGCAAACAGCGAAGGTCGCTGCGTCGGGCGTGCAGATGCCCTCCGCGTGCGTGCGGATCGTTTTCATTTCAGCTCAGGTCCTCTATGGGATTCGATTGAGCTTGCAATGTAATAAATCGAGATGACTGGCGCGTGACAGAGCGGGAGACGCATGCCCATGGCCCCTGACTATGGTGTTAAGGCCTGCGCGGCCCTGCCATTCGGTCAGGTTTTCCCGGAAATTGCATCTGCTGCCTTGAAATTGCCATAGCTCACCCCTATACTTAGCACTCGTTGGCGGAGAGTGCTAACAGTTCTCTTGGAGTTCGCCGGGAAAGGCCTGAGAAGGCCGTCCAGCGGGGTTCTGGGGCTATTAACACGGTGACGGGCTGCGTTAAGTGCAGTGATTGTCCCGCCACGGCTGCCTGTTTCAGGTGGCGCGGAGTCAACCGGGTGACGACGCGGATGCGTCGCACCACGCGCGATTTACCTCGTGGTCATGTCCTGTTTTGAATTGAAAGGAGTGTGTATGAACCTGCGTCCCTTGCACGATCGCGTCATCGTCAAGCGTCTCGACCAAGAAACCAAGACGGCTTCGGGTATCGTTTTGCCGGATTCGGCTGCGGAAAAGCCGGACCAAGGCGAAATCCTGGCTGTCGGCCCGGGCAAACGTGATGATAAGGGCGTACAGAATGCGCTCGACGTCAAGGTTGGTGATCGCGTGCTGTTCGGTAAGTACGCTGGCCAGACCGTCAAGGTCGATGGTCAAGAGCTGCTGGTGATGCGTGAAGAAGACATCATGGCAGTCGTGAACAAGTAAAGGCGCGTTCCGCGCCGTTCTTCACGTCCGGTCCGCCTTCGAGCGGCGATGGACGTGGGCGGTGCGACGCACCGGCATGGTTGCGCGAGAGGCGTCCGACGCCTCGAAAAGGGGTGATGAGCCCGCGCCGCGTCGTGCTGGCATCCTGTTGTTCGACAAATGCACAAAGTATTCTAGGAGTTTCAGAACATGGCAGCTAAAGAAGTCGCTTTTGGTGATTCGCCGCGCGCGAAGATGGTCGAAGGGATCAACATCCTGGCCAATGCAGTAAAGGTCACGCTGGGCCCGAAGGGCCGTTTCGTGGTGCTGGAGCGTAGCTTCGGCGGCCCGACGGTTACCAAGGACGGTGTTTCGGTCGCAAAGGAAATCGAGCTGAAGGATCGCTTCCAGAACCTGGGCGCGCAAATGGTCAAGGAAGTGGCTTCCAAGACCAGCGACAACGCAGGTGACGGTACGACGACGGCAACGGTGCTGGCACAAGCCATCGTGCGCGAAGGCCAGAAGGCTGTGGTCGCTGGCTTGAACCCGATGGACCTGAAGCGCGGTATCGACCTGGCCGTCGTGGCGGCCGTCGCCGAGCTGAAGAAGCTGAGCAAGCCGTGCACGACCAGCAAGGAAATCGAGCAAGTGGGTTCGATCTCGGCCAACAGTGATGAATCGGTTGGCAAGAAGATCGCCGCGGCGATGGACAAGGTTGGCAAGGAAGGCGTGATCACCGTCGAAGATGGCAAGTCGCTGGAAGATGAACTCGAAGTCGTCGAAGGGATGCAGTTCGACCGCGGCTACCTGTCGCCGTACTTCGTGACGAACCCGGAAAAGCAAGTTGCCGTTCTGGAAAATCCGTACGTGCTGCTGTTCGACAAGAAGATCTCGAACATCCGTGACCTGCTGCCGGTGCTGGAGCAAGTGGCGAAGTCGAGCCGTCCGCTGCTGATCATCGCGGAAGACGTCGAAGGCGAAGCCCTGGCAACGCTGGTGGTCAACAGCATCCGCGGCATCCTGAAGACCGTGGCCGTCAAGGCGCCGGGCTTTGGCGATCGCCGCAAGGCCATGCTGGAAGACATCGCGATCCTGACCGGTGGTCAAGTGATCGCGGAAGAAACCGGCCTGACGCTGGAAAAGACCACGCTGGAACACCTCGGCCATGCCGTACGTGTCGAAATCGGCAAGGAAAACACGACGATCATCGACGGCGCAGGCCAATCGGTGAACATCGAAGCACGCGTCAAGCAAATTCGCGCGCAGATCGAGGAAGCCACGTCGGATTACGACCGTGAAAAGCTGCAAGAACGCGTTGCCAAGCTGGCAGGCGGTGTTGCGCTTATCCGTGTTGGCGCGGCGACCGAAGTCGAAATGAAGGAAAAGAAGGCCCGCGTGGAAGATGCACTGCACGCAACGCGCGCTGCCGTTGAAGAAGGCATCGTGCCTGGCGGCGGTACCGCACTGATTCGCGCACTGGTGGCAGTGTCGGCAGTGAAGGGTGCAAATGCCGACCAGGACGCAGGCATCAAGATCGTGCTGCGCGCGATGGAAGAGCCGCTGCGTCAGATCGTCTCGAACGGTGGCGAGGAAGCCAGCGTGGTTGTGGCTGCGGTGAAGGCGGAAAGCGGTAACGTTGGCTACAACGCGGCAACCAGCAAGTACGAAGACTTGGTCGAGGCAGGTGTCGTGGACCCGACGAAGGTGACCCGTAGCGCGTTGCAAAACGCGGCGTCGGTGGCTGGCCTGGTGCTGATGACGGATTGCGCTGTCGTTGACCTGCCGAAGGATGACGCGCCGGCGGCTGGCGGTATGCCGGGCGGCATGGGTGGCATGGGTGGCATGGGCATGGACATGTAAGTCCTGCTCGCGGGAAGAGTTGATGCAGCGGCGTGGTGGTATGATCCGGCCGCGCGGTCTGCATCAGGGGCGAGCGTCCCGCCTTTGAGGCACCGTCCCGCTGCAATGCAGTGCGGTCCATGGCGGCAACGCCATGAAAAAACGCGAATGACTTCTTGGAGTCATTCGCGTTTTTGCTTTCTGGTTGGCCAGACATGTGCATGCACATGCATGGCGCTTGGCTATCACGCCATCAATGCCGTGAACCCTGCATCGACCATGCGTCGATTGGCGCGACACGGCGTTCGGAGATGATGATCTCGCCGCTGCCCGCATGCGCTTGCGCATCAGCGTCGGTCGTTGTGTCGTCAGTGCCGTCACCGTCGCCTTGTACCACGGCGGCGGCGAGGTCGGCATTACCTCCAGCCTCGTCGCTTTCCCCTGGACGCGCGCGCAGTCCCGGTGCGCCGGCACCCAGACTCCAAAAATACCGATGAGGCATCCATGCCCCCATGCCAGGGCGGAAGCCGTGACGCATGGCCTGAGCAAGGTAGCGTTGCGCCTCCGCAATCGCATCCTGCGCCGTGTAGCCGCTCGCCAGCAGCGCGGCGATCGCGGCGGCCAGCGTATCGCTGAATCCAACGCCGCTGCCGGGATGCGGCGGAGAGAACGCATCCCGGCCTTCACGCGTCGTCTTACTCTGCCATGGACCCGCGACGGGGCCGGCGCCGGCAAAGCGACGATAGCCGATGCGGCCGCGTTCGCTGAAGATCGTGTGTGCGTATTCGCTACCCTGCGCCGCGGAGAGCACCAGGAATTCCGCGCCGGCGTCGATGATTCGGCCAATCGCCTGCGCGGTGGCGGCATCGTCACCGGTCGGGTCATCGAGGCCGGCGCCCGCCGGGGTCGGCAGGATGGACGGCCATTCGCTGCCTAACTGGCCGAAACCGCGCGCCCGTTGCACGATGGCTTGTTCGCCGAGATGCATTTCCACCCCTGACGGTGCCGCATCGTCCTCGCCGTATGGGTCGCTGTCATCCAGATAGATCACGCTTTCACCCAAGCCTTCATAGCTGGCCAGTTGGCGCGCGAGCGCCGCATCGGCGACCACGATCGACGATTGTGGCACCAGTAACTCACCGATTGCCGCGCAAAGGTGGTCATCCGCCAGTATATGGCCGTTTTCGTCGCGGCCCAGGTCTGGGTGCAGGATCAGTGGCAGGGTATCGTAATCGGCCACCACTTCGGCGATCGCGCTGGCGATCTCGGCACTGACGGTCGCCCCGATCTTGAACGCGGCAACCGGCATGTCTTCGAGCAACATCCGGGCTTGCGAGACGACATGTTCGGGATCGACGGCGGTGACGCCCAGGCAATCGCGGGAATCACGGACTGCGTAACCAGTCAGGACACTGACGCCGTGGCAGCCCATGCTGGCGAAGGTCGCGAGGTCGGCATGCACGCCGGTGGCACCGGTGGGATCGGCAATGCCGAAGGTTAAAACAATAGGAGGGGGGGAACTTATCATGCGTCAAATTGTTGCGTAGGCACGTAGTTGCGTGAAAGAGAAACGCCTGTCGGGCTTTCCGTCAATGCGGCAAAACGTTACCATCATGCTTTGCATTGTAGCGGATCGTCGTACGACGCATCGAAAGAATGGAATATCAAAGTTGGATGTGCCTGATTTGTGGTTGGATTTACGACGAGGAAGCGGGTTTGCCGGAAGAGGGCATTGCGCCTGGCACGAAGTGGGACGACGTACCAATCAACTGGACCTGCCCCGAGTGCGGTGCCCGTAAGGAAGATTTCGAGATGGTTCAGATCTGATTTGCACCGCGCGCCCCGTCGGGGTGCGTGCGGTCCCGTGGCCGGACCCGGTCAGCGCGACGCGGTCCGGCTTTTTGCGTGGCGCGCCGGCGACCGGTTGTTGATCTGGCATCGGCGTCTTGTACCGTCGGGTCCCGCGTCGCGCTCGGGACGTGACCGGTGTGGTGGTCAGACCGTCACGTCTCGTGCGTGCCGGGTTGCTTTACCACGCCATAGCGTTCCAGCGTGCGTTGCCGGGCTTCGGCATGGTCGACGAGCGGGTGCGGATATTCCTTGCCAAGTGTAATGCCTGCGCGCGCCAGGATCTCCGGCTTGGCAAGCCATGGGGCATGGATCGATTTGTCGTCGAGCGCCGCCAGCTCGGGGACCCATTCTCGTATGAAGGCGCCGTTGGCGTCGAATTTCTCCGATTGCGTCAGCGGATTGAAAATGCGGAAGTAGGGCTGCGCATCGCACCCGCTGGATGACGCCCATTGCCAGTTGCCGTTGTTCGCGGACAGGTCGAAATCGTTGAGCAGTCGCTCGAAGTAGGCCTCGCCACGCCGCCAATCGATGCCCAGGTCCTTTATCAGGAACGTCGCCGCGACCATCCGCAGCCGGTTATGCATGAAGCCGGTCCGGTTGATCTGGCGCATGGCGGCATCCACCAGCGGATAGCCGGTACGGGCCTCGCACCAGGCCGCGAAATGGGCGTCGGCCTGCTTGCCGGATTCCCAGGTAATCAGGTCGTAGTCCGGTTTAAAGGCATGGCGTGCCGGTTTTGGTATCCGGAGCGGAGTCGTGTGCGTCTTTTTCGCCGAGTCTTCGTCCGATTCGTCGGCCGTATCGTCGATAACGAGTCGCGGGTGGTGATACAGGATCTGGAAGAAAAAATCGCGCCAGACGAGTTCTGACAGCCAGGTCTCCGCGCCTTCACGATCGCGCGCCGCGTGGCTGGCGGCATAAGCCGTACGCGCCAGCGCACGCGGGGAGACGGTGCCGTGCCGCAGATGCGTCGACAGCAAGCTGGTGGAGGCCAAGGCCGGAAAATCACGTGTGCGATGGTAGTCGCCCACGCGGCTTTCGAATTGCTCCAGCAACGTCAGCGCGGCGTCCTCGCCGGCGGGCAACGGGCTTTGCGCATCGCCGAAACCGAGCGCTTTCAGCGACGGCAACTGACGGGGGTGCAGCGTGCCTTTCAGGTCCGGCAAGCTCGGTGAACGCGCCGGTGGGGCCGCGAGTCGGTCGAGATGCCGTTCCGACGGGCGCGCGGCGAAGGCGCGGTCACCTTGCGCCGCCTGTAGCCAGGCGCGCTTGTAGGGCGTATAGACGCTATACGGCTTGCCGGCGCCGGTGACGACCTCGTTCTTCTCGAAAATGGCCTGGTCCTTGAAAGTCCGCAGCACGATATCATCGTCATTCAGGCGGTCGGCCACTTGGGCGTCGCGGGCGCGGGCGGCGGGCTCGTAGTCGTGATTGAGAAATACCGCGTCCACGCGCAGATGACGCGCCAGCGCGGGTACCAGAGACACCGGATCACCGTCGCCAATCCAGAGGCCGCCGCCGTGACGTTGCAGGCTGGCTTGCAATTCCGCCAGGCTGTCGTGGATAAAAGCGACGCGGGCATCGTGGGCCGGTAAGCCGTCCAGGATCATCCGGTCGAATACGAACACACAGTGGACCTGCTGCGCAGCTTCCAGTGCATGGTAGAGTGCTGTCTGGTCGCGAGTACGCAGGTCGCGCCGGAACCATACCAGGGCGTTACTGAATTCGGGCATACCGTTACCGTGTCATTGCTAAAATTTGCATCATGTCCAAGTCCTCTGACGATCGCATCAACCTGACAAACCAATTCCTGATTGCCATGCCGGGCATGGTGGACTCGAATTTTTCGGGTACTGTCATTTATTGCTGTGAACACAGCGAAAAGGGCGCGCTCGGCCTCGTGATCAATCGACCCACCGACATCGACTTGAAGTCGCTGTTCGACCGGATCGATCTGAAACTCGACAGCGCGACCCTCTCCTCCCTCCCAGTGTACTTCGGCGGCCCGGTTCAGACAGAGCGTGGCTTCGTGCTGCATGAGCCCGGTGGCGAGTACACGTCGTCGATGTCGGTACCGGGGGGGCTCGAAATGACCACGTCGAAGGATGTGCTCGAGGCGGTTGCGAGCGGCCAGGGACCGAAAAAGTTCCTGTTGACGCTCGGTCACGCCGGGTGGGGCGCCGGACAGCTCGAAAACGAGATTGCGCAGAACGGTTGGCTTACCGTGGCTGCCGATCCGTCGATCGTGTTCGACGTACCCGCCGAGCAGCGGCAGGAAGCGGCGCTCGGCTTGCTCGGCGTCTCGTTGTCGATGCTGTCAGGCGAGGCGGGGCACGCCTGAATGGTGGGGTCATCTTCACCGTTCGCATCCGATGCCGCGGTGGGCACTGCGGCTGCTGGTTCAGGGGCGGGCGGGTCCGGCGAAGCACCGCAAGTGCCTGCCGCTGTTCCGACCAACGCGCCGACCTTCGTGCCGGATGCCGCCGTGGTGCTCGGTTTCGACTACGGTGAAAAACGCATTGGCCTGGCTGTCGGCAATACGCTGACTAGAAGTGCGAGACCGCTCACGATCATCGAGAATCGGTCGCGCGATTACCGTTTTGCTGAAATCGGCAAGGTGATTGCGGAGTGGCGTCCAGCGTGCCTCGTGGTGGGGCTGCCGCTGCATCCCGATGGCGCGCCGCATGAAATGACGCAACTGGCGCGGCGATTCGGCAACCAACTCCATGGTCGTTTTAATGTGCCGGTAGTCTGGGTGGATGAGCGCTATACGTCCGTGGAGGCCCGCCAGATGGCGCGGGAAACCGGGCAAGGTGGCGTTGGTCGTGGGGGGCGAAATAGCGCGGGGGCAGGTAGCCACCGCGGTGGCCGTGGCCCACGCATCGATGATGCCGCGGCCAGCCTGATTCTGCAGCAATACCTGAACGAGGGCGTCGCGGATCATGCCGCGCCCCGCGCGGGTGCCTGATGGCTTGGACGTCGCATCCGCAGGCACGGCGTGATGGCGCGTTGCAGCACCTGCTGACGTTGGACGGGTTGCCTCGCAAGCATCTGGAGCACTTGTTGCGATGGGCTGCGCGGTATCTCGATCAATTAATCGCGGGAGATGTTACCTCCGCGCCGGATCGTTGTGCAGGCCAGCCACTGCTTGCCAACGCACGCGTAGCGCCGATGTTTTTCGACGCTCAGGAACGGCTGCTGCCATTTCATGTGGCTGCACTGTCCCCGGACGTCGACCAACTTACATCGCCCGGCAATACGGCGTTTCGCATGGCGTCCGAGGATTACGTCGCGTGCGTCAGGGCTGCCGCCGCCCTCGGTGCGAGCTACAGGACGTGCGCGGAGTCGGGGTTGACGCCGAAAGTGGCCCCGACGTCGTCGTCCGGGACTTGTGCATCCGCAAACTTGGCTAATCTGGATGCCCTGCCAGACCGTACACATGGAGAACCCCTGGCGGGACGTGCCCAACGCCCGCTGATCGATTGGTTGCCTGAACTTGTCGACGCGCGCTATTTGATATTCCACCACCCGCAAAATGGTGCGCCATTCCTGATTGCCACGCATTGCATGCCGCACCAGCACGTTATCAATGCCGGCGACGGCAGCTATGCGCACCCCGTTCGTGCGCTGTGCAACGTACTCGAGATCCTGCGTTGCACCCCGGCGTTGACCGAGCTGCGCGTGGCAATCGTTGGCGATATCGCCGAGTCCGGTATCGCCCGCTCGACCTTGCACGCGTTGACGACGCTGGGGACTCCGGAGATTCGGGTAGTAGGCCCGACGACGCTTACCGTTGAAGCCATTGCCCACCTTGGCGCGACCTGGTATGAGGATGGCGCGGTTGGTTTGGCCGATGTCGATGTGGTGATCGTGATGTCGTCACCGGATGGGGGCTTGACTGATTCCACCGCACCTGTCGTTCGATTCAACGGCATGCCGCCTACAGGAGATGGCCGGGCGGAGGGCGTCGCGCCCGACATTCTTCGTCAAGCGGTATGGATGGCGGTGTTGGCAGTATTGGCCGGGCAGTCTGATGGCGATGCCAGCCGTGTTACCGGCGTCTATCGAGGAGAGGGCGCTGTCGCACAGGATGAATGGACACCACCTCGGATCTACCACCAGGGTAGGCAATAACGATGCTCGCCACCCCGACCACCCAGGCGATGCCGACGTTGATCGAAGGTGCGACGGTGTTGCTGCCGTCGGCATCGGGTTGCGGCTTGCGCTCAGTGCGCGCCGACGTTTACCTCGACTCGGGTGTTATCGCGGGTATCGACACAGTCCCGGTGGGTTTTGATGTGTCGGCTGCCAAGCGCATTGATGCGCATGGCCTGATGCTTTTACCTGGCATGGTGGATCTTTGCGCGCGTTTTGGCACCACGGCTTCGGCTTGGCATGAAGCGGTGGCGGGTGGCATCACGGCGTTCTTCAGTCCCGGGAAAGGCGTGATCGATCGGTATGTGGTCTCGGCGTCGATGCCGCAGCGGGCCGTTCTGGGCCGGGAGGATATTAGCAGTGCCGATTCAGATGCAGGTGCCTATGCAGCCGATGAAATGGTCGGGCGTGTGGCAGGGGCCGTTGCGTCCGGGATGGCATCGCTTCCGCGTGCAGGGCTCGTTGAGATCGACGAAAGCGATGTTGATGCACCGCAACTGCGCAATGCGATGCTGCGAGCACGTGCGGCAGGCGCTTCACTATGGTTTCGGCCGCAGGACCGTGCGTTGGCGGGTCATGGCGTAATGGCAAGCGGCACCTTCGCTGTCCGATTGGGGTTGGCAGGCGTGCCGGCAGAAGCGGAAACGGCGCCGATCAGCCGTATTGTTGCATTGATGCGTGACACGGGTGCCTCAGTGCATTTGTCACGGCTGTCATCGGCAGGTGCGGTGGCGTTGGTCCGTGATGCAAAGGCCGATGGGCTTGCGCTCACATGCGACGTCTCGGCACATCATGTTCATCTGATCGATGTGGATATCGGCTGGTTTGACAGTCGTTTCCGCCTTGATCCCCCTTTACGTGCGGCGATCGATCGTGATGCGCTACGTCGCGGTCTGGCCGATGGCACGATCGATGCAATCTGCTCCGATCACACGCCGCATTCGGTGCGCGCAAAAGCGGTTCCTTTTGCCCAAGCGCCTGCCGGCGCACCCGGGTTCGCGTACTTGCTTGCGCTGACGATCAAATGGGCTACCGAAGACCGGATCCCCATGGCCGATGCCATCACGCGGGTCACGTCGGTACCCGCCGCAATCGTCGGGCATCAAGCCTGGGGAATCGTTATCGGCAGGTCCGCGGATATGCTTCTGATCGATCCCGATGATTATTGGGATGTTCCCGATATCCGGCGAGCGGGGGGCGAGGCAAGAGAAACTCGCGCGCTGTCGCCCTTTTCCGGCTTCGAACTCCCCGCGCCAATACGGGAAGTCTGGGTTGCAGGTTGTCCGCAGTCGGAATTTTGGGATAAGACATGCCATGCGGATACCTTACAAGATCTGTAATATGCGGTTCACGGGGATGCGGAATGATTCGGCGCTTTGTCGGCGACGCGCATTGTCTGCTTATTTTCTGCCTTTCGCCTACTGTCCTTCATGCAACGTCCAATGAATTCCGCGCCTGAGACGGTCATTGTCGATTCACATCATGCTGCGTCCGGTCACGGCCCCACCGATCAGGAGCTCATCGTGGCCCGGCCCGCGCCGACCATGGCGAAATGGCGATTGATCGCACACATCGCAAGGGGTGTCTGGCAAATCCCGACGCGATACAGACGGGCCGATGTTATCGAGAAGCAGCGCCTGATTCGGGTCTGGTCGGAGCAACTGCTGGCTTTATGTGGTGTGACGTTGAAAGTGCACTTGCCGGACGGTGTGCGGGTGCTGGAGCAAGGGACGATGCTGGTGTCGAACCATGTATCCTGGCTCGATATCTATGTCATCAACGCCTGGCGGCCCACGCCATTCGTGGCGAAAGCCGAAATCGCACGCTGGCCGGTGATTGGCTTTCTGGCGACCGCGATCGGCACCGTGTTTATCCAGCGTGAACGCCGGGGCGATGCGAAGCGGATCGTCGATCAGTTGTCGCGCGTATTGAAGGAGGGGGGCCTCGTATGCCTCTTTCCAGAAGGGACGACTAGCGATGGGCGTACGGTCCTGCCGTTCCACGCGAATATTTTTCAGGCGGCGGTGGCCGCGGGGGCGCCGGTCCAGCCAGTGACCTTGCTATACGAACGACCGCATGCCGGTCAACGCGGCGAGCAGTCTCTCGCGCCGGCTTATATCGGTGATATGTCGCTTGGCGATACGTTGAAAGCGGTGCTGAGGACAGGGCCAATCATTGCGCATCTTTACGTTGGCCAGCCATTGATGGATCTTGCCGATCGACGCAGTGCCGCACAAGCCGCCTATACGGCGATCGACGAGATGCTGAAGACCATGCAGGCGCCGCTGAACGTGCCGTGATCGTGTAGTCAGTTGCCTTCGTACGGGGGCGCCTCTGAATCGTCTGTCCCTAAAGCATGGCAAGGGACTTGGAACAAGGTGCGCTTGGCGGGATCGCTGGAAAGGCGGCGTCCGCTGAGGCTATTGCCCCACACACAGCCACTATCCAGGCCAAGCAGTCGATCCTTTGTCACCAGGCCCAATGCGGCCCAGTGGCCGAAGATGACGATGACGTCCGCGGTACGGCGACCTGGGACGTCGAACCAGGGCATGTAGCCGGGAAGCGCGGAATCCAATCCGCCGTTTGCCTTGAATTCCATCTCGCCCGCCGCGTTGCAAAAACGCATCCGGGTCAAGGCATTGGCGATCACACGCAGCCGGTCGTCGCCTTCGAGATCATTGTGCCATACGTTGCCGTTACCGGCATAGATGCGGGCAATGAAGGTACGCCAGTCGTTGCTGCGCAGGCCCGTTTCCAGTTCGGCGGCAAGGGACAAGGTCGTCGCGGCGTCCCATTGCGGCGGCACGCCAGCGTGTACCAAAAGCATGCCGTCCGTGAAATGTGCCAGCGGACGATGTCGGACCCAGTCTATCAAGGCCGAGGCGTCGGGGGCGTCGAGAATGTCCGAGATGGTGTCGCCGCGCTTCATCGTGCGCACGCCTGCGGCCACGGCTAATAGGTGCAGGTCGTGATTGCCCAGGATCGCGGTTGCGCGGTTACCTAAGGCGATAAGACGACGTAGGGTGCCGAGGGAGTCGTGGCCACGGTTAACGAGGTCGCCGCAGAACCATAGTGGTGAGCGGCTCAGGGCCTGGCTGCTGGCGATGCGGCGCTCGTCATCAGCGTCGATTTGATCAAGCAAACGATCGAGTGCGTCGCGACAGCCTTGTAGATCGCCGATGGCGATGGGCGTATTGCGAGCAAATGAAACGTCAGAGAACGAGCCTGCGCTGGTGTACGGGAATGCAGTGACAGATGCGGACATATTGTAAAACTGAAGGCTGTAAGTCGTCGATCACGCAACCTACCGATTGGCTCGCGACAGGCTGTCACGCGTAGCTACAACGCAACGTCGTGTTACCGGGCTGTTAGTTCGCTATTGTGCCGGAAAAGTGCAAAACGCATGGAAATCGCTCCGCCGTTCTTCGCGCGGCATAGTGACTATTCCGAAAATTTATGGGGCGTCGACATAGGCGCTTACCGCAACTGCCTGCTTGATTCGACATCGGACGGAGGCGTTGCAGCGCCGTGGTAGAATTCCGGTGCGAAACCGTAACAGATGGATTGGCTAGCTGTTTTTTGCGCTCGGTTTTCGATAAAGCAACCAGCGGACTGGGTGGCGGGAAAAATCGAGATGGTTGACGCTTACAAAGCGGAATGATGTAAAGCTATAAGCAAGCACGCGCTAAGCGATAGCCAACAAACAGTGCCCTCATGCAATTGAATAACAACTCGAGCATCGACATCATTGATCTGGCTGATCATGATGGATCGAACGATATTTCGACGGCCTTGAAATCGGTCCGAATCTGGGCGACGCTTGGCTGGCATGACATCAAGCAGCGATATCGACGCTCCATCATCGGTCCGTTTTGGTTTACGTTGAGCACACTGATCATGGTGGTGGTGCTCGGCGCGTTATATTCAACGCTCTTGCGGCAAAACATCCGGGACTATTTGCCTTATCTTGCTGTCGGATTGGTGGTTTGGCAGTACATCGGGACAATGGCAAATGAGGGATGCATGGCCTTTATTGGTTCTGCATCTTTGATTAAACAAATTAGAATCCCGCTAACCATTCACGTTTGCCGCATTGCGTGGCGTAACTTTGCAATTTTATTGCACAGTTTGCCCGTTGTGGTGGTTCTCATGATGGTATTTGGCAACTGGCCGCGGCCTGAGTTTCTGCTCGTACCCGTGGCGCTAGCGCTTCTTTTTCTGCATGGTGTGTGGATAGGCGTCACCCTTGGCATCTTGTGCGCGCGGTTTCGGGATGTGCCTCCTATCGTGACCAATCTGATTCAGGTGGTGTTTTTCTTCACGCCGGTCATGTGGTCGCCCGAAATTTTGAAAAATCGTGCCTGGATTGCTGAATACAACCCCTTGTACCACTTAATCGAAACCGTCCGCGCGCCGCTGACAGGCCGGCCGATTTCATGGGAGTCCTGGGCGTGGTCAATTGGGTTGCTGATCGTTGGATTTGGCGTCGCGCAGTATTTGATGCGTCGCAGTCGAAATCGTGTTCCTTATTGGTTGTAGAACGTGAGTGCTTCTATCGTAGCGAAGGACGTTTTCGTCGAATTTCCCATTTACGAAAACTCACATAGGTCATTAAAGAAAGCGGTTTTAAACGTCACGACGGGTGGCCGGTTGGGACAAGATGCCGGGAAAAAAACGATCGTTACGGCGCTTGCCGATCTTAATTTCACTTTCGGCCATGGAGAACGGGTTGGGCTTGTCGGGCATAACGGATCTGGCAAGACGACCTTGTTGCGGACGCTTTCCGGAATCTACGCACCGGTTCGTGGCACCCTTGTGACGCAGGGCAGGATAGCGTCGCTGCTGGATGTTTCCCTCGGGCTTGATCCAGATGCCAGTGGATTCGAAAACATTTATCTGCGAGGTATTCTTGATGGACTGAGTCCGGCCCGAATTCGGAGCAAGGTCGACGATATTGCTGATTTTACGGATTTAGGTAATTACCTCACGCTGCCGGTGCGGACGTATTCCAGCGGGATGATGTTGCGACTTGCCTTTGCCATCTCGACGTCGATCGAAGCCGATATCTTGATCATGGACGAATGGCTGAGCGTCGGCGATGCGAACTTCCAGGAAAAAGCAGGCGCTCGTCTCACGGAGTTGGTTGGCAAAGCCTCAATTGTTGTCCTTGCCACGCATGATCCGGGGCTGATCGACCGCGTCTGTACGCGGCGCATCGTCATGGAGCACGGACGTATGGTATCCGACGAGAGCGTGTCCATGGGACAGTCTGTAGACCAGCCTTAGTCCATTTGTGGCGCTTCCATGCAGATTCCTGGTGAATGATGATTGGCGTACTTTATCCGCAGCGTTGCAATAGTGAGAGCGACAGCCAGATCGTTGGCGAGTCGGCCGGCCCGTTAGTCCTTGCGGCTGTTCGTCGATCCGTAAGCCAACCACAGGCGCAGCCACTAAGCTTAGCCGGGTTGAATCAGACGCGTATGCTGGTGGCGGTGGATATACCCGACTGTTGGGGCGACATTCTCGGCGACTGGTTGGCGTCCAATAAGACGCGCAAACTCGTCGTGCTGGGGCGGATGCCCGCATCGCTGTATAGACGTTTTGGATGGGGTGGCCGCGCGTTGCCGGATTTGTCTGAGGTGGGGTCCAGCGTACCCGCGCCTGCAAAGGCGACGGCGCGGAGTCGCGCCGAAATCGTCTACGGTGAACGTGCCGAACGTTTGGGGGCGTCTGGCTGGCGGCGGCCGTTCGAACGTTTTGATTTTGCGGACGAATGGAACAACCTAGGCTTCGGCGCGGTGCGCTGCGTTGGAGACAAATGGAGCATCGCGCACGGTCTTGAAACATACGATGACGAAGTGGCCGCGATTCATATCGATGGTCTGCCTACGGGCAGTTTTGTCGCATTGCATGATGCGCCGGGCTATAGCGTCCTTTGGATTAATCGACCTGTCGGTTTTATCGATTCCTACGAATGGCGGATGCTCGAGCATTTCTGGGCGTCTTATCGCGCGGCGACCTTGCCTTGTCAGCCGGTTATTCGTGAAATTCCGTTTGGTTACGACGCTTGCATTACGTCGAGACTCGATTGTGACGAAGATGTCGAATCTGCTCGACCCTTGTGGGAAGCGTATAAATCGCTAAATGTGCCATTTTCATTAGCCGTTCATACGACGAACTTGCGCGATTCGGCACATCATCCAATATTGCGAGAGCTTGTCGCGTGCGATGAAGCGTTGCTTTCGCACACGGCCACGCACGCCCCGAATTGGGGTGGAACGTACGAACGCGCTTTCGAAGAAGGGCGACGTTCGATGGAGGACATTTTTGCGGTGACCGGGCAACGGGTTCGCTATGCAGTCTCCCCCTTCCACCAGAGTCCGGATTACGCTTTGGATGCCTTGTCGGACGTCGGCTACGAGGGGTGCATTGGGGGCCTGATTCGTAATGATCCTGCTTTCCTCATTGCGCGCGGCGGCCCGTTGAATAATTTGCCACATTCTTTCATCGGCCATTCCCAGCAGTGCATGATGCATGGCGATTGCTTGCTAGAAGAGGGCGACGCGCTTGCGACGTTCAAGTGCGCTTTTGATCAGGCTTATCAAACGGCCACCTTGTTCGGATATCTGGATCATCCATTTTCTCCTCGTTATTCCTACGGGTGGTCTACCGAGCACGCGCGTATCGATGCGCACACCGAACTTATCGCGTACATCCGCCAGGTAGCTGCCAAGCCGCTTTTTCTGAATGAAAATCAGGCAATGGATTTCTTGCGGCTGAAGTCGTCCCTCTCTATTTTTCAAATCGACAACTGCGGCGACGCTGGCGCTGAAATGCGCTTTACCGCGCTAGAAGGAGGGATGTTGCCCGCGGTCACCTTGCGGGACGGTATCGCGTTGGGTATCGCCGTCGAGTTTTGTGGTCGCGTATTTGCCGCAGCGTCGCTTGCGGAGCAACGCCAATGAAGATTATGGTCGTTCTCGGGACGAGGCCGGAAGCGATCAAACTTGCGCCGGTCGTTGCCATGCTGCGTTCTGCGTATGCGAATTCGATTCAGACCACCGTTGTCAGCACCGGGCAGCATAAGGAAATGTTGGCGCAAGCGCTTTCGTTCTTTCACCTGGTGCCTGACATCGAGGTCGGTGTGATGACGCATGCCCAGACGTTAAATACACTGGCGAGTCGTGTGCTACAGGCAATGGATGCTGTGCTTGAAGCCCAAGCCCCAGATTGGATAATCGTACAAGGCGATACGACCACCGCGTTTTGTGCTGGTCTCGCGGCGTTTCAGAGGGGTATTAAAGTTGCTCACGTGGAAGCAGGGTTGCGGACGGGAAATCTGTCGAGTCCGTTTCCCGAGGAAGCCAATAGGTCAATGCTCGCGCGCATCGCATCGCGTCATTTTGCGCCTACGCTGAAAGCGGCCGCTAATTTGATGGCGGAAGGTATTGCGCGTGACGGGATCGTCGTGACCGGAAACACGGTCGTTGATGCGATCGATATGGTGGTCCCGCCGTCTCGACGTGATCAATTCCACGTTGCCAGGCAGGGTGCAACACGGCCACAAGTTCTTGTGACGTGCCATCGCAGGGAAAATTTCGGTTCGATCATGGCGGATATTTGCGCGATGTTAAGCCGACTTTGTGCCCGCTATGCTGAACACAACTGGGTGTTTCCGGTACATCTGAATCCCGCAGTTAGGGAGCCGGTGATGCGGGTATTGTCGGGTATTCCGAATTTGCGTTTGATTGACCCAGTCAGTTACCCGGAAAGTCTCGCATTGATTGCCGGCAGCCAACTGGTACTGACCGATTCCGGCGGTATTCAAGAAGAAGCGCCAAGCTTCAGCGTGCCCGTCGTTGTAATGCGCGAGCATACCGAACGATCGGAGGGCGTGGATGCCGGATTCGCGTCCCTAGCCGGGCAAAACCCCTCGCGGATCGAGGCGGAAGTCGCGTTATGGCTCGATGCGTCAGAAAAGCGCAACGCACTGCTTAGCAAGGCGAATCCGTACGGTGATGGTTTTGCTGCAAAGCGGATTGTCGACAGCCTGCTTGGCCATGCGGTGGAAGCGTTTCATGGTTGATCCGGCCGTTGGATTCTCTGGGAGCGGACTAGATTCAACTCATTGTTGCATCCTATTCTCGACAGCGGACTGGGACGAGCCGTATTGGACGAATAAGCAGCACACCGCGCGTGAACTGGCAGCGCGTGGTTGGCGTGTTTTATACATCGAGAGTGTTGGCTTTCGATCCCCGCGCGTGGCGAGTCAACGTGATTGGAAACGGCTGCGTCGGCGCCTTGTTCGGGGTGTCGCCGCCCTCCTGTTAGGACCACGTCAACGCAGCGAAAACGTGTGGGTGCTTCCACCTCTTACATTTCCAGCTAAAAACCACTGGCCATTTGTCAAATGGCTCAACCGACTCTTGCTAAGTGGGACGATTCGCCGCTTTATCGCGCGTTATGAATTCAGTACTCCCTTAATCTGGACCTACCATCCTTACCTCCGAGGTGCAGTCGATGGGCTTGATCGCCGCGGTTTGGTGTATCACTGCGTCGACGATATCTCCGCGGTGCCCGGTGTTGATGTCAATTTGTTTTTAGAGTGCGAACGTGCCTTGCTCGGCGATTGCGACGTTGTATTCGTTACCGCAAAAGCCTTGCAGGAGCGTTGTGAAGCGGTAAATCCGCACACGTACTTTTATGGCAACGTCGTGGACGACGCCCATTTCGGCAATGCACGCGCCGAGCGTGCATTGCCTGAGGATATCCGATCGATCCCGGAGCCACGTCTGGTCTATCACGGCGTGTTATCTGATTTCAAGCTCGATTTTGGATTGATTCTTATCGCAGTGAGAGCCCGGCCACAGTGGCAGTGGGTCTTTATTGGGGAAGAACGGGAAGGTCAGCGGAACGAGGCTATCCAATCGCTCAAGCGTTTACCGAACGTGCATTTTTTGGGGTATCGCTCGTATCAGGTGTTGCCCGACTACCTCCGCGGCATGGCGGTCGGGTTATTACCAACCTTGTTGAACGATTACACCCGTTCGATGTTTCCCATGAAATATTTTGAATACCTGGCCGCCGGACTTCCTGTTGTCTCTACACCACTCGCTTTCACCGAGCATGAGACACAAGGGTTGGCCGTCGGTGCGGACGCGCCCGGGTTTGTCGATGCGATAGAGATACAACTGGCCCGAGGGCGGCTGTCAGACAGCGAGGTCCGCACGTTTGTGGGCGATAACACCTGGCGTGGACGTACCCAAAAGATGCTGGATATAGTCGACCGCGAACTCGGTGCGCAACACGGTCGCGAGTGAACATTACCCGCACGATCTTTCCGCCTCCAACGCATGCCGTGTTGTTGTTCTTGGATTCTTCCAATAATAGCGAGCGCTTGGGGCGCGTTTGTGTATCATTGTGGCGATTATTTTCGCGTAAGATGCCAACGCTATTATTGCTCGGGTCACGGTCGAACGACTGCGCGTCCGATGGCTAGGACGGAACAGCGTATTGCCAGGAATTACAATTCGTGATCGGACGTGCATGGTGCGTTCGCCATATTCGTCCCGCGACGTATTTACGGTTTTGCGGCAGCCTTAAACGAAGTTTCTGCCAGTACAAGCGTGGTCAACATGAATTTGCGTGAAAACGTTAGTGTAATTTACAACATTCATCCCTATGCAATGCATCTTCCGGGAGGGGGAGAGGTGCAATTGTTAAAGTACAAAGAATATTTGTCTGGGCATGGATGCGACGTGGTGCTGCATGATATTTGGCAACCCAAGCTGCAGAATGCTGCGTTGTTTCATCATTTTCATCTTGTATCTGGCGGCATTCCGTTCATCGACTACGTGCGTCGTCAAGGCATCAAGACGGTTTTAAGTCCCAATCTGTGGATCAATGAAACGAACCGCGCGCACATCGACATGCATGAAGTACAGACGTATTACGCGCTTGCGGATCGAATCATCTGCAACTCTCACGCTGAGATCGACAACCTTGAAAGGTATTCAGGACTTCCGCGTGATAAAGCCAGAGTCGTACACAACGGCGTGGATGCGTGGTTCAGTGTTCCTGTCGATCCCGGGGTATTTCGTGCGTGGTCTGGCGTTCAGGGTCCATTTTTGCTGAATGTGGCGAATATCGAGCCACGTAAAAATCAAGTATCGGCGATTCATGCGGCTGCGGCCGTCGGCTTGCCGTTGATAAACATCGGTCGGATTCGCGATCAAGGCTATTACGCGCAATGCGTGGCTGCCGGACAGGGCGGGTATTTCCATCACCTGGGGCCGTTGACCCAAGCAGACGATCGCCTGCGAGGTGCCTATCAGGCATGCGAGGCGTTTTTGCTACCCAGTACGTTGGAAACGCCTGGTATCGCGGCCTTGGAAGCCGCAACGGCGGGAGCACGTGTGGTGGTGACGTCGGAAGGATGTACGCGTGAGTACTTCGGCGATCATGCTTTTTACGTTTTGCCGGACGATCAGGAAGGCATAAACGATGCAACGCGCCGCGCGTTGGCGACCGTGCCGAATAGCGACCTCCAACAGCACCTATTGCGTAACTTTTCCTGGCCCCAGGTTACGTCGAATTTAATGGATTGCTATGCGGAACTGCGAGCGATCAGCAATGCATCAAATGGATGAAGGAAAGATGAAGCGGATTTTCGTCTATGCTGAGCACACTGCTCAATCACCCGCTAATTCCGGGGTACAACGAGTCGTTCGCGGTTTGAGTCGTGGCTTGCAGTATCTGGTGGATGAGGTCGTGTTTGTCAGGTGGTGCCCCGAGTCGTTGTCTCTGGTACGGTTAAGTGCCGATCAATTAACGCATCTCGCGCAGTGGTCAGGTCCCGTCGCGGACGTTTCCGCGGCGGGTGCCGGGGAATCGCTTCATCTGGACGGTCGTGATAAGGCGACATTGGACGGTTCATGGCTCGTCATACCGGAGGTCACGCATCTGACGTTCCAGCCGTCGCCGCCGACGGAAGAGATTCTGATGTACGCGCGCCGTTTCAAGATGAAAACGGCTGCTATCGCGTATGACCTGATCCCGCTAAAACGAGAGGAATATGTATCGGTGCGTGATACGCATTCGGTGTATATGCAGCGGCTTGCTCTTGCAGATCTGATCGTGCCGATCAGCGAAACCGCTGCAGCGGATATCCGTCATTTTTTCAAGCACACCGCAAAAGCGGCCGAGTTCGTTTTGCCTGTTGTACAGAGCCTCTTGCTTCCGCATGAACTACCCGATATCGCGCGAGCGCAATTCCCTGCGCCGACGTCGGATGTCATCCGGATTGTCAGTGTTGGTACGATCGAGCCGCGCAAAAACCAGTTGAGGTTGATCGAGACATTCAAGCGCTTCCGTATTAGCCACCCCGATATTGCATGCGAATTAAAGATCGTCGGCAATGTCCATCCGCTGGAGCAGGCGCGGCTGGCCGAACTGATGCTTGACGAACCGGCTATCGAGGTCCTGAACTACGTGCCGGACGAACAAGTCGTTGCGCTATATCGGACATCGGCGTTTTCGGCATTTCCCTCGGTTGAAGAAGGGTATGGCTTGCCTATTGCAGAAAGCCTGTGGCTCGGAGTGCCCTGTCTTTGCGCGAATTTCGGTTCCATGGCTGAGATCGCGGTGGGAGGTGGCGCGTTATGCGTCGACACACGAGATCCAGACGCCCTCTACGAGGGGCTCGAGCGTCTGATGCTTGATGGTGCCTTGCGTGAAAGGCTTAGAGCCGAAGCAGCAAACCGGGATTTGTCCACGTGGCGCGATTACGCCACGTCCTTTCTGCGATTGCTGGAACGCACGCCGGGGGTATCTCGCGCGCTGATCTGGGTGAATTCGACCGTTGCCTATCATGGCAATAGTGGCGTGCAGCGCGTAGTGAGACAGTTGTCGGCGTCGCTTGAGAAGCTCGGCGTTGCATTGTCTTATGTTGCCTGGGATGCAGAGCGGGGCAATTTCCGTACGATAAGTAGCGAGGAAGCGCAGCATCTGTCGCTTTGGCACGGTCCGACCACGAACCATCCTTTGTCGTTGTCACAGGACTTATCCGATGCTTGGTTGATCATCCCGGAGTTGGTGCTGCCAAATCCGAACGCGGAGCAGGTTATCACTGCGGCAAAGGGCCGTGGCTTGCGCGTTGCAACAATTTTTTACGATCTGATTCCGGTGACACTCACCGATATGTATCCGATCGAAGCCCAGGCCGGCTATCACTTGTTTTTCAAGATGATCGCATTATCGGATTTGTTGATTCCGATTTCGCGGACCATGGGTGAGGATCTCTGGCGATATTACTGTCATCAGTTGGATCGGTTGACGACTATCAAATCACGCATTCATGCGCTGCCGTTGCCGGGTGAAATGCGCACTTTCCCTCGGAATGTCGAGGTGAAGCGCTCGGACCGTGGTGCGGAGGAAGTCAAGATTCTGATGGTGGGTACGATGGAGCCGCGTAAAAACCATCTCACAGCGATACACGGCTTCCGTCTTGCGCGTACGTTATTGCGCGATCGTGGCAATCCGGTGCAGTTAAAGCTCACCTTTGCAGGCTCGACCAAAGACCATTCACGTTATGCGGAAGACATTCTGGCTGAAATTGCCGGGGATGCGGATGTCGCGGTGGTCGAACTCCCCACCGACGAGCAATTGGCGACGCTGTATCGCGAATGCGACTTCACCTTGTTTCCGTCGCTGCTCGAAGGGTTTGGGCTTCCCGTTCTGGAAAGTTTGTGGCACGGCAGACCCTGTATTTGCAGTGATGCGGGCGCCGTAGCGGAAGTTGCCGAAGGTGGTGGTTGCGTGACGTTTGACGCCCATGATGGCGACGCGTTGGGTGAGCAAATCGCGCGGTTGGCGTCGGATCCGGCGGAACGTCACGCGTTGTCCGAACAAGCGGTCACGCGCCGGATATCTTCTTGGGACGAGTACGCTCGTGATCTCTCCTGGTTGATGCGACGTGAGCAACCGACCTTCCCGGCGACAATCGAGCGGTATTTCCCAGCTTGGCGCAATGCCCCGCCGAAACGGCGTGGCGGCCCGTTGCTGTCTGTTTGTGTGTCCACCTACAACCGTGCGGAGTGGCTGCGCCATTCGCTGCGAGGACTCATCGATAGTGTGGCACTGCGACCGGATGGGGTCGAGATCCTCGTTGTTGACAATGCTTCGACCGATCACACGCCGGAAGTCATGGAGGCATTTTTATCGGTGCCGAACCTGCGTTATCACCGCAACGAGGTGAATGTCGGAATGCTTGGGAACCTCGCGGTTACGAGCAAGCTTGCCGAAGGCGATTATGTGTGGATTTGCGGCGATGATGATCTAGTGCGAGAGGGCGTCGTGCCAAGGATCATGGACATCATTCGAGATCATCCGCGGTCAGAAATTATTTATCTAAATTACGCCTACACGCACTTCGACCAGCCTGAAGAGCTCGATAACATCGACGATATCGTGGACAAGTCGATCCCGATAGCACAACCGTCGCGAAGTCATTTCTGCGAAGAAGTACGTCATTTCGCCGGGTATAACGAGAATTTGTTCACCGCAATCTATGCGTGTGTCTTCCGTCGTGATCACGCGATCGGTGCCTATACGCAAGATACATCGGGTGTTCCATTTTCCAGCCTATTGACGTGTATACCGACTTCCGCCTACGTTCTGCAGCATCTGATCAATCGACCGGGGTATTGGTTGGGCGATCCGTATGTCATCGTGAATATGAACGTGTCCTGGCGTAAATGGGCATTGATTTGGCATCTCGAGCGGATGCCGGATTTATTCGACTTGGCAGAAAAGCAGGGAATCGACAAGGGTTTGCTGGCACCATACCGTCGCAACCACTGCGCGGATGCCGCGAATTGGGCGCGGACTGTCTATTTTGGCGACGATGATTTGCTGGCGAGCATGTTCTCGATGGAGCGCTTACTTGAACGATGCAAGCATATTCCTGAGTTCCAGGCACAGCTCGGCGCGTTGCGACACGTCTATGAATTGGCGTTTATTCAGCATCGCGTCGTTGCGGATCAGACACCGCCATGGCGTCTTTTCCAGGGCTTCAACTTGCTTAGCTTGGATGATTGAGTCGTCGACATGTTAATACCGCAATTACGTTCCCGATTTCTGTTCCCGCTTGCGGAAAAAATGTCCGGCCGGAATGTCAACTCGCGTCTGGCATGGTTACACGAGACGTTCAATGAGCATTGGGCGCAACGAAAGCATGCAAATACCGTGCGATTGGTTGAGGTGCTGCAAAATGCCAAGTACGAGATTCCGTTCTATCGGGACATGTTCCAGAAAGTTCGTTTCGACCCACTACGTGTTTTGAAAGATGTTCGCTATTTCGAGAAGCTGCCGGTGCTGACGAAAGAGGATATTCGCGAAGCAGGAGAGCGTTTGCTCCATCCTTCGTGTCGTAAATATCTTTCGGTGCACGTGAGCAAGACGAATGGCTCAACTGGCAGCGCATTGCCAATCTACTACACCCCAGCGGCGAAGGACTACTCCGCGGCGGTGACGCGACTGAGTCAGGAATGGGTGGGGTTTGGTGCCGACAAGTTGCAATTGCATATCTCATCGGCATTTCCCGGCGAAACGCCTAAGGTCGCGAAGAGGCAAGAGTGGTGGCGTCAGCAGGCTACCAACCGAATCGGCGTTGAATGTTCGGATTGGAGCCCGGAAAGTCTGACGGCCCTATGGAACCAGATCCGTGATGCGCGTGCCTATCTTGTGCAGGGGCATCCATCCACGATGTATGCACTGGCACGCCATGTGACGGACAGTGTTGGCAAGCAGCCAGGTGCATTTGCCGTATTTGTTTCAACTGGTGAAACCTTGACGCTGCAACAGCGGGAGACTATTGAATCTGCCTTTGCTTGCCGTGTGGCCAATCGGTACGGCAACGCCGAATTTGGCATCGTCGCGCATGAACGGTTTGTGTCACACGACACGGGCGGCATCGCGACGGATGAGGTGCTCACCGCTGCTTCTGCTGCGGAGTCGCGCTTTATGCAGGTGATGGATCCCTACGTCTGGGTTGAGTCACTGAGTGGGGGGGCGGATAGCGGTGGTTCGCTGGTTGTCACCGATCTGACGAATTTTTCGTCGCCACTGATTCGATATGCGACCGGCGATGAAGGCACGTTGCGTGCTGGACGTGATGGCCTCTACCTGGAAACGGTCTCGGGGCGCGTTCACGATCAGATAGTCGTGTCGCAACGCGCCTACCCGACACATTGGTTTCAAGATTTTTTTACCCGGCTTGGTATTGTCGACGACTTTCAGTTTGTACGTGCGGAAGGCGCGCTGTTGGAATTGCGAATTTGCCTTTTGAAAGGGGCGTCTGAAGCCGCGGTGAGGGCGACCTTGGCAGAAAGCTTTCCTGACGAACCGTTCAACACGACATTTGTTGAACGTGGAGAGTTTGTACGCGTCGGGCAGCAGCAGAAGTTCCGCTACCTTGTGGACTTGAAGGCGCCGCCCGGCGTCGCGGCTGCATCACCGCAATCGGCTCCGCCGTTGTTTTCCGGCAAAAATGATGCCCGTACCTTTTTGTATCGGAACGGTTGGAATGATGAAGAGGTCTACCCATCGGGAAGCTTTCGGTGGATGGGGCGCCGTGGCGAAATCGTGCTCAATCCGCACAAGCCTTTGAAACGTTTGACGCTGGCATTTGATTATCCCTCCGATGCAAAGAAGTTTCCAACCTTGTCCGTACGTGAAAACGGCAAAGTGCTCGAGACCTTTTTCGTTACCGGTGGCCCTCAATCGATCAGTGTCACATTACCGGAGTCAACGCAGACCGGCCCTCGGATCGTGGTGCTCGACGTGAATGCGCTGTATCCAGTGCCTGGAGACCATCGAGAACTAGGGCTGAAGGTTCACGGTATCGATTTTCAATAGGAAATCGCGCGTTTTGATACCGTGATGTATGGTCTTGCGCCGTTGTGATTTGGTGTCACGGCGCGTTCTCAGATAGAAATAAGATGGACTTCAAATGGAAGTCCATGCGGAAAACGAATGATTCATATAATTGCTGACGGTTATACGGACTGCTCGCGCGCAATCAATCGCGCAATCGAACTACTTCCTCCGCATGGTGGGGAGATCGTATTGCCTGCCGGTGATATTTTGTTGCGTCAGCCCATTCGGATCGAAAACGGGCGTGTCAGTATTCGCGGCGCAGGACGAGAGGTCTCCCGCCTTATCATCGATTCGCCCGAAGGAACCGGCATCCATATCGAAAGTCCAACGGGGCAGGTTTCGCGGGTCAAGATAGCCGACCTTTCAATCAACACTGTACGTACGCTGACGACGGGTGCCGGCATTCAAATAGTCCGTGGCTATGACGTTCGCGTCACAAATTGCCTGTTGGCGAATCTATATTGCGGTATTGATTCGCTTGATTCGAGTTTCGTCTATTTCACGGACTGCGAGGTTATCGACCCGTTGGCTGAAACAGGTGTTGGTTTGCTTGTGCATGGTAGCGGCGTGCACAACGACCAGTATTTGCAGCGTGTCTTCGTTCAGACACGCCAGCAGGTCACGCCGTGCGAGGCAGGCATCCGCATCGCGAATTCACAAGGGTTCTGGGTTGATCAGTGTGGCGTCTTTCATTGCAAAACAGGGTTGCACTTGCTCGCGATGGCAGGGATGACGCTCGAACATGGCTTTTTGTCGAATAACGCCATCGACACGTGCGAAGGCCCGGGCATCCTGATCGAGTCGGGTGAGGGCGCCGTTGTGCGCCGCATACAGTCGACGAGTGATTGGTCGTGCAGCAATGCAGGGCACGGTGTGATTCTGAATGCGAACGATGGCAATATTGACGACGTGAAGCTCATGGGTTCCCGCGTGTACGGTAACGGCGGTGACGGGATCTTCGTCGGCAATGTCGGTACCTTGCAGGTTGATAATTGCAACGTGGCGGGAAATGGCCGAAATGGTGTGTCATCCGGTCTGTCTGTCAATGGACGTTGCAGCAGTTTGGCCGTACGGAACTGCACGATTGGGGCCTTCTCGGGCTATCCGAACACGCAAGCATATGCCCTTGCCGGTCTGGATGGGGCCGAGCGAGCGATCGTCACCGGCAATGTTTTTGAGCCCAATCGGTTGGGCGTGTACGCTTCATATCCGGCACGCGCGCTGATTGCCAACAACCTGGAATGATTTATGAAAAGTGCCACGTTGCTGACCACTGCTGGCTTGTCTGTTCGTTTTCCACAATCTGGTGGATCGTTTTGGGCATGGGCGGCCGGCAAGCTAAAAAACTTGGGCAACCGCGATGGCTTTGTTTCAAAAGGCGGTGGCGTGTTGTGTGAGTACCGCGGCTTTCAACTTCGTGAGGGGGAGTGCTATGCCTTATGCGGCCGGGAGGGTTTCGTATCGGCCGCGTTGTTTGACCTCGTCGAGGGAAAATACCGGAAACACGCGGGCACGATTTCCATGTCGGGCGGCTTCATTTCGTCGCGTCAGCAATTCGACCAACTGCGGTCAAATACGACGCTTCAAGCGCTTTTTCGTTCGCGCGCGGATTTGGAGAAACTCCTTTCTTTCGCGGATCTCTTCGCGCAGGCCAGTCTGCGGTTGGAGGATCTGGCCTGGAGCGAAAAAGTCCGCTTTTCCGTCGCGCTGGCGCTGCTTTCATCCGAGCGTTTGGTTGTGATTGACGAAAGACTATTCGCGTGCGATACCACCTTCATTGCAAAGGTGCTGGAGCAAATCCGTTTCGCGAAGGCGCAAGGGCGTGCGTTTCTCCTGGCGGCCCCTCACTGGGATGCTGTGAAACCGGTTGCTGATAAAGCAATTGGGTTTAAGATTAGTTGAAAGATAGATAATTTTGGAGTGTGCGATGAGTTCCTACAAAAGAATTTCACGTTGCCGGGTTGGGCAGAGTGAAAATTTGGTTTCCGTGCTGAACCTGGGCCATCAGGCCCTTACAGGCGTGTTTCCGCGTTCGACCGATGAAGCCGTGACCGTGGGTCCTTTAGAGCTTGTCTGGTCACCGGACAGTGGTTTACTGCAGTTGGCACATTCCTATGAGCCGTCCGAAATGTACGGCGATAACTATGGCTATCGATCGGGTCTGAATCAGTCCATGGTCAGCCATCTTACGGATAAGATCGCCTATTTGGAGCGTCTCAATCCATTGCGTAGCGGCGATGTCGTTCTGGATATCGGCAGTAACGATTGCACGACCCTCAAGGCGTATCAAACCGGAGGTGTGCGTCGAATCGGGATTGACCCGACTGGCAAAAAGTTTATCGAGTATTACCCATCCGACGTGACGTTGGTGCCGGACTTCTTTTCGGCCGATGCGTATCGGTCCGTCGAGAAAAAGCAAGCCAAGATCGTGACGTCAATCGCGATGTTCTATGATTTGGAAGCACCGATCGAGTTCGCCAAGCAAATCGAGTCGATTCTCGCCGATGACGGGATATGGCATTTCGAGCAAAGCTACATGCCTTCGATGCTCCGCTTGAATTCATACGACACAATCTGCCATGAGCATCTGGAGTATTACTCGCTCCACGTGGTCAAGACGATTCTTGAAAAGGCTGGCTTGCGTCTGGTCGATGTGGTGATGAACGCCGTGAATGGCGGGAGCTTTGCGGTTACGGCGGCAAAAGCGGGCAACAAGTCCGTGAAGTCGAACCAGCCGGTTATCGACTGGATGCTCGAGCAAGAAGACCGTATGGGGTTGAACACCCCACGGCCTTATCGCGAATTCGAGGAACGCGTGTTCCGCCATCGTGATGATCTGACCCGCTTGATTCGAAGCCTTACGGCGGATGGCAAGAAAGTGTTGGGTTATGGCGCATCGACGAAGGGCAATGTCGTCCTGCAGTTCTGCGGATTGACGGCTAACGATATTCCGGCAGTCGCCGAAATCAATTCCGAAAAATTCGGACGTTTCACGCCTGGTAGTCATATTCCGATTGTCTCCGAAGCCGAGGCGCGGGCGATGAATCCAGACTATTTCCTGGTTCTTCCTTGGCATTTCAAGGACGGCATTTTGCGTCGAGAAAAAGAGTATTTGGCGAGCGGTGGGCGTTTTATTTTCCCATTCCCCGAAATCGAGATCGTTTAATTGAGCAACGGGAAGAGAGTCGTTATGGGAAAGACAGCACTCGTTACGGGTATAACCGGCCAGGATGGCGCCTATCTTGCGCAACTCCTGCTGGACAAGGGCTATAAGGTCGCTGGAACGTTCCGGCGCACTGCCTCAAGCAACTTCTGGCGGATTGCAGAACTCGGTATTCAAAATCACCCAGATCTGCAACTCGTTGAATACGATCTCGCGGATCTAGGTTCCACGCTGCGCTTGCTGGAAAAAGTGCAGCCGGATGAAGTCTACAACCTCGCCGCACAGAGTTTTGTCGCCGTCTCCTTCGATCAGCCAGCGTTGACGTCGCAGATCACGGGTCTCGGCGTGGTGAATATGCTCGAAGCCATTCGCATGGTGAACCCGAAGATCAAGTTCTATCAGGCGAGCACGTCGGAGATGTTTGGCAAAGTTCAGGCTATTCCGCAAATTGAAACAACGCCGTTTTATCCGCGCAGCCCTTATGGTGTTGCTAAGCTCTTCGCGCATTGGATGACCATCAACTACCGCGAAAGCTACGATATTTTTGGGACAAGCGGCATCTTGTTCAATCACGAGTCACCGTTGCGTGGCCTCGAATTTGTTACCCGCAAAATCACGGACGGCGTAGCGCGTATCAAGCTCGGAAAGCTGGAATACCTGGAACTCGGCAATCTTGATGCGAAACGCGACTGGGGCTTCGCGAAGGATTATGTAGAAGGCATGTGGAAGATGCTGCAGATCGACGAGCCAGATGTATTCGTCCTGTCCACAGGCCGGACGGAAACCGTTCGCGACTTCGTTACAATGGCCTTCAAGGCGGCAGGCATCGATGTTGTATTCAAGGGTCAAGGCATACATGAAGTCGGGGTCGACGTCGAAAGCGGCAACACAGTCGTCTACGTTAATCCCAAGTTTCATCGCCCATCTGAAGTCGATTTGCTCGTGGGGAATTCTGATAAAGCGCGTGCAAAACTGGATTGGGAGCCGAAGACGACACTTGAGCAGCTTTGCGCCATGATGGTGGAAGCGGATCTCGGTCGTGTCGCATCCGGGTATTCGTTCTGATATGAATGGCCAACGTCGTGCGTTGATCACCGGTGTCGAAGGTTTTACGGGTCGATACCTGCGTCGCGAAATGGCCTCGTCAGGCTGGGATGTATTCGGTATCGGAACGCATGCGAAAGACGATGATCCGACTTATCGAAAGGTAGATCTGTTAGATAAGGCTGCCCTGTCTGACTGGATCAACGTCGTTGCGCCAGACGTCGTGCTGCATTTGGCCGGAATCGCGTTTGTCGGACATGGTGACTCCGACGCCATCTACAATATCAATCTGATGGGGAGTCGCAACCTTCTCGCGGCGCTTGCCGCCAGTGCAAAGCGCCCCGAGGCCGTGTTGCTGGCAAGCAGTTCCAATGTATATGGAAACGCAGCCGGTGGCGTCTTGGACGAAAATTCGATTCCCCATCCAGTCAATGACTACGCCGTGAGCAAGCTTGCCATGGAGCATATGGCGCGGCTGTGGCTCGATCGACTTCCTATTATCATTGCTCGCCCTTTCAATTACACGGGTGTCGGTCAGAGTGAATCTTTCTTGCTGCCCAAGATTGTTTCGCATTTCAGGCAACGCGCCGACATGATCGAATTAGGTAATCTGGATGTATGTCGCGATTTTTCGGACGTGCGCTCCGTGGTGCAGGCGTATCGCAAATTGATCGAAGTGAAGCCTACTGGTGAGACGGTGAATATTTGTTCCGGTCGTACCAATTCGCTGCGAGATGTATTGCGGATGGTTGAGGCACTAAGCGGGCATAAGATGGCAGTCCGAGTGAATCCTAATTTTGTTCGGAGTAACGAGGTCCGTTCACTGTCTGGTAATCCCGCAAAGCTGCATCGCTTGATAGGGGACTGGAATACGCCTCCCCTGGAAGACACCCTGCGTTGGATGTTGGGCGATGCTGCCATCGCGCCGGTTTAAGGCGTTGTGTCTTAAGCCGGCCAGGTTTGTGGGGACACATTCATGGCTGAAGTCGGCACGTCCGCCTGATATCAGGACCGAACGCAAAGCGACCGATATAATTCGACATAACCGCTTACCATTTGTTCGGCTGTAAAGTGGTCGCGATAGCGGCGCTCCGCAGCTTGGCCCATTTGTGCTGCGGCGGTGGGATGAAGCCACAGCCAGTCGATAGCTTGTCGCAAAGCTTGCGGGTTGTTCGGAGGTATCACACGGCCGGTTTCATTTGCCAGATTCACCCAACTCGTCCCCGTCCCGATCTCACACGACACCATCGGTTTGCCGTACATGGCTGCCTCAAGCAGTGAAATGCCGAACGCTTCCGATCGCAAATGCGATGGAAACAAAAGTGCTTCACATTGCATCAACAATGCGACCTTGTCGATTTCATCGATAGAGCCAATAAAATGTACGTGAACGAGACCGAGACGCGTAGCTTGCGCTTTCAGCGCTGCTTCTTCACGTCCGTTGCCAACGATGACGACGGGATAACTGCTGCCAATCAGCGCATCCAAAAGCACATGCAAGCCTTTGTAGTAGCGCAGGTTGCCCACGAATAGAAAGAAGCGGGGACCAAAACGGGCCCGCCACGCTGCCAGCCGCTGGGTATCCGGCACCGGGTAGGCCTCGCGGTCAATGCCGATTGGAATCACATCCACCTTCTCCTGAAAACGCTGAAGCACAGGGCTGGTGGCAACGTAATTCGGCGAGGTCGCCACGATCCGATCGACGCTCCCCAGAAAGCGCATCATCAGAGGTCGGTACAGCCTTAGCAGATTCTTCTGTTTGACGATGTCGGAGTGATAGGTAAGCACTGTCGGCTTACGCACACGCGTAAGGAAGTGAACCATATCGGCAAACGGATAGGGGAAGTGATAATGAATCACGTCCGCTTTTGCCGCGTGCGATTTGAACGCACTAAACGCTGTAGCGGAGAAGTTCGCTGACGCCAGAGAAATGTGTTCGCGAACACGATAATGCTTATGGTCGCCAAGGTCAGAGGTGCCAGTGTGCTTGCTCACCGTCATGACATCGGCTTGAATTCCCCGTTGCGCGGCGCCGGTGCACAACTGCCAAATTAATTGTTCGGCACCGCCATGCGAATCGGGTTTGTAGGTTTTATAGAAATGGAGAACGCGCATTAGGGCAAGACTTGATAAGCACCAATCAAATGGTAGGCGGTCGTCGAAGGCATTTCCGCACGAATAACCTGATCGTCATCGCTGAGCATTTCGTGCCAGCCAGCGTCATGCAGGAAACGGCCGGCAAAGCGCGCAATTTGTTCGGGCAATTGCGCGCGTTGAGCGGGGTCGGGATGACATGCCATTGCGCGCAAGTACTCGGTCTGCGCCCAGATGCGCTGGTTGGCGTCGCGTACGGCCCCTGTTCGATCCAAGGCAGCGACTACGCCCCCGCTTTGCGGTACCACACCATGCTGTTGCGCGAACGCGTAGGCCTGATCCAGATGGATGCCGAGACCACTGCTTGTGAACCCCGGATGCCTGCTCGAATCGCGCAAAAAGCACCATTCGAATTGATGACCCGGTTCTATCCAGTTATCGGTATCAGTGAGCGGTAACTCCAGCACGCAATCCGTCTTCCGATCAAGGAAGGTCTCCACAAATTGGCACAGCAGCAGATCAAGCGCTGAATCAAAGCGTGCGTCTTTGGTGGATGCCATCGCTTCGAGATACGCCTCGGTCAGATGCATCAGCGGGTTCTGTCGAGCGAGTTCGAGGATCGACTCGAAGTTGCGGCTACATTTCGAGACGGGCAGGCCATTTGCCGGGTCGGTTGGAAAGCGGGTGTTCACCACGTCGAAAGTGCGACCGATTACTGCCAAAGCACGGTTATCGCCCATCAAACGATAGTACGCCGCGCAGGCGAAGATCACGAAGGCATGAGTGTAAAGGTCTTTTTCGGTTTCAAGAGGCGTTGCATCAGGGCCGACGCTATAGTGGAAACCACCATTTTCCCGATCTGCAAATCGATTCACCAGCGCGTCGAACAGGCCTCTCGCGTGAGCTGCATCCGCGGCCACCGAGAAAACATATAATTGTCGCGCACAGGCCATCGCACGAAATCGTGTGATCGCAAGGGGCGGTTTCAGCGGATCGGGCAGGATAGCTTCCAGCGGCAGGCCGATGGGCGCGTAGTATCCGCGTCCGCGCCACATTGGCACGATAACTTGCGCGTAATGATCGCGCAGGCCCGCCCCATCGAGAATGACGGCGCGTGTCCGGGGAGCGGAAGAGTATTGCATAATCTGATGTTCATACGGTAAAAGCGGCTCGACCGTGAGCTTCGCATAGCTGCCCGGGGCATGTCCACGCTTTTGTCGTTGATTTTTATGGGCATTCGGACGTTCGTGCCCAGGCGCGCGGCGCGGCGTCCAGAATGGCCAGGACCCAAGGAATATGAGAATTTTGATTACGGGTGCCAGCGGCTTTGTCGGTCGGTCGTTATGCCGGGCGTTGTTGAAATCCGGCAAAGCGGTCTATGCATTAACCGGGCAAGCGCACTACCGCGAGTCAGGCGTTGTCGTCTGGCGTACCTTGCGGGAAAACTTCGTTGATGTCGAACACGTCTGGCCCGCCGGGGCAGGAATCGACTGCGTCGTGCATCTTGCAGCCCGGGTTCATCAGCATCACGAGTCAGGACTGGCGCAGGCATCCTTGCTGGATGTCTACCGCGAAACCAATGTTGCAGGTACTTTGAGAATAGCGCGCGCAGCGTTGGCCGCTGGTGCCAAGCGTTTTATTTTTGTCAGCAGCATCAAAGCGATGGGTGAAGCGGAGCCGGGTACCCCGCAGCGCCCGTGGACTGAAGCGGACACGCCAATGCCGGTTGACGCGTACGGCATTTCCAAGCTGGAGGCGGAAGCGGCATTGCGCGCTTATGGCGCCGAGGCCGGGCTAGAAGTGGTCATCGTCCGGCCGCCATTGGTTTATGGTCCAGGGGTAAAAGCGAACTTTCGACAATTGATTCGCCTCTCGGCACTTGGCTTGCCATTGCCGCTTGGATGCATCGACGCGCCGCGTAGCATGGTGTTCATTGGCAATCTGGTGGATGCCATCAACGTTTGTTGCACACATCCCGCAGCTGCAAATCAGATTTTCAATGTTGCCGATGAGGAAGATCTAACCGTGCGCGATCTGGTGCGGCGTCTGGCCGACAACCTCGGGATTCGTAGCGTCTTGCTCCCTATCTCGCCAACGTTGTTACGTCTCGCCGGAAGATTGACGGGCCGGTCCGATCAAATCCAGCGCCTAATCACACCCTTGCGCCTGGATTCTCGGCATATTCGGAAGACGCTACATTGGAATCCGCCGTTTTCGGTTGCACGCGGGCTTATGGACACCATTGCCGACTATAAATTGCAGCGTGAGGCTAATCGATGAGTGTTTGGGTGCAGGGCGGGGCGGTCTTATCGACCGCCGCCGGCATGCTTGGCTGGGAACACATGCTCATCACTGCCGGTGCGGCAGCCGCGTTGTGCTGGTGCATCCTGGCGGTACTTTTGAAGACGGGATACGCATGGGATCTCGCTACCGATGTGCCGAACCACCGATCGTTGCATACCAGACCGACGCCACGGGTCGGCGGACTCGGCTTGATGCCGGCTTGCTTGTGCATTGGTGCCCTGGTGGCCCCTACATTCCGAATCGCAGCGCTTATTGCGTTGGGTCTGGTGTTGATTTCTCAGATTGACGACCGCCGCGGCCTGCCAGCCCGGGTGCGCTTTGCTGTCCATCTTGCGTGCGCTGTCGTTTTTGTCATCACGGGATGGTGGTTTGGGTCGGTTCGTGAGGCGATTACGGGGGGGGCTGATGCGTTGGGGGTGCAAAACGGCCTGTTTTTCGTCATCATCGTTATGGCATTCGCGATTATTGCTTTTGTTTGGACCATGAATCTGTATAACTTCATGGACGGCATGGATGGCCTGGCGGGCGGTATGGCGTGTTTTGGCTTCTCGGCTTATGCCATTGCGGCTTTTTTTGCGATGCACAATTCCGAGAATGCTCTTTCGGTAGAGACTGTCGTGAAGGTGGCGGAGGCTGGACGTGACCTCGCCATGCTGCGGGATATAACGCTTGCAAGTTGTGCTACGGCTGGTGCGGCGTTAGGTTTCTTGTTCTGGAATGCGCCGCCCGCCAAGTTATTTTTAGGAGACGCCGGATCGGTGCCACTTGGTTTTCTGGCTGCAGCACTTGGGTGGCTTGGATGGTCGCACGGTGCCTGGCCTGCCGCATTTCCATTTCTCGTATTTTCGCCGTTTGCTGCGGACGCGACGGTCACCTTGCTGCGTCGTTTGCTTCGTGGCGAGCGGTTTTGGGAGGCCCATCGGGAGCATTACTATCAACGAATGGTGCGAATGGGATGGCCACGCGGTCGCGTGCTACTGATTGCTTATGGTGCAATGGCCGGTGCCGCGGCGTTCGCGTTGCTGTATGTAAGATTTGATATATATGATATATCACACGTTACTGGCGGCATCGATGCGCGGCGTCTGCAGAGGTTGATGGCAGTGCTGTGTTTTTTAGGTTTAGCAGGGATTGGTGTCTTCGTCGATCGTCGATGGGCACGCTTTATATGTGCCGCTACGAGGAACTGACAGGAAGGTGGATCGTTCAACAAGCATGATAGACCCCAAAAAACGTAATAACACTACGTGGCGTACTCTTGCCGCGTTTGCCTTCGATGTCATTGCCGTCGCGGCTGTCTGGCTTATTTCCTACCTGCTCCGCTTCAATGGTGTGCTGCCTCACGCCTATGTTCACCCGGTCTGGATGCAACTGATTTGGGTCATTCCCATTTATGCCGTATTGTTCCAAGCATTTGGGTTATATCGCGGTATGTGGCTTTTCGCCAGCCTATTGGATCTGATCCGTATCGCAAAAGCCGTTGTCACGGGTGCGCTGGTGACAATGATCGGTAGCGTTTTGGTGCAACCTACGCCCCTGGTGCCGCGATCGGTATTGATCGTGTCACCGATTCTGCTGGTGCTGATGATGGGAGGCGCGCGAGCCTTCTACCGGGCCGCCAAGGAGTTCTACATGGATAGGGGCGCACGCGGAGGGCACAGCGTGCGGCGTGGCAAGCCCGTTCTCATTCTTGGCGCCGGGCGGGCAGGGGCGGCACTCGCCAGGGAACTGTCGTACTCGCCCGAGTGGCGTCTGTTGGGACTCCTCGACGATGACAGCACAAAAGTAGGACGGGAAATTTATGGCTACCGCGTACTGGGATCGATCGATGCCATCGACCAACTGACTAGCAGCACTGGCATTGGGCGGACCGCTACGCACGTGATCATCGCCATGCCGGGTGCCACGGCTGAGCAGAAGCGCCGGGTTGCGGCGCTCTGCATGCGATCGCCAGCGCGGGTCATGACGCTTCCGCAACTGACCGAGACCGCGCCGGAAGGCAATTTCCTTTCCCGAGTCCGCAATATTGACCTCGAAGACTTGCTCGGCCGTGATGCGGTGTCGATCGATGCTGAACACGTTGGTGAAATGCTGCACGAACGTGTCGTCATGGTGACCGGTGCAGGTGGTTCGATCGGCTCGGAGCTGTGTCGCCAGATCGCGCAATTCACGCCGGCCCAATTGATCGCTTTCGATCAATCCGAATTCTCGATTTACCGCCTCGGTGAAGAGTTTCGTGAACGGCATCCCGAATTTCCATTGGTCGAGGTCATTGGCGACGTCAAAGATGGGTTACTGCTCGAAAAAGTGATGATGCGTTACCGCCCGTCCGTCGTGTTTCATGCCGCCGCGTATAAGCATGTTCCATTGATGGAGGACGTCAATGCCTGGCAGTCGGTCCGTAACAACGTCTATGGCACCTACCAGGCGGCCATGGCCGCCACGCGAGCGGGCGTTGGCCGCTTTGTCCTTATTTCCACCGACAAGGCGGTGAATCCAACAAATGTGATGGGTGCAAGCAAGCGGCTGGCGGAGATGGTTTGTCAGGCTTTGCAGCAACGCGCAACACCAATGATGACCGAGCACGCGTCAGGGAATCTGATGCAAAACGATGCGCGGCCTGCCCCGGAAAAATTCGACGGCGTTGGCGCGGGACAATCCAATGTCGACTGGGGCAGGACTGATATCTGCACCGTGGAAAAAGTGCAATCGAGCTCGCATCGTCAAGACGCACTCCAATTCGAAATCGTACGTTTCGGGAATGTTCTTGGCAGTGCTGGTAGCGTTATTCCTAAATTCCAGGAGCAAATCGCAAAAGGTGGGCCGGTGACGGTGACGCATCCGGACATCACGCGCTTTTTCATGACGATCCCGGAGGCCTCGCAACTGGTACTGCAGGCATCGAGTATGGGACGTGGCGGGGAGATTTTCGTACTGGATATGGGGCGGCCGATGCGGATCGTCGATCTGGCGCGCGACCTGATCCGTTTGTATGGCTTCACCGAGGAACAGATCGGCATCTCGTACACCGGTTTGCGCCCGGGTGAGAAACTGTTTGAGGAGTTACTGGCTGATGCGGAAACCACGCGTCCGACGCATCATGCGAAGCTGCTTATTGCCCGGACGCGCGCCGTTCCTGATGACTTCCTGCCATCGCTTCTTGAATGGCTGACCGCCGCCCATGTGCCTGATGACGATGATGTACGCGTCCAACTTGGGAAATGGCTCGAGGAATATGTGCCATCGACCCATGCCGTTTTGTCACCTCCCGCGGTGCCGCAAGCCCACTGAGGTGAGGATAAAGATTCCGTTAAACTGTGTTCAGGAAAGGTACGCCTGCTGGATGCCTCCGCGCGCACGTTGATACGTGCGGTGGCAGTACAGATGGACTGCAGCGTGCTGCGTTTTTTGAACCAATAATGGGGTCTTGCATGACAGAAAAGCGCATTTTACTTACTGGCGTTACTGGCCAGGTCGGCTTCGAACTGGCTCGCAGTCTTCAAGGATTAGGCGAGGTTATCGGTTTGGATCGTTCCGGCCTTGATTTATCAAACCCTGACAAGATGCGTGAGGTTATTCGAAGCCTCTCACTGTCGCTGATCGTCAATCCGGCCGCTTACACGGCGGTAGACAAAGCGGAAACCGAGCGCGATGCCGCGCAGGCAATCAACGCGACCGCACCGGCAATCCTCGCGGAAGAAGCCAAGCGCGCCGGTATCCCGCTAATCCACTACTCGACCGACTACGTGTACGACGGCGAAAAAGATGGCATCTATACGGAAGACGACGCGACAAATCCGCAAAACGTCTACGGGGCGACCAAGCTTGCCGGGGAGGACGCAATCCGTTCGAGTGGCTGTCATCACGTGATTTTCCGTACCAGTTGGGTGTACGGCGTCCACGGCGGCAATTTCGTTAAAACAATGCTGCGACTTGGCGCGGAGCGGGAATTGCTGCGGGTGGTTGGCGATCAATTTGGCGCGCCGACATCGGCGCGAACGATCGCTGACATCACCGCTCATATTGTCGCTCAATCACAAGTGATAGCGGATAACGCCGCGTGGTGGCAAGCGAAGTCAGGCACCTACCATCTCAGCGGCGGTGGTGAAACCAACTGGGCGGAGTATGCACGAGAGATTTTCACGATCAAGGAGTTGAACTGCCGCGTAGATGCGATCCCCGCATCGGAATACCCCACTCCGGCGAAACGACCCATCAACTCGCGGATCTCAAACGATAAGTTGGCGCGAACGTTTGGCTTGCGTACGCCGCCGTGGCAGACATCGCTGCGCCAATGTCTTGAAAGCATATGAGACGTGCTTAGCCAAGACCTAGCATCGCCAAATTCGGCTACTAACGTCGCGGTGCATTTCCATTGTAGTAGCTGAGATCGTCGCTTGTGAGCAAGCGCGTCATATGTGGGCCTTGGTTCGCCAGTGCGGCGGCGGCCAAGCCTTCTTTTTTGCCAATGATCGGCTCGTTCGTTGTAAATGCTCCTGTCGGGGCGTCCGCGGCACTTGGCCAATGGTGGCTTATCAGGCTCAACCCATCGCATGCGTTACGAAAGTGAGGATGTACCGGCTCCCTTTCAGACATGCCAATGATGGCGCGCTTCCCAAACCGTGCGGTTACGCACTTATACAGAATCCGTTCGAGCCGATCATGGTCGTCTGCGCGAAGCGACAAAAACATCGCTCGCATCTCCGGTGTGCATTTCGCAATAAAGAACTGCGTCGCCAGTGATTTCGTCTCACGAATACCGTATTGAATTCCGATTCGTCTCAGCAAACGCGCCAACGTTGCGCGCGCGCGCCGGCTTGCCTCGGTAGAGATTTGCCATTTTGGCAGGCGATCAAAACTCCAGGATGACGCCGCGATCATTGCATAAGGATCACTCGACAATCGGGTGAGATAGTGGTGGATGATGTGCGGGTCAAAAATCCACGTATCGGCTTCTAAATGGATGATGTAATCGGCGGTATAGCGTGACACCGCCGCCTCTATGGACGCCTTCAACAAGTCCAACGCGCCCCGGGTCAGCGGCTTGGGATCGCGATAAATGACGAGGTCTTCGAGCGACTTTACATAGCTGCTGGCTGCGGTGGCATGTACGATCGGCCAAGAGGTGTTCCAGTTAAGCTTGATGATTTCCGCCAGAATGCGCGCGCAATCGATCCGATTATAGGAGGTGATGCATACAACGACACGCATGACATTTTGTTTTGCGATATTAATATCGCTTTATCCAGGTAGCGTAAAAAGACGTTGTACTTTAACTATTATCACGACAGTTTGAATGGGTACGGATCTACAAATACATGTCCGTACAAAAAAATTGGACATTTTCCTTGCCGTGTACGACATCTAATAATCAATCGATTGCAGGCCCGGCTATCGTGTCGCATACTGTTTAAAAGATGTCGGTTGCGGCGGTTCCTTTGAATTCGGGTCCGAAGAATATGCTATTGCTGCGTTCAAGTCCGAAAACAATACAATTGTTATTTAGTCAAACAAGTGAAATTTCTACAATATGACATCGCAAGACCGTAGCGTTACCCCAGAGTTGATTGTGGACGCTACTGCCATTTTGACAACTCGCTCGTGCGGAATTGGTCATTACGCCCTGGGCATTGTCAAGGCGTTTGATGAATTGGCATCCCGCGGGTTGTTGTCCTACTCCCTGCTTGCAGCAAAGTCGGCACTTCCTTATGCCGACGCGTTGGGATTGCACAATCGCGATAGGTGCATTGCGTTGCACTCGCTAAAAAAGAACCTTTCGCATCACATTCTCAAACGCGCGCTGCCGGTTGCGATGGATCGCATCATGCCCGCAGGGGCTTATTATTTCCCTGCTTTCAAGATGCTCCCGCTGCGTCAGAGACCGTCGGCAGTCGTGATTCACGACATGGCGCATGTCGATACCCAGGGTTGCGTGGCGCAAGGTAACGTGGCGGAGCTTGCTTATACCCTGCCATTCGCTATTGCGCATGCGCATTCCATCATTACCGTATCCATGTTTAGCAAAGACCGAATAGCGCAGCATTTCGGAATCGATCCCGTTCGGATTGTCGTAGCGCCACCTGCGGTCGACAGGCAGTGCTATAGACCAATGTCACTTGAAGACAGCCGCCGCATTCGCGAGTCGTGCGGGGTGCACACCGATGATTTTGTGCTATCGGTTGGAAATCTGGAGCCGCGCAAAAACCATGCGAACGTTATCCGCGCCTTTGCGGCCTTGCCGGTGGAAGTGACGCGAAAGCTTTCTCTCGTCATCATCGGCGCGGATGGTTGGCAAAGCGATGACATCCAGGTCGCCATTGCACGTGCCACGGCCAAAGGCGTCCGCATTCTGCGGCCCACGCGTTTCGTCGCGGACAACGAAATGGCGGCATTCTACAGCGCGGCTCGCTTCCTGGCATTCTTGCCGTTATATGAAGGTTTTGGCATGCCACCTCTCGAGGCATATGCCTGCGGGACCCCGGTTCTGGCTAGCCGAGCTGCATCGGTACCTGAAGCGGCGGGGGAGTGCGCAGTCTATGTCGACGATCCGCTCTGTCAATCCGAGATTCGCGAGCGAATGCTCGACATGCTGACATTCAGTCAATCTCGTTCTCCTGCGTTGGCGCATCAGATGACGCGTCATCTGTCACGCTTCTGCTGGCAACGGAGCGCGGCGGTGACTATAAATGCATTGACCGGCACAACGATCGAAGCATGATGCCGGAGGGTTTATAGGGATGCGCGCGTCAGACGTTCCCCGACGCCTTCCGTTTCCTGAAAATCAGCCATTTTGGCGATTTAAACCGCACGATACTGACGTACAGCCAGACGTAGACCAGCGCGAACACCACGACGAACGCGAACAGGACGCTGGTGCCGCGCCAGAATAGCGTGGCGGGAATCACTGCCAGCAGACATAGCATCCAGAGGTAAGGCGACGTCAGCGAATTGCGCTGTGTGAGCTCGCGCGCGGTCTGTGCCCCGACGACCCAGCGCATCAATCGCTTGTAGACCAGCATATGCAGATGTACGCCGTCGGGAATACCGGGTGAGATCCCGCGCACGAAACGTTTGCGATAGATCGAGAAGCACACCTCGAAGATGGGATACATCGCCAGCAGCACGGGATACCACGGTGAGACGGCGGGATTGCGCATCACCAGCAAGACGGCCAATTCGCCCAGGATGAAACCAAGGAAATACGCACCGCCGTCCCCCAGGAAGATCAGGCCCGCAGGATAATTCCACAGGAAGAACCCCAGGATCGCGCCCATCATGATGAGCGAGCCGGAGAGCACAACCGGGTCACCCACCTGGAACGCCACATAGGCGAGGGAGACGAACATCATAAACGCGACCATCGAGGCCAGACCGTTGAAGCCATCGATGATATTGATTGCGTTTGCAAGACCAGCGACGGCAATCACCGTCAGCGGCACGCCGATCAGTGCGATGCCGAACCAGGGATCGAGCCAGCTGACATCCACGTGCGTGATCCGCACGCCCATTAGCCACCAACATAGCAACGCCGAGAGCATCGTCGCGGTCAACCGGATCATTGGCGTGACCCGCTTGGTCAGGTCTTCCATCAACCCCGACGCAAATGCCGGCAGCCCGCATGCCGCCATCATGAGCAAACTGTCGGCAACGCCTGGAAACCGGGTGAAATAAAGTTGCAAGGCGGCCAGGACCAGGCCGAGAAAAATGCCCACGCCGCCGATACGCGGAACCGGTTGCGCATGAAATTTCTGTACACCGTTCAAGTCACGATCCGCCGAAAGCTCGGCGTGAAGATGGGCGTAACGGACGATCAACAACGTGATCAACAGCGAAATAAAAAAGCCTAGAGCAAGACTGATCATGACACAGAGGGTGAGGGAAGCGGTGCCGGCGCCCGTGACGGCACCGGCACGAGCAGGGCGTCAGGCTTGGGCGTCCGCGTATCCGTGGGGATTCTTCGATTGCCATCGCCATTGGTCCACGCACATACGGGCGAGATCGTATTGTGCCCGCCAGCCTATCAGTTCGGCGGCTTTTGTGGGATCGGCGTAACAGGCGGCAATATCTCCCGGACGGCGCGCGACGATTTCATAGGGCACCGCCCGACCCGACGCGGTCTCGAACGCCCGTATTGCATCCAGCACGCTATAGCCCTTGCCGGTCCCCAGATTGACGGTGAAGCTCTCGTCCAGCTTGACCAAAGCATCCAGGGCCGCCAGGTGACCACGCGCCAGATCGACCACATGAATATAGTCACGCACGCCGGTGCCGTCATGGGTGTCATAGTCGCCGCCGAAAACGCGCAGTTTGGCGAGACGGCCAACCGCCACCTGAGCGACGTAGGGCATCAGGTTATTAGGAATGCCCGCCGGATCTTCGCCAATCAGGCCTGTGTGATGTGCTCCCACGGGATTGAAATAGCGCAGCGTGGCAATACGCCACGTGTTATCCGAGACCAGCAGGTCGCGCAACACCTGTTCGGCGATCAGTTTCGACTGACCATACGGGTTCGTGGCTGACAACGGGAAGCTTTCGTCGATGGGTACCGACGCCGGGTCGCCGTAGACGGTGGCGGACGAACTGAAAACGAAGTGCTTGACCTTGTGTCGTTCCATTACTTCCAGAACGACGAGCAGGCCTTCCAGGTTGTTCCGATAGTAAGCCAGTGGCTTCTGGACTGATTCGCCCACGGCTTTCAGCGCCGCGAAATGGATAACGCCGGTGATCGGCGTACGCGCGAAGATGTCGTCGAGCAGCGCGGCATCGCGCGCATCGCCTTCAACGAACGACACCGGCCGGCCTGTGATCTGTTCGATGCGTCTGACGGCCTCGCGTTTGCTATTGACGAGGTTATCGACGATGACGACATCATAGCCGGCACCCATCAACTCGACGCACGTATGCGCGCCGATATAGCCCGCACCGCCTGTGACGAGGATGCGGCCTTTCGATGCGGCGCCTTGTGCCGAACCGCCGGCAGGTGCGCCGCGATTCGATGCTGTCTGCGCAAGGATGTTCATGTGTCGCTCTCCAACGAAAAAGTACGTCCCGTGATGTCCGATAGCGTGCGTTGGTATTGCCGCAGGACCACACGCTCGTCGAATTCCCGTTCGGCCTTGTCCCGTGCGGCACGCTCGACCTCGCGCCGACGCTCCGGGGACCATGTCAATACCATCCGCATCGCATTCGCCAGCGCATCGGCATTACGGACCTCACACAGTATGCCATTGACTTGGTCCTCGACCACCTCGACGCATCCCGGCACCCGCGTGGCGATCGCGATGCGGCCCATCGCGGCGGCCTCCATCAGCGTGCGCGGAACGCCCTCCCGATACGACGGCAAGACGATACAGTCGGCCTGGGCGATGGCCGGTCGAACGTCATGCGCCTCGCCCAGGTAGGTCACCACGCCTTCATCGACCCACGCCCGCACATCACCAGGTGAGATGGCAGAAGGGTTCTCGACGCCCACCGGTCCCAGCAATTGCCACTCGACCGACGGAAATTCGTGACGCAGTCGTCTGGCCGCCTCGACAAATTCGCCCATGCCTTTGTCCCACAACAAACGACCGATGAACAGGAAACGGAAGGGTGCGCGCCCGGCGGCGTCCGAGGGGGCCGCCGAGTCGGTGGCGTTGGATGCTGGCGGCGTCAGGGAAAAATGGTTGAGGTTAACGCCTTCCCCTCGAAGCAGACGTGCTCGTTCCGGGTGCGCGAGCAACTTGCCATCGAGGAACGCGCTGCGGTCGTCGGGGTTTAAAAACCAGACTTCTTTTGGGAAGCGGAAAGCGATTCGATACAGGGCGCGGGCCACGCGGGCAGCCGGGGTGTCATGCAGAAATACATAGCCCAGACCGGTGGTCACGGCAACGGAGGGTACCCGCGCGATAGCGGCGGCCAGCGTGCCGTAGATATTGGGCTTGATCGTGTAGTGAAAGACGACGTCCGGTCGTAGGTGCCGATAGTGTTCCAGCAATTGCAGCAGGGTTGCCCCGTCCTGGCGTGGTTTGGTCCCTTTCGACGCCATGCGCAGATGCAGGCACTCGCAACCCATGGATTGCAGCATCGCGAATGTGCGATCCTCCGGCGCGATGATCGTGACGCGCGCCCCTTGGTTGCATAGCGTTTGCAGGAGTCCGTGCCGATAATTGTAGATCGACCAGGCGGTATTCGAGACTAGGCAAACATGCAGTTGCCCGGTGTTTTTGGCCGGCGCGCCGTTGTCGGCGAGGCGCCGCGCGTCAGTTGCCGGGGCATGGCGGCGGTTCAATACCCTGCGCTTGATCCGTTGCAGCACGGGATAGGGGATGACGCGATGCGCCAGGTGCTTGACGACCCCGAGCCAGAAGTAGGGATTGCGGCCTTGCGCGGGAGTGAATTCGCGCCGGAACAGTTGCAGTGTCGAGTCGATCTGGCGTTGGCGGCGCGTCGCGCTGATCCCACGCTCGTTGATCTCGTAACGCAAGCCGACATCGGGCAGGTTTGCGCAATCATGGTGGCGAAGGATACGCAGGAACAAATCGAGATCTTCGGCGGCTGGATATGCCGTGTCATATCCGCCGGCTTCGGCAAGCGCGCTGGCGCGAAGGGTCATTGCCGGATGAATGAAGCAGCTTCGCGCGAAGCATTGACGCCGTATTGCCGCGGGGTCCAGCGGTGGCCTTAGGGTGTAAAGCAATACGCCCTCGCGATTGACGACGTCCACGGCCATGCCGATAGCACCGACGTTTGGATGGGCAAGGAGGTGGTCCAGTTGTTTTGTGCGCGCGCCAGGCAGCGGTATGTCGCCGGCGTCGATGCGCGCGATGAAGCGTTGCGTCAGATCGGGCATCCGATTGGATGCCGCGTAGTCCTCATGCGTGACATCCGCGCCCCGGTTTGCGCTGTCGGCCTGGTCGAGGAGTTCGTCCGAAGGAGCGGGGTTGTCAGGCTCGACCGCATCAGACAATAGTGCGCGCGTCCCCGCGGCCAAAGCGCGTTCGATACCGCCGTTGGGCGAGAGACGCAGAATCTCCACGCGGACGTTTGTCGCCAGTTGCGCGGATGGTGGCGCTTCGAACGGTGGGGTACTGCCGTCGTCGACGACCAGCACCCGGATAGACGCGAGCGCTGGCTCGTCGAGCGCCGCCAGTGTTCGCCAGGCATCGTCTTGCGCGTTGAAAACCGGCATCAGCACATCAAGCTGAGGGGGGCGAGGCAAGTCGGTCATCGTGTATCCGTGGTGTGGCCGTCGTCGGCGGGAAGGCCGGCGTGCAGTGGCAGGTGCGGGGTTCCGGTGTCCGCATGGCCTACGATAGCGGCGGCATGCCGCCGCTCGGCGTGCCGTATCGTTCGGATCATGTACCCGGCAAACAGCAGGTCAGCGATCAGTGCGGCAAGATAGCCCACCGCCAGGCCGGCGAGCGCGCCATAGCTGCCGTAGCTTGGCACCAGCGCAAGGTCAACGGCGAAGCCCAGCGCCACGGCAACCAGCCATTTGCCCAGCACCAGCCTGCGTGCCTGGAACTTCAGCGCCACCAGATTGGCGATGGCTTCCAGGCCGGCCAGCACGCCGATCCAGCTCGCCCACGTCAGATAGCTGGCCGCCGTCTCGAAGCCGGGGCCGAAGACGATCCGCACGATCCAGGGCGCGGCGGCGGACAGCAGCAAGGCGCCGGCGCTCATGGCCAGCAGCGTCAATCCCAACAAGCGCCACAGGTTGCGCTGCAGCGCGGCTGCGGTATCGACGCGGTAGATAAACGCCGGCCCGACCGTCTGCGCCAGCATCAAGGCGACGGTGACCCAGTTTTCGGTTAACTGCTGCGAGGCGGCGTAGCGCCCAAGGGTGGCGTAATCGGCATAGTGCTGCAGCACCAGCCGATCGAGTTTCATGAACAGATACATGCAGACGAGGCCGACCCAGAATACGGCGCCGCTGCGCAGATAGACACGTACCAGCCCCTGATCGACACGCCATCGCGCGGCGGCACGGTGGTATGCATGCTGTTGCGCATCTGCCGCGGATGCACCGCCTCCAGATACCTCCCGACGCCAAAACGCGCGGTAATAGCAGACGAGCCCGGCGGCGATAAGCGCCGATTCTGCCGCCCAAAGCCAACCCAATGCGCCGGCGGGGATCGCCATTCTGATCAATAGCACCAGCACCCCGGCTTTTCCGACAGCCGCGCCGAGACTGAGCACCAACGCGGGTTTCGAATAGGTGCGCGCTTGCAGCCAGGTGGAGATCACGCCGAAGGGCTCGCGGAACAACATCGTCGCAGCCAGCCCCGCGAGCATCGCCGCGACGTGCGGATCAACGGCGATGGAGGCAACCGGGGGCGCGAGGACGCACCAGGCCAATACGATCCAGACCAGCAGCAAGGCCGCCGCCGAGACACTGAACCGCAACGCGAACGCGCTGCCGAGAATGGCGCCGAGTGAACGGGGCACGGTATCGTCCACGGCGTGGCGCCATGTCGTGCCGCCTTCCGACTGTCGCCCACCTGTCGCTTTTGTCGACGCGGCAGGATGCAAGGTCGACACGATGGCGGGAACAAGGATTTCCGCGCCACATATCCAGGTGATTGGTGCCAGTACCGTCAGCAGTGTGTTCGCGTACTGCCATTTACCAAATAGGTCCGCTCCCAGATAGCGCGCCAGCATCCCCGAAACGACGATCGCGACGCCCAATTGGGTGGCGCGCTCCGCGGCCAGCCAGAACAGATTGCGGGCGGCCGCGCGCACGTGGCTCGGACGCGGGCGCTCGCCGTCGTTGTCCGGCATCGGGCCCGTTGCTTGGTGAGGCAGCTTCAATGGCATCCTTCGTTGCCGCCGTTCCTGGCATGGCGTGGGGCGGAATGGGCGATTTTGCCTGACTGTGACGGGCCCGTCAGGCTTCGCATAGAATAAGAAACGCCCGGTCGCCTCACGCGGCGGCAAGCTGTAACAAATCAATACAGGTCACGGACGTTCCACGATCCGCGATTATATTGAAAGAGTAAGGTGAAAGTGCAGCCGCAGGCGGCGCGTGGTGTCGCGCTACCGATGACATTTCAAATAAAGGTGAAAGCAAGCAATGATCTCCCAGACGATTTTCAAGGCATATGACATTCGCGGTGTAATCGGCAAAACGCTGGACGCGGACGTTGCCCGTCAGATCGGCAAGGCTTTCGGCAGCGACGTGCGCGCCCAGGGTGGCAGCGCGGTCGTGATCGGTCGGGATGGCCGTCTGTCGGGCCCCGAACTGTCGGCGGCGTTGGCGGAAGGTCTGCAATCCGCGGGCGTCGACGTCGTTGACATCGGGATGGTGCCCACACCGGTCGGCTATTTCGCCACCAATGTGCCGTTGAAGTTGAAAGGCGGTCCGCGTAATGTCGATTCGTGCATTGTCGTGACCGGCAGCCATAATCCTCCTGACTACAATGGTTTCAAGATGGTGCTGCGCGGCCAGGCGATCTATGGCGATGCGATCCAGGGACTCTATCAGCGCATCGTGGACGAGCGCTTCGAAAGCGGCGCTGGCACGTTGGAAAGCTATGACATCACCGACGAATACATCGAGCGCATTGTCAGCGACATCAAGCCGGCGCGCGGGATGAAGCTGGTGCTCGACGCGGGTAACGGCGTGGCGGGAGCGATCGCACCGAAGCTGTTCAAGGCGTTGGGCGCGGAGATCAAGCCGTTGTTCTGCGATGTCGACGGCACGTTTCCGAACCATCACCCAGACCCTGCCCATCCGGAAAACCTGCAAGACGTGATTGCCGCGCTGGAAACCACGGACATGGAAATCGGCTTCGCCTTCGACGGTGACGGCGATCGGCTGGGCGTGGTGACCAAGGATGGCCAGATTATCTATCCGGATCGTCAGATGATGCTGTTTGCCGAGGAGATCCTGTCGCGCGTGCCGGGTGGCCAGATCATTTATGACGTCAAGTGCACGCGCAACCTGGCGAAGTGGGTACGCAAGAATGGCGGGGACCCGCTGATGTGGAAGACGGGCCATTCGCTGGTCAAGGCGAAGCTGAAGGAAACCGGTGCGCCGTTGGCAGGCGAAATGAGTGGTCACGTGTTCTTCAAGGACCGGTGGTATGGCTTCGACGATGGCCTTTACACCGGCGCGCGCATGCTGGAAATCCTGTCTCGCGTCAGTGATCCGAGCAAGCTGCTGAACGATTTGCCGAATTCGTTGAGCACACCGGAACTTCAGATCAAGCTGGAAGAAGGCGAGAATGTGGCGCTCATCGACAAGCTGCGGCAGAACGCCAAGTTCACCGGTGCGGACGACGTCATCACGATCGATGGCCTGCGTGTGGAATATCCCGACGGTTTTGGCTTGGCCCGGTCCTCGAACACGACGCCGGTCGTCGTGCTGCGTTTCGAAGCGGACAGCGAAGAAGCGCTGAAGCGGATTCAGGAGGATTTCCGCCGGGTGATCACGGCCGAACGCGCCGACATCAATCTGCCGTTCTGATGCCGCCGCGCCTGCGGTGCCGCGTCATCGGCGGGCTGCACGAAAAAATCCCGCTCCGGCGATGCCGCAGGCAGTAGAATCTACGTTTTCTCGGAAGTCCGCGCGCGTCTCGTAAAAACGAGGCGCTGCCTGGCTTCCCGCCGTCTTTTTTGTGTGTTCCGCTCGCATGACCAATCCGCATCGCCCTCGACCGAAGATTGCCATCGTCAGGGTGTCATCCCTGGGTGATGTCGTGCATAACATGCCGGTCGTCGCTGATATCCTGCGTTATCGTCCCGATGCCGACATCGATTGGATCGTCGAAGAATCGTTCACTGATCTGGTCCAGCTCGTTACCGGCGTGCGGCGCGTGATTCCCGTGGCCTTGCGCCGTTGGCGGCATGCACCGCTATCTTCCGTGACGCGACAGCAATACGGGATGTTCAAACGCGCCTTCCGCGAAGAACGTTACGACGTCATCATCGATTGCCAAGGTCTGATAAAGACCGCGTGGATCGCATCGCGCGGCAGAGGGCCGGTCGTGGGGTTAGGCAATCGGACGGATGGCGCCGGCTATGAATGGCCGGCGCGCTACTTCTACAAGCGATCGATAGCGATCGAACGTCGCACGCATGTGGTCGAGCGCTCGCGCCAGTTGGTGGCCGCGGCGCTGGACATGCCCGCCCCGACGGATGATGCCTCGGACGTCGATTTCGGCCTGGACCAGCACAAGGGTGCCTTGGCGCTGGCGCGGCTCGGATTGAATCTGCCCGTGCCCTATGTCGTTTTTGTTCATGCGAGCTCACGCAAAGACAAGCAGTGGCCGGAAACCGAATGGATCGCGCTGGGTGAAGCATTGGCCCGTCGAGGCGCGTCGCTGGTGCTCCCGTGGGGCAACGAAGAAGAAAAGGCCTGCAGCGAGCGAATCGCCAGTCACTTCGGCGATGCCGCACTGGTACCCCCGAAACTGGCGCTGGATGCCGTGGTGGGCTTGCTCGACGGAGCGGCGGCGGTCGTCGGCGTGGACACTGGGCTTGTTCATATCGCCGCGGCACTGCGTCGACCGACCGTTGAACTGTATAACTTCTCCACTGCCTGGCGCACGGGAGGGTATTGGTCGACCAACGTGGTCGAAATCGGTGCCGCCAATCGTCCGCCGCATCTCAGCGATGTGAAGCAGGCGATCAGCCGATTTGGATTGCTATAAGCACTCCCTCGGCCCCAGCGCGGGTATGGCGAGTTCGTGGCCCGCGTTATCGTATTCCGCATCCGAGACAGTCATAAAATCTGGCACGAAGCCGGTGCATTGGTCGAGCGGTGCGTAATCGGCTATCCTGCTGCCTGATATCGGTACGGTTTATTCGACATTCCAGGCAGCAGCATGAGCGTTTCACAAATCATCACCCTTGAAGGCGATTGGCACGCCAACGGTCTCTCCGCACCACGCGCCGATGTGGTGGCCGCGTTGGAACGGGGGCGTGTCTTGTATTTTCCGCATTTGGCATTTGACCTGGACGCGGAAGAGCGGCGCTTGCTTGATCCGACGATTGCCGATCCCAAACGCAAAAATATCAGTCTGTCGCCCGATGGCGGGAAACTGGCGGGTGTCCTCGGTGACGAAGAGAGACAGGCGCGGGTACGGGGGATGATCGCCCGGTATCAGCAATTGGCGCGTGGCTTGATCAGCGGTTTGTTGCCTGAATATGATGGCCAGCTGCGCGCGGCGCCGACGAGCTTGCGGCTGCATCGTGTCGAGACGCGGCAGACGTCATGGCGTGCCGATGACAGCCGCCTGCATGTGGATGCGTTTCCATCGCGGCCGAATCATGGCGAGCGCATCCTGCGCGTATTTGCCAATATCAACCCTGCTGGCGAGCCGCGCGTCTGGCGCGTGGGGGAGTCCTTCGACGATGTGGCGAGGGCCTTTGTCCCGCGTATTCCACGTCAAACGCCGGGGAGTGCCTGGCTTTTGCAGACGTTGGGTATTACGAAATCCCGTCGTACGCCGTACGATCATCTGATGCTCGGTTTGCATGACGCGATGAAGGCGGATCAGCAATATCAGCAGCATTGTCCGCAGGAAGAAATGCGTTTCCCGCCGGGCTGTATCTGGATTTGTTTTTCCGATCAAACGTCCCACGCGGTGATGTCGGGACAGTTCATGATGGAACAAACGTTTTTCTTGCCGGCCGCCTCGATGGTCGAACCGGCATGTGCCCCGCTGGGCGTGCTTGAACGTTTGACCGGCAAGGTCCTCGTATGACGGTTGACGCATCCGCGCAACCGTCCCGATCCATCCGCCTTCCGTCGAGGAGAAATGCCTGATGCCAACACCATCCGTTCGTTTGCTGAGAGAAATGTACCGCCTGCTTTGGTGGATCGCGGCGCCGGTTGCCGTTTGCCGCTTGGTGTGGCGTTCCCGGCGCGAGCCCGGATACATCCGGCATATCGGTGAGCGATTCGGGTTTGTGCCTCGACGGCAAAGCGCGGCACCGTTGATCTGGGTGCATGCGGTCTCGGTAGGTGAAACGCGTGCGAGTCAGCCCCTGGTCGACGCATTGCGTCAGGCACATCCGGATGCGGAATTGCTGGTGACGTGCATGACGCCCGCCGGTCGCGCGACCAGCGTGACGGTGTTTGGCGATCGTGTGGCGCGATGCTACCTGCCATACGACATGCGTGGCGCGGTGCGGCGTTTTCTGGCGCGTCAACGTCCGGCCTTGGGCGTCGTGATGGAGACCGAGGTGTGGCCGACGTTGATCGACGAGTGCGCGCACGCCGGTGTGCCGTTGGTAATGGTCAATGGCCGAATGTCGGAGAAGTCGTTCCGGCGCGCGCAGCGTTTTGGCGCGGCGGCGCGCAGCGTGTTCGCCGGCTTGAGTGCCGTGCTCGCGCAGACCGAAGCGGATGCGCATCGACTCGAGGAACTGGGCGCGCGGCGTACCGCGGTGTTAGGCAATCTCAAATTCGACGTACCATGCGATACCGCATTGATCGATGCGGGGGCGCGCTGGCGCCTTGCGATTGGCGACCGGCCGGTGTGGGTGGCCGCGAGCACGCGCGAAGGCGAGGAGGCCCTTGTGCTCGATGCCTTCGCGCGCCAGCGTGAAGCGGCGCGGGCGTGGCGCGAGGCGAGTGGCGTCGTGGGGGAGGCTTCCGCGCAATCGCAATCGGTACGAAGGGGGTCGCCGAAACAGTCGGTGCAGGCGGCCCGCCTTGCCACGCCCCCCCAAACGGCGCGTGTGGAGGACGTGATCGAGGCGGGTGTCGAACCGGTTGGTGTCACGTCGGCGGCGCCGGTAGCGGTGGCGCAGGCGGCCGTATTGGAAGGCGGGAATGCACAGGCCAGCGAGGAGGACATTCCCGCGGTGACCGCGAAGCCGTTCAAGGCTGTCGATGCGGGAGCGTTCGATGAGCGGACCGATGCGGAGCGAGCATTATTGATTCTGGTGCCGCGCCATCCGCAGCGCTTCAACGAGGTGTCTGCGCTCGTGGCCAGCCGCTATAAGACGGTGCGCCGCTCCGAGTGGGCCGAGGCGGCACCCTCGCGGGCGCCGCGCGACGTCTTGCCGGAGGATGTCGACGTGCTGATTGGCGACTCGATGGGAGAACTGCCAGCGTATTACGGGGCGTCGGATCTGGCGTTCATTGGCGGTAGTCTGGTGCCAACGGGTGGTCAGAACCTGATCGAGGCGGCGGCGGCTGGCACGCCTGTGCTGCTCGGGCCGCATACGTATAACTTTACGCAAGCCAGCGCGAATGCGATTGGCGTGGGTGCGGCCATGCGCGTGGCAACGCCCGATGCGCTTGGAGACGCCGTGGCATCATTGCTGCGCGATCACAGCCGTCGCCAGGCGATGGGACTTGCCGCAAGACAGTTCGCTGAAAAAGATCGCGGCGCGACGGCGCGAACGGTGGCGTTCCTGGCCGAATTCTTACGACCGGCTTAGGAGCCGGGCGCTTCAGCGCCATAAGCAAAGGCCCGGAAGGCGCTAGACAGAATAGGTACTGTCTAGCGCCTTCCGGGCCTTTTTCTTCATCTGGAGCGGGCGATGGGAATCGAACCCACGGCTCTAGCTTGGGAAGCTAGGGTATTACCATTATACGACGCCCGCGAAGCCTGACATCATAAACGCGACTGGCCGCGTAGGCAAGTCACAAAACCGTGCCCGTCTGTAGTCGCTGATGACGCGGCGTCCGGCGGCACACCACCCGCCAAGGGGACAGGGCCTCGCACTCCCATCACGCGGGAGAAACCTTATCCCTTTGACGGCTTCGACAGATAAAACCGTACCGTCGGCGCGCCTGCCAGTAGTGGCGGCGAGGCTTCGGCAAACACCTTGTAATGCGGCTGGGTTTTGTGTGTCTCAAACGCCGCGCGGTCGCGATACACCTCATGGAACGTCACGCGGTTTTCGTCGTCCTCGGATACAAGAACATCGAAAGCGAAACAGCCTTCCTCATTCGACACCGAACCTTCCGCGTCGCCGGCGCCAACTTTCAGAAATGCCTCGCGCGCACCCGGCTTGACCGTGAATTCGGCAATCACGACGAATACCGATGCGGCGTCGGCGGAGGAGGGATGGGACGGGGATGCAGTCATGCAGGCTCCTGATTAGGTGGGGCGCGCTGTTGCCGCGTGAGACAACCACATTGCCGTGGCGCACGTCTGATATCGTCAGCAACGCAACGATACGGTCAGTCTAGCGCTTTTAGCCTACGCGAGCGGCCTTCGCTGCCTTCAGCACCGTCCATTCGACCAGCACCGATGTATCGCTATCCATGCTGCTGACCCACAACTGGTCGTCCTGACGGTTCAACGCCAGGCGCATGCCGCGTGCGGCAAGGCCCGCCAATGCTGCCGGGACGTCATCGTGCAGTTTCCAGACTTCAAGCTTGTCCAATCGGGAGACCTTGTTTTCATTCTGCTGCCACCATACATCCGCTGCCCGCCCACCATGCGCGACCACCAGCGCCAAGTCCGCCCGTGCCGCGGCACGGCTCATCCGCCGCTCGTCCGGTTGACCGATATCCACCCATTTCTCGATATGTCCGGTCAAGTCCTTTTGCCACAGATCTGGTTCATCTGCATCGCTTAATCCTTTCGTGAAGCTCAACGATTCAGACGCCAGCAGGCCGAAGACGATCAATCGCACCATCATGCGTTCGTCATTCTCGGAAGGGTGTTTTGCAATCGTCAGCGCATGGTCGCCATAGTACGGGCGGTCCATGTCGGCGATCACCAGTTCCGCTTTATGGATGGTGGCTTTCAATGCCATGGCGGGAAGGACCGGGTGGGCCGCAAAAAGTCGTGGAGGCCGCATCATAGCGCACTAAGCGCCACGGCCCGATGGAACCCATGCCCGAAAGCGAACCAAGCACGCTTGCATCGCGCTTCCGGCGGAAATCAGGGCTTACCGATCGACGATCGGGAGATACACCGGGTTCAGTACGTCGGCAGGCTCGGATCGACGGTCCGGGCATACGCGTCCATGCCGCCTTGGAGGTTGTGCAAGCGTGTGAAACCGCGTGAGCCGAGGAACATGGCAACTTGCGCGCTCCGGCCCCCGTGGTGACAGATACAGACGATCTCCGCTTCCGGATCAAGTTCATCGATCCGTACCGGAATCTGGTTCATGGGTATGGCGACGATGTTCGGTAGCGCCACCGTCTGGATTTCCCACGGTTCGCGCACGTCGAGCAGAACCGGCGCGGGACGGGATGCGTCGGCCAGACGTTCGGCCAGGGCGGCCGGGGCGAGTTGTTCCATCGATTTTATCCGTATGGGCCAGCATGTATGCCAGCCGCGTGCATTCCAATGTGCTGCCGTCGAAAAAAGCATGCTATTTGAGCGCGAACGGCAGCAGGCGAGTCAGGCAAGGTCAGAACTTGAAGCGCGGCGGTTGCTGCGCGTTTTCCAACGGTGCGACGTAGGTCTCGAAGAGTTCGACGATGCGGAACTCGGTTTCACTGAGTCGCGTCACGATCTGTGCCTTCATCACCGGCGCTTCGCCGACAAAAGCCGACAAGCGACCGCCTACCTTCACCTGTTCGAGCAAACCTTGCGGCAAAATCGGCAAGCCGCCGGAGACCACAATCACGTCGTACGGTGCGGCGGCCGGCCAGCCGCGCGCCGCGTCGCCCACCACCACTTCGACATTCGACACGGCATTTGACACGAGATTCTGCTGCGCGAACGCCGCAATGTCCTCGTATAGCTCGACGGTAATGACCCGCTGCGCCCGCGCCGCCAACAACGCGGCCATGTAACCGGAACCGGCACCAATTTCAAGGACCTGCTCGTGCTTTCGCACCGCCAGTTCCTGCAAGATACGCGCTTCGATCTTGGGTGACAGCATATGCTGGCCGTGCGGCAGCGGCACTTCCAGATCGGCGAACGCCTGATTGCGATACATTTCAGGTACGAAATTCTCGCGTTTGATCACAGAAAGCAGGTCGAGTACATCCAGATTCAGCACCTCCCACGGCCGGATCTGCTGCTCGATCATGTTGAAACGCGCTTTTTCGAAGTTCATCTCGTCGCCCACCCAAGTTGCCTACCATCTGGTGCCCCGATTGTAGCAAACCATGCATGTTGCGACGCAACGTCGCGGGTCCAAGTGATGGATAATGCGAATACTGACGAAATCCTTACGGTCATGGCCCGCGCACCTGACGCCAGCGGTGTGTCGGGCATCTGTTTTTTTAGGGGGAGAAACTGTGGATGTGATTTTGGTGTTGAAGGCGATCGTGATGGGCGTGGTGGAAGGCTTGACCGAATTCCTGCCGATTTCCAGCACCGGCCACCTGATCCTGGTCGGCAACCTGCTGAACTTCGACGATGCGCGCGCGAAATTATTCGATGTCGTGATTCAGTTCGGTGCGATTCTGGCCGTATGCTGGGAGTTCCAGAAAAAGATCGGCACGACTGTCGGCGGCCTGACACGTCGCGACGATGTCCATTCCCGTCGTTTTGCCTGGAATGTCGTCATCGCCTGTTTGCCGGCGGTTGTTCTCGGCCTGTTGTTTGGCGGGCTGATCAAGGAATACCTGTTTTCACCGGTGCCGGTGGCGCTGGCGGCGGTCATCGGTGGGTTTGTGATTTTGTGGGTCGAACGACGTGCGCGCCGCAACGGCCCCCTGGCGATGACCGCGGAGAACGGCATCCGAGTTGACCACATCGTGGTCACGCCCGGTGGATCGGCGCATGAAGCGGCGCATCATGGCAGCGCCCGGGTGCATTCCCTGGAAGCGCTGCGGTGGACCGATGCGCTGAAAGTCGGTTTCGCGCAATGCCTCGCGTTGATTCCCGGTACGTCCCGTTCCGGTGCGACCATCATCGGCGGCATGCTATTTGGCCTCGAACGAAAAGTCGCGACCGAATTCTCGTTTTTCCTCGCGATTCCGATCATCTTCGGCGCGTCGGCGCATGATCTATACAAGGCGCGCCACTCGTTGCAAGCCGATGACCTTGGGTTGCTGTTGATTGGTCTGATTGCTGCGTTGGTATCGGCGCTGGTTTGCGTGCGCTGGCTATTGCGCTTTATCTCGAACCACGATTTCACGGTCTTCGCTTACTACCGGATCGTCTTCGGTCTCGTGATCCTTGTCGCCGCCTATGGCTTCGGAGAATGGCATACCGCGTAACGGCGCGCGGTTACTTGCGCAGGAAAACAAGATCCCAGACGCCGTGGCCGAGGTTTAGGCCGCGTTGCTCGAACTTGGTTGTCGGCCGATAGTCCGGGCGCGGCGCGTAGTCCGCGACGGTATTGCGAAGGTCGGCGTTGCCATGCAGCACATCGAGCATCTGCTCCGCGTACGGTGCCCAGTCGGTGGCCAGATGCAGATAACCGCCGGAACGGAGCTTACGTGCCAGCAATGCGACGAAGGGCGGTTGCACCAGGCGCCGCTTGTTATGACGGGCTTTATGCCAGGGATCGGGGAAGTAGATATGTACGCCGTCGAGCGTGCCGTCATCGATCTGCTGTTCGAGGACTTCCACGGCGTCATGCTGAATGATCCGCACGTTCGGTAAGGCACGTTCCTCAATCAGCTTCAGCAAGGCGCCGACACCGGGCTCATGCACTTCCACGCCGATGAAGTCGTCGCCTGGACGGCGTGCGGCAATCTCCGCGGTGGTTGCGCCCATGCCGAAACCGATCTCGAATATGCGGGGTGCGGTGCGACCGAAAACGGCCGGCCAGTCGATGAGACGTGCGTCGTGCGGTAAGACGAAGCGGGCACCTAATTCGTCGATGGCGCGTCGCTGGCCGGTGGAGAGCCGTCCTGCGCGTGTGACGAAGCTACGAATGCGCCGGCGATGAGGCGCGCCATCAACCGTGTCGGGGGCGAGGTCTTCGGAAGCGTCGGCGGGCTGAGTGCCGTCGGCGTTCTGGTCGGCGTCGAGAGGGGAGTGCGGGGTGGCGGTCATGCTGTCGTTCTGGCGTGCTTACCGTGCCGCCAATGCGCGGCGATGAGGGTAAGCCATCGAAAACCCAAGACTTTACCCGGTATCGGGGACGACGGGAAGCGTGCCGACGTCGACCGCTCGCGGTAAGATCGCGCGATGAGCCGTTCCGCGTCCGGGGCGGTAACGTACCGTTCGCAGGTAGGGGTCATATCGGATCGCGTGGACCCGCGGCGGTGCAGCAAGGGAGACATGCAGCGTGAGACTTTCGAATCGAGGTGAGTGGGAAATGACCGAGTCCAGCGCGCTGGACATCGTTGCTGAAAACGGCCAGGCGGAAGCAGTGCAACGATCAAGTGCCTGTTCGGACAGGGGGCGTGCCCGACGGCGCATGCTGCAGATCGGCGTGTTCGGTGCGTTATCAAGTGTGCTGCCGTTGGGAGCGTGCGCGACGTTTCCGTTCATCCCATCGCATTACACCTTTACACTGGCGCAGATTCAGCAAGCCGTGGCCCGGCGCTTTCCGATTCGGCGGCAAGTTTCAGGTTTGCTCGACCTCCTGGTGGACCAGCCGCTCGTGGGTACGCGCCCTGATCAGAACCGGATGGCGGTTGCCGCCCATGCGCACATCCAAAGCCCGTTGCTCCAGGCGCCCGCCGACGGCCGTTTCTCGGTGACCGCCGCCATTGCGTACGATGCGCAACGCATGGCGGTCGTGCTGCGTCAGCCGTCGATCGAGAGTCTCGATTTTCCGGATCTGAATCCGGGCTATCGTGGGGAGGTTCGGGCGGCCTTGGACCTCGCCGTCGCGCAGTTGCTGGAAGGCTATCCCATCCACACGTTCAAGCCGGAAGAGCTGTCGTTTGCCGGCGTCCGCTACGCGCCTGCGGATATTACCGTCGAACCCCTGGGCGTGCGCGTGAAGATCGCCGAACAGACCTGACGTCGCGGGCGCATGGCGTGCGCGAATCGGCGTCCCAAGGCCTGACCTGAGCGCTCAAAGACAGTCACAAAGGCAACGGCGCGGGTGTGATGGGCGCCTAGCGCTGCGGCGTGGCCCGCTCCAGCGCGTCGGGGAGCGTGCGTTCCATGGTGAACTGGAAGCGCTCGAAGATCGTGGCAACCGTTGTGAAATTGCTGGCGCCAACGGCAAGCGACACCGCCTGGCTGACGTGCGTTCGCACTGCTTGCGTAACAGGGTCGACCAGGCGCGACGGCGACAGGGTGGCCGGCAACGAAGCGACGGCACTGACGGTGCGTGCAAGCCACACGGGTGGCCTGGAAATAGCCGCCTTGCGCAGCGATGATACGGTGGCGGCGATCGGTGTGGCCGACGCGGCATCTGGCTTCGCTGCCGGGACCGCGCGCGGGAAACCGACCAATTGCGCCAGCGTCCCGGCGAGCAATAACGTCGTCGTGTCGTCCGAAACGGTCTCGACGACAACCATGTCCTCATTGCCCATCGCCGCGGCGCGTGTCGTCTGGTCTTGCCAGGCATGAAAGCCGATGACGGCCCCGATGGCGGCAATCGCCAGCGCACCGACGGTCAAGCGCAGCCCTCGGCGCATCATGCTGTGGGCACCGCGCAGGCCGTGATCGACGATCGATTCGCTACGCGTGTACATCGCCTTGTCGTAGGCGGAGTCGATTTCGGGATCAGTCGAGCGTCGGGCTTCCGTGACGATGTGAAAGTGCGGCCGCCGATTGGGCGCGGCGTTAAACGCTTGCTCGCTCTGACGGAGTGTGCTGCCGCAAGGCGGGGGCGAAAGTTGACGCGTCATTCGTGAACGATTCAGCATGGCACGCGGGTGTCGACAGGACGCATCGATACTACGAGCCGGTCAGGTAACAAGGTCATGCCGGATGTCCTGGAACATGAAGCATCAAGGACATGATGGCGGACTGCCTATCGGTCGCGAGCGCATGCTCGACGCACCGTCTTTCGCGATGTCCTTCTTCGCGGTACCCGGCGAGCCGCCGGATGACGCAACTTTGAGCAGTCATGCAATGGTCTGCCCGTATCGCCTGCCAAGTGTAGCGGCCTGTTAGATAAATCTGAAGAAATTTGTGATAAAACAGCAACTTGCCGTGGCAGTGCGACGCAAAAATGCGACGTCTCGACGTTGTCATCGCCTTGTCGTACCGGCGGTATCACCTGTGCTCCCTGGCTGCCGGGACCGCATTTTCCTGGGTCTTTCCCGCCGCGGTATCAATGTCCATCGCCGGCCATGTCTGGCGTGACGTTTTCACTGGCGTCGGGGTCCGGCGTCGTAACGGGGCGGGCATCATCGGCACCGTCGGAGGTCGATGCCGGCGTGTGATCACGCCTCTGGATATCGTCCTGTGCGGCCAAGGGCAATGGCCCGAGCCCTTGCGCATGAAAGCCCAGGCGGAAGATCTTGCCGCCAGCCTGGCCTTGCAGGGCCGGGTCCTCGGGGAAGGACGACAGTAACGGCATGATCGCCGATTGACCGACGATCGCGCGGCGACTTCGGTCCGCAGGCGCGAGCCCCCACATATCCTCGTACACCAGCGCGACCTGTTTGCCATCGACGATGCCGTTACCCAAATAAAGCATCACATGGCCCGTAATATGGATGATCGTGAAGAACGGCCTGCCGTGCTTCATCAGGAAGCGTAGCCGGGCATCCTCGGAGCGATTCGACAGGTCCACCATTCCCGGTCCTTCCACTTGAAACGAAGAGTGCCGGGGTAGTAACAGCCCGAACGGCATCATCATGTCGAGCAGTTCGAGCGAGCAATCGTTATAGAACCCGCTTCCGCCCCAACCATAGGGGCGTCCCTGCAGTGCCTTCATCAGCCTCGCCATGTTTTGCGGCGTTGGAGACAGGGGCATCGGCTGCCATTGCAGCTCCGGTGCGCGGGCCGTGACGATGACCGCGTGCCGATTGATATCCACGGCCGGTGCGAGTACGGTCCCCGGCGTTGGCCCTGCCGGTAGCACGGTGCCCACCGGGGCGTGGAAGCGGAAGACGCCATTGCCATCACGCAGCGTCACATCGCGTGCGGTAACGGCGAGAAGCCGTGCGTAAGCGGCTTGACGCCAACGGCTTACAAAACGATCGTCGACCATGCCGATGGCCGTGGTGTGGACCCACCCGCCGAGACCGGGCGACATGACATAGGCCCAGGCGCGGTCGCGCGTGAGCGCAACGACGTATAACGGTGTGCCGGGCGCGATCGCCGAGTCCTGCAGGTTGTCGAATGGATAGCCTTCACCGGGCAGGCGCGGGTCATAGAAGTACGGATCATCGGTGGGCAGCAAGCGTATCGCGGCCTGGACGACGGAGATCGCACGGCGAGCGGGGCGGTAGCCGCCGCTGGCGCGATCATCGCTGTCCGGCGCGATACGGTCACCAGGGCGCTCGTCGCGATGCGCCTGACCGTTCCGTATCGTGATGCCGTCACCATCGGATGCTGCCGTCGCGTCGCCGTCCTTTCCGAGCAAAATCGACGGCAGGTCGATATTCGCGCGTATGGCACCGATCCAGCTAGCGGGATGCGGTCGCAGATTCGCGCCAAAGCCTTCGCGTGGGCCATCCGGTGAGAACGTCCGCAACCTTGCCTCGATCCGGGCGGCCAGTGCTATAAGACCCAGTGGGTTCACGGTATCAGCAACGAAGGCGGCGTCCCATGGCGATCGGGTCGATGTGGTAGCGCGCGCGTCTCCGGACGTTGAAACGGGACCATCCTGTGCCCCGAAATAGGTTGCAAGCAACGATTGCATGGCACGCTGCTGCTGATCAGCAGGTAGCAGCGCAACACGATAATCCGCCCGGGAGGGGGCGATCCAGCGATCGACATCCTGATCGTAACGGTCCATCGGGAAGACGGATGCTGTGGCGCTCAGTACCGTTTCCCGTGGCACCGTGCCGTCGATTGCCGCAGGCGGCGGAACGTAAGCTGATGACGGTGCGGAGACCGTCGCCTCGTCCGCGCGGGATGCCTTGCCCGGCTGCGATGTCGGACTAGCGCAGGCGGCCAGTAGCGCCATACCGAGCATGCAGCAGGTACGGCGTATGGTAAATGTGACAGTCCATTCTGGCTTGGCGCCGCGTGGAAGCGCTTCTGGCGATGCAGCAAATGTGCGCAAGAGGGGCGGAAGTCCCGCAGGCGCGGAAGCCGGTGAGGGCGAAGACGATATCGACTGGTCACGGTCTTTCCTTGCTCGTGTCACCCTTTTTTCAATTTGCAACATTTCCTTGCGCATCCTTTCTCGGCTTTTCGATACAGTAGCCCTGTGTTCAGTGCGTGCCGCGTTCCGAAGAGTAGGGAAGCTCGGGCGTGATCGGGCGGCTGGACATCGGGAGATATATCGTGATCAAGCGTTCCATCGTATCAGCCGCTGCCGTGTTGCTCGGCAGTGCGGCACTTTTTGCAGCAGCGCCGGCGCAGGCGCACGTTTCGGTCGGCATTGGCATTGGTTTGCCGGGTTACTATGCACCGCCGCCGGTGTATTACGCGCCACCACCGCCGGTCTACTATGCGCCACCGCCGCCGGTGTATTACGGTCCGCCGCCCCCGCCGGTCTATTATGGCGGGCCATACTGGCATCATCGGCCCGACTGGCGCCGTGGTCCGCCGCCGCCGGGCTGGTACCGCTGATAACGAGGAAAAACCACTGGCGGGGCAATCGATGCCCGCCAGTACAATGGATTTAAAAGCCCAGATTCTTACAGAGACTGTCCACACGCGCCTTCACCGTCTCGTCCATCACGATCGGCAATCCCCATTCGCGCTCTGTCTCACCAGGCCATTTATTGGTCGCGTCGATCCCCATCTTCGAGCCCAGGCCGGCGACCGGCGAGGCAAAGTCCAGATAGTCGATTGGCGTGTTGTCAACGAGCAGCGTGTCCCGTGACGGATCGACGCGGGTCGTAATGGCCCAGATGACTTCCTTCCAGTCCCGGATTTTCACGTCCTCGTCCACGACGATAATGAACTTCGTGTACATGAACTGCCTGAGAAAGCTCCATACACCGAACATGACCCGCTTTGCATGGCCGGGATAGCTCTTCTTCATCTGCACGACGGCCATCCGATAGCTGCATCCTTCCGGCGGCAGGTAGAAGTCCGTGATTTCCGGAAATTGCTTTTGCAGTAGCGGCACGAAAATCTCGTTGAACGCTACCCCCAGGACTGCCGGCTCGTCGGGTGGTTTTCCCGTGTGCGTCGAGTGATAGATCGGATCGCGTCGGGTTGTCATGCGTTCGACGGTGAACACGGGGAACCACTCCTGTTCGTTGTAGTACCCGGTATGGTCGCCGAATGGTCCTTCCAATGCATGTTCGTAGGCAGCGGTGGGTCCCTGTGACGGCCGCGGCGGTGCGCCGGGTGCGTCCGGCGTCGTCGCGGCGGTGCGCGCATCGTGCGCTTGAGGATAAATGAAGCCTTCCAGAATGATTTCGGCGCGTGCGGGCACCTGCAGCCCTTCGAGGCCGGGCGTCAGGCAACGCGCCAGCTCGGTGCGTGCCCCGCGCAGGAGGCCAGCGAACTGGTACTCGGACAACGTGTCGGGAACCGGGGTCACCGCACCGAGGATGGTGGCCGGATCAGCCCCCAACGCGACTGCAACGGGGTAGGGCTTGCCAGGGTTCGCCGCGGCAAATTCACGGAAGTCCAGGGCGCCGCCCCGGTGCGCGAGCCAACGCATGATCAACTTGTTGCGACCGATCTTCTGCTGCCGATAGATGCCCAAATTCTGCCGTGGCTTGTTCGGACCGCGTGTGATCGTCAAGCCCCAGCTCAACAGCGGCGCCACATCGCCGGGCCAGCAGTGTTGGATCGGCAGCGCGTCCAGGTCGACATCGGCACCTTCCATCACGACTTCCTGGCATGGCGGGCCCTTGACGATCTTCGGCGCCATGTCCCACACGGCCTTGGCCAATCCCGCAAGGCGTCCGATGTCTTTCAACGCCCGTGGCGGTTCCGGCTCCTTCAGCGCAGACAGCAAGCGACCAACGTCGCGTAGTGCTTCGAGCGTTGCCGTATCGCTGCCGATATTGACGCCTGCCGACAGCGCGCCCACGCCACCATGGGTCGCGTCCTGGCGCACGGGCGCATCGATTCCCATCCCCAGGGCGACCCGGCGCGTGGTGCCGAAAAGATTGCCGAGTACCGGCATTGTCGACTTGCCCGTGCTGGTGCTCGTCCCGACACTACTCGCGCCATGTACCTGTTCGAATAACAGCGCCGGGCCGCCGGCTTGCAATGCCCGTTCACACACCTGCGTGATTTCCAAGTGCGTCGACACGCCTGCTTGCACGCGTCGCAATTCGCCAAGGCGCTCGAGCTGCCCCGCGAAATCCCGCAGATCCTGGTATTTCATATCGCTCCGCAGACGTCCCCCCGAAGTTCCGGGGCAAAAGACCCTCATTTTACCTGTGTAACGAACAATGACACTGTCGTCGCGGGCAAGTCCGCGTTGCCACCGACGGATGCCCGGACGGCAAGGCGATTCCGGGGTTTTTCCGGATTTTGGGTTTGGTAGAAGTGTAACCTTTATTACTAAAAGTCATCAAAATGACACTTGTTAGTGTTGACCGTGCGGGATCGCCTGTTAGAATCCGCTGTCGACTACACGGGCGTTATCCACGCCAAGGTTATTCCCGGGGTTCCCGCGCCGCACTGAGTCAACGTGCACGTGGGCCAGGAATGCGGTCTTTCGCCCCCCGCCACCCCAATGCTGTGCGGGCGAACACACCGGCGCCAGACGAAAATTCCGCAACTGTTTTAAAGTGGTATGCGGTCTTATCGTTCTACAAAGGCGCCGGATTCCGATCCGCGGCTTTCTTCGATGTGCCATATGGCACGCGTGGCCCGGGCATGCAATGCCCGGTTACGGAAGAAAGCGGCAGGCAGCCGCACCGTCCTTGGACGTTGCTGCCTGATCTGGAGGGTTGTCCGGCGGTGCCAACTGGGTTTGTATCGGCGCGGATCTCGTATCCGCACCGCGCACCCCGGACATCTTCCAAGCCGTGATTCGGCATGCGTGACAGGTCTTTCCACCTGGAGAGACGGGGCTTTTGTTGCCTGATTGTCGGCGTGTCCGGGTCCCGGCGCCTTGAGAGGGAGACTCGATATATGGACATAGCAGTTTCTGGCCAGCCGGCCAGGCGTGTCCCCGATGCCGTGCGTGCGCTCGTGCGTCGGGGAACGCGGGTAGGACACCAGTGCGCCAGCGTCATCGGCCTGGTGGCGATCGTCAGTGCCATGGCATTGTGGATGCAACCGGCTTGGCGCACGGCGCTGGCCGCGAAGTTCCTGCATTCGGCCAATGCTGCTTCGCGTGACGATGCAAGCAATATCGCTGCTTTAAGTTTCTTGTCGGCGGCCAATGCCAGCGCCCGCCCGTCCGCCGATGCCGCTGCGTTGCATGCGGCGGCTTTACTTCCCACGGGCTCGAATGCGGCCGATGCCACGCAGACACCGTCGCTTGGTGTGTTTGGCGCGCCGCTCGATCCGAGCAATCTGCCGTCGGTAGTGCGATCGACGCGGACGATGCAAGTGGTTGCCGATGCGCGATATGACCGTTTTGGGGCAACATCGGGTCGTGATCAACAGCGCATCGCCGTGGCCATCGCCCAGCGATATCATGTCGCCCAGGAGCCGATCAATGTGCTGGTGCACGCCGCGTTCCAGACGGGGCGTGACGTCGGTCTCGATCCGCTGCTGTTGCTGGCGGTGATGGCGGTGGAATCCGGCTTCAATCCCTACGCCGAAAGCGGTGTGGGCGCGCGCGGCCTGATGCAGGTGATGCCGGTCGTGCATGCGGACAAGTTCGACTATTACGGCGGCCCGCAGGCGGCGCTCGAGCCGGTACCGAATCTCCGCGTCGGTGCATTGATCCTGAAGGATTACATAATCCAGACGGGTACGATCGCCGGTGGCTTGCGTCGTTATGTCGGTTCGACCGCCACGGGTGATAACGGCTATGGCACGCGCGTATTATCGGAGCGTGACAAGTTGCGCGACATCTTGCGCAGTGGTGGAACGGTGACAGTGAAGCGTGCCGCGCCGATACTGACCGCCTCCGCAAAACCGAAAGCCGCGCCGATGACCAATTCGCCGCATGACGGAACAGCGGCGAATGTGACCGGTGCCTTGCATGGCAACGATGCGATCAAGCCGGTGGCTGACAAACAGACACTAGCCGCGCCGGTGGCTTCCAGTAATACCTGAGCCCGCACCCTTGCTCGGCCGTTCGCGCCACCACAGGTCCCGACGCGCATGCTATTCAGATTGCCTGAATAGCGCGCCCATCCGGGCAATCGCTTCCTCGATGCGTGGGAGCGCCGTCGCATAGGAAAAGCGCAGGTAGCGGCGGGGTGCATCGGCGCCGAAATCCAATCCGGGCACTGCAGCCACGCCGGCTGCCTCGAGCAACGCGTGTGACAGCGCATCGGCATCATGGGCGTCGGGGTGACGCACCTTGCTGCAATCCGCGTAAACGTAGAACGCACCGTCGGGCACGACCGGCACGTCAAAACCGATTCCCTGTAACGCCGGCACCAGATAGTCCCGGCGCGCTTTCAAGGCGAGGCGCCGCGTTTCACAGATTTGCCGCGCTGCGGGCGTAAAGCAGGCCAGCGCGGCGTGCTGTGCCACGGTGGACGCGCAGATGAACAAATTCTGCGCGAGCTTTTCGAACGCCGGTACCCAGGCGGTAGGCGCGACGATCCAGCCGAGCCGCCATCCCGTCATCGCGAAATACTTCGAAAAACTGTTCACGGTAATGATGTCCTCGCCCAGTGCGAGTGCCGTCCGTGCCGGACCATCGTACGTCAATCCCTGATAAATCTCGTCGATGATGGTGACGCCTCGGTGCGCGCGCACGATGTCGACGATGCGGGCGAGCTCCGTGGCCTCGATTGTCGTGCCGGTAGGGTTTGACGGCGATGCCAGAAGGACGCCCCGCGTCCGTGCGCCCCATCGATCAGCTAGGTCGCCCGCGGACAGTTGGAAGCGCTGTGCCGGCCCGCTTGGCACCATCGTGGGTACGCCACCAAATGCCGCGACAAAATGCCGGTTGCACGGATAACAAGGGTCGGGCATCAGGATTTCATCGCCTGCGTCGACCAGCGCCGCGCAGGCGAGCAATAGCGCGCCCGATGCGCCTGCCGTGACAATGATCCGCTCGCTCGCCACGTGAACGCCGAACGCATCGAGGTAATACGATGCGATTGCCTCCCGTAGTGCCGGCAGACCTAGCGCGGGGGTGTATTGCGTAACGCCACGACGCAGTGCATCCGAGGCCGCCACGATGACGGGTTCCGGCGCCGTGAAATCCGGTTCGCCAATACTCATGTGGATGATGTCACGCCCGGCCTGCTCCAGCGCGGTAGCGCGCTTGACCAGTTCCATGACGTGGAACGGGGCGATCTCGTCGACCCGTCCGGCCAGGTGCGCCAGCGTGGCGGCGGATGATCCGACGCGGGCGTCGGACGGCAATGCAAAATCGGTCAACACGGCGCTCCAGGCACGCTACGAGGGTAAAACGGGATTCTCGCGATTTAGCCGCGGCGATTCGCCTGCGTTTCGTCCGGGCGTAATTGCGCCGCGACCTTGTCAAGTACGCCATTGACGTACTTATAGCCGTCGGTGCCGCCGAATGTCTTGGCCAGCTCCACGCCCTCGTTGATCACGACGCGATATGGGATGTCGACATGATGGCGCAACTCGTACGCACCGACCAGCAGCACGGCGCGCTCGACTGGCGACAACTCTGATACCGGGCGGTCGAGGCAGGGTGTGATGGTCGCTTCCAGTTGGGCCTGTTCCTTCGCCACGCCGTAGAGCAGTGCGTCGAAATGCTCGCGGTCGGCCTTATCGAAGCTCTGCATGCCGCGGATATGCGCATCGATGTCCGAGACGGGGCTGCCCGCCACGAGCCACTGATACAGCGCTTGCGTCGCGAGTTCGCGCGCGCGGCGTCGGGCGTTCCTCATGCATTCGCTCCGCTTTCGTCGCCTTCGTCACCATATTCGGACAAGCCGGATAGGGCGTTCACCAGATTGGCCATTTCAACCGCGCAGCGAGCGGCATCACGACCTTTCTCATCGGCGCGGGCTTCGGCTTGCGCGTCGGTCTCGGTCGTCAGTACGGCATTGGCAATCGGCAGGTCGAAATCCAGGCCGATGCGTGTGATGCCTGCGCCAGATTCGTTCGACACCAGTTCGAAGTGATAGGTTTCGCCGCGGATGACCGCGCCCAGGGCGATAAGGGCGTCGAATTGGTTGCTCTGCGCGAGCTTCGACAGCGCCAGCGGGATCTCCAGCGCACCGGGTACGGTGACCAGCAATACATCCTCGCCTGCCACGCCGAGCTTTTCCAGTTCGTCGATGCAGGCGTCGCGCAATGCGTTGACAACCGGCTCGTTGAAGCGCGATTGCACGAGGCCGATCCGCAGACCGGTGCCGTCGATGTTCAGTTCGTATTTACCGGTTTCCATGAGGGTATCCGTATGCAAGAGGGTAGATAAGCGCGGTATGGTGCGTCTCCTGGCACATGCGACCGCCTTGAAGGCGGCCGCGGCCAGGTGATGGTTCCGCGCAGGCAAAAAAAGCGTTGGCGAGCATGCGATGCGGCACGTGCCGCCGGCCTGCAAGGCCGACGATGTCTGCGGCTGCGGGATGCACCTCGCCGATTTACGCGGAGCGGCCGTCGATCGCGCCTGGTGCCGCATTATCCAACGCGCAGGCCTGCTCGGGCAGCGTCGGTGCCGCACCGGGCTTCGCGATGAAACCGGTCACTTCCAGGTGAAAGCCGGACATGCTGCCGAGCTTGCGCGGCTTCGACAGTACCTGCATCCGACCGATGCCAAGGTCACGCAGAATCTGCGCACCCACGCCGTAGGTCTTGAAATCCATCGGGCGTCGGGCACGACGCGCGGCGGCTTCGGTGTCCTCCAAAGCGGTGAACGCTTCGAAGAAGCGCTCGCGTGTCCCATCGCAGTTCAGCATGACCACGGTGCCAGCACCACCGGTGGCTTCATGATGCCGTGCGATTTCGCGTAATGCCGCCTCGATCGTCCACGAATGCACCGACGCCTGCGTCTCAAGCAGATCCAGCGCCGATAACGGCTCATGCACGCGCACCAGCGTTTCCGTATCCGTACTCGGGGTCCCGCGGGTCAGCGCGAGATGCGGCGCGCCGGTGGGCGTGTCACGGTACAGCGTCGCGTCGAAGGTGCCGTATGGCGTATGCATCTCGCGATGTGATACGCGTTCAATGACGGACTCGTGCCGCAACCGGTGCTGGATCAGGTCGGCGATCGTGCCGATCTTCAGACCGTGGGTTTCGGCGAACAGCATCAGGTCGGGCAGCCGCGCCATCGTGCCATCTTCCTTGATGATCTCGCAGATGACGGAGGCGGGCGTGAGGCCCGCCATCGCGGTCAGATCGCATCCTGCTTCCGTATGACCCGCGCGAACGAGCACGCCGCCGTCCTGCGCCATTACCGGGAAAACGTGGCCGGGCTGCACGATGTCGCTCGCCCGTGCATGCGGGGCGACCGCGGCGCGGATCGTGCGGGCACGGTCGGGCGCCGAGATGCCCGTGGTAACCCCTTCCGCGGCCTCGATGCTCATCGTGAATGCCGTGCCGTACTGGGTGCCGTTCCGGGCGGTCATCAACGGCAATTCCAACTGGCGGCAACGGTGCGCGGTCAATGTCAGGCAGATCAGGCCGCGCGCATGCGTGGCCATGAAATTGATGGCCTCCGGCGTGACGAAGTCGGCGGCGAGGACGATGTCGCCCTCGTTTTCACGGTCTTCCTCGTCCACGAGGATGACCATGCGGCCGGCCGACAATTCGGCAACGATCTCGGAGGTGGTCGCAAGCTTCATGGCAAGGGGGCGGGGCGCGCGGGACGGCCGTCAGGAAAAACAGGTATTTTACGCGAACATCGCGCGGCCGCGGCCGATAATGCGCGTAGGGCGGAATTACTGTTGCGCCGCGGGCGCCGACATCATGCGCTCAACGTAGCGGGCGATCAGGTCGATCTCCAGATTGACCCGCGAACCGGGGCGCAACGCGTTCAACGTCGTGACCTCGATCGTATGCGGGATGAGATTGATGGCGAACAGGCAGGCCTGGCCGTCGCGAACCGTATCGTCCACGCGATTCACCGTCAAGCTGACGCCATTCACGGTAACCGAGCCTTTGTAAGCGAGATACCGCCCGATATCACGCGACGCCATGATTTCCAAAAGGTGCGATTCGCCTACGGGTTCGAAGCGGTGTACTTCGCCGAGCCCGTCGACATGGCCGCTTACCAGGTGACCGCCCAGCCGATCGTTCGCCCGCAAAGCCTTCTCCAGGTTCACCGGGCCTGGGCGATCCAGGCCGGCGGTCAGGCGCAGACTTTCGTGCGAGACATCCACATCGAACCAGTTCTCCATCGTGTCGATGGCGACGGCGGTCATGCAGGCACCCTGGATCGCGATGCTGTCACCCAGCAACACGTCGTCCAATGGCAGGCTGCCGGCATCCACGCGTAGCCGTACACCCGCTTCGCCAACATCACCGGACTTGGCAAGCGGGGTGACCTTCCTGATGCTGCCGACTGCCGCGACTATCCCTGTAAACATCGTGTTATCCGTCCTTTTCTGGTGCCGGCGTGCCGGCCTTGATCATGTTGCGTCGCGTGTCTCGGCGTTCGTCTCGTTGCCACCGACGGCCCGCGCCAGGATGCGGATGTCATCGCCAATCCGCTCCACGCTATCGAAGACGAGTTGCCGCCGATCGATCAGACGCCCCGCCGCAGGCATATCGAACAGTCCGAAGCCGCGGCCGAGCAAGCTGGGGGCAAGGTAGATCAGCCATTCGTCGACGCAGCCCTCGCGGATCAGCGAACCGCTCAGCTTGGTGCCCGCCTCGACGTGCAGTTCATTGATGCCGCGATCGCCGAGCAGACGCATCAGCCCCGGCAGATCGACTTTTCCCGCTTCGTTCGGCAAGGCAACCAGCTCCGCGCCGCGCGCCTGCAATGCTTCCGCGCGGGCAAGGAACGCGTCCCGGGACGGGTCGATGGTTGCAAGGTGATGCGGATGCGGGTCGTGCACGTCACCGCTCTGCCGGTTGTCCATCAAGACGGCTTTTGCCGCCGCCAGCGCCACTTCGGCCGGGTCGTCCGGGTTTGCCGCGGCGGGAGGCCCCGCATGGACGATCAGCGGCGGGGCACCATCGAGCAAACGCGCCGTGGGCGGCACGGTCAGGCGGCTGTCCACCAATACACGCAACGGTTGACGCGGCGTTTCCACGCCGCGCACGGTCAACTGCGGATCGTCCTGGCGCGCGGTACCGGCACCGGTGAGGATCGCGCACGCGCGGGCGCGCCAGCGATGCCCATCCTGACGGGCCGCTTCGCCGGTGATCCATTGGCTTTCGCCCGAAGGCAAGGCCGTGAAACCGTCCAGCGATGCCGCCGCTTTCAGCCGCACCCAGGGACGGCGCCGCGTCATCCGCGAGATGAAACCGATGTTCATTTCCGCTGCTGCCTTTTCCAGCAGTCCGCAGCGCACGTCGATGCCTGCTTGACGCAGAATGGCCAGCCCCCGTCCCGAGACCGCCGGGTTCGGATCCTCCATCGCCGCGATGACCCGCGCGACGCCGGCCTCTACCAAGGTGCGCGCGCACGGCGGGGTACGGCCGAAATGGCTGCATGGTTCCAGCGTGACATAAGCCGTCGCGCCCTCCGGCGAGATGCCACGGCTGCGCGCATCCTTCAGTGCCTGCACTTCCGCGTGATCCTGTCCCGCAGGCTGGGTGAATCCCTCGCCGATGATGTTGCCGTCCTTGATCAGCACACAACCCACGCGCGGATTCGGCGTGGTCGTGTACATGCCGCGCTCCGCCAGGGCCAGCGCACGCTGCATATAGGCGAAATCGGCATTCGAGAACATCAGGCACCCAGGTCGAGTTGTGCAACATGCGCAAAGGCGTCGCGCGCGGCAACGACGGTGGCGTCCAGCACCGCATCGTCGTGCGTGCTGGATACGAATCCGGCCTCGAACGCCGAAGGCGCGAAGTAGACCCCGGCGTCGAGCATCTTGTGGAAGAACGCATTAAAGCGAGGAATGCTGCCACGCTGCACATCACTGAAGCGCTCGGGGGCCTTGTCGGCAAAGTACAGGCCGAACATGCCACCCACCGTCGCCGCGCTGAAGGTCACGCCGGCCGCCGTCGCCGCCTGCGTCAGGCCTTGTGCCAGGCGTGCCGTTCGCGCGCCCAGTGCATCAAAAAAGCCTGGAGCGGAGATCAGCTTCAGCGTTGCCAGGCCGGCGGCCACCGCCACGGGGTTGCCGGAAAGCGTGCCTGCTTGATAGACCGGGCCGAGCGGCGAGATCTTGGCCATGATGTCCCGGCGACCGCCGAATGCCGCTGCCGGCATGCCGCCGCCGATGACCTTGCCGAGACAGGTCAGGTCCGGCGTGATGCCATACAACGCCTGTGCACCGCCCAACGCCACGCGGAATCCCGACATCACTTCATCGAAAATCAGGACGCTGCCGTGCCGCGTGCACAGTGTCCGAAGCGCATTCAGGAAGGCGGCGCTGCCAGGCACCAGGTTCATGTTGCCCGCCACCGGTTCGACGATGACCGCGGCGATGTCGTCGCCGAACGCGCGGAAGGCTTCCTCGATCTGCTCGACATTGTTGTATTCGAGAACCATCGTATGTCGGGCGGTGTCGGCGGGCACGCCGGCCGACGTCGGATTACCGAACGTCAGCAGGCCCGAGCCGGCCTTGACCAGCAGACTATCGGCGTGGCCGTGATAGCAGCCCTCGAACTTGACAATCCGTTCCCGCCCGGTGAAACCACGGGCGAGGCGCAGCGCGCTCATGGTTGCCTCGGTGCCGGAGGACACCATCCGAACCTGTTCGATCGACGGCACCAACGCCCGGATCATCTCCGCGATGTCGATCTCGGCCTCGGTCGGCGCGCCGAAGCTGAACCCATCCCCCAGCACGCGCTGAACCGCGGCGAGTACGTCCGGATGCGTATGCCCGACGATCATCGGCCCCCATGAACCGATGTAATCGATATAACGCTTGTCGTCGGCATCCCAGATATAGGGGCCTTGCGCGCGCTTGACGAAGCGCGGTGTGCCGCCGACGGAGCCGAACGCGCGAACCGGTGAATTGACGCCGCCCGGAATGCTGTCGAGGGCGCGATTGAAGAGAACCTGGTTCTGGGACATGGTGAACGCGAAAAGAAAAGCGGAGGAGCAATGCCGTACGCACAAGGCGGACGGGGCTGCCGACCTAGTTCGTCGGCCCTGGGGGCCGGCGCGTAGGGTATGCCAGTGTATCCGCGGAATTGTACCGCACGCCCCGCGCCGCCGCCGCTTGCCCCTGCGCCTTTCGCGGTCCGCCATCAAAGGACGGCGCGGTGCGGCAATCCGTAGCGCGACGTGGTGTCACAGTTGCGCGCGTGCCATGACGTTTCCGGGCACACCGGCTTATATCGCCGGAAGGGCTGCTTTATAATCAGACGCTTCGCGCCTCATGCTGGCGCTGCGTGTCCATCCGCATCGATTCCACGTTGCCTTGTACTGGTTCCGTCTGCCGGCGTCGTGAGTCGACGGCGGCAGCGTACCTTGCCTGCACGCTGGCGCCGCCGAGCGATTTGACCGGCAGCACCGCGGCCAGACTCCTTCCCGACACCATGTCCACGTTTGTTTCCCCGGCGGCACGCAGTGCGCGCCGCTTGCTTTTACTGCTAGGCGCGCTTGCCGCCGTTGGCCCGCTCGGGGTGGACATGTATCTGCCCGGCCTGCCTGACATGGCCCGCAGTTTCGATGTCGCGCCCGCCTATGTGCAATTGACGCTGACAACCTTTCTTGCCGGTTTCTCGGTCGGCATGCTGCTGTACGGCCCGCTGTCCGACGCTTATGGTCGACGTCCAATTCTGATGATCGGCATCTTGCTGTATACGGTTGCCACACTGGCCTGCCTGCTCGCGCCCACGGTGACGTCCCTCGCGACGTTCCGATTCTTCGAGGCGCTGGGTGCCGGTGCGGCGGCGGTGCTCGCGCGCACGATCACGCGTGATTCCCACGCTCCTTCGGAAGCGGCGAAAGTGTTGTCGTTCCTGCAGATTGTCACCTCCGTCGGCCCATTGACGGCCCCGTTGGTCGGTGGGCAATTACTGCACGCGGGTGGCTGGCGGGCGGTGTTCGCGGCGCTGCTTCTCTACGGGATTATCTGCAGCGTTCTGGTCTGGACCCGCGTGCCGGAGACCTGGCCTGCGGAAAAGCGTGCGAAGTCGGCATTACGGCAGTCGTTTCGCGCCTATGGCCATTTGTTGACCGACAAGACCGCGCTGGCGCATCTGTTGTGTGGCGGCATGTCATACGCGGCGATGTTCTGCTATATCGCGGGCACCCCTTTTGTCTACATCTCGTATTACCACGTCGCCCCGGAGCATTATGGATTTTTCTTCGCCGCGAACATCGTGGGCCTGGTAGGCGGCAATGTCCTGAACGCCAAACTTGTATCGAAATTGGGCACGATGCGGATGATATCGTGGGCTTCGGGCGTATCGATCGCGGCGGCGCTCATCACCGGCTTTGTTTGTGTGACAGGTATCGGTGGCTTGCCGCTGCTGGCTGCGGCGTTGTTTTTCGTTGTATCCACCACCGGCGTGCTGGGCGCCAACTGCGTGACGGATTTGATGCAGCGCTACCCGAACAATGCCGGTGCCGCCGCCGCATTGTTCGGTGCGGTCCAATTCGGCTTGGGTGCCGGCGCGGGCGGATTGCTTGGTGTGCTGTCCACCGGTACGCCGCTCGCCCTGGGCGTCTTGATTGTCGTGTGCGGCGTCTGCGCGTTCATCGGCCGTACCGTGTTGTTGCGATTGCACCGCGCGTCCGTGCGGCGAGCCGTGACGCAGGCGCCAGCCTCGGTCGTATTGCATGATCAGGCGTCACGTCCGTCGCGCGTACGGGACTGAGCCACTCGCCGCCGGGCAGGGTAGTCAGCCAATATCGCCTTTTATGGGTAAACTGCTGTCAGAGCGATCCGACGCATCATCCCAACCGAGAAGGGCGACGTAGTTATGCAGAGCGACACGACGACAGAACGCAAGACATTTGGCGCGCATGCCTCGGCAACGCCCAATGCACAGGCTGCGGCAAGTGACGAGAACGGGTTTACGTTCGTCCTGTTTGGCGGCACCGGCGACTTGGCGCACCGAAAGATCCTGCCGGCGCTGTATCAAGCGCATCGCGACAAATTGGTCGATCCCGCCGGCAAGATCGTCGCCGTGGCACGCAAGTCCCCGGATCGTGACGGTTATCTAAAGTGGGTCGAGGAAAATGTCAAACCGCGTCTCGTCAAGAGTAAGGAATACGACGACGCGGTATGGAAGGGTTTTCTCGAGCGCATCGAATACGTCAAGCTGGACGCGGCAAAGGATGATTTTGCCAAGCTCACCGAGGCACTATCCGGTTTTGGTGGCACTCGTGTCTTTTACCTCGCGACGGTGCCGTCGCTATTCGTGCCGATCTGCCAGGCGCTGGCGGGGCAGCAATTGAATGAAGGCGCGCGCATCGTGCTGGAAAAGCCACTTGGCTATGACCTCGAGTCGTCCAAGGCGATCAACGATGCGGTGGGCGAAATATTCCAGGAAGAACAGATTTATCGAATCGACCATTACCTCGGCAAGGAGCCAGTGCAGAACCTGTTGGCGCTGCGCTTCGGCAATATTCTGTTCGAGCCGCTGTGGCGTCGTGAGTTCATCCAGAGTATCCAGATCACCATCGCTGAGGAATTAGGCGTTGAAACCCGCGGCGACTTCTACGATGGCGTGGGCGCGTTGCGCGACATGGTGCAGAACCACTTGCTGCAATTGCTCGCCATCGTGGCGATGGAACCGCCGCATGCGTTGGATACCGACAGCGTGCGCGACGAGAAATTGCGTGTCCTGCGCGCGTTGAAGCAGTTGTCGCCCACCGACGTGTCCAAGGTGGCCGTGCGGGGTCAGTACCTGAAGGGCGTTACCCGCGGCGAGAGCGTTCCCGGTTATCTGGAAGAAGAGGGTGTCAACGAAGAGAGCCTGACCGAGACCTTTGTTGCACTGAAGGTCGAAATCGAGAACTGGCGCTGGGCCGGTGTACCCTTCTATCTGCGGACCGGCAAGCGGCTTGCCGATCGAACGGCCGAGATCGTTGTCAACTTCCGGCAGGTGCCCCATTCGGCGCTGCCGGGTTCGAGCGTATCGAATGCGCCGCCGAATCGTCTGGTGATCCGCCTGCAACCGCACGAGACGATCCGTCTCTACTGCCAATCGAAGCAGCCGGGCGATGGTATGCAGTTACAGAGTGTCTACATGGACCTGGACTTCAATGATTTCTTCCGGGGCCAGCAAATGGAGGCATATGAACGCCTGCTGCTCGACGTGATTCACGGACGTCTTGCGCTGTTCGTCCGTCGTGACGAGCAGGAGGCCGCATGGAGGTACGTGATGCCGATCCTCGATGAATGGTCGAAGCCGGGCCGCAAACCGAAGGGCTATGCCGCTGGCTCGTGGGGTCCGCCGGCCGCCAGTGCGATGCTCGCCCACGACGGTACCTATTGGCTTGAAGAAGAAAATTGAGCGTCCGACGACGTATGTAAAGACGGCATTGAAAAGGAGATTACGTCGATGCTCTATTTGAATACCTTTGCCGACGGCGATGCCCAGGCCGAGGCGCTATCGGCCGCTGTGACCGAGGCATTGCGTCATGTCCTGGCGCAGCGCGGGGCCAAGGGCCGCGCGACGCTGGCGGTGTCTGGCGGCAAAAGCCCTGCGCGATTTTTTGCGCATCTCGCAAAGACGCCGCTGGCATGGGCGCAAATCGATATCACGCTGGTGGACGATCGTTGGGTGCCCCCGCATGACGAGGCCAGCAATGCCGGACTGTTGCGTGACACGCTGTTGCGCGATGCGGCTGCGGCGGCACGGTTCTGGCCGATCGTCGACACGGCGCGGACGCCCCAGGCGGTGCTTGAATTACTGAACGGGCCGGGTGGTGTCGCCGGGCCGGATGTCGTGATTCTCGGAATGGGCGAGGATGGTCATACCGCATCGCTGTTTGCCGACGCGCCGCAATGGGCTTATGCGACGACCACGCTCGATCGCTACGTCTACACTGAGCCGGCGACCGCGCCACATGCCCGTATCGGCTTGTCGCTGAATGCGCTGCGCCGCGCGCCGGTAACGTTTCTACAGATAAGTGGTGAAAAAAAGCGCGCGGTGCTGGAAGCCGCCGCCGCAATGCCGCAACGCACCGCGATTTCGCGGCTCGCCAACGATGGGGGAGTGAAGCTCGATGCCTATTGGTACGCCTGAAAACAAACAGGCCAGTGCGCCCACCGCTCAAGCAGGCGCTGTAATCGATATCACATCCGGTGCTTTGCACGCGGATGGTCTTCGTCTGCTCGCCGATATCGGCGGCACGAATGCACGTTTTGCGCTCGAGTGCGGACCGGGCCGGATCGGCAAGATCCACACTTACCCGTGTGCGAACTATCCGGGTATCGCCGACGCGGTCAACGCTTTTTTTGATGATGCGGCGGATGATCTGAAGCAATACGGACCGGCGCGTCACGCCGCCATCGCGATCGCCAATCCGATCGATGGTGACGAAGTGACCATGACGAATCACGACTGGCGGTTTTCGATCGAGGCCACACGCAAGGTCCTGGGCCTGGAAACATTGAAGGTCGTCAATGATTTCGCCGCGCTGGCGCAAGCGGTTCCGGCGCTACGCAAGGATCAGGTGCGCCAGGTCGGCACCGGCACCGTGCACCCGACGTCGGTCGGCGCGGTGGGAGAAGTGCGTGGCGTACTGGGCGCCGGCACCGGCCTGGGGGTCGCGGGGTTGGTCTATGTGGATGGCCGCTGGACGCCGATCGCCAGCGAAGGGGGACACGCGAGTTTCGCGCCGCTCGATGCGCGCGAGGACCATATTCTCGCGTTTGCGCGGGAGAAGTGGGGACACGTGTCGTTCGAACGGGTGGCGTCGGGACCGGGTATCGAATTGATTTATAGCGCGCTGGCAGCGAGGGCCGGCCAGACTGTCGACGCCGTGGACAGTGCCACGATCGTCGAACGGGCGAAGCAGGGAGATCCGTTGGCGAATGAAACGGTCGATGTATTCTGTGGCGTGCTAGGCAGTTTCGCGGGTAATGTCGCCATTACATTTGGTGCGCAGGGGGGGATCTACCTCGGCGGTGGCGTGGTGCCGAAGCTGGGCGAGCGATTCTACACGTCACCGTTTCGGGAACGCTTTGAGCAGAAGGGGCGATTTGTACGATACCTCTCGATTATTCCGACGTATGTGATCACCGCCGAGAATCCGGCTTTTATCGGCGCATCGGAAATCTTGACGGCGACCCTTGCGCAGTAAGCGATACGCGTCATAAGACTTATTGAGAATCGGGTATTGAACCAGATCTCGGCATTCGGGCACATATCCGAATGTCGAGGCTTTTCCCATGCTTGGTCGTCTTCCGGCGCTTGCCGGCAGCTTATTTTGCGTTGCCTGACAGGAATTGCTTGAGTCGCTCACTGCGGGGCTGTGTGAAGACTTCGTGGGGTACGCCTGCTTCCTCGATTTTTCCCTGGTGCAGGAATACGACCTGATTCGCGACATTCCGGGCGAAGCTCATCTCGTGGGTCACGACGATCATGGTCCGGCCTTCCTCGGCCAGCGTCTGCATGACCTTCAACACTTCGCCCACCAACTCCGGGTCCAGCGCCGACGTGGGTTCGTCGAACAGCATGATTTCCGGGTCCATGGCCAGCGCGCGGGCGATAGCCACCCGTTGCTGTTGACCGCCGGACATATGCGACGGGTATTTCTTTTCCACCTGCGGTCCCAGGCCAACTTTTTCCAGATAGGTGCGCGCCCGTTCGACGGCGTCTTTTTTTGACATCCCGAGTACGTGCATCGGCGCTTCAATGATGTTTTCGAGCACGGTCATATGGGACCACAGATTGAAGTGCTGGAACACCATGGCGAGCCGGCTGCGGACGCGTTGCAACTGGCGCGGATCGACCACGCGCAATGCGCCGTCTCTCGCCGGCGCCGTACGCACTTCCTCGCCGTCGAGCAGGATGCGGCCACTGCTTGGTCGCTCGAGAAAGTTGATGCAGCGCAGGAAGGTGCTTTTGCCTGAGCCACTCGATCCGATGATGCTGGTGACGTCGCCGGCACGCAGGCGCAGGGATACGCCCTTGAGCACTTCGTGTTCGCCATAGCTTTTATGGATATCGTCAGCAATCAGTTTGAACATGGCGGCGGGTTCGGATGCGGCGGAAAGAGTCACGATTGAGGCAGGTCAGTGGGACGGCGTGGCGAGGTATGCAAGCCAGCGGCGTTCCGCGCGGCGGAACAGATAAACGAGTGCGAAAGAAATCGCCATGTAAAGCAGTGCGGCGATCGTGAACGATTGCAACGTCAGGTAAGTAGCGGCGTTGGCATCTCGCGCGACTTTCAAGATATCTGGAACAGTCGCGGTGAAGGCCACGGTGGTCGCGTGCAGCATCAGGATCACCTCGTTGCTGTAGTAAGGCAACGCACGTCGCAATGCCGATGGCAGGATCACGCGGCGGTACAGCGTGAACGAAGACATGCCATATGCACGCGCGGCCTCGATTTCACCATACGGAGTGGCCTTGATCGCACCGGCGAAGATTTCGGTCGTGTAGGCGCATGTGTTCAACGTAAATGCCAGTAACGTGCAGTGCATGCCGTTACGGAAAAACGCGTTCAACATTTCATGGTCACGCACGACCTGGAGTCCGTACAAGCCGGTGTAGATGATTAGGAGTTGCACATACAATGGCGTGCCGCGAAATACATAGGTGTAGCACCAGACCGGCAGGCGCAGCCACCAGCGCGGCGACACACGCGCGATAGCCAATGGCAGCGACAGACAGAAGCCCACGGCAATCGAAAATACCAGAAGCCAAAGCGTGATCACCAGGCCGCTGTAGTGGTAGCCGTCGGTGAACAGAAGCTGCCGCCAATAGTCGTGAATCAGATCGATCATAGCTCCGCCTTCCGCACGCCGACGTTGTAGCGGCGTTCCAGCGCGTGCAGGACCACATTCGATGCCGTGGTGATGAGCAGGTAGAGTATCGCCGCCACGATCGTGAACAGGAAATAGCGCATGCTGCCTTTGCCGGCGTCCTGCGTGGCCTTGACGATATCGGACAAACCGATGATCGACACCAGCGCGGTCGCCTTGACGACCACTTGCCAGTTGTTGCCGATGCCAGGCAGCGCATGCCGCATCATCTGCGGGAACAATATCCGGCGGAATGCCTGGAACGGTCGCATGCCGTAGGCCGATGCCGCTTCGAGTTGTCCGTGCGGGACGGCCAGAAAGGCGCCGCGAAACGTCTCGGTGAAATAGGCACCGTAGATGAAGCCGATGGTCAGCACGCCAGCGACGAATGGATCGATGTCGACCTGATTAAGATCGAGTGCATCGGTCAGCATGTTCATCCAGATCTGGATGCCATAGAAGATCAACAGCATCAGTACCAGATCTGGCACGCTGCGGATCAAGGTCGTATAAACGGTCGCGCACCAGCGCGGTAGCGGATGCCGGGCGAGCTTGCACCATGCGCCGATGAGGCCGATCAGCACCGAAACGACGACCGATAACACCGCGAGCTGCACTGTTTGCCAGGCGCCCTCGAGAATCACCGGCCCATAGCCGTAGAGAAACATAAAATGGGGGTCCATCGGTCGATCACCCTGTCCCGGATGACCGACACCGCCCTCCTGCAACAAATCGCAAGGCGGCCGTGTGTCTGTATGACGCGGGTCGATTGCGCGGGCCGACAGAGACGGACCCGGTTGTCCGCGCCGATTGGCCGGTTGACCGTCGTCTCGGACGACAGGGCACCGGCTTGGGTTTTATTTCTTATAGATCGAGAAGTCGAAGTACTTCTTTTGCAGCGTATCGAATTCACCGTCCTTGTGGATCGCGGCAATCGCCGTATTGAACTTGGCGATCAGGTCCTTGTCTTCCTTGCGCAGTCCCACGCCAGTACCGGCACCGATCGTTTCCGCGTCCTCCACTTCCGGACCCGCGAAGGCGAAGCCCTGACCGTTCGGCGTCTTCAGGAATCCAACATCCGCCTGCACTTCATCCTGCAACGCGGCGTCCAGGCGGCCCGACTTCAAATCGGCATAGACCTGATTCTGGTTCTGATATGACGTTACCGTCACGCCCTTCGGTTGCCAGAACTTCTTGGCATAGGCTTCCTGCGTCGTGCCTTGCTCCACGCCCACGGTCTTGCCTTTCAGCGATTCGGGCGTCGGTTTCAGCGACGAACCAGCCTTGGCCACCATGCGCGCTGGCGCATCGAACAGTTTTGCCGAGAAAGCGATGGCTTTCTCGCGCTCCGCGGTGATCGACAGTGATGAAATGATCGCATCGATCTTGCGTGCGCGCAGTGCCGGGATCAGGCCGTCAAAGTCCGTCGGAACCCATTCGCATTTGGTTTGCATCTTTGCGCAAAGCGCATTGCCCAGATCCACATCGAAACCGACGATCTTGCCGTCCGGGGCCTTTGACTCAAAAGGCGCGTAGGTCGGGTCAACCCCGATACGCACCGTCTTCCATTCCTTCGCGCTTGCGCCGGTGGCAATCAATGCCAGTGCAAAACAAAATGCCAATTTCTTCATGAAATTCCTCAAAAACGTATGACGTGTCGCCTTGCAGGCCAAGCGTATTTTAGGCAAACAAAAATGACCTGCGCGTTTGAACCGCGATAGCGGGCGCATTTTACCGCGAGTCGTCGTCGTGCTATCGAAGTGATTGCTGGTTTTTAGGCAAACACTTAGACCTCGTCCTCTAATTAACGGCATATCCAATTAAGCATTCAGCGTGCTTTATTGCAATATCAAGGGGAAACGGGTAATGGAAATGACGAAATGGGGAAAAACGATTCATCGTCAGAGGGACATGGTGGAAGGTAAGTGAAGAACGCTGACCCTGTGCACCATGAAAAACACCCCAACGCTGGACAGACGTCCAACGTTGGGGTGCGATTTTGAAAAAGATATCAGTTTTCCGATAGGCCAAGCGCCCCACCGGCCGCCTGGCGCGCAGGCTTGATGTCTTACCCGCGCATGGCGCGGAGCCTGCGCTGCGCGGAGACGGTTATCAGCTGGCCGGTGCTTCTGTGGTGTGCGCATCCGGCGGTGCGTCACGTGGCGGCGGCGCATCGCCCTTCCGATCGCCCATGGGCGGTGGACGGCGCCCGTGCTCCATCATGCGTTTCCATGATTGCTTGATGCTGTCGCTGACGAGCTTTTTCTGTTGATCGTCCAACGTGTTATAGAAATCGACAAACGCCTTCTCCGTGCCATTGCGCAGCTCGAGGTCGTTTGATTCCAATTGCTGTCGCTGTGCCTGCAGCGCGCCGAGGTCGAGGATTGGTTGCTGCGACGCCTCGCGCAACTGTTTCTGCACGATTTCATGCTGCGTGCGGACCGCGTCGAAGTTCTGGCGGCTCGTGGTCTGCGCATTTTGCCACGCGGCTTCCTGCGTCGCATTCAGGTGCAGACTGGCGTGCAGCCGGTCCATCATATGTGCGAAAGCGGGGCCCCCGGGACCACCAGGACCACCAGGACCACCAGGACCACCAGGACCACCAGGACCTCGGGGCGGCCCGTGACGGTCGCCGCGTGGGCCGTGCGGGCCGTTATGCATGCCTGGTGGGTTCGAGGCAGGCGCGCCTGCGGCCGGCGTGGTGGCCGTCGGGGCGGAGTCCGCATCCTGGGCATGTGCCGCTTGCACGCCCACGCCGAGTGTCAGCATGGCGGCGGCCACGGTGAAAGCCGTCCGGGTCTTCTTCAACATAGTCATTCTCCCTGTGTCTGCGGTGTGCCGTGGGGGCAATTCAAGGCGTTGGCGCCCCTCGTACTGGCAACAACCTGATGAAAGCGTAAGCGAAACGCCGCACCGAAGGTGTTACCGGGCTCCGAACAATTGGTGCAGAACGTTACTTCCGATTACGCGTCCGGGAGCTGCGTAATATGATGTAACCCATTTGTTGGTGCAGCAGTCCTGAATGAGTCGCCCTTGTGTGAAAGCCCCGATAAAATTCTGCCATGACTACGCAAATCCTGATCGTCGACGACGACCCCGAACTTCGCGACTTGCTGCGCGATTATCTCCAACGCCAGGGCATCGAGGTATCGGTGCTACACGATGGCGGTGGCCTTGAACGTCGGCTCGAACGCGAGCGGCCCGATTTGATCGTTCTCGATCTGATGATGCCGGGCGTGGACGGCTTGGCCGCGTTGCGGCAATTGAGAGGGTCGGGCGACGACATTCCCGTCATCATGCTGACAGCGCGAGCCGACGATGTCGATCGCATCGTGGGCCTCGAACTGGGCGCCGATGATTACATCGGGAAGCCCTTCAACCCGCGCGAGCTGCTCGCCCGCATCCAGGCAGTGCTCCGCCGCCGGCGCAACGTCCCCAGCGCCGCGCCAGAGCAACGCGCGCCCTATAATTTCGGTCGTTTCACGCTGGACTTCCAGGCGCGGACCTTGAGCCGCGACGGTCAGGTATTGCCATTGTCCGGTGGCGAATTTGCATTGCTCAAGGTGTTTGTCTCGCAACCGATGCGAACGCTCGCACGTGAACGCCTGCTTGAATTGCTGCATGGCCCCGAGTACGATGGCACCGATCGCGGGATCGATGTACAAGTCTGGCGTCTGCGGCGTATCCTGGAGCAAGATCCGTCTTTGCCGCGCTTTATCCAGACCGTGCGCGGCCGGGGCTACGTGTTCGTACCCGAAGGGGACCCGGATTCCGCGTCGCTTGCCCCGGAAGCCGCGCGTTGATGACAGATCGAGGCTAATCTGCTGTCATGAACAGCTCGTCTGATGGTTCCACATGCCGGGTGGCCCCGGCCGAAGGGAAAGGTCGGTCGTTTTTGCGCTTGAGGCGCCAGCCGCGAAGCCGCGCTACGGAGGAGGACGATCCTATCGCCACCGGCGCTACCGCTACGTCGGGAGCGCCTCTGGTGCGCCGGCGGGGTTCGAGACGAGCGCGCATGCGCCGAACTTTCGATTCCTTGTTCGTACGGCTGGCGGTGCTGGTGATCCTTGCCTTATTGTGCCCGCACCTGGCCTGGTATGCAGTGACGCGCGCCGAGCGAAGCGCATTACGTAGCAGTTATGCCGTGGAGGAAGCACGGTTTCTGATCGAGGCGGTCGAGCAGCACGAAGCACGCGGTTCGACTGAACCGCTGCCGTGGCGCTTACGCACGATACCGTTGAATTCGCCGCTGGTACCGCCAGAGGGGGACGACGATGACAATACACCCGTAGACCATTTTCGAGACCAGTTGCTGGCGCGCTTGCCGTCCGGCACGCAGGTACGCATCAGCGCCCCGACACTTGGAAAGGACGCGAAGCTATGGGTGTTATCGCCGGGGCAGCCGAGTTGGGTCGTCATGTCCGTGCGGCCGCCTCCGCCGCCACGCCCGAACGGTGACCGCCTTTTCATCTGGCTGGCGTCGAGCTTTTCCGCGGCCGTCCTGCTGGCGTTGTTTGCCGCATGGCGCCTGCAGGACCCCATTCGCAAGCTTGCCATCGCGGCGTCGCGTTTCGGTCAAGGTCGTGATGTTGCACCATTGAAGGAAGAGGGTCCCGCCGAGTTTCGCGTGCTGACGCGGCGCTTCAACCGCATGATCGCCGATATATCGCAGAACGAAACCGATCGCGGGATCATGCTGGCCGGTGTAGCGCATGATTTGAAAGCGCCGCTTGCACGCTTGCGGCTACGCGCCGAGATGGTCGACAACGATAAGCAGCGTGACGGGTTTGTGCGCGATGTCGATTCGCTCGCGCATATCGTCGACCAGTTTCTGGTGTTTGCCCATGACGGTGCTGACCAAAGTGCGCAACATCAAGTCGACGAATATTGCGAGCGCTTTGCCCGCAACTACCAATCCGCCTGGCCGCAACGCCCACCGCTCAAGCTGGTGCTGCAGGCCGGTGAAGGCTTTCAACTGAGTGTCGCCACGCTCGATCGTTTGCTGACCAATCTCGTTGATAATGCGTACAACTACGGCAAGCCGCCGGTGTGTATTACTACCGGCCGTTGCGGTACGGTGCCGACGCATCGATATGGTGATGCGGAACGTGACACGCAATGGTTTATTCGCGTGTGCGACGAAGGTGAGGGCATTCCCGATGCAGCGCTTGGTACCGCAAGTAGGCCGTTCGTGCGTCTCGATCCGGCGCGTGGCGGTACTGCCCATTGCGGGTTGGGGCTGGCGATTGTCGAGCGGCTTGCCAGCCGGGCGGGGGGGATCTGCCTGCTGTCGAATGGATTAGGCGCGACAGATGGCAATGCAGCGGACCCAGCCGGTACGGACACCAACGGCGGTGACGACGGCAAGGGGCTGCACGTCGAGCTGCGCTTCCCGATGCAACCGAATACGGACGTTCCTCGCAGCGCTGCCTAAACCGCACGCCATGCAAGCGACGGTGCTATTCAACCAATCAGGCGTCGTTCAGTGTGGAAACTGGGCACGTAGCGCGGTGCCAGCATCGCTGTCCACCGTATTGTAGGCGACGCCGGATGTCTCGAACACGTAGACAGTGGCATGCTTACCCAGGCGAGCGAGGATCGACTCGCGTAATTCCTCGGCATCGTCGATGGAATCCAGCATCCAGGTTGTGGAAGACAGTCGCGTTTGGTATGTGCCGTATTCGGCCATGATTGGATCGCACGCTTCCGCATTTTCATCGCGAAACACCACCACGTAGTTGCCTTTCATCTCAGATCTCCAGCTTGGACGAGTGACGATGATACATTGAGAACCTGCGTGGCCATCTCGTTCCCCCCTCTGCCGAACGGATATACCGGTTGGACGGATTGGTATTGCTCCGATCAGTTGCGGTGTTTGTTCGCTCTAGTGAGCGTGACGCCGGTAGACGTGGAGCAAAAACGGGTGAGTACGGATAGGACAAGTGCGCCGGGCCATCGCGGGCAACCTGTCGCTACAGCATCGCATCGATTTGCGTTAATCGCAATGATTTTCCATGGGGTAAGCCGTATCGGACAGGGAGAACCTTTTGGTCAGGGGTATCTCGTCCGCGTCAAGCGCGACCCCGCGCAGGCGGTTCGGCAATCTTTGTGGACCCGGGGTAAAACGTGACCCTCAGTTTTTATCAATCGCCGCGTCCCATGCCGGGCGATTCGGCCAACGTCTACGTGACCTTCCATTCACGCCATGGCAATAATTCGATGAAAGCGACGTGTCGCTCGCAATGCCGGAGCGGTCATAAAAAAGTAGGGCCGAGCGGTCGATGTATCGTCGCCGTCAAAGGCGCCACCGTAGGCGATCACACGTTCGCATGGCCTGCCGTCAAGCCATGCGTGGCTGAGCGTGCGTATTTACGAAGCCGGTTCGTCATTGTCAAGACCATCAGCCGTTTCTTCGTAGGTACCAAGGCGGTTGTACAGCGTCTTGAGGCTGACGCCAAGCGCCTTTGCCGCCTTGCGTTTGTCCCCGCCGCAGTGCCGCAGCGTCGCTAGGATAATCTGCCGTTGTGCGTCGGCCAGCGGTGTCCCTACCCAGATACTCATGCTGTCGCCCTGCGTAACGGCCTTGCGGTTACGGGTGTTCAGGTGAGGATGCGGCAGCTCGACAGTATTCTCCGCCAGGATGTACGCCCGGTAGATCGCATTCTTCAGTTCACGTACATTCCCGGGCCAGGAATAGCCACGCAGCGTTTCCAGTGCGGTTTTCGACAGCACCTTCTCGGTGCCATGCTGCGCGTTCAATTGCGCAAGAAAATGTTCGGCCAGCAACTCTCGGTCGCTGTCGCGCTCCCGCAATGGTGGCGCACGCAGTGGAAATACGGCCAGGCGATACATCAAGTCCTCGCGCAGTCCATTCTCCTTTACCGCCGTAGCAGGGTCGCGATTGGTCGCGGCGAGAATTCGGACATCGCTCGATACTTCCTCGCTGCCGCCCACGCGGAAGAATGTCCCGGTCTCTAATGCACGCAACAGTTTTACCTGCCGTACCGGCGCCATCTCGGTGACTTCATCAAGGAAAATAGTGCCCCCGCGGGCATGCTCGAAATAGCCGACCCGCGCCTGTGCCGCCCCGGTGAAACTGCCGCGCTCATGCCCGAACAGTTCCGCTTCGATCAGGTTATCCGGGATCGCACCGCAGTTGACCGCAATAAAGGGTGCATCGCGTCGAGCGCTAAAGTCGTGAATCGTCCGCGCGATCAATTCCTTGCCCGTACCGCTCTCACCGATGATCAACGCGGTGGCATCGGTCGCCGCGACACGGTCGATCTGTTCATACAACGACCGCATGGCGTCCGAGCCGCCGAACAAAGATCCGTATGACTTGATCGTCTGCTTGGTGCTGGTTCGCTTGCGAGCTGTTTCCGATTTGCGCGGCAGCGCCCCTGCGCCCTCCGCAGTTGCTGCAGAGGAGGCGATTGGGTTGGAAGCGGCGGCTTGCGCCGAATCTGATGACGCCATAAATGTCGATTTCCGTCAGCGATACAAAAACAGGCAAGGATCCGCACGTCGGGCGTTGCCATGCAACATTGCTGCGGCCGCGCGCAGTGGCGACCTATCTCGCGATCCTACCCGGCTTTCGCGCTTCATGCCGGATAGACAATGGCGCGGCGCTGCTGCCCATGCATCGGAGAGGCTGCCGCGGCGCGATGTTGATGGACCTCATCTTTCTTAAAGAGCGTATAAACGATTCTCACACCGTTACATTCCGCCGGTAAATATTACGATTTCTTGGTGTGCGTGATCGGTGCTGACGCAGGCCGCTATCGGTCTGCGAAATGTGCGTACTTGACATCGTAAGGTACGATGTAAACAACGAATGTTGATCATGGCGGTAAGACAGGCGCATGCAGTCGGCGCCATGCGTCCGCATGTTTCGCCGCCGTGATGGACGTTGATTTCAGCATACCGGTAAGTGTACTGCTTTTTTACAAGAATAACCTGCGTGGCATGAAAAATGCTTTTTGTCTTTCCCATGTCCTCTCACGTCGATATGCGCGGTACGCGCAGCGTTCTAAAAGAGGGCAGGACTTATAAGGAGGGCGTATGGCGGATACATCGGTAAAGCTGGCATTGGGACGCGCGAAGGTCAACGAGGACCTTCGCGTTCTTGCCGCCGACACGCAGGAGCTGCTGCGACTTACCGCATCGGCGAGTGGTGAGCAGATTGATGCGTTGCGCGCGCGTCTGACGGAGCAGCTTCGCTACCTGCGTGAGCGTGCGCGTGAGCAGCAAGAGGTGAGCGTTGCCAAGTGCGCGGGCGCGGCAGCAAGCGCGGACGAATTCGTGCGCAGTAGTCCATGGCAAGCGCTTGGTATGGCGGTGGCCGGTGGCATCGTACTCGGTGCGCTTTTGACGCGTTGAGTGGCAGGTCCGGCAGGGCGATTTATTTATCCCGCAAGGCGGAGGAGCGCGTGTATGGCACAGGCAAGCCTGGTGCAGTCACTCAGTCATTTGATCTCTGGGGTGATTGCGACAACCAGTAGCCGATTGCGGCTTTTGGCGTTGGAGATCACGGAAGAGCGTGATCGTGTTCTGGCACTGCTGGTCGCGGCGCTCGTGGCATGCTTTTTCGTTTTTCTGGCGGTTATCTTTGCCGCTGTGCTTGTCATCGCGATTTATTGGGATACGCCTTACAGGTTGGCTTCTATCGGTTGGCTCGCGGGCGGCGCGTTAGTGGTTGCTTTTCTCGCGGTCGTTTTCTTTATTTATCGGGTGAAGAAACCGACAACGTTGTTCAACCACAGCTTGAGTGAATTTGAAAAAGATCGCCGTGCCGTGGAGACGTTGGAATGAATGGCCGCCTCGATGAGCCCGGTGCCAGGCAGTCGGCCGCGCATAAGCTAGCCAAACCCCCAGTGTCAGTGCGCCGGCAGCAGTTGCTCGATGATATTGCATTGCAACGCAGCGGGCTGCAGGAGTCCGCACGTACCTTGATTGGTCCGCTGCGCACCATCGACCGTTTTCGGCAAGGTGCGAGGCAGCGCCGGCAGTGGCTCTATCCCGCGGCGCCGATTCTGGCGCTGCTCACGTGGCGTCTGCGACCGCGTCTGGCTTCCTTGCCCGGTCTGGCGGCACGGGCGTTCGCGGTGTGGCGGATCGTTAAACACTTTCGCTGACATGGCGTGCAGCTTGCCGATCGAAAGTCGCAAACCCATATTCAGGAGACAAATTATGAACCGGAAATCGGGCGTGATGGCCGCCGCCGCATTGTTGAGTGGCGCGGCGGTCTGGATCTTGCGGCGTAGCGCGGCAGCATCGGCGGAGGCGGCGGCACAGGCCGCGCGGCCGTTGTCGCGCTGGGAAGGCGAAGGCGGTGCCCCTGCCGAGGTGGCGGCGGCTGGCACGACACGTCGGAGCCGGCGCCGGCCTTCGGTGGCCTCCAATCGCGATGATGTCGGATCAACGCCGCATGCATGGGTATTCCCGCGCGCGTGATGTAAATCGTCAGCGCTCGGGTAGGGTGCCGTGGCGCACCGCGAACGTGTCGTCGTTATCTCCCGCAATGCATTGGCTCGGCATAGCTAGGTATTTTCCGTTCGCCAGGGGGGCGCTCTGCGGGTACCGGTGCGATTGCGCCAAGCGCAGGATCAGGGCGACCTGTCGTCTATCTCTATAATCCGTATAATCGATCGGTCTCATTTGCTGCGGGAAACAACCCTTGCGGTAACGTATGCAGTGGCGCGCGTGGTAGCTGGTCGAAAGGGCCGGATGCCGCGTCAGTCGATGATGACGCCGCCACATGGGAAGCGTATGGCGAATGCACGTTTCCTATCTGGGGCTTTCGTGGCGGAACAGTCTATTACAACAGTCAAACATGCCACATATTCTCGTAGTCGACGATGACACCAACACCCGCGAGGCGCTGGTGGACGTGATTGCAAGTGATGGACTCACGATTGCCACGGCGGGGGATCTGCGCGAGGCGCGCATCCAGATCGTGCGGCAGATGCCGGACGTGGTGTTCACCGATCTGAAGCTGCCTGACGGCAACGGTGTGGAGTTATTCGAGGACCTCGATCCTCGCACCGGCGTCGAGATTATTGTCTTTACCGGTCACGCAACCGTGGAATCGGCAGTAAATGCATTGAAGATGGGCGCCACCGATTATCTGGTGAAGCCGGTCAATTTCCAGCGTGTAAAAGCGATCATCAACCGTATTCCGCGCGCGGGCGATCTGAAAGCGGAAATCGGTAGTCTGCGCGGAGAGCTGCGACGTTTCGGCCGCTTTGGTCTGATGTTGGGTAACTCCACGGCCATGCAGGCGGTTTATGACCAGATCAATCGTGTCGCACCGACAGCCGCTTCTGTGCTGCTCATCGGTGAGAGCGGAACCGGCAAGGAATTGGCGGCGCAGACGGTGCATGAGCTGAGTCTGCGCCGCAAGCACGAGTTTTTGGCGGTAAATTGCGGCGCGATCTCGCCCAACCTGATTGAATCGGAGATGTTCGGCCACGAACGCGGCAGCTTCACCGGCGCGGATCGTCAGCACAAGGGGTATTTCGAGCGGGCGAATGGCGGGACGCTGTTCCTCGACGAAATCACCGAAATGCCGATCGAGCTGCAGGTCAAGTTGCTCCGGGTGCTTGAGACCGGTACCTTCATGCGCGTGGGGACCGCCAAGGAAATCGAGACAGACGTGCGCCTCATCGCGGCAACAAATCGAGACCCGGAACAGGCCGTGCTGGAAGGCAAGCTACGCCTTGACCTGTACCATCGTTTGAACGTATTCCCGATTCAGTTGCCGCCGCTTCGCGAGCGCGAGAACGATGTCCAGCTACTGGCGGATAGTTTTCTCGGTGGGCTCAACGAGCGCTACAGTACAAAGAAACGGTTTCCGGTGTCCGGTATCGAAGCGATGCTGGCGTATAACTGGCCGGGTAATGTGCGTGAGCTGAAGAACTATGTGCAGCGCGCTTACATCATGTCGGCGTCCGACGACGTGAATACCGCCGCCGTGCCGCTGCAGATTTCACTGTCGAAGCCATCGGCGGGTACGTCCGTCACCATACCTTTCGGTACATCGCTTGCGGAAGCCGACCGTCAATTGATCCTGGCGACACTGGACCAATGCGGCGGCGTAAAAACGCGTGCGGCCGAAATTCTGGGCATCAGCTTGAAGACGCTTTACAATCGGCTGGTGGAATACGGTGACGATGCGCGCAATGCGACCGGCGACACCGACTCGTCGACGGAACTCGCATAGTCGGCATCGTTATCGCGCCGTATGCGTGAGATGACGGCACCATGGACGGGGCGCTGGATGAGCGCCCCGTTTGCATTTCTATGATCCGCATCACGATCGTCGAAGCGCGCATGCGGGCAAGAGGAAGTCAATTGCGGTGGCGCACGACCTCGTGTGCTGAATGGCATGCAGGGCTCACGTATAGCACCCCTGCGCGACTTTATCACCAACGTGCGTCCGGCATCTGTCTTCTTGCATCGACATCCGTTCGCGTACGCGCATCCGCTTGGCGTTTTGCTGACGTTGGGCTTTGCGCTCTTTGCCGTGCTCCCGGAAAGGCCGATCCTCGTTGAGTCGGGGACGACGGACGGTGTGCGACATGATCATCTCTCTCGAAGTGCGTTGGAAGAAAGCGCCGCGGGACATGGCCTGCGGCGCAATTGTATTGGGACGCCGGGTCCCAATGCCGCGCGGATGCGCCGCGATCATTTAGCAAATGGCATGCCATCAGGTTTCGTGCGCGGCGCCATAGACATGGCGATCTGCGCGGGCGGCCGATTCCGCCATATACAGCTGTCCGACGTATTGAATGATGTGGCCCGCATGACTGGCCGGGTAACCGCGGCGTGTTCAAGGAGGGGGCACGCGCATAATCTACGTCGTAATCGCAGTTTCTACTCAGCGCTTGCAGATACTGCTTTGACTGCGTCCGGGACGTTGAAAAAAGCTTTTCGCATGGCGTTTTTGCAGGAGGTGCAATTTACGGCATAAACCTTGCGCATGCTTTTATGCGTTCGTCGGTGAACGTAACCAGCCACCTTGAGGTGAGATAAGGGGAAAACATGATGTCTTTTGTTCCAGGTTCCATGCATCGTCGCGTTGCCGACGTAAGGCGGCCTCCTGAATGGCGCGCGCATGCCATGCCGCTTTTGCACGGCATTGGCGGACATATCTGGCTGCAAACCCCCGAGCCACCTAGCCCCACCGAGATACCGCCTATTCCACCCACGCCACCCATCGAACCGCCTGAACCTCAGTCACCCCCGATGGAACCACCGATGCCTGACATGCCGCCGATTGGTGATCCCCCTCGCGGCCCGGAACAGCCGTCCGCGGCGTCATGAACTGCAGGTCAACGGCCCTACCGTGCAACTTTCCCGCATGGCAACGGTTAATTTTACTGATGTCATAGTGTCAACACGGAGCAAAGTGGTAAAGTAGACAGTGTCGTCCTAGCCCGGCGCATTCTTCCAACCCGCTGAACCTGGCGCGCCTCCGGCTGGCTTGTCCCATAAACCGGGATGCCGGCGGCACGAATCTCTTCGTTTCGTCGCGCATGCTTCCGTTTCTCCTTCGCCGTCCGCGTGCCACTGTTTCAAGGCCCTGTAAAAGGTCTTGGCGGGCTATGCCATCCGCGTTGCCTAAAGCGTGCGCCATCAGCAGCATCAATGGCGGCCGGGTGCGGCGAGCAGTCCCCTTGATGGCGACGGTGATAGCGCTGAGTGCTAGTGTGCCTGCCTTCGGCGCGGACATTACACCGCGCGAGTGGTCGACCCTTCTTGCGCTTTCTTCCGACTGGACCGGTCTCGCGATATCGATCGGATTACTGCTGCTGGCTTGCGCGATCATTTGCGGTGCCTTTGCCGGTCGCCGCCTGCAGGCGCGTCGCGTACGCGGTATTCGCACGCAGGCGGCTGATCGCTATGCCGACTCCGGGGAGGCGGTGGTGGTCGCATCGTTGTCCGGGGTAGTCCTGTACATGAATGCGGCTGCGGAATCCCTTCTTGGCGTTTCGTCGCGTGACGCGCAGGGCGCCTCTATTCGCGCCTTGTTGCCGCTCTGGACAGAGAGCGGCAAGCCGGTCGATCCAATGGATCCGTCGTCCGCGCTTGATTCACAAGGTGCGTTCGCCGATGTCGACGGTTTCAGTACGGAGGGGGCTGCCGTCGATGCAATGCCTGTCTTGCGCCGTGTAGCAACATGGACGAAATCCACGGTCGAACGAGTCAATGCCGAAGGTAATCGCGCCGCACCGGACATGATGGGGACGGCACGAGGTAAAGACGCCACCATCGCGGTGGCCGACTTGCCACTGATGATCGCGCCCTTGGTGCTGAGGAATCCATCCGGTGTCATCGATGCCGTTGGGGTGATGCTGCGCGACGGACGTGCGGTGCGCGCGAGGCTTGCTCGCGACAGCCATGCCCGACACATTAACGGGGCCTCGGTAGATGCGATCATCGGCGTTTCGGCCAACGAAGTGATTGGTAGCTGGAATCCCGGCGCGCGCTCGATGTTTGCGTATGAGGTGGAAGATGTCCTGGGCGAGTCCATTGGCATGCTCGTCAGCGCGGATCGGCATGCGGTTTTGTCGCAGACGGTACGAATGGCGATCGCTGGCGAACGGGTCGTTGATCGTGATTTGACGATGCGATCCCGCGATGGGCGGGAATTCGACGTGTCGCTCGCCGCCTTCCGGGTGACATTGCCGGAGGCGCTGCGTGCGGCCGATATCGCGGGCGCCACGCGCGTCGTGCTTGTATTGCGGGATATTGGCGAGCGGCGGCTCAGTGAGCGTCGCGTGCGGCATCTTGGTGCGCAACTGGTGCGCCGTGCGCAGGAGTTGCAGGCTATTTTCGATATCGCGCCCGTTGGTATGGTGATTGCGGACTCACCTGACTGCCGCCACGTTCGCCCGAACATGGCGCTGACGACGATGCTCGGTCTCGAACGCGCGGCCGAGTTTTCGTTCGATGGTGGCGCGCAGACCGGCTATGAAATCTGGCAGGGCGACGCATTGCTGCAGGAAGCCGACTCGCCGCTGCATCGCGCGGTACGCGGACGGTGTGAAATCGTACCTACGGAATTGACGCTACGTTCCGCGCAGCGTGAGTGGACGATCATGGCGTATGCGGCGCCTGTTATCGACCAGGATCATAGCGTGGTAGGTGCCATTGCGGTCTTCGTCGATATTTCCGAGATGAAAATCGTCGATGCCGAACGTCAGCAATTGCTGTCGGAAGCGATTGATGCCCGACGCGCCGCGGAGGAGGCGAGCCGCTTGAAGGAAGAGTTCCTCGCCACCGTGTCGCACGAACTGCGCACCCCACTGAATGCGATGCATGGCTGGCTCGAGATCATGCAACGCAAGCCCGATGCCGAAACGCAGGCACGCGGGATGGACGTGATCCGCCGCAACGTGCGGGCGCAGACGCGGGTCATCGAAGACATCCTCGACGTCTCTTCCTTTGTAAAGGGCAAGACCCGTCTGGTGGTACGACCCGTCGACTTGCTGGAAATCGCGCGGGCGACGGCGGAATCGCTGCGGCCAACGGCGGACGCCAAGTCGATCTCGCTCCTTGTTGAAAACGATATGCCCGCAACGTCCGAATGCGACGCGGCATCGAATGTGGTTACGGTCGCTCCGGTGAACGGAGACCCTGAGCGCATTCAGCAGATTACATGGAACCTGTTGTCCAATGCGCTGAAATTCACCCCGGAAGGTGGTACGGTAGTGGTATCAGTCTATTCCGCGCAGGCCGGGCAAGGCACGCATCGCGGAACGGTCGTATCGGATCCCGTCGGGAACACCGAGGTGTCTGGCGTCTTGTCGCTCGATGAGGCGGCCGAGCTCGCGGAGGCGGGCGCAGCGTCGCGTGGGGCGATGTTCGTGTTGTCGGTGCGTGACACCGGCGAAGGCATCGCGCCGGCTTTCCTGCCTTTCGTATTCGATCGTTTTCGCCAGGCGGATTCGTCGATTGAGCGCCGGCATTCGGGGCTGGGGCTGGGGCTCGCGATCGTGCGGCACTTGGCCGAGCTTCACGGCGGATACGCCGCTGTCGAGAGCGACGGCCTAGGGCTAGGTGCCACGTTCCGGGTCGGCTTCCCCGCACGACCGGTATTGCGATATACGCCGTTGTCGGAGGATGGTGCCGATGATCGAGACATGGCGGCCCCGTCGTCCGGGAATGCAGGTTGGTATGTGGTCACCGCGGCAGACAGTGCCGCGGCACTCGCCGGCACAGCGGGCGGCGTGAAGAACGAGGAAGTGTATCAAGGCCGTCTTTATGGCATTGGTGTGCTGGTCGTCGAGGACGATCAGGCCGCGGCCGAAATCATCGCGGAAGCATTAAGCGATGAAGGGGCGGATGTGCGTCTTGCCGACAACGCCGAAACGGCGTTGCAAGTACTGGCGGAATGGCAGCCTCAGGTCATCCTGTCCGACATCGGCCTGCCCGGGCGTGACGGTTGCGCGCTCATTCAGGCCGTGCGTGCCATGGACGGATCGATCGCAGCCATCTTCGCCGTCGCTGTCACTGCCTATGCCGGTGTGGAGGATCGCGCGCGCGCCTTGCGCGCGGGTTTCGATGCATATTTGGTCAAGCCTGTGGCGCCATCACAGTTGATCGATATGCTCGCCGTCAGCGGACGTCCTGCCGTCACCGAGTAAGATGGGCGCGCGCGTACGCGAGGTCTGGTGGGAATGGCATTAGCGAGTGACTTGTACCGCATCATGTCAGACCACGTTGCGATATCTCATCCAGGCACGATTTTTGCATGAATTGTAGAATCGTCATGTCAAAGTGGATAGATGGATGAGTCGACTGGTAGTGGTATCGAATCGGGTCGCACCCAGCACGGAAGGCAAACCGGCGGCGGGCGGTTTGGCGATTGGTGTGCTCGATGCGTTGAAGGAGACGGGCGGCCTCTGGTTTGGCTGGAGCGGCGAAATTGTCCCCGAGGTGCTGGCGCCAACGGCCGAAACCCGGGGTAACGTCACATTCGCGACGGTCGGATTGACCAAGCGTGATTATGATCAATATTACCGGGGCTTCTCCAACAATACTCTCTGGCCGGCATTTCACTACCGCAACGATCTGCTGCGATACGATCGCCAGGAGTACGCCGGCTATTTGCGCGTGAACGAAGCATTGGCGCAGCAGTTATCGGTGTTGCTGCAGCCTGACGACGTTGTCTGGGTGCATGACTACCATCTGATTCCTTTCGCCGCGGCGCTACGCAAGTTGGGCGCCAAACAGCCTATCGGCTATTTCTTGCATATCCCTTTTCCGGCACCCGAGGTGCTTTATACGGTGCCGCCGCATCGTGCGCTGATCGAAGCGTTGATGCAATACGACGTCATCGGTTTTCAAACCGTGCAGGACGCGCAGTCATTCAAGGACTACGTCGTGCGGGATGCAGGCGGTGAGGCGTTCGAGGATGGCCGGGTCCAGGCGTTCGGCCGTACGGCGCGCGTAGGCGCCTATCCGATCGGTGTATATCCGGATGCCATCGCAGCATCGGCGCGCGACTATTCGAATCGCCGGCTGGTTGCCAGCGTCCGTGAAAGCATGCGCGGCCGGGCATTGATCATGAGCGTCGACCGCCTTGATTACTCGAAAGGGCTTGGCGAACGTTTCGCTGCGTTTGAGCGGTTGATGCTATCCTCGCCGGGCCTTCAGGGGCGGGTGTCCTTGGTGCAGATCGCGCCGCCGACACGTTCGGATGTTACAACGTACCAACGGATCAGGCAGCGCCTCGAAGGGGAGGCGGGCCGGATCAACGGCCGCTTTGCGCAGCTCGACTGGACCCCTATCCAATATCTCAATCGAAAGTACGAGCGCAACGTGTTGATGGCGTTGTTCCGTGCGTCGCAAGTGGGTTTCGTTACGCCGTTGCGGGATGGCATGAACCTCGTCGCGAAGGAATACGTGGCGGCGCAAGACCCTGACGATCCTGGCGTATTAGTATTGTCGCAGTTCGCCGGCGCAATCGACGAGATGCAGGGAGCCCTTGTCGTGAATCCTTTCGACGTTGCTCAGATGAGCGAGGCGCTTGAACGGGCACTGACAATGGCGTTGCCGGAGCGGCAATCGCGCTACCGCGACATGATGACGCGATTGCAGGAAAACAATCTTTCAGTCTGGCGAGATACGTTCATGCGTGATCTTCGGGCCGTGAAGCGTCCGCGAGGTAAACGCCAGGCCGCATGATGTGGTAAAGGTTGCGTCGTTTTGCCGGATGTGCCCGGTGTACTCTTACCCATCTTCATCGATCATTCATCTTCGTGTCATGGTGCTGACGTTTTTACCTGCTGGTACGTCTTTTGCATCTCTATACGCAAACGAGCGGTCTCCCGTGTGCCATGTTTTGTGCGTGGGTAGGTGAGTCCGTCTTACACGAATGCAGGAGGAAGCGTTATGTCAGGAAGCACTTTGCATCCCCCCGAAGACGGCAGACAGGTCTTAGGTCGCGGTCATGACATCGGTGCACTCGGACCGAGTGATTCAAGTGATTCGGGCAGTGATGTGCAAGGGGCGGTCCGGCACCCTCGTGGCGTGGAAAGCGAACTCGACACGCATGCGCTGGAGCAGGGCGATCTCGAGTTGAACAGCGACACGGACCGCGCCGGTACTGGCGAGCGTGCCGCGGCCGACGGCGACGGCACGACAGTCCTCGATGCCGACCTGGTGCCCGATGCCATGGATTCGCTGGCGGACATCGCCGATGGTCGCAGGAGCGCCTCCGTCGACGATAACGATGGCGCGGTTGAACAGGCGGCATTCGATACCGAAAAGAGAAGGCGTGCATGATGGCAATGGGGAATGCGAGCAAGAACGTGTCGCGGACGTGGTATCGACGGGCTCCGGTGGCGTTTGAGGAAGCCGAGCCACGTGCGCGGGCCGCGCGTAAATTGCGTGTCCTGGTCGTGGATGACAACACGGACGCTGCGGCAGCGCTGTCGTTGCTGGTGGAGTGCTGGGGCCATGATGTGCGTCTTGCCTACGATGGCGATCAGGCCATGCGTATGGCGTCAGGCTATAGCCCGGACGCCGTGCTGCTTGACATCGGATTGCCTGGCATGAGCGGATATGACGTGGCGGCTTCTTTGCGAGCCAGTGAGACGCAAGTGCAATCGTCATGCGATGCGTTGCGGGCCGTGCAAACGCAACGCACTGTGCAAGAGATGAGCGATCAGGTAAACGCCGCGGCATCGTCTCAGGCGCGTGCGCGTCACGGCAGGCAGGCTGCTCAGCTCACCAACGATGCGGAGCAAGCGCCGCCGCGTGCCTTGTTGGTGGCTGTCACCGGCTATGGTTTGCCCGAGGATATTGCAAAGGCACGCGCGGCAGGCTTTGACTTCCATGTAACCAAGCCAAGTAATACCGCACTGCTCGAATCCTTATTGGCGCGTTATGCCGGTCGTTTCGATGGGCTGTCGCAGCTTGCCGAAGGCCGTGGTGATTGCCAGGAGGAGGGCAGGGTGACCGGGCCGATGATGCCGACGGAGGCATTGGCCGCTCTATCTTCTGTTTGAACCGGGCCGCGCCATTATCGCCTGGAGAGCGGCCAACGCAGCGCGTGCATAAAGCCGCTTTTCGATCGACGCGCTGGTCTGGATTTTTCCGCGCCCATGTCATTGCCAAAATCTCCCTTGTCGATGTCTGACCCTGATGCTCCGGGAGACGCAAGCGGCCCGCTGTTGCCTTGCTCAGGTAAAGCAGAAGCCGACCCGGACACTTCTGGCTACTCTGCCGGACCGTTTCCCCATATCACTGGCCGAATAGCTATCGTGACTGAGCCGCTACGGTGGTGGTTCGAACATCGCTGCGCGTCTTTATCCGCATCCATCGCTTTTTACTCCGCATTTTCGCTCGCGCCAACGCTGGTGCTGATCATTGCAATCATCAGCTTTTTCTATGGTGCGGAAGCGGCGCAGGGGAGATTGGTCGCCGAGATTAAGGATTATGTTGGCGATCAGGCCGCCACCAGCATCCAGGCGATGATCAGTAGTGCGTGGAACGCGCGGGTGGTCGCCGGAACCACGGTCATATCGGTGATAGTGGTTGCCGTGGGCGCATCAGCGACATTCGCATCGTTGACTACCGCACTAAACGATATTTGCCCGCCTCTTGTCACGGCCGGCCGCGGCGCACGCGCCACGATTACCAAACTGATTCGAACAAGATTGATTTCATTCGCCCTGGTGATTGGCGCGGGATTCCTGATCGTCTTCATGCTCGTGCTTGACACCGTTGTCAAGGTTGCGGAGGCGTGGGTCATCGGTGATGCATCACATGCAGTGATGCTAGCGGATGTGGTGCAGAGAGTGCTTAGTTTCTTGATCCTGTTTGGCGCATTTACCGCGGTGCTCAAACTCGTACCGGATGCATTGCTGGAATGGCGATGCGCGACGTATGGCGGATTTACAAGTGCTTTCCTATTTTCAGCCGGGAAAAATGTCTTCAGCTTTTATCTTGCTCATGCAGGTACGGCGAATTCATTCGGTGCCGCAGGCTCCTTCGCTGTTGTCTTGATGTGGCTGTTTTACTCGGCGGCTGTTTTCCTGTTGGGTGCCGAGGTCATGGCGTCGGCAGCACGCCGGCGTGGTCTGCTCGCGCCATTATTGATCCGGCATTTTCCAACTTGAATCAAGCAGCATAGCGTACAGGCCCATGTTCAAAGTACTTACGCACGCGCTCCGGTTGCCGCTGCACACTGCGCAGATGCTCAGACGTGGCCTTGACAAGC